>LNFM01000103.1_pt1 | contig 203308 bp, 196 predicted proteins | sample 596031 | NCBI WGS metagenome assembly LNFM01 (sample SAMN04254537, study PRJNA301005) | activated carbon metagenome | isolation source: dual media filters at the Ann Arbor, Michigan drinking water treatment plant | place: USA: Ann Arbor
TGCCGGGTGACAACGTATCAATCACAGTAACCTTGATTGCACCGATTGCGATGGAAGATGGCTTACGCTTCGCGATTCGTGAAGGTGGCCGTACTGTTGGTGCTGGTGTCGTTGCTAAGATTATTGAATAATTTGTAATTTAATTAAAACGGCAGGCTGAAGTCTGCCGTTTCGCTCTTTAAAGGAAAAAACATGGCTGCTCAAAAAATTCGTATTCGCTTAAAAGCTTTTGACTATCGCTTGATTGATCAATCTGCGCAAGAGATTGTTGAAACTGCCAAGCGTACTGGTGCAGTGGTAAAAGGCCCGGTGCCATTGCCAACACGCATTGAACGTTTTGATATTTTGCGTTCACCGCACGTGAACAAAACATCACGTGATCAATTTGAAATTCGTACACACCAACGTTTGATGGATATCGTGGACCCTACAGACAAAACTGTAGATGCATTGATGAAATTGGATTTGCCAGCAGGCGTAGATGTAGAAATTAAGTTGTAATTAAGTGTTGTAAAAAAACTGGAGGTTCGGTATAATCCGGCCTCTTTCATGGAAGTCGGTCAATTGTAATCGGCTTTTTTAACTAATAAATAAGGAATCGATCATGAGCTTAGGGCTTATTGGTCGCAAGGTCGGTATGACCCGCATTTTTACTGAGGAAGGCGCAAGCATTCCAGTAACGGTGTTAGAGGTTGTGCCTAACCGTGTGACACAGATCAAGACTGTCGAAAGCGATGGCTACACAGGCCTTCAAGTTGCTTACGGCGAACGTCGTGCAAGCCGCATCAACAAAGCGCTGACTGGGCATTATGCCAAAGCAGGCGTTGCTGCTGGTGCAGGTATCAAAGAATTCAATGTTTCAGCAGATGTGCTAAGCGGCTACCAAGTTGGCGGCAATGTCACTGTTGAAATTTTCTCAGCTGGCCAAATGGTGGATGTGACCGGTACGTCGATTGGTAAAGGCTTTGCTGGCGCGATTAAGCGTCACAACTTTAGTTCTAATCGTGCGTCACACGGTAACTCACGTTCACACAATGTGCCTGGCTCTATCGGTATGGCGCAAGATCCTGGTCGAGTATTCCCAGGTAAGCGCATGCCTGGTCATTTGGGTGATGTAAAAGTGACTACACAAAACCTGGAAGTGGTACGTGTAGACGTTGAGCGTAACCTGTTGTTGATTAAAGGTGCAATTCCTGGCTCTAAAGGTGGCGACGTAGTGGTGCGCCCGGCTGTTAAAGCGAAAGGGGCTAAATAATGGAACTGAAATTAATCGATCAAAACGGTAAGGTTGCCAAAAAAGGCGTTGCTGTTTCTGATGTGACTTTTGGTCGCGAATTCAACGAAGCTTTAGTGCATCAAGTGGTTGTGGCTTATATGGCCAATGCCCGTACAGCGACACGCGCACAAAAAGGCCGTGACACTGTTGCGCATACAACGCACAAACCTTATGCGCAAAAAGGTACTGGTAATGCTCGTGCAGGTATGGCGTCTAGCCCAATCTGGCGTGGAGGTGGTCGTGCATTCCCTAATTCTCCTAACGAGAATTTTAGTCACAAAGTAAACCGTAAGGCTTATCGCGCTGGTATGCAAACCATTCTATCTGAATTGGTGCGTCAAGAGCGTATTGCTGTGGTTGAAGACTTCAAAATTGAATCACCAAAAACCAAACAATTCGTTGAGAAAATCAAAGGTCTGGGCTACGCCGAAGGTGTGTTGCTGTTGACGGATGGTTTTGATGAAAACTTATATCTATCTTCACGTAACTTAACTAACGTGATGGTGGTGGAAGCGCAATATGCTGATCCTGTAAGCTTGGTGCGTTTTCCTAAAGTATTGGCCACTGCAGGCGCAGTGAAGAAACTTGAGGAGCTGTTAGCATGATGAACGCTGTTACCAAAACTCAAGACCGTTTGTTGCAAGTAATCTTAGCGCCACAAATTACCGAAAAGGCAACTTACATTGCTGACAAGCATCAGCAAATCGCATTTAAAGTGCGTACGGATGCCACTAAAACAGAAATCAAAGCTGCGGTTGAGCTTGTGTTTAAAGTTGAAGTGCAATCTGTAGCTGTAATCAATGTTGCAGGTAAAACAAAACGTGCCGGCCGCCGTATGGGTCAGCGTAGCGACTGGAAAAAAGCGTACGTTAGCTTGAAGCCAGGTCAAGAAATTAACTTCGCAGCGGGCGAATAAGGAGAGAAGATATGGCATTAGTTAAAGTCAAACCAACTTCCCCCGGCCGTCGTGGTGTATTAAAAGTTGTTACACCAGATTTGTATAAAGGCAAGCCACACGCGCCGCTGTTGGAAAGTCAAAGTAAAAACGCAGGCCGTAATAACAACGGTCGTATTACAACCCGTCACCAAGGTGGCGGTCATAAACAACATTACCGCTTAATCGACTTCCGTCGTAACAAAGATGGTATTCCAGCAACAGTCGAGCGTATTGAGTACGATCCAAATCGTACTGCAAACATTGCTTTACTGTGCTACGCAGATGGTGAGCGTCGTTATATTATCGCTCCACGTGGGGTTGCCGCAGGCGCGCAATTGGTCAGCGGTGCTGAAGCGCCAATCAAGGTGGGTAATGCATTGCCGTTACGAAACATTCCGGTTGGTAGCACAATTCATTGCATCGAGTTGCAACCAGGTAAGGGTGCGCAAATTGCACGTTCAGCTGGCACTTCGGTTCAATTGTTAGCACGTGAAGGCGCCTACGCTCAATTACGTTTGCGCTCAGGTGAAGTTCGCCGTGTGCATGTTGACTGTAAAGCAACCTTGGGTGAAGTGGGTAATGAAGAGCATTCATTGCGCTCTATCGGTAAAGCTGGTGCGATGCGCTGGCGTGGTGTTCGACCAACCGTTCGTGGTGTGGTGATGAACCCGATCGATCACCCGCACGGTGGTGGTGAAGGCCGTACAGCTGCTGGTATGAATCCAGTGAGTCCATGGGGTCTTAAAACTAAGGGTTATCGTACACGTAGCAATAAGCGTACTGATAACATGCGCGTAAGTCGTCGTCCGAGAAATGTAAGGTAATCGCTATGGCACGTTCAATTAAAAAAGGCCCATTCGTAGATGGGCATTTGGTAAAAAAAGTGGAGGTTGCAACTGCAACCCGTGATCGTAAGCCTATCAAGACTTGGTCACGTCGTTCTACCATTTTGCCAAATTTTATTGGTTTAACTATCGCAGTGCACAACGGTAAGCAACATGTGCCTGTGTTGATTTCAGAAAACATGGTTGGTCACAAGCTCGGTGAATTTGCGTTAACCCGCACATTCAAGGGTCACGCGGCTGATAAAAAAGCGAAGAAATAGAGGCTAATGATGCAAGTTACTGCAATATTAAAAGGCGTACACCTCTCTCCGCAAAAAGCGCGTCTGGTGGCCGATTTGGTACGTGGCAAGAAGGTAGATCATGCGCTTAACATTCTTAATTTCACACCAAAAAAAGGTGCGGAAATTATCAAGAAAGTCGTGGAGTCTGCGATTGCAAACGCTGAACACAACAATGGTGCTGATATTGATGAATTGAAGGTGACTTCAATTTATGTGGATAAAGGCATTGTGTTGAAAAGAATCCGTGCTCGCGCAAAAGGTCGCGCTGGGCGTATTACTAAACCAACCTGCCACATTCATGTGACAGTCGGCGACTCAAAGGCATAACATGGGACAAAAAATTCATCCAATTGGGTTCCGTTTGAGTGTTCAAAAAAATTGGGCCTCACGTTGGTACTCTAATAGCAAAAACTTTCCAGCGATGCTGCAAAGTGATATCAAAGTACGCGAATTCTTAAACAAGAAGTTAGCCAGTGCTGCAGTGAGCCGTATTGTCATTGAGCGTCCTGCTAAAAACGCAAAAATCACAATTTACAGTGCACGTCCAGGCGTGGTTATCGGTAAAAAAGGTGAGGATATCGAATCATTGCGCTCTAGCTTGCAAGGTTTGATGGGCGTGCCGGTTCACTTGAACATCGAAGAAGTGCGTAAACCAGAGATCGATGCAACATTGATTGCTCAGTCGATTGCGCAACAACTTGAGAAGCGTGTGATGTTCCGCCGTGCCATGAAGCGTGCCATGCAAAATGCAATGCGTTTAGGCGCACAAGGCATTAAAATCATGAGCTCTGGTCGTTTGAACGGTATCGAGATTGCGCGTACTGAATGGTACCGTGAAGGTCGTGTGCCACTCCATACATTGCGTGCTGATATTGATTACGGTGTTGCTGAAGCGTCAACAACATACGGTATCATCGGTATTAAAGTGTGGGTGTTTAAAGGTGAAATTTTTGGTGATAATGCTCAAGCGCAAGCTGCACAAGTGGCTGCGGATGCAGAACCAGAAAAAAAAGTAAGAAAGCCGAGGGCTAAAGATGCTACAACCGTCTAGACAAAAATACCGCAAGATGCAAAAAGGCCGTAATAAAGGCATTGCAACAACCGGTAATAAAGTAAGTTTTGGTGATTTTGGTTTAAAAGCCATTGGCCGTGGTCGTTTGACCGCGCGTCAAATTGAGGCTGCACGTCGTGTGATGACACGTCATATTAAACGTGGTGGTCGTGTATGGATCCGTATTTTCCCAGATCAACCGATTTCTAAAAAGCCTGCTGAAGTACGTATGGGTAACGGTAAAGGTAGTACCGAGTACTACGTAGCACAAATCCAGCCAGGAAAAATGTTGTACGAGATGGATGGTGTGAGTGAAGAGTTGGCGCGTGAAGCGTTCAGACTGGCTGCTGCAAAGTTACCAATCGAAACGACCTTTATGACACGTCAAATTGGTAGTTAAGGAAAGGTAATCTAAGATGAAAGCCACCGATTTAAGAGCAAAAAGTGTTGATGAGTTAAATGCTGAGTTGATTGAATTGCGCCGTGCGCAATTTTCTCTACGCATGCAATTGGCAACGCAACAATTAAATAAAGTAGATCAGCTAGGTAAAGTGCGTAAAGATGTTGCGCGCGTTAAAACTGTATTAGCTGAGAAAGCGAAACAGGCATAAACATGACGGAAACAGCAAAAGTTGTACGTAGCTTAAGCGGTCGCGTAGTGAGCGATAAAATGGATAAAACCGTTACCGTGTTAGTTGAGCGTAAAGTAAAACACCCAATGATAGGCAAAGTGGTGGTGAAATCAAATAAATTTCATGCCCATGACGAAAACAACGAGTGTAAAGAAGGTGATCTCGTGACTATCGTTGAGAGCCGCCCACTGTCAAAAACAAAGACATGGGTGGTAAGTAAAGTGGATGTAAAAGCTTAGAAATAAATGGACATTCATCTTGCTATAGATGAAATCTATCAGTTATAATGTTGGACTTTTCGGCGCTCGTGTAACTTAATGTTAAGAAGCACATAAAGCAAGCGCCCCAATACTGACCGTGGTCTACTGGCCGTGTTGAGATTAAAAATCTTATAACGGCCGGTGTTGGTTAAAACGGATTAAGTTGGAGATTATTCTCATGATTCAAATGCAGTCTCGGTTAGAAGTGGCCGACAACACTGGTGCACGTTCAGTACAATGCATCAAAGTGCTTGGTGGTTCAAAACGTCGTTACGCTAGCATAGGTGACATTATCAAGGTGAGCATCAAAGATGCTGCGCCGCGTGGTCGTGTAAAAAAAGGTGAAGTCTACAGTGCTGTGGTTGTGCGTACAGCTAAAGGCGTACGTCGTCCTGATGGTTCACTTGTTAAATTTGACACTAATGCCGCGGTTTTACTCAACAACAAATTAGAGCCAATTGGCACCCGTATCTTTGGGCCGGTTACACGCGAATTGCGTAGTGAGCGTTTCATGAAGATTGTGTCTCTTGCACCTGAAGTGTTGTAGTCATAGGCATAAGGATGGTTAAGATGAGCAAAATTCATAAGGGCGACCAAGTGATCGTCAATACAGGTAAAGATAAAGGCAAGCGCGGCACAGTTTTGCGCACCTTGGATTCGGGCCATGTTGTGGTAGAGGGCATTAATGTTGCAAAAAAACATGCCAAACCAAATCCGATGAAGGGTATCACTGGCGGTATCGTAAGCAAAGAGATGCCGATTGATATTTCAAATGTTGCATTGTTCAATCCAGCGACGCAAAAAGCGGATCGCGTGGGTTTTAAAGTGTTGGATGATGGTCGTAAGATTCGTGTTTACAAATCTAACGGCGAATCAGTGGACGCATAGGATAAATTATGGCGCGTTTAAAACAATTTTATAAAGACTCAGTTGTGCAAAAAATGACTGAGCAGTTTGGTTACACTTCTGTGATGCAAGTGCCACGCATCGAAAAAATCACGCTGAACATGGGTGTGGGCGAAGCGGTTGCAGATAAAAAAGTGATGGAACATGCAGTAGGTGACATGGAGAAAATTGCTGGTCAAAAAGCAATAGTGACGAAAGCTAAGAAATCTGTGGCTGCATTCAAAATCCGTGATGATTATCCTGTTGGTTGTAAAGTGACTTTACGTCGTGAGCGTATGTATGAGTTCTTGGATCGTTTGATTACTGTAGCTATCCCTCGTATTCGTGACTTCCGTGGTATTTCAGGTAAATCATTTGATGGCCGTGGTAACTACAATATGGGTGTTAAGGAGCAAATCATTTTCCCGGAAATCGAATACGACAAAATCGACGTATTGCGCGGTATGAATATTACGATTACTACAACGGCTAAAACTGACGAAGAAGCAAAAGCATTGCTTGCTGCGTTTAGTTTTCCTTTTAGAGGTTAAGACATGGCTAAAACATGTATGACAGAACGCGAATTAAAACGTCGCGAAACCGTAAAGAAATTTGCAGCAAAGCGTGATGCTTTGAATGCGATCATTAACGATGAGCAAGCAAGTGCTGAAGATCGTCGTGATGCGCGTTTGAAATTGCAAGGTCTGCCACGTAATTCAAGCCCTGTGCGTCTGCGTAACCGTTGCGCATTGACAGGTCGCCCACGTGGTGTTTTCAGTAAATTTGGTATTGCGCGTAGTAAATTGCGCGATTTGATGATGAGTGGCCAAGTGCCAGGCGTCACCAAAGCTAGCTGGTAACGGAGGAGTAGATTTATGAGTATGAGTGATCCGATTGCCGATATGCTAACGCGTATTCGTAATGCGCAAAGTGTAAACAAGCTAACAGTTTCAATGCCTGCATCTAAGCTCAAAAGCGCTATCGCTGCTGTGTTGAAAGATGAAGGTTACATCGAAGATTTTGCGGTTCAAGCAAACGATGGTAAGCCTGTATTGAACGTTAGTTTGAAATACTACGCTGGTCGTCCAGTGATTGAGAAGATTGAGCGCGTAAGCAAACCTGGTTTGCGTATTTACAAGGGTAGCCAAAATATCCCTAAAGTAATGAATGGTCTTGGTGTGACAATTGTGTCCACATCCAAGGGTGTAATGACAGATCGTAAAGCACAAGCAGCTGGTATCGGCGGCGAAGTGTTGTGCGTAGTGGCTTAAGGAGAAGCAAATGTCTCGTGTTGCTAAGAATCCTGTTGCCATTCCTGAAAAAGTGGAAGTGGTATTGAACCCAACGCAAATTAACGTTAGCGGTCCATTAGGTAAGTTGTCACACAGCTTGACCGATGCGGTCACATTGACACGTGATGGCAATGTTATCACTGTGAAAGCAAACGTTGATACACAACATGCTCGTGCTATGTCTGGTACATTGCGTGCGCTAGTCGCCAATATGGTGCAAGGTGTATCCGTTGGTTTTACCCGTAAACTAACTTTGGTTGGTGTTGGTTACAAAGCAGCCGCGCAAGGCGCAGTGCTGAACTTGGAATTGGGTTATTCACACCCCATCAACCACAAAATGCCTGCGGGTGTGACTGTGCAAACGCCAACCCCTACAGAAGTGGTGTTGACTGGTGCTGATAAACAAGTGGTTGGTCAAGTTGCAGCGCAAATTCGTGCATATAGAGCTCCAGAGCCTTACAAAGGTAAAGGTGTGCGTTATGCGGACGAAGTGGTTGCAATTAAAGAAACCAAGAAAAAATAAGTAAGTAATTAGACTTAAAAACCTAAATTTAAACTAGGGCTAGAAAATGAACAACGTAAATAACCGCTTGCGCCGTGCACGTAAAACCCGTGCCAAAATCGCCGAGTTAAAAGTTACACGTTTGAGCGTGCATCGTACTAATACGCATATTTATGCGCAAATTATTGCCGAGTCTGGTGATAGAGTTGTAGTGAGTGCTTCAACTGTTGAAGCCGACGTGCGTAAAAAAGTAAAAAATGGTGGCAACGTAGAAGCTGCTGCTTTAATTGGCAAGCGTATTGCAGAGAAGGCAGTCAAAGCAGGTGTAACCACTGTTGCTTTTGATCGCTCGGGCTACAAATATCACGGCCGTATCAAAGCGTTGGCAGATGCTGCGCGCGAAAACGGTTTGTCATTCTAAGAAGCGAGACAGATAATGGCTAGAGAAGTTGAACAACAACAGCAAACTGACGGTTTGCGTGAAAAAATGATTACTGTAAACCGTGTAAGCAAAACGGTTAAAGGTGGTCGTATTATGAGTTTTGCAGCATTGACTGTTGTCGGTGACGGCGACGGTGCTGTCGGCATGGGTAAAGGTAAAGCGCGTGAAGTGCCAGTTGCTGTTCAAAAAGCAATGGATGAAGCACGCCGCGGTATGCTGAAAGTGAATTTGAATAACGGTACCTTGCATCATGCAGTGACTGGTGTTCACGGTGCAGCAAAAGTGTTTATTCAACCAGCCTCTGAAGGTACCGGTATTATTGCCGGTGGTGCGATGCGTGCTATTTTTGAAGTTATGGGCGTAACTAATGTGGTTGCTAAATGTATTGGTTCTACTAATCCTTACAACTTGGTGCGCGCAACTTTGAATGGTTTAGAGTCTATGAATACGCCTGCTGAAATTGCTGCTAAACGCGGTAAATCTGTTGAAGATATTAGAGGTTGATCATGGCTAAAGCGAAAAAAGAAGTTTCCACTATCAAAGTGACGTTAGTACGTAGCTTGATTGGTCGTATCGAAGCACATAAGGCCACTGTTAAAGGTTTGGGTTTGCGTCGTATGCACCACACTGTAGAAGTTCAAGATACTCCAGCAATTCGCGGCATGATTAACGCCGTTAGCTATCTCTTAAAGGTAGAAGCATAATGCAATTAAATACAATTAAGCCTGCAGAAGGCGCAAAAAAAGATCGTCGCCGCGTAGGTCGTGGTATTGGTTCTGGGCTAGGTAAAACCGCTGGTCGTGGCCACAAAGGTCAAAAATCACGTACAGGTGGCTTTCACAAAGTTGGTTTCGAGGGCGGTCAAATGCCATTACAACGTCGTTTGCCAAAGCGTGGCTTTAACTCTCTAACAAAAGATAACACTGCGCGTATTCGTACTAGTGAGTTGTTAGAGTTAGATGCTGATGTGATCGATGTGTTGGCGTTGAAAGCAGCTAAATTGGTATCTGGTAGTGTGAAAGCGGTTAAAGTATATCTTTCTGGCGAACTGAACAAAAAAGTTAAAGTGCAAGGTTTGTTGTTGACTAAGGGTGCACGTGCAGCCATTGAGTCAGCTGGCGGCCAAGTGGTAGAAGCTTAATTAATAGCGACTTAAGATAAAGAGATTTGGCTTTGGCACAAGACGGTATTTTAAGTACGATGAGTAAAATGAGCGAGCTGAAAAGCCGCTTGTGGTTTGTGTTGGGTGCATTAGTTGTATATCGACTAGGTGCCCACATCCCAGTGCCTGGTATTGATCCAACAATACTGAAGCAGCTGTTTGACTCGCAAAAAGACGGTATTTTGGGCATGTTTAACATGTTCTCCGGTGGTGCATTGTCACGCTTTACCGTTTTTGCGTTAGGCATAATGCCTTATATTTCTGCCTCTATTATTATGCAGTTATTGACTGTGGTGTCCCCTAAGTTAGAGCAGCTTAAGAAAGAAGGCGAAGCCGGCAGACGTCAGATTACTAAATATACGCGTTACGGCACGGTTGCTTTGGCTACTTTTCAGGCCTTAGGCATTGCGATTGCTTTAGAAGGTCAGGCGGGTTTGGTGTTAGATCCTGGCTTCAGTTTTAGATTGACAGCAGTTGTAACATTGGTATGTGGAACCATGTTTTTGATGTGGTTGGGTGAGCAAATTACTGAGCGTGGGATTGGTAATGGTATTTCCATTATCATCTTTGCTGGGATTGTGGCTGGTTTGCCAAGTGCAGTGGGAAGTACGCTTGAATTGGCAAAAACAGGTGCATTTTCAATCCCATTAGTTATGTTCTTGTTTGTAGCAATTATTTTGGTCACTGCGCTTGTTGTTTTTGTGGAGCGTGGCCAACGCAAAATTACCGTGAATTATGCTAAGCGCCAGGTGGGGAATAAAGTGTTTGGTGGGCAAACAACGCATCTACCATTGAAGTTAAACATGGCCGGTGTGATTCCACCTATTTTCGCTTCAAGCATTATTTTGTTTCCTGCTACATTGGCTGGATGGTTTGGCAGTAGTGAAAGTATGTACTGGTTGAAAGATATCAGTAGCAAATTGGCCCCGGGCCAACCTATTTATATTTTATTGTTTGCTGCAGCAATTATATTTTTCTGCTTTTTCTATACGGCGTTGGTATTCAACCCTAAAGAGACGGCAGACAATTTGAAGAAGAGTGGTGCTTTTGTGCCAGGTATACGTCCTGGCGAACAAACTGCTAAGTACATCGATAAAATTATGGGTCGTTTGACTTTAGTGGGTGCTTTTTACATCACTTTAGTTTGTTTGTTGCCAGAGTTTTTGATTTTGAAATTTAATACACCATTTTATTTTGGTGGTACGTCTTTGTTGATTATTGTTGTTGTAACAATGGACTTCATGACGCAAGTGCAATCTCACCTTATGTCACATCAGTATGAGGGGTTGCTCAAAAAAGCTAATTTTAAAGGTGGCGCTACAACGCGCTAACTGCAAAGAGTATGGCGAAAGAAGACCGTATTGAAATGCAGGGTGAGATTCTTGAGAATCTCCCAAATGCCACTTTCAAAGTGAAGTTGGAAAATGGTCACACAGTATTGGGTTATATCTCTGGAAAAATGCGTATGCACTATATTCGCATCTTGCCAGGGGATAAGGTGACAGTTGAAATGACACCTTATGACTTAACAAGAGCGCGAATTACATTCCGCGTGAAGTAACTAAATTGATTTGGTAGCTAGAGGTAAATTATGAGAGTTCGTGCATCAGTAAAAACATTATGCCGTAACTGTAAAGTTGTGCGTCGTCGTGGTGTGGTACGTATTATTTGTACAGATCCACGTCACAAACAACGTCAAGGTTAATTGATGACAGCAGGTAGTTGTTAGGAATTGAATTATTTGCAACAACCTGTTAAAATTTAAGGCTTTTTATTTGGTCGCTAGACATTGCGATTCGTTTTGGAGTTAAAGTATGGCTCGTATTGCTGGGGTAAACATCCCTAATAACAAACACGCAGAAATCGCGCTCACAGCGATTTATGGCATTGGTAGAAACACAGCGCAAAAAATTTGTGTTGCGGCAGGTGTTCTGGCAACTACTAAAGTAAAAGATCTGAATGACGCAGATGTAGAAAAACTTCGTGATGAAGTTGCGAAAGTCAAAGTAGAAGGTGACTTGCGTCGTGAAATTTCCATGAATATTAAGCGTTTGATGGATTTGGGTTGCTACCGTGGCGTGCGTCACCGTCGTGGGTTGCCAGTGCGTGGTCAACGTACTAAAACCAATGCACGTACACGCAAAGGCCCTGTTAAAGCTATTAAGCAATCTAAATAGCACATACATTTAATCGTATAAATTTAAGTTAGATACATAGGTAAGGACAGTACAACATGGCAAAAGCTAATGTACGTGTAAGAAAAAAGGTTAAAAAGAACATCGCTGAAGGTATTGCACACGTGCATGCTTCTTTTAACAACACCATTATTACAATCACTGATCGTCAAGGTAACGCACTTTCATGGGCTACTTCAGGCGGTCAAGGCTTTAAAGGCTCACGTAAGAGTACACCTTTTGCCGCACAGGTTGCAGCAGAAGTGGCTGGTAAATCAGCACAAGAATCTGGTGTTAAAAACTTAGAAGTGCGTATTAAAGGCCCTGGTCCTGGCCGTGAGTCAGCAGTGCGTGCATTAAATGCAGCAGGATTCAAAATCACGAGCATTACTGACGTGACACCTGTGCCACACAATGGCTGCCGCCCACCGAAAAAACGTCGCATTTAAGCGAATAAAGATTACTGGAGAATATTTTGGCTAGAAATTTAGACCCTAAATGCCGTCAATGTCGCCGTGAAGGTGAAAAGCTGTTTTTGAAAGCTGAAAAATGCTTTACAGACAAATGTGCAATTGAAAAACGCAATTTTGCCCCTGGTCAACACGGTCAACGTCGTAATTCACGTTTGTCTGATTATGGTGTGCAGTTGCGTGAAAAACAAAAAGTACGCCGTATTTATGGCGTATTGGAAGCGCAATTCCGTAGCTACTACGCAGAAGCTGACCGCAAAAAAGGCATTACCGGTGAAAATTTATTGCAATTGTTAGAGTGTCGTCTAGACAACGTTGCGTACCGTATGGGTCTAGGTGGTTCACGTACTGAAGCACGACAAATCGTGCGTCACAACAGCATTTTGGTCAATGGCAAACGCGTGAATATTCCTTCATACCAAGTGAAAGCTGGTGATGTGGTTTCTGTGGCTGAAGCTTCAAAACAACAGTTGCGTATTAAAGCAGCATTAGAAGCTGCTGAACAGCGCGGTTTCCCAGAGTGGTTAGAAGTAGACGTAAAATCATTGAGTGGTAAGTTTAAGGCTAAACCGCAACGTGATGAGTTGCCAGCAACCATCAATGAATCATTGGTTGTCGAGTTGTATTCTAAGTAATCTAGCGTTTTTTGTACTTAGTTATTACTCTTAACCTATTCATTCAAGGAAGTTTATGCAAAATAGTCCAACAGAATATTTGAAACCACGTGTTGTTGATGTTGAAGTCATTACCCCATTGCGTGCTCGCGTAACGCTTGAGCCAATGGAACGTGGTTTTGGTTATACATTAGGCAATGCGTTGCGTCGTGTATTGCTGTCATCCATTCCTGGTTTTGCCATTACAGAAGTGAAAATTGATGGTGTAGTACATGAGTACTCTACGATTGATGGTGTGCAAGAAGATGTTGTAGACATCTTGTTGAACCTCAAAGGCGTAGCGTTAAAACTCAACACCAAATCAGAAACGATTTTAGTATTGAACAAGTCCGGTGAAGGTGTTGTTACCGCTGCGGATTTTGAAACTGGTCATGATGCTGAAATCGTAAATCCAAATCACGTGATTGCCCATCTGACTAAGGGTGGCAAACTGAATTTGGAAGTGAAAGTGGAAATGGGTCGTGGTTATCAACCTGTACCAGCACGCCAAAAAGTGAATCAAGAAGACCGTGTGTTAGGTTTCATTATGGTAGATGCGTCTTTCAGCCCGATCAACAAAGTAAGCTATCACGTTGAAAGTGCTCGTGTTGAGCAACGTACCGACTTAGACAAGTTGATTATGGATGTTGAAACCAACGGCATCATTGAGCCAGAACAAGCAATTCGCGATGCAGCACGTATCTTAATTGGTCAGTTGTCTGTATTTGCGAACTTAGAAGGCGCACCTAGTGAAGTAGAAGTGAAATCTGCTCCGCAGGTTGACCCAATTCTGTTGCGTCCAGTTGATGATTTGGAATTAACAGTACGTTCAGCCAATTGCTTAAAAGCAGAGAACATTTTCTACATTGGTGATTTGATTCAACGTACTGAAAACGAGTTATTAAAAGCCCCTAACTTGGGCCGTAAATCACTCAATGAAATTAAAGATGTGTTGGCCTCTAAAGGCTTAACACTTGGCATGAAGCTAGAAAACTGGCCACCTGTTGGCTTAGAAAAAGCTTAAGTCCGTTTATTTGCAGTTAAAAGTTTAAGGGAATTACTATGCGTCACGGTAATAGCAATCGTAAGTTAAATCGTACTAGCAGCCACAGAGCGGCTATGTTCCGTAACATGTCAGTGTCATTGTTGCGTCATGAAGTGATCAGAACAACTTTGCCAAAAGCAAAAGAGTTGCGTAAATATGCGGAACCACTCATTACTTTGGGTAAAGAGGCTACATTGGCAAACCGTCGCTTGGCTTTTAGCCGTTTGCGTGACCGTGATATCGTGACTAAATTGTTCGGTGAATTAGGCCCACGTTATAATGCACGTAATGGTGGTTACTTACGTATTCTGAAATGTGGTTTCCGTAATGGTGACAATGCGCCTATGGCATATGTAGAGTTGGTTGATCGCCCAGATACTACAACTGAAGCAGTATCAGTAGAGTAAATTGTACTTTTGATGTTAATAAGAAGCCAGCTTATGCTGGCTTTTTTATTTTCTATTGTATGAAATGTAAAATATCTTGGCTGTTAAACGGCCAGCTCAGTTCGGCCTGAGTGTCCAAACGCTTTAACACTGGAATACGTGTTCCATAGCGTGCGGTGAGCATATCGTCATTCGCAATTTCAATTGGTTCTGCTGCAAGCATAGTTTCACGAAGTAATGCTTCTGCCATTTCACATAAGTGACAGGCTGATGTGGTGTAGAGTTGAATCAATGGTTGTGGTTGCTTGTTCAATTTCATGCATTATTTCTAGTGGTTTTAGTCGATTTTAATCTAATTTAAATCATAATAGCGTATTGAAAAAATAATGCCTATTCTGGGATTGTGATGTCAGACAAACAAGAAATCAAAGAAAGCTTAAGTGAGAGTCTGCAACAGGTTATCTCGCTATTAGAAAAGCACAAGTTGGTAGAGAGTCTTGTACATAAACAAGACATGCCAAAGCACGATTTGGTCGAAAGTCTTGTTCACAAACAAAACATAAGTGAATTACAGAAGCGCTTAGATGTTTTACACCCAGCAGACGTGGCTTATATTCTTGAAGCGTTACCGTTAGATGATCGCTTAAAAGTATGGGATCTAGTCAAGGCTGAGCGTGACGGCGAAATTCTGCTAGAAGTATCTGATGCAGTTCGCCAGACCTTGATCGCTGACATGGATAGCCAAGAGCTCTTGGCTGCAGCTGAACAGCTAGATACGGATGAGTTGGCTGATTTGGCGCCTGACTTGCCGAAAGACGTGTTGCAGGACTTAATGTTTAGTCTGGATGCACAGAATCGCGAGCGCTTGCAATCTGCACTTTCATATCCAGAAGATGCAGTAGGCGCGTTGATGGATTTTGATATTGTTACCATCCGTGAAGACATTACATTGGAAGTAGCATTACGTTACTTACGCAGGTTGGGGAATTTGCCAGATCACACCGATAAATTGTTTGTGGTAGACCGATCAGATATCTTACGTGGGGTATTACCTTTAAAACGCATGGTGGTACATGAGCTCGATGCCAATGTGGCTGATGTAATGGCTGAGGATGCGGTAGTATTTCATCCGGAAGATGTGGCGGACGAAGCAGCAAAAGCGTTTGAGCGTTATGACTTGGTGACAGCACCAGTGGTTGATAGTAATAACAAGCTGGTTGGGCGTATCACTGTGGATGCGGTGATGGATTTTATCCGTGACGAGGCAGAGTCAGATAAGCTGTCGATGGCTGGTTTGCGCGAAGAAGAGGACTTTTTTGCGTCAGTATGGAAATCAGTACAAAATCGTTGGGCGTGGCTAGCCATCAATCTGATTACCGCATTAATTGCATCACGCGTCATTGGTCTATTTGAAGGATCCATTGAAAAGATTGTTGCTTTAGCCGCATTGATGCCAATTGTGGCAGGTATAGGCGGTAACTCTGGCAATCAAACTACCACCATGATCGTACGCGGTTTGGCATTAGGCCAAATTTCATCCCACAATATGAATTCTCTGATACAAAAAGAGCTGGGTGTGGCATTGTTAAACGGCCTGATTTGGGGCGGAGTGCTGGGCTTAATTGCCTATATCCTATATGGTAATTATGAGCTGGGTTTAGTCATGATGAGTGCTATGACACTCAATCTGTTGCTAGCTGCGATTATGGGTGTGATGATTCCACTGGTGATGAGCAAATTTGGACGTGACCCAGCAGTTGGTTCTAGTGTACTAATCACAGCCATGACTGACAGTGGCGGATTTATGATCTTCCTTGGCCTAGCCACCATCTTCTTGTTGTAAAAACTTTGTTATAAAAATGGCATCTCATCATGACTAATCCTGAAATTGACCTGATTTGGCAAGAGATAGTAGCCGACTTTTCAACACCTGCTGCACTATGGCAACTTGCAATTATCGCTGCATCTGTCGCAATCGCTTTTGCAATTAACGGCGCATTGCGTGCCTATTTTCTGGGTAGATTGCCAGAGAATATGAAGCCTGTTTTGGGTGCGATTAACCGTATTCTATTTCCAATCAGCGCGTTTCTGATGGTCACCATTGCACGCTATGTTTGCGCGGAATGGATGCATGTAGGCATTCTGAGGGTGGCGAGCCGATTATTGATTGCTATGGCAATCATCCGCCTATTGGTGTATGGCCTGCGCTATATTTTCTCTCCTAGCGGCTGGCTTAAAACGCTGGAGAGCATGATTGCATGGGGTGTCTGGATTATGCTGGCCTTGCATCTTGGCGGAATCTTACCTGAGATTGCGATTGCGCTTGAAGAGGTGAAGTTCAACATTGGAAAAAATCCGGTGAACTTGCTGGTTGTGTTGCAAGGGATGCTGACAGTCATCATCACAATTTTTATCGCATTGTGGTTGAGTCGGTTGGTGGAAAACAAGCTGATGCGTACCGATCAAATTAATATCAATATGCGCGTCGTGCTCTCGAAGCTGGTAAGGGTGGTATTTATTTTCCTTGCGGTGCTCATCGCGCTCTCTGCCGTGGGATTGGATATCACGTTGCTCTCAGTGTTTGGCGGTGCGCTAGGTGTTGGACTTGGTTTTGGTTTACAGAAAATTGCGAGTAATTATGTCAGTGGTTTTATTATTTTGGTCGACCGCTCAGTACAAATTGGCGATCTCATCACAGTAGATGTTCATTATGGTGTGGTTAAGGAACTGCGTTCACGCTATATGACATTGCGCAAATTGGATGGTACCGAAGTGATTATTCCTAATGAGATGATGATTACCGAGGTTGTGATTAACCATACCTCAGCAGAGCACAGAGGGCGTATACAAATGCCAATTCAAGTGGCTTATGACGCAGATTTGGATGTTGTCATCACGCTCATGCGTGGCGTAGCGGAAAAACATCCGCGTACTCTAAAAACCAGTAGCACAGATGTGTTTGTCAAAGGGTTTGGGGAGAGTGGAATTGATATGATGCTTTCTTTCTGGGTCGCGGATCCAGAAGAGGGTTCAGCAGCCCTACAGTCTGAGTTGTATCAGCAGATATGGAGACTGTTCAAAGAGCATGGCATCGGTATACCATATCCACAAAGAGAAATCCGCATACTAAATACAACTACAACTGGTTAGAAAGCGCAAATAGCGGACAACAAAAAAGCCCGTTATGACGGGCTTTTTCAAATGCTTAAATAAACAACTATTTAAGTTTTGTTTCTTTGTACATGACATGTTTACGCACAACTGGATCAAATTTTTTGATTTCCATTTTTTCTGGCATTGTACGTTTGTTTTTTGTAGTGGTATAGAAATGACCTGTACCAGCACTAGATTCTAATTTGATTTTTTCGCGCATTGCTTATGCTCCTTAGATTTTTTCGCCAGCAGCGCGCAATTTTGCGAGCACAGCGTCAATGCCGTTTTTGTCGATAGTGCGCAAAGCAGCATTGGTAATGCGCATGCTCACCCAACGGTTTTCACTCTCAACCCAGAATTTACGGTTTTGTAAATTTGGTAGAAAACGACGTTTTGTTTTGTTTTGTGCGTGAGAAACATTGTTGCCCACCATTGGCTTTTTACCTGTTACCTGACATACACGTGCCATAATGACTCCTGAGACAAAATGTCTTCAATTACTTTGCTTTTTTAGAAAGACCGCAATTATAGTATGAAAACGATTATGTTTTCAAGCTAATTAGCTTATTTTGCAAATTATTTTATAAGTAAAGATTAATGCTTGCCGGTGCTGCCAAAGCCGCCATCACCACGGTCGCTTTGTGTAAACTCATCCACGATATGGAAGTCTGCTTGAACCACTGGCACAATCACTAACTGAGCAATACGCTCCATTGGATTAAGTATGAAGGTTTCTTTGCTACGGTTCCAACATGAGACGAGTAATTGGCCCTGGTAGTCCGAGTCAATCAGCCCCACCAAGTTACCCAATACAATCCCGTGCTTGTGTCCTAAGCCAGAGCGCGGCAGAATCAGCGCTGCATAATAAGTGTTATCGATATGAATCGCCATGCCGGTTGGGATCATAATCGTCTCGCCTGGTTGTATGCTTTGCGTGTGCTCAATGCAGGCGCGTAAATCCAGACCGGCAGAGCCTGGTGTAGCGTAACTTGGCATCATATGGTGTAGGCGGTTATCGAGTATTTTTAAATCGACGGTGATGGACATGAGGCAGACTTTGTTGGAGATATTGAGAATGTATTATTAAACACTAATTGCTTATGAAAATCACTAGATAAGAAAAAAGCCAGCCCAATTGGGGCTGGCTTGATTACGCGTGATGCCATTAAAATTTGTAAGCGGCGCTCAGACCCAATAAATAGTTTCTATCTGCGCCGGGTTCGAAAAATAATGCGTTGCCGTCATTGACACGGACGGAACCGATATATTCTTTGTCGAACATGTTTTCTACCCTTAGATATTCTTTGAAATTCCAGTGCGCGAGGTTCTGTTCAAAACCAGCTCTAAGGTTAAAGATGGTGTATGAGGGTGCTGTGTCCGTATTTCTGTCGTTCACATAAACTTTGCTATTGTGACGACCTTCCAGAGCCATCATAAATCCTACAGGCTCATATTGCCATGCAATTTCACCATAGATTTGGCTGCGATAAGTGCCTGGTATTCTGTTACCTGATTGAATAATGGTTCCACCTGTTGGAGTAAAGTCAGAGTCGAATTTTGCATTTAAAAGTGAGTAAGAGAAAAAAGTGGATATGCCGTAATCAAAATCAGAGTCTAATGAGAACTCAGCACCAGTGCGTTTGGTGCTATTAGCATTGGCGAAAGTGGAGCGGCCAGCTAGCGTCTGGTTGGTCACAATTTCATCATTCGTTTTGATATGGAAAAGTGTCAAATTGGCTTGGGTGTTGTCACTCAAAAATGTTTTTGCCCCAATTTCAAAGTTCTCACTCTTACTAGGTTTAAGCGATAAATTGGGGGTGGCATTAGCTGCGGTTGTATTGAAGGCGGCCTCAATAAATGTGGGTGTTTCAAATCCTTTACCATAATTAGCGTACAAATTAACGCTAGGACTTACTTTCCAAGTCGCACCGAATACAGGTGTGGTTTTTTCATAAGACACGGAACCGCTATTATTGCCGTTGCTACCAACACCACTTGTGAAGTCGTCTTTAACTTCCAAGCGTACCTTGGTGCGACGAATGCCTGCGTGTAAATCTACACTTGGTAGCACTGCTAATTTTCCTTGAGCATATCGGTCAAAATTAGTTGAAATATTCTCTTCTCTACGATTAAGCACGCTAATTGGTAAGCCTGAACCTAACACGTTGGTATCTAAGCGGTCATCACTCGATTTGCCGTAAGTGATACCAAAACTTACGTTGTAAGGCATGCTACCTAGGTTGCCGCTGTTATCCCAGCGCGCATCCGTGCCATAGAATTCGCGGTCAATCTCACTTAGGCGAGCATTGGTAGTAGCGAGGGTTGTGGCGGTTGGAGAGGTGGTCAAAATCTGCGCATTTTTACGCGTACCTACATAAGGAATAAAACTAAGCTTATTATTTTCATTGAATGCATGCTCAAAGTTAAAGCCAACTTGCGTATGCGAGCGGCTGACACTGGTGTTGGCATTCAGGGCTGCTGGCACAACGTCATCGCGGGTGCTGCTGTTAAACGCACGTGCGCGGTCTAATCCAATAGGATCCTGCGCTTCTTGGTCAAACCAATTGATGAGCGTAGTGATCTTTGTATCGTCGCTGATATTGAATTTAAATTTAGCTGTGGCTTGTTGCTTATCGCTCTCGCTGTTGTCACGGTAGCCGTCACTCTCAAAATTAGATGCGTTTAATAAGTACTCGACACCATCGGCAATGCCTGCTGCATTGATAACCTGACGTTTTGTATTGTAACTACCAAACATTACTGTGCTGCCAATTTCTGGTGTGTCAGGCGCGTCTTCTGTAAATAATTGAATGACGCCACCTGAAGAGTTGCCATAGAGCGCAGAAAATGGACCACGCATGACTTCAATACTTTTAATCGCAGATAAATCAACTACCCCTGGCTGGCCTTGACCATCTGGCATGGTGAGCGGAATTCCATCTACATACACGCGAACACCACGTACACCAAAAGCAGAGCGTGAACCAAAGCCACGGCTAGAGATTTGTGGGTCTTGTGCTTGCTGGGTTCTGTTTTGTGCGGTAATGCCAGGTACGCGAATTAAGCTTTCAGACAATGTCATTTGCAACTGGCCATCTTGAATGTCTTCTTGCTTCACAACGTCAATTGCAATCGGCAGGTCAAAGCTATTCTGCAAGGTACGGGTGCCGGTAACGACAATCGGTGCAATATTTAGCGTTTTTTCACTGTCTTCCGCGTATACGTTCATGCCAGACATTGCGCTCAAGGCGCCAGCAATAGCGATGGTGAGTGATCTCAAAGGTGTAGCTTGATTCATGTACGTCATATTCATTATTTTATTAGGAAAAAAGATGGCGTGATAATAGCGGCAATTTACCCGATTGGCATCAGCAATATCATGATTTTAGTAGTGTTTTGGGGTGATTTGATGAGTGTTTGATACATATCAAACACTCCGTTGACTACAGCATATGGCTAAGATGCTGCAAGATAAAGTAAGCGACTTCTGATTTGTTGGCCGTTGGCATGGTGTGTGTACCAGAGTCGTCAATCAGTGTGACTTGATTGTGGTCTTGCCCCATGGCGATACTCACGTCATTGGCCACCATCAGCGGTAGTTTTTTCGCGATTCGTTTTTGGGTCGCATGTTCAATCACTTGCTCTGTTTCTGCAGCAAACCCTACGCAAAATGGCGCATTCGGTAAGCTGGCTACATCTGCCAAAATATCTTTGTTTTTCAGCAGATTTAGCGTAAGTGTGTCTTCACTTTTTTTAATTTTTTGCGGCGAGATTTGCGCAGGACTGTAATCTGACACAGCGGCTACAGCAATGAAAACATCTTGTTTTGCAATTTGCTGCATCACTGCTTGGTACATGCTTTTTGCATCCAGTGATTTGATAAACGCTAGGTTGTCCGGGGCAGGCAATGCGCTACTTCCACTCACTAAAGTGACTTCTGCACCCATGTCTGCAGCCACTTGCGCAATGGCGTAGCCCATTTTGCCCGAGCTTAAATTGGTGATGGCACGCACCGGGTCAATGTGCTCAAGTGTGGCGCCCGCTGTAATTAGTATGCGTTTGCCCTGCAATAACTTGGGGGTAAAGTGTTTAGTCACGGCTTGCATCAACGCTTGTGGTTCCAGCATACGACCCAAGCCAACTTCGCCGCAAGCTTGTTCGCCGGCAGCGGGGCCAAGTACACTGATGCCATCTGTTATTAGATGAGCGATATTGCGCTGGGTGGCTGGGTTTTCCCACATTTGTTTGTTCATAGCAGGCGCAACCAGCAGCGGGCAGTTTCTGGCTAAACACAAAGTAGATAGTAAATCATCGGCACGGCCATGCACCAATTTTGCAATGAAATCAGCACTGGCTGGGGCTATTAAGATCGCATCAGCCTGACGGCTTAGTTCAATATGCGGCATGCCGTTTGGAATAGCGTTATCCCACATGTTAATGAACACCGGATTGCCGGAGAGTGCTTGCATAGTGATTGGCGTGATAAATTGGCAAGCGGCTTCGGTCATCACCACTTGCACGTTATATTGTTGTTGTACCAATAGGCGTACCAACTCTGCTGCTTTGTAAGCTGCAATGCCGCCGGTGATGCCCAATACGATTGCACGTTTTGAAGATGTCATGCGCGAATTCTATCTTAAACACATGGTAATTGCGATGATTCTGCATGTGGCATGAAAGCGCTATTGATTGCTGTTAAGATGTTAGAAAATACAGGTGGCTTATGTGGAAAAAAATACGAATCTTTATTTTGCTACTGATCCTAGCAACCGTGGTGCAGCAGACATTGCAAGAAGATGCGGATCTGAATTGGGGTAAAAACTTTTATGTGGCGGTATACCCAGTTAATGCAGACGATAGCGCTGCAGTGAGTGCTTACATTAACACCTTAACTACCCAAGATTTTGAACCAGTAGCTGAGTATTTTGCAGAGGAAGCGCAACGCTATCAACTGGGTTTGCGACGTCCGTTTGAGATTCGGTTGGGTGATAAAATTAACAAAATTCCACCAGCTCCCCCAGTCGAGAGTAGTATTTTAAAGGTCATATGGTGGAGTTTGCATTTTCGATATTTTGCTTGGGCAAACTCGCCAAGCACATCCGTAAAGCCCGATATCCGCCTGTATTTGCTCTACCACGATCCGCAAACCAATCCCCGCTTGGCGCATTCAACAGCGCTGAATAAAGGCAGGATAGGTCGTGTGAATTTGTTTGCTGACCCCTCCTATGCCAAAAAGAATTTGGTGATTTTGTCGCACGAGTTGTTACATACAGTGAAAGCCACTGACAAATATGATTTGGCTACTGGCTTGCCCAGTTTTCCCGATGGGTATGCCAACCCTGATAAGCAGCCTTTACTTCCGCAGCAATTTGCAGAGTTGATGGGTGGGCGTGTGCCATTGACTGAGAGCACAGCAGAGATTCCAAAAAGTTTGCGACTTACTTTGATTGGGCAGAAAACTGCACAAGAAATTGGTTGGATTCGTTAGGCCATCGGTACTTAAAGAAAGCACAACATGGCAATTACTGACTGGCCTGAAGGCGAACGACCCAGAGAGAAATTGATGCAACAAGGTGTCTCGGCTTTGTCGGACGCTGAGTTGCTCGCCATTTTTTTACGGGTAGGGGTGACTGGTAAAAGCGCGGTGGATTTGGCGCGTGATTTATTGCAGCAATTCGGCAGTTTAAATGGTATTTTTTCGGCGACATTAGCGCAAATCAACCAAGTGCACGGCATGGGTGAAAGCAAGTTTTGCCAGCTACAAGCAATTTTTGAGATGAGTCAGCGTGCGCTGGCAGAGCAAATGCAAGCACGAGATGTGTTCTCATCGCCCAAACAAGTGCGTGATTATTTGATGCTTAAGCTGGGTACTTTGCCGAGAGAAGTGTTTATGATTTTGCTCTTGGATGCGCAAAACAGAATGCTGGCACAAGAAGTATTATTTGAAGGCACATTAACGCAAACCAGCGTTTACCCGCGTGAGGTGGTAAAACGTGCATTGCATTTCAATGCTGCGTCAGTCATCTTTGCGCACAATCACCCTTCAGGCGTTGCTGAGCCCAGTCGAGCCGATGAAAGTCTGACGCAGGCACTAAAGCAGGCACTGGCACTGGTAGATATTCGGGTGCTGGATCATTTTATTGTGGCGGGCAATAGCACGTGTTCGTTCGTAGAGCGCGGGTTGCTTTAATTAAGGAGCCGTATGTCTTTGCAAACTTGGGAGTTGTTAAGCTATATCGTGACCGTGTTCGGTTTGCCGCTAGCCATCGTTTCTTTTATGCTGGAGCAACGTAAAGAGCGCGAGAACGAAGAGGAAGAGGTGTATCAGATGTTGTCAGATGCTTATACGGATTTTTTAAAGCTGGTGATGACGAACCCTGACCTTAAATTACGCTCGCAATCTAGCATAGGACAATTGACCGACGAGCAACAGGAGCGTAGGTATGTGTTGTTTGAAATTCTAATTTCCTTATTTGAGCGTGCTTATTTGTTGGCTTATGAGCCAGATATGATCGGCAAGCAATTGCGCCGTTGGTATTCATGGGATGATTACATGCGTGAATGGTGTGAGCGCGATGATTTTAGAGAGCTGTTGCCACGACTGTTGCAGGGTGAGGATGCAGACTTTGCCAAATACATTACGCGTCTTGCAAAAGAGCAGGGCAAGGTTGGCACACCTGCCCTGATTGAAGTCTAGCCGACTTTGAATGTGCTATGGGCTTTGACCAAACGTTTTAGCTCCGGTACACAAGAACCACAATTGGTACCGCATTGCAGCTTGGCTTGTAATGTTTGGAAGTCTGCTCCGGCTTCACAGGTTTCTATAATTTCGTTTTCAGATACATCAAAACAGTTGCAGACAATTTTGCCACGACTTTTTTGACCAGTCGGTGGGGCGCTTAATGGTGCTAGCGCCCAACGTCTAAGTTCATCGGTAAATTGGCCTTGTTGCATCACTTGTTTTAGCCAATCTGCTGCTAGCGTTTCGCCAATCAGTTTTACGCCAGTGACTTGCCCTGACTCAACCAAAATACGTTTGTGGATACCACGTTTGGCATCGTCATAATTCAGCATCGGTGCGTCCTCTACCATGCCAAGCATTTGGTCTAGGCGCTGAATCATTTCTGCATCCGGTGCGCTGTGGTGCGATGCGCGTAGCACGACCATGCCGTGATCGCGTCCATACAATCCGCAAGTGGCATAATCAAACTGTTTGAGTAATGTGCGGATATTTTCGATTAAACTCAGATTGCCACAAGTGCGCATGACCGTCATTTGCCAAGGCAAGTCCAGCTTCTCGATTTTGATGGCAGTGTGTTTGAGCTCTGGCTGTTTTGAGGTTTTGTCAAAGGTAGGTGGCATGAGTGCATTCACACCTAAACCGCTCATGGACTGGCTACCCCAGTGCATTGGGATAAACGTTTCAGCCGGTTTCACTTCTTCTGACTGTTGCACACGAATATTCAAACTGCCGCGCTTGTTACTCAGTTTTACAATATCGCCGGACTTTAACTGGCGTCGCGTCATGTCATCTTGGTTCATGGACATGACTGGTTCTTCTACGTGATTGTAGAGTTGCGCAACGGTGCCGGTGCGGCTCATGCCATGCCATTGGTCACGTAGGCGACCAGTCAGCAAGTGTAGAGGATGACGCGCATCGGTTTTATCTGCGGTGCCCTTATATACGGCATGATGGAATTGCGCTTTGCCATTGGGCTTTTGGAACACGCCATCCGTATATAAACGCGCCTTGCCAGAAGTTGCGCCTTCTTTAAATGGCCATTGCTGTGGGCCTTGCTGTTCCAATAATTGATAGCTCAGTCCGGTAATGTCCAAGTCACGCCCGCGCGTGGTCTCGCGATGTTCATTGAACACACTTTCTGTCGTAGGGTAATTAAATAATGAAGCGCCCGATAGGGATTTGGTTGCGAGTTTTTTCTCTAACCGTTGTGCAAAATCCACCACAATTTCCCAATCATGGCGAGCTTCACCCGGTTTAGGTGATGCGCTTTGCAGGCGCGTGATTCTGCGTTCTGAGTTGGTGACGGTGCCTTCTTTTTCGCCCCAAGTAGTGGCTGGGAAAAACACATCGGCATATTGATTGCTGTCGGTATTGTTGAATGCATCTTGTAATACCACGAGTTCAGCCGTTTGCATGGCTTCCAACACGTTATTCAAGTCTGGCATAGAGTGCGCGGGGTTGGTACAGGCAATCCATACTGCCTTGATGTCGCCCTCTTTAATCGCATCAAACATTTCAACGGCAGTTTTTCCGGGCTGGGCAGGCACGTCTTCAATGCCCCAAAGTTTAGCGACTTCCGCGCGATGCTCGGCATTGGCTAAATCCCGATGGCCGGAGAGTAAATTAGCCATACCGCCTACTTCTCGTCCGCCCATGGCATTAGGCTGCCCGGTCAGTGAGAATGGTCCAGCACCGGGTTTGCCAATATGACCAGTGGCTAAGTGCAAGTTGATTAACGCGGCGTTTTTATCCGTACCGTGCATGGATTGGTTTAGCCCCATACAGTACATGGACAGGGTTGGGCCAGTGCCAAACCATTTGGCGGCTTGTATGATGTCTTTTTCGCTGATGCCGCAAATATCGGCCACCATTTTTGGCGTATATTCACGCACCGTTTCTTTTAACGCATCAAAGCCTTCGGTGTGGTTGCGGATATATTGCATATCCAGCAGCCCTTCCCACAGCATCACATGTAATAAACCGTTAAATAGCGCAACATCAGTGCCCGGCAAAATAGCAAGATGTAAATCGGCAAATTGTGCGGTGTCGGTGCGGCGTGGATCGACCACCACGATTTTCATATCCGGATTGTTTGCTTTGGCATCCTCGATGCGACGAAAGATAATCGGGTGCGCAAATGCCGTATTTGAACCGGCAATAAATAAGCATTGCGTATGGTCAATATCTTCGTAACAAGCGGGTGGGGCATCGGCACCTAATGTCACCTTATAACCCGTCACGGCTGAACTCATACAGAGGCGAGAATTGGTGTCTACGTTATTGGTGCCAATCAAGCCTTTGGCTAGCTTATTAAACACGTAATAGTCTTCGGTCAGCAATTGTCCGGAAATATAAAAGGCGACAGCATCTGGACCATGTTGTGCGATGGTATCGGCAAATTTATCTACCACATGATTCAGCGCGTCATCCCAAGTGCTACGCTCACGCTTGTTGCCGCGTTCGGTACGCAGTTCCGGATATAAGCCGCGGGCATCCAGCTTAGCGGTTAAATGCAAGGTTGAGCCTTTGGTGCATAGGCGGCCAAAGTTTGCCGGGTGATTGGGGTCACCTTTTACATCAACAATGCGGCTATTTTCTGTTTTGATAATGACCCCGCAACCCACGCCACAATAGCAACAGGTGGCCTTGGTCTCAGTGACCACAGGGTTTGCAGGAGATTGCGCTTGATTTGCCATTTGCTACTTAATCCATCTTTAAATTGCTACTTCAAACTTCTAAATACACCATACCATCTTCTACTTTTACTGCATAGCAAGCAGTTTGACCCACATCGGGTTCTTCCGCTTTGCCATCCACCAAGCTGATTTTCCAGCTATGTAGCGGACAGGCTACTTTATCGCCATACACAATCCCTTGTGATAACGGGCCGCCTTTGTGCGGGCAACTATTGTTGAGCGCAAATACGCGGTCGTCTTCGGTGCGGAATACGCCGATATCTACTTTTTCGGTTCGCACCAAGCGTGAGCCCAGTTTAGGGATTTCGGTTAACGGGCAAACTTTTGTCCAGCTCATAAAAACTCCAAAATGATATGAAAAGCAGTCTCGCTAGGAGACGATTAGTAAGTAAATAAATAAAAAATTAAGAATGATGGAGAAAATGGCTAACCATTGCCATTTGAGCAACCTAGCTCTAGCAATCAGCGGTGTGCGTTGCAATGCAATCGGTTTCAATTCTCCATATTCCAGCGCATGTAACATTTCGTCTGCGGTTTCAAAGCGTTTGTCGCTGTCGCGTGCCACGGCTTTTAAGATGATATTTTCCAGCCATGCCGGAATGTCTGGGCGGTAGCGAGTAGGGCGAATCGGTTCGCCGAAGCGTGGTGCTTGAAACGGTTCTATTTCGCCATACGGATATTTTCTGGTCAGCAGGTAGTACAGTGTGACGCCCGCTGCATAAATGTCAGTGCTGATGTCCGCAGATTTGCCTTCAAATAGCTCTGGCGCCATAAAGCTTGGGGTGCCCGGATTACTCATGGTTTCTGGCGTACCGATGGTGGTGTTAAGCGCCACCCCTAAATCTAAGATACGTAAACGTTGATCCGAGCCGATATGGATGTTGGCTGGCTTGATGTCGCGATGAATGATATGTAAGCGGTGCAACATGCTGATGCCTCGCATTAGGTCTACCGCAGTCTTGGCTACGCCATTGACGGTAAAATGATGTCCATGTTCAATGCGCTGTTGTAGCGTGGCGCCCTCGTGCCAGGTCATCACATAATACAAATGTTTGCGCTGTTCCGCTGTCAGGGGTAATACTTGTGGCACGCATTGCGAAACTACACGCTTGGCCAACCATTCTTCATTTAATAATGCTTGGCAACTTTCTCTGTCATTGGCCATGATAGGCTGCAATGTTTTTAACACAAACAGTTGCTTGCTTTGGTTGCGGACTTTATACAATACAGTCGCGCGTGAATCATGCAGAATATCTTCTACGCTAAAACCATCGAGTGTATCGCCTACTTTGAGTTTGGGGGGCACACTCAAATTCTGCGCATCGGAGAGTAAATCGTTCAGGTTGTCAGTGCCAATCTCATCAATGCGCACCACCACTGCGGTTGCATTGTCTTGCCCACCTTTTTCCAGTGCTGTTTTGGTGAGGTGATCGCTGATCATTTGCGGGCTGTCGTATAGCATCATCGCATGGTGAATCGTTTTCTCACCCAATGGCTCCCAAACGCCATCGCTCATGATGGCAAAAGTATCGCCCACCTCTAGCAGCCCTTCGGAAAAGTCTGCGTTCAGCGTGCTATCCAATCCCACTGCGCGTTTTAGCACGTGACGCATATCGGGCCTGTCCCATACGTGGTCGGTGCTTAGTTGCGTCAGGGTTTTGTTGCGCAGGCGGTAAATACGTGTGTCGCCGACATGCGCCATGATATAACGCTGACCTTTAAGCACCAGTAGCGATAACGTGGTGGCCATGCCAGACATATCTCGATTGGCTGCCGCTTGTGCCAGTACCCAACGGTTGGCGGCGCTCAATACTTTTTCTAATGAAGCATGCACTTGCCAAGTATCAGGCGTTGCGTAGTAATCGGCCGAAACCGTACGCACTGTCATCTCTGCGGCCTCGCGTCCACCAGCGTTGCCGCTAACGCCATCGGCCACAGCTATCAGCGCACCTTTGGTCGCCAATACCGCATTGGTAGGCGTAACCACACCCGCGTAATCTTCATTACGCGTGCGTGGACCTACCAAACTGCTTTCGCCTACGCTAAATCTAAGGGACATTTCGATGCTTAAGTCTGCAAAATGCTACTGTACAGGAAATGCTCATTAGACCTTAGCGGTTGTTGCTGTAGCAGCGCCCCAAGTGGTTCTCCAGCGTGTTTTTACACCCATTAAACCTACCATGGCTAAAATTGCTAGGCCAGCAAATACCAGTAAACCCAATTGGTAGCTGCCAGTCACTTGTTTGGAGTAACCTAAGCTAGACGCAAGATAGAAGCCACCAATACCGCCAGCCATGCCCACTAGACCTGTCATCACGCCAATTTCTTTACGGAAACGTTGCGGTACCAATTGGAACACAGCACCGTTGCCCATACCTAGTGCGGCCATGGCTAAAACTACTACAGCTAGGCCTAAGGCTTGGGTAGGAATACCAAAACTTAAAATAAATAAGAATAGGGCAGCCAAGATGTACATAATGGTGAGTGAACGAATGCCGCCGATACGGTCAGCCAATAAACCACCAAATGGGCGCACCAATGAACCGGCAAATACACAGGCCGCAGTAAAGTAGCCTGCATGAACCGGTGATAAACCATACTGGTCGTTAAAGTAAATAGTCAACGAAGAAGCTAAGCCCACAAAGCCACCAAAAGTAACGCTGTAGAAGAACATGAACCACCAAGCGTCTTTATCTTTGAGTACAGCAAGGTATTGACCTAGCGACTTAGCAGCAGGTGCATCCGGTGCGTCTTTAGCAAAAATAACATACACCAACAGTGCAATAGCCAATGGAATTAACGCTAAGCCAAATACGTTGTTCCAACCAAAGGCAATGGCCAAGCCTGGTGCAAATAACGCAGCCAAGGCTGTACCAGAGTTACCGGCACCTGCAATGCCTAATGCCGTGCCTTGGTGTTCAGGTGGATACCAGCGTGAAGCTAATGGCAGTGCCACTGCAAACGCAGCGCCAGCAAAGCCTAAGAACATGCCTAATAATAAGGTGTGCTGATAAGTGTGTACGCCATGTAACCAAGCCACCAGCAGTGCAGCAATCACAATCACTTGCCCAATTAAACCTGCTTTTTTGGGCTTGAGCTGGTCAACCAACACACCCATAAAAATACGTAGAAGTGCACCCGTGAGTACTGGCGTGGCGACCATCAGCCCTTTTTGGGCTGGTGTCAGGTTGAGGTCAGCTGCAATTTGTACAGCGAGTGGGCCTAACATGACCCACACCATAAAACTTAAATCAAAGTAAAAAAAGGCAGAAAACAAAGTGGGTTTATGGCCGACTTCCCAAAAGCTTTTTTGCATAGTAATGCTCCCTTAATAAGGCAAATATCGTCAGGCAATGTCCGGTAAGGTACAAGACCTCACCGGCGCACATGAATGATTAAACTGTGGTGAATAATGTTGATTAAAAAGGTCTTACACGGTAATGGTGTCAAACTCTTTGTGCTCGTCACGTTTTTTCACGCGATCCGCCCAAGGGTCTACCGATCCTTGCAATGCGTACAGCAGGCGTTCATGCGCTGCTCTACGGCCTTCAGCATCTTCCAGAATGCGTTTTTTCACGTAATCCAGACCGACACGCTCAATCCAGTGCACCGTTCGGTCTAGGTAACGTGCTTCTTCACGGTAAATTTGAATAAAGGCGCCGGAGTATTCAATGACCTCTTCTGCGGTTTTGACTTTGCAGAGGAACTGCGCCACTTCGGTTTTGATGCCGCCGTTACCACCGACATAAATCTCCCAGCCAGAATCCACACCAATCACGCCCACATCTTTAATGCCAGACTCAGCACAGTTACGCGGGCAGCCGGACACTGCGAATTTGACTTTATGCGGTGCCCACATGTGGTCAAATGCTTTTTCAATATCAATGCCTAATTGCGTCGAGTTTTGTGTACCAAAACGGCAGAACTCAGAGCCCACGCAGGTTTTAACGGTACGGATAGATTTACCGTAAGCATAACCAGACGGCATATCTAAATCGGCCCACATGCTGGTGAGGTCTTCTTTCTTCACACCCAGCAAGTCAATACGTTGGCCGCCGGTCACTTTTACCATCGGCACTTTGTATTTGTCGGCTACATCGGCAATTTTGCGTAGCTGGTCAGAAGAAGTCACACCGCCGTACATACGTGGAATGACCGAATAGGTGCCATCTTTTTGAATGTTGGCGTGCACACGCTCATTAATGAAGCGTGATTGCGGGTCATCTTTAGCTTCATGCGGCCAAGTCGAAATCAGGTAGTAGTTGAGCGCAGGACGACAAGTGGCGCAACCATTTGGTGTATTCCAGCCCATGCCTTTCATGGCATCTGGAATGTTCAGGTATTTATTTTTGCGAATCTCTTCACGCACCACTTCGTGGCTCTTATCGGTACAGCCACACACAGATTTGCTGGTAGAAGGCGGTGCATAACCGCCACCCAATGTCGAGGCCAAAATTTGCTCCACCAAGCCAGTACAAGAACCACAGCTAGAACCCGCTTTGGTTTGTTTTTTCACATCATCAATCGTGAATAAACCTTTTTCTTGAATAGCTTTGACGATGGTGCCTTTACATACGCCGTTACAGCCACAGACTTCCATTTCGTCGGTCATGGCCGCTGCTTTGTCTTGACCTTGGTGCCCGGTATTGCCCAGACTGTCTTGCCCAAACATGAGGTGATCACGTATCTCATGAATCGGTTTGCTATCACGCAACATCTGGAAATACCAAGCCCCATCCGTCGTATCGCCATAGAGCACGCTGCCGATGATTTTGTCATCTTTAATGACGAGTTTTTTGTACACCCCGCCTACCGCATCGTGCAACACAATTTCTTCGGTATCTTCCCCACCGGAAAAGTCACCAGCAGAGAAAAGGTCAATTCCAGTCACTTTTAATTTTGTTGAAGTGACAGAGCCTTTGTATAAGCCGATACCAAAGTTGGCTAAATGTGTGGCGCACACTTTAGCCATTTCAAATAAAGGTGCGACCAAACCGTATGAAGTGCCACGGTGAGAGACGCATTCACCCACGGCATAAATGCGTGGGTCGTAAGTTTGCATGGTGTCATTGACCACAATGCCACGGTTGCAATGGATACCGGCCGATTCAGCCAAGGCATAGTTGGGTCGGATGCCCACTGCCATCACCACCAAGTCTGCTGGGATTTCTTGGCCATCTTTGAATTTTACCCCAGCCACTCGGCCATCTTTGCCAATCAGGGTTTCCGTGTCTTTCTTGAGCAAAAATTGCAGCCCTTTAGACTCGAGTGATTTTTGCAGCATTTTGCCTGCAGTTTTGTCGAGCTGGCGTTCGAGCAGCCACTCATTTTTATGCACTACGGTGACGTCCATGCCTTGAATTTTGAGGCCATTAGCCGCTTCTAACCCAAGTAAGCCACCACCAATCACAACCGCATGCTTGTACTGTTTTGCGGCTTCAATCATGTCATTGGTGTCTTTGATATCGCGATAGCCCAACACGCCTTGCAAATCGGCACCAGGAATAGGCAACATGAATGGCTTAGAGCCTGTGGCTAACAACAAGCGATCGTACTCTGCGCTAGTACCATCTTCTGCATATACCACACGGTTTTTACGATCAATCTTATTGACGCGTGCGCTGGTGTGCAGGGTGATGTTGTTTTCTGCATACCACTCGCGCGTATTTAGAATGATGTCATCGATGGTTTGCTCATTAGCAAGTACAGGCGATAGCATAATACGGTTGTAATTAGGGTAAGGCTCGTCACCAAATACAGTGATGTGGTAGATGTCTGGCGCTATCTTTAATAGCTCCTCTACCACACGCATCCCCGCCATCCCGTTCCCGACTACTACTAAATTCATTTTTTTCATATTGCACCTAAATTATCTGGTTTACCCCAATAAGCAAAATATAAGCCATCTATATAAAGCTATTTAAATCATAGTGTTACTAAAAAACCATAGGTCATTCGTGTTAAGAATGACCATTTATAGTGCATATGCACCAAGCCTAGTTTCAACTTGGTGCATATGCAGCATTAGTGATTTGCACGTTAAATATGTGCAAATTAATTAAGTTAAAACGTACGCATTGCTGTTATCCGCAATTTATTTTTATGACGTAAAAGGTTCTCGCAGAGTCTCCTTAAAAACTGAGTTGAGTGGTTAGCCAAACGATCTCTTTGTCACCTTTGCGTGCTGCATTTTGAAGCGTTGTACCGTACACATCACTTTCATTAAATTTTGCGTATTCCACTTTGGCCCACAAATTATCATTGAATGGATACATCACACTGGCATCAAACTCGGTACCGTACTTGTCACCAAACCTGCCACCTAGTGTTTGAAATTTCTCATCAGACTTGAACACATGGTATTCGGCATACAGTTTGAATTTGTCGATAGCACCGGCAGCTGTCACAAAAAAATCTTCCATGCCTTGACGCGGCGTGGCTAAAAAGTGGTCAGACCAACCTTGGAACAAGTGATTGGTGCCTAATGGGGTTTGGAACGCATATTTACCATCGTTGCTGGAGAGTTTTTCATAATCCACACGCAATGACCATGCGTTATAGGCAGCACCTCCGCCCACTTTAAAGTAGTGCGCATCAATAAAATTGCTGCCGCCTCTGTAATCATCTTGTTTCGCATATTCTGCCGTATATAGACCACGCCAATTTGGGGTGAATGGGTGAATCCCATCTAGGCGGACACCAAAGGTTTTGCTACTGGCGTCAGTCGTCGCTGTTTTTACTAAGTCGTCACTTGCGCCAAGGCCGTTGCCCCCTTGTGCTGCAGTGCCAACCGCTGCTGTGCTACCGTTATTTTGGCTTAGGTTTTCAACGTCGACAAAATAGCCATAGCCAGTCACGGATTCTGTTGGGGTAAAGCGATATTTCACATTTAATAAATCAATATTGCCGTCTCGCAACTTAGTGTTGACCTGACGTACTTTGCTGAAATGCGAGGCGAAAATTTCGGTATCTGGAAGTGACTTATTTACGACGCTGATACCATCAAATACTTGAGTGTTTTGGCGGAATGCAATGTCTCCCACAAAACGCACATTGTCCAAATTGACAATTTGGCGACCTAGACGGATTTTGGTGTTTTTAATCCCAGACCAATCCATAAACAACTGGTTGATATCGGTGTAGCCTGGATCCACAATATTAGGGTACTGACGCTTGAATGCGTTTGAGTTGGCGGTGCCGTTGTTGTGTTCCGGCAAGTTGTCACGGCGGTCATTAAAGTCATCGTTAAACTCGTGCACATCGGTCAGCTGGGCTGCAAAGCTAAAGTTTTTGTAAGGAGAGGTTTGCCAGCCAATCAGTGTTCTTGTGGTAAATGCATACGCATCTTTTAATGCGGGTGAATTGGCGGCGGTACCTTGGAAGCCAGTCTGATCCACATGTTCATAACGTGGACGAATGCTGCTTAAAGACTTTCCTGCTTTGATGGCATCTAAAAAGGTATATTCAGGTAATACTTCTTCTTCAGCCATCGCTGGCACTGACATTGCAGATAAACCCACTAAAACTGCAAATGAAACTTGACTCATTTTAAACTTGGTATTACTTTTCATTCTGTTACTCCTTTTCTCAAGATGGGGTAATACGTACGCAGGTACGTGGGTCTGTGGCTAAACTCCCATTTGGCCGCAGACCCTTTTTTTATGTTTTATGCAGCTTTTTTAGCGTGGCGCTCGTATAAAAACTTCAGCACTTCACTGCGTAGATGGTTGTAGTGTGGGTCTTCCGCCAACTCTAAGCGCTTTCTTGGGCGCTCTAAATCCACAGTGAGTACTTCACCAATCGTGGCAGCTGGTCCATTGGTCATCATCACAATCTTGTCTGATAGCAACACCGCCTCATCTACATCGTGTGTCACCATCACCGCGGTACAACCAGATTTCGCCATAATCTTCATTAGCTCATCTTGCAGGCCGGCGCGTGTTAAAGCGTCCAACGCGCCGAATGGCTCGTCCAATAACAGCACTTTAGGTTCCATTGCCAATGCTCTGGCAATGCCTACACGCTGTTTCATGCCACCAGAAATTTCGTTAGGGCGTTTTTCTATGGCGTGTGACAACCCAACCAATTCAAGTGCGGCTTTGGTGCGTGCTTGTAGTTGAGCTTTGCTTTCAGTCTCGCCAAATACGCGATCAACTGCTAAATACACATTTTCAAAACAAGTTAGCCAAGGCAGCAGTGAGTGGTTTTGAAACACCACCGCACGCTCTGGGCCAGGCTTGGCAATCTCACGTCCAGCGCAAAACAGGTGACCGGCAGTAGGGGTGAGTAAGCCGGCAATCAGATTCAATACTGTCGATTTACCGCAGCCTGAGTGACCAATAATCGAGACGAATTCACCTTCTTTAATATTGAGGTTGATACCTTTTAGTGCGTCGAATGTCCCTTTTTTGGTGACAAAGGACATGTCTACGTTTTCCAGTTGCACATATCTTTCTTGTAGTGGACGTTCTTGTAGTAGTTTTTCCATGGTGTTCTCCCTGAATCCGTTGATTATTCGTAACTGAAGCGTTTGGCTAGTAATGTCAGGCCTTGCTCTAGTAATAAGCCGACCACGCCTACAATCACAATGGCGATGATGATGTGTTCTACATTGAGGTTGTTCCATTCATCCCACACCCAGAAACCAATCCCTACGCCGCCGGTCAGCATTTCTGCCGCTACAATTACTAGCCAAGCCACACCGATAGAGAGGCGTACGCCAGTCATCATGTAAGGCAATACATAAGGAAACAGGATTTTGGTCACGACTTTCCACTCAGATAAATTCAATACCTTGGCCACGTTCATGTAGTCTTGCGGCACCTTGCTCACACCCACGGCGGTATTGATAATCATCGGCCAAATTGCGGAGATGAAAATCACCCAAATCGCAGCTGGGTTAGCAGCTTTGAATACCAATAAGCCAATCGGTAACCATGCTAGTGGGGATACCGGTTTTAGCAGGCTGATGATGGGCGCGGTCATGCGTGACATAAACTCATAGCGGCCAATAATGAACCCAAGTGGAATCCCCACTAAAGCAGCCATGCCAAACCCAGTGGCCACGCGTTGTAATGAGTTCAGAATGTTCCAGCCAATCCCCACATCATTTGGGTTGTTGATATAGAACGGATCGCTGAACAACACGGTTGCCGCTTTAAAGGTGGAGATTGGACCAGGCAAGCCTTGCGATTGATGTGAAATTAAGGTCCAAACCGCCAACATTAGCGCTAATCCGATGACGGGTGGAATCGCCCAAGCAAAGAATTGGCGGGCCAATTTCATGGGCTTGCTATCGCCACGCGGTGCAACTATTGATGGTGCTTGCGTTATGCTATCCGCGTTTGCGGCTGGCATAGCTACCTTGTCAGAAGCGTGTGTGTCCATTACGTTATCCTTGCTTTCTGTTGAAGGTGTAGGGGTATCGCCGGAGGTATGCGCACCTCCTTTAAGGGGGGCGATATTCTTAATAGTCAGTGTAGTCATAGAGAGAGCTCCAATTAGTTGATTACACTTTGACTTTGAAACCGTTAGCGTAGGCAGCAGGATTCGAGCCGTCCCACACCACGCCATCCATCAGCTTGCTTGAGCGCATTGGATTGCTTGGCACGTTGACGCCCAATGATTTCGCTGCTTCTGTATAGATATCGATACGGTTGACTTTTTTGGCGACTGCCAAGTAGTCAGGATCTGATTTGAGCAAGCCCCAACGTTTGTGTTGAGTGAGGAACCACATGCCGTCAGATAAGTAAGGGAAAGTCACTTTGCCGTCATTGAAGAACTTCATGTAGTTTGGGTCTTCCCATTTTTTGCCAATACCGTTGTCGTAGTGACCCATAAAGCGGCCTGCAATCACTTCTTCGGGTGCGTTGACATAGGCTTTGCCAGAGATCAATTTGGCAACCGCAGCACGATTAGCAGAAGCATCAATGTAACGACAAGCTTCTAAAATCGCTTTGGTCATGGCCAATGCGGTTTTTGGATTTTTTTCTACAAACTCAGCGGTGCAGCCCAATACTTTTTCAGGATGATCTACCCAAATATCTTGAGATGTCGCCACGCTGAATCCAACTTTGTCGTAAATTGCACGCGCATTCCAAGGCTCACCTACGCAGAAGCCATCCATGTTGCCAATACGCATATTGGCCACCATTTGTGGTGGTGGCACCACAATGGTTTTGACGTCTTTCATGGGGTTGATGCCATAGGAAGCTAGCCAGTAATACAACCACATCGCATGTGTGCCAGTAGGAAAGGTTTGGGCAAAGGTAAAGTCACGGTTCTCGTTATCAATCAAACGTTTGAGGGTAGCGCCGCTGGTCACGCCTTTGTCTTTTAGTTGGCTGGCTAGGGTAATGCCTTGGCCGTTGTTGTTGAGAGTCATTAATACATTGACGTCTTTTTGTTTGCCGCCAATGCCCATTTGCACGCCGTAAATTAAGCCGTAAAGTACATGTGCTGCATGTAATTCACCGTTGACCATTTTGTCGCGGATGCCAGCCCAAGAAGCTTCTTTGGAGGGTAAGATTTTGATGCCGTATTTTTTATCAAAGCCCATCTCAGCTGCCACGATAATTGGCGCACAGTCAGTCAACGGAATAAAGCCGATTTTGACTTCTTTTAGTTCTGGCTCATCGCTACCTGCCGCCCACGCGTTGGTGCTGACTGAAGGTGGAACAACATTCATCATTGCGGCCGCTCCTAGTGTTCCTGCTACTGCGTGTTTGAAAAAATTACGACGGCCCGCGTTGATACCGGATTCAGCCGTATTGGTTGGCAAGGTGTCGCTTAACGGTTTGTTATCCAACTCTGAATTACGCATTGAAACTCCCTCATTCACATAAAAAATAAACAATAAAAAAGGCGTCTACCGCGCAAGATAAATCTTGCTGGTAAGACGCCTTTGTCTTTAATTTACTACAACAGCGTTACCGTCATTGGTAAGCTGTTTTAACTAGCAACGTTCCGCCGTTGGAGGTTGCTATGGTATGTCTGTGCTGCTAATTATTACTATCTTTACACAATCAGCATTTTTGCCGCTTCAATCAATTGGCTGGATAAGTCCGCCAACTTCATATTCCGTTTCATCGCCATTTCACGCAACATTGCGTAGGCTTGCTCTTCATCCAAGTTACGTTGCCGCATCATGATGCCTTTTGCCCGCTCCACCAATTTGCGCTCTTCCAACTTCAAATTGGCGACACTCAACTCATCTTTAAGCTGCTTTGTTTCCTCAAACCTGGCAACTGCTGCATCAATCACTGGTGTTAACCTTTCACTCGGAATCGTCCCCACTACGTAAGCACACACACCTGCTTGCGTTGCGGCTTTAATCTTTTGTTTGTCACCATCATGCGTAAACATGACCACCGGTCTGGGGTTATGTTGCGATAACACACAGATATTCTCTAGCGTATCTCGGTTGGGCGACTCGGTATCGATAATGACAATATCAGGTGATATCTCACAACACACATCATGTAGGTTTACTCCATCTTCTACATGTGCAATGACATCAAACCCATTTTCTATCAGTGATTGCTTCAATGGTTTGCTGCGTGATAAATCATTGTCAACAATCAATACCTTTAACATGATTCAGCATTAGCAAAGGTTGTGCCAACAAATAATATGATTTTAACTGTATGATTTTAATGAATTTATTATAAATACGATGTATGTTTTATCTGGATTGAGTAGTTGCATTAGCGCACAATCACGGTGCGTATGCACCAAATTAAAATCAAAAAAAGGGTGCATAGCACGCAAAGTATTGACGACTTTTTTAAATGAAGCTATCAACCAGCGGTATTTAAAAACCCACTAAAATCATCACCAATTTTTTGCGACTTTGAAGTTTACTCTATCAACGGTAATCAATAGATTGGCTTATAACAACCATTATATGGTTCATGTCCTGCATCATTATGGCTGATATAAACCAATTGCCATGAAATATGTTTATGCGCTAATTAATTATTCATTAATAATAAGTCGCTTGTTGGCTTGGGTGGGTTCTGGTCTTAAAATTGCAGTTAGTTTAGTTTTCCCCTCACAAGTGGGGTTTTTTAAAACCACTCAAGGAGCCATTGTAGATGCATTCCCTTCCCAAATTAAAGACCATAGTCGTCGCAGTATTGCTAGCTAATTCAGCAATTCCAACTGCTGCACTTTCCGAAGAAAATAATCTTGAACTAGACAAAATCAGTGTGACGGGTATCTTGCCTGACCGATTAGAGAGCGTGCCAGGTTCATTTAATGTGGTGGATGAAGAGGCGTTAATTGAACGTCGTCCATTTACCGTAAGAGAAGCATTAAATAACGTACCAGGCATTAATATTGTTGGGGAGGATGCCTTTGTCTTGGCACCTAATATTGGTATTCGTGGTTTAGACCCTCGTCGTACCTCTCGTACTTTATTGTTAGAAGATGGGATGCCCTTGTTCTTAGCGCCTTATGGTGATCCTTCAGCCCATTACTCCACACCATTACAGCGTATTAATCGCATCGAAGTGGTTAAAGGTTCCGGTCAGATTTTATATGGCCCACAAACCATCGGTGGCATGATTAACTTTGTCACCAAGCCAGTGCCAAAAAATGGCTTTGCAGGTAGCGTACAAGCCACGGCTGGTAATAACGACTTTACGGGCTTACACGCCAATGTGGGTTATGGCAACGAGCAGGGTGGCATTATGATTGATGCCTTACAAAATCGAGGCGATGGTATCCGTGATAATCATAAATTTGATGTAAAAGAATTTACGATTAAAGGTCAGCTCAATCTAACAGACCGTCAAACCTTGATTGCTAAAGCAGGGTATTACGAAGAAGATTCAAACGTCTCTGAAACCGGCTTGGGTGAGGTGGACTATGACAGAGATAAGTTTCAAGCACCATCTGGTAAAAATGATCACTTTAAGCAAGAGCGTAAAACCTTGCAGTTGCAGCATATTTTCCAATTTGACCAAGCTACAAAACTCTCAACACAAGCTTATTACGCAGATACTTATCGTAGTTCATTCCGACAAACCGATACGCCAGGTGGCTTTGATGACGAGACGCCCGGGTCATCCACTGGTGTTACAGTCCTAGAACGCTGCCCGGGTGACGATACTGCTACTGAGGCAAATGCAGAAACCTGCGGTGGTCGTCATCGCCCACGTAGTTATCAATATTATGGGTTTGAGCCACGTTTAGATTTTCAACATAATTTGTTTGGCTTGCAAAGCGATGCAGTGATTGGATTTAGATACCATAAAGAGGATATCAAACGTCGTCAATTTCGCGGTAACGATGCGCGTGCGCAAAGCTTATCCTTCTTAAAAAATAACTTCGGGATAGTTGATACAGACTTTGCTGATTTCCGTGAAGATATCCGCATTGATGTAGAAGCTAAATCTTATTACGCACAAAATACGTTTTACGCTGGTGATTGGGCAATTACGCCGGGTGTTCGTGTAGAAGATATCAGAATCAAAACAGACATTCGACAAGCTGAAGGTCAAGTACAGAATAATCCCGAATCAAACTCAACAAATCGCCAAACGGAAGTGTTGCCTGGCTTTGGTGTGGCTTGGAACGGCATAGCCAATACTACAGTATTTGCAGGTGTGCACAAAGGATTTGCACCACCGCGCCCAGACCGCGATTTAAATGTGCCAGAATGTAATGGTGCAGGCAATGATGAAATCAACTGTGCAATTGCAGTGAATACAAAGCCAGAAACCAGTATTAACTGGGAAGTGGGTGTACGTTCTAGATTCTTCAAAGGGGTTGCTTTTGAGTCCACGTTCTTCCATACACAAGTAGATGATTTGGTCATCAACAATGGTGCTGGTAGCTTTATTAACGCAGGTGAATCAGAACAAACAGGTTTGGAGTTTGCAGGCCGTATCGATTTTGGCACCATTTATGACACGCCACACAATATCTATTTGCAAGGTTCTTACACCAATGTCTTTAAAGCAGAGTTTACCAAAGACGGTTTAGATCCGGGTGACGGCATTATCGATGGTGACCGCTTGCCCTACGCACCACGCCATATCGCGTCTTTGAGTCTGGGTTATCAGCACCCAATTGGATTTGATATTCGCGTAGGTGCAGACTATGTCAGCAGACAAGAAGTGGATACATTTGCACGCGTGCTTGACCCAGTTGATGCTGCGCTGTCTGGCTTAGCAGGTGATATTCCTGCTTATACCTTACTCAATATGTCTGCCAATTACAGACCCGTTGGCTCAAAAGCCAGCTATTTCTTAAGTGGTTATAACTTGGCTGATAGAGAGTATCTTGCAAGCCGTGTTGATGGGATGGCAGTAGGCCGTGGCCGTCAAGTCATTGCTGGGATTAGATACGATTTTTAACTGAATATTTGTTTATTGCCGTCATCGGGCTAGAGCCCTTTAGCGAGTACGTGAGTACTCGCTTTTTTTTACCTGAAACTTTACCCAAAGGGCTTGAATCACAATACACATTCATCTTTCCTAAGCGGTGATTTATACTCTGCACATATTTATTATCACTGACGTGCATCATGACCATTACAAAAAAAATACTATGGGGCTTTTTAGCAATATTGGGCGCATATGCGGTGAGTGTTATCGCCTTGCATCGCGGTGAGACCATCAATGCGCTCTGGCTGATTACCGCAGCGCTCTGTATCTATGCCATTGCATACCGTTTTTATGCCGCATGGATAGCCGCCAAAGTGCTGGTGATTGATGAAACCCGCGCAACGCCAGCCGAACGTTTGGATAATGGTCGAGACTTTATTCCCACCAATAAATGGATAGTGTTTGGTCACCATTTTGCCGCCATTGCCGGACCTGGCCCGTTGGTTGGACCTACTTTGGCTGCCCAATTTGGCTACCTGCCAGGCACATTATGGATTTTAGTCGGTGCTGTGATTGGCGGTGCGGTGCAAGACATGGTGACGCTATTTTTTTCCATGCGCCGCAATGGTCGCAGTCTTGGTCAAATGGCGCGTGATGAGATAGGTGTCATCGGTGGAACGGCTGCGCTGGTGGGTACCTTTCTGATCATGATTATTCTGATTGCGGTGCTTGGTTTAGTGGTTGTCAACGCCATGAAGCACAGCCCATGGGCGACGTCTACGGTGGCAGCCACCATTCCCATCGCCATGATTGTCGGCATTTATATGCGTCACATCAGACCGGGTCGCGTATTAGAAGCCTCTGCAATTGGCGTGGCATTATTATTATTTTCAGTCCTTGCTGGTGGGTGGGTAGACCACAACGCTACTATGCGGGTGTGGTTTGATCATGATGGCTTGCCTTTGGCCTATGCCATTATTGTCTATGGCTTTGCCGCAGCAGTATTGCCAGTGTGGCTATTGCTGGCGCCGCGCGATTATCTCTCTACCTTTATGAAGTTAGGGACAGTCCTGTTGCTGGCGGTCGCTATTATTATTATAAGGCCAGATATTCATATGCCGGCGGTCACGCAATTTACCGATGGCACAGGCCCCATCTTTGGCGGCAAATTATTTCCATTTGTGTTTATTACTATCGCTTGTGGCGCAATCTCTGGCTTTCACGCACTCATCGCCTCTGGTACAACCCCAAAACTACTTAGTAACGAGCGTGATATTCGCATGATAGGCTACGGCGGTATGTTATTGGAAAGCTTTGTGGCGATTATGGCTATGATTGCTGCGACAGTGCTAGAGCCAGGTATATTCTTTGCCATTAACAGCCCCGCAGGGGTAGTGGGCAAAGAGGCTATTGATGCTGTGGAAAAAATCAATAGTTGGGGCTTTGCCGTGACGGTAGAACAAATGGAACAATTGGCTAAGGATATGGGCGAGAGTACCTTGTTTGCGCGCACAGGAGGTGCGCCAAGTTTAGCGGTAGGCATGGCCAGTATTTTTGGCAACGCGTTTGGTAAACATTTATTAGCCTTGTGGTATCACTTTGCCATTATGTTTGAGGCCATTTTTATTCTCACCACATTAGATGCAGGTACGCGCGTTGGCCGTTTTATGTTGCAAGATATGTTGGGTAATTTTAATAAAAAGCTGGGCGAAACCTCTTATACCCCCTCTGTGATTTTAACCAGTAGCATCGTTGTGGCGGGCTGGGGATACTTTTTATATATCGGTGTGATTGACCCCAATGGCGGCGTGAATATCCTGTGGCCGCTGTTTGGTATTGCCAATCAAATGCTGGCAGCGATTGCCTTAAGTGTGGCCACTGGCATTTTGGTTAAATCCGGCAAGCTAAAATTTGCATGGATTACCGGTTTGCCTTTGGCTTGGCTGGTGACCATTACCACTACCGCTTCTTATCAAAAAATATTCTCAGACGATGTGCGTGTTGGTTTTTTTGCGGCCGCCAATGATTTAAGTGCCAAATTGGCTAGCGGTGCTTTACCTGCGGACAAAGCCAATGTTGCACCTCAGCTGATTTTTAACCAACATTTGGATGCCTACCTTACCATGTTTTTTGTGGTGGTGCTGTGGGTAGTGGTGGTGGATATGCTCTATGTTTGTTGGCGTTATATCAACACCAGAGTAGTGCTCCCTACGAGCGAAACCCCTTATGTGGCCACGCAATTATAAATGGTTGTGTTGCGTTGCTGGGCTATTGCATCTGCCAGCCCATGCAAGCTGTGAGGTATCAGAAAAGGCGCTGCTTGGTGCCTGGGAGTCTGTGAATGCACAAGGTTTTTTTGAAGTGTTTGAGTTGCATGCCAACCACAGATTTGATTCTTGGCTGCATGATAGGCCGGAAATAATGGGAGCCACATGGCAATTTAAACAATGCGAACTGACGATAGTAGAAAGCAAAACCTTTATTTTTAGGTATCAAGTAAAACTTAATCGCAATCAACTGCTTCTAAAAGATACACAACAACATAATGGTGTGGTTGGTGTATACCAAAAAGTTAAACAATAGAAAGGTATCGCAACTGTGATGCTTAAACTAACACAACTATGGCAACGTATCCGTGAGCTATCCGGTGATGATGCTTACGAGCGTTACCTAGCCCATTACAACGAACATCATGGACAAGATGCCGAAGCATCGGCACCGTTATCACGCGAGCAGTTTTTTAAGCAGTGGCAAGACAGCAAGTGGAAGGGTGTGAAGCGGTGTTGCTGACCGAAGAAGATATTTCGCGCGTGATTGAAATGGCATGGGAAGATAGAACGCCATTTGAGGCAATTCAACTGCAGTTTGGGCTCAATCAGGATGGTGTAATTAAGCTAATGCGCGCTCAATTAAAATCAAGCTCATTCAAACTTTGGCGTGCGCGCACGCACGGACAAAAAACAAAACACCTCAAATTACGTTCATCACAGGTCGTCAGACATCAGTCCAAAGAGCACAATAAAGCAAACCGCGTTTAAGCGGTTTGTGAATACTGTGTTGCGTTAGTGGGCGCTAAGGATGTTGGAAATTGATGCAGGTTTAAGACAAACTTAAGTCAAGGCTTCGCTGGCTTAATCCTAAATTAAGCATAGCCAGGATGGTTCACAACTAGTTGCTTTGATGCAAACGGTCAATTTGCATGTATTCGCCAGTGGCGTTTCTATCGGTTTCAAAATCATTCTCAATCGGATCGTCTTTTACCAAGCGTTTTTTCTTGGTGGCGTGATATTCCGCGATGACATAGTTCACTTGCTCATCTTGATCGGAGAATTTTTGAAACGTATTTTTGAGCCAATTTAACATACTTATCTACACATATTGAGTTGCTGATGATTTCATAGGTGCAACATATGTGCCAGCAAATTGGCGCTATTTTTGAAAGTTATACTTTTTTAAGTGGCTGATTATATTGATGATAATTTCTTTGTAAGAGAAAAGCTGACGTTGGCAAATGAAGCATGTCGTCAGCTTTTCAACAATGGCATGCTAACAATTTGACGGTTTATCATTACGATGCCAAAAAAGTAGGACACCAATCAATATCATAGGCAAGCTTAACCACTGGCCCATGCTCAAGCCAAGTCCTAATAAACCTAAATGCGCATCTGGCTCACGCGTAAACTCTACAATAAACCGGAAGCTTCCATACAACATCAAGAACAGCGCAGAAATGCTGCCCGTAGGCCTAGGTTTGCGAGAGAACCACCATAGCACTGCAAACATGACCAAGCCCTCCAAGATAAACTCATACAACTGAGACGGGTGTCTAGCCAAGCGGTCTACCTGTGGAAATATCATACCGTATTCACTGCCAGTAGGGCGGCCCCACAACTCACCGTTGATAAAGTTGCCCATGCGACCTGCCCCCAGCCCTAGCGGTACCAGTGGTGCCACAAAATCCATGATTTTTAGCCATGGCTGTGGGTGCTTTTTGGTGAACACATACATGGCCACCAATACCCCCAAAAATCCACCATGAAAGCTCATGCCGCCTTGCCATATTTTAAATAGGTTTATTGGGTTGGCGATTAAATCCGAGAATTGGTAAAACAGCATATAACCAATTCTACCGCCCAAAATCACCCCTAACGCACCATAAAATAGCGCATCGTCCAGCATTTGTGTATTCCATTTAAACCAAGGTTTATGCTTAATTTGGTATTTGCCTAGCAACAAAAATGCAACAAAACCAATTAAATACATCAAACCGTACCAATGAATGCCAAAGCTGTCTGTGATTTGTAGTGCAATCGGGTTAAATTGTGGGTGGGTTATCATGAATCGCCTTAGAATGCGGTAAAATAGCGACCATTATACGTTTAATTGCTTTGAGGTTTAACCATGCCTGTTTATCGTTCTCATACCACTACGCAAGGCCGAAATATGGCCGGTGCACGCGCATTATGGCGTGCTACAGGCATGAAGGATGAGGATTTTTCCAAGCCGATTATTGCCATTGCCAACTCTTTTACGCAGTTTGTGCCTGGTCATGTGCATTTAAAAGATTTAGGTCAATTGGTTGCGCGCGAGATTGAGCGTGCTGGCGGTGTCGCCAAAGAGTTCAATACCATTGCCGTTGATGACGGGATTGCCATGGGGCATGGTGGCATGTTGTACAGCTTGCCCAGCCGTGATTTGATTGCAGACAGCGTGGAGTATATGGTGAATGCGCATTGTGCGGATGCGCTGGTGTGTATATCTAACTGTGACAAGATTACCCCGGGTATGTTGATGGCGGCGCTACGCTTGAATATCCCTGTCGTCTTCGTATCAGGCGGCCCGATGGAGGCAGGTAAAGTCAATTGGCAGGGCAATACGCATAAGTTAGACTTGGTCGATGCCATGGTGGCCGCGGCGGATGACAAAGTGAGTGACGCTGAGAGTGAGGCGATTGAACGTGAAGCCTGCCCAACCTGTGGTTCTTGCTCTGGGATGTTCACCGCTAACTCCATGAACTGCTTAACTGAGGCTTTGGGTTTAAGTTTACCTGGCAATGGCTCAACGTTAGCTACACATGCTGCGCGTAAAGAATTGTTTTTAAAGGCGGGCCGTTTGATTGTCGATTTGGCCAAGCGTCATTATGAGCAAGATGATTACACCGTATTGCCACGCAACATTGCAACGTTTAAGGCCTTTGAAAATGCCATGGCACTGGATGTGGCCATGGGTGGTTCTACCAATACTGTGTTGCATTTGCTGGCGGCTGCGCATGAAGCTGGCGTAGATTTCACCATGAAAGACATTGATCGCATTTCGCGTCATGTGCCTTGCGTCTGTAAAGTGGCGCCTGCAACCGCCAAATACCATATGGAAGATGTCCACCGTGCAGGGGGTGTGATGGGTATTTTGGGTGAGTTAAATCGTGCTGGCGTCATTCATGGTGAGGTTGCTACTGTGCATGCTCCAACCATGCGTGAAGCTCTGGCAAAATGGGATATTGCTGCATCTCAAGACGAAGAGGCACACAAGCTTTTTAAAGCTGCCCCAGGTGGCATTAGAACCACCATTGCGTTTAGTCAGAGCATGTTATGGCCGGATTTAGATATTGATCGTCAAGAGGGTTGTATTCGAGATAAAGCCCATGCCTATTCACAAGATGGTGGTTTGGCGGTGTTGTACGGCAATATTGCCTTGGATGGTTGTATTGTGAAAACTGCCGGGGTAGATGACAGTATTCTCAAATTTACAGGCCGTGCCCGTATATTCGAAAGCCAAGATGCTGCAGTGGAAGCGATTCTTGCCGATAATGTTGTAGCAGGGGATGTGGTCGTGATTCGCTACGAGGGCCCACGTGGTGGCCCCGGTATGCAAGAAATGCTCTACCCAACTTCTTATCTGAAATCTAAGGGCTTGGGTAAAGCCTGTGCACTGCTTACAGATGGCCGTTTTTCTGGGGGTACTTCCGGTTTAAGTATCGGTCATGCTTCGCCGGAAGCCGCAGAGGGTGGTGCCATTGGTTTGGTCGAAGAGGGCGATACCATCGAAATTGATATTCCTAATCGCACCATACACTTGGCTGTCAGTGATGCAGAATTGTCCGACCGCCGTGCGCATATGGAGGCCAAAGGGAAGGATGCTTGGAAGCCTGTTAAACGTGAGCGCTATGTATCCCCCGCATTACGTGCCTATGCCGCAATGAGTACATCTGCAGCCAAAGGCGCAGTACGAGATGTTGCACAAATTGAAAGAAACTAACATTTATGGCCACCAAAAATAGCATGGAAAATATTTTGTTTGCGACACAAACCAACTTAGACGGCACCATCGTCCACCCACATCTCACTTTTACCGAAGATGAAAATGGTTTGCAGTACATTGAGGTGGATAACCAATATGCAACAGCTAAAATTGCACTGCAGGGCGGTCAAGTCATTCAATGGCAGCCTAAAGCAGAAAAGCATCCTGTACTGTGGTTATCCGACCATGCTAGATACGTAAAAGGACGCTCAATTCGTGGTGGCGTGCCAATTTGTTGGCCTTGGTTTGGCGCACATCCTACGGATAGCACTTTGTGTCCGCATGGGTTTGCACGCGTGATTCCTTGGCAGTTTATTGATGCGGATACCGCTTACTCTGGTGCGACACGCATTGCATTGCAAATGTTGCATACGCCAGAGGCGCAACGTCAGTTGTCTTATCCTTATGTACTCACGCTGATGATTACCATCGGTCGACGTCTTAAGATTGATTTAGCGACTACTAACAAAGCAGCGCATCCATTTATGATCGGTGAAGCGTTTCATACCTACCTTAATGTGAGCGACATTGAGAAAATTCGCATCACTGGCCTGCAAGAGTGTCTGTATGCTGACAAAGTAAGGCAGTATGAGCGTCATGTAGAGCATAGTCTGCTCAAATTCAATGGTGAGTTTGACCGTGTTTATTTGAATCATAGTGCTGACTGTATTGTGCATGATTCCGACTTTAATCGACTGATTCGCGTCTCTAAATCTGGCAGTAATACGACTGTGGTGTGGACGCCTTGGGAAGAAAAAGCACATGCACTTGGTGATATGGGTAATGATGACGAGTGGCGCAAAATGATTTGCGTAGAGTCTGCCAATGCCATGGAAAACTCTGTTGTGATTAACCCAGGTAGAACACATAACTTCTCTGTGGAATACAGTGTAGAGGCGCTTTAGCTTTCTTCTTTTATTTTTGTATTTACAAACGAAAAGTAAAGCGCTAGGTCAACGCAAGCAGTCATTACCACGTTAAAGGTTGGCAATTCAATGATTGAGTGTATGTGGTGGTTAAAAATCCCTACGAGCTATTGTGGATTTTTAAATAATAGGTATGATGCTGCATGCAAAAAATATTGCAGGTTTTTATAAATTTGACGGTAATTCAAGGAGATAGCATGAAAGTTTTATTATCAACAATTGCGGCGGCCACCATGTTATTAGCTGGCCAAGTAAATGCTGCAGATGCAGAAGCTGCTAAAGCGCTTGCGCAAAAAAGTGGCTGTTTAGCATGTCATAGTATCGATAAAAAAGTATTAGGCCCATCATACAAAGATGTCGCTGCAAAATACAAAGGCGATAAAACAGCAGAAGCTAAGTTAATCGAAAAAGTGAAAAAAGGCGGTAGCGGTGTATGGGGTCCAATGCCTATGCCAGCAAACAGCCCACAAGTAAAAGATGCAGACATCAAAACAATCGTTCAGTGGATTTTGACAATGTAATCAAGCAGTTTCAGTATTTTAAAGCCAGCTACTAAGCTGGCTTTTTTATTCATTAAGTTTTAGTCAGTACTTTTAGTCAACCAACCCTAGTAAATATAAAAATACGGCGAAAATGGCAACAGGTGCAACGTAGTTATTAGTAATCGTCCAAATTCGGTAGGGGAAAGTTTTAAGATTCAGCTCATCTTGTATATGCTCTTTTCGCATCACGTAACCAGCAAACAGAGCCATCATTAATCCGCCCAAAGGCAACATAATGGTAGACGTCAGTTTATCTAAGGTATCGAAAATGCCTAGCCCAAATACAATAGTGACAGATTTCCAAGCATTGAATGACAATGAAACTGCGATGCCCAGTAGCCAGACAGCAATACCTAGGGCCAAAGTCGCGTGTGTACGTCTAATCTGGGTGTTCTCCACAACCCAAGCGATAGTAGGTTCTACCAAAGAGATGGCTGAAGTCCATGCAGCAAAGGCAACTAAAGTGAAAAAGAGCACTGCAATCACACTGCCTCCAGGCATATGGCCAAATGCGATAGGCAATGTCTGAAAAATCAAGCCAGGGCCGGCATTAGGTGCGAGATGATTTGCAAATACTAATGAGTAAATGGCAAGGCCAACCAATAAGCCAAGCATGGTGTCGGCGATAGCAATATAAATGGTGGTACGAGCAATAGAAACGTTGCGCTGTAGATAAGAGCCGTACACCATCACTGCCCCCATGCCTAAACTCAAAGAAAAGAATGCATGCCCAAGCGCGGAGAGCACTGCGACTGGCGTAATTTTAGAAAAGTCAAAAGTAAACATAAATTGATAAGCGGCATTCATATCACCTACAGACATGCTGTATCCCAGCAGAATCAATAAAATTGCAAACAATGCTGGAATTAAAATGTTGTTGGCTTTTTCTAGGCCGGAACTGACGCCGCGTGCTACCACCCCCATGGTCATGACCATAAATATGGTATGCCAAAAGATTAGTAGAAATGGTGTGCTAAGCAAGGTTTCAAATGTTTGAGTGGATACTTCGGCAGAAATGTTGTGAAAAGTACCTTGCATCGAAAAGGTAATATAGCTCAGTACCCATCCGCCAATCACGCTGTAAAACCCTAAAATAAGAACGCCAGCTAGCATGCCTGCGGCACCTAGATATTTCCAATAGGCTGAGGCGTTAGCTTCTATCGCCAATTGTTGCATCGCATTGAAGGGGTTTTTTTGTGCGCGGCGTCCCAGCATGATTTCGGTCATCATCAGAGGTATGCCAACAAAGAAAATGCAAGCGATAAACACCAGCACAAATGCGCTTCCACCATTCACGCCTATCATGTAGGGTAATTTCCAGATATTGCCTAGGCCAATGGCAGAGCCTGCTGTGGCGAGCATAAAGGTCCAACGGTTTTTCCACGCACCACGATGCTGCATTCCAAAACTCCTAGTTACTTTTTCTTGCTTGTAAAGTAGCGATCCGTTTCTTGCTTGATAATTTTAGATAGGAGTATCAGTCCAATCAGGTTGGGTATTGCCATCATGCCATTCATCAGGTCTGAGAAGTTCCAGACAAATTCCAGACTAGTGACTGCACCCACCATCACTGCGACAGTAAATACGATGCGATAGATTTTGATAGCGCGGGGGCCAAATAGAAATTCAACGGCTTTTTCACCGTAATAATTCCAGCCAATCACGGTGGAGTAGGCAAAAAGTGCGATTGATACAGCGACTAAAACACTGCCAGCAGGCCCAAGTGTTTCGGCCATGCTGGCGCTAGTTAGCTCGGCTGGGCCTATGCCTTGTGTCCAGCTGGTTGCTGTAAGAATCACTAGTGCAGTCATAGTGCAGACTACTAAGGTGTCGATAAATGTTTGTGTCATACTTACCAAGGCCTGTTTCACAGGATCATTCGTGCGTGCAGCAGCGGCTGCAATAGGCGCCGAACCCATGCCAGATTCATTGGAAAATACCCCGCGCGCGATCCCGTAACGCATGGCGGCAGCAATGGTAGCACCGACAAATCCGCCAGTGGCTGCAGCAGGGTTAAAGGCATGATAGAAGATGAGACCAATGGCATGTGGTATTTCGCTCGCATTGAGCGCTAACACATATAAGCTACACCCCACATACACAACAATCATAATGGGTACCAAATAAGAGGTGAATTTACTGATACTGCGTATACCGCCAATGATGACCAACCCGGTCAGCAAAGTTAGCACGATGCCAGTGGTGACGGTGGGGATCTGAAAAGTCGCTTCAAAAATTTTAGCGGTGGCGTTGACTTGCGTCATGTTGCCAATGCCAAAGGATGCACATGCTGTAAAAATGGCGAATAAAGTGCCTAACCACGGTAGATTGGCACCGTTGGTGAGATAGTACATCGGGCCGCCACGCATGCCATGAGGGCCTTTTTCTCGATACTTCACTGCCAGTACTGCTTCGCTGTACTTGGTTGCCATACCAACTAAGCCTGTCATCCACATCCAAAATACAGCGCCTGGGCCGCCTAAGGTAATGGCTGTAGCTACGCCTACAATATTACCGATACCAACTGTGGCGGCTAGGGCAGTCATCAATGCGGCAAAGTGACTGATATCGCCTTCGTGATGGTGATCTTTTTGAAAAATGAGGCGAAACGCATGAGGGAGTACACGAAATTGCATGCCTTTTAGGAGGATAGTGAGATACAAGCCAGTGCCGACCAGTAAGGTCAACATGATAGGCCCCCACACAAAATTAGATAAGGTGGCGACGAGCTGTTCGATTGCGTGCATGTATGACTCCCTTTTTAGGGGATTATAGCGACAAATGACGCCGTATAGATAGTTAAGGCAAGTACCTAAAATTGACTAGGTGCAGATTTAACTTCGAAAGTGTTCTGCGAGCACTTTGATCATGGATAAATGATCCGCGACACCTGCGCTTTCACGCACACTGTGCATCGCCCACATAGGGTTACCCACATCTACGCTGGCAACTCCCAATTTTGCCGCAAGAATCGGCCCAATAGTACTGCCGCAACCTAAATCGGTACGATGTGCATACTGTTGATAAGGTATACCGGCACGTTCACATAATTGGATAAAGCGCGCGGAGGTATCGGCATTGGTGCTGTAGCGTTGGTTGACGTTGGTTTTAATCACAGGGCCTTGGTTTACGCGCACATGATGGCATGGCTCATACACGCCAGCATGGTTGGGATGAAACGCATGTGCCATATCTGCGCTGATAAAAAAGCTACTAGCCAGTGCGCGTAAGCGGCCTTCCTCATCAGTATTGGTGGCGCTGCATATGCGCTGGATAATGTCCTGCATATAGCTGCCACCTGCCCCGGTTGCGCTTTCGCTGCCCACTTCCTCGTGGTCGAACAACGCACATATCGCGGTAGTTGTTTGGTCGCGCGTATCCGTTAATGCACTGATGGCAGCATGGCAAGAGGCAAGGTTGTCTAATTGACTGTTGGCAATAAAATCCTCATCGACGCCCCAAAAGCTACCTTTTTGCGTGTCGTAGACATTCAAGTCCCAAGTGAGGATGTCGCTAGCTTGGATGTTTAATTGCGCCGCAATTTTGTTAGTGAATAAAGCGTAGGCTTCTTCATGGTTTGGCGATAAGCCAAATATCAAAGGTAAGCCGGTTTGTTTATTTAATACTAAGCCTTTATCATTCACTTCTCGGTTCATATGAATGGCAATGTTAGGCAAACGTACCGCAGACTGATTAAATTTAATTAAATGCGTATCAAAGCTGTTGCCATTTCTTACATTCACACGACCAGCCAGGCTCAAATCACGGTCGGTAAAAGTGGCCAGAATAGGCCCACCATAGACTTCAACGCCCAGTTGTGCAATGCCATCATTGCTTTGTGCGGCTTTCGGTTTGATGCGCAAACCGGGCGAATCAGTATGCGCGCCAACCATGCGGAAACCAGATTCTGCAATAGGTGCGTTACCTAATACAAAGGCAATGATCGACGCGCCATCACGTACCACAAAATAGCGACCATTCTTTTTAAATTGCCAAGGTTCGTTTTCGCGCAGACACTTGAATCCATTGGCTTTGAGCATGGCTGCTGTAGTCGCCACCACATGCCATGGGCTTGGGCTATTGTCGATGTAATCGAGAAGCGCCTGTGCGGAGTTTTTGGCTTGCGCTGTTATGTTCGCTTGTGGTGTTATGGTCATGGCTAAACCCACTGTTTCTCAATAAGAAAATCGGTATATAGTTTGGCTTCTGGGCTGCCGGCTTCTGGCTTCCAATCGTAGCGCCATTTCACTATGGGTGGCATGGAGAGCAATATGGATTCAGTGCGACCATTGGATTGCAATCCGAATAATGTGCCACGATCAAACACCAGATTAAATTCGACATAACGACCACGGCGATAGGCTTGGAAGTCGCGTTCTCGCTCACCGTAAAGCGTGTCTTTTCTGCGTTGTGCAATAGGCAAATAAGCATTTAGGAACGCATCGCCCACGGCACGCTGTAAAGCAAAACTTTGCTCAAAGCCCAATGCATGGAAGTCATCAAAAAATACGCCGCCAATGCCGCGCGGCTCCTGACGATGTTTGAGATAGAAATACTGATCGCACCATTGTTTAAATTTAGCGTAGTAATCATCTCCAAACGGTGCAAGCGCTTCTTTATTGATGCGATGGAAATGAATGCAATCTTCTTCAAATGGGTAATAAGGTGTCAAATCCATGCCACCGCCAAACCACCAAATATCTTGTTCGCTATTGTCTTGTGCTTTCGCCACAAAAAACCGCACATTCATATGTACGGTCGGGATATAGGGATTGTGTGGATGAAATACGAGGGAAACGCCCATGGCCTCCCAATGTCGGCCCGCTGCCTCTGGGTGGGCTACGCTTGCTGCTGGAGGTAACTTATTGCCAATCACATGTGAAAAGCCAATGCCAGCGCGCTCAAACACATTGCCGTTTTCCAACATGCATGAGGTACCACCTCCGCCCTCGGGACGTTGCCAGCTATCATGCAGAAAGGTCTTACCATCGACCAATTCAATAGCCTCTACAATTTTGCTTTGTAGGCTTTGTAGATATTCAAATACAGCCTGTGTATGGATTGGTTTCGTCTCAGTCATGGTTTGGGTGTTTTATTAGCATGGGTTGTGGCGTGCGCCGATTAGCCTTTAACCGCGCGATACCCAATGTCCTTACGATACTGCGCGCCATCAAAATGAATACCTTCTGCAATTTGATACGCGCGTTGTTGTGCAAACTTAACGGTTTCACCCAATGCGGTTACGCACAATACGCGGCCGCCACTTGTCGTCACTTTGCCCTCTTTAAGTGTAGTTCCGGCATGAAACACATAGCCGTCTTCCACTTGTTTAGGCAGTCCAGTAATTTCATCACCCAGTTTTGGGGTATCTGGGTAGTTGGCACTGGCCATCACCACGCCCAGTGCAAAGCGCCTGTCCCATTCAGCTTCGGCTTGGTCTAGCGTGCCGGCAATGGCATGCTCAGCTAATGTTAAGAAGTCAGATTTCAGGCGCATCAAAATGGGCTGGGTTTCAGGGTCGCCCATACGGCAGTTAAACTCTAGTGTTTTGACATCGCCGTTCGGGCTAATCATTAAGCCTGCATACAAAAAGCCAGTATAAGGAATACCATCCTTAGCCATGCCTTCCACAGTAGGTTTAATGATTTCACGCATGACTTTAGCGTGTATCGTGGGCGTCACCACAGGGGCAGGTGAGTAAGCACCCATACCGCCAGTATTCGGGCCAAGGTCAGCGTCTAAAAGGCGCTTGTGGTCTTGGCTGGTCGCTAACGGTAAGATGTTTTTACCATCGACCATCACCATAAAGCTGGCTTCTTCCCCGGTCAAAAATTCTTCAATCACCACGCGCGCACCAGCAGCACCCAGCTTATTGTCACCCAGCATCATGTCGATGGCTGCGTGTGCTTCGTCATTGCTCATGGCAACCACCACGCCTTTGCCAGCGGCTAATCCATCGGCTTTAATCACAATCGGTGCGCCTTGTTGATTGACATAATCATGGGCTGCGATAGCGTCGGTAAATGTCGCATACGCGGCGGTAGGAATGCCATGGCGCATCATAAAGGCTTTGGCATAGTCTTTGGATGACTCTAGTTGTGCTGCGGCTCTGGTCGGGCCAAAAATTTTCAGGCCTTTGGCACGGAATGCATCCACTACGCCTTGTGATAGTGGCGCTTCAGGCCCCACGACAGTCACCGCGATATTTTCTTGAATAGCAAAGTCCACCAGCGCATCTACTGCAGTAATCGGCACGTTAACCATATCAGGATTCGTAGCGGTTCCGGCATTGCCTGGTGCCACATATACGCGGCTTACTTCTTTGTTATGGGTGATTTTCCATGCTAAGGCATGCTCGCGACCACCGCTACCAATGACTAATACTTTCATATATTTACTTTCAATCGGCAAATCACAGTGGTGTGTTTGCGCTATAGTTTTTAATGTCTAAAGTGGCGAATGCCAGTCACTACCATCGCCAAACCACGCTCATCGGCTGCAGCAATCACTTCGTCATCACGCATGCTGCCACCAGGATGAATCACGCAACTTGCGCCTGCATCGGCCAGCACATCTACACCGTCACGGAATGGGAAGAAAGCATCGGAAGCTACAACAGACCCTTGTAAACTCAAGCCGGCATTTTGCGCTTTAATAGCAGCGATTTTGGTGCTATCCACGCGGCTCATTTGACCTGCACCTACGCCCAAAGTCATGCCGTCACCACAGAACACAATCGCATTCGATTTCACATATTTTGCTACATTCCACGCGAACAACAGATCGCTGAGTTGTTGCGGTGTCGGCTGTTTTTTGGTGACGATTTTTAAGTCAGCTTGGCTAAGCTCATGATTGTCTGCTGTTTGTAGCAAAATGCCAGAACCAATGCGTTTAGAGTCCATGGCGTTACGGCCATTCTCCCACGCATTTTTTCCACCCTTAGGTAGCGCGATTTTTAATACGCGTACGTTGGCTTTGGCTTTGAATATGGCCAGTGCCTCAGCAGTAAAGTCAGGTGCAATCAGCACCTCTACAAACTGTTTGGAAACAGCTTCTGCAGCAGTACCGTCGACCGTGCTGTTAAATGCGATGATGCCACCGAAAGCAGACGTCGGGTCGGTTTTAAACGCTTTTTGATAAGCCTCTAGCGTTGTCGTACCTAGTGCAACGCCACATGGATTGGCATGTTTGACGATCACGCAGGCAACCCCAGTAAAGGATTTGACTGCTTCCCAAGCAGCATCAGCATCAGCAATGTTGTTATAGCTAAGCTCTTTGCCTTGCAGTTGTTCTGCAGACACCAGTGAGCCAGGTGCTGGGTACAAATCACGATATAACGCTGCCTGCTGGTGTGAATTCTCACCGTAACGTAGATCTTGTACTTTTACAAAGTGACCGTTCACTTGGTTGGGGAATAGATTGCGTGTGCCATCTGTATTAAATGAAGACAGGTAATCTGAAATCGCACCATCATAATTGCTGATACGGTTAAACGCAGCCACAGATAAAGCAAATGTGGTTTGCTGTGATAGCGCACCAGTGCTTTTGAGTTCAGCCAATACGTCGGCGTATTGATTGGCATCGGTTAGTACAGCAACATCTTTCCAGTTTTTAGCAGCAGAACGCACCATGGCCGGACCGCCAATATCAATGTTTTCAATGGCATCTTCTAGTGTGCAATCGGCTTTAGCTACAGTGGCCTCAAACGGGTAGAGATTGACGATGACCATATCAATATTGGGAATACCTTGCTGCTGCATGGCTGCTACGTGCTCAGGCAAGTCTCTGCGACCTAAAATACCGCCGTGTACTTTTGGGTGCAGTGTTTTCACACGACCATCTAGCATTTCGGGAAAGCCTGTGTAATCACTTACTTCGATGACAGGGATGTTGTTGTCGCGAAACAGCTTTGCTGTTCCGCCTGTAGACAGCAGCTCTACACCCAGCTGGTTTAGTGCTTGTGCAAATTCAATAATACCGGTTTTGTCTGATACGCTGATAAGCGCGCGTTTAATAATCGCCATTGATGGATTCCGTGAGACTAATGATAAATGTGTGTTTGCTTACCTGAATCATCACGGTGTATATCACGTGTGTTCATGTTATTGATTTTGCTTAAGTGTTTTGCTAATTTAGACCGTATTCCGCCATCTTTTTGCGCAAAGTATTGCGGTTTAGCCCCAGCATATCGGCAGCTTTGCTTTGATTGCCGCCCACCTTGTTGAGCACATATTCCAGCATCGGCTTTTCCACGCAGCCCAGTACCATATCGTAAATGGCATGGGGTGGTTGGCCATCCAAATGCATAAAGTATTCGTCTAATGACTCGCTAATCGCGTCACTGAGTTTGCAAATATTTGTCATTATGCTGCCATCGCCTCGGAAGATGCTGTTGTCGGCTCGTCGGTATCCGTTTCTGCGTATATCAAGCGTTCGTGTTTGGATTTAAGCTCGTTAAAGAAATCATCAATTGCATTTAACTGTAATTCGATGGTCTGTAAGGTGTTCATGTGATGGCGGAAGTTCGCTGAGCCAGCCAGGCCTTTCGTGTACCAAGAAATATGCTTGCGTGCGACGCGCATACCGGTCAAGTCACCATAAAAATCATACAAATCATGTATGTGTTCAAGCATGACCGTATGAATTTCATCTACAGTAGGGGCCAACATATGTTCGCCAGTGAGCAGGTAGTGCTCAATCTCACGGAAAATCCATGGGCGGCCTTGCGCGGCACGACCAATCATTACAGCATCGGCACCGGTGTAATCTAAAACGAATTTGGCTTTTTCTGGAGTGGTAATATCGCCATTGGCGATGAGAGGAATGTTAATGGCTTGTTTTACGGCGGCAATCGTATCGTATTCGGCATCGCCCATATATAAACAGGCGCGCGTTCTGCCATGCATGGCCAGGGCTTGTACGCCAATGTCTTCGGCCATTTTAGCCACGGCAATTGCGTTACGGTTTTGTTTATCCCAACCGGTACGGATTTTGAGCGTGACGGGTACATCTACGGCATTGACTACAGCTTTAAGAATTTGTGCCACCAATGGTTCGTCTTTGAGTAACGCAGAGCCTGCCATCACGTTGCAGATTTTCTTGGCTGGGCAGCCCATATTGATATCAATAATCTGCGCGCCATTGTCCACGTTATATTTGGCGGCTTCGGCCATCATTTTGGGGTCGGCACCGGCAATCTGCACCGAGATTGGATCTACTTCGCCTTCATGATTAGCACGGCGGCGTGTTTTTTCACTGCCGTATAACAAGGAGTTGGAGGTTACCATTTCCGATACAGCTAAGCCTGCGCCCATTTTCTTGCACAATTGGCGGAAAGGACGATCTGTGACGCCTGCCATAGGGGCAACTACCAGATTATTTTTGAGTGTATGCGAACCGATTTGCATATAAACCAAGCGTAACGGGAAAGCTGCCTATTTTATACGCAATTCAAGGGCGTGGAAACCCATTCTAGTGATTATTCTGACGAAAACGTTTGATTGAAGTGACGGGTTTATCTGTTTTAAAAAATAGTTAAAATTCAATCAGTAAGGGCTTACTTTCTTCGGAGATTAACGTGCGAGCTAATTAAGGCGTGTGCTTGATTTCTGAAACGTGTGCCATCTGTATCTTTTACCCACATGTGTAGTAGGCCTGAAAAAAACAAATGGGTATCCATGGCCAGTTGTGCTGGGCTGTGAGAGGGGTTGATGAGTCCTTTTTGGTGTGCTCTTGCATAGACTTGCTCAAGTTTATCGATCATGCCTGAGCAATTGTTCAATATTTGTTGCAGTACCGTTGCAAACTCGTCCACATACTCACATTTTGACATCATGATTTCGTAGGTTTGTCGTGTTTCTTGATCGTCATTCAAAATCTGAATAGTGCCTACCAAAAAATTCTCAATGCGTTTTAACGGGTCGGCAACAGGGTCATTCGCGTTATCAATATCAGCCAATAAAGCCCCATCCATGCGGTCTATCAGTGGTAAGACCACTTGTTCTCGCATCGCATGGAACAATTGCGATTTGTTTTCAAAATGCCAATAGACCGCGCCGCGTGTGACACCTGCATGCGTAGCGATTTGCTCCAAGCTGGTGCGACTGACCCCTTTTGTCAAAAATACTTCACGTGCAGCGTTAATAATACGCTGACGTGTAATTTCTGCGTCTTCTTTCGTTTTCCGTACCATAATTACCGTAATGACCCTGCTTTTAAATGAGGATGTTAAAACAATCTGAATGTAAATCGAGTTAAAGGTTGCAAATAGCTATTTACATACATCCATGTTTGTATATAATATACATTCATGCTTGTATGTATGCAAGACATTTTAATTAATCTAACATTGTAAACTTCATCAAAGCGTTCACCTAGAGGTAGCTATGGCAAAAAAAATAACGAATCACTCCAACACATTACTTGCACTGATGCTGACTGTGCTAGTCACAGCGTGTGGTCAACAAAAACAAGAGCCTGGTGCGGCGATGCCGGCGTTGCCTGTAAGCGTGGTTGAAGTGCAGCCCACTTCTGTGCCTATCCGCGCAGAAGCAGTAGCGCAAACCGAAGGTGCAAAAGAAGTGGAAGTGCGCCCAAGAGTAGGCGGCATTTTGCTGAAAAAACTATTCCAGGAAGGTGAGCCAATTAAAACTGGTCAAGTCATGTTCCAGATTGATCCTGTGCCGTTCCAAATAGCGGTGCAACAAGCAGAAGCCCAATTGGCGCAACAAAAAGCCCGTATTGTGCAAACGCAACGTGAAGCAGACCGTTTAAAAGGGTTGTTGGATACACAGTCTATCAGTCAGCGTGAATATGACAATGCGGTATCTGATAACGCAGTTGCCACAGCAACGCTACTGCAATATGAAGCATTGTTGCGCGAAGCCAAGTTGAACCTTTCTTATACTTCGGTCACAGCGCCTACAAGCGGCATTGCCGGTCGTTTCCAATTCTCAGAGGGCGCGTTGGTGTCAGCCAACACCAGTCTGTTGACGACAATTGTGCAGCTTTCACCTATTTGGGTGCGCTTTAGCTTGTCAGATTCTGAGCTGTCGGCATTGGGTGGTCAGTTAACTAGCCAGAACGTCAAAAACATTCAGTTGGTATTGTCAGATGGCACTGAATTCCCTGAGTCTGGAAAGCTCAATTTCTCTGCGAGCGAAATTGATCCAGCATTGGGCACGCAACAGTTACGTGCAGTATTTGAGAATGGTAGCCGCAGTTTATTGCCAGGCCAATTTGTACGCGCACGTGTGACCACAGGTACGCGTGATGGTGTGTTTGTGATACCACAAACGGCTGTATTGACTGGTGACCAAGGCAAATTTGTTTATGTGGCAGAGAAAGATGCGTCAGGCAAAGAGGTAGCAGCAGTACGCTCTATCCAGGAAGGTGGTTGGGAAGGTAAAAACTGGGTGATATTGGCTGGATTAAAAGCGGGTGACAAGTTGATTGTCGATAATCTGATTAAAATTCGCCCGGGTGCGCCTGTGGCCTCTCATCCATTTGGTGCTCCGCCAGCTGCAGCTAACCAAGCTTCTGCTAAAACTAAAGCATAAGGTAACTATTCATGACCAAGTTTTTTATTACAAGGCCCATTTTTGCCTCAGTGCTGTCGATTATCATTGTGCTGGCAGGTTTGGCTGCATCGTTTCAGCTACCAATCGCACAGTATCCGCAAATTGCGCCACCCACCGTAATGATTACGGCCACTTATCCTGGTGCAAGTGCCGATACATTGACTAAAACGGTGGCAGCACCTATCGAGGAGCAGCTCAGTGGCGTAGACAATTTGCTGTACTTCAACTCGAGTGCAGACTCCAGTGGTACTTTGACCATTACTGCGACTTTTGAAGTAGGTACTAACGTTGACCAAGCCACATTCAACGTGAGCAACCGTGTCAATATTGCTTCACCGCGCTTGCCAGAAGAGGTAAGAAGAAATGGCGTAGTCGTACAGAAAAGATCGAACGATATTCTGCTCGTCACGATGTTCACTTCAAAAAATCCAAAGCACGACCGCTTATTTTTAAGTAACTATGCGACGCTAAACGTAGTGGATGAATATAAGCGTGTTAAAGGTGTTGGCGATGTCACCGTATTTGGCGGTCAAGATTATGCGATGCGTATTTGGTTGCGACCAGATCGTATGGCGCAACTTGGCGTAAGTACAAGTGATGTAGCTGCGGCAATTAACGCGCAAAATAATCAATATGCCGCAGGTAAGATAGGTCAAGAGCCAGCGACTGCAGACCAGCAAATTGTCTACACAGTGACTGCCAAAGGTCGTTTGGTAGACCCAGCAGAATTTGCCAACATTATTGTGCGTGCCAATGGCCCTAAGGGTGTGTTGTATCTTAAAGATGTTGCACGTATTGAGTTGGGCGCTCAAACCTATAACGTAGCCTCTGCGCTGAATGGTAAACCAGGCGTGGCGGTTGCTATCTTCTTGCAAAATGGCGCAAATGCGCTGGACACCGCAGCAGCGATTAAAGCGAAAACGGAAGAGTTGAGACCGCGTTTTCCAGAGGGGATTGAAACAACGATTCCTTATGACACCAGTGACTTTGTGAAGGCAACCATTGAAGAAGTATTTAAAACTTTTGGTGAAGCCTTGGTGTTGGTGGTATTGGTCGTGTTCCTGTTCTTACAGAGCTGGCGCGCAACGCTAATTCCGTTGATTGCGGTACCTATCTCACTGATTGGTACATTCGCTGGCCTGTACATGTTTGGCTTCTCCATTAACTTGCTGACCTTATTCGCCATGATTTTGGCTATTGGTATTGTGGTGGACGATGCGATTGTGGTGTTGGAAAACACAGAACGCTTGATGTCCGAGGAGGGCTTGGATCCGTTCCCAGCCGCGGTTAAATCTATCCACCAAGTATCCGCTGCCGTGGTAGCGATTGTGCTGGTACTGTGCGCAGTGTTTGTGCCTGTGGCTTTCCAAGGCGGGATTGCGGGTGAGTTGTATCGTCAGTTTGCGGTAACCGTTGCCATTGCGGTGGTGATTTCTGGTGTAGTGGCATTAACGCTCACGCCAGCACTGTGCGCGATGATTCTGAAAAAATCGCATGGTGAAAATGCTTTCTTTAGAAAGTTTAACCAAGGGTTTGGCGGACTGACTAAGTTTTATACTGACACGGTTAACCTGACGTTACACCACAAAATTATCGGTGCGATTGTGTTTGCTGGAATTATTGCAGCGGTTGTATTTTTATTCAGAATAGTACCAGGTGGCTTTGTACCAGCAGAAGATCAGGGCTATGTGGTAACAGTGGTCGTCATGCCAGATGGTGCAACCTTGGGACGTACCGTTAAAACAACTGAGAATATTCGTGCAGAAATTGCAAAAGACCCTGCGGTAGCACATGAGTTTGCCGTTAATGGCTTTGAGTTGCTCACCGGCGCCAACAAAACCAATGCTGCAACGATGTTTGTGCGTATGACCGATTGGAAAGAACGTACATCCTCGGCGAATGACATTGTGGGTAAGTTATTCGGTATTGGCATGAGTCAGCCAGATGGTATGGCGTTTGCTGTGAACCCACCTGCAATTCGTGGTTTGGGTTCTGCGGGTGGTTTTGAGGTCTATGTACAAAGTCAACGTGATACCGACCCAATTAAGTTGGCCGCCGTCATGAATAACTTTATGGATGCGATGCGTGCTGATCCTACGTTGACAGGTATCAATAGCTTCTTTAGACCGACAGTGCCGCAATTAATGATTGAGGTGGATGAAGCGAAAGCAATTTCACAAAATGTGAGGATTGCGGATATCTATACAACCTTACAAAGCACCATGGGCTCGTTTTATGTCAATGACTTTAACCGCACAGGCCGTACGTATCGTGTGCAGTTACAAGCAGAGCCAGAGTTTAGGATGAAGCCTGAAGACTTAGGTAAGGTGTATGTGCGTAGCCAAGCAACCGCTGAAAATCCGAATGGCAACATGATACCGTTGTCAGCACTGAGCAAGGTCAAAAACATAGTGGGTGCTGAGCAATTAGAGCGCTATAACGGCTTGTTATCGGCCAAAGTATTTGGTGGTGGTGCTGCAGGCGTTAGCTCTGGTGATGCGATTGAAACAGTAGAACGCATTGCTAAAGCAAATTTACCAGACGGTTACCAAATTGCTTGGACAGGCCAAGCGTATCAAGAAAAGCGCACGGGTTCAGCGGCACTATTTGCGTTTGGCTTTGCCATCATCATGGTGTTCTTGATTTTGGCTGCGCAGTTTGAGACATGGGCATTGCCATTGGCTGTGATTATGGCGGTACCGTTTGCGCTTGCTGGTGCGTTAACCGCGGTGTTGATGCGCGGCATGACTAATGATATTTACTTCCAGATTGGTTTAATTACCTTGATTGGTTTGGCAGCGAAAAACGCGATTCTGATTGTGGAGTTTGCTAGCCAAAAAATGGAAGAGGGTATGCCAATTGCAGAGGCCGCATTGGAAGCAGCACGCTTACGCTTTAGACCGATTGTGATGACTTCAATGGCCTTTATCTTGGGGATTGTGCCACTGGTATTTGCGACTGGTGCAGGTGCAGCAGCAAGACAATCCATGGGTACTGGTGTGTTGGGCGGGATGTTGTTGGCGACATTTGTGGCGACAATCTTTATCCCACTGTTCTTCACATGGTTGAGTAATCAAAACATCAAGAGACACCATAGTGATCTCTAATATAAAAGGAAACGGTATGAAACCGCCTTATACTATACAACAAACAAATAGCATGAAACCTATGCTTAAAACGATGGCTATTCTCGTATCAGTGGTTTGGTTGTCAGGTTGCACATTGCTTGGGCCGATGTATCAGCGCCCAGAAGCCAAAGACGTGAGTTTGCCAGAGCAATTTAAGCAAGCAAATGACACCGACACAGTACAAGCCCCTAACGATTGGTGGACGTTGTATGGTGATGCGCAGTTAAATGCATTGATAGAAAAAGCGCATCAGAACAATGTCGATATCAAATTGGCCGTGGCGCGTATTGAGGAAGCCGATGGTGTCATGCGTGAAGTCGGTGCCGCCTTGCTGCCTAGTGTGGATTTAAGTACGACAGCCGTACGTAACCGTGTGACTGAGGCTGGTATTTTTCCAGTGTTTGCTGCAAACCCACGCAACAGTTACAACTTGGCTTTAAATTCATCTATTGAGTTGGATTTTTGGGGTAAGTTAAGACGCGCTAAAGAAGCGGCACGCGCCAGCTATTTGTCTACGCAATACGCCAAAGAAACGGTGCAATGGTCGCTTTCAAGCTTGGTCGCCAATAACTACTTAATTATTCGCAGCTTAGATTCGCAACTGATTGTGAACCAAGAAAACCAAAAAATTAGCGAAGAAAGTTTAGCCTTGACCAAGCGCCGTTTAGAAGGCGGCGTGGTCTCCGTGTTGGATGTGCATCAAGCGCAGTTGGCACTCGATAACTTGAAGTCACAACAAGTAGAGTTGCAACGTCAGCGCGCGATTAGCGAGCATCAATTAGGTGTATTAACGGGCGAGTTGGATATAGAAATCGCCTCTGCCGAGCTATTGACGCTACCAACACCGCCAATGCCGCCTGCTGGTTTACCTTCTAGCTTGATGGAAGCAAGGCCAGATGTGCGCCAGACCGAGCAAGATTTGATTGCTGCCAATGCCAACATTGGGATGGCTAAAGCGGCGTTGTACCCAAGTATTTCACTCACAGGCGCGTTTGGTGGTGAAAGTCTGGAGTTAAACGATCTCTTGAAATCAGCAGCCCGTGTGTGGTCACTTGGCCTAGGCTTAAATTTACCTATTTTTAATGCGGGTAGATTAGATGCCAAAGTAGATCAAGCGACTGCGAAACAAAAGCAAGCGCTAGCCAGTTACCAAAGTAGTGTGCAAACTGCATTTAAAGAAGTGAACGATGCGCTGGTGAATTTGCGTCGCTATAAAGAAGTTGAAACCATTGCGCAATCCAGACAAGAGACCGCGAAAAAGATTTTAGAAGTGTCTCAAAACCGCTATAAATCTGGCTATTCTGCGTATTTAGAAGTGTTAGATGCGCAACGTAGTTACTACGAAGCGACACAAAGCTTTGTGCAAAGTCGTCAAAATGCACTGACTGCTTCGGTGGACTTGTTTAAAGCGCTGGGTGCTGGCTGGAAACCTGTCGAAGGTGACAATGTTAGCCAAGTAAAGTCGGCTGAGTAAGTTGTTCTAAACGGGTGAGCCAAGCCAGTGCTTGTGCTTGGCTCTCACCGCACATTTCATTGCTGGGTTGTAAGCTAGCACAAAAGGCAGGCCGTTCTGGTTGGCCAAAAATCATACACTTATTGTCTGCGTCTAATTGAATACAGCGCACACCAGCGGGTTTGCCATTGGGCATGCCTGGAATAGGGCTGCTGATAGAGGGTGCAATACAACAAGCACCACAAGAGGCTCTACATTTCACGGTTGCGTATCCAATGTTGCATTCAGTGTAGCCGTCTTAGACCAATCGTACACATAATTGACTATATGAAATCCAAAGTAGCTTTGCTCACCCATTAAATCTATGGCTATTTTTGGCGGTAGTTCATCGAAATGTGTTTGGCTGATACAGATATTGGGCGGCATAGCGTCCTTTAAATAAGTGCCAACTAGGCGTGTTTTACAACCTTTTCTGGTATCCACAAACTCTTTTTGTACTACATCATGAATGGTGTGTGGTTGATTAGAAATGTGATGTAATACGTTCCCTAGACCATAGATTAAGGCGACGTAACCTAAAAAATAAAATATACATGGTCCCGACAAATACACCATCCACTTGTAGTATCGATTGTATACCGCACCCAATTGGTCACTACTTATCCACAACATGTAAACATACATGCTCGATAATAAAATAGTGAGTGCAATATTGGCGTTAAAGCTTAGTGTGTACCAGTTGTCTGAAGCTATAAACTGGTTGAAGAGCGCGTAAAAAAGCAATACCAATAGACTCAACACGATGCCAATTAAGTACCATCGATAAGGCCTGAGCTGAGATTTAGCCTGTATTAGCGACTGGGGATTGCTTCCCATGGAAATCCTAATGAGGTAATGCTAAGCTGAATATCTTGCATTGCATGTTTGACAGGTAACGTTGCCCCTTTAACCCCTAGTTCAATGGTACGTCGCGCATCTAACTTTGGCAGGCTAAATAGTTTGATGTCTGGGTGTTGTGCCAAAATATGTTGCATCATGTCGATTAATTGACTCTCGCCAGCATCCAACACCAAGATAGACGCTTCAATATAGTCCTGTTGATGAAATAAATGTGCGTAATAAGTATCTAGCACCCATTCCATCATCGGGTGTGCCATTTCTGGAAAGCCCGGCATAAAGTAATGCTGTCGAATGCTAAATCCAGCCACCCGATTCACTGGGTTGGGAATTAAATCCGCGCCTTGGGGAAAGTCTGCCATCAATACCCGTTTAGGGTAAGCGGTCTCGCCAAAACGCGCTTCTAATTCAGCTACCGCACCCGCGTGCCGCTCAATCGGCACGCCTAATGCCTCGGCAGCGCATTGCCTTGTAAAATCATCCGGTGTAGCGCCTATACCACCAAAGCTAAATACAATATCACCACGCATCATGCTAGCTTTTAATGCTGTAGTAATTTGTCCTGGAATATCTCCCAAGTAGCTTGCCCAGTTTAGTTGTAAACCTCTAGCTGAGAGTAGTTCAATGGCTTTATTCAGGTGTTTGTCTTGACGTTTCCCTGAGAGAATTTCATCGCCGATAATGTAAATGCCGAAACTTTGCATAAAAATTGCTTTAATAGTTGCCAAATGATGGTGGTTAAAAAATTTGTAAAATTTTACGACTGCACTAATAATGACTATGTTGAATTGTTTGACTAATGCTAGCATAAAGCGTGTGACTAATTTGATGTGGATAGTGCATGACTCAGGATATCGCGATTGAAGAATAAAGCAGCCATAGAATTTGCGCAATTAAAGCATCTACTTGCGGTGAATGATAGAACGGTACTAGCCAGCGCCGTATTGGCTATTATGCTGGCATGGATAGAAAGCCATTTAATTCCTACCCACATATTGGTCATTTGGCTGAGTGTGATGCTGCTCGTCAGTATCGCCCGCGTCGCCATTAGTCGATACCACATCAAGCACCCAACCTATCATCATGAGTTGATCAAGGAACGTTTGATGATTTTCCGAGTTGGATTAATGCTCAGTAGCATCATTTGGGGTGTCATCAGCTTGGTTGTGATTCATCATGGCTTGCTTGAGCAGCAGTTGTTCGTGAGTTATGTCATTGCTGGTTTGTCGGCAGGTGCAGTGGTTTCCTATTCAATAGACCGCATCAGCGCCATGACCTATCTTGTATTTGCTGTGCTGCCCACCTTGTTTGGATTTATCTGGGTCGGGCACGAGATTTCCATGCCGATGGCATTTGCCGGTTTTGTGTATGTGGCATTTTCCGTTTACAGCATCAATAGTTATCACAATAGTCTGGTTGAAAGTATCTTGCTACGTCGTCAAGCGGTAGAGCGTGAAGAAGAAATTAAGCGATTGGCGTTTTATGATGTGCTGACCAGTTTGCCTAACCGCCGTCTACTGTCGGATAGGCTGCATCATGCACTGGTGATGAGTCGCCGTTCTGGCAGAAGAGGTGCTTTGCTATTTTTAGATTTAGATCACTTTAAAATGTTGAACGATACACTGGGTCACTCCATGGGGGATTTGCTGCTCAAACAAGTGGCCGAGCGCTTAAAACAATGCGTACGTGAGAGTGACACGGTGGCGCGTTTAGGCGGTGACGAATTTGTGGTGATGTTGGAAGACTTGAGCGAGGAGCGCGCAATAGCTACGCAAGAGGTGGAGCAGATTACCAATCAAATTCTCGAACACCTCAATGTTCCCTACCAACTAGGTGAGCTTGAATATATCAGTACGCCCAGCATTGGTGCCGCGATGTTTGGTGATCATGGCGAATCACATGATGAGCTACTTAAGCATGCTGATATCGCCATGTATCAAGCCAAAAAATCCGGTCGAAACGTGGTGCGTATGTTTGATTTTGATATGCGCGCCGATGTGCCCATTAAGCGCTCTGCGCACTAATGTTACCTAAATTAGCTTTAGGCTTTGGCCGATAGGCTCTCTAAACGTTGCTGATACACTTGGCGCAATAGGGGTGGCAGTTGCGCAATCATTAAAGCCTGTTGCAGTGCCTCAGCATCACCTTCGTCCAGTTTTTGTAAGCCCAGCGCACGCCTGATGGTGATGCTGTTCGGGTCGTGTGCAATGCGCACAATTGCATCCCCCGCTTGCACATAACCTTCTTGAATCACTTTGTGATAAAAGCCGCTACGCCCGCTTGTCAGAAAGGCATGCAAAATGTCGGGTTTGCCGATTTTGTGGCCAAACTTAAAGCAAGGGATTCTAGGCATGGTCGCTTCAACCACTGCCTCGCCAATAGCAAATCTATCCCCAACATATACTTCGTCCTCAAGCATGCCAGAGATGGTGAAATTCTCACCAAACGTCCCGTAAGGAAGTTGACTCTTCCCCAACGCTTTTTCCCAATATGCATAATGCTCTACTGGGTAGCTGTAAGCTGCCTGAAACTCACCCCCATGCACGGTCAGGTCAGCCTGGCCATCGCCCGCCAAATTGGTTTTGCCCAGCCAAACTTTGCCGCTTTGCGGGGTTTTATAAATGCCCGTATTGACTTGCTGACCATTGATATCTACAAGTGTTGGCATGCCAACATTCACTGAGACGAGTTTCATGATGATTGCTTGTAAAATTGATTAGTATTATTTAATCGCAAAACACAGCTTGGCTCTATGCGTCAAAATGCGTAGGCCGATGGCATACGCTGTTAGTGCGCACTTTCCCAATTATTGCCCACACCCACTTCAGCCAACAACGGCACATCCAATTTCGCCACGCCCTGCATCAGTTCAGGTAATTTAGTTTTGATGATTTCTAATTCTGATTCAGGCACTTCCAGCACCAATTCATCGTGCACTTGCATAATCAGTTTGGTCTGCAGTTTTTCTTGTGCTATCCAACCTTGAACCGCAATCATGGCCAGTTTAATTAAATCTGCCGCCGTGCCTTGCATAGGGGCATTAATCGCTGCGCGCTCGGCACCTGCTCTTCGCATGCCATTGGCGCTGTTGATTTCCGGCACCCAAAGTCTGCGGCCAAAATAGGTTTCCACATAGCCTTGTTGTTTGGCTAATGCGCGCGTGTTGTCCATGTAAGCACGTACACCAGGGTAACGTGCAAAGTAGCGTTCTATGTAACTCGCTGCAGCGCTGCGTTCAATGTTGAGGTTTTGCGCCAAACCAAACGCACTCATGCCATAAATCAAGCCAAAGTTAATCACTTTGGCATAGCGCCGTTGTTCACTGTCCACGGCATCGCGCTCCACGCCAAAAATCTCAGCTGCGGTAGCGCGATGAATATCCTCATTGTTGGCAAATGCTTGCAACATACCGGCATCTTTCGACAAATGCGCCATAATACGCAGTTCAATCTGCGAATAGTCAGCAGACACAATTACGCTACCAGCAGGCGCAATAAACGCTTCCCGAATACGGCGACCTTCAGCGGTGCGCACTGGAATATTTTGCAAGTTGGGGTCTGAGCTGGCCAATCGACCGGTAATTGCAACCGCTTGGTTATAACTGGTATGTACCCGACCAGTGTGTGGATTAATCATTTTGGGTAGCTTGTCGGTATAGGTCGATTTAAGTTTGGCGAGGCCGCGGTACTCTAGTAACACTTTGGGCAGTGGATAATCCAGCGCTAATTCCTGAAGCACATCTTCATCGGTACTGGGTGCGCCACTCGGTGTTTTTTTGGTGGGTTTAATGCCCAATTTGCCAAATAGAATTTCCTGCAATTGCTTAGGTGAGCCCAAATTAAAAGGTTGGCCAGCTAATTCATACGCTTGCTTTTCCAGCGCCATTAATTTCATGCCAATTTCATTGCTTTGTCGATTGAGTAAATCAGCATCAATCAATACGCCGTTGCGTTCAATTGTAAATAAAATCTCCATCGACGGCATTTCGATGGTGCGGTAAATAAAATCAAGCTTTTTGTCGGCTGTGATATTGGGCGATAACGCTTGATGCAATTGCAAGGTGATATCGGCATCTTCAGCCGCATATTCGCTGGCGGTTTCTACCGTCACCTGATTAAAGCCCACTTGCTTGGCACCTTTGCCGGCCACTTCTTCAAAACTGATGGGCGTAATGCCCAAATGGCGTTGGCTTAACTCATCCATGCCATGACCGCGATGGCTTTCCAGCACATAAGATTGCAGTAAGGTATCGTGGGCTATACCGTTCAAGGCAACGCCATGATTGGCCAGCACATGTTTGTCGTATTTAAGGTTTTGCCCCACTTTTTTGATATTAGGATTTTCTAGAATCGGCTGAATACGTTGCATCGTGGCCTGAAACGGCAGCTGTTGCGGCGCATCGAAATAATCATGGGCGAGGGGTAAATACGCTGCCTCACCGGGCGTCACACTAAACGACATGCCCACCAATTTTGCTGTCATCGGATCGAGGCTTGTGGTTTCCGTATCAAAACATACTAAAGCAGCGGAAGATAGTTTGGCTAACCAAGCATCTAATGTCTCGTTATCTAAAATAGTGGTGAATTGGCGGCGAGTATTTGGCGTGTAGTTGATGACTAGCTCAGCGCTGGATACATTGATCGACTCAGTACTCATGGCTGTAGGCTTGGTATTTGCATTCGCTTCGCTGGTGTTGGGTAAATCTAGCTCTCGTTTCCAGCTTTTAAAATCAAAGCGATCAAATAATTCTGCTAATTTAGCGCGGTCTTGTGGCTGCGGAGCTAAGTCGGTCAAGCGTTCCTGAATGCCCACATCACAGCGGATGGTAATCAACTCACGTGCAGTGGGTAACCACGGCAGGGCTTTGCGTAAATTTTCGCCCACCACACCTGTAATCTCATCCGCATGCGCAATAATGTTATCCAGAGAGCCATATTGCTTAAGCCATTTCACTGCGGTTTTGGGGCCGACTTTTTCCACCCCCGGCACGTTGTCTGAGGTGTCGCCAATCAAAATCAGGTAATCCACCATTAGGCTAGGGGGCACGCCAAACTTATTTTCTACCCCGGCCATGTCCAGTACATCATCGGTTTTTCTAAACGCATCGCGCATGGTATTTACCACGGTAACGTGCTCGTTCACCAACTGCGTAATGTCTTTGTCTCCGGTGGAGATAATCACCTTCACCCCTTCACGCTCAGCCTGCTTCGCCAGTGCGCCAATCACATCGTCTGCTTCTACACCTTCTTCTACAATCAAAGGCCAGCCTAATGCTTGAATGGCTTCATGTAAGGGTACAATTTGCGCGCGTAAGTCATCTGGCATGCTGGCACGGTTGGCTTTGTATTCGGGGTAGATGTCATCACGAAAGGTTTTGCCTTTGGCATCAAATACGCATGCACTGTAGTCCGCAGGGTAATCTTTATGCAGACGTCTAAGCATATTGAGCACGCCCTGAATGGCCCCTGTGGGTTCATTGTGGCGGTTACGTAAATCTGGCATGGCGTGAAAAGCGCGGTACAAATAAGATGAGCCATCGACCAGCAGTAATGTTTTCATACAGGTTCCAAATACAATTATCGGGTTGCGCAAACTATGCGGTTAAGACAGTTATTCTAGCTTTTCTCGTCGTAAAACACATGGTGTTGTTTAGAAATTGTTTTACTGTGGTGTTCCCGCAATTGAATTTACATGCGCATGGTAGAATCAAAACCATATAGATTGATATCACGAGCTAATAGCATGAGTACGAGAAAATTACCGCAAGTCACATCCCCAGAATTGCTCAACGGTGCCACCGCCGATTATGGCTCTTGGCATGCGTTTGAAATCATGGCGGAATTTGTTGGCGCCACCGAAAAGCTTAAAAAAATCACCCCCGCTGTTTCTATTTTTGGCAGCGCCCGCACCAAGCCAGATCACCCGTATTACAAACTCACCGAAGAGATTGCATTGTTGTTGTCAGAATCTGGTTTTAGTGTCATTTCGGGTGGTGGGCCAGGCATTATGGAGGCTGCCAACAAAGGCGCCTTTGCAGGCACAGGGCCTAGTGTAGGGCTCAATATCGAGCTGCCGTTTGAGCAAAGCGGTAACGATTATCAGGATATCAGCATCACATTCAAATATTTCTTTATGCGTAAAGTGATGTTTGTAAAGTATGCCTCCGCTTATATTGTGATGCCGGGTGGCTTTGGTACATTAGATGAGCTGATGGAAGCCATCACTTTGGTGCAGACTGGAAAATCTCGCAAAATTCCTATTATTTTGGTGGGCTCATCGTTTTGGGCAGGTTTGATTGATTGGCTAAAAAACACGCTGGTGGCTGAGGGTATGGCATCACCAGAAGATATGATGTTGATTCAATCGATTGATGACCCGAAACAAATTGTCGAGACTATTTTTAGGCACTATGAAGCAACAGGCTTTGAACTCACCCCAGCAGAACGCAAAGTCCAACTATATTTCTAAGCACCGATACTTATGCTGTGTGTAATTTGATAAAATCAATTAAAAATGTTCAGGAGAGTCATGATGCGCCGTTTGAAGTATTTGCCGAGTCTGTTGTGCATATTGGTGCTTCAGGGTGCAATCACAGTTGCGTACGCTGCCGATGCCAACAAAGCCCAGCGTGAATTGCTGGAAGAAGTGCCACCACCACCCAAAGTGATCGAGGGTGAGCCGATGGAAGAGCCACAAGTGACGATTCGTAAAAAGGGCAAAGAAACCATTGAGGAATATCGCTTAAACGGTAAGTTATATATGATGAAAGTGACGCCAGAGGGTGGTGTGCCGTATTACTTACATAAGAACGACCCAGAAGGCCCTTGGATTAATGATGGGCCCAATCCTCCGCTATCAGTGCCTCATTGGACCATTTTCCGCTTTTAACCTGAAGAGGGCATAGCCCTCTTTGTTTTTTGTATCATCACTTATTTATATGTCTGTTTTTACCACACTCAGTTTAGAAGAAGTGCGCGATTGGCTCACGCAGTTCGATATCGGCTCCTTGCAAAGCCTCAAAGGGATTGCCGCTGGCATTACCAATACCAATTATTTTGTGGTGACAGACACCACGCGTTATGTGCTCACTATTTTTGAGAAAAACGATTTTGATGAGTTGCCCTATTTTGTGAATTTAATGACACATTTGGCGCAACATGGTGTGCCATGTCCAGCACCGATAGTGGATAAGCAGGGGGTTGCGCTACATCGGCTTAAGGGCAAACCAGCATTGATGGTGAGTTGTTTGCAAGGGCGTGACATTACCACGCCTAACGTTGCGCAGTGTGAGGCAGTGGCTTCCACCTTGGCCAGTATGCATTTAGCAGGTTTGAGTTTTCATCAGCAATCACATAATCAACGTGGGCAGGGTTGGCGCATTTTTACGGCGCAACAAGTGTTACCCAAATTGGATGCTGCGCAGCAAACCCTATTGCAAGAAGAACTGGATTATCAGCACGGCTTGGATCTCACAGCTTTACCACATGGTGTGATTCACGGTGATTTGTTTCGCGACAATGTGTTGTTTGAACATGATCAACTAGGCGGTTTTATTGATTTTTATTATGCCTGTCATGATGTGCTGGCTTATGACGTAGCCATTGCCGTCAACGAGTGGTGTATTGAAGAAGATGGTCGTTTTGATGCAGAAAAACGTGATGCATTTTTGCATGCGTATCAGGCGGTTAGGCCATTTGAATTGGCAGAGCATGAGCAATGGCAAGCACTTTTAAGACGTGCCGCATTGCGTTTTTGGCTATCACGTTTGTATGATTACCATTTTCCAGTGGCGGGTGAGCTCACGCACGCAAAAGACCCAATGCATTTTGAGCGCATACTTACTTATCGTAAACAGGATATGTAATACAGCTTGAAGAAGCGATATCATCAGTAATTAACAGATTTAATTTTAGAAAGCAATCGGATGGCCATCTCAGAGTCTCGCACCAAAACAGGGTTAAGTTGGGTGAAAGAAAGTTTGGATTTATTTAAAACACAACCATCCAAATGGATGTTGTTAGCTATTGCCTATGTGGGCATTTTTATGATGTTGCCCTCCATTCCCGGCTTAGGTATTTTTGCACTGCTGACCGTGTTGATCTGGCCGGTGTTTATTGCATTTGCTGTGATGCTGTACCGCAACGCAGAAGTGGGTAAACAAGAAACTGTACAAGCCGTGTTAGCCAAAATTCAGCCCAAATTTACCATGCTGATGCTGCTGGGTTTTGCTTGCCTAGTCTATGCCACGTTAGCCACCTATATTTTAAATTCTGATATTCAAGGCTTAATGCATTTCGCTGATCAGGGCGCGCAAATGAGTGAGTCGGAGTATGAGAAATTTATGGGTAAGTTCGTGCCATTTATCCTCAAACTGCTGTTGCTATTGCTGCCTTTATTTGTGGCCACATGGTTTTCTCCAGTGCTTATCGTCGTCAACAACTACACCTTGGTCAATGCCATCAAATCCAGCATTGCAGGCGTACTGCAATACACAGTCGCCATGGGTGCTGCATGGTTGGTACTGTCTGCGGGCGTGATGATGTTAATGCTAGTGATTGGGCTGGTAATAGGCGTTGTCGGTGCGCTAGTACCTGCGTTGGCGCAGGCCTTAATGCCAATGCTGGTGTTTGGCTGCTTGCTGCTCGCTACTGCGCTGATGTTTGCGTTTCAGTACGTTAGCTATCGTGATGTATTTAGAGCGGCGCCAGTTTCGCAATAGCGTCAGGCTGAGTTAGATTTTCTCTAACTTAGCGTATTCCATCATCAATGTTTTAAGGCCTTCACGTCCAAAATTAATTTTGATGGCCAAGTCACTGGCGTTGCCTTCATAGCTCACCACTACGCCCTCACCAAACTTAGCGTGGCGAACACTCTGGCCTATTTTAAACGGGTATTGCTGACTGCTAGACGTGGCTTGATAATTGCCACCGGTGGCATAAGGCTTGGGGGCTGGCTTGCTATTGAGGCGTTTCAATAGCGCATCTGGGATCTCGTCCAAAAAGCGCGATGGGATGCCATAACGTACCTGCCCATGCAGCATACGGCTCTGTGCATGACTCAAATACAAGCGTTGGCGTGCACGTGTCACGGCCACATACATTAGGCGGCGTTCTTCTTCCACACCGTTATTTTCATAAGTACTTTGTTCGTGAGGAAACAAACCTTCTTCCACTCCGCAGATAAATACCGCGTTAAACTCCAACCCTTTGGATGCATGCACCGTCATCAATTGTAATGCTTCACGTCCAACATCGGCTTGGTGCTCGCCGGCTTCTAAACTGGCGTGGTTTAGAAACTGGGTGACAATGTCCAAGTCTTCTTCTACGTTGTTGTGGTTACCAAAATCTTGGTTGCTAAACGCCACTGCTGCGGTCACTAACTCTTCCAAGTTGGCAATGCGGTCTTCGCCTTCTTTGTCATTTTCATAAAATGTTTTGAGTCCGGATAGCGTGGTCGCTAACTCGGCCAATTCTGGCAAACTGATACCATAGGCTTGATTCACCATCTCACGAATGAGTCCTACAAAACCATCAATGCCTTTACCGCCAAGCGTACCATTGCCTACTTTGTTAGTGGCTGCTTGCCATAAGCTGCAATTCTGCTGGCGTGCGGCTTCTTGCAATTGTTCTAAACTGCGTGCACCAATGCCACGGGCAGGAAAATTGATGACGCGCAACAATGCGGTATCGTCATTGGCATTGGCAATTAGACGCATATAAGCCAACGCATGTTTGATTTCTGCACGCTCAAAAAAGCGTAAGCCACCGTACACTCGATATGGAATATTGGCGGAAAACAGCGTGTGTTCCAAAATGCGGGATTGCGCATTGCTACGATATAGCAATGCCATATCACCTAAAGCGATGCCTTCGCTTTGCAAAGTATTCACTTCGTCCACAATAAACTGCGCTTCATCGGTGTCATTGTAGGCATCGTAAATACGTACAGGCTCGCCTTTGCCGGCGGAAGTCCATAGGTTTTTACCCAAGCGATGTTTGTTATGCGAGATGATGGCGTTAGCTGCATCCAGAATATTGCTATGCGAACGATAGTTTTCTTCCAGTTTGACGATATTCTGCACGTTAAAGTCAGATTCAAAGTCTCGCATATTGCCCACGCGTGCACCGCGGAAGCCGTAAATAGACTGATCATCATCACCCACGGCAAAAATGCAATTGCTAGTGCCTGCGAGTAGTTTTAACCACAAATATTGCAGGCGATTGGTGTCTTGAAACTCATCCACCAGAATATAGTGAAAGCGGCTTTGGTAGTGCTGGCGTATATGCGCATCGCGTTCAAGCAACTCATAGCAGCGCAATAGCAATTCGGCAAAATCGGCCACGCCTTCGCGGTTACATTGTTTGTCATATTCTTCGTAAATCTCACGCAGCTTTTGTGAGTGCGCATCATAAGCATCCACCGCATGTGCGCGTAGACCTTCTTCTTTACAACTGTTGATATAGCCCTGCACTTGTTTGGGAGGATATTTTTCATCATCCACGTTCATCAATTTCATCAAGCGTTTGATGCTGGAAAGTTGATCTGGAGTATCTAAAATTTGAAAAGTGCTAGGCAATCCTGCCTCACGATAATGCGCCCGCAACAGTCGGTTGCATAAGCCGTGAAACGTGCCTGCCCACATGCCGCGTGTATTAATTGGCAACATGGAGGTCAGTCTTGTCAGCATTTCTTTGGCTGCTTTGTTGGTGAAGGTGACTGCCATCAGCCCCATGGGCGACACTTGTCCGGTCTGAATCAGCCACGCAATGCGGGTGGTGAGTACACGGGTTTTACCACTACCGGCACCCGCTAAAATCAGTGCAGATTGTTGGGGTAGGGTTACGGCTTCCAATTGTTTGTTATTGAGGCCAGATAAGATTGTGTCGGTGTCCATAGGGGCATTATCGCATGGCTTCAATGTTATCTGCAGTGCAAGCGGATGGATTGAAAATTGAATTTAAGATAAATCAAAAAAATGGAATAAAAAAGTTGGAACTAAGGCTAAACAGCCTTAGTCATAGATTGCATGATGGGTAAGTTGACGCTTACCATCTTTCCGCTTCTTTCCTCCCTGAGCGGAAGCCTTAGACGATGAGGCTATTTGCCCCGATTTATTCCCCTTAATCGGGGCTTTTTTTGTCTGTTAATTATGTAAAGTGTAAACAAGTTGTAACAAGTTAGCAACAGTTTATATTCTCACTAAACCCGCCACTACAATTGCCAATTAATAGGTGCTTGTCCGTGCTTAACCAAATATCCATTAATGGTGGAAAATTGACGATTACCAAAAAAACCGCGGTGGGCAGATAGCGGTGACGGGTGCACGGATTTCAGCACTAAATGTTTTGATTCATCAATAATCGCGCCTTTTTTTTGCGCATAACTTCCCCATAGCACAAACACTAACCCTTCACGGCGTGCATTCAATGCGGCAATCGCAGCATCTGTAAACTGTTCCCAGCCTTTATTTTGGTGCGAGCCTGCATTGGCTTGCTCCACCGTGAGTGTTGCGTTGAGCAATAAAACCCCTTGGTCTGCCCATGGTGTTAAGTCACCATTTCTACTCATCTTGATATTTAAATCAGCCGCTATTTCTTTATAAATATTTTGTAATGATGGCGGCAAATCCACACCTTGTGGCACTGAAAAACTTAAGCCATGTGCCTGATTAGGGCCGTGATAAGGATCTTGCCCAATAATGACTACCTTGACCTGTTCAAACGGGGTGTGATTAAACGCATTAAATATCAATGGGCCGGGCGGGTATATGGTTTTACCAGCCGCTTTTTCCTGTTTAAGAAAATCACGCAGGGATTCCATATAAGGCTTACTGAGTTCATCGCCAATCACGGCTTGCCAAGAACGGTGGAGCTGACCGATTTTCTGTTCTGACATCTGATTAAATTATGTTGGAAAGTGACGAGTTTGATATTCCAATATTAGTTGGGCATCCCTATTTTAAATTTATTCATGACCCATGTGAGTTTTGATGCCATATTTGAAACAACTTTACTTGCCGTAGATGCAATCAATGAATGCCATATATAGTGCACCAACACACCTCCAGCGATTCCAACTGCAATGTCTAGCAAAATGGACTGATCTATGCCAATCGCATGCAGTAAAGACCTAAACTGAATATGTGTAATATAAATATAGAGTGAAGCTGAAGCTACCGAATAGATGAAAATATGAAATAAATCGGTGAGCTTGTTTTTAGTTATGTGTATTTTGGGTAAGTAAATAAGTAATAAGGTACAAACGGATGTTAATAGACTTACCTGCCCCAAAATAACGACAGGCAAAATCACACCTAAAATAGACATTGTAATTTTTTGTTTATTATCTTGAATAAAGAAAATACACCAACCAAAGAAAAACAACCAAGATTTTAAGTGTGGAAGTTGTAGCATATTAAGGTCTTTGGGATTCCATACATAAGGCGTTAAAAGTCCAACTAAAGAGGTGATAACCAGCAAAGTTAGACCGAACTCGTATGGCGAGCGTATTGCATACGCCCTTACTTTTTTGAATGTAAAAATAATCCCCAGTAACAATAGAGTCTGCAATAAAACTTCAATAAACCAGTACGGAGAACTCGCCCAGTGAAAATTATCAAAAAATAGTAATTTGCTAATGGAATAGTCAGAACGATAAATTACATGCACAAGCGTTACTAAGAACGTGGGTACAGCGATGCGTATGATGGTTTTTACGATGGGTGAAATATTGTTTTTGTATTGTATAGACTTCATCGGGAAGTTGGCAAACGTGAACCCCGCAATTAACAGTAATGCTGAGGTCGCGTTAACAAAAAGCTCTTCTACCTGTTGATTAGTCTCACCAATCCAAAAATGGCCAATCACAACCAGTATGATTGCAATTGCTCGGAACAACACCTCAGTATGAAAATCCAGCTTACTTTGTGCTCGATAGCGAATTTGTGCTAATTTTTCAATGGATAAGGACTGCCAATTTTCTGGCACGATGCCAATCTCGCGATCTAGGACTAATGATGCTTGAATAAAAGATAGAGAATCACCATCCAGTGTTGTAAAGCTGTCCTTAACACTAATTTTTCGAGGGTTGATATTGAGTATTTTTGCCCAAGAGTAAATAAGATTATTTTCCGCCTCATTTCTACCAGCAATGTGTTTTGATAAATTATCTTTTTCGTTATCCAAATAGTTGGAAATTATTTTCTTTCTATCTACTTTCCCATTAGGTAACAATGGTAGCTGCTCAACGAAAACAAACTGACTGGGTAACATGTAGCTAGGTAATTGAGCCAACAGAGCAACACGCAGATCATCAACGGTTAGCTCTTTCTCTTTTTCTTTGATGATATAGGCGACCAAGCGCTTTTTATCAGAGTTATCATATATGTCATCAATGACAAAAGTAAAAGCATGCTCAACCCCTGGGATAGACTCCAAGTGATGATTGATTACGTTTAAATTGATACGGAAACCACGAATTTTGATTTCATCGTCATTTCGACCTAGGAAGATCGCGCTGCCATCCGCCCTGAAAAAGCCGTTATCACCAGTTAAATATATTTTTATTTCTGAATCATCAGAAAAAAGGTCATTGAGGTACGGGTTACTTCTATTTGAGTTGGAATCGTTATCAACAATGTAACCCTTTGACAGGTATTTTGTTCTTACAGCCAATTGTCCGACTTCGTATAATCCAGCAGGCTGATGCTGTTCATTCAAGACCAAAATTTGAGTGTCAGCGATGGGTTGGCCGATGGGAATCATTTCGGACAACGATGATGAGTTTATTTGATGGTAAGCCATCGCTTGCGGTGTTTCTGAAGCGCCATAAAAATTCACAATCTTCGCATTGGGCGCTATCGTTATCATATCCTTGATATGGTGCCCCTCTAACCTATCGCCGCCTGAAAAAATGAGTCGCAACGAAAGGATTTGTTCCGAATTTTGAAACCCATTATGAATGAGTTTGCTCATGGCGGGTGTTGTATGGCAGATGGTGGGTTTGGTCGCGACTAACCACCGATATAGCAACTCCGGATTAAACAGAGTTTGCTCGGTAGGAATCAGAATGGATGCGCCCACACTTAGTGGCGTAAAAATATCTCGTAATACTGGATCATGAGAAACCCCGGATAAAAGGGTAAATCTGTCATCTGATGAAATTTTAAATTGGGATGTTTGCCAATTGATGAAATGCACCAAGGGTGAATGTGAGGTGGCAATACATTTTGGATGGTCAGTTGTGCCAGAAGTAAACAAGTAGTAAGCAACATCACTTGAATTAACACGATTTCTGATGAAACCTGTTGACTCATTCAATGCAGAAAAAATCTCATCATTGCTACGAATTGTTTGGCTAATTTGTAAAATTTTTGCGTCAACTGACGGTAAGAAATCAATATGATTCTTCGTGAAATCGTTATCACAAACAATTAAAAGGTCTGGATTTAACGTGTCACAGTATTTTTTCAACATTGCAGCTGGGTAAGCGGCATTTAGGATAGCGAATGAGGATCCACATTTTAAAGCTGCCAACACAGCCATAATCATGGAAGGGCAACGTAAACCTAAGATGGCGATTTTGTTGCCCGCGCCGATGCCTTTGTTAAGAATTAACTGCGCCAGTTTGTCGCAGATGACATTGGTTTCTTGATAGGACCATTGCTTATTTTGATAATCAATTGCAGTGTTAAGTGGTTTTTGGTTAACTTGTAGATAAAAGTCTTCGTCTATATTTTTGTTGATTTTTGCAGCGAATCTTTGGCTAAGGTCTGGTAAATGTTTATGTTGGTTTTTGGTGATAAGTTTAATGTCAGTGACGGTTAGGTCTACATTAGTAATGAATTGTTCAATGATGCTCTCAATCTGCTCAAGCAAAATTTCCATGCGGCTTAGCGTAAATAAGTCTGGGTTATAGAGAAGTTCTAAACTGATGCCCTCATCTTGTGTGTAGCAATGTAAATTTAAATCAAAACTTGATTGCAAATTAAGAACGGGCTCTATCGAAATCTCAAGTCCATCAAGCTGAGGCGGAACATATCTTGGAAACCAGTTAAAAGCATATCTTGGGCTAAATTTGGCATCTTTGATGATGTAATGATATGGGTAATGTTGATGCGCAATCGATTGTTCGGCATCTTCTTTAATGGCACCCAATAACTCACCAATAGTTGATGAATTGTCCAGTTTTAATCGTAATGCCAATGCTGTTGAAAATAGACCAATCGCGCGACTGGCATTTTTGAGATTTTGTCTTCCATGACTTTCAAAGGAGGTAACAATGTCTGTTCCACCACTTTGTTTGGCAATCAGTAAGTTATACGCCAAGTAAAATATATGAAACCTAGAAAAATCGTGTTGTTTTGAGAAAGCATCAACTTTTTCTAATGTAGCAACCGATATTAATCGCTTTGCTTTAGCTTTTTCATCATCATTAACGTTGAGCAGTCTAAAATCAGTTGGTATCAATGCTGGATTGGCATTGTCGAGATAGTTTCTCCAGTAATCCTTTAGAGACTTTAACTTTTCCTGATCAATGTCTAACAAACCATTTTCTGAAAGTATTTCTAAATAACAGCCTGCAGAGGTTAAATTAGGTTTGCCCTGATTCCAAGCTTTAGCCACCTGCATCAACAATACTGCAATTGACAGACCGTCCATCAAGCTGTGGTGAGATGCAATGGTTAGAATATGCTCAGTGTCGCTGAGTCGAATCAGTTGACCCTTTGTCGGGAATACATCGAAAATCACGTTTTTGGTATAAAAATATCTACTAATAACGTCTTTTATTTCTGTATTCGTTGGATTTTCAAGGGTTTGGTAATCAAATTCAACTTGATTATTTGTGTGGAGGTGCTGATGAACTTCGCCATTAGCGTTCTTGCTGAATTTAATTCTTAGGGCATCGTTGCTGTCTACAACTCTTTGAAAGCATTCCAATAACTTAAGGTGGTTTAATTCACCTGTAATTCTATAACTGGACGTTAATGTGTAATTGGTGTTTGTGAACTCTTCTGCAATCAGATAACGTTCTTGGTTTAATGATATTTTACTTTGTGTTGATTGCATGATTGAGCAAATTTGATAACCGAAAGCCAAGTATATTGAAAATGTTGAGAACTCGCCATTCCTAATTGATACTTGCAAATAATACGAGATTTACAGCACAGATTCTACTCAAGTTGGGGTTCTAAACTGCAACAGATACCTGAGAATCTAACTGTATCAGTAATACTCGAATTCGGTTTAAAAACTCCCCAGCGACTTCTTTTTCTTGTTTCAGAAAGTCGCGTAAGGCTTCCATTTAAGATTTTTGTAGTTCATGGCCGATGACCGCTTGCCAAGAAGGATGACGTTGACCGGGTTTTGAATCTGACACGATATTAAGTATTTAGCTAAGGTAATTTGGATTATAAAAGCTGTGTGGAAAATTGAGGTAAATCAAAATAAAAAACCTCTGCAAGCAGAGGTTTTTAGGTGATAAGGCAATATTGAGCCTTACTCTATCGCTAATAACTCCACTTCAAAAATCAATGTGGCATCTGGCCCAATGACTTGGCCACTGCCGTTTGCGCCATAAGCTAAATTCGATGGAATAGTCAGTTCAAATTTACTGCCTACATTCATCAGCTGCAAACCTTCCACCCAACCCGCAATCACGCCTGTGACTGGGAACACAATCGGTTCGCCACGCTGATATGAGCTATCAAACACCGTGCCATCGATGAGGGTACCGTGGTAGTGTACTTTTACACGGTCGCTAGTGCTCGGCCTAGCGCCATTGCCAGCTGTCAATTGCTTATACTGCAAGCCACTTGCAGTGGTAGTCACTCCTTCTTTTTGTGCATTTTCTGCCAGATAGGCTTCGCCCGCGGCTTTGTTTTTAGCATGTGCAGCCTGCTGCCTTTGTTGGCTTTCTTGTTGTACTTGCTCTACTGTGCTTCGCTTTTCTGCATCTGTTAAACGTGATGGATTGCCTGCCATTACATCGCTCACCGCCAATGCGACGGTTGCGGCATCCAGCGCTAGGCCGTCATTTTGGAGTTGATAGGCCATATTTTCACCCACGATATAACTCAAACGTTGGGTGAGGGTGTCTAAAGCAGTGCTCATGAAAGTTCTTTCGTAAATTAAAGGTTGGAGTAGGTTGAGGTGCGTGCTATTGATACACTCTAACCATCTATTATGATGGATTATGGTGGATAAAACAAAACCTCGCCGAAGCGAGGTTTTGTTTTTGAATGCTGGTTAAACAGTTCAGCAAAGCGCGTTAGTGCATTTTGCGTTGGGCAGAAAGGTAAGACAAGGCGTTGAGGAGTGTGCGACGCTGATAGTACATTAAAGTACAGCTAGTCGCGCACGATGGTAACAACGCAGTATCACCGAACGGCACCAATGCAAAATTACATCATACCGCCCATGCCACCCATACCGCCCATATCCGGCATTGCTGGTGCATCATCTTTTGGTAATTCTGCCACCATGCAATCGGTAGTCAGCATTAAACCAGCGACAGAAGCAGCATTTTGCAATGCAGAACGCGTTACTTTGGTTGGGTCTAGCACGCCCATTTCCACCATATCGCCGTAAGTTTCGTTAGCAGCGTTGTAACCATAGTTGCCTTTTCCTGCTGCAACGTTGTTCACAACCACTGATGGCTCAACACCAGCGTTTTGGGTGATTTGACGCAATGGCTCTTCAACTGCACGCAATACGATTTTGATGCCAGCTTCTTGGTCAAGGTTGTCACCTTTCACTTTAGCGATTGCATCACGTGCACGAATCAACGCCACGCCACCACCTGCTACGATACCTTCTTCAACGGCTGCGCGTGTTGCGTGCAACGCATCTTCTACGCGGGCTTTTTTCTCTTTCATTTCGATTTCAGTCGTCGCGCCAACCTTAATTACTGCTACACCGCCAGCTAATTTAGCTACGCGCTCTTGCAGTTTTTCACGGTCGTAGTCGCTGGTGGCTTCTTCGATTTGTGTTTTGATTTGTGTGATACGTGCTTTGATATTGGCTTCTACACCTGCACCGTCAATGATGATGGTGTTTTCTTTGCCCACTTCAATGCGTTTCGCTTGGCCTAACATTTCAAGCGTTACGTTTTCTAGTTTCAAGCCTACTTCTTCAGCAATCACAGTACCGCCAGTCAAGATAGCGATATCTTCTAACATGGCTTTACGACGGTCACCGAAACCAGGTGCTTTAACCGCAACAGTTTTTAAGATGCCACGGATATTGTTCACTACCAATGTTGCCAATGCTTCGCCATCTACATCTTCTGCGATGATGAGCAATGGACGACCTGCTTTAGCGACTTGCTCTAAAGTTGGTAATAAGTCACGGATGTTTGAGATTTTTTTGTCATGCAACAACACAAATGGATTGTCCATCAACGCGATTTGGCGCTCTTGGTTGTTGATGAAGTATGGTGAGAGGTAGCCACGGTCAAATTGCATCCCTTCTACAACATCTAACTCGTTAGTTAAGCCTGAACCGTCTTCTACGGTAATCACGCCTTCTTTACCTACTTTGTCCATTGCGTCTGCAATGATTTGACCGACTGATGCATCTGAGTTGGCAGAAATTGCGCCTACTTGAGCGATTTCTTTGCTGGTGGTGCATGGTTTTGATTGTGCTTTTAAATCAGCCACAGCTGCTTCAACTGCTTTGTCGATACCGCGTTTTAGATCCATCGGGTTCATGCCAGCGGCAACAGATTTCATGCCTTCACGGATAATTGCTTGTGCTAATACAGTTGCGGTTGTAGTACCGTCACCGGCGATATCATTGGTTTTAGAAGCCACTTCTTTCACCATTTGTGCGCCCATGTTTTCGAATTTGTCTTTTAATTCGATTTCTTTAGCCACTGAAACACCATCTTTAGTGATGGTTGGTGCGCCGAATGAGCGCTCTAATACAACGTTACGGCCTTTAGGGCCCAAGGTTACGCGTACTGCGTTAGCCAATACGTTGACACCATTTACCATTTTTTGACGAACGTCATCGCCGAATCTTACGTCTTTTGCTGCCATTTAAATTCTCCTAAATACTTATATAGATTGATAGATGGAATTGGATTACTCAACAATCGCCATGATGTCTTCTTCACGCATCACCAATAACTCTTCACCATCCACTTTGACGGTTTGGCCTGCGTATTTACCAAATAACACTTTGTCACCCACTTTAACGTCAAGCGCATTCAATTTGCCGCTGTCGTCACGTTTGCCATTGCCAACAGCTTGTACAATGCCTTGATCAGGTTTTTCAGTCGCGCTGTCTGGAATCACAATGCCAGATGCAGTTGTGCGCACTTCTTCAGAACGTTTAACAATCACACGGTCGTGTAGTGGACGAATTTTCATTAGTTTCTCCTTGGTGTATGCTTAAACTATCAATAGTTTAAAAAATGAATTAGTAAAATTACGGTGTGAGATTTTAGCACTCGACCACCTTGATTGCTAATTTTGGGATGAATTTTATAAATTCAAGGGTCAAATGATAAAAATTCGAGCCTAATGTTTAGAACGGAAAAATATCTTGTCAACAGAACCAACTGAACAATCTTCCATCACAGAGATTGCTGTACAGCAACTGAATTTAAGTTATTCGCCTGAGCAAGACCGCTTATTATTAAAGGTGGGGTTAAGCGATGAAACGGAGATATTGTTGTGGCTCACGCAACGCATTGCACGCATGATTTGGCAATTGCTGAGCACGGAGTCACATTTGCCCAATGTGGTGGCCAATCAAACTGCTCAAAGCAATTTGCCGCCAACACAGGTAGTGCAGCAATTTGAGCAAGAGATTCAAGCCGTAAAAACTTTACAAAAACTAGATTTTTCAACCGCATATCAACCCAGAAAAGAAGCTTTGCATCCAGGTGGTATGTTGATTAAAGAGGTGCACTTGGTGAAAGTGCATGCAACTGGGCAGCAGGCTATGGAAATGCAAAGTGTGGATGGATTTAATATGCGATTAAATCTTACGCAGGAAACGATTTTGGCCATATGCAATATGCTACAGCTGAGCGTAAAAGAAGCGTCTTGGCAGTTAAATAACGTACCCGTTCAGGCTGCTACGGCTTCTACATTGATGCTCCCAGACACCAAACAAGTATTACATTGATTGAAGCAAACTTAAATGGATTATATAACCCTAGGCAACACCCCCATCAACGTATCAAAAGTGTGCTTGGGCACCATGACCTATGGCGACCAAAACACACAAGAAGATGCCAACAGCCAACTGGATTACGCATTAAGCCAAGGCATTAATTTTATTGATACAGCAGAGATGTACCCTGTGCCGCCCAAAGCGGAGACAGTGACGCGTACTGAAACCATCTTAGGTCACTGGATTAAAACGCAGAAGCGCGATAGCTTTGTACTGGCGAGCAAAGTGGCGGGGCCGCGCCGAGGAATGCATTGGATACGTGGAGGCCCTTCTGGATTGGATCGAGACAATATTCGCACTGCTGTGCACGATAGCTTAAAACGCTTACAAACCGATTATTTGGATTTGCTTTACCTGCACTGGCCAGAACGTAACGTGCCGATGTTTGGGCAATATCAGTTTGACCCTAACGCTGAGCTAGATGAAGACGGCAAGCCAATCGCATGGGTGAGCATACAAACACAGTTAGAAGTGCTGGACGAGTTAATCAAAGAAGGCAAAATCCGTGCAATTGGTTTAAGTAACGAACAACCTTGGGGGCTGATGGAGTTTTTGCGCATTGCTAAAGCACAAAACCTACCCAGGGTGGTAGCGTTGCAAAATTGTTATAACTTGATGAATCGCGGTATGGAGTTTGGCATGACAGAAGTGCTCTATCGCGAAGGTGTGAGTTTGATGGCGTATTCGCCACTCGCGTTTGGTCATTTGAGTGGAAAGTACGTGGATAATCCACAAGCCGAAGGGCGCGTCACCATGTTTTTGGGCTATGCACAGCGTTATAAAAAGCCTGGTGTACCAGAAGCCAGTCGCCGATATGCAGACTTGGCGCGTGCCCACGGTTTGTCACCTACACAACTCGCATTGAGCTTTGTGTACCACCGTTGGTTTGTGGCCAGCACCATTATCGGTGCCACTACCATGCCACAGTTGCAAGAAAATATTGCGGCTTATCAAACCAAACTCAGTGATGCTGTGTTGGCAGAAATTGAGCAAATTCACCTTACCATGATGAACCCAGCCCCTTAAAAGCGGGCGTTATTTTAAGTGGTCATATAGTAGCTAAATCTGGCGTGTTATTACCCATGCTACAATCATGGTTTAATTTTGTATCCTCCAGAAAGTTGCTATGTCTCAACTCCCTAATTGTCCACAATGCCAATCCACTTTTACCTATCAAGATGCAGGGATGTATATTTGCCCAGAGTGCGCGCATGAGTGGAGTATGGATGCGCAGCCGTCTACTGTAGAGGCAGAGAAGGTTGTGCGTGATGCCAATGGGAATGTGTTGCAAGATGGCGACACCATTACCGTGATTAAAGACTTAAAGGTCAAAGGTTCATCTTCAGTGGTGAAGGTGGGCACCAAAGTCAAAAATATACGCTTGGTGGAAGGTGACCATGACATTGATTGTAAGATTGATGGCTTTGGCGCGATGAAACTCAAATCCGAATTTGTGAAAAAGGCTTGATGCCAGCCTAGATGCAACCTGTGTAGGATTAGCACTGATAGCGCAGTAGCTGAGTACAGTGCTAAATTGTCCTTAATTAACATTGAATAGCTATGTGCGCTATTTAAGCTAAATAAGGATACTTCCATGCGATTCATTTCAACTTCGCTGCAACCATTGGTTGTAGCTTTATGCTGGCCGGCATTGTTGTTTGCGCAAACCCCCATCACGGTAGAGCAAGCCTTCATGAATTGCAGAACACTCTACCCATCTGATTTTGAATCGAAAAAACGTCTAGCCTGTTTCGATAGCATCAGCACGCCAGTGGAAGTGGTCAAAGCATCTGTGAAATCTGGTGAGGTGACCGAAGAAGAGGCCAGCCAAAGCCTAGCGAAAGCAGAAAAAGCGCCCTCCATTGCACTGGAAAAACCCAAGACTAAGTTGAGCTATTTGGAACGTAAATGGCGGTTGACGTCACAGGGAGATTGGAGCATCAGCGATTTTGAAACGCATAAATCTAACTATCTGTTGGTGACCAATACCAACGATACCAATGATATTCCGCAAACCCCTAGCTATATCAATACCGAAAACCGGCAGCTGGATGATCAGGATTTGCGCTTTCAAATCAGTTTGAAAACGGAAATGATGAATAATATCCCCATCGTGCGCGAGTTGCCTTATGTCACCAGCTCACGCATTTGGGCGGGTTATACGCAGCAATCTAACTGGCAGGTATTTGATGCGGAGGCATCTAGGCCTTTGCGTGAAAACGTGTATGAGCCGGAAATCGTATTATCGCTGGGCATAGACAATGAAGTGGAGGGTGAAAAACTACGCTACATTCCAAGAATGCTGAATTTGGGTTTGGTACATCAATCGAATGGGCGCTCAAACCCCACTTCCAGAAGTTGGAACCGCTTGTATCTGGAAAGCGGCTGGGAATTGAGTGATCGCTTATCACTGATGGTGCGTCCGTGGTGGCGTATCCCAGAAAGTCAGGATGACGACAACCCGGACATTGAAAAATTTATGGGGTATGGCGATATGACAATACGCTGGGAAGACAGCAAGCGCAAAAATGCTGCAACCTTACTACTGCGTAACAATTTACGCAGTGATAACAAAGGCTTTGCCCAGCTGGATTTGCAACGTCAGGTGCTAAATAACCCTTATTTGAAATTACATTTGATGGCATCATCGGGCTATGGCGCCACTTTGCTGGATTACAACCATCGCCAAACCATCCTAGGCGTGGGCATCTCGCTGGGTGAGTAGCTTAGCTAGTTTAGTTTGGGTTGTATGCACCCTTAGGGAAAAAAGTAACGGCTTGCGGCGGGCCCAATTTTAAAATTGGTTTTCTGATTTGACCCATTACGTGCATTTCGCAGGGTTTGCAATCAAACTTAAGGGTGTAGCGGTCATTGCCACTAATCAATGTCATAGGTTCGGCGGTCACAGTGCCTTGCACACCTATGACACCTTTTGCTTCTTTAGGGCACAAACCATGACTAAAACGCAGGCAATGTTTGGTAATCATAAGCGGCACTTCGCCCAGCTCTTCATTGGCCTCATAGGCTTTGGCAATCAACTTCACACCATGTTTGTGGTAAAAATCGCGCGCTTTTTGGTTGTATACATTGGCGAGATAACTCAGTGAATCTTCTGGATAAACAGCTGGTGGTTCTGCCGCAGAGCGACGAGTCGGTCGCTGATAAGCGGTCTCGCGGATGTGAGTGAGCTGTTCAATGGCATCGCGTCGCAGGCTGTTGACAATGCTCGCCGGTATAAACCACATTTGTGTCGTTTCTAAATTCAATGCTTTAGCAATGAAATCGGTATTGCCTAGCTTGGTCAAATGTTCTTTAAGGCTGGCCTCCGCTTTCGCAGGGTCGTTAGCGGCTTGCTTGTCTGCAGTAATTTGTACTGTGGCGCTCAAGTCTTGTTCATCAGCCACTGTTAAAGCAAAGCCATCGCGTGTTTCATAGAGCGTCATGCTCACGGCAATTTTGCGGTTGGCGGAGTCCTTCTCTAACAAGCGCATAAATGCATGGTCTCGATTACGGTAAATGAGCGTGTTGTTACGAACATCAGCTGGCATTTCATTTGGGTATATGCGTTGCACTTGTTTGTTGATGACTTGCACGGTATTTACACGTAGCCCAACCAGCTCTTTATGCACATCAAAAAAGCATACGCCATCCCCATTGTGTAACTCAATGTCGGTTGCAACCTCAATAAAGTCTTTACCTACTTTGCTCACTTTGCCAAGCTCTTCCCCAGAGAATTTGGGCGTATCAAACGCACCAATATCGGCTTGGCGGCCATTGGCAAAATAATCTGTTGCACTGCGGTTGAATGTCTTTTCCGGCTGTGGGGTAAAGGTATAAGTGGTGTGGCCGTCTGAGGATTTTTGATACTCAGGATAATGTTCGAGAATTTCATCCAATAACTGGCGATAATGAGCCGTGGCATTCTTCACATAAGGTAAATCTTTGTATCGGCCTTCAATCTTAAACGAACTCACGCCCGCATCAATCAACGCCCGCAAATTGGCACTTTGGTCATTATCTTTCATCGATAAAAAGTGTTTATCTTTGCCAATAATGCGACCTTTTTGGTCTTCTAATGTGTAAGGTAAACGACATTCTTGCGAGCACTCACCGCGGTTGGCGCTTCGGCCAGTGTGGGCATGGCTAATAAAACATTGCCCGCTAAACGCAACACATAATGCGCCATGAATAAAGTACTCTAAATTACACGAAGTTGCTTCAGAAATTTTCTGAATAGTGGGGATGTCCAACTCACGTGCAAGCACAATTTGACTAAATCCGACTTGGTCTAAAAACTGTGCTTTTTCCACGGTACGGATATCGGTCTGTGTGCTGGCATGGAGTTGGATAGGGGGTAAATCCATTTCCAACAGGCCCATGTCCTGCACAATCAGTGCATCCACGCCTGCATCGTACAGCTGATGCACTAATTGACGCACACCTTCTAGCTCGTTGTCATGAAAAATGGTATTGAGCGCTACAAACACTTCGGCATGATAACGGTGGGCATGCTGCACTAAGCGAGCAATGTCCTGCACTGTGTTGGGGGCTTTGGCGCGTGCACCAAAGGCTGGGCCGCCAATGTACACAGCATCAGCACCATGGTTAATGGCTTCGATACCAAACTCCGCATTTTTGGCAGGGGATAACAGTTCTAAATGGCGACGCGTTTTGTACATGGATAAATCTAAAGGGTAAAAAAATATTTAAAAACAGTATTTTAGACTAAAGCACAATGTTAGACGAGATTTTGCGTGAATCAGATACTTAAAACATCGTACAATTTATCTATGAGTAAAAATGAATCATTAGTCGCGCGTAGCCTGCAGGCGGTATGGCACCCTTGTACGCAAATGAAGCATCATGAGCAGTTCCCGCTCACACCGATCGTGCGTGGCGAAGGTGTCTGGCTTTATGATGCCGAGGGCAAGCGCTATTTGGATGCAGTAAGTTCTTGGTGGGTCAATTTATTTGGGCATAACCATCCACAAATTAAAGATGCCATTAAGCAGCAACTGGATACCTTGGAACATGTCATGTTGGCGGGGTTTACCCATGAGCCGGTGGTGGCATTGTCAGAGCAATTGGCAAAGCTCACTGGGTTGGGCCATGCCTTTTATGGCTCAGACGGTGCCAGTGCCACGGAGATTGCGCTGAAGATGAGTTTTCATTATTGGCGTAACACGGGTAAACCGAGTAAGTCCAAGTTCATCAGCCTCCAAAACAGTTATCACGGTGAAACTTTGGGTGCGCTAGGCGTGACCGATGTGGCGATTTTTAAAGATACGTATGCACCTTTGTTGCTGCAATCGGCACAAATGCCCAGCCCAGATTTTAGGCTAGCAGAGGCTGGTGAAAGTGCCGAGCAGTTTGCGCAGCGTTGTGCGAATGCATTGGAAACGTATATAGCAGCGCATCACGATGAGCTGGCGGCCTTTATTGTGGAACCATTAGTACAATGTGCAGCGGGCATGGGCATGTACCACCCAATTTATTTAACAAGGGCGCGAGAAATTTGTACCCAATATCAGGTGCACCTCATTGCCGATGAAATTGCTGTGGGCTTTGGCCGTACCGGAAAAATGTTTGCGTGTGAACATGCAGCGAAGCAGGTAAGCGACATTGCCGATTTTGTGTGTTTATCCAAAGGCATCACAGGGGGCTACTTGCCTTTATCAGTGGTGCTGACAACCAATGATATCTACCAAGCTTTTTATGATGACAAGACCGTGAAAGGCTTTTTGCATAGCCATAGTTATACGGGTAACCCCTTGGCTTGTAGTGCTGCGCTTGCCACTCTGTCTCTATTTGAGCAGACACCAGTGCTACAAGAAAATCTCAAAACTTCACGTTACTTGCAAGAAAAAATGCAAGCACTTACTCTCCTTCCCATCAGGCACATGCGTCATCAAGGCATGATACATGCGTTTGATGTGCAAAGCAGCAACCCACAGTTTTCGCGCGATTGCTATGCTGCCGGTCTCACCCACGGTTTACTCTTGCGGCCGATTGGCAACACCGTTTATTGGATGCCACCTTATGTGATGTCGGCTGAAGAGATGGACTGGTTGGTGGACCAAACAGCTCTGGTGGTGCAGCAATCCCTATGATGCGTTGGTGCTTATTGCTGATGTTCGGCCTGTCATTTACATGTGCGCATGCCGACTTACCTACCACCGTTGCTGAAGCTTTAAATAGCACAAACATTCCAATTGAAAACACAGCCGTATACGTACAGGCGGTGAACTCGGATACCCCAACACTCAGCTTGAATGCGAATAAACCGATGAATCCTGCCAGTGTGATGAAGTTGGTGACCACATACGCTGCCTTAGAAAAGCTAAGCCCAGCATACCGCTGGAAAACAGAGGTCTACCGAGATGGCGAAGTGCGCAAAGGTGTGTTGTATGGCAACCTCATTATCAAAGGCTATGGTGATCCTAACTTTCAGGCACAGGATATGTGGCGTTTGTTGATGCGTGTGCAGCAATTGGGCATACGCAGTATTCAGGGTAATCTCATCATAGATAAAACCTATTTTTCACCACAGGCAAGTGCCATACCATTTGATGAGGAAATTTGGCGTGCCTACAACGCAACGCCTAGTGCCTTTTTGGTGGGTGGTCGCAAAACTAGCCTGCAATTTGATGTGGTAGAGGGCAAGGTGCAGGTGCATCAAGAGTTTGCATTGCCAGAGGTTAAGGTGCATTCTGAATTAAAATTACGCGACGGTGAATGTGGTGACTGGCGTGGAAATATGGATTACGCGGTACACCCAGAAAAAAATAATACGGTAAAAGTTACGCTTACCGGCACTTACTCTGCGCAATGTGAAACGCGCTACTTAGAGCTGAGCCTTTTTAACGATGAACGGTATGCTTTTTACACCTTTAAGAAATTGTGGACGGAGCTTGGTGGCAAGTTCAAGGGCAAACTGTTAGTGAGTAAAGTGCCAGACAATGCCACCAAAGTGCTGGCGCAACTCTCCATGCCCTTGGGTGAATCCATTCGTGATATCAATAAGTGGAGCAATAATCTCATGGCACGCCAGTTGCTGCTTACTCTTGCCGCTGAGGATAACCCATTGAATGCAACAGAAGCACATGGTGCTGAGGTGATACAGCAACAATTGGCTGCGTTGAAGTTAGGGGATGACAGTATTGTGATTGAGAATGGCTCAGGCTTGTCCCGCATAGAACGTATTAGCGCCCGCCAATTGGGCATGATGTTGGTCAAAGCATTTCAACGACCAGTGATGGCTGAACTTATTGCTTCTTTGCCGATTTTGGGGGTGGATGGCACCACCAAAACAAGAATGCAAGACTCTAACGCACAAGCTCATATCCACATCAAGACAGGGTCTATTAATAGTGTCAGTGCGCTGGCAGGGTATGCTTTAAATCAGCATGGGCAACGCTATGTGGTTGTGATGATGGTTAATGACTCAAGTGCCTATCAGGCTAGGAAAGCGCAAGACGCGTTGTTAGAGTGGGTATATCAGCATTCAACTTATTAATATCAATTAGCCCACAAGGGCTATTGTATGTATGTGCTCAGATTGATATTTTAGTATCAAAGAATACCGTATTAAATATTCATTAACTCTACATCAATAACGATAAGCAGTGTAGGCGCAATTACAAGGGGACATACCATGTCAAATAATATGTTTAAATCATTTGCAGCAATGGCGTTGTTGCTATCCTCAGTCAGTGCAAATGCAGCCACCATTAATTTTATTGGTGTAAACGCAAATGAAGTTGATGTATCGTCGCAATTAAGCATGGATGTGACGCAAGTTGGCAATAATGTTGACTTTAAAATCAACAACGCTGCTGGCGGGGTCAACGTATTTATTGGCCATATTTACTTTGATTTTCTCAATGCAAACTTATTCACCAGTCTGACCCAAACTGGCCAACTAGGCACCGTCTCGTTTACTGGTGACGCTTCATCCAACCAAAACTTCCCTGAAGGTAATGGTATTGGCTTTAATACGAATGCAGATGCTGACCGAAATGGTGGTGCAGCCAATGGTATTAATATCGGGGAATACTTAATTTTGTCTGCAGTATTAAGTTCTAGTACAGATATCGTAGATTTGTTGAATACCGGTGGTTTGCGTGTTGGCTTGCATATGCAAGGGTATGCAGGTGGTGGCAGTGATAGCTATGTAACGGGTGGTGCGCCGTCCGCTGTGCCTGTCCCAGCATCAGCATGGTTGTTTATGAGTGGCCTTGGTTTGTTTGGTATTGCTAGAAGACGCTTACACAGATAATTTATAAGTTATTGCACTCCTCTATAGCGTAGGTTGCTAAGGGCGTCAACTAGACGCCCTTTTTATTGGTCAGTTGCCTGAACATAACGTAAATTAAAGTATCATATTGCTCTCAAGTTCATTCAAGTGATGTAAATATGAAATATATCAAAAGCCAATTGTTACTCACCATGTGCGCCGCAATGCTAGTCACAGGGTGCAAAGCAGATACAGCAACCACAAACAACACAACACCAGAAGGAAAGCCAGCGATGACCGCGCAAATTACAGAATTACAAAAAATTGATACACAAGTGGGGACAGGACGTGAAGCTGAAATCGGTTTCAACGTAACCGTGCACTACACCGGCTGGTTGTATGACCCAACAGCGGAAGGTAATAAAGGCAAAAAATTTGATAGTAGCGTAGATAGAAAAGAGCCCTTCAATTTCTTTTTGGGTGGTGGCCAAGTGATTCAAGGTTGGGATGAAGGCTTTGCTGGTATGAAAATCGGTGGCAAACGCACTCTAATTATTCCACCTGAAATGGGTTATGGCGCACGTGGTGCGGGCGGTGTGATTCCGCCAAATGCTACGCTTGTGTTTGATGTCGAACTGCTCGACGTCAAATAAAATCAACAATTTGAGAGCATTTGCGAATTGCCTGTTAAAGCATTTCGTCGCCATACGGTTTAACTAGGTCGAAATTTCTCGCTTACATACTCGTTGTATGTTGCGCGTCTGTTTTCGACCTTTCGCCTTATCTGGCTTAGAAATTGATGATTTTGTTGTAGATGAAAGTAGCGCATAAATTAGGATTTAATTATGAAAGCAAGAATTAAATGGGTTGAGGGTGTGAGCTTTGTCGGCGAATCCGAAACCGGTCATGCGGTAGTATTGGATGGTGCGCCAGAGAACGGTGGCCGTAATATTGGTATGCGCCCGATGGAAATGCTGTTGATCGGCATGGGGGCCTGCACATCTTTTGATGTAGTGACGATACTGAAAAAGGCGAGACAGCCCATTGTTGATTGTGTGGCTGAGATTCAGGCTGAGCGTGCCGATGAAATACCAAAAGTATTTACCAAAATTCATGTGCATTTTGTGCTGACAGGCGATGGTTTGAATGAAGTACAAGTGGAGCGCGCCGTGAAGTTGTCCGCTGAAAAATATTGTTCTGCATCTATTATGTTGAGCAAGAGCGTGGCGATTACCCACGACTTTGAAATTAAAGCAACGCAACAGAGCGCATAATGCAACAACCAGCAGGCATGATTGGCATTCGACACGTTGCGCTATTTGTGCAAGAACTAGAGTCTGCGATTGATTTTTATACGCGCATCATGGGTATGCACATTGAGTGGCAGCCTGACGCCGATAATGTGTATTTGACCAATCACGGAGATGTGTTTGCTCTGCATCGAGTGGATTACACGCCACAAGCGCAGCAGCGTTTAGATCATATTGGATTTGTGCTGGAAAGCCCGCAAGCTGTGGATACCTGGCATGACTATTTTGTCTCGCAGCAGGTACGCATCACTGAAGCACCTAAAACGCACCGTGATGGCTCCCGCGGTTTTTACTGCTTAGATAGCGTGGGGCACTTGCTGGAGTTGATTTACCATCCACCTATCATGCAAGTGCTAGGAACTCATTCAGTCAACTAAAGCGCTGAGAGAGTTAGTTAGGTTGTTTAATTGGAAGTGTTGTCAGTGATTTTAACGGTTAGCGGCGCTTCATTTTCTAAAATATTCAATAATCGGTCTACATTCGGGTGTTTGCCAGGACAGTTCTCTGCATCCTCTGTATGTTCCGCATATAAAGATAATCCCTCTACCGCTGCATCTAGCGTAATCGCCCCATACATTTTGTAAAGGTGGTGATACACCTTGAGCGAGCCTTGGCTACCAGGTTTATTTTCAATCACGCCGGCCGGCGCATCGTTTTCATCAAATAGCTCAATGCGCTGTACGTGGTCGGCACTATCAAGGGTTAGCAGAATGTCACTAAATTTTTGCATGGTTTGCTCTAGTCGTTTCTATCATTAAAATTAAACATAGTAAGCGGTCTTGGTCATAATTTTAGAAGCGAATTTCATGCCAAACTGCACTGGAGCCGGCAATGGTATGCCGCCCAATTGGTGCGCAGTTTCTGCATGTTCGCGTTCGTCTATCTGCATTTGCGCTACTATCTGTCGGGTTTTCTGGTCGGCAGCAGAGAGAACATCCAAATGGCTGGCCAAGTGTGCACCAACTTGCTTTTCCGTTTCGGCCAAAAAACCTAAATTCCAGCGGTCGCCTAATAATCCGGCGACTGTACCTAAGCCAAAGCTACCTGCATACCAGAGTGGGTTTAACAGACTCTTGCGTCCGCCCAACTCATGAATGCGACTCTCACACCAAGCCAGATGGTCAGTTTCTTCTGTGGCGGCTTGCTTGAGCGCATTCACAATAGTGGCATCGCGCGATACAAAAGCTTGACCACTATAAAGCGCTTGTGCACACACTTCACCCACATGATTAATGCGCATGAGCGCTGCTGCTTGCTGCTTTTCATCGTGGCTGAGAGGTGCCTCCGGTATATCAGCGTCCGGTCTGGCGCGTGAGGCAATTGGTTGCGCAAAAAGTGTGCGTAAACCAGTGTCAAAAGTTGTAATCAATTTGTCCAAATGCATATGTTCAGTTTAATCTAATTCTGATTGAAACCCCATTTGTTTTGCAATAATTGTGACGGGGTGCATGATTTTAAGTGGCATCTGCGCTTGGCGTATGCCTGAGCCAAGTTGCATCGCACACCCAATGTTAGAAGTGGCCAGAATATCAAAAGTTTCTTGCGATAGCAGCTTCATTTTGTCTGCCAGTAATGCGTCTGCCATCTCTGGCTGATGCAGCATATAAGTGCCTGCGCCACCGCAGCATTGTTGGTTGCCTTTCATCGGTGTAATCCGCGCTTTCGGGATATTGGCAAGTAAATTAGCCACCGGTTTGGCGGCTTTCATTACGTTGCGTAATGTGCACGGCTCGTGCAAAGCAATATGTTGGTTTAATGGACTAAGCTTAACTTCAGACCAATCGCAGCCTATCAAAAACTCACTGATATCCTTCACCGGCAAATGGGTATAGTCTTTTAGTCCTGCGCCGCAGCCGCTAGCCACTGTTAATAGTGGCCAGTCTGCATGAAAAGCATGTTGATTATCATGAGCACAGGCATCAGATGTCTTGCTATCCCCTTGCTGACGCGCAATACCACCACAGCACACTTGTGTTGTGGGAATATGCACGGTGTAACCCAGAGTGGTTAGTACATATACGCTAGCCCGTAAGGTTTCTGTATCAAATGCGTTGGTAATACAACCTAAAAACAGACTGACATCGCCACGTTTGGTGTGCTTCGCTGGATATAGTGTTTGCCAACGTTGTGTGGAGGTGAGTTCAGGAATTAACGCAATCTGTTTGGCTAATCTAGAATTAACTTTACCCACTAAAGTGAGTAACCCCAATGTTTGCCCAAGGCGTAATAGAGCGCTGAAAAAACTAAGCCACTTGGGTTGATTCGCCAGCCAACCTAACAATCGTGTTTGTCTGTTGGGCTGATGCGTAATCTCACGAGTGGTATCAATAATGGCACCATAACTTACCCCGTTCGGGCAGGCAGTTTCACAATTGCGGCAGCCTAAGCAGCCGTTGATGTGATCCTTAAAACGCGCGTTATTGGGCAGGATTCCTTTGGCAACTGCACTGATGAGTTGGATACGTCCACGCGGTGAGTCCGCTTCTGAGCCGGTCTTAAAATAAGTGGGGCAGTGTGGCAAACATAAACCACATGCCACGCATCGGTCTGCCTCTTGAATCGTTTGTTGAATAGATAAAGCCATGTTTGGACTGGAAACGTAAACGTCATCTCATAGTAAAACAAAGCCCCGCAGGTTTCTACTCATAAATAAAAACGTGCGGGGCGTTACGCGTACATCAAAGCGTTAATGCATTATTTTTTTGTTTCGCTGACTTTCACAGAATCTGGTGCTTTTTGCACCGGCAAACCTTTTAATACATTCATGGCTTGTGTGAACTGGAAGTCATCTTTACTAGCAGGTTCGATAGGACCTTTGCTCTCGGCAAATTTCTTCTCGTTCAACTTTTCTTTGGCTGCCGCCGCTTTTGCAGCATCTTCAACTTTTTTCTTGCCTGCATTTTCATCGGTCGGATTGGACAAATGTTTGCTCAAATCGGCCTCATGTAAGCTCAGAGAAGGGTCGGAACCATCTTCTACCAATATATCTGGAACAATCCCTTTTGCTTGAATTGAACGACCAGCTGGTGTGAAATAACGTGCTGTTGTCAATTTAATAGCACTGCCGTTGTTCATGGGTAGAATGGTTTGTACAGAACCTTTACCAAAGCTTTGGATGCCCAAGATGGTTGCACGTTTATGGTCTTGCAATGCGCCCGCCACAATCTCTGATGCAGAAGCAGAACCAGCATTAATCAACACCACAATCGGTACTTTTTTGTACTCTTCAGGCAAATCTTTCAGGTAGTCAGATTTGCCGCGGCGTGCGTAATCACTTGGTGTGGCACTCAAACGCATTTTTGAATCTGCCACACGGCCTTCTGTATACACTACCAAATCATTTTTAGGTAAGAATGCAGCAGAGACACCTACCGCAGCATCCAACAAGCCCCCAGGGTTGTTACGTAAATCTAGTACCACACCTTTGAGCGGGCCTTTGTTTTGCTCACGCAAGCTTTTTAATGATTTTGCTAAATCTTCACCTGTATGTTCTTGGAACTGCGTTACACGTACATAAGCGTAATCAGGCTCAATCAGTTTGTTTTTAACGCTTTGTGATTTGATAATTGCACGTGTCAGGGTAAATGTCAGTGGCTTTTCTTCACCTTTACGCAATACCGTGAGCGTAATTTTGGTATCAGGTGTACCACGCATTTTCTTCACTGCGTCGTTCAGCGTTAGGCCGCGTACTTGTGTGTCGTCCAATTTTGAAATCAAATCGCCGGATTTTAAACCTGCTTTGTAAGCTGGGCTGTCTTCAATCGGGGTGACCACTTTTACCAAGCCATCTTCCATCGCAACCTCAATGCCTAAGCCACCAAACTCACCTTGGGTACCCGCTTGTAAGTCTTTGTAAGCGTCTGCATCCATAAAGGTTGAGTGTGGATCTAGGCCTTGTAACATGCCAGACAAAGCTTCGTTAATCAGTTTTTTGTCTTCCACTGGCTCGACATAATCTGATTTAACTTTGCCAAATACTTCGGCAAATACACGTAAATCATCAATTGGCAACTGAGGTGCCAAGTTTTTCTCTGCCCACGCAGAGATATTGAGGCTTACCAATATGCCTACGAGTATGCCAGAGCCAATCAAACCAAATTTTTCTAATGAAGAACGCATGCACAGCCTTTATAGTAATAATAAAAATGTACCAACTCTGTTAAGAGTTATAGGTAAAACAATAGGTTCATTTTCCGCTATTTCAATATAATTGCATATACCCCACTCGTAGAAAATTACTGATTAAAGGCATGCCATGAAAAAAAACATAGTGGAAATAGAATTCTGCACACAGTGCCGCTGGCTACTCAGAGCCGCTTGGCTTGCGCAGGAGTTGCTAACAACTTTTGAATCTGACCTCACCTCAGTTAATTTAATGCCCGGTACAGGGGGCATTTTGGAAGTGCGCTTGAATGGCGAGGTGATTTTTTCACGCAAAGCGGCAGGACGCTTTCCAGAGGCAAAAGAACTTAAACAGTTGATTCGTGATGTGATTGATCCTGAGCGTAGTTTAGGACATAGTGATGGGCATCAGGCTGGGTCATCGTAGATTGCGATTGAGATTCGCAATGTGAACTATTCTCACTTCTGCAAGCTTCTTTAAGTTTGGTTACACTGCGAATGTTGTAACAATAACAAACATACAAAGGAGCAAACAATGGCAACAGATCATGGTGTAAATACCCCAGTAATTAAAGCGCTCAATACTATCTTGGAATTTGAGTTGGCAGGCGTGGTGCGTTACACGCATTATGCACTGATGGTGTTTGGCTATAACCGTATTCCTATCGTATCTTGGCTACGCAGTCAGGCTGCAGAGTCATTGACCCATGCAGACAAAGCAGGTGAGTTGATTACGCATTTAGGTGGCCACCCTTCATTGTCTATTGGGCCATTACTGGAAACACACAATCACGACATCGGCGATATTTTGCGTGAGTCATTGGCGCATGAAACCGCTGCATTGAACAGCTATAAAGCTTTGCTTAAGCTGGTTGAGGGTGATTCTGTGATGTTGGAAGAATATGCGCGTGAGATGATTTACCAAGAAGAGTTGCACTTGGGTGAAGTGGACAAAATGCTACGCAAACCAGGTGAGATTGCTAAATTTCACGAATAAATAGACAAGTTCTGAATCAAAAAAAGCAGCATGTTATAAACATGCTGCTTTTTTGTGTAACGACTGCTTGATTTATTTAGTTTGCTCTGGTGCAGCTTCAATACGTTGCGCGCCGTTGAAACGTTTCTTCCAATAAGTGTTGTCCATATTTTCTACGCGTACTTTACCACCTGCACTAGGCGAATGAATGAATTTGTTATTCCCCATATAAATCCCAACATGCGAGAACGCAGATTTTAAGGTGTTAAAAAATACTAAATCGCCAGGCTGTAACTCTTCTTTTTTAACCGTTTTACCCATTTGGCTAATGGCTCGGGCAGTAGGGGGCAGTGTGATTTTGGTAGCTTGGCTGAACACATAACGCACAAAGCCACTGCAATCAAACCCTGTTTCCGGCGAGTTGCCACCATACTTATACTGTATGCCAGTTAGACTGAGCGCTTGCATCAATACTTCTTCGGCCTTATCTGACCAAGTGGGAGGCGTATCAATAACCTCAAGCTCAATTCCTTCGGCATTAGTTTGGTTGCCAGCTGCTTTAATGAGGTCGTCTGCCAGACAACTATTTGCGACGATTAAACTTAAAACTAAAATGATTTTATGCATAGTCTTCCATAAAAAAGCCTATCTGAGCGATGCCAGATAGGCTCAATATAGATAGGTTATTGTTTTGCCATTGCGTTTTTGATGAAGCCAATGATAGCCAGCAGCACTGCGCCACCAACACCACCACCTGCGACTTGACTGATAATTGCGCCGATATCCATACTTCCTGCAGCCGCTGCGCTACCTACGCCCAACATGCCAAGGAGTTGACCACCGATACCGCCACCCAAGATACCCACCAATGAATTGCCTAGCGTTCCCAAGCTGGCATTTTTCATTAAATTACCAGCAATATTGCCACCCACTGCACCACTAATTAATTGAATAATAAGACCTAAATCCATACAACCTCCCAAAAAGAATGTCGATATAAAGGTACTTCATGTGCTTTTGTGAAACGTACAGCATGACTAGGCTAACAGGCTATTTTTAGTATGACAAGACTATTTTGTGCGCTAAAAAATCAAATTTGCTAAAAAAAGGGCTTGTTTGCAGAAAGTTTACATATTCATGGGATAATTTTGCGATGTCTGAGCAATCGAAATTACATGAGGTATTTAAATCCGATGGTGCGTTGGCGCAAGCCATACAAGGGTTTAGTGAGCGCTCACAACAACTTGAAATGGCGCTGGCGATTGAGTCAGCTATCCAACAAAACAAACAGCTGGTGGCAGAGGCCGGTACTGGTACTGGCAAAACCTTTGCCTATCTCGTGCCTGCCTTGCTCTCTGGTGGCAAAGTGATTATCTCCACTGGCACCAAAACGCTACAAGACCAGTTGTTTAATCGCGATTTGCCGAATATTCGAGACGCCCTAAGAGTGCCGGTGACGGTGAGTATGCTTAAAGGGCGTTCTAATTATGTATGTCATTACCATTTGGCGCGAGCTAATCAAGAAGGACGCTTTGCCTCGCGTGAAGATGCGCAATATTTACCCGTTATTCAAGCCTTTGCAGAAAACTCCAGCACTGGAGACAAAGCTGAGCTGACCGCAGTGCCTGAAAATGCAGCGGTTTGGCAACAGGTTACCTCAACACGCGATAATTGTTTGGGGCAAGAATGTAACCATTACAAAGACTGTTTTGTGATGGAGGCGCGTAAAAAGGCACTAGCGGCGGATGTGGTCGTGGTCAATCACCATTTGTTTTTTGCCGATGTGATGTTGCGCGACGAAGGCGTGGCTGAGTTATTACCCAGTGCCAATACCGTGATTTTTGATGAGGCACACCAACTGCCGGAAGTCGCAGGTTTGTTTTTTGGTGAGGATATCTCGACCAGCCAACTACTCGAGTTGGCGCGCGACACCACCGTGGCTTATTTAAGTTTAGCCAAAGATTGTGTGGCCTTAGGTGAGGCCGTGCCTGTGCTAGAAAAGGCATGCAAAGATTTCAGGCTGGTATTTCAATACGAAGGCTCACGCATGCCAGTACAAAAGGCCTTGGCCCTTAAAAAGTTTGAGCAAGCCTATGCCGACATGCAAACCGCGCTCAGCAACTTGACGGCCGTGCTTGAAACACAAGCCGCGCGTGACCCCATGTTGGAAAAATGCTGGCAACGTGGTGAGGCGCTCATCTCACAACTCGATAGCTGGATCAAAGCCGGCAATGCCAATTTGGTGCGTTGGGTAGAAGTATTTACGCAAAGTGTGCAATTGCATGCTACACCGTTGAGTGTGGCTGATGGCTTTAGCAAGCAACTGAACGCGCAACCGCGAGCTTGGATTTTTACCTCGGCAACGTTAGCGGTAAAAAGTGATTTCAGCCATTACATTGCGCAAATGGGCTTGCATGCCGCCGATACTGGCTTTTGGGAAAGCCCATTCGATTATGCCCAGCAAGCCTTGCTTTACGCGCCTGCCGATATGCCCGACCCCAATAGCGCTGCCTATACCGCAGCGGTGGCAGCCGTCAGCTTACCCGTGATTCAAGCCAGCCAAGGCCGTGCATTCGTGTTGTGTACCTCGCTCAAAGCCATGCGAGAAGTGCATGCGCTACTCAAAGAAGCGTTTGCCGAGCAGGGCATGGAATATCCACTCTTGATGCAAGGGGAAAGCACACGCACCGAGCTACTGGACAGGTTTCGTGCGCATGGCAATGCAGTGTTGGTGGGTTCTCAAAGCTTTTGGGAAGGCGTGGATGTGCGTGGAGAAGCGCTATCCTGCGTGATTATCGACAAACTCCCGTTTGCCCCACCCGATGACCCGGTGCTATCTGCGCGTATTGATAAGATGAACGAGGAAGGCAAAAACGCTTTTATGGAATACCAGCTGCCGTATTCGGTGATTACCTTAAAACAAGGGGCTGGCCGTTTGATACGCGATGAACAAGACCGCGGTGTGTTGGTGATTTGCGATCCACGCTTAATCACCAAGCCCTATGGCAGACGTATTTGGCAGAGCTTACCACCGTTTAAGCGCACCAGAGTTTTAGAGGATGTGGAAGCGTTCTTTACTCAAAGTGATGCCCAAGCATGATTGTGCTGCCTGAAACCGAATACACACTCACCGCCATCCGCGCGCAAGGTGCGGGCGGACAGAACGTGAATAAGGTCTCCAGTGCAATTCATTTGCGTTTTGATATTCATGCTTCTTCATTGAGCGATTGGTTGAAAGCGCGTTTGTTGAATAGCAAAGACAGTCGGATTACCGATGAAGGTGTGCTGGTGTTAAAAGCGCAGCAATACCGCACACAAGAAGCTAATAAAAAAGACGCAGTTAAACGTCTGCATGAGATTGTCAATGCAGCCAATCAGGTCAAGCCAACACGCTATGCCACGCGCCCAACTCTGGCTTCAAAGCGTCGCAGAATTGAGGGTAAGTTAAAGCGTGGTGAAATCAAGCAGGGGCGTGGGCGCATAGATTATGGCAAAATAGGCGAATAATTTCCTCGCGCGTCAGCGCTTACACAATTAAAAAACCACATCATGAATTTACTGGCATTTGATACCTCTACAGAATTTTTGTCGATTGCGTTGCAAGTGAACGGGCAACGCTGGACATTGGATGAAGAGGCGGGCGCCAGTGCATCACAGCGCATATTGCCGGAAATTCAAAAGCTGTTGACGCAAGCCAATGGTGAACTAAAGGCGCTGGATGGCATTGCTTTTGGTGCAGGGCCTGGCGCGTTTACAGGTGTACGCATTGCATGCGGTGTTGCGCAAGGATTGGCATTTGGGGCAAATTTGCCGGTGGTGGCGGTGCATACATTGATGGCAGTGGCAGAAGCCAGTGGTGAGCATAAAGTGATTGTTTGCCAAGACGCGCGGATGGGGGAAGTGTATTTTGCTGCCTATGAACGTTCAGAAAGTGCTTGGCAAACCATCAGCCCAGCAATTGTGTGCAAACCTGAACAGGTGCCAGCATTGGCTGGTGATGGATGGGTGGGGGTGGGCAGTGGGTGGGCGACTTACAGGGATGCCCTAGTGGCTGTATTTGTAGCGCAACTTACCCATGTATTGCCAGATATCACGCCTAGCGGACAGGCTATTTTGGCCTTGGCGCAGCCAGTGTTTGCGGCGGGGCAAGCCCAAGCCGCGCATGAAGTGGCGCCCATTTATATCCGTAACCGGGTGGCCTTGACCACGCAAGAGCGTGCGCAAGGAGCGCGGCTATGAGCGCAGTGCTAAAACAGGCATTGGCTTTGCGTCCCATGCAGTTGGAGGATTTGGATGCAGTCATGGAGATTGAGCCGACCATTTACTCGCACCCTTGGACGCGCGGTAATTTTAGTGACTCTTTGAATTCTGGCTACAGCGCTTGGGTATTGCTACAGCAACAGAGCATTATTGGGTATGCCTTAATGATGATGGTATTGGACGAGGCGCATCTACTCAATATCAGCATTGCCAAGCCATATCAAAAGCAAGGTTTGGGCAAATATTTGCTAGAGCATATGATTGCGATGGCGAAACGTCACCATGCTGCTAACATGTTCTTAGAGGTGCGCACCAGCAATCAAGCCGCTATCTCACTTTATGAACACATGGGGTTCTGTGAGATGGTTGTGCGCAGAGGCTATTATCCTGCACATCAGGGTAGAGAAGATGCAATTTTAATGGGATTGGCACTATGAGTATGACGCGTGAAGACATGCTAAGAGAGCTAGAGCTGTTGCCAGTTTGGACGCTAAATCCAGATTTTGTTGCACACCAAGCGCCTGCACAAATAGATGCAACTACGCCTGCACAGCTAGAGGCCATTCAATTGGATGTAATTCAGCCCATTGCAGAAGTGGCGGTTGAAAATAGTCCAGCTGATACAACCCCAGCGCAAACTACTGCACAAGAGACTGTCGTCGAAAAAATAGCCGTCCAGTGGTTATTGTATTGCCCTTTAGAGGCTAGCAAGGATCTAGATGCGCTAACCCTATTACAAAACATGGTGCGTGCCATGCAGTTGGCGAGTGCTGATTATCAACTCGTCCACGAAGCACAATTAATCAACCAATTTCAGCCAGAGCGTACATTAATTTTTGGGCAAGCGGCGGCCAAAGCATTGTTGGGTATGGATGTGGTTCTTGAGGATGTTGCTCAGGCACCCTATGAGCACATGCAGCGCCCATGTTGGGTGGTACATCATCCAAAAGTATTGCTGGAGAACCCAGCGCTCAAACGTGCAGCTTGGCAAATCATGTGCGCAGCCAAAACTTACATGCAGCAGACAAATGCCACAACGTAACGCTTGAATTCTGCTAATTCAACACCACTATAAAACTAAACAAATATTTAAATCTATGAGGAGTAAAGCATGCGTAACTTAATGATGAAATGGGTGCCTTTGCTGTTAGTGCTGGCCCTATCTGGCTGTGGATATAATACCTTTCAAACGCTCGATGAAGAGACCAAAGCAAGCTGGTCTGAAGTGCTCAACCAATATCAACGCCGTGCTGATTTAGTGCCTAATTTGGTAGAGACCGTCAAAGGCTATGCTGCGCACGAAAAAGAAGTGCTGACAGAGGTGGCGGATGCGCGCTCTAAAGTGGGTAGTCTGCAAGTCACCCCTGAAGTGTTAAATGACCCGGACGCCTTTGCTAAATTTCAAGCGGCTCAGGGACAACTGACCAGTGCGCTTTCACGGTTGATGGCGGTGGCTGAAAACTACCCAAACTTGAAAGCAGACCAAGGCTTTAGAGACTTGCAAGCACAATTGGAAGGTACAGAAAATCGCGTGACCGTGGCACGTAATCGTTATATTGAGTCGGTTAAAGCCTATAACATTGCGGTGCGTAGCTTCCCCAACAACCTCACTGCGATGATGTTTGATTACGAGCCCAAGCCATCTTTCACCGTGGAAAATGAAAAGGCGATTTCTACAACACCTAAAGTGGATTTTGGCGGCTCCAAGTAGTTGCCAACCAATCGCATAATTAAATTGGCATTTTCATGGCCATGACAATCGCCAAGCTCAATTGGCTAGCTGTGTGTTTAAACCAAGTAGCTAGCCAATTTATCATCCGTAGCCTAATCTTGGCTGTGCTGATGTTCAACGTCAGCACAGCCATGGCTGCTGATTTGCAAGCCATCCCTCCGCTGAGTTCTCCCGTCACCGATATTACCAACACGCTGTCTGCAACTGAGCAGCAGGCGCTTGCGCAAAAGCTCAGTGCATTTTCACAAGAAAAAGGCAGCCAAATTGCAGTGCTGATTGTGCCAACCACCCAGCCTGAGGATATTGCACAATATAGTTTGCGGGTGGCAGAAACCTGGAAAATTGGCCGCGATAAAGAAGATGACGGTGTAATTATTTTGCTGGCTAAAAATGATAGAAAAATGCGTATCGAGGTGGGATATGGTCTAGAAGGCGCTATTCCGGATGCGATTGCCAAACGGATAGTGAGCGATGTGATGGCGCCTTATTTTCGCCAAGGTGATTTTGCTGGCGGTTTAAATGCAGCGGCTGAACAGCTGATGGCGCTGATATCTGGTGAAGCCTTGCCGGCACCGGCCAAAAAACAAGCGGGTGCGTCATCGTTTTTTGATTACTTACCCATACTCATGTTTGGGGCGATTTTTTCCGGCGTGGTGATGCGTGCTCTGTTTGGCAAATTTTTTGGTAGCGCACTCAATGGTGGAGCGTTGGGTTTGCTGGTCTGGTTTCTTGGTGGTGCTCTGCTCACGGTATTATTGGTAGTGATTGCTGCCTTTATCTTCACCTTGGCCATGGAGGGTGGTCGTGGTGCTAGTTATGGTTATCCAGGTGGTTATGGGGGCTATGGTGGTGGCGGTTTAGGTGGTGGTGATATTTTCAGTGGCGGCGGCGGAGACTTTGGCGGCGGTGGTGCTTCCGGAGATTGGTAACATGAAAAAACGACATCCAGTGATACGCTTTTTTAGGCATTTACTCAGCTCACCTTGGTGGGTCAATCGTCACTTCTCTAAACAAGCGCTGCGCAATATTGAGCGTGCAATTGCTGAAAATGAGCAGTTACACGCGGGTGAGATTCGGTTCGTAGTGGAAGCCGGCTTAGACCCTTTGGATATTGTCTTTGGCAAAACACCCAAAAAACGCGCGATAGAATTGTTTGGGCGCTTGAACATTTGGGACACCGAGCACAATAACGGTGTTCTCATCTACCTGCTGCTGGCTGATCGCGATGTTGAGATTGTGGCAGATAGAGGCATCCACCGTTTTGTAGGTGACGCGGGATGGGAAACTATCTGCCATGCCATGGAGTTGCGTTTTAGGGCAGGAGAGTTTGAAGTGGGGGTGCAAGAAGGCATTGCAACAATCGGTGCAGTGCTTAGCCAATATTTTCCGCCACAGGGTAATCAGCGCAATGAGATTCCCAATAAACCGCTGGTTATGTAAGCTTTCCCTATGTCTAAGTTGTGCGCCCGTATTTGCAGATATGGCCGATATCAATCGTATTTTTCGAGCTACACCACAACTAGATGCACTAGAAATTTGTCATGGTGGTGGCTGTGCCAAATTAAGCCACACCGTAATCACGCAAGCAGAGTGGGATCAAGTAGCGAGTATTTTCTCCCCCATGCCAGACAGTGCGCAAAGTGAACGCATGCTAATTGCCTTGGCGATTGGCAAGTTTGAGTCACTGATTGGTCAAAAAATTGGCACCGCCAATGACAAAGCGGGTACTTTCAAAAACTCCCAATACACAGGTCAGCAAGATTGCAATGATGAGGCCATCAATACCACCACCTTTATGCGCTTATTAGTGCAAGCCGGCTTGATTAAATGGCATGCGGTGGAAGATACCCGAACTCGTCATTTTTTCTTTTCAGGGTGGCCACACACCACGGCGGTGATTCGTCAGCTAGATAATCAAGACCGCTATGCAGTGGATAGTTGGTTTTTTGATAATGGACAGCCCGCGACCGTTGTGCCATTTGAGCTTTGGAAAGATGGCTATATTCCTGAGGGCAGTCCAGTCTCTGAATAGCTTAGCCATCAAGTGCTGACTAAAGCTTGGTTTCCCTATAAAATCCACTCTTTGTTTAACTTGCATGTTTAAAGGCTAATTTCGTTATGCGCGCCTCACAATTTTTTATTGCCACCCAAAAAGAAGCTCCTGCCGATGCCGAACTCATCAGCCATAAATTAATGGTGCGCGCCGGGCTGATTAAAAAACTAGGGAGTGGTTTATATAACTGGATGCCATTAGGCTTGCGCGTGTTACGCAAAGTGGAAAATATTGTCCGCGATGAAATGAACAAAGCTGGCGCCTTAGAGTTGTTGATGCCAGCAGTGCAGCCAAAAGAGCTTTGGGAAGAAACCGGACGCTGGGCTGTGTTTGGGCCGCAGATGTTGAAGATTCAAGACCGCCACGAACGTGATTTTTGCTTTGGTCCCACGCATGAAGAAGTCATTACCGATATTGCGCGTAAAGAAATTAACAGTTACAAACAACTGCCTTTGAATTTTTATCAAATTCAAACCAAATTCCGCGATGAAATTCGCCCACGTTTTGGCGTGATGCGTGCCCGTGAGTTTTTAATGAAAGATGCTTATTCTTTCCATACCAACTACGAGTGTTTGGAAAAAACCTACAACGATATGCATCAAGCTTATAGCAATATCTTCACCCGTTTGGGGTTGAAATTTCGTGCGGTGAAGGCCGATTCCGGCGCCATTGGTGGCGATGGCTCTCAAGAGTTTCATGTGTTGGCCGATAGTGGAGAAGATGCGCTCGCGTACTGTGAACAATCTGACTATGCAGCCAATGTGGAATTGGCAGAAGCGGTGACTAAGGCAACCCGCCAAGCGCCTGCTGAAACCATGCGTGAGGTGGATACGCCCAAGCAAACTGCTTGTGAGGATGTGGCTAAGTTGTTAGGCGTTGGTATCGAGCGCACGGTAAAAGCGGTGGCGCTGATGGTGAAATCGGACGCGAAAGAAAATTTTTACCTCGCGTTGCTACGAGGCGACCATATGTTGAATGAAGTAAAACTGACAAAATTGTCAGGATTGGCCGATTTTAGGTTGGCGACAGAGGAGGAAATCCGCGCTAATTTGAATTGTCCGCCTGGGTTTATCGGGCCAGTGAATGTGGGTGCACACGTCCATATCATTGCAGATACAACAGTGGCCGCCATGAGTGATTTTATTTGTGGTGCTAACAAACCAAAATTCCACTTGGCTGGCGTGAATTTTGCTCGTGATTTACCAGAACCAAGCGTAGTGGCCGATATTCGCAATGTGGTGGATGGGGATATCAGTCCAGACGGCAAAGGCAAATTATCATTATGCCGCGGTATTGAGGTGGGGCATATTTTCCAACTACGCACCAAATATGCCAAAGCGATGAATGCGACCTATTTGGATGAAAACGGCCAATCGCAAATTATGGAGATGGGCTGCTATGGTATTGGGGTGTCACGTATTGTCGGTGCTGCCATTGAGCAGGGCAATGACGATAAAGGCATCATTTTCCCACTCAGTATGGCACCGTTTGAGGTGGTGATTTGTCCAATCGGCATGGATAAGAGCGAGCAAGTCAAAACAGTGGCACAACAACTTTATGCGGATTTAAAAGCAGCTGGCGTGGATGTACTGTTGGATGACAGAAACGAACGCCCAGGCGTGATGTTTGCAGAAAGTGATTTGATGGGCATTCCGCACCGTATTGTGATTGGTGATCGTGGTTTGGCAGAGGGTAAGGTGGAATATAAATCACGTAAATCCGCTGAGGCACAAACTGTGGCAGTTGCAGACGTATTGAGTTTTGTTCAGCAGGCTTTAAAGGCTTAAGTGTAAGGATAGCTAAGTTATTAAGATGCGTAAGATACTTTTTATTGTATGGATAAGCTTTGCTACTACCTGTTTTGCTGGTGGGCAGCGCGAGGAACCGTTATCTAACAGTGTTAAAGCCATGATGCAAAAGTCCATCAGTGATGTCGCCGCGCCGCGCCTGATGTTCGATAACCCGCAAGAAGGTGAGATTTGGCTGGAGCAAATGTCCGCACGATTACAAAAACGTATCCCTGATGAAACGTACCGCAAAGACTTTTTGAAATCTGTGCATTACGAAGCCACCCGCGCAGGGCTAGACCCGCAAGTGGTATTGGGGCTGATTCAAGTGGAAAGTGGCTTTAAAAAATATGCGGTATCCAGTGTGGGGGCTCGCGGATATATGCAAGTGATGCCATTTTGGGTGCGCAGTATTGGTAATCATGACCATAACTTATTTGATATGCGTTTGAATTTGCGCTACGGCTGCACAATCTTGAGGCATTATCTGGATATTGAAAAAGGTAATTACTTCCGCGCACTCGGTCGTTATAACGGTAGCCTTGGTAAACCCAAATACCCTAATTTGGTGGTCAACACCTGGCGTAAACATTGGGATTACGTCACCGCTTCTCGTTAATTCATCTGTCCCTAGATTGCCTACCCGCCCTAAATTTGGGCGTTCATTTTTTAAATCCCTTGCATCATGCACCAAAATGGGACTAGACTGCGTCTCAGTTGGTTTGTCATGCCATTGTCATATGTAAATATATGCAATGGTGGATGAGCTAACTGATTAATCTAGAAGACTTTTTTAAAAATGAGCAAGACCAAAACACAGGGAGAACAGTATGTCGAAGTTAACAGCATTGGCAATAAGTATCGCGGTTTTAGGGGGCGTTTGGGCATTTTTAGCATTTAATCCACTTGCAAGTGTGGCATTGGTATGGGTAGGGTTTATCGCTTGGGGATGTTTTTTTCATTCAGGGGGCGATACCGCTGCCTTGCAAAAAACAATTGCAGGAATGGTGTATGGAGCGCTCATTGCAGGTGTAGCCTTATATTTGGTGAACTCTGGTATGCTGGGTGGCTTGGGCGCTTTGGCCGTGCCGGTGATTATTGCAGTGACAGTCTTCCTGTTGGTGATAGTTGCCGGAAATAGCTTGCTTTCCGTTGTGCCAGCCAATGTCTATGGTTATGCGGCCACAGCTGGGTTGGCGTTGACTGCTGGCTCTGCCGCAAACGTTACCGCAATGGATGCAACAAACCCTGTTATATTGGTGATTATTTCCACTGTGATTGGTGCGTTATTCGGATTGGCTTCCGGTAAGTTGGCAGCAGCAATCGGCAAATAATTTATCCGGGACTCAAATAAAAAAACCGCATAAACATGCGGTTTTTTTTCGCTCAAGTTTTCGATATCGTAAATTACTTCACCACTTTAAATCCACAATAAGTGCCAAACTCACCTTCGGTTTCGTGGTAAATAAACAACATATCGTTAGCATATCCAGTACCATTGTAGTGATTTTGCGCACGTAATTTCATGTCTTTAGGCAATTCACTTTTGGCCACAAATTTACCGGTCAAGTCATATATCAATGCCGCTTTGTGATCTACATCTAATAACACTAGCTCGTTACCTTTAATGCCGGTATATGCAATAAAGTGATCGCTGATGTCGTCGTGTAACACTTTAGGCGTTGCAAAATCCAAGCTAATTTCACCAACTTTCTCGCGATTCTTGGGGTCCACAATAAATACTTTGTTACTGCGCTCTTGTTTGGCAAAGTAACGTTTATTCTCGGCGTCATAGCTGGGCATAGTCGCGGCATCACCAAAGGCTGGATTAAATTGCATTACCTCGCCCGATGTGTTTGTTAGCTCGCCAGACTCAGTGAGTTCAATCGAATAAATGCCGGTGTTCGGTGAGAAACCTGCTCCACTTGATATATTGTAAGTTAACGTTTCTAGTTTGCTGGTATTCGGATTAAAGTAAATGGAGCGATTGTCGTACCCCGGCTTGGCTGAGTTAATGTATTTGCCATCGCTTTTGTAGGCATGGATTTCGGATTTTGAACTGGGCGCTTCAAATTCAGAACCCATAGGTGCAAGACCACCATCTGCAATATAGTAAGTCTGATGCACAGGCACATAAGCCACAGTCATAGGGCGCGTTGTTGGCTTTTTAATCAACGGAATTTTAACGCCCAACTCGGCAACAGGGAGAACTTCAGCGTATGCTGTTGAAGTTGCAATAACGGCCAACGTTAACGTAGAAATCAAAAGTGGTTTAGTCAAAAATGCGCGCAATTGTTTGTCCTTGTTTAAATGAATATTCTAATTTTAATTATCAAATCTATGATTAGTGATTGATATATTTTAGGTTAGTAGGGTAACTCAGATACTAAGTTCCGCTTGATTGTAATGCCCCACGTTCGATTAGCATCGCATCACCATAACTAAAAAAACGATACTGTTCTTCTACCGCATGCTGATAAGCGCTCATGATATGGCGGTGCCCTGCAAATGCAGACACTAACATCATGAGCGTACTTTTCGGTAGATGAAAATTGGTTAATAAGCGATCTACCACTCGAAACTGGTAACCAGGCGTAATAAAGATATTTGTTTCTGCCTCACCTGCCGACAATACGCCGTTTTGCGCTGCGCTTTCTAGAGCCCTAAGAGCAGTTGTGCCGACGGCCAAAACACGGCCACCTTGTTGTCTGGTTTGCTCAATAAGCGTTACCGTGGCTTCGGGAATGTGATAGCGCTCACTGTGCATCTTATGCGCATTGATATCTTCCACTTTCACTGGCTGAAAAGTGCCAGCGCCCACATGAAGTGTGACATAGGCGGTATTTACACCCATTGCTTCAACGCTCGATAACATCGCTTCGTCAAAGTGCAAGCCAGCAGTTGGTGCTGCCACTGCGCCAGCATGTTTGGCATAGACCGTTTGATAGCGCGACTCGTCTTCGGAGGCCGCTGCATGCGCGATGTATGGTGGGAGGGGTAAATGACCATATTGCTCTAACAAGTCGTAAACCGGAGTGCTATGTAACAATTGCAAATGAAATAAATCATCCTCTCGGCCTAAAACGATTGCTTCTATCTCACCTTCTAGCACTAACCTACTGCCAGTCTTGGGTGAACGAGATGCTCGTACTTGTGCGAGCACTTCATGGTTATTGAGTGCGCGCTCTATCATGACTTCAACAGCGCCACCAGTTGCTTTTTGGCCGAATAGCCTTGCCTTGATCACTCGGGTATCGTTAAACACAATCAGATCACTTGGGTTGAGCCATTGTGTGAGCGCGGTGAACGAGCTGTCAGTGATATTGCCGTTTTTCCCATTGAGGTGAAGAAGCCTGCTACCACTTCTTTTTTCTGCTGGATATTGTGCAATTAACTCAGAAGGTAAATAAAAATCGAAATCTTGGGTTCGCATAATGCGAATAGCTTGTTATAATGACGAAGTTGCACATTATATACCTCATGCCGGGATGGCGGAATTGGTAGACGCACGGGACTCAAAATCCCGCGTTGGAGACAACGTGCCGGTTCGATTCCGGCTCCCGGCACCAACACTTGTGGTTACGTCACTGTAAATGTTGGAAATAACAATCACATAAAATTATCGCAGCGCGACGTGAAGGCTTGTAATGAGCCTTTTTTTGTGCTATTTTTCGCGAACTTGTAACAGTTTGTAACAGTCCCAAAGCATTGTTACAAGTTAAGTTTCCTGTCACTAGGGTTGCTCAATGTTATCAGTGTTGGATTACAAAATTATTGCACGACCTAATAATTCCCTGTCTTCTGAGGGCGCATTTAAGTTGTTGGTAGTACTTGGTGTCTTGGCGCTGATTGTTGCGGTTGGTTTTACGCACATAGGGGCATGGCTGGTGTTGCCATTTGCTGGGCTGGAATTGTTGGCGTTTGCATTGGCTTTCTACCATATAAGAGTGCATGCGGCTGATTTTGAGAGCATTACAATTGATGGTGACGAGGTGGTAGTAGAGAAGAAGTATAGTCGTCAAATGACATCGGCTGTGTTTCAACGCTACTGGACGCAGGTAAGTGTGAAAAAATCTTCGGGTGGTAAAAGTGCATTGATGATTGGTTCACATGGAAAAGAAATAGAGTTCGGTAAACATTTTATCGACGATGAACAGCGGGCTGTTCTGGTGCGAGAGCTTAAAAAGAAATTAAGAAACATTAACTAAATTTGATTTTGGAGCAATGGAGATGCAAGTGTTTAAGAAAATTGGGGTAGGTTTGGCAGGACTGCTGGCTTCGCTCAATGTATATGCGGATTACAGTTGGAATTTCCCAGAACCTGTGACGCCAATGGCGCTAGATACACTGCATGTACATAACAAATTCATGATTATTACTGCAATTATTTTCTTTGCAGTTCTAGCTATCATGATTTACTCAATTTTTGCTCATCGTAAAAGCAAAGGCTACAAAGCAGTAGCCGACAAAGCACCTTCTACCGCAGTTGAAATTTTCTGGACGCTCATCCCATTTGCAATTTTGTTGTTAATCGACTTTGTAATTATGGGTATTCCTGCTTACCACAGTGTGGTGATGATGGAAGATACGCGTGATCAATCCACTATGGTAATTAAGGTCACTGGCTCACAATGGCGCTGGCAATATGAATACCTTGATGGCGACGCAAAAGGTATTAAATTTGTAAGTAACTTAACAACCTCAGATGATCAATTGCATGACAAAGCTGATAAAAGTGAAAACTATCTATTGGAAGTAGATAATCCATTGGTGTTGCCAGTGGGTGAGAAGGTACGTATTTTAATGACTGCTTCTGATGTGCTACACAACTGGTGGGTGCCACAATTTGGTTCTTCACGTGTTGCTGTTCCTGGCTTTATTCGCGAAACTTGGGTGCAAGTAGATAAAGCTGGTACTTATCGTGGTCAATGTAAAGAGTTGTGCGGTAAGGGTCATGGTTACATGCCAGTAGTGGTGAATGCTGTGCCGATGGAAGAATACAAAGTATGGGTTGCTAAAAAGCAAGAAGAGCAAAAAGCGGCTAGTGAAGTAAAAGAAATGACAAAAGAAGATTTGATTGCACAAGGCAAAACAGTCTATGAGAAAAACTGTGCTGTTTGCCACCAAGTTTCAGGTGCAGGTCTGCCTCCAGCATTCCCAGCACTAACAGGTAGTCAAGTGGCGCTAGGCCCAATTTTTGGTGCTGACGGGAAATATTTAAAAGACAGTCATATGGATCGTTTGCTGAATGGTAAAGGCGTAATGCCGGCCTGGAAAGCAACGCTTAACGATACAGAAATAGCTGCAGTAATCACTTATGAAAGACAGGCGCTTGGTAATGCTGCAACGGTTGACCCAGTCGTACAGCCTGCACAAGTTAAAGCGGCGCGTGAATAATTTACACTTTTTTAAAATAGTTCTGAAGGCGATTAGGAGAGCATTATGAGTACTACAACTGTAGCGCATCATGAAGAGCACAGCGATCACCCAACTGGTATTATGCGTTGGTTGACAACAACAAATCACAAAGACATTGGTACGATGTATCTGACCTTTTCTTTGGTAATGTTTTTAGTGGGCGGGGCAATGGTATTGGGTATTCGTGCCGAATTGTTCCAACCAGGTTTACAGTTAATGAACCCTGATTTTTACAATCAGTTAATCGGTGTGCATGCATTGATTATGATTTTTGCAGCTTTAATGCCTGCTGCAACTGGTTTTGCTAACTGGATGATTCCACTGCAAATTGGTGCGCCAGACATGGCTCTCCCGCGTTTGAATAACTGGGGTTTTTGGCTCTTGCCGCCTTCAGCCATTCTATTAACGCTGCCATTCACACTAGCATTGTTTGGTATCGGTGATGGTGCTATTGCTACTGGTTGGACATTCTACCCACCACTGTCAGTGCAAGGTGGTATTGGTGTGGATTTCGCGATTTTTGCAGTCCACTTATTAGGTGTTTCATCAGTGATGGGTTCTATCAACATCATTGTAACTCTGTTCAACATGCGTGCACCTGGCATGACATTAATGAAAATGCCCATGTTCGCTTGGGGTTGGTTAATTACAGCTTTCTTATTGGTAGCAACGATTCCAGTATTGGCTGGTGCAGTAACAATGTTATTGACAGACCGTCACTTCGGTACGCACTTCTTTGATGCGGCTGGTGGTGGTGACCCAATTATGTTCCAACACTTGTTCTGGTTCTTTGGTCACCCAGAAGTGTATATCTTGTTATTACCGGTTTGGGGCTTCATTCCACAAATCTTGCAAACATTCTCACGTAAACCAATGTATGGCTACAAAGCTCAAGTGTATTCACTGTGGGCGATTGGCGCGTTAGCTGTGGTTGTATGGGCGCATCACTTCTTTACCGCTGGTATGCCAGTACCTGCATTGCTTTACTTCATGTATAGCACTATGGCGATCTCATTGCCGTTAGCCGTGTTGTTCTTCTGCTGGATCAAAACCATGTGGAGAGGCTCCATGAGCTTTGAAACACCTATGTTATTCGCAGTGGGTTGGATTATCTTGTTCGGTATCGGTGGTTTAACTGGTTTGGTATTGGCTGACGTGGCTGCTGATGCGCAATACCATAACAGCTACTTTGTTGTGGCACACTTCCACTACACACTGTTTGCTGGCGGTATCATGGGTATCATGGCGGGTGTGTACTACTGGTTACCAAAAATGACTGGCCATATGTACAACGAGAAATTAGGTAAATTGCACTTCTGGTTAACTGCGATTTCTTTCAACGTGACATTCATTCCACAATTCTTTGTAGGTTTGGCTGGTATGCCACGTCGTATCCCTGACTATGCATTGCAATTTGCTGAATTCAATATGATTTCAACAATTGGTGCGTTCGTGTTGGGTCTATCACAACTATTGTTTGTATACAACATAATTAGTTGCGCAAGAGGCGGTACGAAAGCGACAGACAAAGTTTGGGAAGGCGCTGAAGGTTTGGAATGGACACTTTCATCACCACCTCCATACCATAGTTTTAACGAGCAGCCAGTCATTAAATAATTGATAAGGAATATGGGGCTTAGTAACGCTAAGCCTCATTTCAAATGGAACAAAAAGATTCATCTAGAAGTACCAGTAACAAGAAAATTGCATTAGTCATCGGTGTGATAGTGTTTATTTGGTATGTTGCTTCAATATTCACTGTTTGGAATCCATAGATTCTTAATCTTATAGCTATTTGTTAAGAATAGAAGTTTAAAATTGGAAGAAAATAATTCATCTAAGCAGCAACTTGCTAATAGAAAGTTAGCAATGAAAGTGCTGTACGTGGTGATAGGTTCATTGTTGTTTGCTTTCGCTTTGGTGCCACTTTATGATGTCTTGTGTTCAATTACCGGTTTAAACGGTAAAACAGACAACACTGCGGCAACACTAGCTAAAGCAAAAGTAGATAATTCTAGAGTGGTGACTGTGCAGTTTGTATCAGCTGTGATGCCGGGTTTAGGTTGGAACTTTTACCCTAAGCAAACGAGTGTTACGCTACATCCAGGACAGATTGAAACTGTAGTTTTTATTGCAAAAAACACAACAAGTGAAACGGTGTCTGGACAAGCAGTTCCTAGTGTAACGCCAGGTAAAGCATCTAGTCACTTAAAGAAGATTGAATGTTTTTGTTTTGTGAATCAAGCGTTGAAATCTGGTGAAACAAAAGAAATGCCATTAAGATTTTTTGTAAGTCCTGATTTGCCCGAAGATGTTAAGGAAATGACGCTATCCTATTCGTTTTTTAAGGCACCAGATCGAAAGTAGTAAATAAGCAGCAGGTAGTAATTAATCGTTATTAAATATAAATATTAGTATGCTTGGGAGTTAGCGCATGGCAACACATTCTGAAAATCAATATTTCGTGCCACACGGAAGTATTTACCCATCAATACTTTCTGCAGGTTTGTTATCCATGGCTGCAGGTTTTGTATTCTCTGTAGCCACCGATCGCGGTGGAAAATCACTAGCATACCTTGAAGGCCCAGGCCGTTGGATGATGTACTTTGGTTTGGCTGTTGTGCTATTTATGATGTTCAAGTGGTTGGGTTCTGTCGTTACCGAGAGCGTCACTGGTAAGTACAAAAACTGGGAAGATAAATCTTTCCGTTGGGGTATGGTTGTATTTATTGCATCTGAAGTGGCCTTTTTCGCAGCCTTTTTTGGTGCATTATTTTACATGCGTGTATTGTCGGTGCCAGATTTGGCCAGCTACTCACCAGATATTACTCCATACAAGGACTTTTTGGCAGTATGGCCATCACAAGGTCCAGGTGGTGTGGTGCTAGGGGAAACTTTTGAACCTAACCCAGCGTTTAAACCCATGCACTGGATGGGTTTGCCACTGATTAATACAATCTTGTTGTTAACTTCTGGTGCAACTATTACTTGGGCACATTGGGGTTTAATTAAAAACAATCGCAAGCAATTGATTGTTGGTATGGCTTTAACAGTGGCGCTTGGTATTGCCTTCTTGATTTGCCAAGGATTGGAATATCATCATGCATATACTGAAATGGGATTGACGTTGGGCAGCGGTGCTTACGGTGCAACCTTTTTCATGTTGACTGGCTTCCACGGCTTTCACGTGACCATCGGTACATTGATGCTGATTGTTATCTTGTTGCGTTGTATGAAAGGTCACTTTACGCCAGAGCATCATTTTGGTTTTGAAGGCGTTGCTTGGTATTGGCACTTTGTTGACGTGGTTTGGTTAGGTCTGTTTATATTTGTGTATATGCTTTAATTCAGCAATACAAAAAAGGGCGATGCATTTGCATCGCCCTTTTTATTTAACAAATGTTAAATCTTGATGAGTTTATATTCTGATGCAATTTAAAGTGAGTGACCAATTAAACCAAAGTATGCGGCGATAATGAGTCCTGCAAACAAAGTAATGGATAAACCGATTCTTACAGTGAGTGCTTTAACGGTGCGATCATTACCGCTTTTGTCTTTAATTAAAAAGAACAAAGCAGAAAAAAGACTGCTGATAATGACAATTAGTACGAGTACAGTTGCAATTTTGATCCACATGGTAATGTCCAATAAAATTATTTAAAGATTATGCGACTGGCTTATTAAAAATGCAATTCAAGTTTCTGAACTATCAGTTTGATTTCAATTGGCTGAGCACACTCATCGTGATTGTCTGCATTCCATTGTTTATTAAGTTAGGTCTTTGGCAATATCACAAGGCTGAAATGCGGCAATCTATTCAAGATCAGTATGAAAGCAGTTTAAATAAGCAAGTGGCCAAACTGAAAAATTATCTGACAGAGCCTGCAGTCTTACAGTATCAACAAGCAAGCGTTCGAGGGCATTACGAGACACAATATCAATTCTTGCTTGATAACCAAGTAGAGAATAGTCAAGCAGGGTTTCATGTCATCACGCCTTTTAAAATTGAGGGTACTGACCAATATGTATTGGTCAATCGCGGCTGGATAATTGGAGCAGATAGCCATGATAAAGTACCAACATTCGCAACGCCAGGGCAGTTACTTGAGCTTAAAGGAATGGTCTGGGTGCCGTCTGATAAGATTTTTACGTTGGAAGCTAAGGTTGATGGTAATCAGCAACAGGCTAAACAATGGCAGCACGTTTGGCAGCATTTGGATATGAAAAAATTCAAGCAGACTGCACCAATTAAGGTGCTAGATGTCATTATAAAACTTGACCCAACGGATAAAGCTGGTGGCTTTGTAAGAAACTGGCAAATGCCACCGAGTAAAATCATGACGAACTTGGGTTATGCCTATCAGTGGTTTGGGTTTGCTTTTGCAAGCTTGGCCATTTATTTATATACCAGCGTAAAACGTATCAAAACAGAAGAGTAGAGTATGCAAACAGAATTGAATATAGACACTGCGCAGCAGCGCAGAGGCCGCATGATTTTTATCATGATGGCTATTTTCTTTATCGTGCCAATTGTCGTGGTTGTGATGATGATTAAGTTCGATTGGCGACCAGGTGGACAGAGCTTGGGAGAGTTGGTACAACCGCCACGCCTGCTGCAGATTCCCCCCAACTTATTGGATAACAAAGGTATCGAGCAGCCTGCGTTTTGGGGGGATAAATGGAACATGGTGCTTGTGGCTGAAGCATGTGAGACTGAGTGTCGAAGTAAGTTGCACGATATGCGCCAAATACATGTTTCTACTTATAAAGATATTATTCGTGTGCAGCGTGTGCTAGTTACACATCAAACCGATGTGAATAAGCTGGTAGAAATGTATCCTGACATGATGATACTTAATGGTTCAGCAGAAAGTGTGACTCAACTGGCAACACAATTTAACATCAAAGACGAAAATGCGTTGCTGACCAACAGAATTTATTTTGTAGATCCGCTAGGGCACATCATGATGAGCTATCCAGTAACAACACCGGCCGCTCATATACGTAAAGATTTAGTGCGTTTGCTAAAATTTTCTTGGGCAGGCTAAGGGTGCAACATGCTATTTAAAAGATTGAGTTTAATCGCAATGGTTACAGCCCTATGCTTAGTAGCTTTGGGTGCATATGTCCGTCTATCCGACGCCGGATTGGGTTGTCCAGACTGGCCAGGCTGCTACGGAACGCTATCTGTGCCACAAAGCGAGGAAGCCATTACACAAGCGCAATCGGTATATCCGCATAGCCCTGTAGAAACAGGAAAAGCTTGGAAAGAAATGATACATCGTTATGTGGCCGGTATTTTAGGCTTGATGGTGTTGGCGATGTTCATTCTGGGTTGGAAACAACAACGCACAATCAAGACGTCTCCGTGGTTCACCACTGGCTTGGCAGGACTAATCTTATTTCAGGCCATGTTGGGAATGTGGACCGTGACCATGTTATTGAAACCGGCTATCGTTAGTGCGCACTTGTTAGGCGGCATGAGTACGTTAGGAATGTTGGTGTGGGTGGCGCATCGTCATTGGGGTTCGCCAATTGGACGTAACATACTAACAAACAGATACACTTGGCTGATACGGTTTGCATTGGTTGTACTGTTTGCCCAAATATTTTTGGGTGGGTGGACCAGTACAAACTACGCAGCATTGGCCTGTACGGATTTCCCAACATGCCATGGTCAACTTATACCATCTATGGATTTCAAAGATGCTTTTCATATGTATCGAGAGCTAGGACAGAGTGCGGATGGCGGCAATCTAACACTAGCATCATTGACGGCCATTCAGTGGACACATCGGGTTGGCGCTGTCATCACGTTGATTTATTTGGGATTTATCGCCATAAATGGTTTAAAATACGCGCAGCTAAAAACGCTCAGTATTTCACTTGCATGTGTGCTTTTAGCGCAAATTTGTTTGGGTATTGCTAACTTGGTATTACATTTACCATTAGTATTAGCTGTAGCCCATAATGCGGGTGCGGCGCTATTGGTCGTGATTGTGGTGTTGTTCAACTCTAAAATCACGGCACGCGCATAATGTTTAATGCTGTTGATATTTAAAGATTAAAGTGAGTTTGAATTGAGTGTAAGTCTAACTAATCAATTAGATGCTTTTGGCATCAGTGTTAAAAACTTTTACGCGCTATGCAAGCCACGTGTAACCGCTTTGATTGTATTTACCGCAATCATCGGCATGTTCATGGCCACTCCAGGCATGGTGCCTTGGGATATTTTGATTGCTACTACGGTAGGTGTTGCATTTTCATCTGGCGCAGCCGCCGCTTTTAACTGCTTGATTGAGCATAAAATAGATGCGGTGATGGCGCGCACGCGTGGCCGCCCACTACCAACCGGTCAGGTATCTAACTTAGAAACCATGGTATTCGCTACCTTATTGGGCGGTGCAGGCCTGGCGATTCTTTATATATTCGTTAATCCACTCACCATGTGGCTTACTTTTGCGACCTTTGTTGGGTATGCGGTGATTTATACCGTATTTTTAAAACCAGCTACCCCGATGAATATTGTGATTGGCGGGGCATCAGGTGCAATGCCGCCTATTTTAGGGTGGGCAGCAATTAATAATAATGTCTCACCAGAATCGCTGATTATGTTTTTAATTATCTTTGCTTGGACGCCCCCACACTTTTGGGCGTTAGCACTGTATCGTCGCGAAGAATATGCAAAAGTAGGTATGCCTATGCTGCCTGTGACGCATGGTGAAGCGTTCACTTTGCTCCATATTCTCTTGTATACCATTATCTTGGTCGTGGTGTCGCTGATGCCTTACGGGTTGGGGATGAGTGGGTTGATTTATCTCGTATCTGCCATCATCTTAAATGCTATTTTTATGGCGTATGTGATTGGTCTATATCGTCGATATTCTGATGACTTAGCTAAACGTACTTTTAAATATTCAATCTTATATTTAAGTTTGATTTTTGCCGCATTGCTGGTCGATCATTACTGGAAATATTAATTCTGTTCGTTATCGGGGCGATACGAATGGGCTATAGCAATTGAAAACAATTGCTTGTAAGCTTAAATAATATTTATATAAGCCCCGACATATGACCGTATTAGTTACTGGTGGTGCTGGTTACATTGGCTCCCACACTTGTTTGCAGTTGCTTCAATCTGGCTACGAAATTGTCGTATTAGACAATTTTTCCAACAGCCAACCAACCTCACTTACGCGTGTAAAGCAGTTGTCAGGTGTTGATTTTCCAACAGTTTCAGGCGATATTCGTGACAAATCTGCGTTAAGAGATTTATTTAAGCGTTATGCCATCACCAGCGTCATTCATTTTGCGGGTTTAAAAGCAGTCGGTGAATCTACAGAAAAACCGATGTTGTACTACGACAATAATGTAGCAGGTAGCCTGAGTTTATTTGAAGTGATGGCGGAATTTGGGGTCAAGACCATTGTGTTTAGCTCGTCCGCCACCGTGTATGGCGATCCCGCCAGCGTGCCTATTCGAGAAAATTTTCCGTTAAGTGCTACCAACCCTTATGGGCAAACCAAGCTCATGATTGAGCATATATTAAGAGATATCCACAACGCAGATGCTAGCTGGCGAGTAGGCATATTGCGCTATTTCAATCCTATTGGAGCACACGAGAGTGGAATGATAGGTGAGGATCCCAACGGCATCCCCAACAACCTCTTGCCTTATGTCGCTCAAGTGGCCGTTGGTAAACTTAAAAAACTAAGCGTATTTGGTAATGATTACCCAACCCCAGATGGTACAGGGGTGCGTGACTATATTCATGTGGTGGATTTAGCTGAGGGTCACTTAGCCGCGTTGAAGTACTTAGAGAAAACATCTGACTTGCTCACGGTAAATTTGGGAACAGGGATAGGCTACAGCGTATTGGATGTAGTGAAAACCTTCTCAGAGAAATCTGGCATTGAAATTGCTTATGAGTTTATGCCGCGTAGAGCAGGGGATGTTTCGCAAAATTATGCTGACCCTACACTAGCCAAAACATTATTGGATTGGACCGCAAGTAGAACTCTGGCGCAGATGTGTGCAGATACTTGGCGTTGGCAATCTAAAAACCCACAAGGGTATAAAACGGAGTAAACAACTTGGACTAATGCCACCTAACGGCGGTGTCAGTGCAATATAAATATAATGAAGTCTTCACAACAGTTGGTTTATAGCAAAGAACTGACCATCCAGTCTTTAATTAAGATGCTGGCTGACCCAGTATTGATGATAGTTTCTCTTGTCTTGCTGAGCATCTATTTTGGTGAGACGCTAGATGAGAAATATTACCTGATTGCGATGTTAATCTTTGCAATTAGCTTCCCCGGCACTTGGTACAAGCACACCTCTATTTGGCAACAGTTTATGGGTATTCTGACTGACTGGTTCTTTATTGTCGCCGTCATTTTGTTTTTTGGATATTCCACCAGTTATCTGGATATTTTCCCTAGAGACATGATTACTTCTTGGGTGGTAATTACCCCAGTGTTGATATTAATTGTGCACATCGCTGTTGATAGTTACCTCAATAGCAAACTATATCGAGAAGCCGTCACTAGGAATGCAGTGATTGTAGGCGTAGGTAATTTGGGGATGCAACTGCGCGACCGCATGGATAATGACCTAGAGTTAGGTTTGCAGTTTAAAGGTTTTTTTGACGACCGTGATTTAAGCCGTACTACCCTTGAAGATCATAATAGCTTGCAGTTGATGGGGCGAATTAATGAGTTGTCGGATTATGTGCGCAACAACGGCATAGATATTATTTACATTGCATTACCGATGACCTCGCAACCCAGGGTTCTCGATTTGTTGGATAGTTTAAAAGATACCACTGTATCTATTTACTTTGTGCCGGACATCTTTGTGTTTGATTTGATTCAAGCGCGTATTGATGATGTGGGTGGTATTCCAGTGGTGGCAGTATGCGAGACGCCATTTTCTGGGTTTAATGGATTTGTGAAACGCGCCAGTGACATTGTTCTGTCGCTGATTATTTTGGTGCTTATTTCTCCCTTGTTGATTGCGGTTGCGATTGGGGTCAAGATGTCATCAAAAGGGCCTATCCTCTTCAAGCAACGACGTTATGGCTTGGACGCCGAGGAGATTTTGGTTTACAAGTTCAGGTCAATGACGGTTGAAGAGAACGGAGATACCGTCACACAGGCAACTAAAAATGATGTACGCATCACGCCTTTTGGACGATTTATTCGCAAGACCTCTTTAGACGAGTTGCCACAGTTTATCAATGTGCTCCAAGGTCGTATGAGTATTGTAGGACCAAGGCCGCATGCAGTGGCACACAATGAGATGTACCGCAAAGTGATTAAAGGTTACATGATTCGTCACAAAGTAAAGCCAGGGATTACTGGCTGGGCGCAGGTCAATGGCTTACGCGGAGAAACTGATACTGTCGATAAAATGGAAGCGCGTATTGAATACGATTTAGACTATTTGAGAAGCTGGTCGCTGGGTTTCGATTTGAAAATTATCGTGCGCACCGTGTTACTGGTGTTTAAAGATCGAAACGCCTATTAGTGCTCAATACGCTGCTGATATAAGCGTTCGTAAATATCCATTTCAGCATGCAGTCTGACAATGTCATGAACTGTTACTGTCCCTAGCCCCATCACTTCACTATGGTAACCCGTTGATGTTGCGTCTGTATGTGGCGTTCTTTCATTACGCAGATCGCGTAGTTTGTTCAATAATTTCATGCTAACTCTCCTGTTTAATTAGGCGTAGTCTAGCGATCAATTGTGTCAGTTTGATGAGAAAAAACACGAAAATGCGCTTCGATGAGCATTTGGCTATGTAGTTTGCACGTATACATCAGCCTATCGTCCACGTATAAATCTTATGCTAGGTTACAGACAGATAAAAGTTAGCACGCTAAACTATATATACGTTAAACAAGCATGGAATTCTGCGTTTGTTTAGCAAGACTTAATAGCAGAATGCGCGTAAAGTCATTAATGAAAGATTAGCTCATTTTATTTCTGATGTGACCATGATGAAGACACTTCAGTTGATATCAGTCAGGTGCAGTAGCGCCAAGACGCGCTTAACTCATTAAGGTACCGTGACCAATGCCAGTACTGCAGTACACACTACTTTTACGTTGCCTGTGGCTCGGTTGTATCTTCATGTGCATGACAACCGTTGCGCACAGTCGCGACCAAGTGAGACTGCAATTAAAATGGCACCATCAATTTCAGTTTGCTGGCTATTATGCTGCCCAAGAAAAGGGTTATTTCAAAGCCGAGAATTTAGATGTAGTGCTGATAGAAGGTAGCAAAGAAAAACCCCCGCTTAAGCAAGTATTAGCAGGGGCTGCCGACTACGGTATCAGCGATTCAGACATTTTAATGGCATATGCAGCAGGCAAGCCTGTGGTGGCAGTTGCTGCCATATTCCAACATTCCCCTTACGTGCTACTGAGTTTAAATACACAAACACTTACCCCAAAAGATTTAATTGATAAGCGCATCATGCTGTCAAACGATCAAGGCGCTGCACAGTTCAGAGCCATGATGCAGAAGGAAGGAATTGATTTAAGTCGCGTCAATATCATTCCACACACTTGGAATCTAGATGATTTGATTCAGGGTAAAGTCGATGTGATTTCAGCGTATGCGACAGCAGAACCGATTCAACTTGAAATGCAAGGCTACAAACCAGAAATACTGAGTAGCCAAGCTTACGGTGTGGATTTTTATGGGGACACGCTGTTTACCACAGCGAAGGAGGTGGCTAATCACCCTGAGCGTGTAGAGGCTTTGTTGCGTGCAACGCAAAAAGGGTGGAGCTATGCGTTTAGCCATCCTGAAGAAGTGGCAGATATGATCATGAAATACCAAAGCGTTAAACACAAGGGCATTACGCGTGATGCCTTACTACGCGAGGCCCATGCTATGCGGCCATATGTCATGTCAGATATTGTGGAAATCGGGCACATGAATCAAGCGCGCTGGGAATTTATTGCGCAAACGCTTTCTGATTTGAATATGATGCCGGCGCAATTTAATTTAGATGGATTTGTCTATCAGCCGACACAAGCCATTGAACATCGCATCTTACTTTTGTTAGGTGGCATAGGTTTAATTCTGTTGGGCGTGATTAGCGCCATCGCCGTATGGAATTTACAAATCCGCAGGAAAGTGAGGTTAAGAACAGCGGCGTTGCAGGATGAGATTCTGAGGCGAGAGCGCGCTGAGGATTTGCTGAAAATCGCAGGTAGTCTTGCAAAACTTGGCGGTTGGATTATGGATGTACCTAGTCAACAAGTGCTGTGGTCTGACGAAGTGGCTGCCATACATGATTTGCCTGCTGGATACTCGCCCACCGGAGCCGAAGGTATTGGTTACTTTGTGCCTGAACATCGCCCTATTATTGAGCGTGCGGTCGCTGACTGTATACAAAAAGGGCTGTCTTATGATCTAGAGTTACAAAAAGTGACTGCAAAAGGTCGTCGTATCTGGGTACGCACCATTGGTCAACCTGTGCGGGATAATGCTGGCAACATTGTGCGCATACAAGGTGCTTTTCAAGACATCACAGACCGCAAGAAATTTGAATCCTTTAAGTCTGGCCAGCGTGCTGTTTTAGAGAAAATTGCTGTAGATGAGCCTTTGCATGACATTTTGCGCAAATCCGTTGCTTTGATTGAGGAGCAGTTTCCGCATTGTTTGTGCTCGGTCATGTTGTTGGATTATGAGCAAAAGCATTTGGTGGATGGGGTGGCAACCAAGTTGGATCCGAGTTACATGCTGCAATTAAATGGATTGCCCATTGGTCCCAAAACTGGTTCATGTGGCACTGCAGCTTTTGAAAAAAGACGTGTAATTGTCTCTGATATTCAGCATGACCCATTGTGGGAAGATTATCACCATATTGTAGAAGGCTACGATTTGCGTGCATGCTGGTCTTCTCCCATTTTCTCAAGTAAACAAAAAGTGCTGGGCACTTTTGCGGTGTACTACCAAGAAGTCCAATCGCCGAGTACGCCGGAAATTGAGCTGGTCGATGAGTGCTCTCATTTACTGGGGATAGCCATTGAGCGCCATCAGACACAACAACATCTGCATTTGTTAGAGGCTGGGATTGCCCGGCTAAATGATATTGTGATGATTACCGAAGCTGAACCTTTGGATGATTTAGGTCCACGTATCCTGTTTGTGAATGAGGCTTTTGAGCGTGTTACAGGTTACACGCGTGAGGAAGTCATCGGTAAATCGCCGCGCATTCTGCAAGGTAAAAACACGCAAAAACAAGAGTTAAGAAAAATTAGAGATGCGCTTAAAGCATGGCAACCGGTGCGAGCTGAAGTGATTAACTATAAGAAGAACGGTGAAGAAATCTGGCTGGAATTAGATATCGTACCCATCTCAGATGCCAGTGGTTGGTACACACACTGGGTAGCCGTTGAGCGTGATATTACACAACGTAAACAGGCCGAGAGCAAGATTCAACAGCTAGCCTTTTATGATGCGATGACCAACTTGCCTAACCGTCAGTTATTGCTGGACCGGTTGGAACAACACATAGCATCCAGCATACGTACGCATCATGCGGGTGCTGTGTTGTTCATCGATTTGGATAATTTTAAATCGCTCAATGATACACATGGCCATGATGTAGGCGATTTGCTGTTGAAAGAGGTTGCGCGCCGCATTGTGGAATGTGTCCGCGACACTGATACGGTGAGCCGGCTAGGTGGTGATGAGTTTGTGGTGGTAATTGACCAGCTGGAGGAAGATCTGCAACAAGCGGCGGTGCAAGCGCGTGCGGTGTGCGAAAAAATTCTCAATAGTTTTGAAGCCCCATTCAAACTCAATCAATACGTTCACCATAGCTCGCCCAGCATTGGGGTGACTTTATTCAATCACGAGTCACCCACTTCGGTTGATGAGTTATTGAGACGTGCAGACTTGGCGATGTATAAGGCAAAGAGTTCAGGCCGCAATACGTATCGCTTTTTTGATCCGCAAATGCAGGCCATGGTGAACGACCGGGTATCGCTGGAAGGCGACTTGCATTTGGGTGTGTTGAATAAACAATTCGAGCTTTACTATCAATCGCAGGTTGATAAATCGCGCAAAGTCATCGGTGCGGAAACGCTTATCCGTTGGCATCACCCAGAACGAGGCTTGGTCATGCCGGGCCAGTTTATTCAGTTGGCGGAAGACTCTGGGCTGATATTGCCAATTGGCCAGTGGATTTTAGAAACAGCCTGTCAGCAGTTGTTGTTATGGGCTAAGCAGCCTCACACCGCACATTTGGTGCTCTCTGTGAATGTCAGTGCACGCCAATATCAGCAAGCAGATTTTGCTGAAAAGCTCATTCAGCTGATTGATAAAACAGGCGTTGATCCGACTAAGTTGAAGCTTGAGTTGACTGAAAGTATGTTGGTAGAAAATGTGGAGGACATCATCATCAAAATGTCATCGATTAAAGCAAAAGGCATAGGCTTCTCATTGGACGACTTTGGCACAGGGTATTCTTCACTTTCCTATCTCAAACGCTTACCGCTTGATCAGTTGAAAATTGACCAATCGTTTGTGCGAGATGTAAACACCGATCCGAATGATGCAAGTATTGTGCGTGCGATTATTACGTTAGGCCTGAATTTAGGGCTAGACGTGATTGCAGAAGGTGTAGAAACTGAAGCACATATGCAGACGTTAATTGAGGGTGGGTGCGAGGCATTCCAAGGTTATTTATTTAGTAAGCCGGTACCGATTGACCAATTTGACGCCATGATGGCTAATTCGAAAGACTCGCTATCTCAGTAAGCTGAGTTACTTCTCAATCACTTCGTGCGCGGTGGATTTAATTAGTACAGAAATTTTTTAAACCAACATTTGCACAATCTTTCTTTATCCACCTTGCGTACTAACATTGGATGCCTCATGATGATTTCTATTGTTTATTTTTTAATCATTAGGAGAAATCCATGCAATTCAAACGTAAAAAATTGTGGTTGGCGACTTGTTTACTGACCTTACCCATGGCAATAGCCATGGCAGAAGATGCACCAAAATCGGTGAACGAGCAATTGGTGGATACCCTAACTACCTTATCCGGAGGGCCACATGCAGGTTTCCGCGCCAATCATGCCAAAGGTATTTTGGCCACTGGTGAATTCACACCATCAGCCTCGGCTGCCACGCTCACAAAAGCGGCACATCTTCAAACAAAATCAACCCCTGTTGTTGTGCGGTTTTCAAATGCGACCGGTGTGCCCAATATTCCTGATGCCAATGGCAACGCATTCCCCAAAGGGATAGCTATTCGTTTTCAATTGCCAGAGGGTGAAATCAGCGACATGGTGTGTATCTCAGTCAACGGTTTCCCTGCAGCGACGCCAGAAGATTTTTTAGGGTTATTGAAAGCCATTGCTGCCAGTGGGCCTGAGGCGGCTAAACCTTCACCGGTAGAACAGTTTTTAGGGTCGCACCCAGCTGCTCTAGCTTTTGTCAAAACACCTAAATTGCCACCAGTTAGTTTTGCTACCCAGCCATTTTATGGCGTAAATGCCTTTAAGTTCACCAATGCTAAGGGTGAGGCGCAGTATGGACGCTATCGCATTGAACCAATCGCTGGCGCACAATTTTTAAGCGCAGAAGCGGCAGATAAAACCAGCCCGAATTATTTGATGGATGAATTACCTGCCAGATTAAGTAAGTCGGCGGTGAAGTATCGTATTTCTGTACAGTTGGCAGGTTCTGGAGATGTCATCAATGACCCGACCGTAGTTTGGCCAGACACGCGCAAAGTGGTGGAGTTGGGCGTGTTAACCTTGAATGCAATGCATGCCAATGGAGAGGCATTTGCAAAAGGAACCATGTTTAATCCACTGGCACTGGTAGATGGTATTGAGGCGTCCGATGATCCAATTCTGCTGGCGCGCCCCGGCGCTTACGCGGTAAGTTTCGGCAGACGCTTGCAAAGCCAATAATCAAACATAGGTGTCATAGATAGGACTGTTCGTTTTACGAGGACAGTCCTAGTGTTTTTAGATTGGCTACACGCCCATGGTAGAGCGCCGACACTAAATCTGATTGAGTCACAATGCCCACCAGTTTACGTTCATCATCCAGTACAGGAATATGTTGCAGTATGCGTTGTTGCGTCATGCGTGGAATCAGCTCAATGATATGCATGTGCATATTGGCGGTGACTACAGGGCTGGTCATAATCTGGCCGACGACCTCTGGTTTATCGGAGTGATGTCCCGCTGTGCGTCGAATAAATTGTTTTAATTTGCCTTCAAAGTCGTCATAAACCTCTAGGTTGGCATTTTTCATAAAATCCACTTGTGTGATGATGCCAATCACCAGCCGACTCTTGTTCACCACTGGCAAGGCCTTAATGTTGTGTTTGCGTAACAATGACCAAGCTTCTTCTAGCTCGGTACCAAACTCAACGGTGATAACATCTTTTTTCATAATGTCGCTGCATCGAACTTCACCAAAGCGACGACGGTAAGCGTGCATTTCTGTTTGTTGGAAGATTTTTTCCAAATCATCGCGGCTAATATCTAATAGCTCATTATGCTCTTTGAGTACTGCATTGAGGTCATCGGAGTTAAAACCAAACCGCAGTTCCGCAGGAATATCCTTACTGAGCACATCCTGCTTGCTGACTAACGCTGTGTGAGGATAGCTGTGTTTTGTAGAGCGGTGAAACGCCATGGCCACCAGAATAATGATGCAGGAGTTGAGTGCGACTGGGGCTAACACAAAGCCATAACCCAGTTGGTGTATAGCGTTGCCACCCAACACCGCAGTGAGTGCTACTGCGCCACTGGGTGGGTGCAAGCAACGCAAATACAGCATGACCAAGATGGATAGGCTGACCGCAACGGCGGCAGATAGCATGGGGTGCGTAATAAAAATGGCGCATGTCACGCCAATGATGGCCGCTACAAGATTGCCACCAAATAGCGACCAAGGTTGGGCCAATGGGCTGGCTGGCACTGCAAATAGGAGTACCGCAGAAGCGCCCATGGGGGCGATTAAGTAAGGGATGGCAGTGACATCCTGCACGCACCAATAGCTGATGGCGCTGGTGAGGGCAATGCCTGCAAAGGCGCCAATGCTGGAGCGTAAACGCTCACGATGAGAAATCACGGTGGCTGCGGGTAGAAAACTGCGGAGCCAATCTTGCAACTTGAACATGATGTGGTTGTGCTGTTAAAACGCCATTTTAGCATGCACTTTTTAAGTGCATCTATTTGGCCGTCTAATCAAAGCCATATTAATTGATAGCGATTTGGTTAAGCAATGGCAAAGTAGCTTGAACGAATTGTGTTAAATATATATATTTATATAAATATAATTTGCATAAATTAATTAATGTGGCTAAAATAGGGCATGCTGATAATTATGGTTGTCAGCACACATCATTAAGTTGCAATACAACCATTGCAAAACAACGTTCGCGCACTGATCAATCAATACCAGCATTAAAATCAATGAACTTTACCTCAAACGATTAAAGTTTGAAGTTGGTGACAATCATGCGCATTGTGAGGAAACAGTTGAACAACGAATCCACAACCCATTCATTTTCAAACGAGATTGCCGTATTTGGCGAAGTGCTTGCCGATATGTTCCCAGACAAATATGTGCTGGGCGGCGCACCCTTTAATGTGGCCAGACATCTGCGTGGGTTTGGTATGCATCCCGTTTTCATTACACGGACCGGGCAAGATGCCCTGAAAGATGAGCTGCTAAATGAAATGCACGCCAGAAACATGGAGACTATTGGCGTTCAACATGATCCGGTTTACCCAACTGGTCAAGTCAAGGTGACGCTGGTGGAGGGCAATGCAGACTATGAAATTTTGCCCGACCAAGCCTATGACTTTATTCATGCCGGTATGACACACATGATTACCATGGCCATCAAGCCAGAAATTGCTTACTTTGGCACGCTGGCGCAACGTAGCGTTAAATCAAGATTGGCGCTGGATCGCTTTTTAAGTGATTGCAAATGTCCACGTTTTTTGGATATCAACTTGCGTAAGCCTTGGTACAGCAAACACACCATCACACGCTCCTTGAGGCGTGCAGATGTCGTCAAACTCAACGAGGACGAATTAACGGTAGTGGCGCAAGCCGCGGCTATCACGGCCAAAGACCCTGAAGCACAAACTGATGCGCTGATAGCGAAATTTGATTTGACTGAGGTGGTTGTGACTTGTGGTGCAAAAGGCGCATGGGTGATGAATCAAGGTCGACATGTTACGCACGCAGCCGTCACTACACAAGCCAAACTGGTGGATACCGTTGGTGCGGGCGATGCGTTTGCAGCGGTCTATATGCTAGGCATGCTCAACGGATGGGACATTCCAAGAAGGCTAGAACATGCTAATCGATTTGCCTCTGAAATATGTGGGGTAAGAGGCGCAGTGCCAGAAGATATGCATCTCTATACGCAGTTGAGGCAAGCATGGTGAACACGCAGCAAGAAAAGCCACTGTACATCTTAATGCTCAGTTTGCATGGCCTGATGCGCGCCGAAAATCTTGAGCTTGGGAAAGACAGTGATACCGGTGGTCAAATTAAGTATGTGATTGAGTTGGCAACACAACTTGCACAACATTGTGAGGTTGAAAAAGTCGATGTCATCACGCGACTGATTGAAGATGAAGACGTGTCTGATGACTATGCGCAGCCATCAGAAACCATCGCTAAGCAATGCCATTTGGTCAGAATTCCCTTTGGACCCAAACGTTATTTAAGAAAAGAGAGCCTTTGGCCACATCTGGATCAGGCCGTAGATAAGTGCCTGAACTACATCAGACAACAAGAGCGGCTGCCAGACTTAATTCACACCCATTATGCGGATGCTGGCTATGTGGGCGAGCAGTTGTCTTTGCTGTTAGGTATTCCATTGATTCACACAGGTCATTCACTGGGCAGACCCAAGCAAGCCAGAATGTTGGCAAATGGTAGGAAAGCGTCTGCAATAGAGAAGCAATTTAATTTTGCGCGCCGTATTGCGATTGAGGAGGCCATACTCAAGCATTCATTGTTGGTGGTGACCAGCACGCAACAGGAGATTCAAGAGCAGTATGGTATGTATCAACATGTCGCGGATGCTAAATTTAAAGTGATTCCCCCAGGCATCGATACCTCGCAGTTTTCACCCCCGTTGCGCAGGCAATCAGCATCCCCTTTGCAAAATGAGATTGATGCCTATTTTTCAGCACCAGATAAGCCTTTGATTGTGGCGATATCCAGACCGGATAGCCGAAAGAACATTCAGGGCTTGATTCGGGCTTATGGCGAGAACCCGAGTTTGCAAGCACAGGCTAATCTGTTGGTAGTTGCGGGCTCCAGACAACATATTAATCAACTGGACGATAGCCAAAAACAAATATTGACTGGCCTACTCGTCGATATCGATTTCTATAATCTGTGGGGCAAGGTGGCAATTCCCAAACATATTGCACAAGCAGATATTCCCGAGCTGTATCGACTAGCTGCCAAAAAAAGAGGGGTATTTGTTAACCCTGCACTGACCGAGCCATTTGGATTAACGCTGATTGAGGCAGCGGCCAGTGGTCTGCCCATTGTTGCACCAGACGATGGCGGGCCACGCGATATCATCAGTAATTGTCGTAATGGCGTGGTGACGAATACTTTAGATAGTCAAGCCATTGCTGATTCTATTTTGCAGGTGATTGGCGATAAGAAAAGATGGCGGCAATACGCCAATAGCGGCATTGTGGGAGTGTGGCGACATTACAGTTGGACAGCCCATGTGGATAACTACTTAAAAGCCGTGCGTCGTATTTTACGTAAAGATTTAAAACGCATGCGCAGACAACACGCGATTTATCTGCCGCAAACCAAGAGTAGTATGCCAACCGCCAAAGCGGCACTGATCAGTGATATCGATAATACCTTGATCGGTGACAAACCATCGCTAGTGGCGCTTGGCGGATGGCTGACGCAACAACAAGGTCAGTTGGTGTTTGGTGTCGCCACTGGCAGGCCTTTGGAGAGTGCAGTCAATATACTTAAGCGCCATCAAGTTCGCACGCCAGATGTCATTATCAGTTCTGTTGGCACTGAAATTCATTATGGCAAACGATTGGTGCCAGATTTGGGATGGGCTGCGCATATACGCTATTTATGGCGTAGAGATGCGTTAGCCGAGGCGCTGGCAGAGTATCCACAATTGAAGTTACAGCAACCGGAGAATCAGCGTGAGTTTAAATTAAGCTATGTTGTCTCTCCTAAATCGATGCCACCCATTGAAGCGCTCCAACAGTTTCTGCATCAAAAAAAATTGCATGCGCAACTCATCTACTCGCACGATGAGTTTTTAGATGTGCTGCCCATCCGCGCCTCAAAAGGGCATGCTATCCGTTACTTTGCCTACAAATGGGGGTTGCCGGTAGCGCGTTGTATAGTGGCGGGGGATTCCGGTAATGACGTCGAAATGCTGATGGGGGATACCTTGGCGATTGTGGTGGGAAATCACAGTCAAGAAATCGCACATTTAAGACAGGGCACCCAAATTTATTTTGCTCAGCAACACTATGCAGCTGGCATATTGGAGGGGATAGCGCATTATCAGCCGGTATTAAAAGATGTGCTTAAGTTAGGAAACAGCTAAGGTATGTACGAACAAATATCACATTCTGTGCTTAACGATATTCTGGTGAGACTAGAGCCAGAAATGAAATCCAAAGACCTCAAGCATTTTTATATTCGCTTGGGTGCAAATTTTTACGCAATTTATAACTTATTTCAGCAGTTATATGGGTCACGACCTGATTTTAAAGACAAGCTTTATGTCTTGGTAAAAACCTTGGCACAGGCTTATGTGGCTCGACGCGATGCGTTAAAACATCTGGATTTTGAACGTGAAAAAGTCCATGACTGGTTTTTACACCAGCGTTGGGTGGGTTATGCCGTGTACTGCAAAGAGTTTGCCGGCAATTTGGAAGGCTTACAGCAACACCTTTCTTACTTGCAGGAGTTAGGTGTGAATATGCTGCATATCATGCCGATTTTAGCGTGCCCACCCGCCGAAAATGATGGTGGCTATGCGGTAAGCAATTTTAGAAAAATCGATGCAAAGGTTGGTAACCTCAAAACACTCGACGCACTCGTTACCAACATGAAAGCCCGCGAGATGTTGTTGGTGTTAGATGTGGTGGTCAACCACACCTCTGACCAACATGCCTGGGCCGTGGCCGCAAAGCAGGGCGATCCATACTACCAAGACTACTATCATGTGTTTGACGATAGAAGTATCCCAGATGTGTATGAAGAAACCATGCCGGAAATTTTTCCTGAAACCGCTCCGGGAAACTTTACTTGGGATGCGGCCATGGGCAAGTGGGTCATGACCGTGTTCAACCACTATCAATGGGATTTAAATTATAAGAACCCTGCGGTATTGATTGAGATGGTCGATATCATTTTGTTTTGGGCTAACAAGGGTGCTGACATCATCCGCTTGGATGCTGTTGCATTTCTGTGGAAGAAAATGGGCAGCCAATGCCAAAATGAACGAGAGGCACATCTCATTTTGCAACTGATGAAAGATTGCTGCCAAGTGGTTGCGCCAGGTGTTTTGTTTATTGCCGAAGCGATTGTTGCGCCCGTAGAAGTCACCAAGTATTTTGGTGAGGATGCGATAAACGCCAAGGAATGTGAGATTGCCTATAACGCCACATTGATGGCTTTGTTGTGGGATGCGGTGGCCACAAAAAATGCCAAGTTGCTCAATCATGGCATTAAAAGTATTCCGGATAAATTAGAGCGTACCACTTGGCTGAATTACATTCGTTGTCATGATGATATTGGTTTGGGGTTTGATGACCAAGATATTGTGCGCGCTGGCTATGATCCAAAATCGCATCGGGCATTTATATTAGATTATTTCACCGGCAAGCATCCTGACTCCTCCGCAAGAGGGATTCCCTTTGGGCAAAACCACAAAAATGGTGATGCCCGCATTGCAGGCTCATTGGCTTCGCTGGCTGGGTTAGAGCACGCATTGGCAACCGGAGATGCCTATGCAATCCAATCCAGCATTAGTACCATCTTATTGTTGCACAGTGTCATCATGTCCTTTGGGGGTATACCGCTTATTTATTATGGAGATGCCATCGGCATGCTCAATGATGCTTCTTATCTTGGTAATGATGCCAAAAAAGAGGATGCACGTTGGATTCATCGGCCATCTATGAATTGGGACGATGCAGAACAACGAAAAGTAGTGGGCAGCGTTCAGTATCAAATATTCAGCGCGCTCAAAAAGATGATTGCCATACGCAAAGAAGTAGAAGCCTTTGCCGACCACAATAACCGTGAGTTGTTGGAGGTGGATAATCCGCACTTATTTGTGTATTCAAGATTCTGCGCGCGCGATGTCAAAGCCCGTATTTTGGTGCTGTGTAATTTTGATATCCAACCACAGTCTTTGAGTACAGCCCTACTGCGTAAAAAAGGCTTTTTACAACACGCCCTAGTCAAAGATGTGGTGACTGGCGAAATGATATCCGCCATGTCTGAGGTGATTGAAGTGCCGGCGCTTGGGTTCTATTGGCTGAATACGTAAAGATCAATCTCAGAGAAAGGACACGCATGGAGCAAACTATATTGCAATTAGGATTTACCGATTACGCCCAATTTTTGAAGGTCACACATATTCTTTTTAAAATTATGGTCATTCTGACCATCGCGTTTATCTTGCTCAAAGTCAGTGGCAAGCTAATTAAGAAAGTCATGGCGCAGCTCAAATTGCGTGCTGGGGATAATCAGGAGGAAAATAAACGTGTAGAAACCATGTGCCGTGTGATTCGTTATGTGGTCACTGTCATCATTTATGCAGTCACCATCATCGAAATTCTCAATGAAATCGGTATCTCGATTGCCCCGATTTTAGGGGCGGCGGGTGTGGTCGGTTTGGCGGTGGGTTTTGGTGCACAAAGCCTGATTAAAGATTACTTTAATGGCTTTTTCCTGCTGTTGGAAAATCAGATACGACAAGGCGATGTGGTGGAGGCCGGGGGCAAAGCAGGCTTTGTTGAGGAAGTCACCTTGCGCCATATTCGCATGCGAGACTATGACGGCGATGTGCATTATGTGCCCAATGGAATTATCACCACAGTCACCAATAAAAGTCGAGACTACGCGCAGTCTGTGATTGATGTGGGCGTGGCGTACCGTGAAGATATCGATGTGGTCATTGATGTGATGCAGACAGTTGGTGAAGAGATGTATCAAGACGAACAGTTTTCTCTGAAAATCCTATCGCCTTTAGAAATGGCAGGGGTAGAACGTCTGGATGACTCGGCAGTGATTTTGCGTTGCCGCTTTAAAGTATTACCACTCGAGCAATGGACAGTGCGGCGTGAATATTTTAGAAGGATTAAATATGCGTTTGAACAACATCAAATTGAGATACCGTTTCCACACTTAACCCTTTATCCCGGCGAAAACCGTGATGGTACCGCGCCTGCTCTGCGTTTAGCAAAAGGCTAGTCAGCTTACATATCGGATAGAGGTAAGGTCTCAAGTTTGTGGCTACGCACGCCTAGTTGCTTAATCACTTTATCTAATACGCTGTCCAACTGCATTAATACTTCTACCGACATGGCGTTAAGGGCTTCCGGCAGCACGCCTTCAGCTGGGCTCGGCGCTTTGGCCAATATTGCAATCGCCTGCTCGGTCACACACAGTCCAACTCTACGCTGGTCTTGCTCGCTGCGCATTTTGGTCACCAACTTGGCTTTGGCAAGTTTATCTACAAGCTGGCTACACGTGGATTGATGAATGGATAAACGGTTAGCCAATTCGGAGACGCCTATGTTTTGAGTGCGGTGAATCTCTTGCAAAAGCCACAATTGCGAGCCAGAAATTCCACAGTGTTGCTCAACCTCACGAAAATGCTGACGTACGGTGCCATAGATAACCCGAAACTTTTTCAGTGCGTTGGCTGCTGCCTGCGCGTTGTCGAGCGTTGAGGAATGTGTCGTATTGATGGAAGCTGCAGTCATGTTCCGCCCATTGTATGTATTGGCCATTGAGGTGGCATATGGTTATTGTAGGATTATATCGTGAGCATCTACGCATGCAATCGGTGCTTGTTCGTGATGCAAAGGCGAATCTCCTTTTAAGCAGGTAAGCCAGAGTCACTGTCTGCATGCATTGACCCAATAGAGCTACTTATACAGTGTTTGTTTTGCTTTAGTATTTATCTGGCTTGGCGTAAAGTAAGTTATCAGCGTAAAGTAGCTAATAAACGCACAGTTCTAGCGATTTACCATCAATTGTATTTGGGTGTTTTAATTGAGACCAGTTTCAGCATTTTCAAGGTATGTCTTTTTCACACTCGTTTTGTTTGTGCTAGTGGTGCTTGCATTCTCAGTCTATGTATATGCAGAAAAGCGTGTAGATAAACTGAGTATATTGCGCATTACCTCTTTTCAACTGGCTGACGAATTGCGGCAGTCTTCCGAAGATCTCACACGGATGGTCCGTAGTTATGTACAGACTGGTGATCCTATCTATAAAGCGCATTTTCAAGAAATTTTAGATATACGTGACGGTCGTGCCCCACGTCCAGTGGAGTATCAAGGTATTTATTGGGATTTGGTGTTAACAGACGACAAGCGCCCGCGGCCATTGAGTAACGTCAAAAAGCCCTTGCTCGACTTAATGAGTGAACAGGGGTTTACGCCAGAGGAGTTCGCCAAGTTGGCTGAAGCTAAGGCAAACTCAGATGCATTAACGCAAATAGAGTTTAAGGCGATGGGGATGATTGAATCGGCTGACACCGTCACGGATGTATTGCGTTCAGAAGCCGCCTCGTTGCTGCATGATCAAAATTACTATCATGCAAAAGCCGGCATCATGAAGCCGATTGATGAGTTCAATAAGATGATCGACAAGCGTACTCAAGTGGCTGTTGATAATGCGGTGCGAGCGGCCAGTATTTTAAGGTGGGTATTTATTTTATTTGGGTTGGTGCTGCTTTGGATGTTATGGCGCACCTATGACGCGTTGCGGCATACATTGGGGGCAAGCGTCGATGAGTTGCATGAACATATTGTGAGGCTAGGCAGAGGTGATATTACTGCACCCATCCCAGTCCCCAAAGGCATGTCTGGCAGTGTGATGGATTGGCTTTCCGAGACGCAAATCAATCTGGCTAAGATTGACGCAGAAGAGAAATCGGCTAAAAAACACAACGAGCGGCTCACACAGCTATATGCAGCACTCAGTCAATGTAACCAGTCTATCGTGCGATGCGAGAGTCAAGCCGAGTTATTTCCGGAGATATGTAAGGTGGCCGTGGTGTTTGGCGGTGCCAAACTGGCCTGGATAGGTTTGCTGGACGCGCACAATCAAGAGATATTCCCAGTGGCTTCCTATGGTGAGGGGTCTGCCTATTTAAATGGTATTTATATTTCGACCAATCCTAGTGAGCCTTCCGGCCAAGGGCCAACCGGTGTGGCTGTACGTGAAAACCGCCCATACTGGTGTCAAGATTATAAAAATGACCCAGTGACTGCGCCTTGGCGTGAGCGGGCCGAGATTTATGGCTGGGGCTCTTCTGCCTCCTTACCTTTGCATAAAAACGGCGAGGTAGTGGGGGCATTTACCTTGTACTCGTCCGATGTGGGTGCCTTTGATGAAGATGCGCGCAAGCTGTTGGAAGAAATGGCTACCGATATTGACTTTGCGCTAGACCGCTTTGAGATTGAGACAGAGCGTGAGACCTACCGAGAAAACTTGCAGCATAGTGAAGAGAGCGCAAGGCTCATGCTGGAGAATTCGCTCGATGCTGTCGTCAATATGAACGTGGAAGGCATTGTCACGGAGTGGAGCGGATCGGCTGCGCGCATCTTTGGCTACTCTCGCCAAGAAGCCATGGGTAAGCTGTTAGGTGATTTAATTGTGCCGTTTCAACATCGCGAAGCGCATGCCAAAGGTATGCGGCGTTTATTGACGACCGGACAGAGTAATATCATTGGCAAGCTCATTGAGATTGTGGCTATTCGACGCGATGGAGTGGAGTTTCCAGTGGAATTGTCGATTGCACAAATTAAGCGTGGGGGCGAAATCTTCTTCAGTGCGTTTATTCGTGATATTTCAGAACGTAAAGCCTCTGACGCGCGCATTCAATATCTGGCTAACTATGATGCGCTGACAGGGTTGGCGAACCGGAACCAACTCAATGAGCGGGTAAAATATTCTATTAGTCTGGCGCAACGCAGTCATGAAAAAATCGCGCTGATGTTTTTGGATATCGACCACTTTAAAGATGTCAATGATAGCCTAGGGCATAGTATCGGTGATTTATTGCTGGTTGAATTGGCGAGTCGGTTTAGGTCTACCTTGCGCGAAGAGGACACCATTTCAAGGTTAGGCGGCGATGAGTTTATTTTACTTTTACACAATGCAGATGAATACGCCGCTACGCATGTGGCGCAAAAACTATTGCGGGCAATTGAACACCCAATGTTGATTGAAAACCACCAATTGTCGGTGACCGCTTCAATTGGGATTGCGGTATATCCTAATGATGGCGAAGACTTGGAGGCCTTGCTGAGAAACGCAGACGTGGCCATGTATAAAGTGAAGCAGGAAAATCGCAATGGTTATCGCTTCTATACCGCCAAAATGCAAACGCAGTCTGCGCGTAACTTGCTGTTGGTCAATGCGTTGCGTCAGGCCATTCAGCTCAATCAGCTAGAAGTCTACTACCAGCCACAAATTAATGTTTGCGATAATCGAATTGTGGGCGTTGAGGCACTGTTACGCTGGCATCATCCGGAACTGGGCATGGTGTCGCCGGCAGAATTTATTCCTTTGGCTGAAGTCAGTGGTTTGATATTGAACATAGGCGAGTGGGTATTGCGACAAGCGGTACGCCAAGCAAAAATCTGGTTGCTCACTGGTTTTAAACCCATGATTATGGCGGTCAATTTGTCTGTGGTGCAGTTCCGAGATCCTGGGTTGCCTGATTTGGTCACAAACATTTTAGAAGAGGAAGGACTGCCTCCAGAGTATTTGGAATTGGAGTTGACGGAGGGGGTTGCGCTGGAAGACCCACAAGGTGCGATTGCGTTTATGGATGCCTTGCACGAGCGTGGCGTGCGCATGTCGATTGATGATTTTGGTACCGGTTATTCATCACTCAGCCATCTCAAAAAATTCAAAGTGTATAAGCTCAAAATTGACCAGTCGTTTGTCCGTGACATCAGTACGGATGAAGAAGACAAAGCGATTGTGATTGCGATTATTCATTTGGCGCGCAGCCTAGGCTTAAAAACCATTGCCGAAGGTGTAGAGACGGCAGGTCAACTCGCCTTCTTGCAACAACAACACTGTGATGAGGTGCAGGGCTATTTGTTTAGCAAACCCTTACCTGCTGACGAGATGGAAAGTTTGTTACGAAAGTGTGCGATTGATTGAGTTTGGATTTGAAAATCATAAAAAACGCCCATCCAGTTTACGGTTGGGCGTTTTTAGTTTTATGTGATGGTCAATTAAACATTGCGTTTGCGAATGCCCATGCCAATCACGCCAAGACCAGCTAAAAATAAAGCATAATTTTCAGGCTCTGGTACAGCAGCAATGGTGCCAGGTGAACCGATTTCAAAAGCGTTATTACTTGCCACAAAAGCGCCATTGACACCAACACTGCTCAATTGAGCAATGGCGCCGTTGATACCAGCTGCATTATCAAAGGTTTGGTAGGGGGATGTTGCATCAGCGGCACCAAAGCTGACATTGGCCTGACGTACGCCTGCAGCGTTATAAATATTTACCGCATCTCCAGAGGTACTTAAGCCGATACCAGAACCGCTATAGTAGCCCACCAGTGGTGATGGATTGCTGCCAAACCATGTGCTCACAAATGAGGTGATATCTGCGCCATTCGCACTTTCCATGAATATCACGGATTGACCAGCAGCAATATTTGCGATGCCATTTAATGCCAAAGCAGCACCGAAAGAATTTGAACTGTCATCTACTTTCCAACCAGCAATATCTATGGCTGTGTTGCCCATATTGGTTAATTCAAACCAGTCAGCTTCGTAAGGGGCATTACCGCTACCCCAAGGTGCAACTTCTGTAATGGCAATATTTGCATTTGCTTGTAACGAGAGTGAAACAGTAAGCGCTGCAAGCGCGTATGACAAAGTCATTTTCATGGTGTACTCCAATGTTTAATAGGATAGTAAAGTGGGTAAATAACAATCTTTTAACATTAGAGATGGATTGTGACTTGGAGACGCTGGAAGGTGGTCCGGTTGGACTAGCCAGCACCCATCTACAAGGTTTCGGGTTCTGATAGTTCTATCTTTAACAAATCTTTCAAATCCTGACGGCCTTGTTCTGTCATGCTTAAGATGGCTTTCTTGTCATGGCGAATCTTTCTAGTGGCTTCCAATTGCTCGGTGTCATGTTGCTCGAAATGCTTGATGATTTTGGCAGCGGAGGTCGGCGTTTCGCCAATCGCCACCAGCGCTTGTTTGGCGGCTACCAAAGAGGAGTGGAACGTTTCGCGGATAGGGTCTAAATCTAAATCCCGCAAATCAAAGGCATCGGTTCGGCTGCGCGCTCTCACTACCATGCTGACGGATGGCCATTTTTGTTTGACCAATGTTGCCATTTCTAGTGTGGCTGCCGGATCGTTCACTGCCACTACCAATAGCTTGGCGGTTGCAATGCCTGCTTCTTCCAATAAGTCTAATCTGGCGGCATCACCGTAATAGCAGCGCCAGCCAAATTCGCGCATTAAATCTACTTGGTTGGGGTCGCTATCAATAATGGTGACATTGATGCCTTTGGCTAACAGCACTCTGCCCACGATTTGGCCAAACCGGCCAAACCCAGCAATAATGACGGCATTATTTTCTGTAATGGTGTCTTTGGGGCGTTCGCCACACTGGATGGTCAAGAAGCGGTCGTACAGCAGGAGTAGTAATGGCGTTATGAGCATGGATACTGCCACAATGGCATTGAGGATGTTGTAGGTTTCGCGTGGAATGGTGTTTTGAGCAAGTGCAACGCCAAAGATAACAAATGCAAATTCGCCAATTTGGGAGAGCGCCACACCGAATAGCAGATTGTCTCTAAACGAATACTTAAACAGGCGCCCCAGCCCCATCAGGATAGCCATCTTGGTGAGCACAATGAGTAAGGCAATCCCCACAATCATCAGAGGTGCGTTTGCCAACAGCGATAAATCAACCGACATGCCCACCGCGATAAAAAACAGCCCAAGTAGCAGCCCTTTGACTGGCTCGATATCTAATCGCAGTTCGTAACGGTACTCAGAATCCGCCAACAATACACCAGCGAGAAAAGTGCCCAGCGCCATGGATAGCCCTACGTATTGCATAGCGAGTGAGACGCCGATGACCAATAGCAAAGAAAATGCGACAAAAATTTCACGCATTTCCGTTTGCGCCACCACACGCATCACTGGTCTAAGCAGCGTTCTGCTGGCAAAAATAATCGCTACAATGGCAGCAATCGCTTTGACCACTGCCCAAATATCAAAACCCGCGGCATCGCCACTTGGGGCAATTAATGCAAGTAGCATGAACAGTGGAATGACGGATAAATCTTGAAACAGCAAGGTGGCAAACGAGGCCTGGCCACCGGGTGTGCTGAGCAGTTTCTTTTCAGAGAGTGCGGTGAGCCCAATCGCAGTAGATGACATGGCAACGCCCATGCCAATGACTATCGCCACCGGCCATGAGAAGTTGAGCAGATGGGCCACCACTGCCACCAACAGTAATGTAAAGGTGACCTGTAGCCCGCCCAAGCCAAATAGGGTTTTGCGTAACTCCCACACTTTTTGGGATTCAAGCTCTAGCCCCACTAAAAACAGCATGAGCACCACGCCAAATTCAGCAAAATGCAGCACGTGCTCTGGGTCATCAATCAATTGCAGCGCATATGGGCCAATCAATATGCCTGCAATTAAGTAACCAAGGACTGAGCCTAGCCCCAGCCTTTTAAAGATGGGGACCAAGACGATGGCTGCAGATAAGTAGATGGCAGCTTGAATGAGAAAAGATGCGTCGCCCATGTTGAATCGTCTTGGTGGTTGTAGATAGTGCGATTATAAAGAATAGGCCGTGAATGACCACTTAAGATTTTCAGCGACCTATTCTTGTTTAATCACCAAGCTGACCAATTTTTGTACGATAGGCGCTACCACCATAATAGTGGGGAAAGCGACCACGAACGCAAACGCCCAAGCTTTCAACCATACCTGCACAATCTGGCTGTGCAAGCCTACGTTAAACGCACTAATCACAAACGACATAATGCACGACATGATGAGTGCCATAAAAAAGGCAAACACTAATTTTTGGTATTTATGTTCTATCATCGCTGACTCCCTTAACCCGCTAAGCGCCTAACTAGCGCAAACCGCCAGCAATATACAAGGTTTCTCCAGTAATCCAAGCGGCTTCTTCAGAAGCAAAGAAAGCAACGGCTGGCGCAACATCATCCGGCTGCCCGATGCGGCCTAATGGTGTAACTGCCTCTACGTTGCTACGGTTTTGAATAAACCCAGTGGCATGCACTCCTTCGGTTTCTACCATGCCTGGATTAATCGCATTCACACGAATTTTACTAGGTGCAAGCTCTTTGGCTAGTGCGCGCGTGATAGAGTCTACTGCACCTTTGGTCGCGCTGTACACTGATAAGCCGGCCATGCCGTGTGTGCTGACCACAGAGCTGATATTCACCACACTGCCACCCGCTGTATTGAAGTGTTTGACTGCAGCTTGTGTGGTGAGTAAAAGACCCAACACGTTTAGATTAAACTGCTGGTGAAAATGCTGTTCATCCACATCGCTCAACGGGGCAGGAGTGTAGATGCCGGCGTTATTCACCAAGATGTCGATAGTGCCAAATGCGTTTTGCGTGGCAGTGAATAGGCGTTCAATATCTTCGGCTTTTGAGACATCTGCCTGCACCGCTACGGCTTTGCCACCGCGATGCAAAATATCCGCCACTACTTGCTCAGCGGCTGTTTTGCTTGAAGCGTAGTTGACGACGACAGCTGCCCCTTCTGAGGCCAGCCGTTTGGCTACTGCGGCACCAATGCCTTTTGATGCGCCTGTCACTACCGCTACTTTATTGATTAATCTCTGACTCATGTTGATGCTCCTTTAAAAGTGAGTAAATGGATTACTGAATTACTGGAGTCAGTATATTGTTCAATTAAATTATGATAAATAATGTAATATTGAAAACACTGTATAAAAAAATTGGACAATAGTGATGGATAGGTTTGATACTATGCGTGCGTTTACCCGGGTTGTGGAGCTTAATAGTTTTACTAAAGCTGCGCAATCGCTCAATGTGCCCAAGGCCACGCTATCCGCACAAGTGCTGGCTCTAGAAAAACGTTTACGGGTTAAATTGCTGCATCGCACCACACGTCATGTCAGTGTTACCACCGATGGTGCTTTGTATTACGAACGTGCAATCAAACTGCTACAAGATTTGGACGAGACAGAGTCCGCATTGAGCCAAGCGCGCGTGATGCATAAAGGCAGGCTGCGCGTGGATGTGTCTGCCACTGTCGCCAGACAAATCATACTGCCAGCGCTTAATGATTTTTTAAGACGGTACCCGGAAATCGCGTTTGAATTGGGTTGTACTGACCGCACCGTGGATTTATTGGAAGAGGGTGTGGATTGTGCGATTCGTGGTGGTATGCCGATAGATGAATCTCTAGTCGCCAAAAAACTCATTGAAACCAGCCGTATCACTTGCGCAAGTCCCACCTATCTTGAGCAGCATGGCACGCCCACAACGTTGGAGGCACTTGCGCAACATTCGGTCGTTAACTTCCAATCTCCTAGAACCGGTAAAGTGATTCCGTTTAACTATGTGGTTAATGATCAGTCAACATACATTCAAGGGCAACGCAAATTAATGGCGAACGAGATTGATGCCTGTGTCACCGCAGCCCTTGCGGATATTGGGATTGTTCAACTGCCTTACTTTGCGGTACGTGGCCATATTGAGAGTGGCAGACTCATACGCCTATTGCCTAACTATGCCTCGGAAATCACGCCGGTATACGTGGTGTATCTCCAAAACAGACATCTCTCAGCCAATGTGCGTGCGTTTGTAGATTGGGTGACGGAGCTGTTTGCGCAAGAGCAGCAACGCTATTACGCTTGTTGCCCTGTGCTTGCACGTGCGCAAAGCATTTAGCTTTTATAGAAAAATGATGGATATATAAAAAGACCTGCCAAGAATGCTTTTAAAAAGTATCATGCTCAAATACTCATTTGCCAATTCCATGTTAAGCCAAATAAATTGACTCGCCTGTTTAAATATTGTGCTGTCATTATCGCCTTAATCACAGTCATTACCACTCTCAACTATCGGTGGGCCGAGAGTTTAGGCTTAACTGGCGTCTCAATGCTCTATTTGTTATTGGTGGTTGGCGTTGCTTACTTTTACCCGACCACATTAACTATCTTCGTCGCATTCGTCAGTTTTTTATTGCTCAATTATTTTTTCGTAGAGCCTACCTTCACATTTCAAATCGCGCATGTTGCCTCACTTGCCAGTCTCATTAGTTTTTTGGTGGTTGCGTTGCTTATTACATCATTAGTTAAACGTCTGAAGCACGAGACCGACACCTCTCAGCGCGCATTTGCACGGGCAGAATTTTTAAGGCAATTAGCCGAAAAGCTCTCACATGCAGAAACGATGGACGGCATGTTGCAAGATTGCCAACAACTGCTACAAAACGCATTGGGTAAACCCGTGCACATCATCACCCATGACATGCTGCAACAGGACCAATATGCGCTCACTACTGAGCAAACGAGCGCCATTGCATGGGTGCAGGCCAACGGTAAACCATTGGGTTATGGCACAGGCAACTGGCCAGATTTAGATTGCTGGATAGTGCCGTTTAATCGGCTTAGCAGTCATGACCCGGTGGTATTGGTGCGTGAGGTGGCTACGCTGGCAGATGATAGCCAATTTGACACCCTTAAATTGGCAACAGAGCAAATAGCGTTGAGCTATCAACATGTATTGCAGAAGCAAAAAACGCTGGTAGCCGAAGCGCAAGCGCGGGAGGAGGCCATTAAAGGCGCGTTATTGGCATCTATCGCGCACGACATGCGCACACCGCTCACCTCAATATTGGGTGCAGCAACCACGCTTAACCAGCGCGAGCTAACGATAGATCAGCAGGGAATGCAGCACCTGACTACTCTGATTTCATCCCAAGCCAAACACTTAGCTAGAACCACCGAGAATATCTTGTCGTTGGTGCGTTTGGAATCCCTCTCGCATGATGCGATTGCCATGACATTGCAATCGCCTGAGGAGATTGTGGGCATATTGGCAAACCTTTACCAGTATCAAAGCTATATGTCGCCACTTTCTATTCGGGTGCAAACCCCAGATTTGTTGATTCAGGCCAATAGCGATTTGGTATTACTTGCCCTGACTAACTTAGTGGAAAATGCAATACAAGCTAACCAAGCGCAAGATTTAGCGCTTGCGCCTGTGGAAATCATTGTGGAGGCTGATGATGAACACGTATGCTTGCGTGTATGCGATAGTGGCATCGGGTTTCCGGATGGTTTCAACACAAGTAATATCAAGAAGTTTGCATCCACCCGAAGCAAAGGGTTTGGCTTGGGTTTGTCTATCGTTGAGGCCGTTGCAAAATTGCACCATGCATCGCTCGTGTTTGAAAAAAATCAAGGCCAAGGTGCAATGGTCAGTTTAATCTTTAACCAACCAAAGGTAGATCTGCAGCATGTTGGATAAGCCATCTATTTTGGTTGTGGAGGATGATGCAGAGATCCGACAATTTCTGCAATCCAGCTTGCAGCTGAATGGGTTTGTGACGGTGTGCGTTAGCAAAATAGAAGAGGCCAAACAACACTTTTTAAGTGCCAAACCAGCATTAACGATTTTAGATTTAAACCTACCAGATGGAGATGGCGCAGAATTTATTGCCACTGTCCGTCAATCTTCCGATCTGCCGATTATTGTGTTGTCAGCCAAGCAATCAGAGCAAGAAAAAGTGAGATGTTTTGATTTGGGTGCGGATGATTACATTGCCAAACCGTTTGGGGTGCAAGAGTTGTTGGCACGCATACGGGTGAGTTTAAAACGCACCCGAAAGATGAGTCTTAGAGATGATGTGTATCAAATCGATGCCTTACAAATTGATGTGGCAAATCAGTGGGTCAAGTTGGGCGGTACCACACTCCATCTCACGCCCATTGAGTTTAAGTTGATTTTTCATCTGGCGCAAAAACCAGGCAAGGTGTTCTCGCATCGCCAACTACTCAGTGCGGTGTGGGGCAGTGAATATGTGGATGAGATTCACTATCTACGGATACACATGGGCAGGCTTCGCGCAAAAATTGAGCATAACCCTGCAATGCCGCGATATATTCTGACCGAGTCAGGCATTGGGTATCGTTTGGCTGCACAATAAAAGTTTATATTTTGTTTATGTGATTGATATGTGGCAGATGTTGGAATAGTGCCTTCTTAACAAAAGAGGTATTCAATATGTCACGACAAGCAAAGGGCCTGGCCGCACTCACGCTGGGGGCGATAGGTGTGGTGTACGGAGATATCGGCACCAGCCCGCTGTATACCGTCAAAGAAATTTTTGGGGAATCAACCGGTATTGCGCTCACGCAGGCCAATATTCTGGGCGCTGTCTCGGCAATTTTTTGGGCGCTAATGTTTGTGGTGACACTTAAGTATGTATTACTTGTGTTGCGTGCAGATAATCGTGGAGAGGGCGGCATCATGGCTCTATTAGCACTGGCCGCTTCTGCAGTACAACACCATCGTACTAAAACTATTTTATTTGCGTTAGGTGTGTTTGGTGCCGCTTTGTTTTACGGTGATAGCATTCTCACCCCCGCCATCTCCGTGCTTTCGGCGGTGGAGGGGTTGTCGCTCATTACGCCTGCTTTTACCCCTTATGTATTGCCCATCACCATTGCCATTCTGATTGGCCTATTTTTATTTCAAAAGAAAGGCACAGCACAAGTTGGTCGGTTATTTGGCCCAATTATTGTGATGTGGTTTCTCACCTTGGGCACTGTAGGGGTATGGCACATTGTGCAAGCGCCAGCTATTCTTCAGGCCATTAACCCACTGTATGCATTGCAATTTTTTGCCGATAGAGGCGCTGGTGTGTTTTTAGCAGTAGGGGCCGTAGTGCTGGCAATTACTGGGGCAGAAGCACTATATGCGGATATGGGGCACTTTGGTCGTCCGGCAATTCGTATTGCATGGTCTTGTTTGGTGCTGCCCGGATTGGCGCTCAACTATTTTGGTCAAGGCGCATTGCTGCTGACAAACCCAGCGGCGGTGGCCAATCCGTTTTATTTGGCGTTTCCTCCCGATTTGCTATTCCCGGCAGTGATTCTCTCCACAATGGCCACTATTATTGCTTCTCAGGCCGTCATTTCCGGTGCGTATTCCATTACCAGACAAGCCATTCAACTTGGCTTTCTGCCACGCATGCATATATTGCACACCTCCAAAAACGAGTCTGGACAAATCTATATTCCAGCCATCAATTGGGCACTGCTTGTTGCGGTCATCTTGACAGTCATGGCGTTTAAAAACTCCTCAGCAATTGCCGCCGCCTATGGCATCGCCGTCACAGGTACCATGGTGATTACTTCTATCCTTACCTTTTTTGTGGTGCGCAATATTTGGCATTACCCACTTTGGATAGCAATAAGTGCTACGGGTATTTTCATTAGTCTCGATGTGCTATTGCTTGCATCCTGTTCCGTCAAGTTTCTGAATGGTGGCTGGTTTCCTATTGCCTTAGCCATTTTGTTGGTCATCGTGATGTGGACATGGCGTCAGGGCAGACAAGTGTTGCTAGGTAAGATTCATGATGATGACCCGAAGATGGAACAGTTTATCCAACAATTGACGCACAGCGATATTCCACGTGTGGAGCGCACTGCGGTATATCTCAATGCCAATACCACCACAGTGCCTCAAGCCTTGTTGCATAATCTCAAGCATAATCAGGTGTTGCATCAGGTTAACTTGATCGTGACGGTGCAATATGCAGATATCCCTGAGGTGCCAGCAGAACAACGTTGTGAGGTGAGTGCGCTGGGGCATGGTTTCTGGCAAATTAAATTGTGCTATGGCTTTATGCAAACACCAGATATTCCAACTGCTTTGTCCTTGTGTCAGTTGCCGGATTTTGCTTTTGATCCGTTTACCACGTCCTATTTTGTCAGCAGAGAAACCATCATCTCTGGCCATGGCGGCGCGATGGCAAAATGGCGTGATGAACTATTCAGCCTAATGTCTCGCAATGCTGGAAGTGTGGTGGATTATTTTAATATTCCCAGCAATAGCGTGATAGAGCTAGGCTCAAGGGTGCATATTTAATGTTAAATAGTTGCATGACAACACCAAAGGTATACCGAGAGATGAATGTGAAACAATTGAACCGCATAAAGAAGTATTGCATGCCAACTATGTTGGTGTTTTGCCTGAATGTCTCGGCTGCGGAAAACAACACCAGTGAGGCAGACAGCCTGAAGATAAGTGGCTATTTAGAGTCCTATTACATCTACGATACTCATGACCCCGCTAGCGACACAAGGCCAAGTTTTGCTTATAGCCATAATCGGGTCGGTAAGCCCAGTATTAACTTGGCGATGATTAAAGCCAGTTTCAATCAGCCATATATCAGAGCTAATTTAGCCATAGGGTCAGGCACTTACATGCGTGCAAACTACGCGCTAGAGCCCAATGATTTGCAAAAGCTCTTTGAGGCCAATGTGGGGGTCAGGTTGTCAGACACTAACTTGTGGCTAGATGCAGGCGTGTTGCCTTCACATATCGGGTTTGAGAGTGCAATTGGTTTGGACAATTGGACAGTCACCAGAAGTATGCTGGCAGATAACTCTCCATACTTTGAAACGGGGCTAAGGTTGTCTTATACCTCAGACGATGGTGAGTGGTACCTAAGTGGGTTGTTGTTAAATGGCTGGCAACGAATTCAACGGCCAGATGGCAATACCACGCCAGCCATTGGTCACCAGATTACTTATAAGCCTAATGCGGCTGTCACGCTGAATAGCAGTTCCTTTATTGGCAATGACAAGTCTGACCAAGAGCGAAAAATGCGCTATTTTCACAACTTGTATGGGCAATTTCAGCTATCAGAACGCTGGGGCTTGATCGCTGGCTTTGATATTGGCGCAGAGCAGGCAGAGAAAAACAGCAGCCGTTATCACGTGTGGTATACGCCCATTTTGATTGCCAAGTATACCTACTCTGATAAATGCAGTTTTGCTGTCAGAGCCGAATATTATCAAGATAACAATGAGGTGATTGTCACCACTGATACCCCAAATGGTTTCAGAACATTTGGGTATTCCGCCAATGTGGATTACAAGCTCATGAACAATTTGGCACTAAGAGCTGAGCTCAGAAAGTTTAAAAGTAAAGACGAGATTTTTGAAAAGAAAAGTGGCTTGAGTGACGAAAGCTTGTTGCTAACAGCCGCAGCTATTGTTTATTTTTAAATAACAATGGTTAACCTGATTTATAACGATTCATACAAATACATCAAGCTAGGGAGCACTGCCCGCATGGCTTTTTCTCCTTCATCGATGGCCTCTTGTGCGCGATGAAAATCCAGTAAATTAATATGTGCCAAGTGTGGCGTGACAATAATATCCGGTGGGTCATCTGCCATACGGCTATGGGTAATCCGCACTTGCATGATATTAATACTGGTACTCATCACATCTAGTATTGAAGGTAAATTTTGCTTGGCTGGTGAAGTGTTGGGCATTACCTTATCAAGCCCATTTTTTAACTTGGCTAACCAATCCTCCTGCTGTTCGGCCAAGCTATCTTTGGGTTGGTTGGCTTGTGCACTTTCACCCGCGATATTGGAAGAAAGATCTACAGCAATCACAATATCTGCGCCCATTGCACGCGCAAGAGAGACTGGTACTGGGTTGACCAAACCACCATCGACCAGCAGTTTTCCGTTGATAAGTGAGGGCTCAAATAAACCGGGTAAGGCAATGGAGGCACGAACAGCATCGAGTGTGGAGCCGGTGCGCAACCAAACTTCTGCCCCTGTGTTTAATGAAGTCGCCACCGCTGCAAAGGGAATCGGCAATGCTTCTATCGGTCTATCCACATAATCTTTGCGGAAAAACTCCATTAAGCGCTCGCCTTTTAGTAAGCCACTATTCAGGCTAATGTCCATGTAAGAGACTATTTCACTAAACTTGAGCCCCATGATCCATTGCTCAAACCTTGCTAACTCGCCCGCTGCGTAAACAGCACCAACCAAAGCGCCAATAGAAGTGCCGGAAATGACATCGGGTTGAATGCCGGCCTGCGCCAATACGCGAATCACGCCAATATGCGACCAGCCACGTGCAGAACCACCCCCTAGGGCAAGCCCAACCACAGGTTTTTGCGTTGATTTCTTCATTGCCATGCTTTGTCTATTAAAAGCGAGATATCCATTTATAGCATAAAAATAGCTGCAATTTTTAGTAATGCTGGGCGGAAGCACCAACCATAGGCGCAATCTTTCATGTGGTTAATTTTTGGGTCATTTAAACGTCAGGTTTGTATATCCCAACCGTTTCAATAAAATTATAATAATTAGCATAACGTTCATCTTTTAAGAATCATGCCCCGTTTAAATTATCATCATCTACATTACTTTTGGCACGTTGCCAAAATTGGTAACCTCACCAAAGCTGCGCAAATGCTTCATGTTTCGCAATCGGCTTTATCTGCTCAGATTAAGCAGCTTGAGGAAAGCTTAGAGAATCAATTGTTTGTCAGGCAGAATCGTAAGTTAGTACTTACTGATGTTGGAAGCATTGCCTTTTCTTATGCGGAATCTATTTTTAATCAAGGGGAAGAGCTGGAAGCCTTGTTGCGAAAAGGCATTCAAAATGAATATCAAGAGGTGAAAATTGGCATGTTATCGACCATGTCGAGAAACTTCGTTGAGGAGTTTGTCAGCCCTTTGATGAATAACCCAATGGTGAAATTGGTCATCGCCGCCAGAGGTCAAACCAATTTGTTGACGCAGCTTTCCAATCATGAGTTTGATGTGGTGCTCACCAATATAGAGGTAAGAGGCACGTATAAGCAACTTTGGCAGTGTCAGTTACTCTCGCAACAAGCCATCAGTATTATTGGAGCACCTGGTCGTCAGCTCTCATCAAAATTCAGCAACGATTACCGCGAAATGGATTGGGTGTTACCACTCTCAGGGAGCCCAATCCGCGCAGCATTTGATGGCTGGTGTGCGCAATATCAGTTTCAACCCAATATTGTGGGCGAAGCAGACGACATGGCCATGTTGCGTTTGTTAGCACGGGATAGTAATGCGCTTGCGGTGATGCCAGCGGTGGTGGTTAAAGATGAAATTGCGGCAGGTAAACTAACGGCTTACATGACCCTGCCCAATATTTACGAGCACTTTTACGCAGTGACAGTAAAAAAACATTTACCCAACCAATGGGTCACAGAGCTGATTACAAACTACATTAACACAGCAAGCCTAGCCAGTTAGCTGTTGGGTTTATTCACTATTTTAGGAATCAGCGCCAGAATCACAAGTGTGATGAATGTGCTGAGTACTGCTGTGGTCTCAAACCCAATCCCCACCGTGATGCCAATCGCAGCCGTAATCCAAACCGTTGCGGCTGTGGTTAAACCGGTCTCATTTTCCTTTTGCTGACCAATCATGATTGCGCCTGCCCCTAAAAAGCCAACACCGGCAATCAGCCCCTGCAAAATTCTGGATACATCTTGCTGAGAGGCTCCAGCTTGTTGCGGCACTAAAATAAAAAGCGCAGCGCCCAGTGCAACCAACATGTGTGTTCTTAATCCTGCGGATTTTCCCCTCAGCTCTCGTTCGTAACCAATCAGGCCACCGAGTATTGAGGCGATTAAAAGACGCAAAACCACTTTTGTGGCTTGCGCAACATTGGGTATATCGGAGAATTCAGATTGGATGGTGATCCAAATTTGATGGAGGATGTCGGCCATGAATACACACTTTATTTAAGTTTATATGAATCTTACCTTTGATTGCTTGCCGCAACCAATTGAGTGGTGGGGGATAGGTTGTGAATGTGTAGACGGATTGCAGACATGAATGGTTTTAAGCACAGACTTGTTTTTGGACGAAAATCGTTGATGCTTATCCAAATAGGATAAATAAGATTCACTAGCTTGATTATTTAATTGAATAGAATGATGGTCAGCCTGTAATGGGTAGTTTACAGATTGCCAGGCCTCCCATAGTAAAATCAACATGGCTAGCCATGTCAGCATCAATACACCCAAGAACATGCATTGGATGCGTGTTTGTAATGTTGGAGACTTTATATCAATGATGTATCGCATAATTAAATAGGTCTCTTAATGGATTACCCACTGCGCATCTGAAACCAAACACATCCCACCATAACTTTTTAAAATGGGCCTCAATGACTCAATCACAGTGGTAAGCCTATTTTCTGGGCAAGCAATCACAAAGGTGACGTTCTCAAATTTCTCGCCAAAGGCAATCTCGTCACGGGAGCCACGTTCGCCTGCACCGCCCACGTGTTTGTATATGGTGTAACTGGTGATGTTGATTTTCTTTAACGTGCGGATGACATTCGATTTCTCCACCGCCTCTATCACCAGTTCTATTCTTTTGATGCTAAACATGCATTGCCCACCTTAATTTAAAAAACACGCAAACCCATAATAAAGCGGTATGCCAAACACTACGTTGAAGGGAAAAGTCACCCCCAACGCTAAAGTTAAATAGAGGGAGGGGTTAGCCTCGGGGATGGCCATGCGCATGGCAGGAGGCACCGCAATGTACGATGCGCTAGCAGCCAACACGCCTACCAGTGTGGCGCCACCTATGCTGAACCCTAAAACATAATGGCCAATCATCACCCCAACGCAGCCTGATAAAACCGGCATGATGATGCCAAAGCCAATCAGAAATCTGCCCGCCAATTTGAAATCACCAATCTTTTTGCCGGCTTCCATGCCCATGGCCAATAAGAAGATGCACAACACCCCCATGAACAATTGGTCAAAAAATGGCAATATCGATTTCAGGCTTTTTTCAGTGGCAATATCCCCAATCAAAATCCCTCCAAGCAACAACAAAATACTGCCATTGGTAAATGCTTCTTTTACCAGTGCTTGTTGATTTGATTCAATCACAGGGGAACCCAGTGCATATTTTTTTCGGATACTGGTGGCAAGCATCAGCCCAACCAAAATGGCAGGCGATTCCATAATGGCCAACATAATCACCGGATGCTTTTCATAATCCACATGCATTACCTCCAGAAAGGCAATCGCCGTTAAAAAGGTACCTGCACTCACAGAGCCATAATGCGTAGCAATCGCCACGGCATTTAAACGATCGAGTTTGCCGATGTTAATGATGGTGAAATACGCAATAATGGGTAAAGCAATGCCTAAGACAATTGCAATCGCAATAGAGGGGATAGCCTCATTAAGGTGGATGTGTGAGAGCTCAATGCCACCATGAATCCCTACGCTAATTAGCAGATAAATGGTGATGGACTTGGTCAATTCAGCAGGTAGTTTTAAATCTGAACGCACGAGTTGAGCCAGCATGCCCAACCCAAAAAATAAGATGGAGGGGGTAAGCAAGTTTTGAAAGTTGAACAATTCACATGACCCATTAAGACGTAATGGCCATCATTGTGATAGACCTACCAGTATCTGTAAAATATATAAATAGTATTAAATGATTCAATTAAACAGAACGTTTTGAATGTCTGCACACCATCATGCATTCGTCATGAAGTCTTGCAATGCCATTGTTCTAGCGTGGAAAGTCTGAGCCAGCCATATTCACAGACAACAAAAAAGACGATTAATAAATCGTCTTTTTTTTAAGCAAACTTGCTATTAAATCAACTTAAACACGCCTTTCATCACAGCGCCATGGCCTGGAAAGCTACAAAAGAAGGAGTAGCTTTCAGAAGCTTTTACATTGCTCAATTTGATTTTGGCTGATGTAGACTCACCGCCACCAATCACGTTGGTGTAGCCAATGACGCGCGCGTCTTTTGGTTTAACATATTGGTTAGCTAAACCAGCTGTCATGCCATCGCTTATTACAGCTTGCATATCTGCCGTTTTAGAAATCACCACGTTATGCCCCATCACAGATTTAGACATCGTGCCCGCGTTTTTTAAGTTTAAAGTGATTTCTTTGCAAGTTTTTGGTACCGCAATTTCTTTCACATTAAATGCCATGGCCGCAGTGGCTTCCACATTCACATCACAAGCACCCGCAAATGCTGCGTTAGCAAACATCGCAGATGCAATACCTGTTACCAATAAAGTTCTTTTCATATTCAGCATCCTTTAATTGCTTTGTTTAATAAATATTCACACGCTAAATAGACCAGCATTTTGCGGAATAGTGCGCTAGTAGTTTCAGAATTTTTGATGTGTTTTTTGGGAGCTTGACAGATGCGATTGGTTTGGATATTTCCAATAGGCTATGCGCAATAACGTCGGGCCCATGCATTTGGAAATAGCATGACGATGCTTGGCAAACACCACATAAAACTTGGCATACAAATAACGGATTACTCTAAACGAAAAGAGAAAGGGGATGATGGTTAAGTTGGTGCGTTGATACGCCTGAAAAAATACCTCTGGGCCGGTAATCATTTTGTGTTCGCCAAGACGAGCATGAATGGTCTGCATGGCCAACTCACAGTTGATGTCGCATTCTGCTTGATGAATCGATTGAAGACTCACAAATTGAAGCAGTCGATGCGGATTATGATGCTTTAAATAATGAATTTCAGCCAGGCATAGTGGACATTGACCGTCATAATAAATGGTTAATGTGGTCGTTATATTTTTTAGGGCATCTAGATACATATTAGCTAAGTAGTTGATACGTCATTTGATTTACGTAGACATGGTTGAGAGTTTTCATAAAATCAGCCATGCTTTAACAAGATGCCTTGGCGGATATGAGTGCATGGGCTAGATGCAAGCCACTGAGATAAGCACCCTGTACCTTGCCACCATTCATCCAATCCCCACAAATGCCAATCCGCTCAGAGTCATCGTAATGGTAAACATCTGTGATACTGTTTGCAGTGTCTGCATATAGCCAACGGTGTAAGCTGAACTGTTGAGGAGCTTGTAAAGCGTTAGCAGATGCTTGCACTGAGGTGTCCAACTTAAGTAATTGATGAAACGCAGATAGCATTTCTTGCGCAACCCAATCGCGGTCGGCATCCACTTGCGTGGCACTCCATTCCGCGGCAGCATGCAACACCCAAACCTCTGCATTGGAATGTGTTTGGCGACCCGGTTTCGCACTATTTCTGGCAACCCAACTTAAGACGCCAGTTTGCACAAAAAGCCCATCAAATTTGCATGGAATAGTTTGATCAAATTGCAGCATCAAGGCAAAGCAAGGGCGCATTTCAACAGCATTGCACAAACTAAAAAGCGTTGCAGAGGTGTGTTTTAACAATTGGGCTGCTTGTGGGGCAGGGATGGCCAATATCACTTCATCAAAGCTCTCTGGGTAGACCCCCTGTTCCATCACATTCACCAGCCATTGCGCATCTTGTTGATGAATGCCAATCACGGTGGACTCAGGTACCACATTTAAGGTTTTAGCTAACCATTTGGCGGGTGTGTAATTGCTTGGGTAACCCACATAGCGCGTGTTTTTGCCATCATCCACCTTGGGAATCAAGCTTTTACCATCAAATACCATCAAGCGTGGTTGCCATACTCTTGCCACATCTTGCGCAACCCAACATTGTACTTCTGCATCAAACAACGGGTCGCGCGCAGTAAAGTACTGTGCACCATGGTCACATTGCCACGCATCCGTCACGCGTGTGGATAATCTTCCAGATACGCCTCTGCTTTTCTCAAATAAAGTCACTGCAAAGCCTGCTTTTTGTAGCGCAGTGGCACAACTTAAACCAGCAATCCCAGCCCCAATAATAGCAACGCGTTTATCTGTACACATAGCCTACACCCAGCCTTGTAACCAAATTGAAGAATCGTTTAACGTTTGCCAAGCAATTTGCTGAACGCGCTTGGAATGCACCGCCTCAATCTCAATGTATTCAATGGCTTGTTCAGCTTGTTCGGGCACTATCAATTTGGTGACCATAAAATGCTTCTCTTTATGCGATGGCGTAACTGCGGTCCATTTACTCTTCAATAACTTCTTTGGTGTGGTGATGCGTTTTGCACTGTTCATGATATGGATGGTTAAGCGATTGTTTGTTTGATGCATTCAAATGATTTATTGCTTCGTCAATGAAACGTTTATCTTCAATGGCACTCCATCCACCATAGAATTTGGAGAGCTTATGAATAAAGTTGCGGTTATCACTGGAGCAAGCGGAGGATTAGGCCAAGCTCTGGCCAAAAAGTTGCTAGCAGAACAATGGGAATTAATATTGGTGGGTCGAGATGCCGACAAACTCAAATCAGCTTATGGCAATAAGCATACTCAAATCATTGCCGATTGCTCGCAAGTATCGGGTGCTCAACATGTGTTTGAAGCCATACGCAATCAACAATTAATGCCCACTACGCTGGCACATTGCGTGGGGAATATTCGCTTGGGCGCGTTGCATCGTATGCAAGAAGTAGACTTTATGGATTGTATGCAGGCCAATTTATTCAGTGCTTTTCATACGTTAGCAGCATTCACCCATCATTTAAAACAAGCCTCTATGCCAGGTGCTGCCGTGTTGATGTCATCCGCTGCTGCACAAATTGGTACACAAAACCATGAGGCCGTTGCAGCCGCTAAAGGTGGCGTAGAGGCTTTGGTGCGCAGTGCCGCAGCCACTTACGCCAGTGCAAATATTCGTGTGAATGCAGTTGCCCCTGGTATTTTAGATACCGCGGCATCTGCCAATATTTTAAGCAGCGAGCTCATGCGTGAAGTGGCCGCAAAACAATACCCACTCAAAGGCATTGGCAAAGCCGAAGACGTCGCCGATTTGATGGCTTGGTTGTTATCAGAACATGCGGCCAGAGTGACCGGTCAGGTGTGGTCTATTGACGCTGGATTTTCTGTCATTAGACCGATTGTCAAATAAAGCTCAAACACTACCGAGTTCTATTGAATCAATTATCAATTATAAAAAGCATGAAAGCCTTGTTGTTGCAAAATTTCGAGCGATGACTCTTTTGTTGTCATCAGGATAGTTAATCTGTACCAAAAGTTAGCTTTCAGATTTCCATCGTCTAATCTTGGCCAATTTGAAATTTGGCCAGTTCAAATACCTTAAGCTACGGCCTTAGGGAGTTTTTCAATTCATCCATTTCTTCAAAATTAAGCAACAGACCTAACTCAATTATTACCAAAAATTATCAATCAGGTTTCACTGACTGGATTGCTGTATGCCATATATAATTGTGACAAAAATGTGACAATTTTATGACAAATCTAAATTTACTTTGGCGCTTAAAATCCTTTGGTGATGACATGACAAAAAATACCCGATTAGCAAACTATTTATTAATCACAGCATTTTTCACGCATCCAGCATTGGCGTTGGATTTGTATGTGGATACGGAGACTCAACAGATTTATGCCGCGCCGGGCAACAACCGGGTCAAGCTAGGTTCGTTTGAGAAAAAAGAGGACATTGATCAGCTTAGGGCCACATTGAAAGCGGAGATTGAAGAGGAACTGCGCTTGAAGCAAACGCCTCATAACAACGCGCCGATTAACAAAGATCCGATTGCTTTAGCCCAAACCATCAAAACGGAGGAGGAGTTGGCCAAAGAATCTCCAACTCCTAAGCAGAACAAGGGGACAATCCCTGCAAGTGTGGGTTATGGCAAAAATGGTTTTGAATTTAGAACGGAGGACAATAAGTTTTCACTCGCAATTCAAAACAGAATTCAGGCACGTTATGCGGAGCCATTTGATAGTGATCCAAGAACCTTGGCAGATTTAAATCGCGATGAAAATTCATTCATGATCCGTCGCGCACGCACTAAGTTAAATGGGCACGCGTATTTTCCCTGGCTGAAATACTACATGCAATATGATTGGTCTCAACCGGTGTTGCGAGATTTAAATTTAACCGTCGACAAATATAAATGGGCGCAAGTGCGGGTAGGGCGTGGAAAAGTGAGCTACAACAATGAGCGCGTTACATCCTCCGGCAGTCAACAGTTTGTCAATCGCTCAATCGTTAATGATATATTTACCGTTGATCGTCAACAAGGGTTAGAAGTTAAAGGTAATTTGTTTCCTGATACTTGGTACGACCTCACCTATTACTTTGGAGTGTTTAGTGGTTTGGGGGTTGGGGAGAGAAACAATGATGATGGAAACATGATGTATTCCGGTCGTTTGCAGTGGAACGTGCTGGGTGGTGAAATGAAGTTTAGCCAGTCCGATCTAGAGTTTCACGAACAACCGGCACTTAATATCTCATTGGCTGCCAACACCAATACAAGCAAATGCACAGCGTTTGAAACAGATAGCCGTAGTTGCAGAAGATTGATAGATGTAAATGCTAGCGGAGGGGCGAGATACCGCGATCCATCAAACACAACAGCTGCTGGTGCGCAAAATGGCCAATACGAGATTAGCCAAGTAATGGAAGAAGTGAATTTTAAATACAAAGGATTTTCATTGTTACATGAGCTACATGCCAAAAGAATTAAAGACACATTAAACAATGATGAAGAGACAAAGTTGCTGGGCGGATTTGTGCAGGCCGGATACTTCCCACATAGAGTCATTAACTTTATTCCTTCAGGTGTTGAAGTGGCTGGGCGTTACGCTTTTGTGGATATGGATACTGACCGTGATAATGATAAACAGACGGAATTTAGCGCTGTCATCAACTACTTCTTAGAAGGGCATTTCAATAAACTCAGTTTGCAGTTTAGCCGTTTGAGTGTTGAAAGCCCTATCGATCAGGAAAAGGATTTTGAGAACAGAATGTGGGCGCAATGGGATCTATCGTTCTAATAAGTTTAGGCTAGCATCTGACAGGTAAACTCCTGTCAGTAGGTCAATAGTGAAGATATCGGCTTGGATGGAATAGCGTTAAGACGAAATCAATTTTATTTTTCCCTGACTTATATTTAATACCATTAACTTCCATATGCACAGGGTCTTCAGAGCTTCCTATGGATAGTAGCGTTCATTTCTCTCCATGTTTAATACGTTTGGTTGTTTTTTGGATAAACCAAAGGCTACGAAATCAGCCCTCTGTAATGGTTCCACCATTTAAACCCAGAATTGAGGAGAACATTTTCTGCAAGATTTATGGAAAGTTGTTTCCTACAATAAAAATTGAGCCTGAATAGGATCCTTGGAATCTGTCTATTGGTTTGCCAGTCCACAAAACAGAGTCATCATTCAAAGCCTTATAGCTAGGATCTTGTTGATTATATGGGTAGTATTTATTAGCCTTCAAAGTTACAGTCTTAGTATTACCAGCCCCTGTCAGTTGTGGCAATTTTGTACCAGCTGCAATCACTCCTACTAGATTAGCGCCGGGCTCTTTAATCAAATTCCACCTAACTGGTTCAGATCCGCTTAGCAATAGTACGATTGGTCGTTTCGACTTTTTAATTATTACATTAATGCCTGAGGACGACCTATCCTTAGCCTCATAAACGCCAATTGCTTCTATTTGAGCGTTAGATGGAATATTCCCCAGCATTCTATTCGTTGCTTCTGAGATAGCTTGCCTTTTTAGTTCGTTAGCTGCCAGACTATATTCACTCGCTGAATAAGATGTGTCTGATACAGAAGAATTAACAGCAGTCATTGGTGAAGAGGACACATTTCGATTCTGCTCACTTTGCTTAAGTTGGTCCTGTAAAATCTTTTCTCTGAGCTCAGCTAGGTTTGTCACGGATGCGCTTTTCCCTCCTATTTTCTGCTGCACCCTACTTATCTCTTGGGCGGCATTCATTGCCGCTTCTCTAGCTTTAGCTATTCTCTCTTCATTTTCTAGAGCTGCTAGCTGTATTTCAAGTTTTCGACCTGCAACTACATTTGCAAGAGGCTCCGGCATTCCAATTTTCAGCTCGTCTGCTACCCAGACTTTTTGACGTTCTCTTCGCATAAAGCCTGCGCGTCCATCCAGAGGATAAATCTCACCAGAGTTTGCCTCGACTGTTTCAACTGGGGATAAGGTCGAATTCTTCATATTTAACACCCAAGGCTGATAGCGGCTTCCTCCGGCAGAATGATGGTAACTATCAACTAAAATTGTGTCCTCACCCAGTTTGGCGGCGTATCTACTCAGCAGCAAATCTTTTGTTTCGAATACCTTTTCCTCACCTGTCTCAAAATTAACGAGCATAAAATTTTGATGCCCTGTAGAAAAGGCAATGGCCTTTCCGCTAAGCATCAGTGATAGTGTGTTCGGATTAACTCCTTCTTTGGAAGTAAGTTTGAAACTTTTAACAATTGAACTATAAATTCCCTCTGCCGAGCGGGTATTTTCGACTAACAATATCTCCGAATAAGAACCAATCAGAACACGAGATGGTGAGTCATTAATTGGTAGCGCCCAAGAGCCATAACCATCAGGCGCAGATGGATAAGATTTAATCTCAGTCGTTTTGAAATCAACCAACATCGTCACATTTTTGCCGTTTATAAATTTTTTTACTAATACAGAGTCAATTTCAGGGAGCCAAGCATCAAGCTCGGGGAAGTCCTTTGCTAGCCATAGATTTTCCCCACTTTCTGTACTGATAAAACGAATGTCTCGATTGTTAACAGGGATGGCAACCACTCTACCATTGGGAGATATTGAAAAATTTCTCTGAGACGCGTCTGAGATCAGTGGCAGATTGATAATCTTTTTCCCACTAGGGATTTCAACGGAAACAAACACGTTCCGCTCACCTCTGATAACAGCTACTCCTGCTTTTGCGGCTGACTTAGCCGAGCTCACCTGAATGCCATCTGCAGAATGGATTATAGAAGGTAATCCTATTTTTGTTAGTGGGCGCAGTGGCTCTCCGGATAGATGGATACCAACGAGTTTAAGACCAATAAGCTGTAGCAATTGCTCATCTTGCTCTCTCAGGCAGTCTTGATCTAATTTCAACTTTTTGACAATTTCGACTGAGTCAAATCGACTAATGCTGATGCCTTGAGCACAAGTAAGCGCTCTGAGTGCTAGTTTTGATTCATAGATGTTTCTAAATAAAACCTCAGACTTATCGCTTTTCGGTGCTATGGCATCAAGATTTTCTAACGAAATGCGTACATCAGCACTAGGAGGGAATGCTTTGGTGATTTTTTCTATTGGCGATAGTTGAATGTCCATATGCCAGCCAAAGGCAAGTCCAGATATCAATAAACAGAGTGCTAGTAACTTATACATATTTTCTCTTATAACTAATAGCAGAAATGGTTTAATTAAAGCTTAATTACCCACTGAGAATGCAAGGCCTGACTCTGCGCCATGAAACTTTTCTATTCTTTTCCCATCTTTTTCTAAAATCTCTTGCTCAAAACTCTTGTATTCCGGACTGTTTTTATCAAAAGCGCAATTGCCGATTCTTAGACTTTGTTGTGTCGAGTATTCCGTGTTATCAAGATTGACTGAGGAAAATGGCTGTCCTGAATATTTTATTTGTTGAAATACTCCAATTAATCTGGAACCTGGTAATTTGATAATTTTCCAGTTCACAGTTGTACATGAACTTAAAAACAGAAATATAGGCCTATCAGTTTTCTGAATCGTCACTTGAATCTCGTTAGATGTGACATTCTTGGCATTCTTTACACCAACAAACTCATATCTGGTGTTGGTCGGCATTTTTGAATTTAGAAAGCTGGATTTCATTAGGGTTGTATTAGGTAAATTGCTTTGAATAGATTTTCCAGCGCCCCCCTGTAATGAATGCCCGGTTGTTGGGTTTATGCGACGAGGCATTTGCTCCATTTCGGGTTGAGGTTCATCATCGACTGGTATACCAAAGAGTGCAATTTCTCGCTCGCTTTGTGCTTTTTCCAACATTAATTTAACTTGTTCCTCTGCTTTTCTTTCAGCAACCAGGCTAGCTAAAGGTTGAGACGGAGTCGTCTCTATATTATTGCCCACCCACAATTTTCCATTTTTTAATTTTTGAAATCCTTGCCCATCATTTAATGCAGATAGCATATGATTGTCACCATCATCTGCAAGCACTTTGGAAACGCTCAAATTTTTCAGATTGAATATAACTTGTGTATCACTGTTATTTAGTTTTGTTAGTAATCTCTCATCGTCAATTTTTTCAAATTTGTTATCCAAAATGGGATACGTCTCAATCTGACTCAATGTGCCATCGTCTAGTGCGTATCTAGCCAAGAATTTATACATTGTAAAAATGGCCACGTTGCCATTCATCATAACTATTGGAGCTTTGGCGGGGCTATACTGATTTTGCTTTGGATAAAATTCTTTGACGATGGTTGATTTAATTCCTGAAGCAGTTCTCTCATTTTGAGCAATATAAAATGCATTATCAGTACCAACTAAAACATGCTCTGATGAGGGGCTTGCTACTGTCCCCCAACGCAATGGTTTCGTGTCAATTTCATACGGGATCACTTTGCCAGTAAGGAAGTCTGCCATCAAAATTGAGTTGTTAGTGTTATGTTTTAATAGCGCTGCAGACATTTTAGGCAGCCAAGCCTCAAGAGTGATGGTTTGATCTATGCGACCAAGTATGTTGCCTGTTTCGGTATCTAAAAATAACATCTCGTTATTGGCGTATGGTTTATGCACCGGCACTGCGGCTATGCGTCCATTGGGAGATAGTGAAATTTGACGTATATCAGCGCCATAAACGGGACCTAATTTGACAATCTTTTCACCAGCTTTAATATCAACAGACATCAATAACGTAGAGCCATTCGAGGCACCTTCTTCGCCAGCTAATACTGCAATACCGGATCCAGCAGAAAACGTTGCAGCTGCAGTGGACCAATTGCTTGGTTGATAAATAAATATGTTTTTGTCTAGTGCAACCTGTGGTCTCAAGGCCGGTTGACTGAGTCGTAAGCTTATGCGTCGCATTCCAAGGTGCTGCAGAAGCATATTGTCCATGGCTTCTAAGCAGTTAGATTGAATAGGTAGCTGTTTAACTTTTTTTAGAGAGTCGAGCCGACTTAGAGTTAAGCCTTTGATACAGGTGTGATACCTGTAAGCCAAGAGCTCATCGTACCTCGAGCTAATTGACTTAAAAGGGATGTTATTGGTCGAAGCTAAGGATTCAGTATCCTCAAGAGCAATTGTAACTTCAGCACTAGGTGGGAATGCTAAATTGAATTTTTCTTGTGGAGAGAGAGCGAAATCTACACTCCATCCATATATTAGGGTCCCCAAGAGCACGCATAGTATTATTGTTTTACGCATATTATTTTTTTCTTTTTAACGTTAAGTCACATACAACTGCAAGCAGATAGTAATTAATTTAAAGTTATGAGGCAATTAGTTTTAAGGATGCAACTTTCCTAACGTAATGTAAGGCTTTTTTTAATAAATTCTTTGCTGGGATATATCGCTTGTCAATTTATTCGTTATCAATTGCATGCTGCAAGCTTTATGTAAAGTTAAAAGTCCAAGGTTGCTGGAACTCTTCATTGCAGTAGATTGGGATAGTATGGGCATGTACAAAAAATTTTTGTAATACATTGAGTTTTTGAATGTTTAATAACTCAGTGGCGCGCTCGGCGGGAGTCGAACCCACGACCTTTGGCTTCGGAAACCAACACTCTATCCAACTGAGCTACGAGCGCAACTTGCGGATTATAACAAAATAGCCATGCGAACATTGCCAATCTTTTACCTGAGCAAACTTAAATGTATAATGCATAACTTAATTCAAACTAAACATGGGAAAACAGGCAATGGGGAAAAAAGAAGAGGGTTATTCTAGTTCTAGCTTTTGGCAGTTGATGATCGCTATTCCGGGCAGCATTATTGGTTTTACAGTGCTGATTTCCGCGCTTGCTTATTTCTTTGGAAGCGGGGAAACAGCGCCTGCACCAGCTGCAGCACCTGCGCCAGCCGCTGAAGTTGTAACCAAAGCGGATGAAAATATTGCCCCAGTAGCAGAGGTGCAAGTGGCTGAAGCCGCGACTGAAAAAGTAGAAAAAACAGGCCAAGAAGTGGTGACCGCTGTATGTTCAATGTGCCATGCAGCCGGTTTGATGGAGTCACCAAAACTGGGCGACAAAGGCCAATGGGCACCGCGCATTGCTCAAGGTTATGAAACCTTAGTGAAACATGCGATTGAAGGTATCCGTAACATGCCAGCACGTGGCGGCAATCCTGATTTGACTGACAACGAGATTGCAAGCGCGGTTGCAGTGATGGCAAATGATGCAGGTGCGAGCTTTGACCCTGCAACACTGAAAAAATAATTGAATTACTTTTACGCAAAGCCGCTTAAATTTTAAGCGGCTTTTTTTCTGGGTAAACGCATGGCGACATATGCAATTGGTGATGTTCAGGGCTGCTTTTATGCTTTCCAAGCATTGCTCACCAAGCTAAATTTTAATCCAACCCGCGATCGCATTTGGCTGGTCGGTGACATGATTAACCGTGGCACTGGATCGCTTGAGATGTTGCGATGGTGTGTGGCAAATCAGCATGTGATTAAGGTGGTGTTGGGGAACCATGATTTGCATGCGATTGCAGTGGCGCATAGCATACGTCCGCCGCATCGCAGCGATACATTGCAGCCTGTATTAAATGCACATGACGGGATGCAATTGCTAGAGTGGTTACGTCACCAGCCCTTAATGTTGGTAGAAGATGATATTGCGATGGTACATGCTGGGATGTTGCCGCAATGGTCGATAAACCAAGCGTTAGGCTATGCTGCAGAAGTTGAGGCGGTGTTGCAACATAACAATTACATTCAGTTTTTGCAGCACATGTATGGCAATCACCCTCATGTTTGGCATGATGATCTACAAGGAATGGAACGCTTAAGACTCATCACAAACGCTTTTACACGTATGCGTATCTGCAATGCTTTAGGTGAGTTAGATTACGGATTTAAAGGCGAGCTCGCTGATATCCCCCCTGGTTTTATGCCTTGGTTTCAGGTGCCTAACCGCTTGTCAGGAGATACGACTATCGTTTGTGGGCATTGGTCTGCATTAGGGTTGCATCAGCAGGATAATGTGCGTGCGCTGGATACTGGCTGTTTGTGGGGTGGGCAATTAACAGCTCTATGCTTAGAAACCGAAGCAATTACCCAAGTGGATTTTGACCCCAGAGATAAAGATTAAGCTTGGTTAAGGGGGCGATAACGCTGTTTGAACTTGGCCAATATCGCCTCACGCGCGGCGTGGCTAACTGTTTGCCGAGTCTGACCAGCACAGGCAATAGGAGCTAGAAAGTGTAGTTCAACCACTGGATGTCGCACTCGTAATATCTGATCCATAGATTCAATCATTGACGTTTCTCCTGCATAAGCCATCGCTAAATTTGGCTGACCGTCTGGAGTTGGGTAATAAATAGTCAAAGGCCATATGTTAGCTTTTGCATCAATCGCCGCCTGAATAATGCTGGTTTTAAAAGGCAACACATGCGTGCCATCGGTGGTAGTACCCTCTGGAAAAAAACAAACATTTTCTAATTGAATCAGGCTATCTGTAGTGATCTCTACGATACGGGCGGCATCTTTGCGTATGGTGCGATTAATGAAAAGAGTGCCTGATTTGGTAACGAGATAACCAAATACCGGCCAACTTTTGATTTCAAGTTTCGCAATAAAACGAACTGGAATGATGCTGTTGAGCGCGTGAATATCTGACCAAGAGATGTGATTAGCGACGAACATGGTTTGTCTTGTGCTGTCATCTGGTGCGGTGCCGAACACCGTTACGCGTATATTAAAACAGCTAAGTAAAAGACGGCACCACCATCGTATGATGCGCCCGCGCTGGTGCGCGTTGACCAATGGCAACACGCCTGCGGCAATTAATAAGCCGACAAGCGTATGCACGATGACCCGCGCGATGCGGAAATAACGAATAAGTGTTGGGGTTTGTTGCAAATTACTTTAAGAAATGCGCGGCATATCTTTTATTGATTCTCGATAAAGGCAACATTACCAGCATATCTGCTGTATTGAAATAGGCATCCCAAGCTGGTTCGCTACAAATATAGGCGCCAAGACGCAAATAGCCTTTAATTAACGGTGGGCAGGCCACCTGCATGTCTTGATTGAGTGCCTCAATCGGTAAACGATTGTGCGGGAACACATGATATTCCGGTGGTGCTAAATAGTCGTCCTTCAAGCGGTTAAACAGAGAAGCAGCAGCATGACCACCGTCGTTCATGGGTACGCTGGCGCAACCAATCATATATTCGTAGTGATGCATCTGCATGTATTTAGCCAAGCCCGCCCATAGCATAGTAATGGTGCCACCACTGCGGTAATCCTGATGCACACACGCGCGACCCACTTCAACAGTACGGTCAAACAAATGAGAGATGCGGCTTAAATCAAACTCGCCAGCTGAATAATAACCGCCAGCTTGAGCTGCTTGATGTGGGTTTAAAATACGATAGGTACCAATCACTTGATGTGTGCTGCTCTCGCGAACTAATAAGTGATCGCAAAAGGCATCAAATCCATCAATATCTAGTCCGCCAGTACCGCTCACTTGCGCGCCCATTTCCTCGGCAAATACTTTATAACGCAAGCGCTGAGCTTCGGCGATTTCTGCTGGGGTGCGAGCAATAGACAGGTATAAGCGGCTTTGGGCTTGATTCGATTCTTGATTGAGTGCTTTTTGAAACATATCATCTCTCCGTGAATTTGAAGAGATGATAGGTAGGCTAGATGAACATTACATGACGGCGTAGTGACAGTTTAATGAAACGCCACCACTGGCTAATAGATGAGCGTTAGTGAGTGACGCGCGAAGTCTCGCCGTTTTCTACAATACGCACTTTTTCGCCAGGACTAAACGCTTCGTCGGCTTCTTGTACAATTGCGATTAAACCACCGCCATCCAGTTTCACGGTGATTTCAATACCGTCTTTGCGGGTCACTACTTCCTCAGCAGCAGAGCCGGCAAGACCACCAGCCACCGCACCAATCACTGCAGCAATAGCGCTCCCGCGGCCACCACCAACAGAACTGCCGGCAATGCCACCAATGGCGCCACCAGCTACAGTACCTACCGGAGATTTGGTACCTTCCAGTTTAACTTGGCGCACACTTTCTACTACGCCGGTTTTGACTGTCTGCACTTTACGCGCATCTTCGCGTTTATACACACTGCCCGAATTAGAGCTGGCACATGCCGCTAAAAAGGCTGTGATGGCGATAAGGCTTGCTAGTTTGATATAACGCATAGGATGCTCCTAAAGTGATCGTTTTGGTTGTGTAAGTTATGGTTGCGTAAGTTTTTCTGTAGCGGCCACTTCTTTGACCAGCGCATGGCTATAGATGTTCTCAATTTCTTCACGCGTTGGCTGATGATTTTGTCCGCCACGGCTGGCGATTTTAATTGCACCCATGGTTGAAGCTAGTCTGCCACACGTTGGCCAATCCCAGCCTCTGACAATTCCATACAGCAATCCTGCACGGTATGCATCACCACAGCCAGTGGGATCTACTATCTTATCTGCGTTAACGCACGGAATCTCAAAAAGTTGACCATCCGCATAAATTTGCGAGCCATTACCGCCTAAAGTGACAATCAATGCTTTTACTTTCCCTGCAAGCTGTTCAAGGCTTAAGCCAGTTTTGTCTTGAATCACTTGTGATTCATAATCGTTCACCGCCAGATAATCAGCCATCTCGATAAAGTGTAACAACTCTTCACCATTGAACATGGGCAAACCTTGGCCGGGGTCAAACATAAATGGAATCCCTGCTTCATGACATTCACGCGCATGCTGGAACATCCCATCTCGGCCATCCGGTGCAATAATGGCAAGGCTAACGTCTTTGGTGTCTTTAACGCTGTTTTGATGTGATTCCACCATCGCACCAGGGTGGAAAGCAGTAATCTGGTTATCTTCAGTATCCGTCGTAATAAAAGCTTGTGCGGTAAAGCTGTTAGCAATTGGCTTAATATGCGCTTGATTCAATTGGTACTTCTCTAACCATTTGGCGTAGGGTGAAAAGTCTTCACCAACGGTAGCCATAATGAGTGGATTGCCTTCCAATAACTGCAGGTTGTATGCAATGTTGCCGGCAGTACCGCCAAACTCTCTACGCATTTCCGGTACATAAAAAGCCACACTCAATTTATGAATCTTGTCTGGCAAGATATGATTTTTGAATTGATCTTGAAACACCATGATGGTGTCGTAAGCAAGTGAACCACAAATAAGAATATGCATGATAAGCGTACAAAATGATAATGCGCCATTATCCTGTAGCTTAGCAGCGCAAAGCAAGCTTTACGCGCTGGTAGGGGAGATTATCGGCGGGCGCCGTCAATCAAAATTTTGGCTGCTTGCTTAGCGTACTTAATCGCGCCAGAGCCGCGCTGCATTTGTTCGGCCTGAACCGCGCCTTCAAAGAGTAAAGATAATTGTAACGCCAAACCGTCCGCATCTTTAATATCTGCTTCTGCCGCCAATTGGGCAATGTATTGCCTAAACTGTTTGGACTGCTGTGAAGAAAGCTGATGAATCGGATTCTGTTCATCCGGAAACTCTGCTGAGGCTTTAATGAACCCCATCCCTAAAAAACTAGGCGAGCTCACCCATTCTTCAATAAAATCAAATAGTTGCTGTATTTTATCAGCAGGTTTTCCGCTACGGGCGCTAAACTGGTTTTCTAGCCAAGTTTGAAAGTCGTCTTGGCTTTTACGCAAGACTTCCAATATCAAGGCTTCTTTGGTGTGGAAATACTTATATAGCGTCATTTTAGTAGTGCCTGCTTCAGCCACAATAGTATCTACACCAGTCGAGTTAATCCCTCTCGTTTGAAAAAGATCGGTTGCAGTGCTTAATATGCGGTCACGTAATACAGACATAATTTTATTATACTAATCTGTATATATAGTGCAAGTGTATTTTTCAGGCGTAATTTCGTTAGCGTAGATTAAGCGCTAGCTTTTGGAGTTAGCCATTAACATAGGCGTGTAGTTGCACTTCACCATGTCGAGCAATTGATTGGTCAGTGCTTGCTCGTCTGGATTGGTTGAAATTTGACCTAAAACCACGTTTTCAAAATACACTTTTTTATAAGAATCAGGTAGTTGCAATGCCTCAACTAGCTGACAATCCCCCTTGCGCATTTGTTCTATCCTTGCAAACAGAGCTGCAGTTTTTGCTGGGCTAGCGCTTTGGCTGGTCGCATCAGCAACCATGCCTGATGTCACCAATCCAGTAAACTGCTGTGAAGCTTGGAGTGTCGAGCTGTCATGACTGTCCCAATACTGAAAGCCTAGCAACGTACCAATCAATACCATTGCGCTTGCTGCAACTGCGTATGCTGATTTCTTGGGAATCAAGAACTCACGCTTGGTTTGGGCGGAAATTAGAGCTTTGGCTGCATTTTGGGCGTGAATCAGGCTAGCTGGGTTATGGTGGAGCAGCTTTTCTTGCGCTGCAGCAATCGCCATAAAATAGAGTTGGTTGGCTAACAGCTCTGGCATGGCCACTCCAGCTTTGGCACTCTCAATGGCTAAATATTGTACCAGCGGCTTTTCGTCATGGGATATTGTGTGCGAAATTTGAACATTAATATGCGGCGCATCTAGCCAATCGTCGAGCACAACAAACAAATTAAGCAAACGCGAGTGTGGCGAGTTGCTCGATTTTTTGAGCATGGCTATCAGCCATTCTGAGTTGAGAATATCCATTTTATCCCTCGCCTAAAAAGGCTTTACTACCACTAAAATAACGACAGCAAAAAGTACCATGACTGGAATTTCATTGAACCACCTAAACCATACGTGGCTGTGCTGGTTTTTCCCAGCCTTAAGCTCTTTCATTAATTTGCCACAGTATGCATGATAAATGATTAGACCAAGTACCAAAGCCAACTTTAGGTGCAGCCACCCACCCGTGATGCCGTAACCTAGCCACAACCATAAACCAAATCCCAGCGCCAAGAAAGCCAGTGGAAACATAAAGCGGTATAGCTTGTGTTCCATTAGTTCAAGTCGGGATAGGGTGGCAGCATCATTGACCATGGCGTGGTTCACAAACAAGCGCGGTAAGTAGAATAAGCCAGCAAACCAACTGGTCACAAAAATAATATGCAGCGCCTTAATCCACAACATTAAAGTAGCTCTTTATCCAACAATTGCCGTAATTGCACAAAATTGAGCTCGCCAATAATCCGCTGAAGACGATTCCCTTGTTTGTCATAGAGGAAAGTAGTGGGCGTTAGGTTGACCCCGCCGAATGCTTGCACCATCTCGCTCAGGCCGTCATGCATGACAGGGAAGGGCAGCGATTTTTGGGTGCTGTAATTGAGTACTTGCGCTGGTGGGTCGTAAGGCATTGCCACTGCCACCACCTCAAACCCTTTTGCTTTATATTGATTGTAAGTATTGATGAGGTCTGGCATTTCTTTGATACAGCCGGGACAGTCGGTGGCCCAAAAGTTGACCAATACTACCTTACCTTTTAATGACTCCATTGTAATCTTCTCACCTTGCAAAGTGGTGAAGGTGACATCAGGTGATCGGGGCTTTTGAGCTAAGCTAATTATCAACGCTGCCAGCAGAATTAGGAGCGTGATTGGAATGAGTATTTTTTTCAATGTTGTCATCATAAAATTGTAACGTACTTTATATGCGCTAGGTATCAATAACCACAGAACGTTTGCAGTTTTTGTGCAGTCTACAGCATGATATAATTTGTTTTTCGATTGTAATCAACCATCAATGAACGCACCGACACCAGCTGCTTTTCTTCAATCTGACGCCATGCCTGTCACGCGCTTGCGTGAGATCCCGTACAACTACACATCTTTTTCAGACCGTGAAATCGTTATTCGGTTTCTGGGAGAAGAGATATGGGAGATATTAAATACGCTGCGTGAGCAGCGTAAAACGGGCCGCAGCGCACGCATGTTGTTTGAAGTGTTGGGGGATTTATGGGTGGTAAGCCGCAATCCATATCTGCAAGATGATTTGTTGGATAACCCGAAACGCCGTAAAGCTTTGATTGATGCGCTTTACCATCGCATTTCTGCGATTGATGAGCGTAGCGCTGGTAATGCGCAAGTGCAAAAATTGGTAGCAGCAGCCAAGCAAGCTGTAAAAAAATTCAGTGATGACTTCCGTCAAACCTATGATTTGCGTAAAAAAGCGTTGAGCAAACTGAGCAAATACACGCGTAAAGACAATATTCAGTTTGATGGCTTGGCACGTGTGTCTCATGTAACAGATGCGACCGACTGGCGCGTTGAGTATCCATTTGTAGTCTTGAATCCGGATACCGAAGCTGAAATTGCCTATTTGGTTAGAGCCTGTATTGAGTTGGGCTTAACTGTGATTCCTCGCGGTGGCGGAACAGGCTATACCGGTGGCGCTATTCCACTCACGCCATTATCTGCTGTGATTAATACTGAAAAATTAGACCAGCATACCGGTGTACAAATGCGTACTTTGCCAGGTGTTGCGCGCCAAGTGGCCACCATTGAGTGTGGTGCAGGCGTAGTGACACGTCGCGCGATGGAAGCAGCAACGGATGCTGGCTTAGAGTTCGCGTGTGATCCAACCTCTGCTGATGCGTGTTGTATTGGCGGTAACGTGGCTATGAACGCCGGCGGTAAAAAGGCTGTGTTATGGGGTACGGCATTAGATAACCTTGCTTCTTGGCGCATGGTAACGCCGGATGCTACTTGGATGGAAATTGAGCGCCTAGACCACAACTTGGGCAAGATTCATGATATTGAAATGGCGCGCTTCAAAATCAGCCGCTATGACATCGATATGAAAACGCTGCTGGCAGAACCGGAAATCATTGCGATTCCGGGGCCGAGCTTCCGTAAAGTGGGATTAGGTAAGGATGTGACGGATAAATTTTTATCCGGCTTGCCAGGGATTCAAAAAGAAGGTTGTGATGGTTTAATCACAAGCGCGACGTTTATCCTGCACCGCATGCCTAAGTATGTACGCACTATTGCGCTGGAATTTTTTGGCAATGTGTCACATGCGGTACCGGCCATCGTAGAAATTAAAGATTACCTAGACGCCACTGCTAAGCAAGAGCCAGCTGTCATTATGGCAGGCTTGGAGCATATGGATGAGCGCTATATCAAAGCAGTGGGTTATGCCACCAAAGCGGCACGTCAGCAGCGTCCTAAAATGGTATTGCTGTGCGATATTGCCTCTGACGATGAAAATGCAGTGGGTGAGGTAGCATCTGCCGTGGTGCGTATGTGCAATGCACGAAATGGCGAAGGATTTATTGCTGTTTCTGGTGAGGCGCGCAAAAAATTCTGGCTAGACCGTTCACGCACAGCCGCGATTGCCAAACATACCAATGCATTCAAAATCAATGAAGACGTGGTGATTCCATTGCCTAAATTGGGCGAATACTCAGATGGCATTGAGCGCATCAATATTGAGTTGTCGATTCAAAACAAGCTGAAATTGGTTGATGCATTAGAAGCGTTTTTGCAGGGCGATTTGCCAGTGCAGCCTGATGAAGAAGGCAATGCTGATGCTGAGAGCGTGCAATCTAAGCAAGTGATTGGTTTGCAGTTGTTACGTGATTTGCGTGCTAAATGGCGCTTGATTTTGAACACGCTAGACGAGCCGGTGGCGACACTAGGCGAGCTGGGTAAAGACCACACACAGTATGAAAATGTGTTTCGTGCTGTGCAGTCTTACGATTTGCGCATCTCTTGGAAGCGGGAGCTTAAGCGTCCAATGGCGGATATTTTTGCCGGCCGCGAATACCAAAAAATTCTGAACGAGTTGGATGCTATTCACAAAAAAGTGCTTAAAAGCCGTGTGTTTATTGCGTTGCACATGCATGCGGGTGATGGCAATGTGCATACCAATATTCCGGTGAACTCTGATGACTACGGCATGATGCAAGATGCGCATGCTGCGGTAGCACGTGTGATGGCATTGGCCAGACGTTTGAATGGAGTGATTTCCGGTGAGCATGGCATTGGTATCACCAAAATGGAGTTCTTGGATCAATCCACCATTGATACCTTTACCGCCTATAAAAATAAAGTAGACCCCAACGGCCATTTCAATAAAGGCAAATTGCTAATGGGGTCTGGCTTGGATAATGCCTACACACCAAGCTTTGGTTTGCTGGAGCAAGAGTCCATCATCATGGAGCAATCTGCCATTGGCGAGATTGCCGATGATATTTCTGATTGCTTACGATGCGGCAAGTGTAAGCCTGTGTGTTCAACCCATGTGCCACGCGCTAATTTGTTGTACTCACCACGCAACAAGATTTTGGGTACTTCACTGCTGATTGAAGCGTTTCTGTACGAAGAGCAAACGCGTCGTGGTATCTCGCTCAAGCACTTTGATGAGTTCAACGATGTGGCCGACCATTGCACGGTGTGCCATCGTTGTGAGAAACCTTGCCCGGTCGATATCGACTTTGGTGATGTATCTATCAAGATGCGTAATTTCTTGCGCGAGCAAGGCAAGAAGAAATTCAACCCCGGTACCGCCGCGGGTATGCTATTTCTGAATGCAAAAGACCCAGCCACAATTAAGTTCTTGCGCACTACCATGATTGGTTGGGGCTATAAGCTGCAAAATATTGCGCATAGTTTGGCCAAGCGCTTTGGTTTGTTGCGCGATAAGAAAGCGCCGCCAGCTACAGTAGGCAAGCCAGAAATCAAAGCACAGGTGATTCATTTCATTAATCGCCCTATGCCGAGAAAGATGCAGTCTAAGACTTCACGCGCCATGCTAGGTGTGGAAGATGATCATATGATTCCGGTCATTCGTAATCCGCAAAAGGTGACTGAGGATTCTGAAGCTGTTTTCTATTTCCCAGGTTGTGGCTCTGAACGTTTGTTCTCTAACGTGGGACTGGCTACGCAGGCGATGTTGTACGAAGTGGGCGCCATTACAGTATTGCCGCCTGGTTATCTGTGCTGCGGATATCCACAAACATCCAGTGGCAATCATGACAAAGGCCAAGAAATCACTGCGGACAATCGCGTATTGTTCCACCGTGTGGCTAACACACTGAATTACTTGGATATTAAGACGGTGATAGTGTCTTGCGGGACATGTATGGACCAATTGCAGAAATACGAGTTCGAGAAAATATTCCCAGGTTGCCGTTTACTCGATATTCACGAATATCTGATGGAAAAAGACATGCGTCTGCAAGGCGTGACTGGTACACGCTATATGTACCATGACCCATGCCATACACCCATGAAGACCTATAAACCGTTAGAAGTGACTAATAAGCTGATGGGTACGGAAGTCGCTTTGAATGACCGTTGCTGCGGTGAGTCTGGTACCTTTGCAGCTGCACGTCCGGACATTGCCACGCAAGTGAAGTTCCGTAAGCAAGAGGAGCTAGAAAAAGGGATGGAGAAAATGGGTCTCACAGTAGGAGCACCAGAAATGCCTGTCAAAATCCTCACCTCATGCCCAAGCTGCTTACAAGGCTTAGCGCGCTATGGGGACGATACAGGCATTGAAGCGGATTACATTGTGGTAGAAATGGCGAAACATATTCTTGGCGAGAACTGGATGCAAGAGTATGTAGAAAAAGCCAATAATGGTGGGATAGAAAAAGTATTGCTGTAAAGTAATATGCCGTACGCGTCCATTGACGGTGCGGCATGGATGTCTGCCTAGGCAAATAGGGGGAGGCAGTTATTTCATTGCTTTGTAGATGGCATAACCTGCAAGCCCCAGCATTGTTAGCGCGATCACCGCAATCACAATAAAGCTCATCAGACCGTAGTCTGTGGATAGTAAGTCACTGATTATTTTCATTAGTATCTCCTTCGGGTGAGTTCAGTGCATACTTTGACATGCGGCCGCACGCTAGGCTTTGATGTAGCGCAAGAAATGCGGATTTTGCAATCATCGTTAACCTAATCAGTGATAAAGACAGTCTATGCCTCAATTTTTGCTTGGTTTTGCGTTATTAGAATGGAGTCAATGGGTATTCGCAGCAACGCAAGACGGCCGATGGCATTTAGGCATTGGCGATCCCACTGTGTGGGGCTGGTTGACGGTTCTGGCCTACTTGTTGGCAATGGCACGTTGTTTTGTCAAAGCTAAGCAAGACCACTTAGCCGGTTCGCCTTATCAGTTTTGGCTATATTTAGGCATATTTTTACTGTTACTAAGCATCAATAAGCAATTGGATTTGCAAACATGGTTTAGCCAGGTGTTACGAGATTTATCGTTGGCGCATGGCTGGTATGAGCAACGCCGAATACTACAATTGGCGTTCATCGTAAGTATTGCTTCTGTGATGCTAGTATTGTTCGTCACGCTGCGTATTTATTTATGGAACCTGTGGCGCAGCTATAAATTGGTGTGGTCCGGTCTGATTTTACTGTGCGTATTTATACTAATCCGTGCAGCGTCATTTCACCACATAGATATACTCATTCGCCACACGCTGCTGGGCTTAGAACTCAATGTGCTGCTGGAAAATCTCGCCTTGGCCTTAATTATATTAGGCACTTATTTTCACCGGCAGCCATCTTCTTTTCCGCCTACTGTGCCCAATGAAAAAACGCTGACCAATACCGGCTATTACGAAGCGCAAATAGAAGGTGCAGATGTGTTTTGCCCCCGTTGTGCCAGCAAAGCAGTGGCCAAAGCTATGCATGGACGTCCTTTTAAATGCAAATATTGCGCGCACAAATATTTGGTATACGTTAATCAATAATTTTAGTCATTTATGAATATTTACTCACTTGTCAGACCGTTGCTCTTTCTGCTAGATGCAGAAACCGCTCACGATTTAACCTTAACCAGCTTGAAGTGGGCAGAGCGTCTGCACTTGCTACCGGATTACGCTGGAAAGCTTGTGGCTACACCGCGTCAAGTCATGGGCATCAGCTTTCCTAACGCAGTTGGCCTTGCTGCGGGATTAGATAAAAATGCCGCTGTGATTGATGGTATGGCAACCTTGGGTTTCGGCTTTATTGAAGTCGGCACTGTTACCCCACGCCCACAGCCGGGCAACCCAAGGCCTCGTTTATTCCGTGTGAAACAAGCGCAAGGCATTATCAACCGCTTTGGTTTTAATAATTTGGGCGTGGATCATTTGGTAGAAAATGTAAAAGCCGCTAAATATAAAGGTGTGCTGGGCATAAATATTGGCAAAAATTTTGATACACCAAACGAGCGCGCGGTGGATGACTATTTGCACTGCATGCAGAAAGTATATGCACACGCCAGCTATATCACGGTAAACATTTCCTCACCCAATACTAAAAATTTGCGTGCGCTGCAAGAAAAAGACGCATTGTCTGCATTGCTAGCGAGTCTCAAATTTGAGCAAACCAAACTTACGGAACAGCATGGACGTTATGTCCCAATTGCACTAAAAATTGCACCGGATTTAACGTCCGAGCAAGTGTCAGAGATTGCTGATTTGTTAATGCAACACCAGATTGACGGCGTCATTGCCACCAATACCACATTGTCACGTGAAGCAGTCAAAGGCATGCCACATGCTGAAGAAACCGGAGGGTTATCTGGTCGACCAGTCAAAACAGCTTCAACTGTAGTCATTCAGCAATTATCACAACGCTTGCAAGGGGCGCTACCTATTATCGGCGTCGGCGGTATTTTGTCAGGTGCTGATGCAGTGGAAAAAATTGCCGCCGGCGCCAGTTTGGTACAAGTCTACAGTGGCCTCATTTACCAAGGGCCAAAGCTGGTAAAAGATGTTTGTATGTCACTAGGTTAATGCAGTTACCTATTCTCTACTCTTATCGGCGTTGCCCCTATGCCATGCGTGCACGCATGGCGCTGAATGTAGCTAAAATTGATGTTGAAATCCGCGAGATAACTTTACGCGATAAGCCAGCGCATATGCTACAGGTTTCGCCTAAAGGTACTGTCCCTGTGTTGGTTTTACCAGATGGCAGGGTGCTTGAGCAGAGCTTGGATATTATGCTGTGGGCACTGAAAATGCATGACCCGAAAGGTTGGCTGCACGCCAATCATCCTGAGGCTATGCAGTTGATTACAAGCAACGATGCTGATTTTAAGCAGACGTTAGATCGTTATAAATATCCTGAGCGTTATCCTGAATATCCGCAAACTGAATATCGTACACGTGGAGAATTATTCTTACAGCAGTTGGAAAACACATTACAGGCGCAACCTTATCTACTTGGGCAACAACCTTGCGTGGCTGATATTGCAATTTTTCCATTTATCCGTCAGTTTGTTGCAGTAGATGCCGCTTGGTTTTCGCAATCATCCTATGTGGGACTGAGGCGCTGGTTAGAAGGCTGGGTCCAAAGCGATTTGTTTGCAAGTATTATGCAGAAGTACCCTGTTTATCAGCCCTAAAACTGGTAGAGACTAAAATAAAAAAGGCGCAGATGCGCCTTTTTTATTGATTGCAGATGCAGATGGCTTAAGCTGGGGTGTCAACAGTCTCTTGTTCGTTGAATACCAGTTTGATTTGGTCTTGACTGTCAATATCAACATGCACAGAACCACCATTACTTAAGCGGCCGAACAGTAACTCGTCCGCCAAGGCTTTGCGAATAGTATCTTGAATCAAGCGTGCCATTGGGCGAGCACCCATTAGTGGGTCAAACCCTTTTTTGCCTAAGTAAGTTTTCAGTGCATCACTGAACGTTACATCCACTTTTTTCTCATGCAGTTGATCTTCTAATTGCATCAAGAACTTATCAACCACACGGATAATAATTTCGTGTGAAAGTGCGCTGAACGACACAGTGGCATCTAAACGGTTACGGAATTCTGGGCTAAAGAAGCGTTTAAGATCCGCGGCCTCATCTGTCACATCTTTGGCATTGGTGAAACCAATGCTAGCTTTAGACATATTCTCTGCGCCTGCATTAGTCGTCATGATAATCGTCACGTTGCGGAAATCCGCTTTGCGGCCATTGTTATCAGTGAGCGTACCATGGTCCATCACTTGCAACAGAATGTTGAAGATGTCAGGGTGCGCTTTTTCAATTTCATCCAACAGTAATACGCAGTAAGGCTGTTTGGTAATAGCTTCAGTTAATAAGCCACCTTGGTCAAAACCCACATAGCCCGGAGGCGCGCCAATCAAGCGGCTTACCGCATGGCGTTCCATATACTCACTCATGTCAAAGCGAATCAACTCAATGCCCATGATATAAGCTAATTGTTTGGCCACTTCAGTTTTGCCCACGCCAGTTGGACCGCTGAATAAGAAGCTACCAATTGGTTTGTTGTTTTGGCCTAAACCGCTGCGTGCCATTTTCACAGCAGACGCCAACGTCTCAATGGCTTTATCTTGGCCAAACACTACGGCTTTTAAATCGCGCTCAAGTGTTTTGAGTGCATTGCGATCGTCGCTAGAAATATTTTTGGGCGGAATACGCGCAATCTTGGCAATAATGTCTTCAATTTCTTTATTACCAATGACTTTTTTCTGCTTATTCTTAGGCAGAATACGTTGTGCAGCACCCGCTTCATCAATCACGTCAATTGCTTTATCTGGTAAGTGACGGTCGTTGATGTATTTGGCTGATAGTTCAGCCGCAACGGTCAAGGCGCTCACGCTATATTTCACGCTGTGGTGCTCTTCAAATTTCGATTTCAATCCTTTTAGAATCTCAATAGTTTCGGCCACACTGGGCTCAACCACATCGATTTTTTGGAAACGGCGTGATAATGCATGGTCCTTCTCGAAAATGCCACGATATTCCTGATAAGTAGTTGCACCGATGCATTTGAGCGAGCCATTGGATAGCGCTGGTTTAAGCAAGTTGCTCGCATCTAGCGTACCACCGCTGGCTGCGCCAGCACCAATCAAGGTGTGGATTTCGTCAATAAACAAAATAGCATCTGGTTTTTCCGCCAGTTGTTTCATCACTGCTTTTAGGCGTTGTTCAAAATCACCACGGTATTTAGTCCCTGCTAACAACGCACCCATGTCTAGTGAATAGACTGTCGCATTGGCTAATACCTCTGGAATATCCTGCTCGACAATGCGGCTAGCCAAACCTTCGGCAATCGCAGTTTTACCTACGCCAGCTTCGCCCACTAACAACGGGTTATTTTTGCGGCGACGGCATAAGGTTTGAATCACACGCTCCAACTCTTGGCCACGACCAATCAATGGATCTATTTTGCCTGCAGCGACTTGTGCATTTAAATTCAGCGTAAAGTTTTCCAGTGCACCGGTAGGCGCTGCTTCAGCTTCGCTCTCAATTTCCGCACTATCAGCTTTTTCTTCCCCTTCAGGTAGTTTGGCTACACCATGTGAAATAAAATTCACAACGTCTAAGCGGGTAATACCCTGCTGGTGCAAGAAAAACACTGCATGGGAGTCTTTTTCGCCGTAAATGGCTACCAATACGTTAGCACCAGTCACTTCTTTTTTACCAGAGGATTGCACGTGCAACATGGCACGTTGAATTACGCGTTGAAAGCCTAGTGTAGGTTGCGTATCAACCTCACCCTCACCATTGACGGTAGGAGTGTGTTCTTCAATATATTGGTTGAGTTCAGAACGTAGCACATCAAATTTTGCGCCGCACGCACGTAATACTTCCGCTGCGGTCGGGTTATCTATCATGGCCAGTAAGAGATGCTCGACCGTAATGAGCTCATGGCGCTTTTGACGCGCATCCATGAACGCCATATGTAGGCTGACTTCTAACTCTTGAGCTATCATCTTAGTACCTTACTTTCACTATTAACATCAATCAATATTGTTTTATCTTAACACTGGGACATGATTGCAATTTAAATTTTAAGCCTGCTTTTGTATGCTTATTTATGATTACATCTTTAAGCTGGTTCAATCACACATTGCAACGGGTGCTGAGACTCTCTTGCATGCGTCAATACTTGATTCATTTTTGTTTCTGCAATATCAAGCGGGTAAACACCACATACTCCAACACCCTCAGTATGCACTTTGAGCATAATTTGTGTCGCTTGTTCACGGCTTTTATTAAAAAACCGCTCAATGGTCTCAACAACAAACTCCATAGGAGTGTAATCGTCATTTAATAGCAATACTTTAAACATTTCAGGCAGTTTAGGTTTGACTGCGTTTGGCTTAAGTGCGGTATCGCCATCTGAATGTGGTTGTGCCATTTACTTCACTACTTTTGATTACTTGTTAATGCCTATTTTGAGCCGAATGCTAAAAAATTCAAGCCCAATTTAAGTAGGGTTAAGGCTTTATGGAAAGATTTTGACGATTTTGACAATTCTGTCTTGAGTTTGCACGATTTCGAGGGTGTGTTCACCGATTCTAAAACTGGTATTTGGCTCGGGAATATCCTCGAAATGCTCAATGACCAAACCGTTCAGTGTGCGTGGACCGTCCGTAGGTAATGATAAATGCAATTTCTTATTCAAATCACGTAATGAACTACTGCCGTCTACCAGCCATCCGCCATCCTCTTCATCTTGACGGTAGCTACCAATACGGCTGGGAGATTGTGTGGTGAAGTCGCCGATGACTTCTTCCAGAATATCCTCCAGTGTGATTAAGCCTTTAAATTCACCATACTCGTCTACAATCAGCGCAATCCGTTCTTGGTTCTCTTGGAACTGCTGAATTTGCGTGTAGAGCGGCGTGCCGGAGGGAATGAAATAAGGCTCGCTGATAATTTCACGCAACGCGTCTTTATCTAGCGGTTCCTCTTGCTGATAGCCGCGAATCTGATTCATCACCTTTCTGATGTGCAGAATGCCTATCATCTCCTCGTTATCGCCTTCACGCACTGGTAAGCGGGTGTGATGGCTGGTGGAAATGCGTTGCATGATATCTTCGATAGGTTGATCAAAATCAATCACTTCTACCATGGTATGCGCGGTCATCACGTCATCTACCGTGATTTTTTCCAAATCAAACAAATTAAGCAAAATAGTGCGGTGTTTTTTCGGCATAAAATGCCCGGCATCAGTGACAATGCTACGCAGTTCATCCATCGTCAGCGATTGGGTCGTTTCACTGAAATTCACATTCACACGGAAGAGTTTAAGTAAGCCTTCAACAAATAGATTTACAAACCAAACCGCAGGGTAAAGTACCTTTAGCAGCGGGTAGAGTACGTAGCTGCACATGATGCCTATTTTTTCTGGGTAAGCAGCTGCAATGACTTTAGGCGAGATTTCGCTGAAGACCAAGATGGCGAAGGTTACGCTTAAAGTGCCTATCATCAGCACCCATTCGCCCTCACCAAATAGCTCAACTATGATGACAGTGACCAAGGTGGCCGAGGCAGCATTAGCAAAGTTGTTACAGAGCAGTATTACGCCCAGAAGTTTGTCTGTTTTTGCAAGCAATGCACTCGCAAGTTTGGCGCCACGGTTACCTTCTTTAACCAAATGTCTCAGTCGATAACGATTCAGCGACATCAGGCTGGTTTCAGAAATCGAGAAAAAACCTGAAATGAGCAATAAGACAGCTAAGGCGGCTAATTGCCAAGAGATAGGAATATTATCCAAAGGGGTGAGTACGAAATAACTTAGAAGGCTTAGAGTCTAACTGAATCAAGCCTTCTAAATCAAGTGTTTACTGAAGTTTGAAGCGGGTTGTGAGTTATGGTGCAAGCTCAGCAGACGCGTCGTTTGTTTTTTTCTCAACATCACCAATCAGGTTGGCGCGATTCACACCCAGCCACATTGCAATTGGGCAAGCCACCAATACAGAAGAGTAAATACCAAACAGAATACCAATCGTGAGCGCCAATGCGAAGTTGTGTAAAACCTCACCACCAAACAATAACATCGAACCCACCATGGTTTGTGTCATTAAGTGTGTAATCACGGTACGTGACATAGTACGAGTAATCGCATTGTCAATCACTTGCACAGCAGTGGCTTTCCGCATCTTACGGAAGTTCTCACGTACCCGGTCAAATACCACCACAGATTCGTTCACAGAGTAACCCAATACAGCCAAAATCGCTGCGAGAACTGTCAGGTTGAACTCCCATTGGAAGAATGCAAAAAAACCCAGAATAATCACTACGTCATGCATATTGGCGATAATCGCAGCCACCGCAAAACGCCACTCAAAACGCACAGCCAAGTAGGCCATAATGCCTAAACATACCAATAACAAAGCAAGACCGCCGTTTTCGTATAGTTCCTCACCGACTTGAGAACCTACACTTTCCACACGGCGCACATCTGCTTGAGGATCGGCGGCCTTAAGTACCGAGCTGACTTTTTCAGATAGCTGCGCAATAGACATTTCTTTTTTAACGGGTAAGCGAATCAGTACGTCGTGGCTGGTGCCAAAATTTTGCACGGTCGCATCCTTCAGGCCAATGCTGTCCACCGCTTGGCGAATGCTATCAATGTTAGCTGATTGAGGGTAGTTGACTTCCATGACGGTGCCGCCCGTGAAATCTACACCATAGTTGAGGCCGCGTGTGGCTAGAAAGAATACTGCCAAGACAAACGTAATGAGTGAGATGGCCGTAGTTAAGCGGCCATAGCTCATGAACGGGATGTCGTTTTTGATTCTAAATAATTCCATATTGTTAGCTCTTTTAATTGGCCCGCTGTCAGGCTTTATTCGGTAAGTGTCTTAAATTCTGTAAATATCTTAGGCTTTATAAATCTGACCAATCGCCAATTTCTCGATTTTTCTGCGATAACCATAAAGTATGTTCACGATGGCACGTGACACTAAAACCGCACTAAACATTGAGGTTAAGATGCCTAATACGTGTACCACAGCAAAGCCTTTGATTGGGCCGGTGCCGAACATAAACAATGCTAGACCCGCAATCAAGGTAGTGACGTTAGAGTCTAGAATGGTATCAAATGCACGGTCATACCCAGCGTGGATACTGGCTTGCGGGGTGTTGCCGTTACGTAGCTCTTCACGAATACGCTCATTAATCAACACGTTAGCATCAATCGCCATACCCAATGCCAATGCAATCGCAGCTAAGCCGGGCAACGTAAGAGTGGCTTGCAACATAGACAGTATGGCTACTAATAACAGCAAGTTAACGCCTAAAGCCAATACAGATACACCACCAAATACCAGATAATAAATAATCATCATGGCAGCAATCGCGGCAAAGCCCCATAGCGTAGAATGCACACCGCGTTTGATGTTCTCTTCACCCATGCTTGGGCCAACGGTTCTTTCTTCGATGATTTCCATTGGCGCAGCCAATGCGCCGGCACGGAGTAATAACGAGATGTCTGTAGCTTCTTGTGCATTGGCCATGCCAGAGATTTGAACGCGACCGCCGCCAATTTCCTCGTTAATCACAGGCGCGGTAATAATTTCCGTGTTGCCTTTTTCAATTAGCAAAATCGCCATGCGTTTACCCACGTTATCACGCGTGACATTTTTGAAGATACCAGCACCGCGACCATCTAAGGTGACGTTGACAACGGAGTTGCCATTCTGATTGTCCACACCGGGGCCAGCGTCAGTAATACGGTCACCCGTCAACACCACGCTTTTCTTGACTAAAATCGGGCGACCTTCACGGTCTTTGAACAACTCATCGCCAAAGGGTACTTGGCCATTTTGTGCTTTTTCCAGTGTACCAAAATCAGTTTTTTCTTCATCTACTAGCCGAATTTCCAAGGTAGCAGTACGGCCTAAAATCTCTTTCGCTTTGGCTGTATCTTGTACACCAGGCAACTGCACAACGATACGGTCAAACCCTTGTTGCTGCACAATAGGCTCGGCTACGCCAAGCTCATTGATACGGTTATGCAGTGTTTGCAGGTTTTGTTTAAGCGCAAACTCTTGCGTACGCTTTTGTGATGCCGCTCCCATGTTTGCAGTCAGCGTAATGTCTTTGCCGCTTCCACTCATTACATAGGTTAGATCCGGATAATCTTTGCTCAAGACACGTTCCGCTTTGTTGGCTTCACTTGCGTTATCAAATTTCACCACTACTTGTTGACCTTCACGCGAAATACCAAAGTAGTTGATTTTTTCTTTGCGCAAAGTCGTGCGGAAATCACCTACGCTACTTTCAGCCGCTTTATCTAACGCAGCTTTCATATCTACTTGTAATAAAAAGTGAACACCACCGCGTAAATCTAGCCCCAAGTACATGGGTTTGGCACCAATAGCTAGCAGCCAGTTTGGTGTTTGTGAAAGTAGGTTGAGTGCTACCGTGTAGTCTTTACCTAAACTGGCATTAAGTTTGTCTTTGGCTTTGATTTGGTCATCCGGATTAGCAAAACGTACCTTGACGCCACTGGCATCCAAGTAGATGCCATTAAACGAAACACCTGCCAATTGCAGCGTATTTTCTACTTTTTGTAACAGTGCATTGTCCGATTTCAGAGAGGACTTAGCAGGACTGACTTGAACTGCCGGCGACTCCCCAAAAAAATTGGGGATGGTGTAAAGCAAGCCAATCAAGATGACAGTTGCGATTAAAATGTATTTCCACATTGGGTAGCGGTTCATGGCTTGGCTCGCTCAGACGTTTTGAAATTAGATGGCTTTAATAGTACCTGGCGGTAGTAAAGTTTGGATGGTATGTTTTTGCACGTTGACCACAGTGTCGGCCGCGATTTCAATGCTGACAAAGCTTTCGTTCACTTTGGTCACTTTACCTAAGATGCCGCCGGAAGTTGCAACTTCGTCACCTGCTTTGAGTGCTTCGATCATTGCCTTTTGTTGTTTCGCTTGCTTGAGTTGTGGGCGAATCAACATGAAATAAAACAAAATAAAAATAACAACCATCGGCAAAATGCCGCTCAACAAATCGCCACCTGGTGCAGCTGGTGCTGCAAATGCATTACTAATAAACATAAATCAATTCCTAATAAATTAAATCAACACGCGATTCTAGCATAGACTATATTGGCATATTAGCTTTGTAGTTGGGCACGCTTGTGCGTAAATTCAAGCTTAAATGCTTCGAATGTGCCACTTTCAATAGCAGCTCGCATCGATTGCATCAGCACTTGGTAATAATGCAGGTTATGGATAGTGTTTAAGCGTGCACCTAAAATCTCACCCACTTTGTGTAAATGGTGTAAATAGGCGCGTGTAAAATTCTGGCATGTGTAACAAGCACAATCTGCATCTAGCGGAGCGGTATCTTGTTTGTAGAATGCATTTTTAATCTTAATATCGCCATATTGCGTAAACAGCCAGCCGTTGCGCGCATTACGTGTAGGCATGACGCAATCGAACATATCCACGCCTTGGCTAACCGCAGCTACCAAATCTTCAGGTGTGCCTACGCCCATTAAATAACGCGGTTTGTTAGCTGGCATTCTGGGTGCGGTATGCGCCAAAATACGTAACATGTCCTCTTTGGGCTCGCCAACCGATAGGCCGCCGATGGCAAATCCATCAAAATCGATATCCACTAAACCTTGCAATGAAACATCGCGCAGATCTTCATACATGCCACCTTGTATGATGCCAAACAGCGCATTTGGATTGCCTTGATGTGCTTGTTTACTTCGCTTAGCCCATCTTAAGCTAAGCTGCATGGAGTCGTTGGCTTCTTTGTGTGTAGCTGGGTAGGGCGTGCATTCGTCAAAAATCATGACAATGTCACTATTTAATGCTTTTTGAATTCGCATCGATTCTTCCGGCGTTAAAAAGCAACTGTCACCATTGATAGGCGATCTGAACTTGACGCCTTCTTCGGAGATTTTTCTCAAGTCACCTAAACTCCACACCTGAAATCCGCCGGAATCGGTAAGGATAGGTTTATTCCAGCCCATAAACTTGTGCAGTCCGCCGTGTGCGGCAATCACATCTAAACCGGGACGTAGCCATAAATGAAAGGTGTTGCCTAATACAATGTGTGCGTCAATTTCATTCAGTTCGAGCGGTGACATGGCCTTAACCGTGCCGTAGGTGCCCACTGGCATAAAGGCTGGCGTTTGAACATCGCCATGGGTTAAGTGAACTGTGCCGCGGCGCGCGAGCCCATCTTGCTGGTGTAAGGTAAATTGCATGTGCGGAACGTATTAGAATCGGTAATTAATCACTGGGATTTTAACATACCTGCCCCTGACCACTGTAAGAGTTCGCAGTGGCAAGGCTGACCAATATCTGGGATATATGTAAAATGGTGTGGATAAGAGAGACTTGATTTATACTAAGTCCATTGCTCTAATCAATGATTGTGTTAAACATGGCAGAACCAAGACAACGTCTATCCAGAAGAAACTCAGACCACCCTAGCTTGCGCGAGCGTGGCATCTATTTGCTGCCCAACTTATTCACTTCGGCAGCACTATTTGCTGGTTTTTATGCGATTGTTCAGGCTATGAACGGGCGCTATGAGCAATCGGCGATTGCCATTTTTATTGCCATGGTGATGGATGGGCTAGATGGTCGCGTAGCACGTATGACCAATACGCAAAGTGCGTTTGGGGCAGAGTACGATAGTTTGTCGGACATGGTTTCATTTGGCGTCGCTCCAGCGCTGATTATGTATGTATGGGCGCTTAAACCTATGGGCAAATTAGGCTGGATTGCCGCCTTTATTTATTGTGCTTGTGCCGCATTAAGGTTGGCACGTTTTAATACTAAGCTAGATGATCCACATCAGGATAAGCGCTTTTTCCAAGGGTTACCCAGCCCGGCAGCGGCAGCTTTATTGGCTGGCTTTGTTTGGGTTTCTTATGAATATAATGTGGATGGACGTGAAATATTCTTCGGCGCGTTGCAAATGAAATGGATTGCTTGGTTCATCACTGTGTTTGCTGCGGGTTCTATGGTGTCTGATTTACGTTTTTACAGTGGCAAAGATATCAACTTAAAAGCGAGTGTTCCATTTGTAGCGGTGTTAGCGATTATGTTGGCTTTCGTCTTGGTTTCATACAGTCCACCAGAAGTATTATTTACCGTGGTGTTTGTGTACTCACTTTCGGGCTATTATTTGTGGGTAAAACAACGCGTTAAAAAAGAAATTTAATCAGCTAGATTTCGCCATCCAATACTTGCGTAACTTCATGATTTTTATGATTGAAGTTATGTAAAAAGTCAGATATAGTAAAACCTATGTTTTATTCATGCGTAAATAAATCAGTGATTTTTCAGGTAGCCTCCATGGCAGCCTGTGCTGTGACGCCTGTTGCAACTGTATTTCTTCTAGCACGCCAACTGCTGCGCGCAAGCGCACACTAACCCCCCCCCAATCCCTTAGTATTTCCGTGTCCGTGTTTACAAAACGCGTGACTTAGCTCGAAGTTTTTATGCATTGCGAGTAAAATCGCTGCAACTGATTAGGAATTCTATATGAAAGACCAAAACCAAATTATTATTTTTGACACCACCTTACGTGATGGTGAACAAAGCCCCGGCGCGGCAATGACCAAAGAGGAAAAAATCCGTATTGCGCGCCAGTTAGAAAAATTAGGCGTAGATGTGATTGAGGCTGGCTTTGCAGCGGCAAGTCCAGGTGATTTTGATGCTATCCAAACAATTGCTGGATTGATCACAAAATCCAAAGTTTGCTCATTAGCCCGTGCCAGTGAGAATGATGTGCGCCGCGCCGGTGAAGCAATTCAACCTGCTATGCAACATGCAGAAAAAAATGGTCGTATTCATACGTTTATTGCAACTAGCAAAATCCATATGGAAAACAAGCTCCGTATGACGGAAGACCAAGTGGTGGAACGTGCGGTGCAAGCCGTGAAATGGGCATTGGAATATACCCATGATGTCGAATTCTCTGCAGAGGATGCGGTGCGTTCGGAGATTGATTTCTTGGTGCGCGTATTTGATGCAGTCATTGAAGCGGGTGCTAAAACCATTAACGTGCCAGACACCGTTGGCTACAGCATTCCAGCCGTATGGGGTGAGCGGATGGCCACGCTCATTAAACGTGTAAAAAATAGCGATAAAGTGGTTTGGTCTACCCACTGCCACAATGACTTAGGGATGGCTGTTGCTAACTCTTTGGCTGCAGTAATGAATGGTGCACGCCAAGTGGAATGCACCATCAACGGTTTAGGTGAGCGTGCTGGTAACGCCAGTTTAGAAGAGATCGTGATGGCGATTAAAACCCGCAGCGATATTTTCAACTTAACGACACGTATCGATACCACGCAAATTGTGCCGGCCAGCAAATTGGTGTCGACCATTACTGGTTATCCTGTACAGCCCAATAAGGCAATTGTTGGCGCCAATGCGTTTGCACACGAGAGCGGTATTCACCAAGATGGCGTGCTCAAGCACCGTGAAACTTACGAAATCATGCGTGCTGAAGACGTGGGTTGGAACGCGAATAAATTAACGTTAGGTAAATTGTCTGGCCGCAATGCGTTTAGAACGCGTTTAAAAGAATTGGGTATTGAATTGGAATCGGAAGATGCATTAAACGCAGCTTTTGCACGCTTTAAAGATTTGGCCGATAAAAAATCCGAGATTTTTGATGAAGATTTGCACGCGTTAGTGAGTGATGAGTTTGTACACGAAGCAGCAGAAAACTATAAGTTGGTGTATTTACAAGTGGCTTCGCAAACAGGTGAAACGCCTCACGCCTTGATTACCTTGTCCGAAGAGGGGGCGGAGAAACGTGCTGAATCTAACGGCGGAGGGCCAGTGGACGCGACCTTTAAAGCGATTGAGCAGATTGTGAACAGTGAAGCGGAGTTATTGCTTTATTCTGTCAATAACATCACCAGCGGTACAGATGCTCAAGGTGAGGTGACGGTACGTTTAGCGAAGGGCGGTCGTATTGTTAATGGACAAGGCGCAGATACGGATATTGTCGTAGCCTCTGCCAAAGCTTATTTGAACGGCTTGAACAAGCTCTGCGCCAAATCCGAGAAGTTAAACCCACAGGTGTAATCCATTGCCAAGAAGAGGTTGGGTGCCTGCAGATCCACTGCGCTACCCACCTGCTTGGCGGTAGGTGTTGGGTAAATGCTACCCATAATCCGATGCTTTAACGTGACGATGTCCAGTAAAAATCAAACATTACTCATAATTGCTGCACTGTTTTGCACCTATTTTATCTGGGGCTCGACTTATCTCGCCATCCGGTTTGGAATTGAGAGTTTTCCACCCTTTATGATGGGTGGGATACGCTTTACGCTGGCTGGTATCATGATGTACATAGCTATGCGCTGTTTAGGCAGCCCCAATCCTACAAAACAAGAATGGATAGGGGCGACCATTGTTGGCATTTTATTGCCCGCATTGGGTAACGGAACTGTGTGTTATGTGCAGCAAACCGTCAGTTCCAGCGTCGCTGCATTGGCTATTGCCACAGCACCGATTTGGATGGCTATATTCTCCTCATTTTGGGGGCATAAAATCACAAGGCGTGAATGGCTGGGGATTACTATTGGCGTATTGGGTATCGTGTTGTTGAATATCGGCGGCAGTTTACATGGTGATATTACCAGTGCTTTATTATTGATTTTTGCAGCGGCCACTTGGTCGTTTGGCTCGGTTTGGGGTAAGCACTTAGCTATGCCAAAAGGCTTAATGGGAGCAGGGTGTCAGATGTTGGCAGGCGGTATAGCACTCATGATAGCAAGCACTTACTCTGGGGAAGTATGGCCTCAAACCATCAGTGTTAAGTCTTGGGGAGCCATTGTATTCCTGATTGTATTAGGTTCGCTTGTCGCTTACAGTGCCTACCAGTATTTATTGCAAACCGTCCGTCCATTGGTTGCCAGTAGCAATACGTTTGTAAATCCAGTAGTGGCATTTGCCCTGGGTATTTGGCTTGCCAATGAGCATGTCACCCATAATGAATATATTGCGCTTGCCGTTATACTGGTAGGCGTGTTTTTAGTCCTTACCACAGAGAATAAAGAAGTATGACCACACAGAATTTAGCGCTATTTGATTTGGATAACACTTTGCTGGCGGGGGACAGTGATTACAACTGGAGCCTGTTTTTGATCGAAGAAGGTTTGCTGGATGCCAAAACGCATCATGACCGCAACGAACAATTTTATATAGACTACAAGAACGGTTGTCTAGATATCTATGCGTTTCTTAAATTCCAGCTACAGCCATTGTCTCAGCATCCAAAGCAGTTTCTAGATCAGTTGCATCTTAAATATATGGAAAAGGTCATCCGCCCAATGATGACAGAAAAGGCTCAGGCTTTAGTCAATGAGCACAAAGCCAACGGGGATTTGTGTTTGGTGATTACGGCTACCAACAGCTTTGTCACTAAGCCAATTGCCACGGCTTATGGTATTGAGCACCTGATTGGTACAGACCCTGAAATGGTCAACGGCGAATATACCGGTGGTGTGAGCGGCGTACCTAGCTTTCAAGCTGGTAAAGTGACACGCTTAAACCAATGGCTAGAGGTGCGAGGTCAATCACTTGGTGACTTTGCTAAGAGCTACTTTTATAGCGATTCACACAACGATTTACCGTTGATGCAATTAGTGACCCATCCAGTAGCTGTGGATGCTGATCCTATTTTGACCGAATATGCGCAAGCCCACAACTGGCCAAGGATTAGTCTAAGAAACTAATAGCCGCATAAAGCCCCTCCAATTTAGGTGCTTGTATTTTATGATAAAAGCCCCTAGTCTTCGTGGTGTCAGTACTTCACGATTTACAATTGCGGGGGGATTATGCCTAAGAATATTGTTTTCTGCGCGGATGGTACTTGGAACAACGCTGGTCAAGATGCGAAAAACGAAGACGCAACCAATGTTTTAAAGCTCTATCAATTATTGGCGGGGACCGTAGTTGGCGGTAGTGAGTTTTTCCGCGGGGATACGCCGGAAATTGTGGAAGGTGAAAAAATCCACAAATCCGCCAATGGCCAAACCCTACAGGTTGCGAAATACATCAATGGCGTTGGTAACTCGTCTAATGTTATTAAAAAACTATTCAGCGGCGCGTTTGGCGCGGGCGTGGTACAGCGTATCGTTCGCGGCTATACCTTTATCTCCAGAAACTATCAGCCGGGTGATCACATTTATATTGTTGGCTTTAGCCGTGGCGCTTATACGGCGCGTGCTTTAGCTGGCATGATTGCTACGCAGGGCCTTCTCAAAACAAGCTTCAAAAGCGGTAGTCCAGAATCTTACCAAGCTGCTACCGATGCTTGGTTTTGCTATCGCAATGCGGTGAAAGTCAAAAATGAGTCGCTATTTGCCGATTTGATTACGGCGGTCTTGAACAAAGGGGTTTGGTCACTTGTTAAAAGTGTCTTTAATCCGCATCTTACCAACGACGACTTTATCACTGTAGATCGTATTGCCAGCGTTGCGGTGTGGGATACAGTAGGTGCAATGGGCATCCCCAAGTTTAATGTACAAAATAAAGAGCTGGTAGATGCGTTTCGCTTTGCTGACGAGGTGCTCAGTAAAAAAGTGCGCTTGGGTGTGCATGCGATTGCGTTGGATGAGAAGCGTGAGTTATTTAAACCTACTTTATGGAACGCAGGTGGTAATGTATTGCAGCGCGTGTTTATTGGTGGTCATGCCGATGCTGGCGGTGGCTATGCGGAAAAAGGACTATCGGATATCACACTGGATTGGGTGATTACGCAACTTAACAATCATCAGTTATTAGCAATGAGTCCATTGCTAATTGCCGCAGATTACAAGACAAAACTGCATCCTAACTTCAAAGCGCCAGCCCATCAGGAGCTCAAGCAGCTTGCCCAATATGTTCGCCAGTTTAAGCTGGCTAGCCAGATTGAGGCGCATGCCTCTATAGAAGAGCGGAAGAAGCTAACCAGTGTGGTGCATGCAGATGGCGAAGCGCCAAGAAAGTATAATCCGACGAACTGGCCACCAAGCTAGACTATTTGCCGAGCAGTACATGTAGCACAAAGCGGCTACCTACATACGCCAGCAACAGTAATACAAATCCTAACAACGTCCAACGTACAGCGGTTTTGCCACGCCAGCCATATTGAAAGCGTCCAAACAGCAGCCAAGCATAAATCAGCCAAGAGGCAATGGAAAAAATCGTTTTGTGATTCCATTGCAACGGTTTACCAAATACTTGCTCGGAAAACAGCATGCCACTGATGAGTGTGATGGTTAGCAGTACAAAGCCGGCAACAATCACTTTAAATAACAAGCGGTCCATTACCATTAATGGTGGGAAACTCGGCAGTTTGATAAATGTGGATTGTTTGTGCAAAGTACGCTCTGCTACAGCCATCAGCAGGGCGTGCAGTGCGGCAAAGGTAAACAAGCTGTAAGCCAGAATCGCAATGGCAATGTGTGCCATAAACAAGCTAAATTCGGCAGTAGGTAGGTAGTAGTTCTTAATTGCAAATGCCGGCAACAGTACAAACAATGCGGCTGGCGGTAGGATAAATGCTTGCAAACTATGCAACTGGTGTTTGAAATCAGCCAGCCAATAAATCAATAGTGTCAGCCAGACAATGGCGGATAGCGCGTAATAAAGCCCAAGGTTAAATCCGCCCAGAGCAAATACATCACGGTAGAGCAAATAGCCATGCAATACAATCCCTAACGCAATCATCATCCGATGCAAACTTAGCGAAGAGGTGCGGTCTGTATCAGCGGCAAGTTTTGCTAAACGCCAGAAATCAGCTGCTACGGCAATATAAATAAAGGCAACGATAAGGTAGGGGATGTAATGGTGCATGGTGCAATTATGGCAAAAGTCGTGATAAACGCATAGCATGATGTAAAATTACAACTCTTCAATAAGGTAACTAAAGCTATGTTAGAAAACTTAACCGGTCGTCTGCAGGGGGTGATTAAGAACCTGCGTGGTCAAGCGCGCTTGACCGAAGACAATATTGCAGATGCGATGCGTGAGGTGCGCATGGCCTTGTTGGAAGCCGATGTCGCCCTGCCTGTGGTGAAAGACTTTATTGCAAAGGTAAAAGCGCGTGCACAAGGGCGTGAAGTGCTGCAAAGCCTAACGCCTGGACAAGCTGTGATTGAAGTGGTGAACGAAGAGCTTACCGAACTCATGGGTAAAGCCAACGTTCCACTCAACTTATCTGCGGTGCCTCCAGTCATTATTTTAATGGCAGGTTTGCAAGGTTCTGGCAAAACGACCACTTCTGCCAAGTTGGCTAAATTGCTCAAAGAGCAAAAGAAAAAAGTATTGCTTGCCAGTGCTGACGTTTATCGTCCTGCTGCGATTACTCAACTGCAAACGCTAGCGAAGCAATTGGAAGTAGATTGCTTTGATAGCAATCCGCAGCAAAAACCGAGTGAAATTGCTACACAAACTTTGGACTACGCCAAAAAGAATTATTATGAAGTGGTGATATTCGACACAGCGGGCCGTTTGGGTATCGATGAAGCCATGATGGCTGAAATCAGAGCATTGCATGCCCAGTTGAATCCTACCGAGACTTTGTTTGTGGTGGATGCCATGCAGGGCCAAGATGCGATCAATACTGCCAAAGCCTTTGGTGATACCTTACCGCTGACCGGGGTAGTGCTTACTAAATTAGATGGCGATGCACGCGGTGGTGCTGCATTGTCAGTGCGTCACGTCACAGGTAAGCCCATTAAGTTTATCGGCGTAAGCGAAAAGGTCGATGGATTGGAACCTTTCCATCCAGAGCGTATGGCTGGCCGTATTTTGGGCATGGGTGACGTGCTTGGCTTGATTGAGCAAGCGCACAAAAATGTCGACATGGCCGAAGCGCAAAAGGTCGCTGATAAAATCAAATCTGGCAGTAAGTTTGATTTGGAAGACTTTAAAAGCCAAATGATGCAAATGCGTAAAATGGGCGGCATGGGTGCGTTGATGGACAAAATGCCAGCCCAATTGGCAGGCATGGCGCAAAAAGTGAACAATGAGGATGCGGATAAGTCACTACGACGTATTGAAGGCATCATTAATAGTATGACCCCGCTGGAGCGTCGCAAACCAGAACTGATCAAAGCTACGCGAAAAAAACGAATAGCCGCAGGTAGTGGCGTTCAGGTGCAAGAAGTGAACCGCTTGCTGAATCAATTTGAAGAAACGCAGAAAATGATGAAAATGTTCAGCAAGGGTGGCATGGCCAAAATGATGCGTGGCATGAGCGGCATGATGGGCGGTAAATTTCCGGGTATGCGTTAATCTTAATTTTGGCGCTATACATTTCGCTAAAATTAAAAAAACAATTATTTATACAGAAAATATCATAAAAAGCGTAAACAGCCATTGACCAGATGCCAGCTTTAACGCATAATCGCGGTCTTGCATTTTTGGGCAACAACTCAAAAGCAAAGCAGTAAATGGGGTGTTAGCTCAGCTGGTAGAGCAGCGGACTTTTAATCCGTTTGTCGTGGGTTCGATCCCCGCACGCCCTACCAATACCAGCGCGGCTTAACGGAAGTTAAGTCGCGCTATTTATTTCCGCAAATACCTTACTTTTCCGCAAATAGATATTTTCGAGGCATTTGGACTAATTGGTTGAGCTTTTTTTTGCCTGCGACCTTACAAGCTAAGGGTCATTCTTTAGTATTTATTCTAATCTAATCTGAACTGAACTGATTTGTTAGGTTTTAGCGTTTAGGTTTGCTTTTCTTTTGATGATATAGTCATGTATTTCTGTGGGTGACCCCGCAGGAAACAAATTAGGGAAGTAATAACCAGTTGCAGCCGCAGGAAATGCAACCTTAACAGCACCTTTAGCTGAGTCTGAACTCAAGAAACCTAGTCTTAATAGTTCACTTAGCATGTCACGCGCTACACGTTCACCCAAATCTGTGATTCTAGATGCCTCGCCCCGAGAAAATTCACCACGTCGCATCGCTTCGGCTATTAGGCGATAAGACTCTTTCTTGAGGGTTGTAGTTGTGGATAGCACACCAAAAAAATACTCAATACGGCTTGAGAGTTTTTCTAACTCAAACATTTCTGTCATAAATTTTACTTGGTCTATGCAAGTGTCCACATAAAATGCTGAGAATTCCTGCAATGCATTTAACGATAAATTGCCCCTACCGTCTAAATCACCTCTACGGAGACTGTCAGCATCTTGCAGCAAAGCTTTGTATTCATCTACATTGCGAGCTAGACCGCGTGCTGGAGACCATAGGCCGATACCTTCTATTCCTGCAGCTTTCATAGCAAGCACTGAAAACAAACGCGCAACGCGACCATTGCCATCTAGGAATGGGTGAATCCAAAGTAATCGATGATGAGAGCAAGCTACAATCGGTAGTCGCTGATAGGGTAATTTCTTTCCCCAGCTTTGCTTGTAGCTATCTTCAAATCTTTTCATGAAGTCTGGCAGTGATATATGTAATGGCGGGTAATGTTTGCCTACTTCCACTTCAGTACTTCGTAGTGCGCCTGGCTCTACTCTTTCCTTTTTACTTCCATCGCCAGAGATCGCCCAATGCAAATCGTCAGGCAGCCTTGAATAAAAGTTCTTGTGGATGGCACAAATAAATTCTGCGGAAAAAAAGTCAGCTTGGTCAGTTGGAGCAGTGTCTGCCAAGTAAAGTTTTTCAACTTCAATATGCGCCCTTGCCTCTAGTTGAAGCGTTCTTTTTTCAGGCGCATTTGAGTAATCCCCTAACATTGCGCGTTCAATATCAACAGGTTTGGTATTGTGGCCTTCAATCAAGTTTGAGTAGTAGCAATTCATGCTGCTGACTAAATTGCTTACAGCATTAGCACTTATGGGGTGAATAGATGCAGATAATTTTGCTGACTGAATTGCTAGTGCATAAGACTTTTCGAGCAAAGTTGCTCCAGCCTCAAATATAAGAGGTTCTATTTGTCTTGGATTGTCAGGAAAAATGTATGCCATTTGCCGATTATTTTGCCGATTTAATTGATTGTATAGTATATTCTTTTCTTGATTTAAACAAATTAATTTGCCGATTTATCTGCTGATATGGATTTAATATGATAGAGAGTGATTTAAACCAGTTTGATGCAGTGAGAGATTCTAGGGCAGGAGATGTTTTTCACTATCGTTGGGCTGCAAGGCGATGTCTACGAATGCTGGATTTTAAATCGAAAGTAAATTATGTCGTCATTGAGGGTTCAGGTGAGTCATCGCGCCCAGGTGAGTTTGTGATGGATGTTACTGAGTATGTGGAGTCATCAGAAAGTGGTAAGGAAGATATTAATTATTTCCAGCTTAAGCACTCAGTCAAGAGAGTTGAAGAGCCATTCCAGCTAAGTGAGTTACAAAACACTATTGAGGGTTACGCTGATAGATTTAAAGATCATTTAATAAATGTATCTGAAGATCATGGGGTGATTAAATATTTTTTAATTACTAATCGAGCAGTAAATGAAAAATTAGTGGAGTCAGTTAAGGCTATCGCTAATGGTAGTAAACCAGATACGAGAGTTCAAAATACTCTTAGAAGATATACAAAATTAAATGATACTGATTTGAAATCGTTTTGTTCATGTCTAGATTTTATCGATAGCGAAGTCGATTTTTATAGTCAAAAAAAAGAATTACATTTTGAAATGGGAGCACTATTTGCTGGAGCAATCGAGCAAGCAGAAATTAACAACCTCGTTACTCTCATCCAAGAAAAGGCATTACCCGATAAGTCTGATGAAAATGGTGTTAAGGGGAAAATAACCAGAGAGCATGTACTCAAACTGTTCGGTGTTTCTGATATGAGAGACTTATTCCCAGCACCAGCTGAGCTTGAAAAATTAAATCATCTTATCCGTCGAGAGCAGCATGAGGTTTTGCTAAAAGGTATCTTGGATTCAACTGAGCCAATAATAATTAAGGCTGAAGGAGGCGTTGGTAAATCGGTGTTTTGCCAACAATTAGCAAACTCTTTACCGGATGGATCTTTAGCAATAATTTATGATTGTTTTGGTGCAGGAAACTACCTAAATAAAAGTCAACCTCGACATCGTTTTAGAGATGCCTTGTTGCAAATTGCAAATGAGATAGCTATTCAAGGGTACTGTGATAGTTGGATTCTTCGCCAAACCGATTTAGATGATTCTATTCTTCGTGGGTTTTTATCAAGGATACAATTTGCTTCTGAAAAGTTAAAACAAGAGAATCCTAACGCAATATTAGCTGTTTTTATTGATGCTGCAGACAATGCTGAGATGGCTGCAAGCGATGCATCTGAGAAATGTTTTGTAAATGCGTTGCTTGAAGGAAGTTATCCCAATAACTGTCGAATAGTTGCTTTGTGTAGACCAGAGCGAATCCATTTATTAAAGCCAAAGTCTACTAATGCACAATTTGATTTGCACCCATTTACCGAAGCGGAAACGCTCAATCATTTACGTATAGTTTTCAGAGATGCGAAAGAACATTCTGGACTGGAGTTTCACAAGTTAACTGGGGGTAATCCTCGAGTACAAGCCAATGCACTAGCGTTAAACGATGCCGTAATTGGTGATGTATTATCTAGCCTTGGTCCAGGAATGACTGTTGATGAGCAAATATCACAACAATTACAACGGGCCATTTCTCGACTGAAGGATATGCATGCTCAATTGGTTCAGTCAGATATCGATGCAATTTGCCTAGGGTTGGCTAACTTTCCACCTTATATTCCGATTGAAGTTTTGGCGGCTGCTTCAAATGTTACTGATTCAACAATTCGAAGTTTTATTGCTGATCTTGGGAGACCCTTGTGGTTGTCAGAAAATCACATTCAGTTTCGTGATGAGCCAACGGAGACTTGGTTTCGGAATAATTTTTTCGCAAGCACTGAGCAACTATCAAGTTATATAGAGCGAATTAAACCACTAACTCTAAGTTTTAACTATGTGGCTGAGGTTGTTCCAGTTTTGTTGCATAAGGCTGGTCAATACGATCAGCTTGTAAAATTAGCTTTATCGGAAGAGTTCTTACCAGAAAGCCCAATTGATAAAAGAAATGTGAGACTGAATCGACTTCAGTTTGCATTTAAATCAGCCCTAAAGCAAAAAAATTATGTAGATGCTATCAAATTGGCATTACTTGCTGGTGAAGAAGTGGCGGGAGACAAAAGACAGCTAGAGTTACTTAGTGAGAATGTTGATTTAATTGCACCATTACAATCACCACAGCGAGTTCAGGAACTAGCATTTAGAAGAATGCTTAGTGGGGCTTGGGATGGATCTGAGAATATATATTCAGCTTCTTTATTATCTACTGTGGAAGACTTTAAAGGAGAAGCGCAGGGCTATTTAAGATCAGCTGAAAACTGGATGAGGATATATTTTGAAGAGAGGAAAAAGAATAAAAATAACTCAGATGAAGAAAAGTTAGATAATCAAGATATAACTGAAATGGCCTTTGCCGTTTTTAATATATTTGGCATGGAAAAATTAGTAGGTTTTATAAATAGTTGGAAACCTAAAGAATTAGCATTTCGTATAACAAGGTTACTAGCTAAGAGATTAGTAGATATTGCTGACTTTGAGAAAATCGATCAATTTTCATTGCTAGGTGCTAATAACATTTACATTACTTTGGCAATTAATGATGAGCTTAACAAATTGGGAAGAAGTGCTCCAATTACTGCTTTGCAGCATAGCTTAGAAATGTTCGGGAAAGCACGTACCCGCCCAGAAAGAGAAAGAAATACCTACGAAACAAGAGATATTGAAATTGCAATAATTTCATTTTGCGAGGCTTGCGCATCCCACTCGCTAGACAAAAGGAAAATTCTAAAGATTCTCAACAATTACTTTCCTGTCAGAGCCAGCCAATCAATTCATAGTGAATATGGTCAAGAAAAAGAGCGCAGCTATTTTTTAAGGGTTGCTGCATTAAGAGCAATACTTTCGCAAAAAACTATAGCCTTTCCCGAGGTCAATTTAGAGTTGCTTATGCCTGAAGATTGGTTAAAAGATCAAGTTAAGTACGACACAAGTCAGGATATTAAACGTTACCAAGAAGTTATTGGCGCTCTACTTCCGTGGTACTTAGTACGCATACTTTTGATTTTAGATGATAGCCAAAATTTGAAGGTGTTGGTAGAAGATGCAAACGCAAAGTCTAGGAGCGCTATAGTAAGTAGGTATCGAGAGCATGATCACTTGATATATGAGTTAACAGCTTTACGGTTTGAAATAATAAAGCTTTGTAAAGATGAGCAAAATGATTTACTGCTCGAATTCACTAAAGAGTTAAAAAAAGAGAATTTTAGTTTTTTATTAGGCGATAGCTTAAATGCTCTGCGTGTAGCGTCTAGAGTACCTTACCTTGGAAAGTTAAAGTCTCCTCTGGAGACTTATTGCCGTCGATTAATCATAGCGAGTAAAAGCGATGGTTCTGAAAGCCTTGGAGGCTGGTATATTGAACTTGCAAGAGCTGTACTATCAGGATCAGTTGAAGATGCAAAGATTTATTTTGATTTTGCTATTGATGCGATTTCGAAGTTTGGTGATGAGCTAGTCGTTCGTTGGGATGCGCTAGTCGGGCTAGCTAAACGTGCTGCAGAAGATGAGTCTAGCAACCCAGAACTTGCTTATAAGTTTATTCGTTGTGCAGAGTTGGTTGGGGAAAATGTTTATAGAGAAAAGCATTGGGATAGGGATGAATCTATCCAGGTATGCTTTATGCTGCATGAGCCATCAGCCTTTGCGGCAATAAGCCGTTGGCGTGATCGTGAGGTGGGTTGGTTCGATCGTCAATTCTCTGCACTCTTAAATGAAGCTGTTCAGTCTAGGTATATATCTGCCAAAGTTGGTTGGTCGTTATCTTGCTTAGCTCAAACTAGCTTCTTAAAAGAATTCAATTACTTAGAGTTTGTGAAGCTTTGTATTGAAAATGAAACCGACCGAAAGACTCAGCAGTTTATTTTTGACAAGTCAGTTCGTGACTTTCGTTTAAACGGCGGTTCCAAATCAGATTGGAATGAGCTTTTAAGCTTAGGTACAAAATATAGCTTGAATGTAGATGTTCTTAATGAAGTGTTGACCAGTACTTATCACAGCATTCCAGAAGGAGAAACACAGTCTAATTTGCAAGAGCGTGAACGTGAAATTAATTACTTTAATGATTGGGATAAGTTATTTAATGGGCTTGACCTGCCCCCAACAACCCTACCAGTTTTTATTGAAAAAAGTCCGATTAAAAATCATGTTGCTTGCCTAAGTCTTTGCGCATAGATAGCAGG
>LNFM01000151.1_pt1 | contig 203178 bp, 181 predicted proteins | sample 596031 | NCBI WGS metagenome assembly LNFM01 (sample SAMN04254537, study PRJNA301005) | activated carbon metagenome | isolation source: dual media filters at the Ann Arbor, Michigan drinking water treatment plant | place: USA: Ann Arbor
CATCGAGGTGTCGAAAACTCAACCAGAATCAACGACTTACGATGCCTCTTGGACTTCCTCAGAATTCCCTGGAACGATGCAGTGGAGCGGGTGATGGGAATCGAACCCACGTCTAAAGCTTGGGAAGCTTTCGTTCTACCATTGAACTACACCCGCGCAGAGCCCGGATTCTACGGTATTTCGTCTGCAGCGCGGCGGCGGGATGAGGAGACCGGCCGATCGATTCGCCAGACCTCGTCTCGCGCGCGGGCGCATTTGGTCCGACATGCGTGGCATTTCCGGGCTTTGCGGTTATGCTTCGGCGTCGTCGAGTCGCGACACTCCGAACTTCGCCAGCCATGAGCCAGTCCCGAAAGGGCCCAGAGCCCGCCGCACCCCAGCGCGCAGCAGCGAGTCCCGTTCCCCTGGACGGTTCGACCATCCGTGTCGGCATCCGCGATCTGTTCCCGGATGGCCAACTCACCGCCGACACCGAGGACCGCGAGCACGTGCTGGTGGTGACGGATGGCCCGGGTCGGGGTCTCAGCCTCCGTCTCGCATCAGACACCTGCCTCATCGGGCGTTCGCCGCCCGCCGATCTGGTCCTTCCTGACTCGCGTGTCTCGCGAAGCCACTGCGAAGTCCGCCTCATGGGGTCGGACATTCTGGTCATCGACCAGGGCTCCACCAACGGGTCCTTCATCGGAAGACTGCGCGTGGTTGGCAGCGGCATGCTGCCGCGGGATGGGATGCTCAGAGTGGGCGACCACCTGATCCGACACCGGTTCTGGACCCGGCGCGAGCTTGAGGAATGGCAACGCATCAACGTGCCGGAACCTGTCTTCGAGGTCCGCATCGACATCGACGAGCGGCAGCGTCGTGAAGAAGTCGCGCAGATCATGGGCAGCCAGTACTTCCGCGACATCGTCACCGAGATCGACCGGCTTCAGTTGCGAGACGACCGCTAGGCGCCTCGAGCCGTTCAGCTGGCCGCTGATGGACCGCGCCATTCCGAGGCACGAGGGATTTTTTATTGCACCGATATCGTGCATTGACGGTCCCGGACCCTCTTGTTCTGCTTGGAATTATCAATGCATTCAATGGTTTTCCTGTTCCCGCGCGGTCGGCATTGGAAATGCAGTGTTGCGGGGCATCGCCGGCCCGATGCCCGAGCCCAACACCAATGACCCGCATCATTGCCGTCCATTCCTATCGTGGCGGCACAGGCAAGACTCATTTCTCCGCCAACCTCGCCACGACCCTCGCGCGTCACGGGAAGCGGGTCGGCATCGTGGACGCCGACGTACCTTCACCCGGCATCCACAATCTCTTCAGCGTAGATGCCGATAGCGCAGCGCACACGCTCAATCACTTCCTCTGGGGTGACGCATCCATCGAGTCGGCCGCCGTCGAGGTAACCGAGTCGGCGGGTCTCCCGGCAGGTGGCGGACGACTGTTTCTCGTACCTTCGAGCACGAAAACCGACGACATCGCGCGCATCCTGAAGGACGGCTACGACGTGCGCCGGCTGAACGACGGCCTGCGTGCCCTCGCAAAGGCGCTCGAACTCGACTATCTGTTCATCGACACCCATCCGGGGTTGTCGAAGGAGACGTTTCTCTCCATGGCCATCGCGCACCACGTGGTGCTGGTGCTCCGACCGGACAAACAGGACTACCAGGGCACTGCAGTCACCCTGGACGTCGCGCAGCAGCTGCGCGTCCGGAACATCTCTCTCGTCGTGAACAAGGTGCACCGAGGTCTCGATATGGCGGAACTGCGAACCAAGATCGAGCAGACCTATGCCGTGCCGGTGGCCGGCCTGTTCCCACTCTCCGAGGATGTGGCCCGGCTCGCGAGCGGCGGCGTATTCTGCTCGCGGCACCTCGATCACCCGATCAGCCGGGAACTCGAGCACGTGGCCGCAGGCATCCTCTCCGCCACGTGAGGTCGATGCGATGTCAGAACGCTCCAGTCTCGAACTGCTCGCCAGCTCGATCCGGTCGGTGGCGTCACCGTTCCGCGCCTATCTCGGCGAACTTCACGACCGCCATCGGACGCTTGCCGAAGGTACCGTAGCGGACTACATCCCCGAACTGGCCACCGCCAGGCCGGAGTGGTTCGGCGTCTGCGCCGTGTCCACCAGCGGCCAGGTCTTCGACGTCGGCGACTGCGATCGGCTGTTCACGATCCAGTCCATTTCCAAGGCGTTCGTCTACGGGCTGGCGCTGGAGGATCGCGGCCGGGAGGCCGTGAACGGCAAGGTCGGTGTCGAACCGACAGGCGATGCCTTCAATGCCATCGTTCTGGACGAAGCCACCAACCGTCCCTTCAACCCGATGGTGAATGCCGGCGCAATCGCCACCACGGATCTGATCGACGGCGACGGCGCCACGGGACGACTCAAGCGCGTGCTGGAAATGCTGCGCCGATACACGGGCCGGCATCACGATGTCGACGTGCCGGTCTTTCTCTCCGAGAAAGCCACCGGTCATCGGAACCGGGCGATGGCCTATCTGATGCTCAATTTCGGCATGATGTCCGACCGGGTCGAGGAAACGCTCGACCTCTATTTCCAGCAGTGCTCGATCCTCGTGACGGCTCGCGATCTCGCAATGATGGGCGCCACCCTCGCCAATGGCGGGGTCAATCCGGTCACGGGAGAACGTGCACTGGACGAGCGTTACGTGCAGGACGTGGTCAGTGTGATGCTCACGTGCGGCATGTACGACTACTCCGGGGAATGGGCCTATCGCGTCGGGATACCCGCCAAGAGCGGCGTCGGTGGCGGCATCACCGCCGTGGTGCCGGGCCGCCTAGGAATCGGCACCTTCTCACCCCTGCTGGACGCCAAGGGAAACAGCGCGCGGGGCATCCACGTCTGTGAGGACCTCTCTCGCGATTTCGGCCTGCACCAGTTCAACGCCGCGCGTCCCGAGCGCGACCTGATCCGCTGGATGGAGGGCGACGACCGCACCGGCGCGTCCTGACTTCTCCCGCCCGGTGTTCGCGACCGATCCGACCGCACACCGAAGCAAGGGGAAGAGGACGTCAGGCGCTCAGCGAAAACGCGGCATCGCGTTCCCGGCAGATCGTGAGAAGCGAAATGCATCTCTCGCCCTCTGGTTCGTGCCCTCCAGACTCCACTCCGACCTCATACCTTCGAGCCCATGCCCGCAGATCCCCAGGACCAGAAGCCCAGCGCAGGCAGTGCCCCGCTGGAGGCGACGCTCGTCTCGCCAGCAGACGCCACCATCATCTCCGGCGACCCGAAGCCGATCAGTACCGCGTCGACAGCCGGCACCGCCGTGCCCCGGGTGGGACGCTACGAAGTCATCGGGAAGCTCGGCGAAGGCGCGATGGCCGAGGTCTACCGGGCCAACGACCCCGACATCCAGCGCCAGATCGTGCTCAAGTTCCTGCGCGGAGAGCTTTGCGTGGAAACGGAGTACCGCAGCCGCTTCCTGCGCGAAGCGCGTGCGGCCGGCATGCTCGCGCACCCGAACATCGTCACCGTGTTCGATGTGGGCGAGATCAACGGCCGCCCCTACATCGCGATGGAACTCCTCAATGGTGGCGCGCTCGACTCCATTCTTGAACGCGGCAAGGGTCTGCCTGTGATGCAGGTGCTCCAGATCGGAATCCAGCTCGCGAATGCGCTGGACTACGCGCACTCGAAGGGCATCTATCACCGCGACGTGAAGCCGAGCAACATCCTGCAGGTCGGCGACGGGCGCACGGTGAAGATCGCGGACTTCGGCATCGCACACATGGCCTCGATGGCAGAGGCCGAGAAAACGCGTGCCGGCACGATCATAGGTACACCGCATTACATGGCGCCGGAGCAGGCGCTCGGAGCCAAGGTCGATGGCCGGGCTGACCTGTTCTCCGCAGGGGTCGTGCTGTATGAGCTGCTGACCGGGCATCGTCCCTTCGAAGCCGACAACATGATCACGCTGGTAATGCGCATCGCGAAGGAAGAGCCCAAGCCGATCACGCAGTGGCGCAAGGACATTCCTGCGTCCTTGCGGCGGATCGTGGAATGCTGCCTCCAGAAGGCGCCCGAGAACCGCTACGCGACCGGTCGCGAACTCGCCGACGCCCTGGCGAAGGTCTGGCGCGAACTCGAAGCCGAGACCAGCCGCAAGGGCGTCCCCAAGGGGATACCGCTAAAGGTCAAGCTCGCGCTCGGCATGGCGGCGCTCGTGGCAGTGACCATGGCCGCGACGTCCGCGCTGGTCACCTACCGCCAGCACGAGACCATGCTCAAGCAGGCCGTGGAACAGGGCGCGTCGCTCACCAGACTGATCGCAGCGGAGAATGCCGCCCCGACCCTCTCGGAAGACTGGGTCGGCATCGATGTATTTGTGCAGGAAGTCGCACGCGCGCTGGATGTCGAATCGATCTCGCTGTCCGACCGGGCCGGTGTGGTCAAGGTCAGCAGCGATGCCGCGGCCGTCGGCAAGCCCGCAGTTCGGGCTTCCGGCGAGCGCGTGCGGGCAAGTCCGGCGGGCGTGACGGTGCAACGGGTCGAGGTCGCGGGACACCCGACCGTCTTCACCTTCGAAGCACCCGTGACCTTCCAGGGCAAGACCCTCGGCATGGTGCATCTTGCACTCCCCGAAGAACCACTCGCTTCCGCCACGCGCCAGAGCATCCTTCTGCTCGCTCTGCTGCTCCTTGTCACGGCCGCCACCGTGGCACTCGCCACGTACCTCCTGGTCGAGCGCTACGGCAAGCCGCTCAGGCTGCTCCGCGATTCCCTGGAGGAAGTCGGCCAGGGCCGCTTCGGCTATCGGATCCGCGAGCAGCGAAACGATGAGTTCGGCGAGGTGTTCCGCTCCTTCGACGCGATGGCGGAGCGACTCGAGCGGGGCATCGTGTCCCCGCCGACGAACCCGGGAGGTGCTCCGAAGACCGGCAAGGGGGCGGCGTGATTCCGGGTCGCCGACTTCTCGTCGCCATGATCGCGCTCGTCGCAGCGCTGACCGGTTGTGCCGCACATCCCCCGGGACCTGATCGGGCCCGAACAGACACACGGACCACGGCAACCAGCTCCCGTGATGGCGTGATCGCTGCGAACCCACGCTACGTCATCTACGCACCGAGGCCCGAAGACACGCTCGAGAGCATCGCCGTGCGCTTCCTCGGATCGGCGACGCGCTCCTGGGAGATCGCCGAGTTCAACGGCATCACATCGATCCCGACTGGCGACGCCATCGTCGTGCCGCTCGAACCGGTGAACCCCCGTGGCGTCAGGCCCAACGGTTACCAGACCATCCCGATCCTCGCCTACCACCGGATCGGCTCCCGCAACAGCCGGATGGTGCTGCCGCCGGAGAAATTCGAGGCCCAGCTGGAGTACCTGAAGCGCAACGGCTACCGGGTCATCCGCCTCTCGGATGTGCCCGACTTTCTCGCAGGCAAACGCGCGCTGCCGGCACGCTCGGTAGTGATCACTTTCGATGATGGTCATGTGTCGGTCTACCAGCACGCATTCCCTCTCCTGATGAAGTACGGCTACCCGGCGACGTTCTTTTTGTACACCGATTTCCTCGGCGCCAAGGAGGCTCTCAGCTGGCCCCAGATCCGGGAGATGGCGGCGACCGGCCTCATGGATTTTCAGTCCCATTCGAAGACCCATGCCAACCTGTCCGTGCGTCTGGCGGGTGAGTCCGATCGCGACTACCGCCGCCGCCTCGATGGCGAGGTTCGTGTCGCCTCGGAGGCGATCCGCCGCAACCTCCAGGTGCGCGCCGACTATTTCGCCTATCCCCTCGGTGACGCGAACCAGGCCGTGCTGGACAGCCTCAAGCGGGCCGACTTCACCCTCGGCCTGACCGTGAACCCGGGCGGCAACGCGTTCTTTGCCCACCCCTTCCTGATGCGCCGGACCATGGTGTTCGGCGAGTACGATCTGGCCGCCTTCGAAGCCACTTTGCAGATTGCGCGGGAGGCCGACCTCCGATGAAGGCATTGGCGCGGTCGGGGATCGCGGTGGTCGGGCTGCTGTTTGCCGGCTGTGCGGCCCGTCCGCCTTCGCCGCCCGTCTCTGTCCAGGGGGCGCCGGAGTCCGCATCGCACGCACGGGCAGCCGCCGAGCTGGAGCAGACTCTGCAGACGCGCGCACGGACTTTCCGGGACGGACGACGGTGGGCGGATGCCGTCGTGCAGTGGGAACTGCTGACGCTGCTGCGGCCGCAGTCGAAGGACTACCAGCTCGGGCTCGAGTCGGCGCGAACCGCTGCGCGGGAAGCCGCGGCAGAACACCTCCGGGAGGCCGATGCGGCACGGGCGAGGCGCAATCCGGATCAGGCGGTACTCGGGTATCTGCGGGCACTGGCCGCGGAACCTTCGAATCAGACGGCGGCGGCTGCGCTGAAGGCCCTGGAGGCCGAAAAGGTGGGAAAGGCGTGGCTCAACCGACCGCCGCGGGTTCCCTACACCCCGCCCGGTCAGGCGCCGGGCCCGGCGCCGACAGCACAGGATTCGGCGCCCAAGCCCTGACACCCTTGCCGCCACCCGGCAGCGGTCACTTCACCTGCCGGATTCGACGGTCCAGTTCGATGGCTTCCTGCCGGCGCGCACGGGCGAGATCGTTGCCAGGGTCCAGCGCAAGCACGTGATCCCACTCACGGATCGCAGTGGCGAGATCCTGCCGGCGAAAGGCCGTCTGAGCGTCCCGGTGATGACGGTCGATCTCGGCCTTCAGAGCCTGCGGGGACAGTGCCGGTTTCGACGGCGCAGGATCCGGGACGGGTGCGGCTGCCGCGGGAGCCGCTTCGGCGGGGGGCGGCGGCAAGGGCTCTGCCTTCACGGAATCCGGCGGTGCGAGCGGCGTGCGCCCGGGAATGCGGATCACCTGCCCGCCGGCGAGTTGCTTCGGTACTCGGATACCGCTATAGCGGGCGAGCAAGTAGAACTCGCAACTGTCGCCGAGCGCACGCTGGGCGATTCGCCCGAGGGTTTCGTTCGGACGGACCGTGTATTTCGTGGAAGTCCTGCCGAGCGTCTTTTCGGGATCGGCGGAGAGTCCACGAGCCAGGCACTGACCGTACTTGCTGTCAGGATCGAGTCGCTGGCCCTCGGCGATGTCACGCCGGGCGGCGTCCTCGTTACCTTCATTCAGCGATTCGGCGGAAAGCTTGAAGAGCTGCAGGGCCTGCGCCTTCGCGGCGGGCGTACCGGGGGGCGGGCCTTCGGGGATCGCAGGCCTGGCAGGCTCAGGCGTTACCGCTGCGGCGACAGGCTCCGGTGGCGGCGACGAGACATTGCCCTGCTTCTTCGGAAACTGGCAGCCAGCGAGCGCCATGACGGTCACGACCAGCGCCAACGACGTGCGGGCATTCATCGGCAGCATCACTTCGTCTTGTTGTCTGTGTGCAGTGGGAACTTCGACTTCGGATTCTACGACGGCGCGCAGCGGAAAGGCGCCTGTCGGAACGGGCGCACCGGACTCCGCAAGGAGCGGACGGCGCGCCCTGACTCACTATCTTTCCAATGACTACCGGCGAGCCATACGCAGGCGGCGAGATGCGCCCGCTGCAAGCACTAGCGGGACGAGCAACCACGCCGTGCCGGGTTCCGGCACGAGGCTGATGAAGCCGCCAGCCAGGATGCGGTGCGCCTCGGTGGTCGGGTGAACCTCGTCGAAGAACAGATAGCCTTTGCAGCCCGTGGCCAGCGCTTGCGCCGAATCCAGGCACTGATCGGTGGTGTTGGTGAAGCCGAAGGTCGCCGGGTTCGCCAGCACCTGGGCCAGGTAAGCCGAAGTGTCGGCAATGATCACGTTGACGCCCGTCAACTGCTCGACCTGCGCCATCGCCCCGGTAAGTGCGTTGTTGAACCCCGCCGTGATCTGGGAAAAAAGGAGCGCATTGCCGCTCGCCAGGCCCAGGGGTGTGACACCCAGGTCGGGCATCAGCGGAACAAGCACCGTCTTGGCGCCCGCGGCGGCAAGACCGCCGACGATGGTGGCGAGATTGTTGACCGCGGTGGGCACAGTCACGGTCGCCGGGTCTTCGCCCAGGGCCTGACCCAGGAACAGGTCGTTCGGCCCGCCCCACACCATGAACAGCGTCGAGTTCGGGTCGAAGGTCGGCGCCGCGGTGATGAAGGCGGCAAGCTGGGATGTCATGCCCGAGGACGCGAGGCCCGGGATGCCGTTCACGCCGGCAGGATCATTGATCTCGTAGTTGAAGTTCTTCGTGCCAGTCGTGGCGCCGATGACGGCGAAGTTGGAACCGCCTGCCGCCGAAGGCCCATAGCCCGAGACACCGAAGTAGTTCGCCATGTAGTCCGCCGCGACCGGCCCTGTGGAAGCGGTTCCGCTCGGGGTCCCCGGGAAAGCGCCGCCACTCAGGGTCGCCGCATTGCCGGTGTCCGAAAGACTGTCTCCAAACACATAGAACTTGTCGTAGGCGGCGTCAGCCGCCTGGCTGGCGACCAGGGCAAGGGCCGCCAGAAGTGCGCGCAGTTTCATTTTGTAGGCTCCAGATATGGGTTTTCGAGTCTCCTTCGCCGGAACAGCGCTCACGTTCTGGCTTGCGGCTATGGTAATGGAACTCGGCCGGTGCGAAAGCATTGAGAAGGAGATAGCGGTCCCGAAATCGTGGATCGCCATGGCCGCTCCACCAGAAAAAAGGGCGGCAGGCCGAAGCCTGCCGCCCTTCGAACGGGGTGGACCCGGTCAGTGGTTGTCGCGGGGGATACCTTTGGTGGTGGATATCCGCTGGTACTTCACAGCGGGCTTCAGCACCATCCCGTTTGACAGTTCGTCGACCATGCCACGCTGGATCTCCTGCCACGGCGTCTGGCTCTCCGGGCTCTTGTAGCCGCCCTTCTTCTTGAGAGCCGCCATCCGCTTGTTGTACTCGTCCTTGGAGATCAGCAGGTTGACGGTGCGCTTGTTGAGATCGATGCGGACCTTGTCACCAGTTTTGAGGATGGCCAGTCCACTGTCGCTGGCAGCTTCCGGGGAAGCATTCAGGATGGACGGGGAACCGGAAGTCCCGGACTGGCGACCGTCTCCGATGCACGGGAGCTCGTTCACGCCCGCCTTGATGAGCTTAGCGGGCGGCTGCATGTTCACCACCTCTGCCGCGCCCGGGTAGCCCTTGGGGCCGGTTCCGCGGACGAAGAGCAGGCACGTGTCGTCGATCTTGAGCTTCGGGTCATCCAGGCGGGCGTGGTAGTCCTCCGGACCCTCGAACACGATCGCGCGCCCTTCGAAGGCGTTGAGATCCTTCGGGTTCGACAGGTAACGCTCGCGGAACTGCTCGGAGATCACGCTCGTCTTCATGATGGCGCTGTCGAACAGATTGCCCTTCATGTTGAGGAAGCCGGCCTTGTCCTTCATGGGCTGCTTGTAGGGCCAGATGACGAGCGGGTTTTCGACCGGCCGGTTCTTGCAGTTGTCCGCCAGGGACTTCCCGTTCACCGTCACGGTGTTCTTGCGGATCTTTCCGGCCTTGAGCAGTTCGTTCACCACACCCGGGACACCGCCGGCGCGGTAGTAGTCCTCCGCAAGGTACTCGCCCGCAGGTTGCAGGTTTACCAGGAGCGGGACGTCGTAGCCGATCTTCTCCCAGTCGTCGTTGTCGAGCTTCACGCCGATGTGCTTCGCGATCGCATTCAAGTGGATCGGGGCGTTCGTCGAACCGCCGATGGCGGAATTGACGACGATCACGTTCTCGAAGGCCTCGCGGGTCATGATCTTGGAGGGACGCAGATCCTCCCAGACCATGTCGACGATGCGCTTGCCGGTGTCGTAGGCGTTCTCGTACCGGTCTCGATACGGCGCGGGGATCGCGGCACTGCCAGGCAGCGACATCCCGAGCGCTTCCGCTAGGGAGTTCATGGTCGACGCCGTACCCATGGTGTTGCAGTGTCCGGCGGATGGCGCGGACGACGCGATGATCTCGATGAACTCTTCGTGATTGATCTCGCCGGCGGCCAGGAGCTTGCGCGCCTTCCAGACGATCGTGCCGGAGCCCGTACGCTCTCCGCGGAACGAGCCGTTCAGCATGGGCCCGCCGGACAGCACGATGGCCGGGATGTCGACGGTGGCTGCAGCCATCAGCTGGGCAGGCGTGGTCTTGTCACAGCCGGTCGTCAGTACGACGCCGTCGATGAAGTAACCGTAGAGGAGCTCGACCAGGCCCAGATAGCAAAGATTGCGGTCGAGGCTGGCGGTGGGCCGCTTGCCGGTCTCCTGGATCGGGTGGACCGGAAACTCGAACGCAATGCCGCCGGCTTCGCGGATGCCTTCACGCACACGATGCGCGAGTTCGAGATGGTGACGGTTGCAGGGCGACAGGTCCGATCCGGATTGGGCGATGCCGATGATCGGCTTGCCCGCCTGGAGCTCTTCACGCTTCAGGCCGAAATTCATGTAGCGCTCGATGTAGAGCGCGGTCATGTCGGGATTGTCGGGGTTGGCGAACCACTGACGTGAGCGGAGCTTCGACGGGTCGCGCGCGACGGATTTCTTGGCCATGCTGGAACTCTCCTCCTCTTGGATGTGACATCGGATGCCTGTCGGTCTGGGCAGGATTCTACTCGTCGATGTCGCAACCGTGGCGCCGATCAGGCGCAGGTCGAGGGGCGTGTGTCAGAGACCGGCTGCGCGTCGGCGCGCGATTTCCGCGCGCTGGGCGTCAGGCAGCAGATCCTCCCGGCATCCGAAGACCTGGTTCAGGCACAGCCAGAAGTTCACGTTCTGATCCCTCACACGGACCTGTTCGCGCTGCTCCGGCGACAGATCCTCGCGCACGCAGGGCAGCAGAGTGCCAACGCTGTTCATGCAACCGCGGAAATTGCGTTCGTCATACGCCGCGCGAACCTGCGCCCGTTCGGACTCGGTGAGTCGAAGCGGATCGCAGGCGGTCAGCCCGCTGCGGCAGAACTCGAAGTTTCGTGATCGTGCAACGCGGGCAACCTCCTCCTGCTGGTCTGGCGACAGCAGCTCGGATCGGCACGCCCCTTCGCCGCGGAGACAGGCTTCATGATTGAGGCGGGCCAGGGTCTCGCTTACCTGCGCCCGTTCCGCCGGGGTGAGCGCCGAGAGCTTGCAGCGGCCGCCGGCCAGACAATCGGCCAGATGCTGACGGCGACTGTCTTCGAACCTGTCGGCGGAGGAAAGACGGGAAACCCGGGTGCCGCGACAACCCTCGCAACCGGATTGCGCGGTGGCGTCCGGCAAGGGGGCGCACCCCGTGAGGAGAAGGATCGTCAGACAGACCAGGAAGGCAGGCAAGGCGGCGCGTGCCATCGAAATCATTGTTCGACCGGTGTGCATTGCGCTCCTGAGGCGCGCGCGCCTCGCGCCCCCGTCGGGTAGCGCGTGTTCAGACCGGCGGCGCGCTGCTGCTGCGAGACCGGACGCTGCGACGGCGACGCATGTGGGTCCGCCGCCAGAACACGACCATGTTGAATGACAGGACACCGACGAGCAGCAGCGCGTAGCCGAACCAGCCGATGAACGCGCCGTGTTCCGAGAGATCGTCGTACATCGCGGTGAAGAGGAACCGCACCCAGACCGCCGCAATGACCGTCAGGATGATCGACCACACGAAGCCCCGGGAGAGCCACCGCGTGGACCGGGAGGATCGCTTCAGCCAGAGATACAACCAGAGATTCATGATCGAACAAAGGCAGATGCACAGGATGCAGACGATCATCCCGTGAAAGACCATCTGTGCGCTCTGTGAATTGGGATTGGGCTGATACGTCAGCAGCCAGAGAACGCCGCCAAACAGTGGCAATGCCCAGGACATGGTGAAGACGAACCACAGGACCCACCATCCACCGCGAAAAGCCATATGTGATGTAACCGTTGTCGACATTCCGTTACTCGAGCCGTGGTTTCCCCGGCACCCCTTATATGCTTGGAATTTCAGATGCTTGCGGGGGCCGATCGGCGGCAGCTCGAACGCCGCGTATACTTCGACAGGTCCCGGTCAGGGACCTTCTGCAACAAGAGTTCCAGGCACCTTGGTCAACGTCACAGTCAACGGCAAACCCGTCTCGCTCGAAGGGCCGGCATCGCACAACGCGCTGCTCGAACATCTCGGCCTTGCCGGCAGGAAAGTCGCCGTGGAATGCAATGGCGCTATCGTACCGAGAAGTCGCCTTCCCATGGAACAGCTGTCCGATGGCGACGTCATCGAGATCGTCGTCGCCGTAGGCGGCGGCTAAAGGAAACAGCCATGCAAGACAAGCTCACCATCGGCACGAGAACCTTCTCCTCACGCCTGCTCGTGGGGACCGGCAAGTACAAGGACTTCCCCGAAACCCGCGATGCAATCTGCGAAAGCGGTGCAGAAATCGTCACCGTCGCCATCCGCCGCACCAACATCGGCCAGACGCCGGGCGAACCCAGCCTTCTGGAGTTTATCCCGCCGACGGAGTTCACGCTCCTTCCTAATACGGCCGGCTGCTACAGCGCAACCGACGCGGTGCGCACGCTGCGGCTCGCCCGGGAACTGCTCGATGGCCACAACCTGGTGAAACTCGAAGTCCTGGGCGACCCCAAGACGCTGTTTCCCAACGTGATCGAAACCATTGCTGCCGCGAAGACGCTCGTCGCGGAAGGGTTCGAGGTCATGGTCTACACCTCCGACGACCCCATCATCGCGCGTCAGCTCGAGGATATCGGCTGTGTCGCGGTAATGCCCCTGGCGTCGCTGATCGGCTCCGGCATGGGCATCCTCAACCCGTGGAATCTGGAGATCATCATCGATCAGGCGAAGATTCCTGTGCTGGTCGACGCCGGGGTGGGCACCGCTTCCGACGCTGCGATCGCCATGGAGCTCGGCTGCGACGGGGTGCTGATGAACACGGCCATTGCCGGTGCGAAAAATCCTGTGCTCATGGCCCGCGCGATGCGCAAGGCAGTGGAGGCCGGCCGCGATGCATTTCTCGCCGGTCGAGTGCCAAGGAAGACCTATCAGGCATCGCCGAGTTCTCCCCAGACCGGCATCATCGCGCCCGCCGCCGCGAAGTCGCAGGCGGCCTGAGCAGCCGTCGGCACACTCACCATGGATGGCGCTGCACGCCCGATCCGCAGTTTCGTTCTGCGTACCAGCCGCACCTCGAATGCACAGCGTCGTGCGGTGGACACTCTCCTGCCGCAGTTCGGTGTGTCCTATGCACCGGCGCCGCTCGATCTCGACGCGACCTTCGGGCGCAGCGCGCTGCGCATCGTCGAAATCGGCTTCGGCATGGGCGAGTCGACCGCGCTGCTGGCGGGTCGCCATCCAGAGAACGACTATCTCGGGATCGAAGTCCACACGCCCGGCGTCGGCAATCTGCTGAAGCTCATCGACGCAGAGCACCTCACAAACGTCCGGCTGATTCAGCACGACGCCGTGGAGGTGTTCACGCACATGCTGCCGGAAGGCAGCCTCGATGGCGTGCACGTTTTCTTCCCCGATCCGTGGCCGAAGAAGCGCCACCACAAACGCCGGCTCATCCAGCCGCCGCTCGTCGCTCTGGTGGCGTCCCGTCTCAAGCCCGGTGGCTACCTTCACCTCGCGACCGACTGGGTCGAGTATGCGGACCAGATGCTGGCAGTCCTGACCGCGGAGCCCCTGCTCCGGAACACGACCTCAGCCTTCGCGCCCCGCCCGGACTCCCGTCCGCAGACCAAGTTCGAATCCCGGGGCCTGAAGCTAGGTCACGAAGTCCGCGACCTGCTGTTCGTCAGGGAAGAAAAATCTGCAGCAGATCGTTGAGGAAGCGACGGCCCCGCAGCGTGGGTTGTACGCGCTCGTGGTCACGCTCGATCAGTCCTGCCTTCTCGGCCCTGGCGAGGCCCGGCAGGATCCTCTCCACCGCGAGACCCGTCCGATCTGCGAACAGCGACAGCTCGAAGCCGTCGTTGAACCGCAGCGCGTTCATCATGAACTCGAACGGAAACGACGCGAGTTCGATCACCTCCTCGGTCTGAACCGCGGCGCCTGAACCCGAAAGGGCGCGATCCATGAACTCTCGCGGGTGCTTGTAGCGCATCTGCCGGATCACACGATCCCGGAACGACAGCTTGCCGTGCGCGCCAGCACCGATGCCGAGGTAGTCGCCGAAGCTCCAGTAGTTGCCGTTGTGACGCGACCGGCGGCCGGGCCGCGCGAACGCGGACGTCTCGTAGTGCTCGAAACCGGCATTCGCCAGCGCCGCCTCGATGCCTTCCTGCATCGCGGCAGTCTCATCGTCGTCCGGAAGCGCCGGCGGAAACCGATGGAAGTAGGTGTTCGGCTCGATGGTCAGGTGGTAGGCGGACACGTGCGTCGCGCCGCTTGCTACGGCGAGCGACACATCACGCAACGCCTCCTCCACCGACTGGCCCGGCAGGCCATACATCAGATCGAGATTGAAATTCCCGAAGTTGGCACGCGCGATCTCGGTCGCGCGCTGCGCCTCGGCACCGTCATGCACGCGTCCGAGCGCCTTGAGAAAACGTTCATCGAAACTCTGGATGCCGATCGACAGGCGGTCGATGCCGATCGCACGGAACGCGGCGAACTTCGCCTGCTCGAACGTCCCGGGGTTGGCTTCCAGCGTGATTTCGGCATCGGCCTCCATCGGCAGGATCGCTCTCGCGGCCGAGAGGAACCGATCGAGGGACTCCGGGGAGAACAGGCTGGGCGTGCCGCCGCCGAAGAAAACCGTCTGAACCTTACGCCCGTAGACGAGCGGCACGGCCGACTCGATGTCGGCGATCAGGGCGTCGACATAGCGAGCCTCGGGAACCTCACCCTTCGCTTCGTGCGAATTGAAGTCGCAGTAGGGGCACTTGCGGATGCACCAGGGGATGTGAACGTACAGCGACAGGGGCGGGAGCGACTCGAAGTGCACACCCCGCGCCGCTCCCTTGAGAATCGCAACGTCCGCCACGCCGCCCGGCGCTCAGCCGCGTCCGACGAACGGCATCTTGGTCGCCATGATCGTCATGAACTGCACGTTCGTGGCGAGCGGCAGATTGGCGATGTGCAGGATCGCATCGCCCACGTGCTGCACGTCCATCAGCGGTTCCACGGCGATCTCCCCGTTTGCCTGGGGCACGCCCTTCGCCATGCGCGCGGCCATCTCGGTCGCGGCATTGCCGATGTCGATCTGGCTGCAGGCGATGTTGTACTTGCGGCCGTCGAGCGACGTCGACTTGGTGAGCCCGGTGACCGCATGCTTGGTGGCGGTGTAGGGCGCGGAATTCGGCCGCGGCGCATGGGCGGAGATCGAACCGTTGTTGATGATGCGGCCACCCTGGGGCGTCTGGTCCTTCATGATGCGGATCGCCTCCTGCGTGCACAGGAAGATGCCGGTCAGGTTGATGTCGACCACCGTCTTCCACTGCTCGAAGGTGAGATCTTCCATCGGGATCGCCGGTGCGCTGACACCCGCGTTGTTGAACACCACGTCGAGACGTTCCCACGTGTTCTTCACGGTCGCGAACAGCGCCTTCACCGAGGCCGGGTCGGCCACGTCGGCGGAAACGGCGATCGCGCGGTCCGCCGGTGCACCCGATTCGGCGATGGCGGCCTCGAGGGGCTCCCGGCGGCGTCCCGCAAACGCCACGCGGTATCCGTTCTTCACGAGCGTCACTGCGGCCGCCTTGCCGATACCGGTACCGGCTCCCGTCACGATCGCCACTCTGCCATGCATGTCCACAGTCCACCCCCTTGTCTCGTCGCAGGAAACGCGTCAGCCATTCGACGCGATGAGGGCGCGATTGTAAGCCCGGGTAGAATCCCCGGGAGACCGGATCCGCCGGCCGCGCGTCGAGGGTGACCATGGCACCACCGCAGGAGCACCAATCGGAATCGGATTCATCCTGGGACGCAATCGTCGTGGGCGCCGGGTTCGCCGGCCTGTTCATGCTGCACCGGCTGCGCGGGCTGGGAATGCGCGCCGTCGTGTTCGAAGCCGGCGGCGGCGTGGGCGGCACCTGGTACTGGAATCGCTACCCGGGCGCCCGCTGCGATGTGGAGAGCGTGCAGTACTCCTACCAGTTCTCCGCGGAACTCCAGCAGGAATGGGACTGGTCCGAGAAGTACGCGACCCAGGCCGAGATCCTCCGCTACGCCGAACACGTCGCCGACCGCTTCGACCTGCGGCGCGACATACGCTTCCATACGCGGGTGAGTGCCGCCTCGTTCGATGAGACCGCCCGCCTGTGGCGGATCGAAACTGAAGACGGCCAGCGGGCCTCGGCGCCCTTCTGCGTGATGGCCACGGGGTGCCTTTCCACGACCAACCATCCGCGGCTCGAAGGCTTCGACGACTTTCGCGGACGGGTGCTCCACACCGGCACCTGGCCACACGAACCCGTGAGCTTCCGGGGCAGCCGCGTCGGCATCATCGGCACGGGATCTTCCGCCATCCAGTCGATCCCCGTGATCGCCGAGGAGGCCGATCACCTCTACGTGTTCCAGCGCACCCCGAACTACTCCGTGCCCGCGCGCAATGCGCCGCTCGATGTCGTCGAACGGGCGGACATCAAGGCCAGCTACCCGGTCCTGCGGGAGACCGCGGCCCGCATGTTCTCGGGCATCGTGTTCCGCTACAACCCGGACAGCGCGCTCGCCGTCTCCGACGACGACCGGCGGCAGGAATACGAGCGTCGCTGGGCGCATGGCGGGGTGTCGTTCATGGGCGCGTTCGCAGACCTGCTCTTCGACCGCCGCGCCAACGAAACCGCCGCCGCCTTCGTACGAAGCAAGATCAGCGAAATCGTCCATGATCCCGTCGTCGCCGATGCACTGTCCCCCACCGACATCATCGGCTGCAAGCGCCTGTGCGTCGACACGGACTACTACGCCACGTTCAATCGCCCGAACGTCACGCTGGTGGACATCCGCGGCACCGCCATCGAGCGGATCACGCCGGATGGTGTGATTGCGAAAGGCAGCGAGTACGCGGTGGACACTCTCGTGCTGGCGACCGGCTTCGACGCGATGACCGGCGCGCTGAATCGCATCGACATCCGCGGACGCGACGGGCGGCGCCTGAAGGACAAATGGCGGGACGGCCCGCGGGCCTTTCTGGGGTTGTCCTGCGCCGGGTTTCCGAACCTGTTCACGATCACCGGGCCGGGAAGTCCCTCGGTGCTCACGAACATGCTGCCGTCCATCGAGCAGCACGTGGAGTGGATCACCGCGTGCATTGCGCATCTGCGCAACAGGGGGCTCGGCTGCATCGAAGCCACGGACGACGCCGAGGACGCCTGGGTTCAGCATGTGGCCGATGTTGCCGGCGGCAACCTGCGTTCCCAGTGCAGTTCGTGGTACGTCGGGGCGAATGTGCCCGGCAAGCCGCGCGTCTTCTCGCCCTACATCGGCGGGTTTCCGCAGTACGTCCGGCAGTGTGAGGACGTCGTCGCCGCCGGATACCGCGGCTTCGCACTTTCCTAGGAAGCGTCCGTCCGAGGGACTGTGGGCGCGTCAGCACGCACCCGGTCCGCGTACACCCGTCCCCAGGTGCGCGAGAAAGACTCCACCTCGGCCCCTTCGAGAACGCCACGACTTCGCAGCGCCGCGTGCAGCGCCGGCAGCCGGTACTGCGGCACCGCCGGATAGAGGTGGTGCTCGATGTGATAGCCCACGTGATGTGGGAACAGGAAGATCCGGGAGAGGACGGTCGGCACGTGGGTCCGCGCGGCCACAAGCGGCGAATCGAACCCGGCCGGCGCTCCGTGCTCGGCAATCGCACGCAGCCGCAACAGGGCCTGCAGCAACGTCGCGAGAGGCAGGAGCCACAACACCGCATAGCGCAGCAGGCCGTCCGGTCCGTCGAAAGCCCAGGCAACGATCGGCATGCCGACCTGAACGGCGATGACCCCTCGCCGATCTGCTAGTGCCGCCGCGCGCAATGCGGGCGACGTATCGTCGAGCGGGCGTGCTCGACTGCCGGTGTCGGCGTTCCCCGCAGGCGCCCCGAAGAAGTACTTGTAGGTCTTCCAGGCCGTGAGTCCCGAAAGGTCCGTCGCGAGCTTGCGCAGGAGGTAGCGCTTCCCGCGCGGGTACCCCCCGTGGAGGGCGATGTCGGGATCCTGCGGGCCGTACAGATGATTGTGGTGCAGGCGGTGGATCACCCGGTATGCACACATCGAGATGCCCGCGACCGATCCGATCAGGCGCCCCACGGCGTCGTTGACCGGTCGGCTGCGAAACAGCCGGTAGTGCGCTGCGTCGTGTGCGAGAACGAACAAGGCGTGCTGCTGCGCGGCGATGACCAGGACGCATGGGATCACAACCCATGGTGTCCATGCCCAAGCCCCGAGCGCCAGAGCCGCCGTAAGCACTCCGACGGTGACCAGGATGGCTTGCGCGGAGGCCCCGTCGTCCAGGGTCGTCAGCTCGGCGAGTTCCGCGCCCGACAGAACGCGCCCCGCCACCTGCCGCGTGTCGTCGCGAAACTCTTCCCCGCGAAGTGCCGGCGCGGCGATCGCCACACCGGCTTCCGACGTCACGCCCTATCCCTTGCGTAGCGCCGCGAACGCTTCGTCGACGATGCCGAGCGTCTGATCAACGTCCGCGTCGGTGTGCTGGATCGAGATGTAGAACTTCTCGTTCGGGTTGACCAGCAGACCGCGCTTCATCAGCTCGATGGCCCAGCGCCAGCCGAGGTCCTTGTCGGCCGTGGTGAGATCCATCCAGGTGCGCAGGGGTTTGCGGTCGGTGAACCGGATTCCGAAGACGGCGTCCTCGCCGGGTGCCTGGACCGCGAACCCGTGCTTCGTGCCGGACGCGACGATGCCTTCTCGCAACCGCGAGCCGATATGCCGCAGGTGCTCGTAGATGCCGGGCTGCGACAGCACGTCGAGAGCGGCCACGCCGGCAGCCGCACACACCGGGTTGCCGTTCAGCGTGTTCGTGGCCCAGACGACTTCCGACTTGGGGCGGTTCCGCGCGTCGAGCACCGACATGACGTCGCCGTTGCCCGCGATGACCGCCAGAGGAAAGCCACCGCTTACGGCCTTGCCGTAGCACGCGATGTCCGGCACCACGCCGTACTTCTCCTGCGCCCCGCCCCAGGCGATGCGGAAGCCGGTCACGATCTCGTCGAAGATGAGCACGATGCGATGCTTGCGCGTGACCTCGCGGATCGCCTCGAGGAATCCCGGCTCGGGCTGCAGCACACGCTGCAGCGGTTCCACCACGACGGCAGCCAGCTCGTGCGCGTGCTTCTCGATCATCGCGACGGCGGCTTCGGTTTCGTTGAAGGGCGTGACCAGCACCGTGTCGCCGGTTACGGCGGGCACCCCGACGGAGTCGGGCGTGGAATGCGGGTAGGCCGAGGGCTTCGACGGCACCGTGCCCCAGAGGTTGTAGTCGTGCATCCCGTGCCAGGCACCCTCGAACTTGAGCACCTTGTTGCGCCCGCTCCAGGCACGCGCCACCCTCAGCGCGTAGAACGTGGCTTCCGTCCCGGAGCCCGTGTAGTGAACGACATCGGCGCACGGCACCGCCTCGACGATCCTCTGCGCGAGGCGGATCTCGGGCTCGTTGAGGAAGAAGTAGGTGGTGCCCAGCGGCAGTTGCGCCTCGACGGCGCGCGTCACGGCAGGGTGTGCGTGGCCGAGCAGCACCGGACCGGAGCTCAGGTGGTAGTCGATGTACTCGCGTCCCGAGACATCCCACACCCGGCTGCCTTCGCCGCGCGCGACCACGAGGTTGAGTTCGGGCGGGAGCAGGAACAGCCCTGTTCCGCCGCCTGCGAGGTACTTGCCGGCGAGCGCCAGCAGTTCGGTCTGTCGTGCCGCATCCATCGTCGTCTCCTCCGTCGATCGAATCCCGCAAGTCTAATCCCGGGAGCGGGTGGCGGTCCCGGGCAGCACCACGGCCCGCCCGCCGGCTACTTGCTCCCGCTCTCCGCGCGCCGCCTCTCCAGCAGGCGCATGAGGCGCTCCAGGTGACGGTCGGCGATGCCTTCGCGCGCGAGACTCGTTGCCGTCTGGCAGAGGTAGTCCTCGCACGGCCCGTAGTGCCCCCGGGCGGCCAGGGCAGTGTCCACAATGGTGTCGTCATCGAGGCGCCCTGCGTAAGTTGGCTTGGTCCGATCCACCACGAAGGCCACCGCCTGGAATGTGCCGACCGGCGTGCGCACCGTGACCCATTTCGCCTGGTAGGTCGTCATGATCATTTCGCGACGCCACAGCAGCATCATCTCGTCCCGCAGGCCTTCCTCCGCGAGCCGGTAGGCGACACCCGAACAGGATCCGCCGCGATCCAGCGCCAGCACGAGGCCGGGACGGTCCGGGGAACCCCGGTTGATGAACGACCAGAGATAGAAGCCGCGGTGGTAGCCGTGGACTTCGGCGAGAACGCGCTCGACGCTGTGGAAGGTCGGGCTCCATACGAGGGACCCGTAGGCGAAGATCCACACGGGGACGCCGGGGACCCGGGTCGCCAGGATTCGATCGAGGGACGCCTCGAGTGTGGCGTCGTCGACCAGGAGATGGCCATAGCCGGCCGCCCGGACCGACTCGCGCACCTGGTCGCGCTTGAGCGCCTCCCGATCGATGCGCGTCACCGCCCGGCCTCAGTGCAGCCTGGGCTTCTTCAGGAAATCGTTGCGATCCCCCGACCGCAGCTGCATCCGCACGAGCGCGCCGTCCCGCGCAAGGGCCATCGGCACTTCCACGCCCGCAGCGCCCAGGCTCCAGACTTTGCGGAAAAGCCCGGCCAGGGTGCTCACGCGCTCGCCGGCGATCTCGAGCACGAGATCCCCGACGCGCAGCCCGGCAAACTCCGCGGGCCCGCCCCTGGCCAGCCCGGCGACGATCAGCTGACCTTCCGCCTCGGTCGCGTACATGCCGAGCCAGGGCCGCGGCGGGCGCGACACCCGGCCGTAACGCAGCAGGTCGTCCAGCACGTTGTCCAGCAGATCGATGGGGACGAACATGTTGCCCTGGACCTTGCGACGGTCCACGGTCTCCTCGAGGAGCAGCGAGCCGATGCCGACCAGCTGGCCTTCCTGATCGACGAGGGCGGCGCCGCCCCACTGCGGATGCGGCGGAGACACGAACAGCGCCTCGTCGAGGACATACTCCCAGTAGCCGGCGAATTCGCGTTTGTCGATCAGCTTGGTCTTGAGGGTGTGCTCACGGCCGCCCTGGCCGATGACGAGCACGTCGTCGCCGGTGGCGAGGCGGGCGGAGGATCCGCGGGGCATCACGGGAAGATCGAGCTTGCCGAGGGGCTGGACCAGGCCGAAGCCGGTCGTGAAGTCGAACGCCAGCGGATGACCGACGACCACCCGGCCGTCGTTGGTGGCGAGCCAGAGGGTCTCCGCCTCGGTGATGAGGTAGCCGATGGTGAGCGTCAGGCCGTCCTCGCGGATCACTACGCCGTTGCCGGCGCGCTCGGTCCCCAGAATGGAGGCGGTGAACGCGTCGTCGGGAATCTCGGAGCGCACGTTCACGACGGCGTTCAGGGCGTTCTCGAGGTCGAAGGCGAGCTCGCTCTGTCGCGGCTGCAGGTCCTTCGGGAAAGCCCATTCCTTGTCTTCGGACATGACGTGCGGGTGGGGAATCGCGGCAAGTGGCCGACGAAGGATCATACCCGGTCAGGGCAGCGGCGTCGGGTTCGCGAGAGCCGATTCGTGGAGGCCCCTCGCGCTCGCGCCAGGATGAGCGTCGTTCCGGAGAGGCTTCCGGGTCGGATGGTGTATGGTCCGTCTTCCGCTTCGCCACCCCGACCCGCCGTGCCTGCTTCCGCCGCGTCCCGTGACCTGATCGACTCCCGCCTCGCCTGGTGGCGGCTCGCCGCCGCCGTGTGCCTTTCCGGCATCGGCGGCGTGGGGTCGTGGGCGGTCGTGGTCGCGCTGCCCGCCGTGCAGGCGGAGTTCGGCGTCGTGCGCTCCGACGCGTCCCTGCCCTACACGCTCACGATGCTGGGCTTCGGTGTGGGCGGCATCCTCATGGGCAAGCTGACGGACCGCGTCGGCGTCATGCCCGCAGTGATCCTCGGCGCGGTGCTTCTCTGCGTCGGATTCGTCATGGCATCGATGGCGCCCTCGCTCTGGTGGTACACCCTGACGCAGGGACTCGTCATCGGCGTCGGCACCTCGGCCACGTTCGCGCCGCTGCTCGCAGACATCTCCCACTGGTTCGAGAAACGTCGCGGCTCGGCCGTCGGCATCGCCGCCAGCGGCAACTATCTGTCCGGCGCGCTGTGGCCACCCATCGTGCAGCACTTCATCCAGACCGATGGCTGGCGCGCCACCTTCCTGGGCGTGGGCATCTTCTGCCTCTGCACGATGATCCCGCTGGCGTTCGCGCTGCGCCGCCGCTCGCCGACTCACGGCAGCGCCACGCCGACCGCTCAGGCCGTCGACCGGGACCGGCCGCTCGGTATCTCGCCCGCCGCACTGCAGACTCTGCTCGTGGTGGCGGGCTTCGCCTGCTGTGTGGCGATGTCGATGCCGCAGGTCCACATGGTGGCTTACTGCGCAGACCTCGGCTACGGACCGGCGCGGGGCGCGCAGATGCTCTCGGTCATGCTCGCATGCGGCATCGTGAGCCGCCTCACGTTCGGCTGGATATCGGACAAGATCGGGGGAGTGCGCACATTGCTGCTTGGCGCGGGACTCCAGGCGTTCGCGCTGGTGCTGTTCCTTCCGTTCGATGGCCTCGTGTCGCTCTACCTGATCGCCGGGCTGTTCGGCCTGTTCCAGGGCGGCATCGTGCCGTCGTACGCGATCATCGTGCGGGAGTTCTTCGCGCCGAAGGAGGCGGGCATGCGGGTCGGCATGATCATCACCTCCACCCTGTTCGGCATGGCGCTCGGCGGCTGGATGTCCGGCGCCATCTTCGACCTGACGGGCTCCTATCAGGCCGCGTTCGTGAACGGCATCCTGTGGAACCTGCTCACCACGGCGATCGCCATCTGGCTCCTGCGACGCAGTCTTGGTTTGCCGACGGCGCCGCAGCTCGCCCCTTCTCGCTGAGCCCGGCACTCACTCGTAGCCCGGGCTCCGCCCAGGGAGCGGCGCGACCTACGAAGCGCCGTCCACATTGCCCGGACAGAGTCCGGGCTACACGCCTTCACGCCTTCACGCCTTCACGCCTTCACATCTTCACGTCCTCACCCCACCACGCCGATGTTCCACGGCACGAACTCGTGGTCGCCCAGCCCGAGCAATTCGCTCTTGCTCTGCTCGCCGGAGCAGACGCGCAGGATGTGTTCGAAGATCTCGCGTCCCATGGCCTGGATGGTGATGGCGCCGTCCAGCACCTTCCCGCAGTTGATGTCCATGTCCTCCTCGAGTTTGCGATACATGGGCGTGTTGGTCGCGAGCTTGATCGACGGCACCGGCTTCGCGCCGAACATGGAACCGCGCCCGGTCGTGAAGAGAATCACGTTCGCGCCACCGGCGATCTGCCCGGTCGCGGAACAGGGGTCGAACCCCGGCGTGTCCATGAACACCAGACCCTTCTGCGTGACCGGCTCCGCGTAGCGATACACCTCCATGAGAGGCCCGGTACCGCCCTTCATGGATGAGCCCAGCGACTTCTCCAGGATGTTCGCCAGTCCGCCCGACTGGTTGCCGGGGCTCACCTTGCCGTTGATCTGCGTATCGCGACCGACGGTGTACTCGTCCTTCCACCAGCGGATGCGCTCGATCAGCTTCTCGCCGACTTCGCGACTGCGCGCACGCCGCGTGAGGGTGTGCTCGACACCGTAGATCTCCGGCGTCTCGGACAGGATCGCCGTGCCGCCATGACGCACCAGCAGATCCATCGCAGCACCCAGCGCAGGGTTGGCAGTGATCGAAGAGAAGCCGTCCGATCCTCCGCACTGCAAACCGACGCTGATGTGGCTTGCCGGTACCCGGATCCGCGTGACGCGGTTGGCTTCCGGCAGCATCTCCTTCACCGCGGCGATACCGGCTTCGATGGTCTTGCGCGTCCCGCCCGACTCCTGCATCACGAAGGCGCGCAATCGCGAGTTCTCCTCGAGCGCCTGCTCCTTCAGGAAGCCGCTCACCTGATTGCGCTCGCAGCCGAGTCCCACCACCAGCGAACCGGCGATGTTCCCGTGCCGCGCATAGCCGCCGAGCGTTCGCCGAAGCAGGTCCATGGGCTCGCCTGTCTGCTCCATGCCGCAGCCCGTGCCGTGCGCGAAGGCAACGACGCCGTCCACGTTGGGGTAATCCGCCAGCCGCTCGGGGGTGAAGTACTCCGCGATCTTGTGTACCACCGTCGCCGAGCAGTTGACCGTGGAGACGAGGCCGATGAAGTTGCGCGTGCCCACCTGGCCGTTCGCGCGGACGATGCCCATGAACGACGCGCGCTCGCTCTCTGGCAGCAGTTCGACCGGCCGGTAGTCCTGCGCGTACGCGTAATCCCGATCGAATTCGCGGAACTCCATGTTGTGGGCGTGCACCCACGTCCCTGGCGATATGTCGGTGGAGGCAAAGCCGATCACCACGTTGTACTTCATGATGGGCTCGCCTTGGCGGATCGCCCTCGCGGCGATCTTGTGTCCCGCCTGCACCTGACTGCGACAGGTGAGTCCCTCGGGTTCCAGCTTCGCACCGAGGGTGAGATCGGTTCGCGCCACGACCACGTTGTCGGACGCGTGCAGGCGGATGGTGGCGCCGGTGGCGGGCTTGTCGTGGATTTCGATCATGGCGGCGGAGAAATGTGGTCAGCGAGAAGTAGGCAGTGCCGCGAGCCTACTCGCTCACGGCCCTCTGTCGAAGCATCCGACTGAGTATACGCCCCGGTTTCTGCGCGACGGCCGGGTGGGGCGCCGCATGGGAATCGGTCGAAGGAGGCGGGCAATGCGCGCCACCGGGGGCCCCGATTCCGGCCCTCCCCCGAACATCGCCGATAATCGGGGGTCACGGACCGGCCGCCGGCCACCCCCGGGTCGCGCCAGCCTCATCCAAGGACTCCCCCCGATGTTCAGCTACCGCCACGGATTCCACGCCGGAAACCACGCCGACGTTCTCAAGCACGTCGTGCTCGTCCACCTCCTGGACTACCTCCGGCAGAAGGACAAGCCCTTCTGGTTCATCGACACTCACGCGGGTGGCGGCTCCTATGCGCTGGACTCCGGCTACGCCGCGAAGAGCCAGGAGTTTCGTGGCGGCATCGCCAAACTCTGGGACGCGAAGGACCTCCCCGACGCGGTCGCCGCCTACGTGAACGAAGTCCGCCGATTCAATCCGGAGGGTGCGCTGCGCCAGTATCCGGGCTCGCCGCAGATCGCCCTGCAGATGGTCCGCCGCGAGGATCGCCTGCGCCTGTTCGAACTGCACCCGAGCGAGACCAAGGTGCTGGACGTCTTCTCCGCGGATGCCGGCCGGCAGGTGATGGTTCAGGCAACGGATGGCTTCACGGCGCTCAACGCCGTGCTGCCGCCGCCACCGCGCCGCGCGCTCACGCTCATCGATCCTTCGTACGAGGACAAGAACGATTACCGCTCGGTAACCCGGGCGATGACGAACGCGCTGGAGCGCTTCGCCACCGGCGTCTATCTGGTGTGGTATCCGCAGGTCCAGCGTCGGGAGTCCGAGCGTCTGCCGGAACAGCTGCGGCGTCTTGCTGGCGAAGGCAGCTGGCTCCATGCCTCCCTCTCGGTGAGCAAGCCGGCCGACGACGGGTTCGGGCTCCACGGCAGCGGTGTGTTCGTGTTCAATCCGCCCTGGACCCTCGACGCCGCCATGCGCAAGGCGCTGCCGGCGCTGAAGCGCCTGCTGGCGCAGGATGCTTCCGCGGATTTCTCGATCGACGGCCGGCAGGTCTGATCGCCCGTTGCCCGGTCCGGTTGCGCTACGCTGCCGGGTTCCGACTCCTTCCACCCCATCCAAGAGCACGAGCTCGAGTCTTTCGACATCTGAAGAGGAGCCCTCACCATGAATCTCTACGCCAAGCTCCAGCAGCGGGAAGCGGCCGGAAAGCCGCTGCGCGTCGGCCTCATCGGCGCCGGCAAGTTCGGCGCGATGTACCTCGCGCAGGTCCCGAAGACACCGGGACTGCATCTCGCGGGCATCGCGGATCTCTCGCCGGCCAATGCCCGCGTCAATCTGGACCGCGTGGGCTGGCAGGCAGGCCACTACTCCGCTCCGTCGCTGGATGCCGCCTTCGGCTCGCGACTCACGCACGTGGGCGATGACTGGCGCAAGCTGGTCGCGGACCCGCGCATCGAGATCATCGTCGAGGCCACCGGCAATCCCATCGCCGCCGTCGAGCACGCGCTGGAAGCGTTCCGTCACGGCAAGCACGTCGTGATGGTCACGGTCGAGGCCGACGCCATGTGCGGTCCCATCCTCGCCCGCAAGGCGCAGGAGGCCGGGGTGGTCTACAGCCTCGCCTACGGCGATCAGCCTGCGCTCATCTGCGATCTCGTCGACTGGGCCAGGGCATCGGGCTTCAGCGTGGTGGCCGCAGGCCGCGGACACAAGTGGCTCCCGCACTTCGCGCAGTCCACGCCGGAGACCGTGTGGGGCTACTACGGTCTCTCGCCGGAGCAGGCGAAAGTCGGCGGTCTCAACCCGAAGATGTTCAACTCGTTCCTCGACGGCTCCAAGCCTGCCATCGAGAGCACGGCAGTGTGCAATGCCACCGGCCTCACGCCGGCGCCGGAGGGTCTGCTGTTTCCGCCCGCGAGTGTCGACGACATTCCCTTCGTCATGCGTCCGCGCGCCGAAGGCGGCCATCTCCATCACAAGGGCCAGGTGGAAGTGATCTCCTCGCTGGAGGCCGACGGCCGGCCCATTCCGTACGACATCCGCTTCGGCGTGTTCGTCGTGTTCGAGGGTGACACGGAATACATCCGCCGCTGCTTCACGGAGTACGGTGTGCGGACAGATCCTTCCGGTCGGTACGCCTGCCTCTACAAGCGCTGGCACCTCATAGGTCTGGAGGTGGGCATCTCGGTGGCGTCGGTGGGTCTGCGCGGAGAATCGACAGGCTCGCCCACCGGGTTCCGGGCGGACGTCGTGGCCACTGCCAAGCGCAACCTCGCCGCCGGAGAAGTGCTGGACGGCGAAGGCGGCTACACGGTGATGGGCAAGCTGATGCGCGCGGAGGATTCGCTCGCAATCGGCGCCCTCTCCCTGGGCCTCGCCCACGAGGTCCGGCTCGTGAAGCCAGTGGCGGCCGGACAGCCCGTGCGCTGGTCCGACGTGGCCGTCGACGAATCGAGCCTCGCCGTGAAGCTGCGCCGCGAAATGGAAAGCACCTTCTCGAACGAGGCCCGGCGGGCCGCCGCGTAACGCGCCCGACGCCGCTCGCGTCAGGCCCCTGCCAGGGCCACCGCGAGCGGCGTGGTGATGGCCGATATCGCCGTCGACATCACCATGCTGGAGGCCACCGGTCCCTGCAGCGCGTCGAACTGCCGTGACATCAGATACACGTTCACGCCAACGGCAAGCGAGCCCAGCAGCACGACAGCCTGAGTCTCGAGCGGCGGCAGCCCAAGCGCGCGCGCCATCGCCCACACCACCAGCGGCTGGAACACGAGCTTCAGCGTCGTGATACCTGCGCCGATCTGCCAGCCCGCCTTGATCCCGTACTCGAACAGCCCCATGCCGACCACCACGAGCGCCAGCGGCGCCGCCGACTGCCCGATCAGCCGAAGCGGCTCGTCGATCATGTAAGGCAGCGTGAGTCCCGACTGCCCCAGCGCGGCGCCGCTCAGGATGCCCGCGACCACGGGAGTGGTGAGGACGCTCTTCGCGGTTCGCAGGAATCCCCTGGCGGACAACTCACCGTGACGCGCCCATTCGACAGACACGGTCGCCAGCGACCAGAGCGTGAGCGAATTGAACACGATCACCAGGGCGACGGGCCCCACCCCCGCCTCGCCCAGCGTAGCCTTGGCAAGCGGAATGCCCAGCAGCACGTTGTTGGAGAACACCCCGCCCAGGCCGAGAACGGTCTGCTCCACACCGTTCAGGCGGAACACCCAGCGCCCCATGATCCGCCCGGCCACGAACGTGATGAAGCAGCCGCTGAAGAAAGCGATGAGGAGTCGCGCGTCGAACGGCGGCAGACGGGAAGGATCGCTCATGAGCCGGAACAGCAGGGCCGGCACGGCAAGGGCGAACACGAAGGTGGCCAGCGCATCGCTGACCGCCTTGGGCCAGCGCCCGGACCACGACAGTGCATAGCCGATCAGGACGAGCACGAAATGGGGCGCAGCGAGCCCGATGTGATGCAGGACGGAGGACATGGCGGCAGTGGAACGAGGGCCTGCATTCTGTCATAGCCCCGCTGCAGAGGGCCTTCCCCGGCGCTATGCCATGCAGCGTATGGCAGCACCCGGTTCGCGGTGGGACCATGCCCGCCAGGAACAATCGAGCACGATTCTCGCTCAAGGATTTCCGACTACGGGCCGATAGCTGGTACAAGCGACAGCAAATGCCCATCCGGTCCGGACGGCTCAGGACCGGCGCGCTGTCGCACGGGGGAGGTTTCATTCTCGATGAAGGAGGGCTGTCCATGTTTTCGAATCGAGGTGCGTCCCCCGCACTGGCTTCACCGTCCCGCAAGCTCGCGCTTCTGCTTCGGCGCTTTCTCGGCCTCGCGACTCTCGTGACAGGCCTCGGCCTCTCCGGTCACGCGCAGGCGGACCCGGAATCTCCCGAACTGCCGCCAACCTACACCGCACCCGCATGCCGTTCGCTCGTGCTGGACACAGGCCGCATGATCGCTTGGGCCCGGTGGGAAAAGCGCTTCCCCCTTGAAAAGGTACGGTTCGACCCCTACCAGGAAGGCACCCCTTCCTGGGTCATCCAGCTGGTCGAGCGGTGGGTGGTCGACGCCTACGAGTGGAAGGCCACCGACGCGCAGGTGCTCCAGTGGGCATCGGAACTGGGCAACACTCAGTACCTGCCCCGCGCGAATCAGCTGACGGCCCACGAGACGATCGCCATCTGGATGCGCCGCATCGCGCGTCAGTGCGGCAACGACAGCACGGCACTGCGCGACTGATCGCCAGCGCCGGCACGAAGCCGCGCGCGATCACCCGGCGTTGTCCCGCGGCGGCCGTCGCGGGGTAGGGCCGTGTGGTCCTGATGCACACGAAGCGCGTGATACGCTCGACCGGGTCATCTTCTTCGCTTCACACCATGACCCGCTCTTCGATCGCGCTTCTCGCTCTGCTTCTCGCCGGCTTCGGCTCCTCGCACGCTGCCACCCCTTACGAGAGGCCGGCTGGCATCGCCGAAGAGAAGGAACCGCTCATCTCCGCGGGCTATCGGGCGCTGTTCACGTGCACCGGACATTTCTCGGCCGGTCGTCCGCTCGCGGACATTCTCCAGCTGGAACTCGCGGACGTGTCCGACCCGGCGTATCCCGCCCCCGTGATCGATCAGCGCCGGCACCTCGTGACGGCCACGGACCCGAGCGGCCGCATCGTCCGCATCGCCGCGTGGCGCGACACGATGGGCTGCACGATCCTGCCGCCGCATTGGACGATGGCCGACGTACCTCGTCTGCCCTACGTCGCCCTGCCCCGTGCACCCGATGTGTCCGCGCAACCCTTTCCGGCCGGCGACAAGGTGGACCTCCCGGCAAACGGAATCGACAGCCGCTACGCGTCGCTCGGCCCAGTGCTGGATGCCGCCTTCGACGGTCGTTCCTTCGGCACACCGGGCATCGTCACCACAGGCGTGATCGTGCTGAAGAACGGTCGGATCGTGGCCGAGCGCTATCGCCCCCACTTCGGCATCCGTAGTGGCTACCGCACCTGGTCGACCGCGAAGAGCATGTCGGCCATCCTGATCGGCATCGCGGCGTCGAAGGGCATCCTCGACGTCGAGGGTCGCGCGGATATCCCCGAATGGAGCCATCCCGGCGACCCGAGGCAGTCGATCACCTACAAGCACCTGCTGTGGATGTCGAGCGGACTCTTCAGCGGCGGGGCCAACACGAACGCCATCTACTTCGGCGGGCAAGACATCGTGAGCGCCGCGGCCAAGACGACGCTGGAGGCGGAGCCGGGCAAACGCTGGAAGTACGCCAACAACGACACGCTGCTCCTCATGCACGCCCTGCGCACCCGCATGAAGGACGACCTCGCCTATCTGCGCTTCCCGTACGAGGAACTGTTCCACCCGATCGGCATGTACCAGACGCGATTTGAGACCGACCACCTCGGCAACTTCATCGGCTCGAGCCAGACGTACACCACCGCACGGGATCTCGCCCGCTTCGGCCTGCTGCTCTCCGCAGACGGCGTGTGGAACGGTCGCCGCATCGTGCCCGAGGGCTGGATCCGGTTTCTCACGTCACCGGCGCCCGCGAAGGCGCCGGCTGCGGACGACTGGGGCTACGGCGGGCAGTTCTGGCTGCTGGATGGAATGCCCGGCATCCCGCCCGGCACCTACTCCACTGCGGGCAACAAGGGGCAGTTCGTGACCGTCGTGCCGGGGCATGACCTCGTGGTCGTGCGCACGGGCATCGATCCGAACGGCAAGCGGTTCGATCCGCACCGGTTGGTCGCGGAAGTGCTGAAGGCAGTGGGAAAGTAAGGGAAAGTCCGCACAATCTGTGCGGACCTTGCTAGAAGAACACCACGACTTCCCCCGTGAGGAGGGTCGCGGTCTTGCCGGCGAACGCCCCGTAGGCCGAGCCGGCACGGAACAGTCCCGCCGTGAAGATCAGATCCACCTGACGCAGATCGCGGAAGCCGAGCACGAGATTCCACTCCTCGCCGATGTCCCGCTGGCGTCCGTCGAGATCGGCGCTGATGCGGAAGTCTCGCATCGTGGTCGCCGCGACACTCTGCCAGTAGCGGTGGTAGACGAGTTCTGCCGAGCTCGCCTCGAAGAACGGGATGCCCACCGCCAGCGTGGTCACGTTGAGATTCGACAGCTCCGGGCGTGACACTTCGCCGTAGTAACGGAAGCGGTTCACGCCGAAGAAGCGGCCCTTGTTCTTGTGCAGCCCCGTCTGACGAAAGCCGCTGTCGATCTCGTCGTTGCCGTCGCGGTCCCCGGATGCACGGGCGAAGCCCGCGGTGAGCGCCACCTTGCCCGGCCAGGGCGTCTGCCAGCTCACACCCGCATCGAGAGCGCTGCCGCTCACGCGATGGGCGACGGGTGCACGCGCGATGTCGGCGCTGGAGAAGTCCGTGAACGTCTCCCGCCCCCGGACCCAGGCCGCGTCGGCCCAGTAGCGGATCGTGCCGAACGAGTCGAGCGATCGCTGCCCGATGGCGCGAACGCCGAACCAGGTGAGATTCGCGTCGCTCGTGTCCTGATGGATCTCGTCGATGCGCGTGCCGCGCAACGGGGTTTCGGACAGGTCCTGCTGCCGCATGACGAAGAAGTCCAGGGTCTCGCGGCTCGCCCACATCCAGCTCACCGAGGCGAGACCCCGATAGAGGCCCTGGCGATGCGGGAGGATGCCGGCATCGCGCGAGGCCACGCGGGCCACATCCTTGGCAACCCCCACCTCGGCGTGCAGCGGTCCTTCGTCGAAGTAGAGGCGGGCGCCATCGAGATCCGCGTCCCACCACCACTCGCGGAACTCGCGCACGTTCTGGCGCCCGAACTGCAGGCCGACACGGTTGCGCGCAAAGCCGTCGACGAACAGCCAGGTGAGACCGCGTTCGAGATAGCCGCTCGTATCACCGGTACCGTTCGTGCGACGGAACTCGTCCTCGTACAACGCCTTGCCTTCCACGAACACGTAAGCCCGGTCAGAGTAGCGCCAGAAGAATTCGAGCTGCAGTTCCTGAACGAGATCGTCGCGGATGTTCGGGTTGCGGCGATCGTCCAGCACGTAGTTGCGGCGCTCCCGCAGCGTCGCGTCGTACTCGCCGGTGATGCGCAGGGGCCTGCCCAGAAACTCCACCGTGAGCGGCTTCTCCGGCCTTCGGGAATCCTGGCGGCGGGTGAGCGACTCCACGCGATTGAAACCGGGTCGGGGCATGTCGGCCGGAATGCCGAAGATGCTGAGCCGGCGCGTGCCGTCATCGGCGGGCTCGCTGCGAGTCACGACACCAGTCAGCTGGACATCGCCTTCACGCCAGCCGCGGGTGGTGCTCGGCTCGATCGACTTCGCCATGAGGTGACCGGCGGCATCGTTCCGGCCGGTGACCTTCACGAGAAGGTCGTCCCGGAAGGCAGCCTGCTCCAGATCCCGCCATTCCGTCTTGTCGTTCCATTCCACCTCCACCGGGCCGACCGCGAAGCGCCGGCTGCCGGCATCCAGGCGTTTCACGTTGCCGACGACCTGACCGCGGTCGGCGTCGTCCTCGGGTTCGCGCCACTGGATGCGCTCCACCCGCAGACCTTGCCCCGCCATCGGACCGGTGACGCGGAACGCCTTGCCCAGGTATTCATCGGCACACGCGACGGAAGAACTCAACGCAACAGGGAGCGCGAACAGCGCCGCCACCGACTTTCGAACGAAACGCTTGGTCATGGGAACCGCTTTCGGACAGACCTTATGGGTGGAGCTCGGGCGTACGGTTGCGCGCGAGCGTGAGCATCCGGTGACGCTGCACCCTGCCCGTTCGGGCGAGCAGCGAGAGAAGCGAGGCGAGACGACGGTGATCTCCTTCGTCCATCACCGCGTGGTGAAGCATGATTCCGACGGGGCCTTCGCCCGCGCGGAGCGCATCGGCGATGTGCTCGCCGAGCGTCACCCACTCGCGGTCGTCGGCTTCGCGCCACTTGCACCAGTCCACGGCCACCGGCAAGCGTCCGAGAAATCCGCTGCCCAGCCTCGGCGCCGTCCGATCCTGCGAGAGCGTGGCGAATCCGAGGTTCTCCAGGCAGTCGGCCGTGACTTCGGTGCAGCGATTCCAGGGCGGCGTGAAGATCGGATCCACCTGCCCCAGCATTTCCTCGAGGCGCGCCTGACCTTCGACGAGGTCCCGCCACTGGTCCCCGCGGGCGCGGGTCGGGCCGAACTCGCACTTGCGTCCGGCGGTCTCGTGATTCACATGCCTGCAGCCGTGCTGATGGAGGCCGAGCAGATCCCCGCGACCATGCCTGCGTCGTACCAGTTGTGTGGCGAGCGACGCTGTCAGCGCCATGGGAATGACGGCGAGGTCGATCGGCGTTTCGTAGTCGGCAAAGACGTCGAGCAGCTGGAACAGGCGGGCGTCGTCCCAGCCGGCGTCGTCGTCCCGAAAGAACACGTCGACGCCGTCGCGGCGCGCGTCCAGCGCCTGGCGAACGGGATCAAGCCACACGTTGCCGCCCCTCGCGTGGGTCGTTGTGCAACGAAACTTCCTCGTAGTCGCGTGCGACGATCGCCGCAGTCTTCGGTCCGCCGTCCAGCGCCAGCGTCGAAGCGGTCGGGCGAAACGGCAGCGTGGCAGCGATCTCCACCGCCAGTGCTTGAGGCGTGAGCGCCACGGGTTCGAGGACTCGCATCAGTCCGAGCGCTGCCAGCCTGCGAGCACGATTGGTCTGTTCGTCCTCCCGCTGCTCCGCATAGGGCACCACCAGCGCCGGCACTCGTGCACCAAGGATGTCCATGGCCGTGTTGTAGCCGCACTGGCTCACGGAGACTGCGGCACGTCGCATCTCCGCCCCGAGATCCGGCACGCTGCGGACCAGTTCGATGGCGGCGTTCGACTGCACCGCTGCCTGCAGGGCTTCCCAGTCGGACTCCGGGAGAAACGGGCCGGCCACGACACGCATGGGCGGTCGACGGTCAGACGGCAGTAGCGCGTGCGCAGCGACTGCCGCACGCAGAAGCGGGCCCCCGGCAAGTCCGCCACCGGCCGACACGAGAATGTGATCCCCGCGTGCGGGCGCCGGCACCGTCGCTTCGCTGCGGGTGACGAACCCCGTGTAGTGCACAGGCACACCCATCGGTCGGGACGGGCGAAACGATTCGGAGAACTCGGCGAGCAGCGGGTCGGCATGCACAAGCACGCCGTCGAAGTAGCGGTCGCAGAGCCAGCGCGCGCGATCGTCGTGGTGCTGCTGATCCGGCCGCGCGGCGACCAGGATGTCGCGCACGCTGCACCAGACTCGGGGGCGAGGCGCTGGAGCGCGGCGCGCGCGCTTGAGCAGCGGCAGGAGTTCGTAGGCGAACTTCTTCCGGCCGAAGGGAAACAGCTCCACCAGCACGACCGCCGGCCGCACCCTGTCGTACGTGCCGAGGATCATCTCGCGGCGAAACGCCTTCACTCGCTCCACGTCCTGCTCGCCGCCCCGGCTCACGAGCTGCCGGTCCTCGAGACCGAGGGGTGGCAGATCGATGATCTCCATGTGCCGGGGCGCCGTGACGCCCGGCGGGAACACGCCGCCGTTCAGGAACACGACCCGGAAAGTCCGGCTGAGCGCCTCGGCGATCGCGAGGGAACGCATGAGGTGGCCGATGCCCACCGAATGCTGGCAGTAAAGAAGCAGGGCCGGCTTCATGGGTCAATCCTCGGGGCACTGGTGACGGACACGCGATCGCGCTCGCGGTCGGTGACATCGGTGATACGGCCGTCGCGCAGTTCGAGAACGCGGTCGAACTCGTGCAGCGCGAGGTACTGATGTCCGATCACGATCGTGGTGCGCCCGGCGTTGAGGCCTTCCACAGCCTGGTGAATGGCTGCGGCGGTGAACGCGTCGACTGCGGAGGTCGCCTCGTCGAGGATCAGCAGGTCGGGACGCTTGACGAGCGTTCTCGCGAGACAGATGCGCTGCCGCTGCCCGCCGGACAGCGTGCAGCCGCGCTCGCCGACGACGGAGTCGTACCCCTGCGGCATGGTCTCGATGAAGCCGTGCGCGCTGGCCTGCCGCGCCGCCGCTTCGATCTCGTCGATCGAGGCGTCCGGCCGTCCATAGCCGATGTTCTCGCGGATCGTCGCGCCGACGAGCACGGTGTCCTGGAGCACGATGCCGATCCGGGCCCGCAACGACTCCCGGGTGTAGGCATCGAGCGAGCGGCCGTCGATCCGCACAGCGCCGGCTTGCGGCTCGTAGAGCCGGAGCATCAGATTCACCAGCGTGGACTTGCCGCTGCCTGACGGACCGATGAGCGCAACGTGCTCGCCGGCACGGATACGGAAGCTCACACTATCCAGGACAGGCTTGCGGCCGTCGTAGCCGAAAGTCACGCGGTCGAACTCAACGTCACCCTGCAGGCGCGTCACGGGCACGGCATCCGCAGCGTCACGGATCTCGGGCTCCAGATCGAGCAGTTCGCCGATCCGCTCCGCGCTCACCTTCGCCCGCGAGAACTTCGCCCACAGCTTGCCGAGATCCCGGATGGGCTTGTAGAGACTGTTCACGTAGGCGACGAAGATAAGAAGCTCACCGGGCGTCAGCGCACCTCGCACGGCGAACAACCCGCCTACGAGCACCGTTCCAGCCATGCCCACTGCGGAGACGAATCCCACAGCCTTGGAGACGGCCGCTGCTGTGCGGGAGCTGACGATCCCCGCTTCCAGGCTCTGCGCACTGTCCACTTCGAAGCGCGCCTGCTCGTAGTCCTCGCGGCCGAAGGCCTGCACCAGGGCGATGGAGCTCAGCACGTCGTTCAGCCGGCTCACGATCCGGCCTTCGGACCTGCGCTGTTCGCGCGCCGAGAGGCGGATCTTCCGGTTGAGGTACAGGAGCAGCACGAACAGCAGCGGCAGGGTCACGAACACCACGAGCGCGAGCTGCCAGTTCATGCTCACCATGACCGCGAGCACCGCGGCGAGCAGCAGCACCTCGGCCACGGCCTTCACCGCCCAGTCCGAAAGCGCGTCACGCAGCAGCGTCGTGTCCGAAGTCACCTTGGTCATCAGCTCACCGGAGCGATTGCGCCGGTGGAAGGCCAGGGACATGCGCTGCAGGTGCGAGAAGAGTTCGCGGCGCAGGGCAAACACGAGTTCGTGGCCGACGCGGGCGCTGAGAAAGGTCTGCAGATACGCGAAGGCGCCGGAAAGCAGCGCGATGCCCGCGATCGCACACGCCATGGCCACCAGCGTCACCGTCGACCCCTGGTCCAGCAGCGGCTGCAGGAAGCCGAGCGAGTCGGGCAGTCCCTTGCCGAGCAGCACGTGGTCCACGACGATCTTGATGGGCCAGGGCGCCGCGAGGTCCATGGCAATGGCGCCCAGCAGACTGCCGAAGGCCAGCGCGATGGTCCGCCAGCGCAGCGCCAGCTGGTCGCGGATGAACCGACCCAGCGCGGAGTGCCGCGAGTCCGTTCTCATGACAGGTCCTCCGTGAGGGAACGCGCCGACTCGGCGGCCCACGCAATGAGGTGGATGACGGTGGGCGTGAACTCGGGTCGGTCCCGCCAGTGGAGGCGGTACGCCTTGTCGATGCCGTGACGGGCGACATGCCAGGCGAGCAGGCTGCGCGAAACGGGCGTCATTGCCTGACGGCCGTACGCTTCGGCGGCCACATCCGACCAGGGCTCGCCGGGACCACAATCCGCTGCCCGCAGTCGAAGATCCACCAGCAGCGACGCGAGATCCTGCTCGGCATCGCCGCGCGCCATCTCGTCGATATCGGCGACGGCCACGCCTTCCGCCTGCACGAGAAACTGTTCGAGATGCACGTCGCCGTGGATCGTCACCGGCGCTTCCAGCGGCAGCGCATCCATCGACTGCGAAAGGGCGTCGAGCGTACGTTCGAGAGACCCGGTGGCTTGGGGGTAGGCCAGCGCCAGCTTGGCCGCACGTTTGCGGGTGTCGTGCAGCAGGACGGCCCTGGCGCAGGCCGGCAGCCCGTCGACCTGCACGGCGTGCAGACCAGCCAGAGCCCGCGCGCACTGCTGTACGCGTTCCGCGAACCCTTCGGATCGTGTCAGTTCGGCCACCGTGCCGCCGTCGATCCATCGCTGCCAGACGGTGCGGGTGGCCGCGTCGTAAGCGAGCGGCTCCGCAACCGGGAAGACGTTGCCGCTCGCACGGCCTTCGCGGAACAGCGTTCGAAGCCGCTGAAACACGAGCGCGCCCGCATCGTCGGCATAGGTCTTGGCGAATGCGCAGGCGAGTGCCGGCCGTCCGACTGCTTCCTCACCGACCCGGAACGAGCAGCGGTCCCCGGGTCGATAGCGGAGCACGGTGACCGACACGGGTCCGATGGCTGCGCCGAACAACGATTCGGTCCGCTCCCGCGCACGCTCGGGATCGACGAGCGTCGGCAGCTGGGGCAGACCCGCATCTTCCGGAAAGCGATGGAGCCGCAATGTGGCGACGCCGTGGGAAATCGCGGCGGCCGCCTTGTCGTCACCGGGGAATTCGCCGAGTCGCGCAGTGCCGTGCACCCAGACCGGGAACGCCACCGACTCCTCCGATCGGACCAGATGCAGGCGATAGCACACCTTGAGATGGGACTTGTGCCACGAGGCTGCCTTGCCGTAGGTCTTGCGCCAGGCGTGAGCGACTTCGCACTCCACGATGCGGTGCGCGTCGTCCCACAGCGCACGCACGGCGCCGCCCAGCAGGGTCCGCATCGTATCGGCGTCGGTGAAGGCGGCAAAGACGGAGTCGCTGCCCGCGAGGGCCGAGGCCTTCATGCCTGGGCCTCTGCGGTCTGGCTGGCACACAGCGCGCGCGGATTCCCCAGCGCGCATCGGGCAGCCTCCAGCACGAACGGCAGAGCCTCGCGCCATCCCGGCTTCAGGGATGTGACGGCGCGTCGGGCCCGCTCGTGCAGCAGCGCCGCGGCCAGATGCCAGGCCACAGTCTCGGCCAACGCGGCGCCCTGGCCTTCGCCGAAGTAGCCGTCGACAACCTCGGCGAGTGTGTCCGTGTCAATCGGCTCCGCACGGACGCACGAACGGTAAGCCAGCTCGGCGAGCAGGCTGCCCAGTTCGGCGTAGGCATCGCCCGTCGACACACGATCCATGTCGATGAGGGAGACTCGATCGGGGCCCACCAGAATGTTTCGGGAGTGCAGATCGCCGTGGAGCGTGGCGTCAGGCGCCGAATCGATGGCGCGCGCGCGGGCAGTCAGCTTCTCGGCGAGACGCATCGCGCTCGAAGCGTGTTCGGGCGCGGCCCGCGACACGATCGCCGCGGCGTTCGCAATGGCATCGGCGAGGCTTTCGCGCGGCTCGTTCCTTTGCGCGACGCCACGGGTGCGATGCAGCGCGGCGACCGCACGGGCCACTTGGCGCATGGTGTGCGCACAGCCGTTGTGGCTGGCGAGGAGCGAGTGCAGCGTCGGCGCCTGCACGCCTTCCTGCCACAGCAGCCGGTCGTCGGCGTCATAGCCCAGCGGACGGGCATAGCCCACCTGCCCCTGCCAGTGGGCATCGCTGTTCCAGAGCGTCTGCATCACACGGTGCGTGTGCACGCCGGCATCGTCGTAGCGCATCTTGCCGAACACGCGCCAGGAATCGACACGCCCGGCCCCACCGTGGTCGACACCGACGTCCAGCGCCACTGTGCAGGTGTGCTCCGGGAAGTAGCTCACGACCGTGTGGTCAGCGCGGCGAACGGTTGCACCGCCGGGCCAGCGGGTGGCGACGAGCGGCCTCAGGTAGCGCGACAGGGCTTCGTCCGGCGCCACCAGCCGCGCGAGCTTGGCGAGCTTGCGATCCGAAGGAAACGCGCGGGCGATCGCGTTCCACTCCGGCAGGAACTGCGCAAGGCAGGGCGCGCCGTCGCCATCGACTTCCGTTCGGGCCTTCTCGTAGCGTGATGCCGCTTCTGCGCGCTCGTGCATCGACAGGCTCGCCCGCTGCTCGACGGTCCCGGGGTGCCCCGGCAGTTCGATCGCGAACCGGTACGCCACGACGCAGTTGCGCCCGGGACGGTACTTGACCCGCTCGATCTCGACATGCCGGACACGGCAGGGCTTTCGGTTCCACAGCGTAAAGATCGGCTGCAGCGCGGCCGCCACGGCGGAGTCGTCGACCAGCCAGGCCAGGGCCGGCAGCACGGGATCGACCGGAACCGTGCGATGCGGGGCGTTCACGATGCGAGCCCCTTCCAGGCGATGCGCCCGCTGGCGTCCCGGAGTCGAGCACCTCGGTCGGCATGAAGTTCGACGATTTCACCGGACGCGTCGCGCCGCATCGCGAGGAAGCTGCCGCGAAAGGCAAAGCCGCCGAAGTGCCACTCGGCATCCGTGACCTCGGCCAGGAAGAGGTAGTCGGTGTAGCCATGGCGCCCTTCACCGACCTGGATCCGCATGGCCCAGGCGTTTGCGGTCTGCGTCTGCGGCGTGATCGCGTCGGGCATCACGTTGAGCTCGCGCACCATGACGTTGGGTGTCTCGCCGCGGAAGGGAAACAGCACGCTGGCGAAACTCGCCGACTCGGCCGTCTGCGTCACCCGCACGATCGGCGCGTCGTGGCTCACGCCGTAGCGATACGACACCTGGCCGGCCTCGACGCCGACCTCGACACCGCCGCGGTCCTCGTGGGCGATGAGCAGGCCGGGCGTAGCGACCCTGACGGTGCCCCAGCGCCGGTCCACCACGGCGCTGTCCTGCGCGCACTCGGACAGATGGAACCACTGGTCGTAGCGGTGTTCCGCATCCGTGCCGATCAGCGTGTCGTTGACGACCCAGTAGTCGCCGAAGGCGAACACGATCCGGCGGTCGTGGACGACGGGGTACTCGTGGCTCTTCGCCACCCCGTGCAGCAGGCCGAATCCGTCGAGCACCACGAAACGGCGCAGGTCTGCGTCGGGCGCCGGGCCGGAGATTCGATGACGCACGGCACCCGGGCGATGCCGCGTGCCCTCCTTCACCGGACGCGGTTCGTACCGCGTCTGATTGCGCCCGTCGACGGTCACGGTGTTGTGCCACGCGGTGCCACGGAACTTCACCCGCCAGTTCACGTCGCCGGCTTCGCTGTACGTGTACCGACCGGGATCGACCACGAGCGACCGGCCGTTCGCAGCCAGTTCGAAGCTGAGGCAGTCCAGGTGGCCGTGATTGCCGGCGCCGAGGGGGCCGCAATCCAGCACGAGGTAGTGCTCGTCCTCGTAGGCGCGTGCGCCTCGGCCCCAGCCTCCGTGCAGCACGTAGTAGCCGGCGTCGTGGAAGCCCTGCGCGCGCTTGCGGGGCGGCACGCCCTCGACCCCGAGTGTCGCGACGTAGCGCATGTCATCGCGACGGTAGAGGTCGGCCCCCTGCAGCAGCAGGTCGCGAAAGCTCCGCGAGTCGCCGTCGCTGAGGCTCGGAATCACGCCGTCGGGCTTGTGCACGAACAGGGAGAATTCGAGCGCCCGGACGAGTCGCTGGTCCATCACCGCGGGAATCGCGATACCGTTCAGTTCGGCAAGGCGGCGGATGCAGAGATAGTTCTTGAGGACCAGATGGTGGTAGTCGGTGGACAGCTCGCAGTGCACGCCGTCGGGCAGGAGGTCCGTCTGGATGTTGCGGACGATCTCCGCCAGGGCGAACTCGCGCCACGCAGCCGCGCGCTCGAACTCCGGCAACGCCACGCCCGCGAGAAAGATCGCGTACAGCTCCAGCGTGCGATGGTTGCGCGCGGGTGTCAGGTTCTCGCAGAGGTACTCGACCTGTTCCTCGATCGAGCGCAGAAAGCGCGACAGGAAAGCCGCCGGAAAGGCGTCACTCCCGGCATCGGCCGAGAAGTAGTGGAACGCGTAGATCCAGTTCTGCACGCGCCGACCGGTGACGTCCGCCGCGATGAAGCCCGGCGGGGTCTGGTCGATCCACGAGGACACGAGATCCACGAAGCCGTCGAGATAGCGGCGCTCGCCGGTATCCCGGAAGCGCATGCCGAGACCCACGGCGTAGTAGAACTTGTGCAGCAGGATGTGCCACTCCACGTCCTTGCTCGGATTCTCGAGCCAGTTCATCTGGCGCGAGACGACGTGCGCCTCGTTGTTGAACTCGAAGCGTCCGCCGAGAATCGCATCGATCTTCCCGGGCGCGGTTTCGTCGGGGTCCGGCACGGGGAAGTAGTGGTCGTTGGCACGCTGCCGGAAGTGCGCGGCAAGTCCGTTCTCGCACAGCGTCCGCCACGGCAAGCCGAGCGTCGGTTTGGGTGCGGTCCGCTCGGCAGCGCGGGGATGCGCGGATTCGGCAACGGCCGCGTTCATGGGCGCTGCTCCTGCGCATGTATCTCCCGCGCGAACAGGGCACGCAGTTCGACGGTGGTGGTTCTGGCATCGAAGATGTCCAGCACACGAGCGCGCGCCGCCTCACCCAGCCGGCGACGTCGCTGCGGGTCCTGCAGCAGTTCGTTCAGGGCATCGGCGAGAGCGCCGGCGTCCCGCTCTCCGACGATCACGCCGTCGCGACCGGCCCGCACCAGTTCCGGGATGCCCGACACGCCGGTGCTCACGACCGGCAGCCCCATCGCCATGGCCTCCGCCAGCACGTTGGGGATCCCGTCCCGATCGCCGTCCGCGGCGACGAGGCAGGGCAGCACGAACATGGCCGCGTCGGCGTAGAGCTGGCGCAGGGCGCCGTGGGTGACGGGTCCCTGGAGGCGCACCGTGTCCGCCAGATCGTGGGCCTCGATCAGCTTCTCGATGACCGGGCGCTGGTCGCCGTTTTCGCCGACGACGACACAGCGGAACCGGCAGCCGGCGAGCTTCAGCACGGCGCACGCCTCGATGAGATAGCGGAATCCTTTCTTCTCCACGAACCGGCCCACCGCCAGGATCGTCGGGACGTCCGCTTCGGACCGGCGGGACGGCGGCGCGAAGTACTCGGTGTCCAGCCCGTGGTAGATGGTGCGGACCACGCCAGGGCGCGGACTCAGTTTTTCCAGATGAAGGCGATTGGCGTCGGTGCAGGTCGCCACGAAGCGAGCGGCGGCCAGCTTGCGCGGCAGCAGGTCTCCGGGGTTCTGGTCCGACTGGTAGATGTCCTTCGCGTGCGCCGTGAAGCTGAACGGCAGGCCGGTCATGCGGCTCGCGAGCCAGGTGATCGTCGTGGCACCGTGGCAGAAGTGCCCGTGCAGGTGTCTCACCGAACCCTGCGCCAGGATGCGGTCGGCGATGAAGCCGGCCTGGAGGAACTCCTTCACGAAGACCTTGCGCGGCGCAGCGTGCCACGACGGCCGGTAGCGCCACGTCATCGCGATCACGGAGGCGAGCGTGCCGAGCCATGCGCCGGGGCGGCGGGCGGCGACTCTCGCGTGCGCACGCCAGTAGCTCGGGAGATTCCGGGTGAGCCACGGCAGCAGACGCGTGCCGGAGAGCGAGGTGACTGTCGGCAGATACGTGAGGGGCGCGCGGATGCGCGAGACGTTGTCCTGCACCTGATCCGTGTCGCCGTTCTTCACGGCGAACAGCCGCAGCTTCGCACCCAGCGTCTCCAGCAGATGGATCTCCTGGGTGATGAAGGTCTCGGAGATCCTCGGGTAGCCCATCAGCACATAGGCCACTTCCCCGGACCAGCGGTCCGGCCTCGATGACACGTCACCGGCGCGCGGCATCGGGAGGCGGTCGCAGCACCCTTCGCCGCCGTGGGGCCCTTCTCGCAGGGCGTGGGCGTGATCATGCATAGACCTTCTCCGTCGGGTTGCGGGCGTCTCGCGGGTTGCCGGTGACCGACAGCAGCAGCCGGTGGACGGTGTCGAGATTGCGATCGTTGTCGAAGTGTTCCGTCACCCAGCGACGGGCCGCGGCTCCCAGTTGCCGACGCAGCGACGGATCGGCGATGAGCAGTTCCATGGCTTCCGCGAGGGCTTCGGCGTCGTCCGGCGGGACGAGCAGGCCGGTCTCGCGCGGATGCACCACCTCGGGAATGCCGGACACCGGCGTGCTCACCACGGGCAGTTCCATCGCCATCGCTTCGAGCAGCACGTTGGGAATGCCGTCGCGATCACCGTCGTCCGAGACGCGGCACGGGGCAGCGAACAGCGCCGCGGCCTGGTAGCGCTGGATGAGCGACGCGTGGTTCATCGTGCCGGCCAGTCGCACACGGTCTTCCACGCGCCCGGCGCAGATCATGGCGTCCAGCCGGTCGTGCTCTTCGCCGTAGCCGACGATCTCGCAGCGGAAGCTGACGCCGCGGTCGCGCAGCAGCGCGCACGCCGCCACCAGCGTGGCGAAGCCCTTCTTGTCACGCAGCCGTCCCACCGCGAGGACCAGCGGCACGGCGGGGTGATCGGGTCGCGGCGCCGGCGCGAAGCTGCGGAAGTCGATGCCGTGATACATGAGATGCACGCTGGTGCCGGGGCGGGCGATGCCCTTCAGATGGCGATGGTTGTGACCGGTGCAGGTCACGGTGAAGGCGGCGTCGCGCATCTTGCCGCTGAGCGATCCGGGCTCGCTCACGTAGATGTCCTTCGCGTGGGCGGAGATGCTGAAGGTGCCGCCGAGCAGTCGCGCGGCCATGGCTGCCACGGAGGTGGGATGCGAGGCGAAATGGGCATGCACATGGGTGAGTCCCCGCGACCGCATGGCGTTCGCGAGCCGGCTCGCGATGGCGAGATTCCTCGACAGGCCGGGCTCGCCCCGACGCCATTGCGACAGCACCGCGGCGACATAACTCATGGGCCGCGAAACGAGCTGCGTCAGATGCTCGCGCAGCACAGGCCACGCACCTTCCACGCCGTCACCGACGTACTCCACGTCGGCACGCACCCGGGCGTTGGCGTCCTGGCGGATCGCATCGGAAGGTCGCTGGAGCGAGAAGATGGTGAGCTGCATGCCGCGGGCCTCGAGCCCGAGGATCTCACCGAGGATGAAAGTCTCGGAGAGCTTGGGGTAGGTCTTGACCAGGAAGGCAACCTTCGGTGCGCTCATGACCGCACCCCCTGGATCATCGTCGCGCGGGCGCCCGCGACTCTCACTGCCGAGGTGTCCAGCAGTTCGCCGAGCGAATCGCAGATCCGGTCGAGGCCGTCCATGTCGAGGTGGGTGCGCGGATAGCGCACGACGTTCGCGAGGTCGAGTTCCTGCGTGACCATCGCGGCCAGGGATTCCGGCGTGAGGCGGTCGGGATGAAGCGCGCGCATCAGGCCGAGCTGCTCGAGACGTTCCGCCCGGATCCATTGCTCGGCGACAGGCTTCACGCGGGGGACGAGGATCGCCCGCTTCCGGAGCGACAGCAGTTCGCACACCGTGTTGTAGCCGCTCATGGAGACGACGAGGTCGGCCGCATCCATCAGCCCCATCATGTCGTCGGAGAACTCGAGCAGGGTGACGTCGTCGCGTCCTTCGAGCCGGATGCTCACCTGCTTCCGGTGCACAGGGCTCATCTCCGGCCCGCACACCACGACGCTGTGCACCGATCCTGCGGCCGCGATGGCATCCAGGCTGTCCGCGTAGGCGGAGATAAGGCGGTGACCGTCTTCCCCGCCGCCGGTCGTGACCAGAACCAGACGCTCGGCCTGGGTGACCGGCCCGTCCTGCAGAGTCCGCGCGGCAGAGTGGCGCTCGCGCTTCAGGTAACCGCAGTAGCGCACCTTGTCCCGCACCGACGCCGGGAAGTCGTACTCGCGCGCGAGGTCGAACACGTGTTCCGATCCCACCACCAGCACCTGGTCGTAGTAGCGATCGATCGCGTCGAAGTAGCCGTTCTTGCTCCACACCGCGCGGGTTGCTTCCGGGCTGTCGAGAATGTCGCGCAGCAGGAGCGCGAGGCGCGTCTGGCGGCCGCGACGCTGCAGCAGCTCGAGGGCGTGCTCCAGTTCGTTGCCGACGCCGAGGGGCTTCTTGTCGACGACGATGAGATCCGGTTCGAAGTCGAGGATCGCGCTCACGAGCAGGTTGGAGCGCAACCGCACGGTCTCGTCGAACGGCATGTCGAGGAACTTCACCGCGTAGTCGCCGGCCTGCGTGCGCGACAGGCACGGCAGCTTCAGGTAGTCGACGCGCGGCGGGATGCGGAAGGCGTGCAGCATCGGCGAGCCGGAGACGATCAGGACCGATGCGTCGGGGAAGGCGTCCACCAGATGCATGGCCACCGTGAGCATCCTGCGGATGTTGCCCAGCCCGAACGTGTCGTGCGAGTACACCATGATGCGTTTCATGCGAAGTCTCCCGGGGGCGCGGCGGTCCGGGCCGGATCGCACGCGCGAGCTTTTGTGTGTCCTTCTCTCCGCACCCCACGTGCCACCGGTTTGCGTGGCGGGGAAGCGGAACTCCGTTGCGGGGAATTCACAGGCAAGTCAGCCACTTGGCACGCGTTCGCTGACGCAGCGCCAGACCGGGAGAACAGGCTGCGGGAAGGTAGATGGGGGAGATGCCCCAGTGACCGGGGGATATGCCCCACCCACTTCTGCCCCACACGCCATGGCGATGGCATCTGCGCGGGGTCGGAAACGACGCCGGCCGGTGCATTTGCACCGGCCGGCGGGGTGGGCGGAGAAGGCGACCGGCCCGGGGCCGGGCGGCGGATCAGTTCGGCAGACGCAGACGGTATTTCTCGATCCGGTAGCGCAGCGTGTCGCGCGAGACACCGAGCAGGCGCGCAGCCCGCGTGATGTTCCACTGCGTCTCCTCGAGTGCCTTCACGAGAAGCTGGCGTTCCGCGTCGCCGAGGTTGAGCTGCACGGCGGACAACGTCGCAGCGCCGTCTTCGGCGGCGACGTCGCGGTGGAATTCCAGATCCTGGGCTTCGACGACGGGGCCTTGCGCGAGTACGACGACCTGCTCCATCACGTTGCGTAGCTCGCGGACGTTGCCGGGCCAGCGGTGCGCACAGAGGCATCGCAGCGCGCTCTCCGAGAAGTGCAGTCCGCGCTTGCCGTAACGCGAGCCGTGAAGTTCGAGAAAGTGGGTGGCAAGGGCGATGACGTCATCGCCCAGCGTGCGCAATGCCGGCGGTTCGAGCTGCACGATGCGCAGGCGGAAGTACAGATCCGCCCGGAACCGGCCCTCGCGCGAGAACTGCTCGAGGTTTCGGTTGGTCGCCGCAATGATTCGCACGTTCGCGCGCTGCTCGCGGACGCTGCCGAGCCGACGCACGGTCTTGTCCTCGAGAAACTTGAGCAGCTTCGCCTGCAGCACGAGGTCCATCTCGCCGATCTCGTCGAGGAAGAGCGTGCCGCCTTCGGCGGACTCGATGAGACCCAGCTTGCGTTCCTTCGCGTCGGTGAAGGCGCCGCGCTCGAAGCCGAAGAGCTCCGCTTCGAGCAGCTGCCCGGGGATCGAGGAGCAGTTCACTTCGACGAACGGGCCCTTCGCGCGCGGGCCGTCGAAGTGCAGGGCGCGGGCGACGAGTTCCTTGCCGGTACCGGTTTCGCCGGTGATGAGCACGGCGGGGAGATCCTGGTCGGCCAGACCGGACTCCGCGTTGAGCAGGCGGGCGATCCGGTCCTTCAGAGTGCGCATCGGCTCGGACGTGCCGATCATGCTCGCGGTGGCGCTGTCGGCAGTCTGCACGTTGCGGTGGTAGCGCGCCTCACCGCAGCAGCAGTCTTCGCTGACGGCCTTGTCGACGACCAGTTTGAGACGGCCCAGCGCAACCGGCTTCGGCAGGTAGTCGTACGCGCCGGCCTTCATGGCGTCGACCGCCACCTGCTCGCTGCCGTGACCGGTCGCCATGATGAGCTTCACCTGCGGATCGGATGCACGGACCCGATTGAGGAATTCGAGACCATTCATGCCCGGCAGGTTGTAGTCGAGCACGATGGTGTGTGGCTTGAACGTCTGCAGTTCGAACAGCGCGGTTTCGGCGGTGTCGGCGACGCGGGTCTCGTAGCCGTGGCGGCCCAGGAACCTGGCCATGTTGTTCGCCAGCGTGGCTTCGTCTTCGACGATGAGAACGGAATAGCTCATGGTGGCTCCTACTTCGCGCTCGGCCAGGAGAGCTTCACGGTCGTGCCGGAACCCTGGACGCTTTCGATGTCGATGGACCCGCCCATGCGGTTCATCACCCGCCGCACGAGCGGCAGGCCGACCCCGAGGCCGGACTTCTTCGTGGTGTGGAAGGGGACGAACAGGCGCTGAAGATTCTCCGGCGAGATGCCGACGCCGGTGTCCGCCAGGAAGACGTACACACGGTTGCCGTCCTGAGGGAGGCGCCCCGAGATCGTCAGCGTGCCACCGGAAGGCATGGCATCGAGGGCATTGGAGATCAGCGTTACGAACACCTGGCTCATCAGCGCGCCGTCGCCCACGACCGGAGGCAGGGCGGCGGCGAAGTCGGTCAGAACGGTCACCTGACGCTTCTCCAGATCGCGGCGGAAGTCGACCAGACAGGCGTCGACGATCGCGGCGACGTCGACGCGGGACAGGCGCGGCGACGAAGGCTGCGCATAGACGAGCAGCTGCGTGATCCACGCCGCGATGCGATCGACCTGCGCGACGATGTCGGTCATCGGCTCCCGGACGCTCTCGCCGTCGAGTTCATGCGCGAGTTCCGCGGAGGACCGGATCGACGCGATCGGATTGCGGATGCTGTGCGCGACCGCCGCGGACATCTCGCCGACCGCGGCCAGCGTTTCGGATTCGACGATCTGCCGCTGCTGCGAACGGATGAGACGGTCTGCGCGACGGGCGACCCAGAACAGCGAACCGAACAGGAACAGCGCGCCCAGCAGCGCGCTTAGCCATACCGCCCGCACCAGGGTCTGCGTCATCTCGAACAGAGGCTGCGGACGACGATAGATCTCGATCACGCCCAGGACGCTCCGGTGATCGCGGGACCAGATCGGCACATAGGTCTCGACGAAGTTGTCGGAGATGCCCTTGAGGAAAGCGTGTTCGGGCTTCAGATAGCGGCGCTCCTCGAGCAGGCTGCTCTCCACTTCGAGTTCGCCTTCGAGGGCTTCGTCGAGTTCCGGATTCTGCGTGAGCGCCTTGCCGACCATGTCGCGCTTGGTGGACCAGAGCACGCGCTTCTCGCGGTCGTAGACATTCACGTGCACGGAGTCCGGCATGGCGGCGATCCGGGCCAGAAGCGGTGCCATCGCCTCGAGATGCGCGGCCCGGTCACCGGTTCCGCGGAAGAACTCCTCGGCCTCCGCCAGCGGGGTGAAGCTCTGGACGAACTGCATCACTTCGACCGCGTCGTGGTGGATGGTCTCCTCCACCAGCGTCTTGGCCAGGAAGGCCGCGGAGGCCGCGCTTACCAGCGCGATGGAGGCGAAGGCGAGCAGCGCGAATCGGCGCGTGAAGCTGTAGCGCACCGCCTCCGGGGCGGGCGGGACGGCGGATCCGATCGATCCCGAACGCGCGCCCTGTCCTTCAAGTGGCTGTTCTGCCATGGTTTGCATCGATCGCTCTCCAGTCTGAGGGCGATCGAACCGGCCAGCACAAGGTCGCCCCGACGGGTCAAGGCCCCGTCATGGAAACGACTATACGTGGGAAAATTTTCCACGTCCAGTGACTTTGTCCCGGAAACGTCACAAACGGCGAAAACCTCCCGGGCCATGCGCGAGGAGCTTCAGCCGGAGGCGGTTCCCTCCGGCAAGGCGGTCTCGGCAGGCGCGCCGGCCGCGAGGCGTTCCTGAACGAAGTCGATGTGCTGGCGCAACGCATACACCTGATTCGCAAAGGCAAGGGGCGGGTGCAGTTCGTTCACTTCGCGTTCGATCCAGTCCAGGCGGTCCCCGAAATTGCGGGTCTCTCCCCGGGTGAGCGTGCGTCGCATCTCGTTCTCGATGAACATCAGTTCGCCGTACCAGCGATAGATGCGGCGGCGCACGTTCCACGCGTAGAGCGGGGGCAGGATCCGAAGCAGCGGAAACAGGATCGCGACGACGGGAATCAGGAATACCAGCGCGCGGTCCACCAGATTCGCCAGCCAGAAAGGCAGGTAGCGCTGGAGGAAAGGCGGGCCCGACGTGTAATAGCGCCGCGCTTCGTCGGCGATCGGGAACTCGAATGCGCGCTGGGCGGGAAACTCGTGCTCGCCGCTGAAGAGATCCGCATCGGCATGGACTTCGGTCGCGGCCTGAAGCAGCAGCATCTTCACGGCGGAGTGCAGGCCCTCGGTGGCGACCAGTTGCGTCTGCGCTGCGAGCAGCGTGATGGGACGGTCGGGTCGATTGGATTCCAGATCGTTCGCGCCTTCGGGCAGCACGACCTTGTGCAAGGCCGGAATCAGCTTCCCGTAAGCATCGGCGCGGCGCCGGAAATCCACGAGCTGGGCGTCAGGACTGTAGATGAGTGCCTTCAGCACGCCCGCCTCAGGCGGTTCGAACAGGAAGGCGCAGTCGGCGCGCCCTTCGAGCAAGGCCTCCGCCGCCTCGACACCGCCGATCTCCAGGGCCTTGAAGTCCCGCTCGTCGATGCCGTTCGCCTCGAGGAGTGTGCGAACCAATTTGCGGGTACCGGCCCCCTTGGCGCCGATGGCGAGCGCCTTACCCTGCAGGCTCGGGAGATCGTCGAGCACCACCGGTCCGCGACAGAACACCCAGAGGGCTTCATAGCCGACCACACCAAGGGAAACGAGGTGCGGCGATTCCTCGGCCGCGCCGATGCCGCCGCGTACGAGCGCGGCATCCACGGGTTCCTTGCCATCCTTGAGCAGGCGGTAGTTCTCCCTGGCGCCGGCCGTGGTCCGGATCTCGACCGTGATGCCGTGCCGCGCGAGGATGGCGGCATAGCGCTCCGCGAAGGCGCGATACGCACCGCCTTCGGGTCCGGCCGCGAACACGATGCGCTTCGGCGGCGCCGGCTTGAGATAGTGGGTCGCGATCCAGGCGAGCGCGAGCAGGGAGACCGTGAGGGGAATCGCGATCAGGATCCAGCCCCGCCGGGGCGATGCCCCGATCCACGCAAACGGACGAAACGACTTCGGCGGCATGCCTCGACCTCCAGGTTGAAGGTCAAGCATACCAACGGTCTCGCGCCCTCACCCGCCCTGGCGAACGCCCGGCGGCAGGCGATACTGCGCTGGACCGACTGCCCGGGTACTGCCGCGCGCCTGCTTGCCGGCCGCGCGGAAGAGGCGGCGGTTCGTCAGAGCAGCGCCGTGGCCTGCTTCTCGCCCCGCTCGAACACCACGTGCGCCCGGCCGACGATCAGCGGATCGAGTGAGCCGATCCGCTCCGAATCCTTGGCGTCGTAGGGCAGCTTGTGGAGGATGTAGCGCATGGCGTTCAGCCTCGCTCTCTTCTTGCAGTCCGACTTGATCACGGTCCACGGGGCGTCGGCGGTGTCGGTGTGGAAGAACATCGCCTCCTTCGCCTTCGTGTATTCGTCCCACTTGTCGAGCGACGCCACGTCGATGGGCGAGAGTTTCCACTGCTTGAGCGGATGGATCTCGCGCTCCTTGAACCGGCGCCGCTGTTCCGCGCGGCTCACGGAGAACCAGAACTTCACCAGGTGGATGCCGCTTCGCACCAGATTGCGCTCGAACTCCGGCGCCTGCCGCATGAACTCGTCGTACTCCGACGGCGAGCAGAAGCCCATCACGCGCTCGACGCCCGCGCGGTTGTACCAGGAGCGATCGAACATCACGATCTCGCCGACGCTGGGCAGATGCTGCACGTAGCGCTGGAAGTACCACTGCCCGCGCTCCTGCTCCGTGGGTTTCTCCAGGGCGACCACGCGGGCGCCGCGAGGGTTCAGGTGCTCCATGAAGCGCTTGATGGTGCCGCCCTTGCCGGCAGCGTCCCGGCCTTCGAACAGGATCACCACGCGCTGTCCCGTTTCCTTCACCCACGCCTGGAGCTTGAGCAGTTCCACCTGGAGGCGGTATTTGGTCTTCTCGTAGGAGCGCCGCTGCATGAGGTTGCGGTAGGGATAGCCGCCGCTGCGCCAGTCCTCCGACAGTTCCTCGTCGGGACTCGACGGCATCGTGTCCTCGACCCCGCCCCGGCGCAGCAGCGCCAGACGCAATGCCGCCACTTCATCCGGCGATGCGCCGGCCATCAGCGCGTCGATCCGGGCCTGCAGCTGCTCCGAGCCGAACGCGTCCGCCTGCGCCGCGATGTCCTCGAACGCCGTGGCCTGGGCATCCGCGGCAGCTGCCATGGCTTCGGACACCACGAACCGCTCGACCGCGCTGTCCGTGCGTGCGGGCGCCACGTCCCCGGCGACCGCACGACGGCTGCGAGTCCGCGCTGTCTTCCTGGCCGGGCGCGCTGCGTCCGGGTCGTCTGCCGGTGATCTGCTGCTTCTGTCCATCGCCCCTTCCCTCGCTATGTGAAGGAAAACTGTAATGCGCGAGCACCGCGCAGCTTCTGACGCAGGTCAAATCGGTGCCCGAACCGTTACCATTCCCGCCATGCCAATTCCCGCACCGCCCCGCCCGCGCCGTCGCCTTCTCGTCGCCCTCGTCGCGAGCGTCCTCGCCATGCACCCGGCCACCATGACCGCCGGGGAATCCCGCGGGCACTCGGGCCTGCCGCCGGTTGTCATCAGCAATGAAGCGGGCGACCCGGCTCTCCAGGTCGCCCTGGGACGGCGTCTTTTCATGGACCCGCAACTCGCCGAAGACGGGACCATGGCGTGCGCTACCTGCCACATTCCCGAGCACGGCTTCGCGTTGAACGGCGCGCCCACGGCCTTCGGGCGCGGCGGCCGCGTCCTGCGCCGGAACTCCCCCACAGTGCTCAACGCCGCACTCGCGACCTCGCAGTTCGCGGATGGCCGCATGGCGACGCTCGAAGACCAGATCTGGGGCCCTCTGCTCAGCATCGAGGAAGCCTGGAATCCCACGGTGCAGGACGTCGTCGGACGGCTCGAAGGCCGGGCCGACTACCGGGAGGAGTTCCGGGCGGCCTTCGCCGGCCGGAAGGTGAGCGCCCGTCTGGTGGGCGCGGCCATCGCCGCGTACGAGCGCAGCCTCGCGACCGGACTGTCGCGCTTCGACCGCTGGCGCTTCGGCGGCGATGCTGCCGCGCTCAGCCCGGCGGAACGCGCGGGCTACGACGTGTTCCAGCGCAGCGGTTGCCCCACGTGCCATACGGTCGGCACCGAGTTCGCGACGTTCACCGACAACAGCTTCCGCAATACCGGCGTCGAATGGGCACGGCTGCGCGGCGCCTTCGGCCCCGCCAAGTCTGTGCCGGACGAAGGTCGCTTCGAAGTGACCGGACGCGAGAGCGACCGCCGGGCGTTTCGCGTGCCCTCGCTGCGCAACGCGGGCGTGACTGCGCCCTACATGCACGACGGCTCCCTCGCCACGCTCGCCGATGTGGTGGAGTGGTACGACGCCGGTGGCGGCAGCGACCCCGGTCGCGATCCCGTGCTTCGGCCGCTCGGCCTCGCCGCCGATGACAAGGCGAACCTCGTGGCCTTTCTTCAGACGCTGACGAGCCAGGACCTCGAACGCCTCGTCGCCGAAGCACGCGGCACGCCCGGCGCGGGCACACTCCGACCGCGGAAGCTCTGAAGTCCGGCGGCGCCGGCGTCGCCGGCGACTGCTCTCTGAGACTGATCTCCATATGCAGTTACCATGTCCGGCCGGCCATCCGCCGGACGGACAGGGATCGTCGCAGCATGCTCTCGAGGACCCGCCGGGCATTCCGGATCGTTCGGAATGTCCCGCAACGCCCGGCGCGCACTGTGCCGGAGACACCCGCTTCACGCCGCGGCGTGAGCCTCGTCGCGGCGTTCATGGCGTGGATCCTGATGCTGGCCTCGCAGCCGTGTCTCGCGCGCGGGGAGGCAGTCATCGACCGGCAGACGCCGCTCGTCATCGGCTGCGAGACGGACAACGCGCCATGGTCGGAGCAGCTGCCGGGAGAGTCCCCGCGCGGCATGCTCGTGGACCTCTGGCGACTCTGGTCGCGCACCACCGGCGTTCCGGTCGTCATGCGCTGCGGGACACTCGCCGTGCAGTTGGAGGATCTGTCCTTCGGTCGCATCGCTGCGCATGGCGGACTCCCGCCGGATCCGCGCTACGACGCCGCCGTGGCCTACGGGCACGCGCTCATGCCGATCACGTCGACCCTGTTGCGACGCGATGGGCAGCCCGCAACGATGCGGATCGCCGTCCTGCGCGGCAGCCTGCAGGAGCCGCTCGCGGCGTCGGCGTTCCCCGGCGCGGGCATTCTCCCCCTCGACGGACGCTCCCGCATCTCGGAGGCCCTGCGTCTCGGCGAAGCGAACGCCGCGCTCGTCGAGACGGCGACCGCGGCGCTGTGGCTTCGCAGCACACTGGCCGGTCGCGGCTTCGTCCAGGGAGAGGCCCGTTACCTGGAAACCGAACTGCGTCCTGCCGTGTCGGCGGCAAACCGGAAGCTCCTCGCCACCATCGACGCCGGCTTCGCAGCACTCGACGCCGATGCCGTCGCCGCGATCGAGCGCCGGTGGATCGTCGACCCCGCGTTGCGCGCGCTGTCGCGGCGCCAGCGCGCCATCGCACTCACGGGCAGCGAGCAGGCCTTCCTCGCCGAGCACCCGGTGATCCGCTACGGCGTGATGGGGAGCCAATGGCCGCCGGTCGAGATGGTGAAGGGCAACGGCGACGTCTCGGGCATCACGCCGGACTTCCGCGATCTCGTCGCGAGCCGCCTCCCGCTGCGCTTCCAGCTGGTCCGCGCCCAGGACTGGACGGAACTGGAGGCGATGATCCGCCGCCGGGAAGTGGACGTCACAGGGTCTCTCGCCGAGGCGCCCGAACGACGCGGCCATCTGACGACCACGCGGCCCTATCTGACCGGCGATCTGTGCATCGTCTCCCGCGGCGGCGACGGCACGCCCCTCACGCTTGCCGACCTGTCCGGCAAGCGGGTCGCGATGGAAGCCGGCTACGGCCCCACACTCTGGCTCGCGCGGAACTTCCCCTCGATCGATCTCGTCTCCGTCCCAGACACGGAGGCTGCACTGCGTGCCGTCTCGACCGGCATGGCCGACGCGCACGTGGGCCCGGTCATCGTGACGACACACGCGATCCGTCAGTTGCTGCTCACGAATCTCCGGGTCGTCGGCACGACGGACGCCTACCCCTTCGAACTGCGCTTCGGCGTGCGCAGCGACTGGCCCGAGCTGGTGTCCGCCATCGACAAGGCCGTCGCCTCGATCTCCGCCGACGAACGCGCGGCCATCCGCGAGCGCTGGGTCACGGCCACCGTCGTCGAGAACCGTGACTGGACCACGGTGCTGTCGATCGGCATTCCGCTGCTCGCTGCCGCCGCCGGCGCGATCGTCGTCATCGCCATCTGGAACCGCCGGCTTCGCCGCGAAGTGGCGCAGCGCGCGGAAGCCCAGGCGGCGCTCGCCACGCAGATCGCCTTCCGCAGCGCCCTGCTGGAAGCCATGCCGGAGCCGGTCGTGTTCAAGGATGTGGCAGGGCGCTATCTCGGCTGCAACGGCGCATTCGCGCGCTTCTACGGCATCGAGCGAGACAGCATCGCGGGCCGGCAGATGCAGGAGTTCGATCACCTGGGCTCCGGAGCGCGGGAGCAGGTGCTCGCGGTAGAAGCCGAGGTGCTCGCCGACTCACGTCCCCGAACGATCCGGCTGCGGGCCCGCCGTCACGACGGCGCGGACCGGGACATCCTCTATTCGCTGAGCGCGTTTCCGGCCGCAGGGTCCGGTGCCGGTGGACTCGTCGGCGTCATCGTCGACATCTCGGATCTGGAAAGCGCCCGGGCGGAGGCCCGCGACGCAGCGTCCCTGCTGCGCGACATCACCGACGCGGCGCCCGGTGTGGTCTGGCGCTATGTGAGCCGGCCCGGCGAACGCGGCCGGTTCACGTTCGTGAGCGGCGGCATCCGCGCGCTGCACGGACTCTCGCCCGAGTCAGCCCTGAGCGATCCGCGCCGCATCTTCGAGACGATGGTGGACGAGGATCGTGCCGCCCTTACCGCGCGCATCAACGCCCCGATGTCATCGCCCGAACCACTGCATGCCGAATACCGTAGCAGGCTGCCCGACGGTTCGACGCGATGGCTTGCCATCAGCGCGATCCCTCGCCCCCAGTCCGACGGCAGCGTGCTGTGGGACGGCACGGCATTCGACATCACGGTCGAGAAAGCGCTCCAGGCGGCGCTCGACCAGGCTCGCGCGGCGGCCGAGGCGGCGGACCGCGCGAAGAGCCGCTTCCTCGCCAAGATGAGCCACGAGATCCGCACGCCGCTCGCCGGGATGATCGGCATGCTGCGGCTCGTGACCGGCAGGCCGCCACCGCCCGACCCGGATCGGCTGCTCGGGCTCATCGGTCAGTCCGCGCAGAACCTCCTGCGCGTGCTGAACGACCTGCTCGACATCTCGAAGATCGAAGCGGGCCGCCTGCATCTGGACCCGGCCGACTTCGATCTCGATGCGCTCCTGGAACAGGCGATCGCGCTCGCCGGCAGTCTCGTCGGCGACAAGCCGGTCCGCCTCGCGTGGTCGCGGGACCCGGCCCTGCCGCGCCTCCTGCATGGCGATTCCCTGCGTATCCGTCAGGTGCTCGACAACCTGCTTTCCAACGCCGCGAGGTTCACCCGAGCCGGAGAGATCCGCGTGCACGCCGAACGCGGCGCGGACGGAACTACGCGGATCGCGGTGACCGATACGGGCATCGGGTTCGACGAGGCCACCCGCGACCGGCTGTTCCAGCCCTACGAGCAGGCCAGTCCCCAGACGGCGAAGCAGTTCGGCGGCACCGGTCTCGGTCTGTCCATCTGTCGCGAACTCGCCACCATGATGGGCGGACGGATCGAGGCGAGCGGCGCGCCGGATCGCGGCGCGACTTTCGTGTTCACGCTCCCCTTCGACCCGGCGAAAGCGGCACCGCCGGAATCGGGCACGGCATCGGTGCCGCCGCTGACATATCGGGCTCCGGAAGCCGGCGATGCGCGCGAGCGCGGGCTGGTCGTCGCGGTGGTGGACGACGACGAGATCCATCGCGAAGTCGTGACCCGTCAGTGCGGATCGCTGGGGTGCGTCGTGGAGGCATTCCGCGATGGCGCAGAAGCCTGGCGCGCCATCGAGGCAAAGCCCGGGCGCTTCGGTCTGGTGATTACCGACATCCACATGCCGGAGATGGACGGGCTCGAACTCGCGCGCCGCATCCGCAGCCGGCTGCCCGCGGCGCACCGCGGACTCGCCATCCTGGTCCTCAGCGCCACGACCGATCCGGGCGAAGAGATTCCGCGCGGGGAAGACGGCACGGCGTTCGAGTTCGCCCAGAAGCCCGTGCTGCCGTCGGCTCTCGAGGCGGTGATGCAGCGGCTTGCTCCGGCCATCGTCGCTGCGCGGTCGGCGTCAGGCCCGTCGGCCTTTGCCATCGCTACGCCGGACGCGGCGCCGGCATTCGATCGGGCTCAGCTAGCCGGGTTGCTTGGCACTTCGGAAACCTCGGAACTGACGGCGTTCGCGCGACGTGCAGCAAAGTCTCTTGCAAGCTCGATCGAACGCGTGACGGCCGCACTGGCTGCGGGACAGCAAGATGCCATCATCGAGGCAGCGCACGCCGCGAAAGGCAGCGCGGCGTCGGCCGGCGCCGCTCGGCTCGCCCGACTGTTCGCGGACATCCAGCGGGCCGAGGAGCAGGGCGACCGGGCCCACGCGCGACGGCTCTCTGCGATCGCATCCCAGGGTCTGCAGACGTATGTCGACGCAGTGGAAGACGGGCCGGAGCCCGGCGGCCACGACTGAGCGGTCTCGGACGATCTCTCCGGTCTGCGTTGTCAGAGCGGAAGCACGCGCCGGTCACGCGCAGGCGGTCTGTCCCGAAGAGGGCGACCGGCGCGCGTCGAGCCAGGCCCGCAGTGCGTCGACCGGAAGCGGACGCGAAATGTGATAGCCCTGCCCCTGATCGCAACCGAGGTCGCGGGCGAGGGTGAGACAGTCCTCGGTCTCGATGCCCTCGGCGACCACGTGGAGTTCCAGCCGCCGTGCCACGTCGACGCAGCTCTCGAGGATCGCCTTCGACAGCGGATCGTCCAGTGCGCCGCGCATGAAGGTCGCGTCCACCTTGAGTTCCGTGAAAGGCAGGCGGCGCAGCTGTTCGAGCGTGGATTGTCCGGTCCCGAAATCGTCGATCGACAGCCGGAAACCCTTGAGCCGGAGCCGCGACACCACTTCGAGAAAGGCGAGCGGGTTGGCCGTGAGCTGCGTCTCGGTGATCTCGAAAGTCACGCGATCGGGGTCGATGCCGACCACTCGAGTCCGGGCTTCGACGGCGTCGGGAAGATCCGGACGATCGACACCCCGTGCGGAAAGATTGATCGCCACGCGCAGCCCGTGGCCGGCGGCTTCGAGTGCGGCGAGGTCCACCAGCGCGCGAGTCATCATCACTTCGGTGAGCCTGGTGATGAGGCCGCTCTGCTCCGACAGAGCGATGAAATCCTTCGGCAGGATCACGCCGCGCTCCGGGTGGTGCCATCGGGCGAGGGCCTCGACCCCCGCTACGGCGCCCGTGGCCAGATCGATCACGGGCTGGTAGTACGGAACGATCTCCCCGGCGCGCAACGCCCGCGCGAGGTCCTCGACTTCCGACTCGGCGCGCACGCCGCCGTCCATCTCACCGCTGCGCATCCGATCCACCAGGGGCCGTAGCTGGCTCGCGCTCACGGGCTTGGCGAAACACCCTCCGAGCTGGAGTCCGTACTCGCGCGACAACTGGGCGGCTGCGCGCAGGACCCGGGGCTCGGCACCGCTCACCAGCACGACAGTCACCCTGCCGGCGTTCTCCGCGAGGCGGCGCATGAGCTCGATGCCGTCCATGCCCGGCATCTGAAGGTCGACGACCACGAGGATCGCCTCGTCGGGCGGGGTGTTCCCGAGGATCGCCAGGGCCTCGGCGCCATCGGCGGCTTCGAGCACCCTCGATACCCCCAGGGATCGGAGTGCGAATGCGATCTGGGCACGGACCGTCTCCTGGTCGTCGACGACGAGCGCGGCCGGCGCAGATGCATTCGGCATGGGTACCACTCCGGGAATCGCCGTAGGCACGGCAAGCTGGAGAATAGCGGCGACCGTCCGACTGTCAAGCCCGTAGAACAACGCGATACCTCCATATCGGCGTGACCACAGGCAGGCGCGAAGTCACGGCCTTGCCCCGCGGGACCGCCGCGTGCTTGTGGGACGCCGGCCTGGACAGTCTGCATTTCGATCCGTGCCAATTGACCGCACCTTCCCTAGAATCGGGCCACCTTCGCCCCTGCCAGGAACCATGGAGCCATCGACATGACGCCCCCCGAGAATAAGATCCGACTGCTGACCCGCGTTGCCGCTGCCCTCGCTGTCGCCGGCTGGACGACCCTGGCCGGCGCGGCCGGCTCCCTCAACGCACTCGTGTGGTGCGACCACACCGATGCCGGTTTCCTGAAGGGTTTCACGGCGAAGACCGGCATCAAGGTGAACGTGAAGGATTACGAGGGGACGGGCACCGCGCTCGCACTGCTCGAACAGTCGAAGCCCGGCAGCTGGGACGTGTTCGTCGTCGACTCCACCGATGTCCGCCGCGTCGTCGCCCGGGGCCTGCTCGCCCCGCTCGATGCGAAGGACTTCCCGATGGCCGACATTCCCGAGGTCGTGCGCCTGCCCGAGTACCACGTCGTCGACGGCAAGATGTACGCGATCCCCGAGAAGTTCGGCTACAACGCGGTGGCCTACGACAAAAAAAAGGTCACGCCGGAGCAGGCACGGGATGTCACCACGCTGTGGAATCCCGCGTTCAAGGGCAAGGTGGGCATCTACGACTACTACCTGCCGATCATCAGCCAGATTGCCATCGCGCTGGGCAAGAAGCCGCAATCGCTCACGGAAGCCGACCTGCCCGGCATCCGCGAAAAGCTGAAGGCGATGCGCGCAAATGCCGCGATGGTAGGCGATGTGGTCACGTCGCAGACAGCCATCGCCACCGGTCAGGTCGCCATCGTCGCCGGCGGCGGCGAGTATCTCGTGGCGGGCCTGGCGCGCGAGAAGCCCCATCTCGACTGGGTGCTGCCGGACGTGGGCGGCGTGCGCTGGCAGCAGGCCATCGGCGTGTTCGCGGCGTCAAAGAAGCAGAAGGAAGCGACCGCCTTCGTGCAGTACGTGCTCTCGCCGGAAGGTCAGGCGAAGCTCGCCACGTCGTCCTGCTACTGGGGCATGCCGGCGAACTCGAAGGCGGCGCTTAACGACAAGCAGAAGAAGACGCTGCGCTGGGACGAGCAGTCGAAGTTCCTCGCGAAGTCCTACCCTTACCTCTCGCCCACCGAATCGTTCGACAAGGCCATGCAGGACCTCTGGGCCGAAGTGCTGCAGAAGTAGCAGGTACCCGATTCCCTACGGCATGGGCGTGACTGCGGTGATGGCCGGCTCGGCGGAGTCGGCGAGCCGGGGCCGTGATGCTCGCAAGGGGCTGGCGCTCGCAGCGCCGGCCCTGCTCTGGACGCTCGCGTTCTTCGCGCTGCCTTCGGGCGCCATCGCAGTGTGGAGCCTGTTCCGGCGCGAAGGGGCCGAACTCGTCACGACACCCGGCCTCGACAACTACCGCCGCTTCCTCGACCAGGAGTCCTTCCGCCTCGGGCTGCTGAATTCGGTCGAGGTCACGCTGACCGTCACGGTGCTCGCGGTGCTCCTGGCGTTTCCGCTGGCCCATGCCATCGCCACGAGGATCCGCCCGGAGCGGCAGCGGCTGTGGCTGATGGCCGCAGTGCTGCCCTTCTGGACCTCCTACGTGGTGCGCTCGTACGCCTGGCTCCTGGTCCTGGCACCCGAGGGCGTCGTGAACGGCACGCTGATGACCCTGGGACTCATCGAGGAACCGCTTGCCCTGTCCTTCAACCGCGGAGCCACCATCACGGGCTTCGTGCATTTCTCGGTAATGCTCTGCACGCTCACGATCTACGCGAGTCTCGTTCGCATCGATCCGAAACTCGGGCTCGCCGCGGCCGACCTCGGCGCGAACCGCTGGCAGGTCTTCACCCGGATCACGCTGCCGCTCGCGGCACCGGGCATCGCGGCCGGCGCGTTCCTGACGATCGTCATCACCATCGGGGACTACATCACGCCCCAGATCCTCGGCGGCAACACCGAACTGCTGATGCCGCAGATCATCCTGCTGCAGATCAACCGCCGCGCCGACATTCCCATGGCGGCGGCGCTGTCGATGATCCTCATGCTGATGGTCACCATCGCCTACCTCGCGCTCGCGCGCTGGCTCACGGGCCGCCGCCGATGAGCGCGGCCGCACTCCGGCAGCACGCGACCACCGGTCTCATCCTGGGACCGCTGCTGCTCTTCGTCTATCTGCCCGTGGCGGTGCTGGTGCTGTTCTCGTTCCACGAAGGATCGGTGCCGGTGCCGCCGTTCGAAGGCCCGTCGCTTGAGTGGTATCGCGAAATGCTCGACGACGAGCGCATCACGGACGCCACGTGGAACTCCGCGATCGTCGGTTTGCTCTCGTCGGCGCTCGCCACGCTGCTCGCCACGCTGGCGGCGTGGGGGCTTGCCCGCCATCGCGTCCCCGGCCGCCGCCTTCTAGAAGGGCTCCTCTTCATGCCGCTTGCGGTGTCCTATCTCGTCATCGGCGTGGGACTGCTGGTGGCCTTCAGTGCCGTCGGCATCGAGAAGTCGCTCGTGGCCGTCGGCATCGGCCATGTCGTCCTCAACCTGCCACTGGCGTTCGCGGTGGTGTACGGACAGTTCGACCCCGAGCAGGCACGCCTCGAGCAGGCGGCGCGTGATCTGGGCGCGAGCGAGCCGCAGGTGTTCCTGCGCGTGACGGTGCCTCTGCTGCGTCCGGCCATTCTCGGTGCGTTCCTGCTGTCTCTCACGTTCTCGTGGGACGAGTTCGTCGTGGCGTTCCTGCTGTCCGCTTTCGATCCGACGCTGCCCGTCGTCATCTGGGGCATGCTGCGTACCGGTCTCAACCCGCAGACCAACGCCGCGGGCACCCTGGTGTTCTTGGTTTCGGTGGTCGCCGGCATCGTGTTCGAGCTTGCCGTGTGGCGAAGGGGGCGGCGTGAGCGCCTCGGCTGAACTTCGCCTCGAACGGGTGAGCAAGCGCTACGACGGCGTGACGGCGGTCGACGACGTGAGCTTTGCCGTGCCGCCGGGCAGCTACGTGGTGCTGCTCGGCCCGTCCGGGTCCGGCAAGACGACGGTGCTATCGATGCTGGGCGGGTTCACTTCGCCCACCGAAGGCCGGGTGTTCATCGGCGCGGACGACGTCACGGCGATGCCGCCCGCGCTGCGCCCCACCGCCACGGTGTTCCAGGACTACGCGCTGTTCCCTCATCTTTCGGTGGCGGGCAACGTGGGCTTCGGCCTGTCGGTGCGGGGGATGGCGAAGCGCGCGATCGCCGGGCGCGTGGACGAGGCCCTTCGCCTCGTCGGGCTCGACGGTTTCGGGCCACGCGCGATCGGTGCAACGTCCGGCGGGCAGCGGCAGCGCATCGCGCTCGCGCGGGCTCTCGTCACCGAGCCGGCCTTGCTGCTCCTCGACGAGCCGCTCGGCGCATTGGACCTGCGTCTGCGAAGACAGATGCAGGACGAACTGCGGCGCATCCAGCGTTCGCAGGCACGGACCTTCGTGCACGTCACGCACGACCAGGAGGAGGCCATGGCCATCGCCGACCTCGTGGTGATCATGAATCGCGGCCGCATCGAGGACATGGGGCCGCCCGATCGCGTGTACGAGCGCCCGCGCACACGCTTCTCCGCGAACTTCCTTGGTGAGAGCACGGTGCTGGAGGGCACGGTCGCCAAGGCTGCCGATGGGCGGCTGGCGGTGGACACACCTTGCGGCCGCCTCGTGGTCGAGGGCAATCGCGCGCGCGGAGACAGCGTGGCGATCGCACTGCGCCCGGAGGCCGTGCGCTTCGGGGTTGCAGGTCCGGGGGAACAGGCTCTCGGCGTGCTGCGAATCACCGGGCAGGTGTTCCAGGGAAGTTTCCTCCGCGTGACCGGTACCGGCGCAAGCGGATTCACGCTGCTCGCGAAGGTGGCGCCGCATACGGTGCCTGCCTCTTCCGACCCCGCGCCGATCGCCGTGCGCGATTCGGGCCTCATCCTCCTGGAGGACTGACATGGCCGACCCGACCGAGCGCCCTCAGGCCGACGCACGGGAGTGGTTCCGCGTCCGCGCGCTCGACCATGGCGTCACACACATCGACGAGCACTTCGTCGACCCCTTCTACCGCTGCAACATCTGGCACGTGCGCGGGCGCGACCGCGATCTGCTGATGGACAGCGGCATGGGCGTGGTGAGCCTCGTGGAGCAGCTGCCGTGGCTCTCGGCGCGTCCGCTGCTGGCGGTGGCGAGTCACGCGCATTTCGACCACATCGGCAATCACCACGAGTTTTCCGACCGCGCCTGCCACTCCGCGGAGGCGCACATCCTCGCCGACCCGCGGGCGGACCGCACACTCGCGGACCGCTACGCCGTCGTCGACATGTTCGAGCGCCTTCCCCCGGGCGGATACCGCCAGGCCGACTACCAGGTGATCGCCGCACCGGCAACCCGTCTCGTCGAGGCCGGCGATGTCATCGATCTGGGCGATCGCGTCTTCGAGGTGATGCATGTGCCCGGGCACTCGCCGGGCTCCATCGCCCTGTGGGAGAAAGCCACCGGGGTCCTGCTGTCCGGGGACGCCGTGTACGACGGCCCGCTGGTGGACGACGCCTATCACTCGGACATCCCGCTGTACGAAGACACCATGCGCCGTTTGCGCGAACTGCCCGTGAACGCGGTGCATGGCGGACACTTTCCGAGCTTCGGACGCGACCGCTACCGGACACTCATCGATGAATATCTGGCGGGAAAGCGATCTCCGGGATGTCCAGCGGCGGGAACGGACTGACGCCTACCAGAGCTTCCACCACGGTTTCCCGGGGGACGCGGCGACAGTTGCCGGCTTGCCCGGTGGCTGCGGCGGCCGTTCGCAGGCGAACCGGTAGGCGGCGGCAAGCACCGCAGCATCGGCGTCCGGCGCGAGCAGGCAATCCCCCTGGGGATCGAACACGAGATCGAACCCGTGCATCGCCAGGCCCGCGAGGTAGTCGCGAATACGTTCCGCCACAGACTCGAAGGTCGCGGGGTCGGCAGGCGGGTCCACGTAGATCTCGACCACGTCGTCGAACACCGTGAAGCGGACCGGATCGCCGCCATCGGGATCGCCCACGGGGACATAGGCGTTCTTCGCGTCGAAGGCCTCGGGCGCCTGCTTCTCCCATTTGGCCATCGCCGGAATGTCGAACACCTCGGCGCGAAGGTGCCGGTGGCTGGCAACGAGGCGGTCCGCGATCTTCCATTTGCGGGCCGTCCGGTCGCTGTGCGGTCTGGACCGGTCGAAGTACGCGCCCGAGTCCACTTGCTCGCGGGCCTCGTCCACCGTGCCCACCCGGGTCGAATCGAAAACATAAAGCTCGAAACTCATGGTGCGCCTCCGCTTTTTCCGTCAACGCGGCAAGCCTACCCGAGTCCGAAGTCGTTACACTTGCGCCCGTTCCCGACCACTCCCCGGCCCGTCACCGTGAAGCAGACCATCGTCACTCTCGATATGGAGGGTGTGCTCACCCCCGAAATCTGGATCGCCGTAGCCACCAAGACGGGGATCGAGGCGCTGCGCCGCACCACCCGCGACGAGCCCGATTACGACAAGCTGATGCGCGGGCGCCTGCGGATTCTCGCGGACAACGGCCTCAAGCTGAGCGACATCCAGCGGGTGATCGGCACTCTGGAACCGCTGGAAGGGGCGCGCGCCTTCCTGGACGAACTGCGCAGCCTCACGCAGATGGTCATCCTCTCCGACACGTTCGAGCAGTTCGCCGCGCCGTTCATGCGCCAGCTCGGCATGCCGACGCTGCTGTGCCATCGGCTCGTGGTGGAGGACGACCGGATCGTCGACTACAAGCTGCGCATCCCGGACCAGAAGCGCGAGGCGGTTAAGGCCTTCCAGGGACTCAACTACCGGGTGGTCGCGGCGGGGGATTCCTTCAACGACACCTCGATGCTGCTGCAGGCCGAAGCGGGCTTCCTGTTCCACGCCCCGGACAACGTGAAGCAGCAGTTCCCCCAGTTGCAGGCCGTCGACGACTTCGGCGACCTGCTCGCGCTCATCAAGGGCGCGCTGGCCTGATACGTCAGTAAGTCTCGAGATGCAACCGGCCCTCGCGCTGCAGGGTCGGCCCGAGGTCGTCCCACGCGAGACCCGCGTCGCGGGCGACTTCCTGAAGAGCCAGCACCACCCCCTCCTCCATGCTGCGCAATCCGCAGACGTAGAAGAACGTATTCGGGTCCTTGAGCAGTCCGGCGAGATCGGCGGCACGCTCGCGCAGGAGGTCTTGCACGTAGCGCCTGGGCTGCCCGGGCGTGCGCGAGAACGCGAGGTTCACGTCGATGAAGTCCTTCGGCAGGTTCATGAGCGGGCCAAAGTAAGGCAGCTCCTGCTGGGTCCTCGCGCCGAAGAAGAGCATCAGCTTGCCGCCTTCGAACTTGCCGCTCGCGCGAAGGCGCCGGCGCCATTCGGTCATCGCCCGCATCGGAGCGCTGCCCGTCCCGGTGCAGATCATCACGATGTTCGAGCGCGGATGATTGGGCATGAGGAAGGAGGCGCCGAAGGGGCCGATGACCTGCACGGCATCCCCCACCTTCAGATCGCAGACGTAGTGGGAACACACCCCGCGCATCGGCTTGCCCTGCGGATCCGCGGTGACCCGCTTCACGGTGAGCGACACGTTGTTGTAGCCGGGACGCTCCCCGTTGCGCGGGCTCGCGATCGAGTACTGCCGCGCATGATGCGGGCGGCCGTTGGCATCCGTGCCCGGCGGGATGATGCCGATCGACTGGCCTTCGAGCACCGGGAACGGCATCGCACCGAAGTCGAGAACCACGTGATGCGTGTCGCTCTCGGTCCCTGCCTCGGTCACGCGGAAGTTGCCGGCCACCGTCGCGGTGATGGGCGCCTTGGGACCGTAGAGGTTGGTGTAGGCATGTGCCGCGGACCAGGGCGGAAGCGTGGCGTTGTAGCGCTTGGCGTCGAAGGCTTCCCCGGTCGGATCCGCCTTGGCGGCAGTGACGGGCTCGGCCGGCTTCGTGGCCATGCCGGGCTCCGTGGGCGGGAGCTGGTCCGGCGACAGTTCCGCCGGCAGTTCGTCCCACAGAAGCTGGTCCTCGATCGGGTAGGCCGACGCTTTCGGCACGTTGCGCCAGTTGTCGATGGCACCGGTAGGACAGGGGGGCACGCACGCCATGCAGGCGTTGCAGACGTCGGCCTTGACGACGTAGTTGCGGTCGTCGTGCGTGATCGCGCCGATGGGGCACGTAGCCTCGCACGTGTTGCACCGGATGCAGATCTCCGGGTCGATCAGGTGCTGACGGAGGAGCGCTCCCTGCACTGGCATGTCCATCCGCGTTCCTCCGTGCTGCCGGCTCAGTTGAACCGGATGTACTCGAAGTTCACCGGCTGACGGTTGATGCCCATCGCCGGCGGCGCGATCCAGCCGGCGAACTTGCCCGGCTCCACCACCCGGCCCATCAGCGACTGTACGAAGGCGCGGTCCTCGGCCGTCGGCAGCCACGTGTCGCGACCGGCATCCCATTGTGCCTGCGAAAGCGGCTGGCCTTCCGGGGAGATGCGCACATTGGCGAGCGTGCCGATCTGGCGGTTGAACGCCTTGTGGGGAACCGTCAGGCGATTGGGGATGCCCGACTTCTCCAGGACCTTGTTCCAGCGGTTCACGCCGGCGATGGAGTCCTTGATGAAGTCGTCGCGCAGGACTTCATTGAGCGCATTCAGCATGGGGACTTCCTTCTCGACCAGCCGGCCGTCCTGCACTTCGAGTACCCGGTAGGTGTCGCCGCGCAGGCGGTGATCGTCCGTGCGCTTGCCTTCCTCGAAGCGGCCCTTGATGCCCGTGCTGTAGAACATGGCGGCGTTGGAGGACTGGTCCGCACCGAACAGATCGATGGTCACCGAGTAGTGGAAGTTGAGGTAGCGCTGGATGGTCGCGAGATCGATCGCCCCGGCCGCGCGGACCTTCACCGGATCGTCGGTCTTCAGCTGGTTCATCACGTCGCAGGTGCGCTGCAGGACGCGCGACACGCCGGACTCGCCGACGAACATGTGGTGCGCCTCTTCCGTGAGCATGAACTTCGTCGTGCGCGCGAGCGGATCGAAGCCCGACTCCGCCAGCGCGCACAACTGGAACTTGCCGTCGCGGTCGGTGAAGTAGGTGAACATGAAGAAGCTGAGCCAGTCGGGCGTGCGCTCGTTGAACGCGCCGAGGATCCGTGGATTGTCCTGGTCGCCAGAACGGCGCTCCAGCAGGGCCTCGGCTTCCTCGCGGCCATCGCGACCGAAGTAGCGATGCAGCAGATACACCATTGCCCAGAGGTGCCGCCCTTCCTCGACGTTCACCTGGAAGAGATTGCGCAGGTCGTACATGGACGGCGCGGTCAGACCGAGATGGCGCTGCTGTTCGACGGAGGCGGGCTCGGTGTCGCCCTGGGTCACGATGATGCGGCGCAGGTTCGCGCGGTGTTCGCCGGGGACGTCCTGCCAGACGTCCTCGCCCATGTGCTCACCGAAGTGGATCTTGCGGTCTTCCTCGCGCGGATTGAGGAAGATGCCCCAGCGGTAGTCCGGCATCTTCACGTGGTCGAAATGAGCCCAGCCCTGCGGATCGACGCTCACGGCGGTGCGCAGATATACGTCGAAATCCTGGGACCCGTCCGGCCCCACGTCGCCCCACCAGTCGAGGAAGTTGGGCTGCCACTGCTCCAGCGCGCGCTGGAGGGCACGGTCCTCGGAGAGGTTGACGTTGTTGGGGATCTTCTCGCTGTAGTTGATGCTCATGACTGCGCTCCGGGAAACGGGTGGGTGCGCGGCGGAGAGTGATTCGGTTGCAGCGCGTTCCGCCGGGACGAGCGCTGCACAACGAGTGCGGTCAGACGCGGTTCGGATCGAACTGGGCGCGCTCGCCCTTGCCGTAGACCTTCAGCGCGCCCTTCTCTCCGACCGCGCTCGGGCGGATGAAAATCCAGTTCTGCCAGGCCGACAGTCGCCCGAAGATGCGTGTCTCCATGGATTCGCGCTGGGCGAAGCGCAGATTCGCCTCGAGGCCGGTGAGCGCATCCGGAGACATGGCCGCGCGTTCCTCGATGGAGAGACGGATCTCGTCCGGCCAGTCGATGTCGTCCGGCGTGGCGGTGACGAGCCCCAGCGCAAAGCATTCTTCGCAGTCGAGGGCGCGGCCGATGGCGGCACGCGCGGCGTCCAGCGGCGCGGCTTCCTCATAGAAGCGGCGGGCAAGGCGCGACTGGCCGTTGACCATCGGATACGTGCCGAAGTTCTGCTCCGAAAGGGTGAGCCGCGGCGCGTCCTGCGGCGCATCCGGCAGCGCGGCCATGTAGGCGCGGTCTGCGGCGAACACCAGCTCGGCGAGCGTCCCGGCGAAACAGGAACCGGGTTCGATCAGCGCGAACAGGGTGCGGGACGACACGTCCAGCCGGGCGAGCGCACGTCGCAGAAGACCGGTGACTTCGCGCACAAACCAGTGGCCCGCGTGGGTCCGCATGGCGGTGTCGCAGGCCAGTACGGATTCGGCAGTGCCTTCGGTCTTGAGGAGCCACGTACCCGCGGCGAGTTCATTGGTGCGGAGCGAAAGGATGGCGTCGTCGAGCTCACGGCCCATCTGCATGGGCCACCAGTCGGCGCCGGCGCTCACGATGCCTTCGATGTCGGCCGGTTGCGGGGTCGCCGGGGCGCGAACGGTGATGGTGGCGGTCCGCGCGGAACGGTCGATGCGCACGGACACGTTGCGGTACTCCAGACCGTCCTCGGCGACGGTGCGCTGAAGCGGCGTGAGCGCGACGCCCTTCGCATCCGTCGGACGGTCGCTCTTCGCGGCCAGGTCTGCGGCTCGCGCCGCCACCGCCTGGGTGAACTGGGCGGGCTTCGCGAGCGCATCGACGAGCCGCCAGTCCAGGGCACGCTGGCCGCGGACGCCTTCGGTCGTCGTGCAGAACACGTCGGCGAGGTCGTGCCTCACGTGGCGCTTGTCGGTCACCCGGGTCAGACCGCCGGTGCCGGGCAGGACGCCCAGCAGGGGCACCTCGGGCAGGGAAACGGCGGACGAACGGTCGTCGATCAGCAGGATCTCGTCGCAGGCCAGTGCCAGTTCGTAGCCCCCGCCGGCGCACGCGCCGTTCACGGCAGCGAGGAACTTGAGACCCGAATGGCGGGAGGAGTCTTCGATGCCGTTGCGCGTCTCGTTGGTGAACTTGCAGAAGTTCACCTTCCACGCGTGGGTGGACAGGCCGAGCATGAAGATGTTGGCGCCGGAACAGAAAATCCGGTCCTTGAGACTGGTGACGACGACGCAGCGCACCTCGGGGTGTTCGAACCGGACGCGATTCAGGGCATCGTGCAGTTCGATATCGACGCCGAGGTCGTAGGAGTTCAGCTTGAGGGCGTAGCCGGGGCGAAGGCCGCCGTCTTCCGCCACGTCGAGCGCGAGGGTGGCGACCGCCCCGTCACAGGACAGCTTCCAGTGCCGGTAGCGGCTCGGGTCGGTCTGATAGTCGACGCGGGGATTCTCGGACATGGCAGCCTCGTCACCGTCGGATGCGGCGGATGGTTCGTTCAGGGACGTGCACGATAGTTCATGTCCCGAACTGTCGTCAAGCCGGCGGCACCGCCTTGGCTGGCCGGATGCCGGTTGCCACGCCGACCGCAGACAGGAGTTCCGCGCCGGCCCGTTCCAGGGTCCGGCCGCTCGTATCGAACGTGAGATCGGCCTTGGCGTAGAACGCCTCCCGCCCGGCCAGGATGCGCCGAAGGTCCTCCATGGCCTCACGGCTGGCGGCCATCGGGCGGAAATCGCCCTGGGCCATCACACGCCCCATGTGGTCCTCGGGCGTCGCACGAAGCCAGACCGTGAAGCACCGATCGATGAGTCGCCCGAAGGTCCCCGGCTCGGAAACCAGCCCCCCGGGCGTCGCCATGACGAACCTCGGATGGGCCTCGATCGCGGCCTCGAGCGCCTCCCGTTCGTAGCGGCGGTAGCCGCCGGACCCCACCAGGGAATGGATCTCCACGAGACCGCAGCCGGCGATCCGTTCGATCTCCCGGCTGAGTTCGATGAAGGGCAGCCCCAAGCCCTCAGAGAGGATCTGGCCAAGTGTGGACTTACCTGCCCCACGCAGACCGACCAGGGCGATGCGTCCGGCACGGGCGGGATCGCGCCCTTGCCCGAACATCGTTGAGAGCATCTGCCGGACCTGCTGGAGCTCCGGCTCGGAGCGGCCGGCGAGCAGACTGCGGATCAGCAGCCCCTCCGGAGACGCCGTCGTGCTGTCGCCGATGACCTCCGCCAGCGCGCATTCCAGGGCTCGGGCGACCTGGGCCAGAACCAGAATCGAGGCGTTCCCGGTGCCAAGTTCCAGATTGGCCAGGTGCCGCTCCGAGATTCCGGCGGCCACGGCCAGCGCCTTGCGGGTAAGGCCCCGACGCAGCCTCAGCAGCCGGATGCGCTCGCCGATGGAGAGAAGCAGGGGGTCGCGGTCCGGTCTGGGGATCGGGGAATCCGGAGAAACATCCATGGGCACGGGGACCCGGCAATCGGGTCAGATCAGTCGAGACATGCAAGATAGTGCATGTGCCGCCGATCGCGCAAGACGTCTATGTCTTCTTCCGCGCGCGCGGGTGGGCCGCGTCGTAGGCCTTGGCGAGGTGCTGGAAGTCGAGGTGCGTGTACACCTGCGTGGTGGAAATGCTGGCGTGGCCGAGCAGTTCCTGGACGGCCCGGAGGTCACCGCTCGACTGGAGAATGTGGGAGGCGAAGGAGTGCCGCAGCACGTGGGGATGGACCTTGGCATCGAGACCGTGGGCCTTCGCCCGGGCCGTGAGCCGGGCCTGGACCGTCCGGGGATGCAGACGCCCGCCCCGGCGGGAAACGAACAGGACCCGCTCTTCCGCGTTCGCCATCAGGGCGCGCTCAGGCAGCCAGCGCTCCACCGCGGCGATGGCCTGAGCCCCCACCGGGACGACCCGGGTCTTGGAGCCTTTGCCGAGGACTCGGACCGTACCCGCCGCCAGATCGATGTCCTCCAGACGGACCCCAAGGACTTCCGCCAGCCGCAGACCCGAGGAGTAGATCAGCTCGAACATTGCACGGTCGCGCAGCGGCAGCGCGTCCTCGTCGGCACCGTCGAGGAGGCTCGCGGCCTCGTCAGGCGTGAGGCTCGCGGGGAGGCGCTTGGGGGAGCGGGGCGCCTTGAGGCCCGCGGCCGGATTGGCGGTCAGACCATGATCGCGGGCCAGGTAGTCGAAGAACCCGCGCCACGCCGAGAGCTTGCGCGCCAGACTGCGGCCGCCCAGGCCCTGCGCATGGAGGCGGGCGACGAAACGCCGGACGTCGTGAACCGTGAGCCTTTCGATCGGGGTCGTGCCCACCAGTTCGAGCAGGTCCCGCACATCGCGGGCGTAGTTCTCGACGGTGAGCGCGGCGAGCCGACGTTCGCTGCTCAGATGGGTGAGGTACCCGTCGAACAGCGGATGGTCGGCCGGCGCCTCGACCCCGTCGGTCATCAGGCCGCCGGAAACTGCCGGGCGAACACGGCCGAAGCGATCTCGCCCATGCGCTCGAGGTAGATCGATCCCATGTCCGGCCGGAACCGGTCGGGATTGTCCGAACCCATCGCCAGCAGACCGACTCGCTCGCCGGCCCGGAGCGGCACGTACCCGAAGGACTGCAGGCCGTCGCCGCCGTCACCGAACCACGAGGCGGTCTCGAACATCGCGTTGGGGCTGAAGTACGGCGCCTTGAGGCTCTCCGCGAACACGCGGACTTCATTGCTGGCAGGGCCGAAAACGGTGCCACCCTCGGCGCCATCGCCCCACAGGCGCAGTGCGACCTGCGGCACGGCGAAGTCCGACCGCAGCGTGACCACGAGAGCGGCGGCAGCGGCATCGAGAGAATCCGCCGCGAGGAGCGCGAGGGTGAGCCCGTGCATCTTGCCGATGGTGCCGTCGTTCTCCTGACCGAACTGCACGAGCTCGTGCAGCTTGCTCTCCAGCGCGCGGTTGCGCTCGCGCAGCGTGACGATCTGCCGTTCGGCGATCGGAATGGCACGCCCGCCGTGCGGATGGGGCACGTAGATCTCGGCCAGCATCTCCGCATACTCGTCGAAGAACTCCGGATGATCCTTCAGATACTGCGCAACCTCGTCGGCCGTGAATCTCATTGCTTCCCCTGGGTGGAGTGTTCTGTTTCGGTCATTGGTCTGGGATGTTCGGGACGGACACTTCGCCTTCGAACACCGTTTCGGCGGGACCGGTCATGAGGACGGGGCTCGCGCCACCTTCCCAGCGGATGCGCAGGCGACCGCCGCGGGTCTCCACGTCCACGGGGCTCGCGAGCACGCCGCGGACGATGCCGGACACCACGGCCGCGCAAGCGCCCGTGCCGCAGGCGAGGGTCTCGCCCGCGCCGCGCTCGTACACCCGCAGGCGGATGTGACCGGCGTCGACGATCTGCATGAATCCGGCATTCACGCGCTCCGGAAAACGCTCGTGCGATTCGATGAGCGGGCCCTCGGTCGCCACCGGCGCCGTGTCCACGTCGGCGACGATCTGGACCGCGTGGGGATTCCCCATGGAGACCGCGCCGATCTCGCGCGTCGTGCCGCGGACATCCAGCGGATACACGGCGGCCTGCGCCGGGGCGACGAACGGGATCCGTGCAGGCTCCAGAACCGGGGGCCCCATGTTCACGGTGACATCACCGTCCGGCTCGAGCCGCGGGACGATGACCCCTGCGGCCGTCCCGACGCGGACCTCGCGCTTGTCCGTGAGTCCGTGCCCGTGCACGAAGCGCACGAAGCAGCGCGCACCGTTGCCGCACTGCTGCACTTCGCCGCCGTCGGCATTGAAGATGCGGTAGTGGAAATCGGTGTCCGGTTCGCGGGGTGGTTCCACGACGAGGATCTGATCGCACCCGACGCCGAAGTGACGATCGGCCAGCCAGCGCAGCTGCCCTCGCGACAGACGCATCGGCTCGCGGGTGGCGTCGATCACGACGAAGTCGTTGCCGGCCCCCTGCATCTTGGTGAAGGAAAGCCTCATCCCCGCGAGCGCCCCTGCGGCAAGGGTGCGAGGGTCTTCTCCATCACGAAATCGTCCATGACGAAACCGCCGCCGATGTCGACGACGATCTCGCGGGCCACCTCGAACCCGTTCTTGCGATACGCGCCGACAGCCGATTCGTTGTTCCTGTTCACCTGCAGGAACAGACGATGGCGTCCCTTTGCACGCGCTTCGTTCTCGACATGCCGCAGCAGGATCGAACCGAATCCCTTGCCGCGCAGGGCATAGCGCACGTAGAGCTTGTCGAGCTTCATCGAATCGGCATCGGCGAGTTCGTACTGCGCAAAGCCGACCAGCTCGCCATCCTGCTTGATGACGTCCCACCAGATGCCCTCGGCGCCGAGCTGCGAGCGGACGAGTCCCTCGCTGTAGCGCTGCTCCAGCATGTAGTCGATCTGGGCCTGCGAGATGATCGAGGGGTAGTGGTGCTGCCACGTGTCGCGCGCCAGAGCGAGCAGCGCCGGGATGTCCGGCTCGCGCAGCGGGGCGATGAGGATGTCGTCGCTCAAGCGGGTACCTCCTGGTGGGGCGTGCGCTCTGCACACAGATTTTTCAGGTCGCGCCAGACGCAGCGGTCCATCACGGTCCAGATACCTTGGGCGACGGCGCGCCGGGCGGCGGGCACGTTGACGATTCCTTCCTGGATCCAGAGCCGGCGCGTGTCGGTGGCGATGCAGTCGTCGACGATGCCGTCCACAGCATCCGCCGAGCGGAACACGTTGACGAGGTCGACGGGAAACGGGACATCGGCGAGCTTCCCGTAGGCGCGCTCGCCCAGCACCTCGGTCACGAGGGGACGGACCGGCACGATCCGGAATCCCCGAGTCTGAAGTGCGCGGGCGATGCGATAGCTGGGGCGATCGGGGTTCGGCGACAGCCCGACCACGGCGACGACACGCACCTGCGACAGCTCGTCGCAGAGAGCCGTCGCGTCGGGGTTCATGAACTCGCTGTCATCCATCGATCGATGCTCCTGGTACTCGCGGACTCGAGATCCGTCAGTACCGTCAGTAGTATCGCGCTTCGCCTTCCGGCCGGGTCTTGAAGCGCTTGTGGAGCCAGAGGTACTGCTCCGGCATCTCGCGCACCCGCTCCTCGATGAAGGCGTTCATGCGCCGTGTGTCCTCGGCAAAGTCGCCGCTGGGGTAATTGTCCCACGACGGATAGGCCCGGATCACGTATCCGCCACCGCCGGGTAGCTGACGTATGACGACGGGGACCACCGGCGAGCGGAGCAGTTGCGCGATCCGGGGCAGCGCCGTGACCGTCGCGGCGTTCACACCGAAGAACGGGACGAAGATGGAATCCTTCGCGCCGAGGTCCATGTCCGGAGAGAGCTGCACCGAGAATCCTTCCCGGTAGCCGCGGATGATCGCTTTCACGCCGTCCTGACGGGACACCATGCGCGTGCCGTTGAATCGCGATCGGACTCTGAGCAGGAAGCGGTCGAAGAGTGCGTTCTTCTGGTGGGCGTAGACGGCGAGACCTCGATATTCGAGCGTGAGGCGGATGCCCTCGAGATCCAGCGCGACGAAATGCGGCACCAGGAGCAGGAAACGACCGTCCGCCGGCACGTGATGCCAGTCCTCGATGCGGACGATGCGCCGAAGGCGTTCGGGCGAGGCGAACCAGGCGATCGACGACTCCAGCACCGAGCGCCCGAAACAGCGGAAATGGGCGCGGACTACCCGCTCCCTCTCTTCGGCACTCCACTCGGGAAAACACAGTTCGAGATTCCGGCGCGCGACGGTGCGGCGCTCCTTCGAGAGCCGGAACAGCAGATCGCCCAGGCCCGCGCCGAGCGGCGCGAGCACCCTCAGCGGCAGCCAGTGGAGCACCCAGAGCAACCCGAGGATCAGGCGCACGCCCAGGTCGGTCATCGTGCCTCGCCGTGGTCGCCGGGCGGTTCCACACCGGCGGGAACCTTGTACCGGTTGTAGCTCCAGAGGTACTGCTCCGGGCACTTGCGGATGAGGCGCTCCAGCAGGCCGTTCAACCGTCCCGGGCCATCGGTGCCGGCAAGGCTTTCCTCTACGGCCTCGAACTCGAGGAGGTAACCCGCGCCCCGGGGCAACCGCCGCGCGAACGCCACGATCACGGCACAGTCCCGGGCTCCCTGGAGCCTGCCCGCCAGCGTCATGGTGAAGGCCGGCCTTCCGAAAAACGGCGCCCAGGCGCCCTCGCCGGAACCGGGCACGTGATCGGGCAGGAGGCCGACCGCCTGCCCGGAGCGCAAGGCCTTCAGCATCTGGCGCACGCCGGCAATGGTGGTCGGCACCACCTGCCCGTGACCGCGGACCCGCCCGGACAGCATGATGGGTTCGAGCCAGCGCATCTTGGGCGGGCGGTAGAGCACGGTGAGGGGAATGCGCATCGACGTGTAGATGGCACTGATGTCGAAGCAGCCCAGATGCGGGGTGAGGAACAGAATGCCTCGGCCCTGGGCGAGGGCGTTGTCGATGAGTTCCCATCCGCGGCACTCGACGACGAGGGCCGACACTTCCTCGTCGGGCCGGAACCACACGGCGATGAGTTCGAACAGCCCCTTGCCGATCTCCCGCGCAACGCGCCTGCGGAAGCCCGCCGGCGTCTCACCCGGGGGTACCACACCGGCATGGCGGACATTGTCGGCGATGCGGGCGGCAAACCGCGGGGATAGCCACAACGTGAGCATTCCGGCAGCCGCGCCGATGGCGTGCAGCCAGCGCAGCGGCAGGCGTGCAGCCAGACGAAACAGCGACTCGAGCATCGGGGTGGTGGCTTTCGGGATTGGCAGGGAATCTGCTACTCTCGCCCGACACATTACATCCACATAGCGAAGGTTCGCCGGACATGAGCGAGTATTTGTTCACATCGGAATCGGTATCGGAGGGTCACCCGGACAAGGTGGCCGACCAAATCTCGGACGCGGTTCTGGACGCGATCTTATCGCAGGACAAGACCTCCCGCGTCGCCGCCGAAACGCTCGTGAACACGGGCCTCGTGGTCATGGCCGGTGAGATCACCACGAACGCCACGGTCGACTACCAGCAGGTCGCTCGCGACACCATCCGCAAGATTGGCTACGACAACACGGACTTCGGCATCGACTACCGCGGCTGCGCGGTGCTCGTCGCCTATGACCGACAGTCGCCCGACATCGCCCAGGGCGTGAACGAAGGTGAGGGCATCGACCTCGACCAGGGTGCCGGCGACCAGGGCCTCATGTTCGGCTACGCCTGCGACGAGACGCCGCAGCTCATGCCCATGCCGATCCACCTGTCGCACCGCCTCATGGAGCGCCAGTCGGAACTCCGCAAGGACGGCCGCCTGCCGTGGCTCCGCCCGGACGCCAAGTCCCAGGTCACCCTGCGCTATGTCGACGGCAAGCCCGACTCCATCGACACCGTCGTGGTCTCCACCCAGCACGCCCCCGAGATGCAGCACAAGCAGATCGAGGAAGCCGTCATCGAGCAGATCATCAAGCCGGTCCTGCCGAAGCACATGGTGAAGGGCGCGATCCGCTACCTGGTGAATCCCACCGGCAAGTTCGTGGTCGGCGGCCCCCAGGGCGACTGCGGTCTCACCGGCCGGAAGATCATCGTGGACACCTACGGCGGCGCAGCCCCCCACGGCGGCGGCGCGTTCTCCGGCAAGGACCCCTCCAAGGTAGACCGCTCGGCCGCTTACGCCGCGCGCTATGTCGCCAAGAACATCGTGGCCGCCGGGCTCGCGACCAAGTGCCTCGTGCAAGTCTCCTACGCCATCGGCGTCGCGAAACCCACGAGCGTGATGGTCACCACCTACGGCACGGGCAAGATCTCCGACGAGAAGATCTCGGAACTGGTCGGCAAGCATTTCGACCTGCGGCCGAAGGGCATCATCCAGATGCTCGACCTGCTTCGTCCGATCTACCTGAAGACGGCCGCCTATGGTCACTTCGGCCGCGACGAACCGGAATTCACCTGGGAAGCCACCGACAAGGCCCAGGCGCTGAAGGCTGCCGTCTGACCCTTAGATTTATCTGTCTGACATCTGCAAACAAAAAGGCCCGCGATTGCGGGCCTTTTTGTTTCTGCCCGGACCGGGACACGTAGGTCCAGGTCCGGCGTGATGCCGACTCAGCGGGCGAACGAACGCTTGCGCACCGGCGCAGCGCCGTCATGCCGAGCCGTCTGGGGACGCTCGAAACGCGCGCCGGGCTTCGCACCAGCGGAGGTCGGACGCTTGCCGCCGCGACGTGCGGGCGGTGCCGGGCTGCGGCTCGGATCCGGGCGACGGGGCTCGAGGCCTTCCAGCGTTTCCACGGGAATGCGGGTAGCGGTGTAGCGCTCGATGCGACGAATCTTCTGCGAATCGCCCGACTCGGCGAGAGTCACGGCAAGACCGGTGCGGCCAGCACGGCCCGTGCGCCCGATGCGGTGGACATAGTCTTCCACGTTGATCGGCAGACCGTAGTTGATGACGTGCGTGATGGTCGGAACATCGATCCCGCGCGCGGCGACATCGGTGGCGACGAGCACACGCAAACGACGCTGGCGCAGCGCGGTGAGCGTCCGGGTGCGCTGACCCTGGGGCATGCCGCCGTGCAGAGCGGACACGGCGTGGCCATCGGCCTGCAGCGATTCCGCCAGACGCTCGGCGTCGTGCTGGGTCGACGTGAACACGACGGCCTGATCGATGCTCGGATCCGCCAGCAGGCGATCGAGGATCTTGTCCTTGTGGGCACGACCGTCGGCCCAATGCAGGCGCTCGGTAATGTTGGAGCGCGATTCGATGGGCGACTCCACTTCCACACGGCGGGGTTCGCGCATCAGGCCGGAAGCGAGCTGTGCAATTTTGCCGTCCAGCGTGGCCGAGAACAGCAGCGTCTGGCGGGCGCGAGGCGTGGCGGCGGCAATCGCTTCGATGTCTTCGATGAAGCCCATGTCCAACATGCGATCCGCCTCGTCGAGCACAAGCACTTCCACCCGCGCCAGATGCACCTGACCGCCTTGAAGGAGGTCGAGCAGGCGGCCGGGCGTGGCGATCAGGACGTCCAGCGCGCCGCGCACCGCACGAAGCTGGGCGCCGTAAGGCACACCGCCCACGACGCTGGCAACGCGCAGACCCTTGAAGGTGCGGCCGTACGTTTCGCAGGCCCGGGTGATCTGAAGCGACAGTTCGCGGGTGGGCGAGAGGAACAGCGCCCGCGGACCGCGTCCGGGGGCGTTGCGTTCGCCGTTCTGCATCAGACGCTGGAGCGTCGGCAGCACGAAGGCCGCGGTCTTGCCGCTGCCGGTGGCCGAAGACACCATGAGGTCATGTCCCGCGAGTGCCGCCGGAATGGCGGCTGCCTGCACGGCGGTCGGGTCCGTGTAGCCGGCGCTGGTGACCGCGCTCAGCAGGCGGGGGTCAAGGCCGAGCTCGGCGAATAGCGAGACGGAAGGGGTACTGACGGGACTGACGGGGGTCTCGTCGCTGGAGGCGACGATCGGTGCTGCTTGATCCAAGGGAATTCTCCGAACAAATGCAACTCCGCGCGGGGCGCGGAGCCAGGGTGAGTCGCAGGGGCGACGGCATCGCCGCCAACCCGGTCACCCGGCATCGAGGCCGAAGACGTGCAGTCAGAGGGGATGAAGATGGACGAACCGCAGGCCGAAACCGCGTCGGTTCATCGAAGGTCTGAGAGCTTAACCGGGATTGTGCGACGCAGCAAGGTTTTTCTGACGATTCGAGAAGATTCCGCATCGGCAGTCGGGATTGCGACGGCCTCAAGTTCGCGGGATCGGCGCCGTTAACGTTGCGCCGGAAGCATGTCGCCATCCTGACCCGGCTTGGATGCCGGCATGCTTTCGGCTTAGAATTCGGTCTCTGCCCCGAGGAGCGTTGCAACGGGATCCTCTCCCGCCAGGCTCGGGGCGGCCTTCCAAGGCCATTCGCAACGGCGCTCGTTGATCCGCGACATGCTTGCGGGAAACGAGCGAACCGACCCTCTCGCCCTCCCGTCTTGCCTGTCCTCGACCAGGAGTGACTCTATGTCTGCCGTGACCCAACTGAAGACTGCCGCCGACTATCTGGTGGCCGACATGTCCCTTGCCGACTGGGGACGCCGGGAAATCCGCATCGCGGAAACCGAGATGCCCGGCCTCATGGCCATTCGCGAGGAGTTCGCCGCCTCGCAGCCGCTGCGCGGCGCCCGCGTCACCGGCTCGCTGCACATGACCATCCAGACCGCCGTCCTCATCGAGACGCTGCAGGCGCTCGGCGCGGAAGTGCGCTGGGCCTCGTGCAACATTTTCTCGACCCAGGACCACGCCGCCGCGGCCATCGCCGCCAAGGGCACGGCCGTGTTCGCCGTGAAGGGCGAAACCCTGGCCGAGTACTGGGACTACACGCATCGCATCTTCGAATGGCCCGACAGCGGCTTCTCGAACATGATCCTCGACGACGGCGGCGACGCCACGCTGCTGCTGCACCTGGGCACGCGCGCAGAGAGCGACGCCACGCTGCTCAACCACCCCGGCAGCGAGGAAGAGCAGTTCCTGTTCGCCGCGATCAAGGCGAAGCTCGCGCGCGATCCGAAGTGGTACTCCACCCGCCTGAAGCACATCAAGGGCGTGACCGAGGAAACGACGACGGGCGTGCATCGCCTCTACCAGATGGCGAAGGACGGCGTGCTGAAGTTCCCCGCGATCAACGTGAACGACTCCGTCACCAAGTCCAAGTTCGACAACCTCTACGGCTGCCGCGAGTCGCTCGTCGATGGCATCAAGCGCGCCACCGACGTGATGATCGCCGGCAAGGTTGCCGTGGTCGCCGGCTACGGTGACGTGGGCAAGGGTTCCGCCCAGGCGCTGCGTGCGCTGTCCGCCCAGGTGTGGGTGACCGAGATCGACCCGATCTGCGCGCTGCAGGCCGCGATGGAAGGCTACCGCGTGGTGACGATGGACTACGCCGCCGACAAGGCAGACATCTTCGTGACCGCGACGGGCAACTTCCACGTGATCTCGCACGATCACATGAAGAAGATGAAGGACCAGGCCATCGTCTGCAACATCGGTCACTTCGACAACGAGATCGACGTCGCCTCCCTCAATCAATACCAGTGGGAAGAGATCAAGCCCCAGGTCGATCACATCATCTTCCCCGACGGCAAGCGCATCATCATGCTCGCCAAGGGACGCCTGGTGAATCTCGGCTGCGGCACGGGTCACCCGAGCTATGTGATGTCCTCGTCGTTCGCCAACCAGACGATCGCCCAGATCGAGCTGTTCACCAACACCGCGAAGTATCCGGTGGGCGTGTACACGCTGCCCAAGCACCTCGACGAGAAGGTCGCGCGCCTGCAGCTGAAGAAGCTGAATGCGCAATTGACCGAACTCTCGGATTCCCAGGCGCGTTACATCGGCGTCGAGAAGACCGGCCCGTACAAGCCGGATCATTACCGCTACTGATGTCGGCCGGGAGTCCCTCCGGGGACCCCCGACAGGGCACGCCCGGGCTCGCCCCGGGCGTTTCGTCTTTCTGACAGGATGCCCCTTCACCGATGACCCAGAGCGTCAACCCACCGACCCCCGAACACCGCACCGAGCGGGGCGATCGGCTGTTCAGTTTCGAACTGTTTCCTCCGCAGACACCCGAAGGCCTCGCCAAGCTCGACCTCACGGTCGGCCAGCTGAGGCAACTAGAGCCGGAGTTCTTCTCCGTCACCTATGGCGCCGGCGGCTCCACCCGGGAGCGCACCCTCGGCGTCGTGCGCTCGTTGCAGGACCAGGGACTCACGGTCGCGCCGCATCTGTCGTGCGTCGGCGCCACGAAGGCGACGACCCGGGAACTGCTGGAGCAGTACCGCGCACAGGGAATCCGCCGGATCGTCGCGCTGCGCGGCGACCTGCCGTCCGGCATGGTGGAAGTCGGCGAGTTCCGGTATGCCGCCGACCTCGTAGCGTTCATCCGCGCCGAGTACGGCGAGGCGTTCCACATCGAGGTGGCCGCCTATCCGGAGTACCACCCGCAATCGACCTCGCCCGATGCGGACCTCCGCAACTTTCGCGCGAAGGTCACCGCCGGTGCGCACTCGGCAATCACTCAGTACTTCTTCAACACCGACGCGTACTGGTACTTCCTCGAACAGTGCCGCGCGCTCGGCATCACGGTGCCGATCATTCCCGGCATCATGCCGATCAGCCGTTTCACGCAACTCGCGCGGTTCTCCGACGCCTGCGGCGCCGAGATTCCCCGATGGATCCGCCGCAAGCTGGAAAGCATGGGCGACGACTCCGCCAGCGTCCGCGCCTTCGGGCTGGACGTGGTCACGCGACTTTGCGATGACCTCCTGCGCGGCGGTGCGCCCGGGCTGCACTTCTACACGCTGAACCAGGCCGGCGCCGTCACCACCATCTGGCAGCGGCTCGGACTGTGACGAGGCCGTCCGTCCTGCGCGAACGCCTCCATCCGGAATGCGTTTTTGCCTCGACAGGGCGGACGCCAGCGCAGGCAGGCTGAGCACCATGGCCGGCCTTTCCGGGCGCACACGGTTTCTCGCCGTCCTGGCACTCGCGGTGTCAGTCCTCGCCGTGGTCGAGATTCGCTGGCTACGTGCCACCGAAGCCCTGTCGAACCAGGTCTCCGACGCCTTCGTACGCGCGCAGGCCCCGAAGCACAGCGCCGATCCGGACATCGTCATCGTCGCCATCGACGAGGCCTCGCTCGCCGGCATGCTGGAGCACGCGGGACGCTGGCCGTGGCCAAGATCCGTGCATGGCGAACTGGTCGCAGGCCTCGCCGCGCAGAAACCCCGGGCCATCGTGTTCGACATCATGTTCGCGGATCCCGACGTGCGCGATCCCGCCCACGACCGCGTCTTCAACGAAGAGATCGCGCCGCTCGACAACGTGTACTTCGGGACTGCGCGCAACGGCCCCGAAAGCGATCCGCTCGGCGAGCCGATGACCGATCTCGAAAGCGCACTCGGGGCGGTGCGCGGTCCGCAGTCCGCGCGCGATGCGAAGATCAACGTGCTGCTCCCCCTGGCGCTCGAGCGCCGGAACTGGCGTCTGGGCCTCATCAACTTTCTCCAGGATGCCGATGGCGTCGGGCGTCGCTACGGCGTGTACCTGCCCGCCTATGGCTGGCGCGTGCCTTCGCTTCCTGCGCGCATGGCGGCGGATTTCGGCTGGCCGATACCTTCGGTCGAGGACCTGACGCTCGCATGGCGGGGACCCGCCCGGGCCCACACCACCATCCCGTTCGTGGATCTCTATCTCGAGTTCAATCGCGAGAAGCGCACCCGTCCCGCCGACGAGTTCCGCGACAAGGTGGTCGTGATCGGCGCCACGGCCACCGGCCTCCACGACATCCGCGTGACGCCGATCGACCATCGGCATCCGGGCGTCGAGATTCTCGCCACGGCAATCGACAATCTGAAAAACAGCACCTGGCTGCGCCCGGCGCCCGGGTGGGCGGAGATGGCGCTCGCGCTCACGCTCGTTCTCGCCGGCGCACTCGCATTCGCTCGCGGGACCAATGTGCTGCTCACCGGCGCGGGGCTCGTGATCCTGAGTGTCGCTGCACTCGTCAGCTCCTACTTCCTGCTCGGCGCGAGGATCGTGTTCCCGGTCACCACGCCGCTGCTGTTCGGCTGGGCTTTCTTCCTCGCGGCAAGTGTCCGGGAGATCCTCGACGAGCGCCGCAGCCGCGAGACCGCGATCCGCGAGTTCAGCCGCTTCGTCAACCCGCACGTGGTCCGCGAGTTGATGGCGAAAGGCGGATTGTCGCGACAGGGCGAGAGCCGTGAAGTCACGCTGCTGTTCTCGGATATCCGCGGTTTCACCACCCTGTCCGAATCCCGGTCACCGCAGGAGATCGTCGATCTGCTCAACCGCTACTTCACGCGCCAGGTGGCCGTAGTGTTCCGTCACGGCGGCACGCTGGACAAGTTCATCGGCGACGCGATCATGGCCGTGTGGGGCGCGCCGGTGGACGACGCCGACCATGCCCGCCACGCAGTAGCGGCCGCGCTGGACATGGCGGATACCCTGCTCGAATTCCGGAAGGAACTGGGGCCGATCGATCACGAGTTCGACGTGGGCATCGGCATCCACTCCGGCCCGGCGGTGGTCGGCCTCATCGGCTCCGACGCGCGCCGCGAGTACACCGCCATCGGCGACACCGTCAATCTCGCGAGCCGGATCGAAGGTCTGACCAAGGGCGTCGCGCGCATCCTCGTCTCGGAGGACACGATGCGCCGCTGTGGCGATGCGTTCGAGTTCATCGATCGCGGGGCCTATCCCGTGAAGGGACGCTCGGGCGAAGTACGTCTGTACGAACCGAAGAGGAAGTCTGCATGAGATCACGCTGGAGCCATGTCCGGACCCTGGCGGCCATCGCCGCCTTGACGTTCACTCAGGGTGTCGCCGCGCAGGAAAAGGGATTCACCCTGCGCACGGTCGACGTCCGCGAAAAGCCCTTCCTGGATGCAAAGGCCGTCGGTCAGATTCCGGACCGCACAGCCGTCACCGTCCTCGGACGCCAGGGCGGCTGGATGCAGGTGCAGACCGCGGAACGGAAGGGCTGGGTCCGGCTGCTGTCGGTACGGCTCGGCAACCCGGAGCCCGCGCGCAACGAGACGACCGCAGCCACCTTCTTCGGGTCCCTGCGCGGACGGAACACGGCATCGGCTACCGTCACCACCGGCGTTCGCGGATTCTCCGAGGAAGACCTGAAGGCGGCGCAGCCCAACCCCGAGGAAGTGAAGAAGATGGACGCCTACGCCCAGTCGCCGGATCCGTACCGCTTCGCGGAGTCGGGCAAGCTGACGGGACAGAACGTCCCGTACGTCGATGCCAGCGGACGTCCGGAAGGAGAAGGCAAATGAGATTCCCCCCGAAATCCTGGAAAGCAACGGCCGTCACGGTTACCGCGCTCGTGCTGGGCGGCTGTTCCGCTCAGCAGCTGGATGCCTTCGTGAAGAACTCCGGCGGCATGGACAACCTCGGCAAGACGGTCAAGGAAGCCTTCGTCGGCATCGACGAGCCGAAGGAGATCCAGATGGGCCAGGGCATGGCCGAGACGCTGCTCGGCGCACGCCCGCTCTACAACGACCCGAAACTGCAGCGCTACGTGAACCAGGTCGGCGCGTGGGTCGCGAGCCGCTCGGAGCGTCCGACTCTGCCATGGCGCTTCGGCGTGAACGACAGCGAGCACGTGAACGCTTTCGCGGCGCCGGGCGGCTTCATCATTGTCACGCGCGGCATGATGAACGCCCTGCAGAGCGAGGCGGAACTCGCCGGCGTGCTCGGTCACGAGATCGGCCACGTGATCCGCAAGCATCACCTGAAGGCGATGCGCAAGGGCGCCTGGATGAATCTGCTCTCGGCCAGCGCGGCGGCTTCCGCAGGCGGCGGCCCCAGCGAGGATCTGATCAAGGCCCTCGTCGGCCCCACCAAGGAACTGTACTCGCGCGGCCTCGATCGGGACGATGAGTACGAGGCCGATCGGGTCGGTATCGTCCTCGCGGCGAGAGCGGGCTATGACCCGTGGGGGCTCCCCGCCGCGCTGCAGACGCTCGCGAAGCTCAAGGCGGATGATCCCTATCTCGCCCTGCTCACCAAGACGCACCCCAACCCGGGACAGCGCCTCGATCGTCTTGCCCAGGCCATGGGCTCCACCTTCGACACGCTGGAAGGACTGCCGCGCAACACGGAGCGGTTCGTCAACGCCACGCGCGCGCTGCGGGTCTCCGCGTCGAACTGACGCCTCCGCTCCGAGGTTCCCTGGAATCGCCATGCTCGCCCGTCACGCACTGATCGCTGGCGCCCACGGACTCGTGGGCTCCCGCCTGCTCGGTCTTCTGCTTGCGCACGATGCCTGGACGATGCTCGTCGCGCCGGTGCGGCGCGCCCTTCCCGTCGTGCACCCGAAGCTCAGCAAGCCTCTTGTCGACTTCGAGCAAATCGACCGGTTCGAACCCGATATCCGGATCGACGACGTCTTCTGCTGCCTGGGCACGACGATCGCCAAGGCCGGCAGCGAGGCCGCCTTCCGGCGCGTGGACCATGACTATGTGGTGTCGCTTGCGCGGCTGGCGTCGCGCATCGGCGCGAAGCATTTCGTGATGGTGTCGGCGCTGGGCGCGTCGTCGGGATCGCGAGTGTTCTACAACCGCGTGAAGGGCGAAGCCGAGACTGCCGTTCTCGCCCTGGGCCTGCCGCGCACGACGATCCTGCGCCCGTCCCTGCTCGCAGGCGACCGCGCCGAATCGCGCCCGGCGGAACGCGCCGGACTTCTCTTCGCGAAACTGGTGGGACCGCTCATGCTGGGAAGCCTGCGCCGGTACCGGGCGGTCGATGCAGGCGACGTCGCTGCCGCAATGCTTGCCGCGACCCTCGCGGGGACGCCGGTGGGCACCGTGGAGTCCGAGCACATCGTCGAACTGGCACGAGGCCTGGGATCGCGGGCCTGACCCGCGTTCCTCGAGCGACGGCACAAACGACACCGCCCCTGAAGCAGCTGCGGGATCACTGACCCGCAACCGCCTCAGGGGCGGGAACGTGCGAACTTCGAATTTGGACCGATCAGGCGGCGCGCTTCTTCTGCTGCGCGGCAGCCTTGTGCATGTGCGCGTAGGCGTCGTGCGCAGCCGCTTCGGCGTCGCCCACGTGCACGGGCAGCCCCATGTCCGCGAGCACCGAACCCAGAGCGGAGAGCGACAGCATCACGTTCTCCGGACGGCAGGAGTAGCCCATGGTGCCGAAGCGCCAGATCTTGCCGGCCAGCGGCCCGAGACCGGCGCCGATCTCGAGGTTGAACTCGTTCAGCAGACGCTTGCGGACTTCCGCTTCAGAACTGACGATGGCTTCGGGCACACGCACCGCGTTCATCTGGGGAATCTGATACTCCTCGGCGACGAGGAACTTCAGGCCCATGGCTTCGAGACCGGTCTTCAGCGCGACGTGATGACGGCGGTGACGCGCCCAGCAATCGTCGAGCGTCTCTTCGCGGATGAGCAGCAGGGCTTCGTGCAGCGCGAACAGCGAGTTCGTCGGCGCGGTGTGGTGATAGGTGCGGGTGGTCGCGCCCCAGTAGCCCAGCAGCAGATTCATGTCCATGAACCAGCTGTGGATCTTGTCCTTGCGGGCCTTCACGTGCTCGACCACACGGTCGTTGAAGGACACGGGCGACAGGCCCGGCGTGCAGGAGAGGCACTTCTGGCTCGCGGAGTAGACGGCGTCGACGCCCCACTCGTCGATCAGGACCGGCACACCGCTGAGGGAGGTGACCGCATCCATGATGGTGAGCGCGCCGTAGCGGTGGGCAACTTCGACCAGGGTCTTGGCATCGGACAGACAGCCCGTCGACGTTTCAGCGTGGACGAAGGCGACGATCTTGGTGTCGGGGTTGGCCTTGAGCGTGTCCTCGAGGCGCTGGGGATCGACCGGGGTGCCCCACTCGTGCTCGATGACGACCGGCACACCGCCGCAGCGGATGACGTTCTCGAGCATGCGGCCGCCGAACACGCCGTTGATGCAGACGATGACCTTCGTGCCGGGCGCCACCATGTTGACGAAACAGTACTCCATGCCGACGGAACCGGGACCGGACACGGGGAACGTGAGCGCGTTCTTCGTCTGGTAGACGTAGCGCAGCAGGCTCTTCAGTTCTTCCATCATTTCCACGAACACCGGATCCAGGTAGCCGATCGCGGGCTGGCTCATGGTCGTGAGCACGCGCGGGTGGATCTCCGTGGGACCGGGACCCATCAGCGTGCGCTGCGGCGGATGGAAAGACCGGATGCGCTTGGTCGGTGCGTAAGGGTTCATGTTGTCGCTCCCAGCTAGTGAGGTTCCGTGAAAGATTTCATCTTCGCCGCGGGACTTCACCCGGACCGGCCGCCTTTGATTGGCTTCGTTGAGAATTTCCACCGCTTCGATCTGCCCTTCCGTGATCGCCTCGACCTCCATGGCCCAGCGCGCCGGAACGTACCCGGACTTGACCCAGTGGCTGACGACGGCCCGGTCGAGCTTGAGCCGACGCGCGACCTCGGCCTGGCTTCCGAACAATGTGACGAGACGCTCCGCGCAGTTCATGGAAAACCGATGAGAAGTGGATTGACCGAACTCTGCCTTATCAAATTTAGTTTGACAAGGTAGTCACGGCAAAACGAGGCGTACGCGAGGTGGAGCGGTCGATGGGGTCGATAGCTTGGCCCGCCGGCGATCGAAAGCTGGAATCAGGCGGGGCCACGATTCTGGAGAGAGCGGTCGCTCACCTCCGGCAACACCACAGGGCTACCCTGCGTGGACGACCTTGAACGGAAAGGGGTTGGCTTCGGGAAGATCAGGGGAATCGAAGGCGATATCCCCTTCCGGATCCGGCTCCCCGGTGGCAATCAGTCCGGCGAAGTCATACAACCGGTCGTCGGCCAGGTGGGAGGGCACGACATTGCGCAGGCTGCGGCACATGGTTTCGATGCGCCCGGGGAACCGCTTGTCCCACTCGGCGAGCATCAGCTTGATCTGCTTGCGCTGGAGATTCTCCTGGGACCCGCACAGGTCGCACGGGATGATGGGGAACTCCTTCAGATTGGCGTAGGCGGCGAGATCCTTCTCGGCGCAGTAGGCGAGCGGCCGGATGACCACGTGGCGCCCGTCATCGGAGACCAGCTTCGGCGGCATGCCCTTCAGCTTGCCCCCGTGGAACATGTTGAGGAACAGTGTCTCCAGCATGTCTTCCCGGTGGTGTCCCAGGGCGATCTTCGTGGCGCCGAGCTCGGACGCGACCCGATAGATGACACCCCGCCGCAGCCGGGAGCAGAGCGAGCACATCGTCTTGCCCTCGGGGATCACGCGCTTCACGATCGAGTAGGTGTCCTGCCGTTCGATATGGAACGGAACCCCTCGCGTATTCAGGTAGTTGGGCAGGGTATCCGCCGGGTAGCCAGGGTGAGCCTGATCCAGATGCATGGCGATCAGCTCGAAGGAAACCGGAGCGCGCTCCCGCAGGGAGATCAGCACGTCCAGCAGACCGTAGCTGTCCTTGCCGCCGGACAGGCACACCATCACCTTGTCGCCGGGCTCGATCATGCGGTAGTCGGCGATGGCCTCGCCCACCTGGCGCCTCAGGCGCTTGGCGAGCTTGTTGTCCTCGAGGATCGCCTTGCGATCGCGAACGGTGCTGGTGTCCATGGTCCTTCGGTCCGAATCGTTGATTGGGGCGGCGACGGGCCTTGCCCCTAAAGATGCACGCTGCGCCCGCCGTCGACGGCGATGATCTGCCCTGTCACGTAAGGCGCATCTTCCACCAGGAAGCGAACAGCCTTGGCGATATCGTCCGGCTCGCCCACGCGGCGCAGGAGCGTGGTGCTGATGATCCGCTGCCGGGCAAGATCGTCCGACCAGGCCTCGTCCTCCGGCCAGAGGATGGCGCCCGGAGACACGCCGTTGACCCTCACCTCCGGGCCCAGTTCCCGCGCGAGCGACCGCGTGAGCGCCGTCAGCCCGCCTTTCGCGGCGTTGTAGATCACGTAGTTCTTCATGGGCCGGTCGGCGTGGATGTCCACGATGTTGACGATGCAGCCCTCGGTCTTGCGCAGATGGGGCGCCGCTGCCTGGGACAGGAACAGCGGCGTCTTCAGGTTGGTGCCCATCAGATCCTCCCACTGCTCCTCGGAGAAATCGCCGACCGGGGTGGGGAAGAAGCTCGACGCATTGTTCACCAGGACGTCCAGGCGCCCGAAGTGACCGACCGTTTCCGCCACCAGGGTGGGCAGATGGGCCACGTTGAGAAGATTCGCCTGCGTGATCGCCACGGACGCCGGGCGGATCTCGTTCAGTTCGGCCTGGAGGGTACGCGCTTCGTTGATCGACGACCGGAAATGCACCATGACCCGGGCTCCCCGCGCGTGCAGCGCTCGGGTGATGGCAGCGCCGACGCGCCGCGCTCCGCCGGTGATAAGGACAACCTTCTCCTGCATGGGCGAATGAAGATCAGGCGAGGCCCGCCGGTCGCCCGGGAAACTGACGCCCGGGAAGCGCGGATCGCACGATCACTCCGAATGGGGTTTAATGGCCGCATTCTACGCCACGCCTCTCGAACACCCGCCTTGCGCCCCCGCGGCCCCGCTCCCGATCTCTCCCCCGACGACGAGGCAATGCGGCACAGCCGGCGCCTCGTGTCCCGTATCCATGACGTCATCGCCGCAGCGGGCGGCTGGATCGGCTTCGACCGCTACATGGAGCTCGCCCTGTACGAGCCCGGCCTCGGCTACTACTCCGGCGGCAGCACCAAATTCGGTGGAGCAGGAGACTTCGTCACCGCCCCCGAGATCTCGCCGCTGTTCGGACGCACGCTCGCCCGGCAGGCGGCCGACGTTCTCGCCGAGACTGGCGGCGATCTCCTGGAGATCGGACCGGGAACCGGCCGGCTGGCCGCAGACATCCTCGCCGCGCTGGAGCGTCTCGACGCGCTGCCTCGCCGCTACTGTCTGCTGGAACTGAGCGGCGAACTTCGAGCGAGACAGGCGGCCACGCTTCAGGCCGCCGTTCCGTCCCTGGCCGGGAAAGTCGAGTGGCTGGATGCCTTGCCGGCTTCGTTCACCGGCTTCGTGCTCGCCAACGAACTCCTGGACGCGCTTCCCGTGCGAGTCGTCTCCCGCGACGACAGCACGTGGCACGAATGCGGGGTAAGCCGTAGCGGCGACGGCCTGTTCTGGTCGCTGCGCCCTTTGCACGACGAACCCCTACTGCGCGAAGTCGAGACACTCGCCGTACCCCCGCCCTACCGGACCGAGATCAGTCCTCATGTGGAGGCCCTCGTCGGCACGCTCGCTTCGTGCCTCACGCGCGGCGCCCTGATGTTCATCGACTACGGCTTCGGGCACAGCGAGTACTACCACCCGCAGCGAAACACCGGGACGCTGATGTGCCACTACCGCCATCACGCGCTCGACGACCCGTTCCATCTGCCCGGACTGCAGGACATCACGGCACACGTGGACTTCACCCGCGTCGCCAATGCCGCGGTCCGCGGGGGCCTCAAGTTCGCGGGCTACACGAATCAGGCACACCTGCTCGTGAACTGCGGCATCACCGAAGTGCTCGGACAGGTATCGCCCGAACACGCCGGCGAGTACCTGCCGCTCGCGGCGCAGGCCCAGAAGCTTCTCGGTCCGCACGAGATGGGGGAACTGTTCAAGGCCATCGGCTTCACACGTGGTATCGAGCATCCTCTCCGCGGCTTCGCGAGGGGCGACCTTTCGAGACTCCTATGACGCCTGAATTCCTGCGCACGCCCGATTCCCGCTTCGCGAACCTGCCCGGGTTTCCCTATCCGCCGCACTACACCGAGGCGCTCCCCGGCTTCGACGGGCTGCGCATGCACTATGTCGATGCCGGACCGCGGGACGCCGGCACCGTGTTCCTGTGCATTCACGGTGAACCGACGTGGTCGTACCTGTTCCGCCGGATGATCCCCGTGTTCGCCGGCGCCGGACACCGGGTAATCGCACCCGACCTCTTCGGCTTCGGCCGTTCGGACAAGCCCGTGGAGGATGCCTGGTACACCTTCGACCGCCATCGCGACTCCCTGCTGGCGCTCATCGACTCGCTGGATCTGCGGGACATCTGCCTCGTGTGCCAGGACTGGGGCGGCCTGCTCGGTCTCACCCTGCCGATGGACCGCGCCGACCGATTCACCCGGCTGCTCGTGATGAACACCACACTGGGCACGGGAGACGTCCCGCTCACCCCCGGCTTCCTTGCGTGGCGAAAATGGGTGGCCGAGCACCCGGACATGGAGGTGGGAAAGCTCATGGGCCGGACCTGCCCCCATCTCACGGCGGAAGAACGCGCCGCCTATGACGCGCCGTTTCCGGATGTCCGCCACAAGGCCGGTGTCCGGCGATTTCCGGCGATGGTTCCGGACCACCCCGACGCCGAAGGCGCCGAACTATCGAGACGGGCACGGCAATGGCTTTCGCAGTCGTGGCAGGGCCGGAGCTTCTTTGCCGTTGGCATGACGGACCCCGTGCTGGGCCCACCCGTGATGGCGGCTCTGCGGCAGCAGGTCCGGGGCGCGCCTGCTTCCATGGATGTCGCTGACGCGGGCCATTTCGTGCAGGAGTGGGGCGGCCGAATCGCCGCATCCGCCCTGGCCACCTTCTTCCCTTACTGATTGCCATCCATGACCGCGAGCGTCTCCCTTCTGTTCGGCGTCCACGCCCACCAACCCGCGGGCAACTTCGCCTCCGTCGTCGACGACGCCCACGAGAAGTCCTACGGCCCCTACCTGCGCACCGTCCACCGCTACCCGGCCTTCCGCTTCGCGATCCACTTCAGCGGCTGGCTGCTGGATCATCTGCTCCAGCATCACCCCGCCGACATGGAACTGCTGCGCGAGATGGTGGAACGCGGTCAGGCGGAACTCTTCGGCGGCGGCGACATGGAGCCCGTGCTCGCCTCGATTCCTTATCGCGACAGGGTCGGTCAACTGCAGGCGCTGGGCGATCGGCTGGAACGCGCCTTCGGGCAGCGACCCCGCGGCGCGTGGCTGACGGAACGTGTGTGGGAGGCGACCGTCGTGCCTGCACTAGCGGACGCAGGAATCGAGTTCGTGACCGTCGACGACTACCACTTCGTGTGCGCGGGGCAGACACTCGACTCGCTGACCGGCCACTTCACGACCGAAGAGGACGATCGTCGCCTCGACCTGTTCCCCATCTCCGAGCAGCTTCGCTATCGCATTCCGTTCTCTCCCGCCGACGAGACCGTCCGTTACCTCGAGTCCCTCGCGGTCGAAGGCTCGCCGGTCGCGGCCATCTACTTCGACGACATCGAGAAATTCGGCATCTGGCCCGAGACCTACGACTGGGTGTACGGCCGCAAGTGGCTCGAGCACTTCATCGAAGGCGTGCTCGCCTCGCCGATCCTGTCTCCGGAACACTTCGCCACGGCCCGCGCAGCCGCTCCGACGCGCGGCATTGTGTATCTGCCCACCACGTCGTACCTCGAAATGGGCGAATGGTCCCTGCCATCCGCACGTGCCGATGACTACGCCGCGCTGATCCAGACCCACAAGGAACAGGGTACCTACGACCGCTTCAAGCCCTTCCTCCGAGGCGGCATCTGGCGGAACTTCCTGTCCCGCTATCCCGAAGCGAACTGGATGCACAAGCGCATGCTCGGGTTGTCCGCGCGCTTCGCCTCGTTGCCGGAAGGAAAGCGCACCCCGGAACTGCAGGACCTCCTCTATCGCTCGCAGGCGAACGACGCTTATTGGCACGGGCTCTTCGGCGGCATCTATCTGCCGCATCTGCGCCGCGCCGTGTGGAATGCGTCCGTCGCCCTTGAACGCGAACTGGACAAGACAACTCCTCGCCCGAGCATCGAAACCCGCGATGCGGACCACGACGGTCACGCCGAGGTATTCGTGCACAACGAGTCTCTGCAGGCGGTGGTGCGTGACGACGCGGACGCAGCGCTCGTGGAGTTGTCTTCGTACGCGCTGTCCCACAACTTCGGCGACACCCTCACGCGGCGCAGGGAGCACTACTACCGCCATCTCGATCGGTCCGAGGAAGCCAAGGCGCAGCACGGCGGCATCGCTTCCGCCCATGATCGCGTGGCCTTCCGCCACGAGATTCTTCCGGAGGACACCGTGCCCGACGCGCGGGCCCGCGCGAGCTTTCTCGACACGCTGTTGCCCGACAGATCGGGCGCCGAAGTGAAGCCGCGATACGCGCGTGCGGCAAACGACCTTTGCACCTGGTCGGCGACTGCGGACGGAATCTCGATCGAGAAGCGCTACGCGATCGAGGACGCCACGCTTGTTGTTTCGTACTCGGTCACGAGCAAAGCGCCTGCTCGCCTGCGCACGGATATCCATCTCGCCATGCCCAGCTGCGACGGCTTCCTCGGGCGCATCGTCCGCGGGTCCGAGGTGGCGGGCGGATTCGGTCAATCGATGCTGCATGGCAGCATTTCCGAGATCGTTCTGGACGACGGCGTGCTCGGCGGTGCGCTTGCCATCAACACCGTGCCAGCCGCCGTCATGCATACATCCCCCGTGCACTCGGTGTCACAGTCCGAAGCCGGCTTCGAGAAGATCATGCAGGCCCTCGCGGTGACGCTGGAGTGGCCGATCTCCTCCGGCACCACCCATTTCACGGTCCGCCTCGCGGTCCGGACTGGCAAGTCCTGACACTCGCTGGCTTGCCCGCTGCCTCTCCGTGCGACTGCCTCCGGGGTGACGACACGCGGCAGGGTGTTCCGGTTCCGGACCGATTACGAATTGTTGCATCGGAAACATGCTGCATCAGAGGGTTGTCCATCGATCGCAGCGGGAGCATGATTGATTCGTCGACGTCGAGAGGCGCGGGCGGAAGCAGGGTCTGGAACGGCTCTGGCTTTCCCTTGAATGGCGTGTCGCGCCTTCCCTCGACACCAGGCAGTGGTCGTCATCGACCAAGGAGGTGATGCGTCCCGGCGCTGTCCGGGGCACGGAAAAGAACACATTCTGCTGGCTCATGTTTCAAGGGGCACAGGGAGTGCCCGTTTTTCCGAAGTCAGACTCCAAGGAGGATCCACGTATGCAAACTCCGCTGCAGATCACTTTCCGAGACGTGCCGCATTCCGACGCCATGGAGGCGCACATCCGGGAGAAAGCCGCGAAGTTGGAGTCGCTGTTCTCGCCGATCATGGCGTGTCACGTGAAAGTCGAACTCCCACACAAGCACAAGCACCAGGGCCGTAACTTCTGCGTCAGCCTCGACATGCGTGTCCCGGGCGCGGAACTGGTCGTGAACCATCACCGACATGAGGATGCCTACGTCGCGCTGCGCGACGCATTCGACGCCGCCAAGCGGCAACTCGAGGATCATCACCACAAGGTTCGCGTCGCCGTGAAGCATCAGCAAAGCGGCCGCGCTGTCATGGCAGCTGAACTCGCCGCGGCCGAATCCGCGGCCGAATCCGCCGCCGATTCCTGAGACCCGCCCGCGTCCGCGGGCACTCGACGGGGAGCCTCGACCGACGCATCCCCGCAACGTATCCGATGGCGGCCCATGAGGCCGCCATCGCGCTTTCGGGGCTCCTGCGAGGGTTGCCTCGGCTAGGTCCGACACGCCCCCGGTGAACTGCGGCGATAATGCGGTCGTCGCATCGGAGGACAGCCATGACCCAGAGAAAGAAGACGCCGGAGGCGCTGCGCTCGAACCGCTGGTACGGTCCGCAGGATCTGCGCAGTTTCGGCCACCGCTCACGCACGCTGCAGATGGGCTACTCGCACGAGGACTACAAGGGCAAGCCCGTCATCGCCATCATCAACACCTGGAGCGACGTGAGCCATTGCCACTCGCACTTCAAGGAGCGCGTGGAGGACGTCAAGCGCGGCGTATGGCAGGCGGGAGGTTTTCCGCTCGAGATGCCGGCGATCACTCTGGCCGAGGTGCTGCAGAAGCCGACGACCATGATGTACCGCAACTTCCTCGCGATGGAGACCGAGGAACTGCTGCGCTGCTACCCCGCCGACGGTTGTGTGCTGATGGGTGGCTGCGACAAGACGGGGCCGGGCCTGCTGATGGGCGCGCTCAGCATGAACCTGCCCACCATCTTCGTGCCCGCGGGGCCGATGCTCACCGGCCGCTGGGCCGGCAAGACGCTGGGCTCCGGCTCCGACGTCTGGAAGTACTGGGACGAACTGCGCGCAGGCAACATCACGCCGCGCGACTGGAAGGAGATCGAGGAAGGCATCGCGCGCTCTCCGGGTACCTGCATGACGATGGGCACCGCCTCGACGATGACCAGCGTCATCGAAACGCTCGGATTCAGTCTGCCCAATGCATCGGCGATCCCGGCGCCGGATTCGAGTCATCCGCGCATGGCGTCGCTCAGCGGTCGCCGCATCGTCGACATGGTGTGGGAAGACCTGAAGCCGCGGGACATTCTCACGACGCGTTCCGTCGACAATGCGATCAAGGTGCTGATGGCGCTCGGCGGATCGACCAACGCCCTCATCCACGTCGTAGCAATCGCCGGCCGCGCCGGCATCGAGCTTCCGCTCGATCGCTTCGAAGAGATTGGCAAGGCGAGTCCCTATCTCGTGAACATGCGTCCGGCCGGCAAGTACCTCATGGAGGACTTCTACTACGCCGGCGGTCTGACCGGCCTGCTGGAAGGCATGCGCGACATGCTCGACACGGGCGAACTCACGTGCACCGGTCGCACGATCGGCGAGAACATCGCGGGATCGCGCATCTACAACGATGACGTGATCCGCACGCCGGCCGATCCGATCCGGCCCGACGGCGGCCTCATCGTGCTGCGCGGCAATCTGGCCCCCGATGGCGCGGTCATCAAGGCCAACGCCGCCGACCCCAAGCTCCTCCAGCACACCGGGCGCGCCATGGTGTTCAACGACTACAACGACATGGCGGCGCGCATCGACTCGCCGGATCTCGATGTCGACGCCGATTCGGTGCTGATCCTTCGCAACGCGGGTCCGCTCGGCGGGCCGGGCATGCCCGAGTGGGGCATGCTGCCGATCCCGAAGAAACTGCTGAAGCAGGGCGTGCGCGACATGGTCCGCATCTCGGACGCGCGCATGAGCGGCACGAGCTACGGCACCTGTGTTCTGCACGTGGCGCCGGAGTCGTGGATCGGCGGGCCGCTCGCCCTCGTACGCACGGGGGATCTCGTCGAACTCGACGTGCCCGCACGCACACTCGCGCTGAAGATTTCCGACGAGGAACTGGCGCAGCGCAAGGCTGCGTGGAAGCCGAATCCGCCGCGGTTCACCCGCGGGTACGGCGCCATCTTCAGTCAGCACGTGTCGCAGGCCAATCGCGGCTGCGATTTCGACTTCCTCGAAGGCACCGACCCGACGGCCGAGCCGGAGATTCACTGACGGGACGTTAACTATCGGGGGCCGTAAACCTCGCGCATCGCGGCCTCGAATGCCTCCACCGCATCCGGTGGCAGGCGATCGATGCCCGCGGCGCCGGCCCGCCCTCCGCCCTGGAAGCGCGCCGCCACGTCCGCCGCGCCACGCGGCGAGGTCAGCGGCGCCCGGATGCTGACGGTGTAGCAGCCGTCCAGCGGCGTAAGCACTGCATGGGCGCGTTCCGGAGCCTTCCGCGCCAGCGCGTGCGCCAGCGTCCCGGACACCCGATGCGACCAGGGCTCGTCCGGCAGGACGATGACTGCCACGCCTTCCGCCGCGCTGTGCGGCGCGACCGCCAGCGCCTTCGCCATGTCGTCCTCCATCGCGGCTTCCAGCGTGGCCATCGCATCGTCCTCACGGGCGAAAACGAGCGGATCGCGATACGCGCGCATTCGAAGAGACAACTGCCCCGGATCGAACAGCAGTTCCGGAACGCGGGTGCCGTAGGCGTTGTAGTTGAGGCACTGCCCAAGCCTGCGCAGGACATCGGTGTCGTCCCGGCCGTAGCCGGAGGACTCGGCAAGCGACTGGGCAACGGCGCCGAGGTTGTCGCCGAACGCCCCCGTGATCGCCCAGGCCCGCTGCGCGCCGCTCAGATGCCGATCCACCAGCAGGCTCGTGCATACGGCGGCGTCGGTGTCTATGTGGGACACGAATTCAGGATGCTGCGGAATCTCGCCCGGGGAATGATGATCGAACCACGTGATGCTCGCGCCGGCGGCCAGCGCCGCGGTTGCGGCGGCGGCATTTCTCGCAAGGGATATGTCGAGCACGGTCACCACATCGCCCGGCGCAGGCCTCACCCGGGCAAGGAGCCCGATGTCGCGCTTCACGCCGGTGACGAGTGTCGCCTGCCGGGGCTCGGTCAGACGCAGCTGCTGCAGGGCGCAAAGCCCGTCGGCGTCGCCATTGAAGATGTCATAAAATTCCATCGATCTCTCTGAGAGACTGCGAATCAATGCGTGGCGGGATACGGCATCGCCGATGCCCCTGCCGCGCGCGAGCGGTCGTCGACGAGATCCCCCACCCCATGACGCGCATCTCCGACTCCCCGGCACGCCCTTCTGCCCTGCTGCAGTTCGCCACGGTAGGGTACGTGGGGATCGTCCTCATTGCCAGCCTCTATCCCTTCGCGGGAGGGCGTGTGCCGGATCCCCGCTGGCTATGGTCGCAGTTCACAGAATGGCCCCGGTACTACACCTACACCGACATGGTGATGAACGTCGGAGCCTACGTCCCGCTCGGCATTCTCGTCGCCCGCTGGCTCGCGCACCGGGTCGGCATGGTGCAGGCTGCAGGCTACGCCGTGATGACGGGCATCACCCTCTGCGTCTGCGTGGAGGTCGCGCAGGCCGGCATGCCCACCCGCGTTCCGTCGGGTCTCGATGTCTTCTGCAACTCGACCGGCACGCTCATTGGCGCCTGGCTCGCCCTGCTCATGGGCACGCGCAGGGAGGAGGGCGGCGCCCTGGATGTCTGGCGGAACGCGCAGGTCGGGCCGGGCATCAGCGGCGACGCGATGCTTCTGCTGCTCGTGCTCTGGGTGGTGGTGCAGTTCAAGCCGGACCACTGGCTCTTCGCCGTCGGCGATGTGACTCATCGTTCCCTGTCTCCGGGAATCGCGGCCGTGCACGCACAGTACAGTTCGTTCGAGACTGCGATCGCGGTCGCGGGGACCATCGCCCTCGCCGCCGCCGTCGGCACGATCGCAAGGCATCGCCGCTGGACGTGGTTCCTCCTGCTGCTGCTGGCCGGACTGGTGGTCCGCAGCCTGGCCAGTCTGCTGTTCTTCCGGGGCGGCACGCTGGTGCTCTGGATGACGCCGGGCAATCTCACGGGCCTCGCCATCGGCGTCGTGGCCGCCTACGGTGTCTCGCGTCTGCCGGCCCGTCTCGCACGCCCGATCGCGATCCTGGCCATCGCCGCCACCGCGATCCTCGTCAACGCGGTTCCCGCCGCGAACGCCGCGCAGCCCGTTCCGGTGGAACTGTGGCGGCAGAGCCACCTGCGCAGTGTCGCGGGCGCGGCGCAGGCTCTGGCGGTGCTGTGGCCGCTGCTCGCCGTGCTGGCCGCAATCCCCCGGCGCTCGGGGCCGGGCTAGAATCGAGGGGTATCCACTTCGGGCGATGCACTCAGGGTGACGTCGCGGCCACGCATGAGCTACTACGAACGCCACATCTTCTTCTGCTGCAACAAGCGCGACGATCCCAACCGCGCATGCTGTGCCACCCACGACGCCGCAGAAATCCGCGACTACGCCAAGGCCAAGGTCAAGTCCCTCGGGCTGGCCGGCAAGGGCAAGGTGCGCGTGAACATGGCGGGCTGCCTGGACCGTTGCGAGGAAGGGCCCGTGATCGTCGTCTACCCCGAAGCCGTCTGGTACACCTACGTGGATCGCAGCGACGTGGACGAGATCATCGAGGAGCATCTGGTGAACGGCCGCGTCGTCGAGCGGCTGCGGCTCGGATGATCGCCGGGGCCGAACGCCACCTCATCGCAGGACCGTCGGGCAATCTCGAAGTGTCGGTGATCGCGCCGGCCGGCGAGCCCACCGGCATCGCCCTGGTGGCGCATCCGCACCCGCTCTACGGCGGCACCATGGAGAACAAGGTCGTGCAGACGCTCGCGCGGGCCCTGTCGAGCCTGGGGAACGAGACCTGGCGCGCCAACTTCCGCGGTGTGGGCGAGAGCGAAGGCACCTACGACGACGGCCGCGGCGAACTCGACGACTTCCGTGCCCTGGCCGCGCACGTGCGGCAGCGCCATCCCGATCTGCCTCTCACCCTCGCGGGCTTCTCGTTCGGCGGGTACGTGGTGTCGCATCTCGCGCACGAACTCGGGGCGCGCAGTCTCGTGCTCGTGGCACCGGCCGTCGGCCGGTTTCCGGTCAGCGACGTGGCCGAAGACACCCTCGTCATCCACGGCGAGGTGGACGACGTCGTCACCCTTCCGGACGTCATGGCATGGGCCCGTCCGCAGAAACTCCCGATCGTCGTGGTTCCCGGCGCCGGACATTTCTTCCACGGTGACCTGCTGATGGTCCAGCAGATCGTCCGCCGGCACCTCCTCGCAAAGGACATGGCATGAGCGGCCAGCTGCTGGTGAAGTCCCTGCACATCGTCTTCGTCACGTCGTGGTTCGCAGGGCTGTTCTATCTGCCGCGGATCTTCGTGAATCTCGCGATGGACGACGTACCGCCGGTGCGCGAACGCCTGCTGGTCATGGCCCGCAAGCTCTACCGGTTCATGACCATTCTCGCGGTGCCGGCGCTCGTGTTCGGCCTATGGTTGTGGCTCGGATTCGGGGTTTCCGGCGGCTGGATGCACGCGAAGCTGGCGCTGGTCGTCGTTCTCCTCGGCTATCACCACGTCTGCGGGCGCCTGCTGCGCAAGTTCGAGGCGGGCGTGAACACTCGGTCCCATGTGTGGTTCCGCTGGTTCAACGAGCTGCCCGTCCTCGTGCTGCTCGTCGTGGTGATCCTGGTGGTCATGAAACCCTTCTGAGGCCGTTGATGCCGTTCCGCCTGCCTCTTCGACTCCTGGGCCTCATGGTGTGGAGTCTGGTTGCCGGCACCGCTGTTGCGGGCGAACCCTCGGCGCGGGGACGGATACTCCTCCAGTATTCGCTCACAGCCGGTCTGGCGCACCACGAGGCCAAGGCCGTCTGGTCGGATCTCGCCGTGGGCGACGATCTCGAGCTGGTCCGCGAGGCGGACAATCTCCATGATGCCAATGCCGTGAAGGTCCTCTGGCGAGGGCGGATGCTGGGTTACCTGCCACGCAACGACAACGCGGACATCGCCCGTCAACTCGACCGCGGACAACTCGTGCAGGCCCGGATACGCGCCATCGCCAAGTATCGGAACCACCGGCGCCGGCTCGAGATCGACCTGTTCGTCCCCCTCGCCGGCCTCCCGAAGGCAACCGACTCGCCTGCGCGCTGAGGGTCCTCGCTCGTCCGCAGAGGCGCAACAGAGACCCTCTTCCGAATTCCCTGCAGAAAAGGCCTATTCGGGCCTCTCAAGCCACTGCGTTCGGCGCCGATGATGGAATGCGGCCGGACCCGTGCGTTTCGATCACCGTTCCCGCGAGAGTCCACGGAGTTTCGCGACCCTGGCGATCCGTGCGCTCCAGGCAACATGGCAACCCGTCGCCGCACTTCGACCGGCCGCGAGTTCCGCGACGCCGGGCGGACCAACCGGTCCCACAAACCCCTGACTGAACAGACTGCCCCATGAGCCTCGGAAATCTCACCATCCGCACGAAACTGCTGATCCTCTCGGGCGTCGGCGCCATAGGCGTCGCAGTCGTGTTCGCCCTCGCGCTCGTCGAGGAACGCCGCATCCTCATGGAGGATCGTCAGGCGAAGACGCGCCACCTCGTCGAGACCGCCCATACGCTGATCGGCCACTACGACGCCCTCGCGAAGAGCGGCAAGTTGCCCGAAGCGGAGGCCCGCAAGTCCGCGGCGGAAGCTGTTCGCGCCATGCGCTACGACAGCAAGGAATACTTCTGGGTCCACGATCTCAACCACGTCGTGGTGATGCATCCGACGAAGCCCGAGATGGAAGGCACCAACAAGGCCGACCTCAAGGACCCGAACGGCGTATACCTCTACCAGGAGATGAACAAGCTGGTGAAGCGGGAAGGCCAGGGCTTCGTGGCGTACCACTGGCCGAAGGCCGGTACCACCGAAGCGATTCCCAAGCTCTCCTTCGTCAAGCTGTACGAGCCCTGGGGCTGGGTGGTCGGGTCCGGCATCTACATCGACGACATCGATACGATCTTCGCGCAGTCGGTGAAGCGGCTGGGAATCGTGATGGCCATCGGTGCCTTGCTCGCCGGGCTCGTCACCCTGTGGATTCTCCGCGGTGTGTCACGGCCGCTGAACGCCCTTCGCACCTTCGGAACCACAATGCAGGACATCGCCAGGGACGGCGATCTGTCGCGCCGGATCCCCGTCAGCGGCGCCGACGAGATCGCCGACGTGATGAAGTCATTCAACGGCCTGATGGACAGCTTCCAGCGCAGCCTGGGGAATGTGCAGGCGACCTTGTCCGACGTCACCGCCACCAGCGAACGCATGCTGGGACGCATGGCCACCATCAAGGACGCTTCCGCACGACAGAGCGACGGCGCTGCTGCTGCGGCGTCGTCCGTCGAGCAGCTGACCGCCAATATCACCCGCGTCGCGGAGAACACCCGTGAAGCCGAGAGCGTCCTCGCCGAAGCTGGTGAACTGGCCGCGACCGGCGAGACCAGCATCCAGGCCGTCACGGCCGGCATGCAGACCATCGCGGATCAGGTGAACGAGTCTGCGGGGATCATCGAGACCCTCGGCCAGCGTTCGCAGGAGATCACGGGGATCGTCAGCGTCATCAAGGACATCGCCGACCAGACCAATCTGCTCGCGCTCAACGCCGCGATCGAGGCGGCACGGGCCGGCGAGCAGGGTCGCGGGTTCGCGGTCGTGGCCGATGAAGTGCGCAAACTGGCCGAGCGTTCCGCGACGGCCACCACCGAGATCAGCGGCGTGATCGGGGCGATTCAGCGCGATACCGACCGCGCGGTCGAGGCCATGCGCTCCGGAAGCTCGAACGCGCAGCAGGGAGTCGCGCAGGTGCAGAGCGCGGCAGCATCCATGGGCAAGATCTCGTCGAGCACACGCCGAATTCTCGGACTCACCAGCGACATCGGTGCCGCCATCCGCGAGCAGACCTCCGCCGGCAGGGAGATGGCAAATCAGGCTGAGGAAATCGCCCGCGAAGCCCGCGTCAACAGTGAATCGAGCGCCGCCACGCACCAGGAAGCCGAAGCGCTGGCACGCAGCGCCCGTCAGCTGGCCGGGTCCATCGCGCAATTCCGCACCTGAGGGTCACCCAGGGATCGCCCGTCCCGGGCTGCTCAGGCGGGCGCAGTTTCGCGATAATGCGGCATGCCTCTCGCCAAACCTCGCCGTACCCTCGCCCCGACCGACATCGCCGACCGGTTCTTCTGCCCCTGCCCGCGCGGGCTGGAACCAGCCCTCGCCCAGGAACTCGCTGAACTCGGCCTCGCCGACGCCGTCGTCGTCCCTGGAGGCGTGGGCTTCTCCGGTCGCTGGCAGGACTGCTATCGCGTCAACCTGTGGAGCCGCATCGCAAGCCGCGTGCTTTGGCGCGTCGGCCAGACCCGCTATCGCGACGAGGAGGACATCTACCGCGCCGCGCTCGGTCTGCCCTGGCCCAAGTGGTTCACGGTCGACAAGTACATCCGGGTCAACGTCTCGGCCATCGCGAGCCCGTTGCGCAGCCTCGAATTCACCACACTCCGCGTCAAGGACGCCGTGTGCGACCGGTTCCGTGAAGCCTCGGGCGAACGGCCCAGCGTCGACACGGCGCGACCCGATGTCCGCATTCACGTCTTCCTCACCGACAAGGAAGCCACCTTCTACCTCGACACGTCCGGCGAGGCCCTGTTCAAGCGCGGCTCGCGTCAAACGACCGGAGAGGCGCCGCTTCGCGAGAACCTCGCGGCCGGCATCCTCCGCCTGACGGGCTGGACACCGGCCGAGCCGCTGCTGGACCCCATGTGCGGCGGCGGCACCTTCCTCATCGAGGCCGCGCAGATGGCCCTCGGGCTTGCGCCGGGTGCCGGACGACGCTTCGGATTCGAGCAGTTGAGCCTGTTCGACGCCGACACCTGGAAGCGCATTCGCGGCGACGCCATGGCCCGCGAGCGCGGCACGGCCCCGCCGATCTTCGGCTCGGACATCGACCCGGCGGCACTCGACGCGAGCCGTGCGAACCTCGCCGCGGCAGGCGTCCTGGACTTCGTGCAACTCCAGCAGGCGGATTTCGTCACGCTGACACCCCCCTGCCCGGCCGGTGTCCTGGTCGCCAATCCACCGTACGGCGTGCGCATCGGCGACACACGGGAACTGCACGCCCTCTATCCGCAGATCGGCGACGCTCTCAAGCAGCGCTTCGCCGGCTGGCGCGCCTACCTGTTCAGTGGCGACACCGAGCTGCCCAAGCGCATCGGCCTCAAGGCGTCGAAGCGCACACCGCTATTCAACGGCGCACTGGAGTGCAGGCTGTATGAGTACCGGATGGTGTCCGGTGCGATGCGGCGGGTGCCGCGGGAAGGCGCGCCGCCCGAATCCGAGGCGACGCCGGCCGGGTGAGCCCCGGGGATCAGACGATGTTGAGGTGATCGAGGCCGGACATGATGTCCTTTTCCTTGGCCTCGTGCCCCTGCAGCTTGATGGCGAGCCGCAGCTCGTTCATGGAATCGGCATTGCGCAGTGCGTCTTCGTAGCTGATGGCACCGGCCTCGTAGAGGTCGAACAGCGCCTGGTCGAAGGTCTGCATCCCGAGTTCGCGGGACTTCTTCATGATCTCCTTGATCTCGTGGACATCGCCCTTGAAGATCAGGTCGGAGATGAGCGGGGAGTTGAGCAGGATCTCCACCGCGGCTGCGCGCCCCTTGCTGTCCCGCTTGGGGATCAGGCGCTGCGAAATCATGCCCTTCAGGTTGAGCGACAGGTCCATGAGGAGCTGCGCCCGTCTCTCTTCGGGGAAGAAGTTGATGATCCGGTCGAGCGCCTGGTTGGAACTGTTGGCATGCAGCGTACCCATGCACAGGTGGCCGGTCTCGGCGAAGGCGATCGCGTGTTCCATCGTTTCGCGCTCGCGGATTTCGCCGATGAGGATGACATCGGGGGCCTGACGCAGGGTGTTCTTGAGCGCGGCTTCCCACGACTCGGTGTCCACGCCCACTTCACGCTGGGTGACCAGGCAGTTCCGGTGGTCGTGCACATATTCGATCGGGTCTTCGATCGTGATGATGTGACCCTGACTGTTCTCGTTGCGGTAGCCGATCATGGCGGCGAGCGTGGTCGACTTGCCGGAGCCCGTGGCGCCCACGACGATGACCAGCCCGCGCTTGGTCATCACCACGTCCTTGAGGACCTCGGGCAAGCCAAGCTCGTCCATCCGCGGAATCGTGGTGTTGATCGTCCGCAGGACCAGACCCACGCGAGCCTGCTGCACAAAGGCATTCACCCGGAACCGGCCGATGCCAGGCGGGCTGATGGCGAAATTGCACTCCTTCGCCTTCTCGAACTCGGCCGCCTGCCGGTCGTTCATGATGGCGCGGGCGAGTTCCTGGGTGTGGATCGGCGTGAGGCTCTGGCTCGAGACTGGCGTCATCTTGCCGTCGAGCTTGAAGGCCGGCGGAAATCCCGCCGTCAGGAACAAGTCCGACGCCTTCTTGGACACCATGGCCCGCAGAAGGTCGTGGATGAACTTGATGGCCTGATCGCGATCCATTACTCGACTCCCTCGAATTCGTGCCGGCCGCGTCTGCGCGGAACCGGCGCCCCGGCGGACAGGCTCAGCCCGGGAACAGGTCCTTGTTGACGGCCCTGCTGCGGGCTTCGGACGAGGCTACCACACCGCGCTGGACCAGTTGCTGGAGGTTCTGGTCGAGCGTCTGCATGCCGTGCTGCTGGCCGGTCTGGATGGCGGAATACATCTGGGCCACCTTCGCCTCGCGGATGAGGTTCCGGATGGCCGGCGTGCAGATCATGATCTCGTGCGCAGCGACGCGTCCGGTGCCGTCACGGGTCTTCAGCAGGGACTGGGAGATCACCGCACGCAGGGATTCCGACAGCATCGCCCGCACCATTTCCTTCTCGGCGGCGGGGAACACGTCGATGACCCGGTCGATCGTCTTGGCGGCGGAACTGGTGTGCAGCGTGCCGAACACCAGGTGACCGGTTTCGGCCGCCGTGAGCGCGAGGCGGATGGTTTCCAGATCCCGCATTTCGCCCACGAGAATGACGTCCGGGTCTTCCCGCAGCGCGGAGCGCAGGGCGTTGGAGAAGGACAGCGTGTGCGGGCCGACCTCCCGCTGGTTGATCAGACACTTCTTCGACTCGTGCACGAATTCGATCGGGTCTTCCACCGTGAGAATGTGCCCGTATTCGTTCTCGTTGATGTCGTTGACCATCGCCGCGAGGGTGGTCGACTTGCCGGATCCGGTCGGGCCGGTCACGAGCACCACGCCGCGGGGGTACTTGGCGATGTCCTTGAAGATGGGCGGCGCCTTGAGGTCTTCCAGCGACAGCACCTTCGAGGGGATGGTCCGCATCACCGCGCCGGCGCCGCGCTGCTGGACGAACGCATTCACGCGGAAGCGGGCGAGATTGGGGATGGCAAACGAGAAGTCGCACTCGAGCGTCTCCTCGTAGGTCTTCCGCTGGGCGTCGTTCATGATGTCGTACACCATGGCGTGCACATCCTTGTGCTCCATGGGCGGCAGATTGATACGCCGGACGTCACCATGCACGCGGATCATCGGCGGCAGTCCCGAGGACAGATGCAGATCGGAGGCCTTGTTCTTGACGACGAAGGCAAGAAGCTCGGAGATGTCCATCTATAATCCTCGGACGGTCGGAAACGGAGAGCCGAAAGGTGACCGGAAGCGAGTAGCATGCCAAAACTTGCGCAGCCGGTCATGAAGAAATGCGTGAGGCATCCCCCATCATCGACGAACTCGCAGGCCGGCTGAAGGGCGTTCGCAACCGGATCGCTGACGCCGCCCGCGCCGCGGGCCGTCATCCCGACGGCATCGGACTCATCGCCGTCTCGAAGACCGTCCCCGCCGAGGTGCTGCGCGCAGCCCACGGCCTCGGCCAGGATCTGTTCGGCGAGAGCTACGTGCAGGAGGCCCTCGCCAAGATCGACGCGCTGGCCGATCTCCCCGGCATCGTCTGGCACTTCATCGGCCCCATCCAGAGCAACAAGACCCGCCCCATCGCCGAGCGCTTCGCCTGGGTGCATTCCGTGGACCGGCCGAAGATCGCGGAGCGTCTGGCCTCGCAGAGACCTCCCGACCTGCCGCCCCTGCAGGTCTGCGTACAGGTCAACGTGAGCGGCGAAGCCACCAAGGCCGGCGTGATGCCGGACGATCTGCCGGAACTGCTCGCAGCCGTCGCCGCCCAGCCGGCGCTCACGCTTCGCGGCCTGATGGCCATCCCCGAACCTACGGAAGACCCGGCCCTGCAGAGTGCGCGGTTCTCGACGGTCCGCTCTCTGCTGGAAGCGCAACGGGCGCACTACCCCACTCTGGATACCCTGTCGATGGGCATGTCCGATGACCTGGAGAGCGCCATCGCGGAAGGCGCCACCCTCGTCCGCATCGGTCGGGCGGTGTTCGGCGAGCGACGCTAGAAGCAAGAGCCTGCCTGACCCGTTCCCGGCGGCGAGTCGATCCGCGCGTGAGTCGGCGTCATTTCCCCACTTCGGCGACGGCGGTATCCCAGCGGTCGCCGGGGCACTTATACTTCAGCGGGCCACCTGTTTGCCGTGGCACCCATCCTTTTCCTTCGATGCCCCAGACCTCAACCCCGGGAGGAACGACCTTGAACACCCTGAAACTCGGCCTCGTCGTACTCGGCCTCACCGCCACCAGCGCGTTCGCGGACGGCAGCTGGAACACCCTGCAGACCGTCGAAACCATCAATGTGAATGCCTCGCCCGACGCCACGTACGCGGTCGTGTCCAAGTGGGACGCCCTCGAAAGCTGGTGCCCGGCCTTCGCCAGCACCGTCATCGAAAGCGGTGGCAACGAGGTCGGCTCGGTCCGAGCCATCACGCTCAAGGACGGCCCCACCTTCACCGAAGAACTGCTCGCCTCCGACGCGGCCGGCCGCAGCTACCGCTACAAGATCATCGATTCGCCCCTGCCCATCGTCGAGTATGTGTCCACGGTGCGTGTGATCGGCTCCGGCAGCAAGAGCAGCATCATCTGGGTGGCGAGCTACAAGCGCCGCGCCGCGGACAACCCCACCGCGGAATCGGACGACCAGGCCATGCTGAATCTCGTGGGCGGCCTGTACAAGGCATGCCTCGGCAACGCCAAGAAGGTTGCAGAGCAGTAAGTCAGCCTCACGGCCGCCGCGGGCATGCCCCGCGGCGGCTTCAGGCATCCGGCCCTCCGGCCGATAACGACGGTTACGCCCGGGGAGTAGTCCGGGCCGGCATTCTTCCTGGACACTCACGCGGGAACCTTCGCTTGAAGATCGGATTTCTCGGCGGCGGCAACATGGCCACCGCCATGATCGGCGGCATGATCGCCCAAGGCTTCGCCCCGCAGGACATTCTTGCGGCCGACATCGACCCGCAGGCGCGCGCGCGCCTCGCGCAGGAGTTCGGCATCGTGACCGGCGCCACGGCGTCCGAGGTCGCCTCGCGATCCGAATGCCTCGTCTTTGCGGTCAAGCCCCAGCAGCTCCGTGTCGTGGCGGCCGAAGTGGCAGCGGCGGCAGGGCCGCAACTCGTAGTGAGCATTGCGGCCGGCATCGTCACCAAGGATCTCGCGCGCTGGCTCGGTGACCACACGCGCATCGTCCGCGTGATGCCGAACACCCCTGCCCTGCTGCGGGCCGGCATCTCGGCAGCGTTTCCGACAGCGGGCGTCTCCGCCGACGACCGTGCCGAGGTCGACGCCATGCTCGGCGCTGTCGGCAAGGTGCTATGGGTGGATGACGAATCGCTCCTGGATGGCGTCACGGCGGTTTCCGGTAGCGGCCCCGCCTACGCGTTCTATCTCATCGAAGCCATGCAGCAGGCCGCCGCCCAGCTCGGCTTCACGCCGGATCAGGCCCGCCTGCTCAGCATCGAGACCGTTCTCGGCGCCGCCAAGTTGGCCGCCGCCAGCCCGGAAACCGCGGCCACGCTCCGCGCCCGGGTGACCTCCAAGGGTGGCACTACCGAACGTGCGGTGAACATCCTCGAGGCCCGCGAGGTGAAGGACCACATCGTCGAGGCGATCCTCGGCGCCGCCGACCGGTCGAAGGAACTCGGCACCCTCCTCGGCAAGGACGCCCCGTGATCGCCGAAGCCCTCGTCTTCCTGGTCAGCACCATCGTCGGGCTGTTTTCGCTGGCGCTTCTGCTGCGGTTCTACCTGCAGCTCGCGCGCGCCCCGGCCCGCAACCCGATCTCCCATTTCGTCGTGGCCCTCACGGACCCCATCGTGCGTCCCGCCCGCCGGGTCATTCCCGGATGGGGCGGTATCGATCTGTCTACGCTCGTGCTGGCCTGGTTGAGCGAGTTCGTGCTGCTCGTGCTTGTCCGCGTGATCGAGATGGCGTTCGTCGGCGCCGGCAGCGTGCCCGTCGTCACGTTTCTGGTGCTCGCGGCACTCAGCATCGTGCGCATGAGCATCTACCTCCTGATCGGCGCGCTCATCTTCCAGGCAGTGCTTTCGTGGGTGGCGCCCCACAGTCCGGTAGCCCCGGTCGTGAACGGTCTGGTCCGCCCGTTCCTCCGTCCGTTCCAGCGCTGGAACCTGAACATCGGCGGCGTCGACCTCTCGCCCCTCGTGCTGATCATCGTGCTGCAGCTGATCCTCATGATCCCCGTGCGCTGGCTCGAGGGCATGGTGCGCTACGTCCTCGGCGGCTGAGCCGGCGATGCAGGCCGACGATCGCATCACGGCCGGCTTGTCGCCCGAGTGGTGGCACTACAACGCTCAGAAGCACGTGCTCACGATCGAAGTCCATGTGCAGCCCGGCGCCCGTCGCACCGAAATCGTGGGCGACCACGGCGGCAGACTGAAGCTTCGCCTCGCGGCGCCGCCGGTCGACGGCGCTGCCAACCGCGCGCTCACGGAATTCCTGGCCGGGTGTTTCGGTGTTCCCCGAAGCGATGTGGCCGTGGTTCGGGGTACGACGTCGCGGATCAAGACGGTGTCGGTCACGGCGATGACGCCGCCATCACCCGACGCGCTGCGGGTGGCGTCCTGAGATGAGTTCCCAGCTCGAGAGCCTCGTTTCCCGCTTTCGTGAATGGCGCGAGGAACTGCGTCGCGGCATCGAGGCCTACCACGTGTGGCTCGACAACCACGGACACGTGGACATCCAGCGCTCACTGCGCCTCTACGACCTCGCGGAGAGCCTTCGCAACGACCGGATGGTGCTGGCGTTCATCGCCGAATTCTCGCGCGGCAAGTCCGAGCTGATCAACGCGATGTTCTTCGCGAACTTCCGCCAAAGGCTGCTGCCGTCCACGGTGGGGCGCACAACCATGTGCCCGACCGAACTGTTCCACGATGGCGCCGAGGAACCCTACGTGCGCCTGCTCCCCATCGAGACCCGCGCCCGCAACGAGACCATCATCTCGCTCAAGCACCGGCCCATCGAATGGGTGAAGGTGCGCCTGGACCTGAACGACCGCGACCAGATCATCAAGGCGTTCGGCATGCTGGCGCAGACCAAGAGCGTTTCGCTCGAGGAGGCCCAGAACCTCGGCCTGCTCCACGAAGGCGACCTCTACACCACCACGGTGCTGAAGAAGCGTCAGGCCCGCGTGGATGTACCGGCATGGCGGCATGCGCTCATCAACTTTCCGCACCCCCTGCTGAAGAGCGGTCTCGTGATCCTCGACACGCCCGGCCTCAATGCCCTCGGAACCGAACCGGAGCTCACGGTCAGCATGATCCCGAACTGCCACGCGGTCATGTTCCTGCTGGCCACGGACACCGGTGTCACCAAGAGCGACCTGGACGTCTGGCAGCGGTACGTGCACGGCCGTGTGCCGCGCTCCATCGTCGTGCTGAACAAGATCGACCTGCTCTGGGACGAACTCAGGAACGACGAGGAGATCGAAGCCGATCTGGCCAAGCAGGTGCGGGAGACCGCAGCCACGCTCGAGGTGCCGCAATCGCATGTGGTGCCGCTGTCCGCCCAGAAGGCGCTCGTGGCGCGCGTGCGGGACGACGCCGCGATGCTCGAGCGCAGCCGCATCCGCGATCTGGAACGCATCGTCGCCGAGGAAATCGTGCCGGCCAAGCAGGAGATCCTGCGCTCCGCTGTGCAGCGCGAGATTGGCTCGATGGTGAACGCGTCGCTGGAATCAGTCCGCGCCGCGGTCACCGCGACTGTCACGGAACTGAAGGAACTGGAGGAACTCTCCGGCAAGAACCGCGACCTGGCGCGTGCCATGCTCGCCCGGCTGGACAGGGAGAAGGCCGCCTACCAGACCAACGTCGACCGCTTCAAGACCAACTACGGCGCAGTGCTTCAGCGCGGGCACCAGCTGCTGGCGACCATTGCCGATGACGAGCTCGACCGCGTGTTCAGTGAGGCCCAGCGCACCATCGAAGGCAGCTGGACGACCGCCGGACTTCTGCGCAGCATGCGGGCGCTGTTCGACCAGTTCGGTGGCTACTCGAACACGATGCTCGACTTCGCGAACGCCACCACCGAGTTCGTCGAAGGCGTGTACAAGACCTTCCACGAGCAGCATGGCTTTCCGAAGCTGACCCCGCCTCAGCTCAACCTGCAGAAGCACGTGGTGCGGATGGGTCAGCTCAAGCAGGCGACGGAAGGGTTCTGCTCCGACCCGGTGAACGTGGCGTTCCCCAAGTTCATGGTCATCCGAAACTTCTACGAACAGGTGGTGACCGAAGCGCGGGGCGTCTTCCGCCAGGTGCGTTCGGACTTTGAGAGCTGGCTCGGCAATTCGCTCGTGCCGCTGTCGTCTCAGCTGAAGGAGCACCAGAAGCTGCTCGAGCGACGCGTCGAGAACGTGCGGAAAGTGAGCGAGGACATCAACTCGCTCAAGGATCGCCGGGCCGCCCTGGAACTCCAGTGGCGCGACCTCCAGAAGCAGTCGCACGAGCTGTCGCAGATCCGCGCCGTCCTGCGCGGGACCAGCGAAACCGACACGAACCCGGCCCCGCAGAAGCGCCCGGGGCTCTGACGCTGCGCCAACCCGGAGGCAATCGATGGCAGCCTATACCGCCGAAGTCCAGTGGGAACGTGAAGACCAGGCGTTCGTCGACAACCGTTACAGCCGCCGCCATCTCATCCGCTTCGATGGCGGTGTCGAGATCGCCGGCTCGTCTTCGCCGCACGTGGTCCGTGTGCCGTTCTCCGATCCTGCCGCAGTGGATCCGGAGGAGGCGTTCGTCGCCTCCCTCGCAAGCTGCCACATGCTCTGGTTTCTCTCCATCGCAGCCGCGCGACAGTTCCGGATCGATCGGTATCGCGACGAGGCCATCGGCATCATGGCAAAGAATGCCGAAGGGAAGCTTGCAATGACCGTGGTCACGCTGCGACCGGACGTCGTCTTCTCCGGTGAAGTGCTCCCGTCGCGGGACGAGATCGTCGCCATGCACCACGAAGCGCACGAGGAGTGCTTCATCGCCAGTTCGGTCAGGACCGAAGTCCGGGTGGAGCCCCTGTTCCCGCCAATCCCGGGTTGACTTCCGGGTCACGCCGCGGAATCCTTGCGTCAAAGAGAAGAGACTGCAGGAGACCGGATATGGCAATCGACATCACGACGCTCACCGAAGACGAACTGCTCGCACTCAACCGGCAGGTCGTGGCACGGCTCAAGTACCTCCAGCAGAAACGAACGGACGAGCGGATGGTCGAGTTCCACGTCGGCGACCGCGTGTGCTTCGAGCCGGATGGCCAGCCGGTGCAGTTCGGCGTCCTCATCCGCCACAACCGCAAGACCGTCACCGTGCTGACCGACGGCGGCGCCCAATGGAACGTCTCCCCCGCCCTGCTGCAGCGGGTGTTGGACGTGACACCCCGGGACGCCGGAGAGCAGCCGTCTCAGGGCGAGGTCCTGCCCTTCCGGCGCCGCTGATCGGCACGTCTGAACGCGTACGGCCTTGAGCACACCCGGCGCCTCCTCGTCAGACCGCTGCCCGCGCTGCGGGGGAGCCTTCCACTGCGGCATCGACGATCCGGGTCCCTGCGCCTGCACGACCGTCAAGCTCGCACCGGAGATCATCGCCTCCCTCCGGGACCGCTATACCGGATGCCTTTGTGTCCGCTGCCTTGCCGCCCTGGCACAGGGCGCTGCGATCGCCGAGACACGTCCGCCAGTCGGCTGACGCCTGTCGTTCCGACACGCCACCGGTCCGACCGCCCCCTTGCTCGCTTGACGACATCGTAAAGACTATTTACAGTTCACGCCCATTGAACAGCGTGAAGCTCGGGCTATCGCCGTCGCCACCGTTGCCGTGAAGGAAAGCACACCGTGAGAACGCAGATCATCACCGGAACACCTTGGCCCGTAGCCGCCTTGGTCGTGTGCGGGCGCGGCACGGCGGTTGCGCCACTGGCGGTCGTTGTCGACAGCCGGTCGCCCTTCCCCGTACAGGACCGGGAAGGACTGCACCTGCCGGCACCTCTGCCCTGGCGGGCCACACCGGGAGAAAACGACGCATAGCAATGCGTCGCGCTCACTCTGCACAGACAGAGGCCCGGATGCCGAGAGGATCCGGGCCTCTTCGTTTTCGGAAGTTCCGAATGACCGGTGCGAAAGCGCCAATGATGAATCGACAGGCCCGCGCGAGGAGGCCGAACATGTCACACCGCCACGAACACCAGGTGCTGCAACTCGATGTCCAGGGAACGCCGCAGGCGTGGATCTCGCTCGAGCACGCGGCGGTACACGTTGCCACCGATGCCGTCGCGTGGACACACGGCGACGGTCCGCTCGCCACGCTGCGAGGCGGCTTCAATGTGGCGCGGGGTTGCCGGTCCGTGATCGACGTTCCGCCGATTGTCGCGCTACGCGGTGCAGCGGCAATCAACCTGTTCGCGGAGCCTCCGGCATTCTCGCGGAGCAAACTCTTTCGTCGGGACCGGATGACCTGCGCCTATTGCGGGGGTCGCTTCCGCGAGAGCGAACTGCAGTGCGAGCACATCGTGCCGGAGTCCCGGGGCGGTCGCTGGACCTGGATGAATCTCGTGACGGCGTGCGGCCCCTGCAATGGCCGCAAGGCCGACCGAACGCCCGAGGAAGCGGGAATGTCGCTGCTGTACCTGCCCTACGTGCCGAACCGCTTCGAGGCCTTCCTGCTGGCGGGCCGGCACGTGCGGGCGGACGTCCATGAATGGCTGGCGGCCCGCCTGCCGAAGGACTCACGACTGCACTGAAGCGTGCGCCTGCGCCGGCCCGAATGCCGCGCAGGCGCCCATAATGGAGAACGATGATGGAATCGAACTACCTCCACCAGGACATCCCCGGTGGCGTGCCCCTCAAGATGTGGACCCGGGGCGTACCCGTGGAAGACGCAGCCAGGCGCCAGCTGGAGAACGCCGCACGCCTGCCGATCGTCTTCCGACACATCGCGGCCATGCCGGACGTGCACTTCGGCATCGGCGCGACCGTCGGGTCGGTGATCCCGACCCTGCGGGCGATCATCCCTGCCGCCGTGGGCGTGGATATCGGCTGCGGGATGATGGCGTGCAAGACGACGCTCTCGGCCGAAGATCTCCCGGACAACCTGAACCCGCTTCGCTCGGCCATCGAACGCGCGGTGCCGCACGGGCGCGTGCCCGGCCGGCGGGACCCTGGCGCCTGGCAGAAGCCGCCCGGTACCGTGGACACCGCGTGGGCGCGGCTGCAACCCGAGTTCACCGAGCTGTGCCGCGACTACCCCAGACTGGAGAAGACCAACCACATCCAGCACCTGGGCACACTCGGGTCGGGCAATCACTTCATCGAGGTGTGCCTGGACGAATCGGGGGCGGTCTGGCTGATGCTGCATTCGGGCTCCCGGGGCGTCGGCAACTTCATCGGGACAATGTTCATCGAGCTCGCCCGCCAGGACGCCATGCGCCATCAGGTCAACCTGCCCGATCGCGACCTCGCGTACTTCGAGGAAGGCAGCCGGCACTTCCGCGACTACGTGCGCGCGGTGAGCTGGGCGCAGAACTTCGCGGCGATCAATCGCGAAGTGATGATGCGAAGCGTGATCGAAGCCGTCCAGAAGGTGATCCACAAGCGTTTCCAGGCTCACGTTGAAGCCGTGAACTGCCACCACAACTACGTGCAGAAGGAGCGTCATTTCGGCGAGGACGTGTACGTCACCCGCAAAGGTGCCGTGAGCGCGAAGGCGGGCGAGCTCGGCATCATCCCCGGCAGTATGGGCGCACGCAGCTTCATCGTGCGCGGTCGGGGCAACCCGCACTCGTTCGAAAGCTGCAGCCACGGCGCGGGTCGGGTGATGAGCCGCTCCGAGGCCAAGCGCCGCTTCACGCTGGCTGATCACCGCGCTGCCACGGAAGGGGTCGAGTGCCGCAAGGACAAGGACGTCATCGACGAGACGCCCGCGGCCTACAAGGACATCGACGCCGTCATGGAAGCCCAGCGCGACCTGGTGGAGATCGTGCACACGCTGAAGCAGGTGGTGTGTGTGAAGGGGTAGGTTGTCGACGTCGGAGTCTTCCATGACTCCGGCGCCGACATTCCCGAAGGTGAGCCGCCGCACGGCGACGATCGTTGGTGAAAACATGCTCTAACCACTGAGCTACGGTCCCCCTGATGTGGAACCGGCGGGACTCGAACCCGCGCCACTGTAGTTTCACCGGCATTCGCCGTGCGACGACTCGAACACTTGCACGAGGCCGTGCCTCCACCTCATGCTCGACAAACCTTCTCCAGGCAACGTAAACAACGTCGCAACCTGGAGGGAGCACCGCGCCGTGACGAGAGGAAGGTGAGGTAGCTCTCAGTGCTGTACTCCCACCCGCATTCCCGGCGCGGTGCTCCGCAAACATCGACCCGGAAGACTCTCGGTCTTCCCGGCGCCAATCAGATCAGCTCGACACGCTCGATCTCCCTCACCCAGTGATCACCCGTCGTCGTACCTTCAGCGAACTCCGCCATGAGCCGGAAGACGTCATCCGAGAACCCGCCGACGTTCATGATGTCGTCCCGCTCCGGTGCCTGCATCGAACCGTTGGGCTGCAGATCGATGCACAGGAGCCTGGCATGAGGATTTCGCCATTTCAGCAGGCCCCACTGGATCATTGTTTCGGTGTCCTGCCCGTCTCTGGCATCCACCCAGGACTCGTTGTCGGAGATGAGGACGACCCAGTCGACCGGAAGCTTTCTCTCGTTGATCCAGGCGAGCGGTGCGCTGCAGTTCGTACCTCCACCTCCGAGCGCGGCGAGAAGGTTGGCGTTCTCGAGGACCGCGGCACGCGCATCGATTTCGACTTCGACGACATCCCATTCGAAGGGCAGAACGCATGCCTCGGGATTCTTCCGTACGACGGCAGACGCCACTAGAGCCGCGACATCGATGCACCGCACGCTCGTGCTGGCCGAACCCCGATAGCCGGTGACGGGAGACTCCATGGACCCCGACAGATCCGGACAGACGAACACGTGCCCGCGAAATCTCGGCACAAGGTCCAGCGCCATCTCCAGACACGACTCCAATGCCCGACGCACCGACTCCGGAACCTGCTCATCCAGGCTGTACGCCGTCACCATGACCTGGTAAGGCATCACCCTGGCCCGCCGCATGAGTGCGGCGTTGGTGAGCTTTCTCGACACCGAGCCTACCGTCTTGCCATCCTCGAGGGCCCCATGACGCGCGAACGTGTTGAGCCCCTGACGCACCATCTGCCACGAGCCGGTCACGGCGATCCGCGACCAGTCCTCCGTCCGCAGGGGAAGTCCCGTCAGCATCTGGAAAGGCACATCGGGCACGTCCGCGTCCTGGCCGAGGCGGCGCAGTCTCTTGAATTCCTCCAAGGCGCGGGTCAGCGGGGGAAGTTCCGACACGTCGTAGGGGCGCCCCAGCAGCCAGGCGAACCACGCGGCACGCCACGGCTCGGTCGGCTTCGGGTGCACCATCTTCACCACGTCCGCGAGGGATGGCGTGGTGCCCACCGAGGCGTACAGGAGTGCGTTCTCGCTCGCCTGGAGCAGCCATCTCTGCACCAGCGCCTTCGGGCGGGAGCCGAGCGAACGGCGTCCCGCCACACCGCTGCGCATGAATCCGACGAATCGTCGCAGGGCCTTCCCGTTGTCCACGACCTGCGAGAACAGGATCTCGAACCACGTCGGATCGACCGTCGACAGGCAAGCCGCGATGAGGAGGGGCATGTCCTTCATGTACCCGACCTTCCTCGCGTACACCGCCGTCTGGACCACGAAGAGCGGATCGAGCCGGGAGACGAGCGCCCGAACCGCACTGAACTGGGCCTCGCCATCCGCGTAGAAGGTACGGTTGAGGCAACCGGTCATGGCGAGCTGCGCGAGCTTGTGCTCGTCACGATAGGCGTAGGCGGCGGCACCCTCGTGGTTGCGATGGCCGACATGGCCGCGAATCGTCCAATCCGCCACCCCCGTGAGCTGAAGGGACGGCTTCAGGCTCGTACGCTTTCTCGGCGTCGCATAGCGACCGTTCTTCATGGGCTTTCGCATCGTGTCATTCAGCGTTCGTAGTGATCCCGGTTGCTGCCATCGAACTGACCGCTATGCAGGCAGCACCGCCTGAAACAACTTCCCGGAGCCGCACGGGCACGGGTCCTTCCGGCCTAGCTTCTCGGTCAGGTCCTTCTCACCGTGTACGACCCGGCGACCGCGCTTCACGCGCGTTTCGGACGGGAAACCACGCCGACGCTTGCTGGTGGGGCGGAAAGCACACGATCTCTTCTTCGTCGGGTTTCATGATCGACCTCCTGCCTGATTGGCACTGACATCACTCGTGCGACGGGACGACCCGCGACCACGACGGCATGAAAAAGGCCCGGGTCCTCGCGGACGTCCGGGCCTGTTCGGGAGAGACCGCGACTAACCGCGACTCTCTCCTCGACTCGGACGATCCGAACGGCCGATGCCGGATGAGAAAGTGCATCCTGCTAACCGGGCATGGGTCGGACACGGCCTGCATAGAGCCGGTATGGGGCGGGTTGTTCGGGAAGGATTCAGCGGGAACATCGGCTTTTCGTCCGCGGCTAGGGCGACAGCTTTGCAGCCGACGCGTGAATGCGATGGCAGAAATGTAAAGTGTCTTTACTTTGCTGTCAACACCTGCAACGACGGATCGGCATGAATCCGCTGTCTGTTTGTGCCCGGCTCAGCGGTTCTCCAGGCGGCCGTAGTCGAACAGCCCGGCGTAGGCAGGGTCGGACTGCCGGTAGGCCTCGTGCATCGCATCGCTGACGGCCCAGAAGCGGGCATCCGTTCGGCGGACGGCGAATCGGTCTGCGAGTGCCCGGTAGTCGGCCTCGGAGGACAGCGCCGCGACGCCACGCGCGAGTTCGGGCAGCGCTGCGGCGTTCACGGCGAAAAGTGCGTTGGGATAGGCGCCGATGAATCCGGACGCGACCGTCAGCCCGTTCTCCTCCGGAACCAGCATCGCGTTCTCGCGGAAGAGCGTGGAGACGTTGCGGTGCCCGGTGTCGCGAAGCACGCTGAAGTAACGCGACGCGCCATTCGCGACGTCCACGCGGAGGATCACGGCCTCCGGCCACCACGCCAGCGCCGGCCCGTTCACCGCAGACAGTGCGGCCACGCCGGAACGTATCTCATCTCCGGACACGGCCGCAGTATCGTGGCGACGATCGAGCACAGCTGTCAGATGCCGCCCCAGCATGCCGTACAGCTGACGCTGCTGGAGAAGCGGGTCGCTGTTCTGATAGGGAATACTCGTCTCACCATCGAACCGGTACTTGCTCCCGTACACACGGGACTTCACGTCCTCGTCGACACCGCGGTACCAGTGGTCCCGCAACGGCATCCGGGCGGACCGGGGCAGCAGCATGAGGAAGTTCGACTCGCCCTCCATGCGCATGAAGTCCATGAACAGCCGGGTCTGCAGCTGGTGCGCCGTGTTGCCCCAAACGTCGTAGCCCGCGACCAGCAGGTAGTAGATGCGCTCGAGCAGCGTGTAGCCGATGAGCCACGCCGTCTTGGGCGGCTCGCCGACCATCCCCTTCACGACACTCGCGCTGTCGAAGTGCCGGAAGACCGTGAGCGCCGCGTTCGGGTTGTGACCGTCACCTCGCCACACGAGGGACAGGTCGACCGGCACCTCGGCCCCGAGACGCCGATTCACCTCGGCGCTCTTGCTGGAGAGGAAGGCATCTTCGGACGCCGCGAGCGCGCGCCAGTCCAGGAGACTGGCGTTGCTGCCTTCCGCCGCCGGCAGACGGATGGCCGATGCAGCGCGCGACACCGCCTGCGCTGCCGCTTCCCCGGCCCCGATGTCCGGATCCACGAAGAAGACCCAGAAGCGGTCGTCGATCACGTCCAACGCCGTCTGCCCGCGGCACACCGGCCCCTTGATGAAGCTCATGACGAAGAACTGCGCCTCGTCCACGAGGAACCGGTAACGGCTGCTCATCGGGATCGCTTCGAACGCCCGGAAGGGATTCGATGCAATTTCGGGCGCGTAGGCAGGCAGACGGTCGACCGTGTACTCGGGCTCGAGGAACCAGTCGCGCCAGCGGGCCATGCGCTCCGCCGAGAGCTCGAACGGCATGCGCGTCTTGGCGAGCGACGTCTCGCTGTCCGGAGCGAGACGGTAGTAGGGTGTCGGCACGTCGCGACCCGGATCGTCGAACGGCCGGCGTGTCGCCAGTTCGGCGACCGGCTTCCCGGGCGGCGTGCGGGACCGCACGAGGCGAAAGACGTGGTCGGGATCGCCCCGGAACGTGAGGTGCGCGAGGAAAAGATGCTCGTACACGTAGCGGGCCATCAGCCGAGACTTGTTAGAGTTCCCGTTGAGGAAGGCTTCCCACTCCCTGATCTGTGCGGCGACTCGCGGCGGCCGCGGCGCCGGCGGATCGTCGGGAGCACCCGCTTGCAACCAGCGAGCGATCACGTCGGTCTCCGACGCGGAGAGCGCGGGAAGCCCGTAGGGCATGCCGGCATGTGGCTTCGCCTTCTCGAAGGCGTCGTAGTCGGCCAGCGGCGCACACACATCCTTGCGATTCAGGGCGAATTCGTAGCTGTCGGGCAGCACACCGCCCGCCTGCGTGGGGCCCGCCTGCTTGTGCGCGAGCGTGCGGTACAGCAGGCTGGCGGCAAGGTCGTTGGCAGGAGTCCGCGCGCGCTCGTTGAGAACCGTGACGAACCCGCGTTCTCGCCATTGCGACGGTTTCTGCGCGTCGATCCCGAGGCGCGTGGTGGGCGCCTCGCGCAGGCGCAGTTCCCCATAGACCGGGACGTTCGTCGCACCGCGCGCAATGCCGTCCCAACTGCCCAGCTTGAGCTGACAGGGCGCGTCGTAGCAGCCGTGACAAACCACGCAGCGGCTGTCGAGAATTGGCTTCACATCGTGCCGGTAGGACACCCCTCCCCGCACAGCCACGGGCACCCGATCGAATCGCGTGGGGTCGGCCGGACCGAAGCGGGCGTCCAGGGAGGACTGCGTGAGGCCGGCGCAGCCGGCGAGCAACGTGAGAATCAGAACCAGGGGTTGTAGGCGCATGGCGTGGTCCGGAACGCGATGAACATCTTCAAGGGTAAGTCAGTCCGCTGCAAACGGATTGGTCGGCGGCGATTCGGTCGTCATGATGGCAGCGCAGATTCGGTTCGTGGCGGTTTTGCGCTGCCGAAGAGCCGGGAGCGAGGGAACCGCAAGGCCCCCCCCGACTGACCGGCACCGCTGGCTGACCTCCATGGTAGCTTTGCGGCTGAAACGACGAGCACAAGGCCTTCGAAGTTGTCGGCGTCCTGCTTCTCCACCGGGGAGCCAGGTAGCCTGCCGATCACCAGGGACTTACAAGAACTCAGGGCGAGCGATGGGCGACATCACTGACAGCAACGAAGGGCGCGGGGACGCGACGGCCGGCACCTCTTGAGTAACGTCCGATTCGAAGGTGCGGAGGCGTCACCGCCAGGAACGAGCGCGGCCCTGACGGGTGGCGCCAGTGGGATGTCACTTCCCGAATGGCAGCATTGGAGAACGTCTCGCCTTGCGTATCGATGATCGCGTAGATGGCTGTCCACCTGCGCACAACGAGGGAGGTATCGCCGCCATGCGCCTGCTCCTGATTGCCCTGTTCGCGCTGCTGACGACGCACACACTGGCCGCGAGCTACGCAGATCCGCAGCCGGTCGCCATCGAAGGCTACGAAGGGCATGCCATGGAGCCTTTCCTCACGCGAGACGGTCGATATCTGTTGTTCAACGACAGCAATGCCCCGGGCGCGAACACGGACCTGCACATCGCTGAGCAGCACAGCGACCTGCGCTTTCGCTATGTCGGTCGCCTCAAGGGCGCGAACTCCGAGAAGCTCGACGGCGTCGCGTCGATGGATCGTGATGGCACTGTGTATTTCGTCTCGTTGCGAAGCTACGAACAGTCGTTGGCGACGATCTACCGAGGCTACTTTTCCAATGGCGAGGTACGCGACATTCAGCTCGTAGCCGGTCTCTCGCGGAAGACGCCGGGGTTGGTCAACTTCGATGCGGAAATCAGCGCCGATGGGCAGTTCATCTACGCTGTCGATGGCGAGTTCGGAATACTCCCGGTGCCGAAGAGCGCCGACATCTTCATCGCACGACGGTCGACCGAGGGCTTCGTCCGCCTGTCGGACTCCGATCGCATGCTGGCCGCCATCAATACGCCAGCGCTCGAGTACGCGCCGGCCATCTCGGCCGACAGCCTGCAACTCTGCTTCACCCGGATGACTGGGTTCTGGCTGTGGCCAAAGCTGGCCATCCTTTGCGCGACGAGGCGCTCGCCGGACGAACCGTTCGATACGCCAATCGTGGTCGACGCCATCGACGGCTTCGTCGAGGCACCGTCGTTCGGCGTCGACGGACGGTCGCTGTACTACCACAGGAAGGTGGACGGCATCCACAGCGTCTGGCGCGTAGTCCGACAGTAACTCGACAATCGCGCCCGCGCCTCACTCGTCGCTCGGCGGGAGCATTCCGGATGCTGCATACTCCGGCAACACTGATCAACGCAGAGCGGCATCGTCGAAGTCCATCGATGACCGCCCGTAGTACCAGCCGAACGATTCGGCTCCAGCCTTGAGCTCGGCAGTGCCTGTTCATTTCTCTAGAGCGAGCGTGCCGGTCATCACGGGACAACGCCACTTGCTGGATAACAGGCGTTACAACAGCGTTCCATGACCTCACCTCCACTTCAATCGTCACTTGATCGAGCCAAACAACATGAACCCATCCATTCCACGCACTGCTCTGCAACTTCGCTCGTTGATTCGCGGCAGCGGCGAGCTCGAAATCTCGCTGGCCGAAGTCGATGTCCCTGAGCCAGCAGCTGACGAAGTGCTGGTGCGCATCGAAGCCACGCCGATCAACCCTTCGGACCTGGGACTGCTCTTCGGTGCTGCCGACATGAGCAATGCAAAGGTGTCAGGCAGCGCTGAGCGTCCAGTCCTCACCGCCCCCGTGCCCGAGAATGCGATGAAGGCCATGGCGGGGAGACTGGACAAGTCGATGCCGGTCGGCAACGAGGGGGCGGGTGTCGTAGTCAAGGCCGGGAGCGCCGCTGCAGCGCAGGCTCTGCTCGGCAAGACGGTAGCGGTGATCGGCGGCGCCATGTATGCGCAGTACCGCTGCATGAAGGCCGAGCAATGCTTGCGGCTGCCGGACGACGCGACGCCGGCGGAAGGCGCCAGCTGCTTCGTCAATCCGCTCACCGCGTTGGGGATGGTGGAGACGATGCGTCGCGAAGGTCACAGCGCATTGGTGCACACCGCCGCGGCGTCGAACCTCGGGCAGATGCTCAACCGAATCTGCATTCAGGACGGGATCGCCCTGGTCAACATCGTGCGCAAGAAGGAGCAGGTCGAACTGCTGAAAGCACAAGGCGCGAAGTTCGTATGCGATTCGACCTCACCCGATTTCATGGCCGAGCTCACGGAAGCCCTTGCCGTTACGGGCGCAACGATCGCCTTCGACGCCATTGGCGGCGGCAAGCTGGCCGGGCAGATCCTGACGTGCATGGAGGCGGCGCTGGCCCGCAATGCCAAGGAGTACAGCCGTTACGGAACGTCGACACACAAGCAGGTCTATCTGTACGGCATGCTCGATACGGCGCCCACCACGATCGTGCGCAACTTCGGGTTCTCGTGGTCGATGGGAGGCTGGTTGCTGTTCCTGTTCCTCGACAAGATCGGTCCGGCAGCGGCGCAGAAACTCCGCGAACGCGTGGCTGCGGAGCTGAAGACCACTTTTGCCAGCAGCTACTCCCACGAAGTGTCGCTGGCGGGCGCGCTGCAGATGGAGGCGATCGCCGTCTATGGCAAGAGGGCAACCGGGGCGAAGTACCTGATCAATCCGAACAAGGGGATCGCGGGATGAGGTCGTGGCGTGGCCGGATGCACCCGCGCCCGCGGCGCTTCGGAGCACTGGCGGGGGTATGTCGATGAGCAAGTTTGCCGTAGTGGCTACGTACGACATCGCGCCGGAGCAGATCGGCGTCTTCGTGCCGATGCTGAAGGCGCACCGGGACCGATGCCTGAGGGACGAGCCGGGCACGCTTCGTTTCGACATTCTCCAGCCCGAGGGCAAGCTCATGCTGTACGAGGTCTACGAGGATGAGGCTGCGTTCCAGGCGCATCGCAATGGCGAGTCTCTCGTGCGCTTTCTGCGGGAAGCGGCGGATGTGGAGAGAACGCTGACTTTCGTCACATGCACCCTGCTTGATTGAAGTCCTGCCGGTCGAGGCCTCGTGCCCGAGCGGAAGGTTGAATCGTGCGAACGGGGTAGTCCGACTCCGCAACCCTACACCAGCACGATATCGAACTGCTCCTGGGTGTAGAGCGACTCCACCTGCAGGCGGATGGGTTTGCCGATGAACTCTTCGAGAGACGCCAGCCCTTGCGACTCCTCGTCCAGGAACATGTCGATCACCTTTTGCGAGGCGAGGATGCGGAACTCGCGCGCGTCGTACTGCCGCGCCTCACGCAGGAGTTCCCGGAGGATCTCGTAGCACACGGTCTGCGCGGTCTTCAGTTCGCCGCGGCCCTGGCAGGTGGGACAGGCCTCACACAGCACGTGGGCGAGGCTCTCCCGCGTGCGCTTGCGTGTCATCTCGACCAGCCCCAGCGCGGTGAAGCCGTTGATGCTCATGCGCGTGCGGTCGGGCGCGAGCGCCTTGCGGAACTCCGCCAGCACCGCGTCGCGGTGCGTGTCGTTGTCCATGTCGATGAAGTCGACAATGATGATCCCGCCCAGGTTACGCAGGCGCAGCTGCCGCGCGATCACCTGGGAGGCTTCCAGATTGGTCTTGAAGATCGTGTCGTCGAAGCTGCGACCGCTCACGAAACCGCCGGTGTTCACGTCCACCGTGGTGAGGGCTTCGGTCTGGTCGATGATGAGGTAGCCGCCGGACTTCAGGTCCACGCGCCGGCCAAGCGCACGCTCGATCTCGTCTTCCACGCCGTACAGATCGAAGAGCGGCCGGTCGCCCGTGTAGTGCTCCACCCGGTCCGCAAACGGCAGCGCGTAGTCGCGTGCGAAGTCGCGCATCTGTTCGTAGGTCTCGCGGGAGTCCACGAGCACCACCTGCGTGCTGTCGGTCGCAAGGTCCCGCAGCACCCGCAGACTCAGGTCGAGGTCCTGGTACAGCAGCGCCGGCGCCTGCTTGGTGCGGGACTTCTCCTGGATGCCGCTCCAGATCCGCTGCAGGTAGTCGAGGTCTGCCCGCAGTTCGGCATCAGTCGCGGTCTCGGCCATGGTGCGGATGATGAAGCCGCCGACCTGATCCGCCGGCAGGAGATGCTGCAGCTTCTCGCGCAGCTGCGCGCGCTCGGTTTCGTCCTCGATGCGCTGCGAGATGCCGATGTGCGACTCCTGCGGGAGGAACACCAGAAAGCGCCCGGCGATGCTCACCTGCGTGGACAGCCGCGCGCCCTTGGTGCCGATCGGGTCCTTGATCACCTGCACTAGCAGACGGTCGCCGTCGTGGAGGATCTTCTCGATGGGGCGCGTGTCGTAGCCGTTGCGGCTGCCCCAGAGGTCGCCCACATGCAGGAAGGCTGTGCGGTCGAGCCCGATCTGCACGAAGGCCGACTGCATGCCCGGCAGCACGCGGCTCACCACGCCGATGTAGATGTTGCCCACCAGCCCGCGGGAGCCGGCGCGCTCCACGTGCAGTTCCTGCGCGGAGCCCTGCTGCATCAGGGCCACGCGCGTTTCCTGCGGCGTGACGTTGACGAGGATCTCTTCCTTCATGGGCAGGCCGCGCACTTCGAACCGGCGCGCGTGCAGGCAACGCTCATGGCGGCAGGGTGAAGCCGAAGCGGCGCAGCAGATCGGCCGTCTCAAAGGCCGGCAGGCCCATCACCCCCGAGTAGCTCCCGGCGATGCCCTCGACGAATACGGCCGCACGGCCCTGGATGCCATAGGCGCCGGCCTTGTCCATCGGCTCGCCGCTGGCCGCATAACGGCGAATGACTTCTTCGGACAGGGCGCCGAAACTCACGGAGGTGGAACTCAGGGCGGACTCCAGTTTGTGCTCGAACTTCACGGCAACCGCCGTGTGGACTTCGTGGGTGCTGCCGGAAAGCCGTGTCAGCATGGCGACCGCATCCTCGCGGCTCGAAGGCTTGCCGATGATGTCACCGTTCAGAACCACGGTGGTGTCCGCGGCAAGGACGGGGGCCATCGGCAGATGCCGCAGGGCCATGCGCGACCAGCCCACCTCGGCCTTCTCCCGGGCGAGGCGCAGCACATAGTCGGCGCCGTTCTCCCCTCCGCGCGGGGATTCGTCCACATCCACGGCGCGCCCCGATGCATCCCGCAGGAGCAGCATCTCGAATCGCACGCCGATCTGGGTGAGGATCTCCCGCCGGCGCGGGCTGCGCGAAGCGAGGTAGATGTAGCGGAAGGGCAGGTTCACCGGCAGGCCGTGAAAGGGTGAGGTCAGTCGCGATGATACGGATGACCCCGCAGTAGCGACAGTGCCCGATAGAGCTGTTCCGCCAGGATCACGCGGACGAGACCGTGCGGCAGGGTCATGGCGGACAGCGACACGGTGAGGTCGGCGCGGGCTTTCAGGCCCGAGTGCAGTCCGTCGGCGCTGCCGACGACCCAGGCGATGTCCCGTCCTTCCTGAAACCAGCCCTCCATCGTCCGGGACAGATCCCGGGTCGAGAGGCTCCGACCCCGCTCGTCCAGGGCGACGACGAGGGCGCCGGGGGGGATGGCCGCCTGCATACGTTGCGCCTCCTTCTCGAGCAGTCGGTCCACCGCCTGCTCGCCAGCGCCGTCCGGGCGGGATTCGGGCTTCAAGACGACGAGTTCCAGCCGGGCCTCGCGCGGCATGCGTTTCGCGTACTCCTCGAAGGCGGCATCCACCCAGGCAGGCTGGCGGTGGCTGAGACTCAGGATGACGAAGCGCATGGCTCGGGCGCGCCGACCGGAATCGGGCGGCGGCGAGGGCGCTCAGCGCCCGCCGCGGGCAGCGTACTGAAAGGGAGTACCGAGGGAATCCACGCCGCTCGTGGCCTGCGCGGCACGGGACGGAAGCGGCCGCCGGCCGCCCCAGAGCTCTTCGAGGTTGTAGTGGTCACGGATGGCGGGCTGCATGATGTGGACGACCACGTCGCCCAGGTCCACCAGGACCCATTCACCCGAACCCTCGCCTTCCACGCCGTAGACCTGCCCGCCGGCTTCCTTCGCCTTGTCCTGCACGTGGCGGGCAAGGGCCTTGGTCTGCCGCGCGGAATCCGCGCTGGCGACGATGACGGTATCGAACAATGAGGTCAGGCGACGGACATCGAGCACAGAGATGTCGCGCGCCTTGATGTCTTCCAGCGCGCTGATCGCTGCGCGTGCCAATGAGTCAACCTGCATCCGGGCTCCGGTAAAGGTGGTTCGAGGCAATATAGCCGAGTAAGGAATCCGGAAGCAAATACCGGGGCTCCCGGCCCGCTGCGAGATCTTCCCTGATGCGACTGGCCGAAACGTCCATCGCCGTGATCTGCAGCTCGAAAAGCAGGCCGCCCGGCCGGGAGTCCAGCGCGGTGGCATCGGTCGTTCTGCGCTGCAGCATCTGGTGCCGCAGATCCGCTCCGGCCGGCAGGGTCGTCGACCCGGGTCGGGTGGCGACGATCACATGGGCGGCGTCCAGCAGGTGCCGCCAGTCCTTCCAGGTATCGAACAGGGCAAAGGCGTCGGCCCCGACGATCACGCAGAGCGGGCGGTTCGGGCCGAGATCCCGCCGCAGGGTGGCGACGGTGTCAATCGTGTAGCTGGGGGTGCTGCGGAGCAGTTCGCGGTCGTCGGCGATGAAGCGGGGGTTGTCGGCCACGGCGAGCTCCACCATCCGCAGACGGTGGGCTGCCGAAACGCCGGGGTTCGCGCGATGCGGAGGCGAGGCGCTGGGAATGAACCGCACCTGCGCCAGCCCGCAGGCCTCGCGGGCCTCCTGGGCCAGCCGCAGATGGGCCAGGTGGATGGGATCGAAGGTCCCGCCGAGCAGGCCGATCGGCCCCGAGCCCGTCAACCCGCGAAGCCCCTCACAGCATCACTCGCCGCAGATCCGACAGGACATTGTTGAGGTGCGTGATGAACCGCGCGCCCTGGGCGCCATCGATGGCTCGGTGATCGTACGAGAGCGACAGCGGCAGAATCAGCCGGGGCACGAACTGACCGTCCTTCCAGACAGGCTTCATCGAGGAACGGGACACCCCGAGGATCGCCACTTCTGGCGCGTTGATGATCGGCGTGAAATGCGTGCCGCCGATGCCGCCCAGGCTGGAAATCGAGAAGGTGCCGCCCTGCATGTCGGAAGGGCCCAGCTTGCCGTCGCGGGCACGGGCGCTGATCTCGCCGAGTTCCTTCGCGAGCTGGAACACGCCCTTCTGGTCGACATCGCGCACCACCGGCACCACGAGCCCGCCGGGGGTGTCGACCGCGACACCGAGGTTGTAATAGCGCTTGAGGATGAGGGCGTCTCCGCTCGGGGCCATGGAACTGTTGAATTCCGGATGGGCCTTCAGGGCGCTGACGCACGCCTTCATGATGAAGACGAGCGGGGTCAGCTTCACGCCCTGCTTCGCGGCATCGTCGGAGAGCGACTTCCGGAAGGCTTCCAGCTCCGTGATGTCGGCTTCGTCCTGCTGCGTGATGTGCGGAATGCTCACCCAGTTGCGGTGCAGCGCCGGGCCGGAGATCTTCTTGATCCGCGACATGGGCTGCGTCTCGACCGGGCCGAATTTCGCGAAATCCACGACCGGCCACGCAGGCAGGCCGAGCGCCAGGCCGGCACCGCCGCCGGACGCGGCTGCGGCTGGCGCTGCGCCCGAGAGGGACTGCTTCACGAAGGTCTGGATGTCTTCCTTGAGGATCCGGCCCTTGGGTCCGGTCGCTCCGACCTTGCCAAGATCCACGCCGAGTTCACGGGCGAAGCGCCGCACGGATGGGCTGGCGTGCGCACGGGCAAAGGAAGCTTCGTCGACAGGACCAGCCGCGGCCACCGGGGGCGCAGCCGGTGCGGCCGTGGGGGACGGCGCAGTGGCCAGAACCGGCGGTGCTACCGGTGCGGGGGCCGCTGCGGGAGCGGGAGCCGGCGCGACGGGAGCCGGGGCGGGAGCCGCAGCCGCCACGCTGGTCGCTCCGCCAGCATCCACTTCGAGGGTCAGGACCAGGGTGCCCTGGGCCACCTTGTCGCCCACCTTGACCTTGATCTCCTTCACCACGCCCGCCTCCGGGACGGGGACCTCCATCGTGGCCTTGTCGGACTCCAGCGTGATGACCGAGGTCTCCGCTTCGACGCGATCGCCGGCCTTCACGAGAATCTCGATGACAGGCACGTCCTTGTAGTCGCCGATATCGGGGACGAGAACTTCCTTGATGGCTCCCATAGCTCTACCAGTAATGCCTCTCGGCGCTCACGACGGAGACGCCTGGGGCAGGGTTGTGATTCATGAGGAGGAGTCGGGCCCGGCGGCGATCACAGCCGCCAGGGGCTCGTCTTCTCCGTGTCGATGCCGTACTTGCGCAGCGCCTGCGTGACGGTGGCGGCAGGGATGGTCCCCTCGTCGGCCAGCGCCTTCAGTGCCGTGACCGCGACGTAGTAGCGATTCACTTCGAAGAAGCTGCGCAGCTGCTCGCGGGTGTCCGACCGGCCGAAGCCGTCCGTTCCCAGGACGACAAAGCGGCGATCCAGGTAAGGACGGATCTGGTCGGCCACAATGCGCATGTAGTCGGTCGACGCGATCACAGGCCCGGTGTGCTTCTCCAGACATTGCGTCACGTACGGAACGCGCGGCTTCTCCTCCGGATGGAGGATGTTCCAGCGCTCGACCTCCATGCCGTCCCGGCGCAGCTCGGTGAAGCTCGGGCAGCTCCAGATGTCGGACGCCACCCCGAAGTCCTGCTGCAGCAGTTCGGCCGCAGCCATGACTTCGCGCAGGATCGTGCCGCTGCCCATCAGCTGCACGCGCGGCGTCTTCTTGTTGCCCTGACCCTGGGTGAGCAGGTACATCCCCTTGAGAATCCCGGACTCCGCCCCTTCCGGCATGGCCGGGTGGGTGTAGTTCTCGTTCATCACGGTGAGGTAGTAGAAGACGTCCTCCTGCTCCTGGCACATCCGGCGCAGGCCGTCGTGAATGATGACGGCCACTTCGTAGGCGAAGGTCGGGTCGTAGGACACGCAGTTCGGGATCGTCGAGGACAGCAGGTGGCTGTGGCCGTCCTCGTGCTGCAGGCCTTCGCCGTTCAGCGTGGTGCGCCCCGCGGTGCCCCCCAGCAGGAAGCCCCGGGCGCGCTGGTCGCCTGCCGCCCAGGCAAGGTCGCCGATCCGCTGGAACCCGAACATCGAGTAGTAGATGAAGAACGGAATCATCTGCACGCCGTGCGTCGAGTACGACGTGGCGGCCGCGATCCACGAGGACATGGCACCCGGCTCGTTGATCCCTTCCTGCAGGATCTGGCCGTGCTTGTCCTCCTTGTAGAACATGAGCTGGTCGGCGTCCTGCGGGGTGTAGAGCTGCCCCACCGAGGACCAGATGCCCAGCTGCCGGAACATGCCCTCCATGCCGAAGGTGCGCGACTCGTCGGGCACGATGGGCACAACGCGCTTGCCGATGTTCTTGTCGCGGACCAGCACCCCCAGAATGCGCACGAACGCCATCGTCGTGGAGATCTCGCGGTCCTCGGAGCTGCGCAGCAGCGCTTCGAATGCGGACAGCGGCGGGACCTCGAGCGAGTCGCCCTTCACGCGACGAGTGGGCAGGTAGCCGCCCAGTTCCTCGCGGCGCTTGCGCATGTACTCGAGTTCGGGAGACCCCTCGGGGAAGGTGAGGAAGGGAATCTCCTCCACCTTGTCGTCGGGCACCGGCAGGTCGAACCGGTCGCGGAACGTCTTGAGCGACGTGGTACCCATCTTCTTCTGCTGGTGGGTGATGTTCTGCGCCTCGCCCGCCTCGCCCATGCCATAGCCCTTGATGGTCTTGGCGAGGATGACGGTCGGCTGCCCCTTGTGCTGGGATGCCGACGCATAGGCCGCATAGATCTTGTGCGGATCGTGACCGCCCCGGTTGAGCCGCCAGATGTCGTCGTCCGTCATGTTCGACACCATCTCGAGCAGTTCCGGGTACTTGCCGAAGAAGTGCTTGCGCACGTAGGCGCCGTCCTTCGACTTGAAGGTCTGGTACTCGCCGTCCACGCACTCTTCCATGCGTTTCAGCAGCAGGCCCTTGGAATCGCGGGCGATGAGGGGATCCCAGTAGGAGCCCCAGATCACCTTGATGACGTTCCAGCCCGCCCCGCGGAAGTCGGCTTCCAGTTCCTGGATGATCTTGCCGTTGCCCCGCACCGGCCCGTCCAGGCGCTGGAGGTTGCAGTTGATGACGAAGATCAGGTTGTCGAGCTTTTCGCGAGCCGCGACGCCGATGGCGCCCATGGATTCCGGCTCGTCGGTCTCGCCGTCGCCCAGGAAGCACCAGACCTTGCGTCCCTCGGTGTTGGCGATGCCGCGGTCCTGCAGGTATTTCATGAACCGCGCCTGATAGATGGCCATCAGCGGGCCCAGGCCCATGGACACGGTCGGGAACTGCCAGAAATCCGGCATGAGCCAGGGGTGCGGGTAGGACGACAGGCCCTTCCCGTCCACTTCCTGGCGGAAGTTGTCCATCTGCTCCTCGGTCAGCCGGCCGAGCATGAAGGCCCGGGCATACACGCCAGGCGCCGAGTGGCCCTGCACGAAGATCAGGTCGCCGCCGTGCTTCTCGGACGGCGCGTGCCAGAAGTGGTTGTAGCCGACGTCGTAGAGGGTGGCCGCCGAGGCGAAGCTGGCGATGTGGCCGCCCACGTTGGTGTCCTTGTTGGCCCGCAGCACCATGGCGGCGGCGTTCCAGCGGACATACGAGCGGATGTGGTGTTCCAGCTCGTGGTCACCCGGGGACTTCTGTTCCTGCCCCGGGGGGATGGTATTCAGGTACGCCGTATTGGCGCTGTAAGGCAGGTAGGCCCCGGCCCGGCGGGCGCGCTCGACCAGCCGTTCGAGCAGGTAGTGCGCGCGTTCGATGCCCTCGTGCCGGAGCACGCCGTCGAGGGCGTCCAGCCATTCATCGGTTTCCTGGGGATCGTAGTCAGGCAAAGCTGCCATGGATCAACACCTTTTGGATGGTTGAAGTCGTTGAGGCGCCCGGCTTTTGGCCTGTACGCGGTCGGTCCGCGATTATATGCCGCGCGCGTGCCGGGCCCCACCTCGGTGCCCCCCCGGGCTCCTTACGGCTTTTTCGGCGGAACCCGGCCCAGGAGGTAGAACTCGTCGTTCGGGCGCATCTCGATCAGGTGCGCCATCCGGTTGGAAAGCGCAAAGAAAGCCGTGATGGCCCCGATATCCCACACATCTTCGTCCGAAAACCCGTGTTCCTTGAGGGTTTCGTGGTCCGCGGACGTCAGGGCCTCGGGCTGGCGGGCGAGCTTCACCGCGAACTCGAGCATGGCCTTCTGGCGAGGGGTGATGTCGGCCTTGCGGAAGTCGATGGCCACCTGGTCCGCGATCTGGGGGTTCTTCGCGTAGATCCGCAGGATGGCGCCGTGGGCCACCACGCAGTACTGGCAGTGGTTCACGCCGCTGGTGGCCACCACGATCATCTCCCGCTCCGCCTTGGTGAGAGCCGAGTCGCGGAGCATCAGAGCGTCGTGATAGGCGAAGAACGCCCGGAACTCGTCCGGGCGGTGGGCCAGCGTGATGAAGACGTTCGGAATGAACCCCGCCTTCTCCTGAACCTTCAGGATCATTTCGCGGATGTCCTGGGGAAGTTCATCGAGGGTCGGAACCGGGTACTTGCTGGCGGGAGCTTGGGACATGGTGGCGGTCGCGGAGGGAACGGGAGCGCGATTATCGGTCATCGGCACGAGGTGCCATCGGCGACGTTTGCAAGTCGTCGCAACAGCGACCCTGGCGTCGATCTGTCGGCCTGTGACGACGCATTCGCGTGGTCGCGCATGCAATGCGCATGGACAGATGCGCATTGTCGAGTCACGTGAGGGGGTCGCGCAGTTTTTTCGGAACCGGTGGGGGTGAGGACCGTCTCACTGCCTCCCGATGCGCATGCGTCGGGCTCTTCGCAGTCCCTCCCTCTGTTCACCGTTCTCCAGGAGTACCTCATGAAATTTGCGCGATTGCTCGCAGCCGCAGTGCTTTCCCTTTCCTCCTTCGTCGTGCTCGCCAACCCGAAGGGCGACATCGTCGACACCGCGATCCAGGCCGGATCCTTCAAGACGCTCGTCACCGCCGTGCAGGCCGCAGGGCTGGTCGACACGCTGAAGGGCAAGGGCCCGTTCACTGTGTTCGCCCCGACTGACGAAGCGTTCGCGAAACTGCCGGCAGGCACCGTCGAAGCGCTCTTGAAGGACAAGGCCAAGCTCACCAAGATCCTCACCTACCACGTCGTCCCCGGACAGGTCATGTCGAAGGACGTGAAGTCTGGCAAGGTGAAATCGGTCGAAGGCTCGTCCATTACCGTGAAGGCCGGTGCCGACGGCGTGACCGTCGACAACGCCAAGGTCGTCGCGGTCGATGTGCTGACCACGAACGGCGTGATCCACGTGATCGACACGGTCATCATTCCGCAGTAATCGCAGCACCGCGCATCGCCGCTGTGCGCGGCGATGCGCCTTCGATCTTCTGTCGTTCCCCGCGGTGTACAGTCGCGCCTTCCAAATCACCCGAGGAATGGCGATGCTCACCGTTTGGGGTCGTGCGAACTCCATCAACGTGATGAAGGTCCTGTGGACCTGCGAGGAACTCGGTCTCGAGTTCCGGCGCGTCGACGCCGGCCTGCAGCATGGCGTGGTCGACACGCCCGAGTACCGCGCACGCAATCCGAACGGCAGAGTGCCCACCATCGACGACGACGGCTTCGTGCTGTGGGAGTCGAACACCATCGTCCGTTATCTCGCCGCGAAGCACGCCGCCGGAAGCCTCATGCCGATGGGGTTGCGTGAACGCGCGGACGCCGAACGGTGGATGGACTGGGGCTCGATGCATCTCGGGCTCGCGATGACACCGCTCTTCTGGCAACTCGTCCGCACGCCGGCGGATCGCCGCAATCCCGAACTGATCGCCAGTTCGACCGCCGACTCGGAGGCTCAGATACGCGTGCTCGATGCGCATCTGGCCGCCCGGCCTTTCCTGTGCGCTGATCAGCTCACGGTCGGAGACATTCCCGCAGCGAGTTTCGTCCACCGGTGGTTCGCCCTGCCCATCGCCCGCCCCAGTCTGCCTCACATCGAACGCTACTACGCCGATCTCATGAAACGGCCGGCCTACGCCTCGCAGGTCGCCCTGCCACTCACCTGAACGAGAGTCCGTCTGACCGGCGCGCTCGCGTGGGTCCCGCAGACTTTCCCTGAGTCCGCTCCCGTAGCTTCAGGTTTTCCCTTGAGCCCGCTTCGCCCGATCCGAAGGAACGGGCGCTCGCGCCCCCGAGTCTGAAATCGCGTTGCAGGAACAACTCGGCACATAGTCGGGCCAGGACAGAAGCATCCTGACGATCGCCCGCCTCCCGGCTGGAACGCCACTTCCTGCAGCTCGTGCCTCCGGTTGTCGGAGCGCGCGAATTGTCGAAATTCACTCGGAGGTTGCAATGTCTTCCATCAAAGCTGGTTTGGTGCGCAAAACCGGGATCGCGATGATCGCCGCCGCAGGCGCTCTGGCCTGCAGTTTCACCGCGAGCGCGAACGAACGTGAGGTTTCCCGCGCGGGCGTCGAGTTCTCCGCCCCCAAATTCGAAAGCTTCGCCGCATTCGCCAATGCCGTGACCAACGGAGAGCCCCGAGGCATCGAGAAGCCCCCGATCTCTCGCGCCGGTGTTGAGTACGTGGCGCCCAAGGCGATGCTCGGCGATGTCAAGGAAGCGCTCACGACGGGCAACGGCACGGAGTGGTTGAAGGTCACCCGCGCCGGTATCGAGTACGTGCCCCCCTCAGTCGGCGGCGCGGCCACGAAGATCGGCGTGGTGGTTCCGAACGGCGCGCGCGGCGCGGTATCGCTCGACAAGATTCCCTATGCGAATCGAGCCGGCGTTGTGAAGCACCAGCCCCGGTACCGGAACCTCGCCGAGTTCCGGAATGCGGTTCTTTCCGCGACCAACTGACCGGATCCGGGGCCCCGGCTCAAGGGGCTCCGGGTCTGATCACCATCGCAGTTATAACAATTACTGTTCAAGGAGGTTCGAAATGCATTCGAAGAAACTGATCGTCGCTCTGGGCCTTGCGGCCGGCACCCTGTTCGCCCAATCGGCTCTCGCGCAGTCCGCCATCGGCGGTCCCCGCGGTACTGGTGTCAAGGTCTTTCCCGCCGCAGAATCGTGCCTCACCCTTTCCGCTGCCGGAGAACGGGTCGCGTTGGCCGACGGCGCGAAGATGAGCCTGTACGGAAAAGCGGATCGTCAGTGCGCAGTGTCAGGGAAGCCTGCCCGCATCGGTGGACCGCGAGTCTGATGTCCCGCGGCACTCGCGAAAGCTGATCTCGCGCAAGGGGCCGCAAGGCCCCTTCGTGTTTTCGCCCGACGCGGTCGCACACCAACTCACCGGGAAGCATCGTCCTGCCGAAATGCTTCCCGTCCGAAACCGCATCCTTTCCATACCCATCCGAGCCGCATCCATGCCCTCCCGATTGGCTGTTGTCCTGTTCACTCTTGCCGTCCTGCTCACCAGCCGGGCGGCGCATGCCGATACACGATCCGCCTACGAGTTCCTGGAGATCCGGGCACCCGCGCGTCTCGTATGGGACACCCTGGACGACTTCGAGGAATTCCATGCCTGGAATCCCACCGTTGCCGCGACCCGGATCGTCCGCGGCAACGGGCGCGAGATCGGCTCGATCCGGATGCTGGAGTACCGCAACGGCGCGCGCATGAGCCAGGAACTCACCCACGTGGATCCGGAACTGATGCGCAAGGAGTGGCAACTGGTGGGGTGGACCGAATTCCCGCTGGAGAGCTACCGCGCATCGATCTCGGTGATCGAAACGGCGCCGGACCGAACGATGGTGGTCTGGCAGTCCCGCTTCTCCACGCGGTCGATCGTCGTCCCCGAGAAGGAAGTCGAGGTGGAGAGACTCTTTTCGTCGCTCTACCACATGGGGCTCGAACGCCTGCGGACTCTTTGCGAGTCCGCAGCCGGAACCGTCCAGCAGAAGTAGTCTTCCGCTGTCATGGCGGGGAGAAGGGCCAGTCGAAAGTCCTTTTCCAGGCGCCGCATCGCATCGTCTTGAATGATCGCCGACGGGGCACTGGTCAGGCCAGTGCGACCAGCGATGACAGGTACACGATGAAGGCGACGAGGTAGGCCCCGGCCGTCAAAACCGCTGCGCGCCGATACGTGATCGGAAGGCCTTTACGGGCCGACAGAAACCAGAGCAGAAGACTGCCGACGGCAGCGAACAGGCCGAATATGGCCCAAGCAACGCCGATGATGACCCAGCCCTCAACGTGGGGTGAGTGCTGTTCGACCGCTCCCGCGAACTGGTCCCGCATCCACAGGTTTCCGCCGATCGCGATGACCCAGGCGACAAGCGCGAGCAGTGCCGGGAAATGGGGGTTCGGGGTATCGGCGGAATTGGTCAGCTGCGATCTCGGTCCCTCACGTGCCGTCATGCTTGCCGCTCCCCCACGGGCGTTCTCCCGACGTGAATCACCATCGTTCCTGCAAGGTAGTCATGCAGGGCTCGCCGCTTCTTGTTGAGGAGTAGCACGATCAACTCGCTAGCCACCCAGACGTATGAAAGCAGAGTGAACTCGTCGGCCCACGCCGGCAGGTGCGATTCGTAAAGCTCAACCTTTTGGCGATCGGTGAGACCGTCATAGTCCGAAGCGGAGAAGGACAGGAACGTATGCACCTGAATCACGGTGGAAATCAGAGAGAGGACGAGATCGACGCCGTGCCGTCGCAGGGCCCGCCGATATCCCGCGTCCGTACCGTCCAGGGATACGACCTTGATCCGTAGTGCCATCTTGCCCAAAGTCTGCCCCCACCGGCCAATGAAGTAGACGTTGTAGAAGATGAGAGCAAAGGTGAGTGGAATCTCCAGCAGGAGCGCCATCGCTTGCGAATGTAAGGACGCCCAGGTACCGACGGCGATTGCCGGTAAGTAGACGACCATGTCTATCAGCATGGCGCCGAGTCGCGAAAGGAATCCGGCGTATCGGTAGAGAGGACGGTCATTCAGCATTGGCGTGCGCGTTTCCGTGCGTCGTTGTGCGGAACCGAGACCGGGGCGGCGCCTCGGCCGTTCCGGCGACCGTCCAATCGTGTGACGCGAACGTCGCAAGAGCGCGCCGTCCGGCATCGCGACGCTGATGCCCTTCGGGTCGACGACCAGTTGCCCGAAGTGTAATCCCCCGATCCAGGCAGGCGTCAGCACCACTTCCAGGGACGTCCTGCCGGAAAACGGTCCCCTGCGCGCCCGCCATAAGGGCTCCGATTCCGGCGCTCCCGGCCCGGACGTCGCGCCTCCTTCGGCGCACCACAGCCGTGCAGTCCACCCGCCCGCCCGCCGCGGCTCGGTGCGCCCGCCCGTGGCTACGGGACTCGTCCCCTCCGCGAATTCCTTGATGCGACGCAGCTTTACTCCACTTCCGCCTCGCGGGCATCATCTCTGCGTCGTCGTGCCAGGAATCGTCGGGCCCCTCTATCGGCTGAGCGGCTCGCGAGTGGCTTGGGCCGCGCGGCGCGTGCCTTCACCCACCACCACACAGAGGGAACACCATGCCCACGAAGGACTACGAAAAGAGCGAGGCGTACAGCGACGACGTCAAGCAGCTCCACAGCATGGGCTACGCCCAGGAGCTGTCCCGGCGCATGGGGGCGTTCCAGAACTTCGCGATCTCGTTTTCGATCATCTGCGTCCTGGCCGGCGGCATCACGGCCTTTCCGCTCTCGCTCAGCGCGGCAGGCGGGGCGAGTGTGGGCTTCGGCTGGCCGCTGGCCTGTCTTTTCGCGCTGCTGGTCGCCGCGGCAATGGGGCAGATCGCATCGTCCTATCCCACTGCCGGGGGCATCTACCACTGGTCCTCCCTGCTGGGCGGGCGTGGCTACGGCTGGGTGGCGGCCTGGTTCAACCTGCTGGGCCTGCTGTTCGTGGTCTCGTCGGTGAACTTCGGGGTGTTCCTGCTGTTCCGTGACCTGTTGCTCGGCGAAGTGATGGGGCTGGACACCAAGGCCATGGGCTGGGTGACACAGGGCGCCTTCGATTCCGGCTGGTGGATCCAGACGCTTTTCATCGCTGGGCTCACGGCAACCCAGGCGACGCTCAATCACGTGGGCATCCGCGCCACCACCATCCTCACCGACTTCAGCGGCTATCTGATCTTCGTCGTGGCGGTGCTGCTCACGCTCGGTCTGCTCGCCTACGCACCCTCGCTCGACTTCGGCCGGCTGTTCACCTTCTCCAACTTTTCCGGCGAGGCCGGTGGAAGCGTCTGGCCCACGGCCATGCAAAGCACCATGGCGGTGTTCATGCTCGGCCTGCTGCAGGGCGTGTACACGGTCACGGGTTTCGACGCCTCGGCCCACACCGCGGAGGAAACCCGCAACGCAGCGCGGGAGGCTCCGCGCGGCATGATCCACGCCGTGTTCTGGTCGTTCCTGTTCGGCTACGTGATGCTGTGTGCCTTCATCCTCGCCATGCCCAGCGTCGAGGAAGGTGCCAAGCAGGGCTGGAACGCCTTCCCCTGGCTGATGAACGAGTCACCCATGCCCAAGGTGTTCAAGGACATCCTGATCATCGGCATCGTCGTGGCCAACTACATCTGCGCGCTGGCGGGCCTCACCTCCACTTCCCGCATGATGTACGCGTTCGCGCGCGACGGCGGCCTGCCGTTCTCCAAGGCACTCGCCCACGTCAGCCGCAAGTACCGGACGCCCGCCAACGCCATCTGGTGGGCAGGCATCCTGTCCGTGATCGCCACCCTCTATGGCGACGCCTTCGTGGTGCTGTCCACCGGCTGCGCGGTGTTCCTGTACATCTCCTACATCATGCCGATTGCCGCCGGACTGCGTGCGGAGATGAACGGCACCTGGGCGCACAAGGGCCCGTTCAACCTCGGCGCCGCATCGAAAGTGGTGGCCGTGCTGGCGGTGATCGGTGCGGCGATCCTCGTGGTGGTGGGCATCCAGCCCCCCAACGAGAAGGTCGGCTACCTGAGCGCCGGGATGCTGGTGGCCATGGGCATCATCTGGGCCGCCTTCGAATCGCGCCGCTTCAAGGGTCCGCCCATGGGTGAACTGGCGACCCAGCGACGGAAGGAAATCGAGGACGCCGAGAAGGCCGTCGGCGGCTAGTACATCATCACGGGCGATGCGCTCGCCCCATCATTTTTCCGTACGATGCGACCATGAAATTCGACGTGGCCATCATCGGCGGCGGTGTGGTGGGGCTGGCCATCCTGCGGCGCCTCGCACTCGGGGGCGTGTCCGCCGTGCTGCTGGAAAAGGGCGCGGACATCCTGTCGGGGGCGAGCAAGGGCAACAGCGCGCTGCTGCACACCGGGTTCGACGCCCCGCCCGGCAGTCTCGAGCTGGCCTGCATGCGCGCCGGCTATGCCGAGTATCTCGAGATCCGTGAGCGCCTGAACCTGCCGTTGGTGGTGACCGGCGGTCTGGTGGTGGCGTGGAACGATGCCGAAGCCGCGCAGCTGCCGGCCATCCTCGCCCAGGCTCACCGCAACGGGGTGACCGACGCCGTAAAGCTCGATCCCGCCACCCTCTACTCGCGTGAGCCGCATCTCGCGCCGGGCGCGCTCGGGGCGGTACTAGTACCCGGCGAACACGTCATCGACGCGTGGTCCGCTCCGCTCGCCTATGCGCTGCAGGCGCTGGCCCATGGCGCTTCCATCCGGCGCGGCTGCGAGGTCCTGGGTGGCGAGCGCAGGGGTGATGTGTGGATGCTGGCCACCAGCCAGGGAGAACTGCGAGTCCCCGTCGTGATCAACGGCGCCGGGCTGTACGGCGACCGCGTGGAGGGCATCGCGCGCACGCCTCCGTTTTCGATCCGGCCGCGCAAGGGCCAGTTCGTGGTGTTCGACAAGACAGCCTGGCCGCTGGTGAACGCCATCGTGCTGCCCGTCCCGACCGAACGCACGAAGGGTGTTCTGGTGTGCCGCACCGCCTACGGCAACGTGCTGGCCGGGCCCACCGCCGAGGAGGTGGACGAGCGCGAGGCCCCCACCGTGGACCAGGCCGCTCTGGAGGCGCTGGTGCAGAAGGCCCGCGCCCTCGTGCCGGCTCTGGCGGGCCACGGCGTGAACGCGGTGTACGCCGGCCTGCGTCCTGCCACCGAATCCAAGGAGTACCGCATCGAGGCACTCGCCGACCGCGGCTGGATCACGGTCGCCGGCATCCGTTCCACCGGCCTCACCGGCTCGCTCGGCATCGCCTCGCACGTCGCCGCGCTGTACGCACGCGACTTCGGGTCGTTGCGCGAAACGTCCGCACCCATATGGACTCCGGTACCCAACCTGTGCGAGACGCGCGAGCGCCCCTGGCAGGCTGCCGACCCGGGCGAGATCGTGTGTCACTGCGAAATGGTCACGCGTCACGAAATCGACGCCGCCCTGTCGGGACCGCTGCCCGCGGGAGATCTCGGCGGCCTGAAACGGCGCACGCGCTGCATGATGGGCCGCTGCCAGGGCTTCTATTGCAGCTGGCGCGTGACGCAACTCGCGTCGGGACGGCTCGCGGACCTCCCCGCGGAGCCGCTGCCGGCATGAGCGCGCCGGGCTCCATGCAATCGTTCGCGCTGCAGCGCGCCGTGCGCGAGGCGGCAAGGTGAGCACACACGAGGTGATCATCGTGGGCGGCGGCCCGGCCGGGCTCGCGGCGGCCACGGAACTGCGGCGTCTGGGCATCCGTGACGTCGTGGTGCTCGAGCGCGAACAGCAAGCCGGCGGGGTGCCGCGCCACTGCGGACACCCGGGCTTCGGCTGGCGGGAATTCCGCCGCATCCTCTCCGGGCCTGCCTACGCGGAGCGGCTGGTGGCGAGCGCTGCCGGCGTGCCGGTGCGAACCGGCACCACCGTCACGGCGATCGAACCCGGTGGCGTCGTGCAGACCGTCACCCCAAAGGGCCGCGAGACCCTGCGCGCAGCACGCGTGCTGCTGGCGACGGGCACGCGCGAGACACCACGGTCCGCGCAGCTCGTGTCGGGCACCCGCCCCTCGGGCGTGTTCAACACGGGCTCGCTGCAGCAGCTGGTCTATCTCGCCAAAGTGAAGCCGTGCACGCGCGCGGTGGTGGTCGGCAGCGAACTGGTGGCGTTCTCCAGCCTTCTCACGCTGCGCCATGCCGGCATCCGCGCCGTGGCATTGCTGGAGGAATCGGACACGGTGCTGGCCCCCGGACCGGCACGACTGGCGGCGAGCGTGTTGTTCGGCACGCAGGTCATCACCAGCGCACGCGTGCTTGCCGTGCAAGGCTCGCCGCGTGTGACCGGCGTGGAGATCGAGCATCCCGGCGGGCGCGAGATCATCGCCTGCGACGGTGTGGTGTTCAGCGGACGCTTCGTCCCGGAGGCCGCGATCCTGCGTACCAGCCATCTGCAGGTGGATCCCCGCTCGGGCGGTCCCGTGGTGGACCAGTACGCCCGCACCACCGATTCCCTCTTCTTCGCTGCCGGCAATCTGCTGCGTCCGGTGGAAGCCTCCTGGACCGCGTGGACCGAGGGTCGCGCCGCAGCGCGCGCGATCGCCGCGAGCCTGCGAGGCAATCTGCCCGAAGCGCAGCACCACACCCACCTAGAGGCGCGCGGGGCCATCCGCTGGATCTCCCCTCAGCGCCTCGCTCACCCGGCCCCGTTGCCGGTGGCGCTGCCGCTGAACCTTCGCGTGACTCACCCGCTGCGCGGCCGGCTCCGGGTGATGGCGGGCACCACCGAGCTGTGGAGCGAGCGGCGCAGGCTATTGCCGGAGCGGCGCGTGCTGCTGCCGCTATCCGCGGAACAGGCGACCTCGGTGGCGGAGGCGGTGATCGATGTAGCAGACCCCGTCGCGCTCTGATGCCCTCACGCAGCAGAATCCCGGCCACCGACAACGCACGCATGGACCCATCCGACATGGCGGACCCGCAGGACCACCGGCGCTTCGTCGTGGCGATCGACCAGGGCACGACGGCCACCAAGGCCCATCAGCTGTTCCGCGATGGCGACTTCCGGCCCGTGACCTCCGTGGAGCATCGTCAGTTCTATCCCCAGCCGGGGTGGGTGGAGCACGACCCCGCGGAACTGCTTGCGAACGTGCGCCAGTGCGTGGCCCTGGCGCAAGGGGCCGACGCGGTGGCCCTGGACAACCAGGGCGAGACCGTGGTGGCCTGGAATGCCGACTCGGGCGAGCCGATCTGCAACGCCATCGTCTGGCAGGACAACCGCACACGCGCTCACCTCGAGCACCTCCAGGCAGAAGGCGCCGGCGCACTGACGCTGGAGCGTGCCGGGCTGCCGCTGGACCCCTACTTCTCGGCATCGAAGCTCGGGTGGATCCTCGACCACGTGCCGGAGGCCAGAACGCTGGCGAAGACCGGTCGGCTGCGACTTGCCACGAGCGACGCCTTCTTCCTCGACCGGCTCTGCGGCAGTTACGCCACGGACGTCACCACGGCGTCGCGCACCAGCCTCATGAACATCGCCACCGGCCAATGGGATCCGGAGCTGTGCCGGCTGTTCGGCGTGCCGATCGACCTGCTGCCGCCCATCGTGCCGACGGTGCATGCCCACGGCACCATCCGAGGCACGGACCTGCCGATGGTGGCGAGCGTGGTGGACCAGCAGGCCGCGCTCATGGGCCACGGCTGCCAGGCTCCGGGTGATCTGAAGATCACCTTCGGCACGGGCGCCTTCGCGCTCGCCATCTCCGGCGACTCCCCCGTGCGCGATGCGGCGGCGGGCATCCTGCCCACGGTGGCGTGGCGCATCGGCGGGCGCACCACCTATGCCATCGACGGCGGCGTCTACAACGCCGGCTCGGCACTCGACTGGGCGATGCGTCTCGGGCTGTTCTCCGACTTCCGTGAACTGCAGAACATCGGCGGCCCCGCCGCGCTCGAGCGCGGCCTCGTGTTCGTGCCCGCACTCTCCGGCCTCGCCTGCCCCTTCTGGGACCGCAGCGCGGCGGGGATGTGGCTCGGGATGGGTCTCGAAACGAAAGCCACCGACCTGCTGCAGGCGCTGCTGGAAGGTGTGGCACTGCGCACCGCCCAGGCGGTCGCGGCTCTCGACCGGCACCTGCCTCTGCGCGCGCAGGTGTCGGTCGACGGCGGTCTCACCCGGAACCCCTACTTCTGCGAGTTCCTCGCCCGCGCCCTGGACCGCACGGTGGTTGTGCCCTCCACCCCCGACCTGACCGGACTGGGGTGCGCGCGATTCGCCTTCCTGGGTGCGGGCCACGGGTCGCTGCAGACGCTGCCGCCGATGGCGCCTCCTGATCGCGTGGTGCAACCCGGGGCACCGCTTTCCGCCGAGTCGCATGCGCGCTTCGCAGATGCCGTATCCCGGACCCGCGGCTGGCATGCGGCCTGAATCCCCGCCGTGTCCTCCATGACCAGCGACCGCGAGGTCCTCCTTCTCGGACTCGACTTCGGCTCCACGACCAGCAGCCTGCTGCTGGCCAGCGCCCGTCTCGAGTCCGCCGGTCAGGGCAGCCGCTCGTCCCTCGGAACGACTGCGGTGCGCTTCCAGCCGGAACCCGTATTCACGCCGTACAAAGGCGACATCATCGACGAGGCCGGCCTCGGTGCCCGACTCGACGCGTGGCTCGCACTTGCGGGCGTGGCGACTGAAGATCTGTTCGCCACCGGCTGCCTCATCACCGGTCTGGCGGCGAAGCGCAGCAACGCGGCCGCCATCGCTGCAATGGTGGAACGGCGCTTCGGCGAAGGCGTGATCGCGCGGGCCGACGACCCCTGCCTCGAGTCGTGGCTCGCCTTCCTGGGCAATTGCGAGTGGCTGTCACGCGCGCTGCCGGAGCGCGTCGTGCTCAACCTCGACATCGGCGGGGGCACGACGAATCCGGCACTGGGTCGTGACGGCGGCGTGCTGGCGGCGGGATCGTGCTACGTGGGCGCGCGGCACTTTCGATTCGTGCCCGGCAGCTACCGGCTGGAAGGCCTCTCACCCTGGGGAGAGCGTCTATCGGCGGCGCTCGGCATCGATGCGCGAGCAGGCGAGGAGATGCCCGAAGTCGCGCGCGATCGCGTGCTCGATGTGTTCATCACCGCGCTGGAAGCCCTCGCCACCGGATCTCAGGCGTTCTTTGCCAACCCGCCCGGCAGCCTTCTGGCTCAGGTCTCATTCGCGCCAGGCGCGCTGCCGCCGGACACCGTGCTCACCTTCTCCGGTGGCGTGGGCGAACTCGTCTATCGGCTCGCGGCCGGCGAACCGGTCCCGGGCACCACCCACTGGGGCGACCTCGGCATCGATCTCGCCCGGCGGATCGTGGCGTCGCCATGCCTGTCGCGCGACCTGCGCACCCACGTGCCGGAGCGCCGCGGGAGGGCCACCGTGCATGGTGTGGCCCTGCATGCCACCGAGGTGTCCGGCGCCAGCGTGCACCTGCCCGACCCGGCATGGCTGCCCCTGCGTGACCTGCCCGTGGTGGCACGCCTCAGCCCAGCCAGCACTGCCGACGAGATCGCGGCCGCCATAGCCCTCGCCGCCCATCGACCGGAGGGCATCTGCCTGCAACTCGTGGGCGACGCAGGGCTGGATCGCGAGTCGCTGCGCGCCTTTGCCACCCGCCTGGCCTCCGGCCTGTCGAGCCTGCACGGTACCCAGCCCGTGGTCCTGCTGTGTTCCGGCAATCACGGCAAGACGCTGGGCAGCTATGCGAGCGACTGGGGCCGGCGCGGTCCGCGGCTGATCGTCATCGACGAACTGCCCGAACGCAGGGCACACTTCTGCAACCTCGGTCGGCCCCGCCGCGGCGTGGTGCCGGTGTCCTTCTACGGGATCGGCTGAAAGCCTCCCTCGCCGGAGCCTGACGATGCACGCCTCCACGCCCCTTTCAGACATCCGTGTGCCGCCACCGCGGCCCGACGAGACGTACACCACGACGACGCTGGATCGCCGCTTCTCCTTCACCGGACTGAAGGCACTGCTTGGCGCGGCCGATCTGTCCAAGGCTGGCGATCGCGTGGCCGGGCTCGCCGCGCCCGACGAGGTCACCCGCGAGGCCGCGCGCGCGATCCTCTCGGACCTCACGCTGCGCCACCTGTACGAACGTCCGCTCACGGACAACCAGGGTCGCGTGGACAGCGTCATGCGCGTGAACTACGACATCGACCACGCGCAGTTCGAAGCGGTGGCCGACCTCACGCTGGGCGCGCTGAAGGACCGCCTGATCGCCGCGACACCGGACGACGTCAGCGCCATCGGCCGCGGCCTCACCGGCGTGATGGCTGCCGCGCTGGCGAAGCTGATGGACGTGCACGAGCTAATCCTCGTGGCGCGCAAGCTCAAGCCTTCGGCGAAGGCCCGCACGCTGACCGGCGTGCGCGGAACTCTGTCCTCGCGCCTGCAGCCCAACCATCCGGCAGACAACCCCGACGGCATCGCGGCGCTCATCTACACGGGCCTGTCCATGGGAACCGGCGACATGCTGATCGGCATCAACCCCGCCATCGACACTGTCGACAACGTGGACGCCCTGCTCCGGCTCACCGATCGAATCCGAAGCGAGCTCGATGTGCCGACGCAGATCTGCGTGCTATCGCACGTGAAGACCCAGCTCGCCTGCCTAGAACGCGGCGCACCGGTGGAGATCCTGTTCCAGAGCCTCGCCGGCACGGAACGCGTGCTCACCGGCGAGTTCGACTGCACGGTGGAACTGCTCGACCGCGCGTATGCGGAGATGGAACAGCGCGGCGCGCTGGCCGGTGTGGCGGACAACTGGATGTACTTCGAAACCGGCCAGGGCAGCGAGGTCTCGTACGGCAAGCACGAGGGCATGGACATGACCACGTGCGAGGCACTCTGCTATGGCCTCGCGCGCCGCTGGCGACCCTACATGGTGAACAACGTCACCGGCTTCATCGGCCCCGAGACCCATCTCGACAACTTCGAGATGATCTACGCCAATCTGCAGGACCACTTCATGGGCAAGCTCCTCGGCCTGCCCATGGGCATGGCGCCCTGCTACACGCTGCACTCGCGCACCGGCATCGAGGGCCACCAGATGGCGACGCAACTGCTCGCCGCTGCAGGCGCCAACTTCTTCATGGACGTGTACCTCACGGCCGATCGCATGCTCGCCTACTTCGACACCTCGGGTCACGACGACCAGACGCTGCGCGAAGTGCACGGTCTGAAGCCGGCACCGGAGTATCTGCGCTGGGCCGTCGCGCGCGGCATCTTCGTCGCGCAGCCGGATGGCTCGGTGGAACGCGGGCCCAACTGGGGCAACCCGCGCATCTTCGTGCCTTCGGACGGCGAATGGCGACGCCTTCTGGAAAGCCTCCCCGCGGCCCACGGTCACGACAACGCCGGGCCGCGCCCCGCGAATCACGTCTCGCGCCGTCTCCGCGCGAACCTTGCCGTGGCGCGCGAAGCGATCCACGCGGAGCTGGATTTGCCGCCGGTGGAGGGCGTGACGCTGCGACGGTTGCGCACCGCGGCGACGACCAAGGACGCGCACCTCAACGATCCGGAACTCGGCACGCGCCTGGACGAGGCGATCCGCCGGCACCTGTCGCCCGAGCATGTCGACGTGCAGATCGTGATCTCCGACGGGCTCTCCGCGGAGGCGATCCACCACAACGTGCCCGACATGCTGCCCGTGCTAATGGACGGCCTTCGCGCGCGCGACTTGCGCATCGGCCAGCCCATCGTGGCGCCGCTGGGCCGCGTGAAGCTCGCCGAATCGGTGGCCGATGCGCTCGAAAGCCGGCTCGTGATCATGCTGATCGGCGAGCGGCCGGGAGGCGACGCGCTGGCCTCGCGGAGCATGTCGGCCTACATGGCCTACCGGATCGGCGACGAGGATGTGCGCGAACTCGCCGTGCGCTTCAGCGGCAACCCCGACATCCGCTACGAATACACGGTGGTGTCGAACATCTATGCGGGAGGCCTGCCGCCGCTGGAGGCCGGCAGTGTCGTGGCCGAAAAGGCTGCGCGCATCCTGACTCTGCGCGCGGCCGGCAACCGCCTGGAATCCCTGCTTCAGCAGGGGTGAGACCCGTTCCGGACAACGCGCAGCCCGCGTACCGCCATCATCAGGTGGTGAGGGTTCGCCGCTTCTCCCTCAACCCCTCACCGACGACCCACGCCTGCGCACACATGCCCCGGTGGCAATGACGCCGACCACGAGCATGGCTGTTGTCGCCGGCTCCGGTATCGGTGCCGGTAGCACGGCGATGGCGCCGTATCCCTCACCGGGAACCGTTGCGAGGGTCCCTAACTGCAACTCCCACACCCCGACGCCGAGTTCGAAAACAGCGGCGCTGAATGCCGTGTTCGAGAACGCGGCATCGTAGTCAAGACCGATGTCCAGCGACGGATCCGGGTCCACCTCGCTGCTCGGCACCTGAAGGAACGTGGGGCCGGAAGCCCCGAGCAGCACGGTGAGCAGAAACCGATCTCCCGGCGTGCCCGCGTCCACGATCCGGATCTCGGCGGGGCGTGGCAAATCGAGCAGCAGTGATGTCGTGCTGTCATCGAACGGCGTCCAGGAGCCGTCATTCGGCAACGGTGCACCGATCGCAGCGCCGGACAGCAGCGCGAATCCGGTCATGATTGAAGCAACGATTCTCATAGGAGGTCTCCTTGTAGTGGAACTTCGAAACGCCTGGGCCTATCGGAGGGTGCCATACGCCCAACCGGAACCACCGAAGGACAGGTACACCTCGCCGAACACCTCCTTGCTGCCATCGATCGAGTGCACGGTGGCCATCAATCCCAGCGGATAGGTGTTGATCCGGATCCATCTGGCGCCTTCGTCGACCGAGCGCCAGATGCCGTACTGCCCTTTCACCTTGCCGGCGATGAACAGCGTCGGATAGCCATTGAGATCGAAGCCGCGCCCGAATCCGAACGCGTTCACTCGCGTCACATCGGGCACGTCGACCCACGTCGCCCCGCCATCGGTCGAGCGCTTGAAGGGCGCGTCGAACCCCTCGAGACCTCCGGGGGTGAAATACAAGTGGCCAGCCCGCCCCGGGACCGTCTTCAGGATCGCGTTGTAGATACTGAAGGGCGTGAGTTCCCCGGTGCGAACGAGCGACCAGCTCGCGCCGCCGTCCTGGCTCCGATAGACACCGTAAAGCGAATGGGCGAGGTAGAAGGTGTCCGGCAGAACCTTGTCCGATGCAAGCACGCGTCGATTGAGGTAGAAAGCGAAGTGTGATCCCTGCTGATCCGCGGCGGCTCCCGGCAACGTGACGGGCAGCCAGGTGCGGCCACGGTCCTCGGTGCGATAGATCTGCCGGTTGAAGCTCGGCATCCAGACGATGCGGTCGGTGTTCGAGGCGCTCACCGCGATGTTTCCGTAGCCCCACAGGTAGGCTTTGGCCTTGCCGTCGGCGGCGTCGTACGCCGGGGCGGGGAAGCGGTCGAACACCCGCCAGGAGCGCCCGCCGTCGACGGAGTATCCCGACTGAATCGATCGCCCGTCGACCGTGCACCAGTAGGGGCAGCCCCACATCGCGCGATGGTCGGCAACGTTGGCTACGAGGAAGGACGGCGTGCCACCGGACCAATCGAGGCTCCAGGCGGTGCTCTGGCGTCCCGCGACCTCGACCTTCGAAGGAAAGGCGAGTGGGTCCTCGATATGAAAGATCGGGAAGTCCATCGCGCCTAGCACGGGCTTTCCGCCGGGCGGGACGACGAGATCGGTCGGCACGAGTTCCTCGATGCCTCTGGACATCCCGACGAAGGCGACCTCGGTGGAATCGCGGGTCACATCGGCGTACCAGACCCCGATCCCTTCGACGAGCCAGAGTCGGCCCGCTCGCCGGGGATCGAACATGAGACGAGCCGCGACGACGAATCCCGGCTCCTTGGAAACGTGCCAGGGGACGTCGGTGCCCGCAGCCCCCATCCGAAACGCCAACTGCCGCCAGCGCCCCCCGCCGTCGACGCTCTGGTAGATCGCGCCGCCTTCACGAAAGGCATAGAGATACTGGGCATCGCGCGGATCCACCGCAAGGCCGGTGTAGTCCTCACGGGTCGGCGAGATCTCGGTCCAGCGATCCGTGTACTTCCATATGCCATTGCCGGTGGACAGGTAGAGAACGCCTCCGGACACCGATGCGTTCTTGACGGTCGTTCCGCCGGGACCCCCTTCGAGGCGTTGCCAGGTGACTCCGGCGTCACCCGATCTGTAGACGCCGTTGCCGCTACTCGCCGCGAAGATCACGGAAGTGCGGCCATTCACGATCGGGCTCGATCTGTCGAACACGACGATGCTCACGCCCGGTCCGCGGGTGCCGTCCCCCGTGCGCTCGTCCACGCCGCGCGGCACGCCGGTCACGCTCACCCACCTGCCGCCGGCATCGAACGTGGCGAACAGCCCGTCGTTCGAGGTACCGGCGTAGACGACGTCCCGGGCCCGCGGATCGACGGCCATCCTTGGGCCGAACGTTCGCCACGCGTCGTTCGCATCCATTCGCACGGGAGCGAACGAGGTGCGGCGCCACGTGCGGCCGGCGTCGATGCTTCGGAAAATGCGACCGTCGAAGCTCAGGTACGCGCGACTGGCGTCCGACGGCGCCAGAGCGAAAGCCGCCACCCCGACAGGTTTCTCGGGTCGTACATCCTCGGGGGGAAGGCTTGACGCCGTGACAAGCTGGCGCCACTGAATGCCGGTCCACTGATACATGCCGTAGACATCGGTCCCGACATACGGCGTGCCGGTTGCTGCGAACTCCAGTGAGGTGACGAATCCACCGCCACCCACCTTCACGGGACGCCATACATATCCGCTCGGCGGCGGCGACACGACCGTCTGCGCCTCCGCCGGCAGGGGTGTCACCCACAGTGCATTCGTCAGGGTGACCAATGCGAACAGGCCACGCAGTGAGAACAAATGTCGTCGCATTGTCATCTTCTCCGCAAATGCATTTCCATGGCAGAAAGCTAGCGGGTCAGACTGGTTCGCGCAATGTGCGAATTCGACGACGTCTCAACGCAGAGACGCGAGAAACACCCTGATATTCATGGATAAAACAACGGCGAAAAACTCAGGAGAGGAGTTCCAGCAGATCGTCCCCGTACCGGTCGAGCTTGCGCGCGCCGATGCCGGAGATCTCGGCGAGCGCCGCACGCGAGCGCGGCGCACGTCGCGCGATCTCCGTCAGCGTGGCGTCATGGAAGATCACATAGGGCGGCACCCCCTGTGACCGGGCCTGCTCGAGGCGCCATGCCTTGAGCCTGTCCAGCAGTTCGCCCTGCTGCAGGTCGAGTCCTGCGGCCGCCGCTGCCGTCGCGCGCGAGGGTTTGCGCGACACCTTGCCGGCGCGCCGCATTTCCACCGGCGCTTCACCCTTCAGAACGGGGCGGCTCGCCTCCGTAAGCTTCAGTGCGCCGTAGGCCTGGTGATCCACCGCCACGAGACCCAGCGCAATCAGCTGACGGAAGATCGTGCGCCACGCGGTCTCGTCGGTGTCCGCCCCCACGCCGAACACCGTGAGCCGGTCGTGCCCCCAGCGCGTGATGCGCTCCCCGCCCTTGCCTCGGAGCACGTCGATGAGATGTCCGGCGCCGAAGCGCTGCTCGGTGCGGTAGATCGCCGACAGCGCCTTGCGGGCGGCCTCGGTCGCATCCCAGGTCTCGGGAGGCTCCAGGCAGGTGTCGCAATTGCCGCAGGGCTCGGAGGCTTCGCCGAAGTACGAGAGCAGCCGCACCCGCCGGCAGCCCGCGGTCTCGCATAGACCGAGCAGCGCATCGAGCTTGGCCGACGCCACACGCTTGAAGTCCTCGTTCGCCTCGGACTCGTCGATCATCCTGCGCTGCTGGACGACGTCGGCGAGACCGTAGGCCATCCACGCGTCGGCCGGTTGACCGTCGCGGCCGGCGCGCCCCGTCTCCTGGTAGTAGGCCTCGATGCTCTTGGGCAGGTCGAGGTGTCCGACGAAGCGCACGTCCGGCTTGTCGATGCCCATGCCGAAGGCGATCGTGGCGACCATCACGATGCCTTCCTCCCGCTGGAAGCGGTTCTGGTGCTCCGACCGGATCGCCGCATCGAGTCCGGCGTGGTAGGGCAACGCCCGCACGCCCTGCGTGACGAGCCAGTCCGCGGTCTCGTCCACCTTTCGCCGCGACAGGCAGTAGACGATGCCCGATTCGCCGTTGTGCTCCCCGCGGATGAATCGCAGGAGCTGCGTGCGCGGGTCGGCCTTGTCGACGATCGTGTAGCGGATGTTCGGCCGGTCGAAGCTGGAGAGGAACACCCGCGCGTCGTGGAGCGCAAGCCGCTCGATGATCTCCTCCCGCGTCAGCGGGTCGGCCGTTGCCGTGAGGGCGACACGAGGCACCGACGGAAAGCGCTCGTGGAGAATCGAGAGCTGCAGGTACTCGGGCCGGAAGTCGTGGCCCCACTGCGAGACGCAATGCGCCTCGTCGATGGCGAAGAGTGCGATGCGCGCGCGGTCGAGCAGCTCCAGCATCCGCGGCATGACGAGCCGTTCGGGTGCCACGTACAGCAGGTCCAGATCCCCTTGCGAGAACGCACGCTCCATCGCACGCGCCTCCTCCGACGACAGGGACGAGTTGAGCATGCCTGCGCGCACGCCCGCCTGCTGAAGTGCAGCGACCTGATCGGCCATCAGCGCGATCAGCGGCGACACCACGACACCGACGCCTTCGCGCAGCAGAGACGGAATCTGGTAGCAGAGCGACTTGCCGCCGCCCGTCGGCATGAGCACCAGCGCATCCCCGCCGCCGGCAAGCTGGGACACGATCTCGGCCTGGGGGCCGCGGAACTCGGTATAGCCGAACGTGCCCCGCAGGATGGCGAGGGCGCGGTCGTGATCGGAAGAGGTGTTCATGAGCCCGGGGAGCGAAGCAGGATCGCCGCCGGGCGGAAGCATGGCGGCACAGCGCGAAGGATACCCGGCCGGGAGTCGCCGGTCGCCCGTATCGGAGCTGTTCGCCGCGTGATTCACAGTGCCCGCGGTCGTCGAATTCTGTAGCATTGCAGCCATCCTCCTCGCGCGCTCGCGAGCCCGTCCACTTTCCACATTCATGTCGTGAGCATCGAGAACACGCGCCTGCTCGAGCTGGTCGAGTACGTTTCGCAGGTCGCCTCCCAGCGCCCCCGCGGGTCTGCCGGGGTCACGGGCCCGGGCCGGTTCGCCTGGATGGAACCGCAGCTCACCGGTATCGCCGGCGTGCGGCTCGGTCACGATCCTGCGGACCACGACGTGTCGGCGTGGCTCGAAGTGGCACGACCGCCCCATCCGCAGCTGCCTCCCACGCCCGAGAATCCGTGGCTCGCGCCCTGGCTCGAGATCGGCGATGTCATGCTCGCCGCGCCGAGACTCGCCGCCGTGGTGTCCGGTGAAGCCCTGATCACGGCGGGCACCCATCGCGACGTCTCGGCCCCGCAGGACAGCCTCGGCGACGCTTCGATGCCAGTGGTTGCCGCGAACACCTCGGTGCCGTTCGACACCTACCCGTATCACACCGAGGTGTCACGCCAGCTCGAACGCTATCTGGCCGAGCAGTGGCAACCGTGGGCCGAGTCCGAACGCGATCGACGCCGCAGCTCCCGCCTCTACATGCAGCTCGTCGCGCTCCACCAGGAACTGACGGGCAGCGCCTCCGACGGACAGCTCGAAGTGGTATGGGGCGCCGGCCTGGCGTCGACGGACACCGAACTGCATCCGCTGATCGTGCAGACGGTGGATCTCCAGGTGGACCAGGACTCCGGCACCATCTCCGTCATTCCGCGCAACGCCGATCCTCGGCTGGAGTTCGACGCCTTTCCCGGTATCGAGCGCGCCACGGCCGTGGGTGCGGAGCGCGCCGCCGCGGACTTCTTCGCGAATGCGGAGTGGGTGTTCTCGCCGTTCGTGACATCCACGTACGAGTCCGTGTTCGCCGCTGCGCGGCCGCTCGTCGAATCCTCGCGCGCCGCCGGCGAACCGCCCCTCGAATTCCGTACCGGATGGGCCCTGCTCGCCCGGCCGCGCAACTCCACACCGCTCGTGCAGGACCTCGACCGGTTCGCCGCCGTACTCCGAGCGCCCAGCGGCGCGCCATCACTGCCGCCTGCCGTCGCCATGCTCGTGTCGGACCCAGGCACGGAGACGGTGTCGCAGTCCCTGCCCCGCTATCGCGGCATCAGTGCACGCGCCGACAAGTCCGCCGAGACCGAAACGCGCGATCTGTACTTCCCCCTGCCGTTCAACGACGAGCAGATGCGCATCGTGCAGCTGCTTGAATCGCGCACCTGCGTCACGGTGCAGGGTCCGCCGGGCACCGGCAAGACGCACACCATCGCCAACATCATCTGTCACTGGCTCGCACACGGACGCCGCGTGCTCGTCACTTCCATGAAGGAGCCGGCACTGGCCGTCCTTCGCGACAAGCTGCCGCCCGAGATCCAGCCGCTCGCGCTCGCCATGCTCGCGAGCGACACCGACGGCCTCCAGGTACTGGAGGTGGCCGTGCAGCACATCGCGGCGCAGGTGCAGGGCCTCGACCCCGGCGCCGAGGCCTCCGAGTGCCAGCGCCTCGAGGAGGAGATCGACGCCCTGCAGCAGCGCCTCTCCCGTATCGACGACGAAACCGCCGCGGTGGCGGCGCGACAACTCGCGGCGATTTCCATCGATGACGAGACGCTCGATCCGCTCGATGCCGCGAACGAGGTTGCCGACACCGCCGGCACGCTCGGCTGGCTGCCGGACGATCTCGGCGCGGATGACCGCTTCGCGCCCCGCTTCGACGACGCCGATCTCGCACAGCTGTTCGCCGCCCGCGGAAGGCTTGGCGACGACGTGCGCCATGCAGGCCACGCCATCGCGGCACCCGAATCGCTGCCGAGTCCCGAGGCGCTGCTCGACGCGCACCGCCGGCTAGTCCGCCTCGCGCAGCTCTCCGCAGAGAGCCGCGCGACCGACACACCTATCCTCGCGCAGGTGTCGGCACAGACCTTCGCCGACCTGAAGGAAGCCGTTCGGCTCGTGGAAGAGGTGCGTGCACTGCGCACGGAACTCGCCAGCGGGTCGCCCGAGTGGCTTGCCTCCGCCGCGGCGAAGCTTCTCGAGAATCCGCAGTCGACCGTGGCCGTGAGCTTCGACACGCTCGCCAATGAAGTCGACGAAGCCGCTGTCGCCTCCGCCGGGGTGGCGGCACGCCCGGTGTCGCTGCCGCCGGGTGCCGAATTCGACATGGACCTCGCCCAGGCGGTACGCAATCTCGCGGCCGGCAAGCGGGCCTTCGGTCTCACGACGCTGTTCCGTCCCGAGGCCCGCAGCCGCCTCGCGTCGCTCACCATCGACGAACACCTGCCGGCCAGCACGGCCGACTGGCAGCATGTGGCCGACGCGCTCGCGGCGCGGGCCCGCTGGCGCGCACTCGTCAACCGCTGGAACGCACTCGCCGCCGAACTCGGCTTCCCGAAGGCCGCGACCGACGACGCCACCGGGATCCCGGAAGCCGCAACCGTCATCGCGTTCGTGCGCAAGTCGCTCTCGCTCGTGAGCACCGAGACGCGCCTGTCGGACGCCGCACAGGCGCTGTTTCCCGGCTGGAGTCTCGCGCGGCGCGTGCGAGAAGAGCCTGCGGTCATCCGCGGGCTGGAACGTGCGCTCGACCACTACCTCAATGCCCAGCAGCTCGCCGACGTGTGGTCGGTGCGGGAGCAACTGCGCGAGGCCTGTTCTGCCGGGGAAGGCGGTGTCTTCGACGAGATGCAGAAGTTCTCCGCCAGTCAGCTCGGCAATCCCGAGGTCGCGGACAACGCCCTCGTCGACCGATGGCATGCGCTCTTCGGCGCGTGGAAGCGTCTGCACGGCCTCGACGAACTCCTTGGCACGGTGAGCCGCGTGACGGGACTCATCGAGAGTTCCGGCGCGCCGAAGCTAGCGGCAATCCTGCGCGCGCCGTCGTCGCGCCCGAACGAATCGCTGATGCCGGCCACCTGGCGCGCGGGATGGCGCGCGAGACGTCTCGCATCGCACCTCGCCCAGGTGGAGGCCGGGCCGCGCATTCTGGAACTGTCGTCCCAGCGAACGGAAGTGGAGCACGACCTCACGCGCGCCTACCGGCAACTCGTCGTGAAGCGTGCGTGGCTGCGCCTCGCCGAGCAGGCGACGCCGGGCGTGCGTTCCGCCTTGCAGGCTTATCTGAGCGCCGTGCAGCGCATGGGCAAGGGCGCAGGCAAACGGGCTGCGCGCTATCGGCAGGACGCCCGCGAAGCCGCGGCGCAAGCCCAGGCCGCCGTGCCGTGCTGGATCATGCCCCACTACCGGATCTCGGAATCGCTGCCGTCGCAGTTCGGCGCGTTCGACCTCGTGGTGATCGACGAAGCCTCCCAATCGGACCTCTCGGCGCTCCCGGCGCTGCTGCGCGGACAGCGCCTGCTGATCGTGGGCGACGACCGCCAGGTCTCGCCGGACCCCATCGGCCTCGAGGAGGACCGCATCCTCGCGCTGATGCAGCGGCACCTCGCGAGCCAGGTGCCCATCTACCGCATGCAGATGTCGCCGGAACGCTCGATCTACGACCTCGCGCGCGTGGCCTTCGCAGCCGACAGCGTCATGCTGAAGGAACACTTCCGCTGCGTGGCGCCCATCATCGAGTACGCCAAGCGCGAGTTCTACGGTGACGAGTTGCGGCCGCTGCGCCTGCCGGCGCGGTCACGCCGACTCGACCCGCCGCTGATCGACGTATACATCGAGGGCGCAGTGCGCACGGGCGACGTGAATCCGACGGAAGCCGACTACATCGTGGAGGAAATCGCGCGCATCACGCGCGACCCGAATCTTCGCGGGCGATCGGTGGGCGTGGTATCACTGCTCGGGGAGGAACAGGCTTCGGCCATCTGGGACCGCCTCGCGGATCGCCTGGGCCCGGCCGTCATGCAGGCGCACGCCATCGCGTGCGGCGATGCCAAGGCGTTCCAGGGAAGGGAACGCGACATCGTGTTCCTGTCGATGGTGGTCACGCCGGATCAGGTGGGCACGCCGCTGTCGCGGGACAACTTCGCGCAGCGCTTCAATGTTGCAGCGTCCCGTGCCCGCGATCGCATGGTCCTGGTGCGCAGCGTGCAGCCGGCGCATCTGCCCGAGTCGGATCGTCTGCGGCTCGGCCTCATCTCGCATTTCGCGCACCCCTTCGCCACGCCCCCGGTGCAGGACGGATCGCTTCGCAACCGCTGCGAGACGACACTGGAGCGCCAGCTGTTCGACTGGCTGACGTCCCGCGGTTACCGGGCCCTGCCCCGGGTGCAGGTGGGGACTTACCGCATCGACATCGTGGTGGAAGGTGCCGGCGACACGCGCATGGCCGTCGAGTGCGACGGCGACCGGCGGCTGGGCACAGCCCACTGGCTGGACGACATCCGCCGTCAGCGGGTACTGGAACGCGCGGGCTGGGTGTTCTGGCGCTGCTTCGCGACGCGGTTCATTCTCGACCGGGACACCGTACTCGCGGAACTCGAGGCCGTGCTGGCCTCCCACGGCATCCGCCCGATGCGGGACCTGGCGGAGGAGACCGACGCCCTCACCGAGCATCGCGTGGTGTCGGCCCCGCGCGAAGCCGTGAAGGCCTGACCCGCCCCTTCCCCCTTCCCCCTTCCCCCTTTCCCCTTTCCCCTTCCCCAGAGAAGAGCCTATTTCTTCTTGCAGTTGCCGACCCGCTTGGCTTCCATCGTCTCGGAAGTCTTCATCGGCTTGCCCTTCATCTCGCCCTCGGACTCCACCTGTATGGTGTAAGCGCTGTCGCTCTGCACCGTGAGCACGCTCTTCGCCATGGTCTTGCCCATGTCGGGGATGTCGCAACGTGCCACGTACGTGTAGACCTTGCCGTTGATCTGGGGCGGATCGAACTTGCAGCCTGCCTTCTCGAGCATGGCGTTCTGCTCGCGCATGGACTTGCCGGGATCCAGGCACTCCCGCATGGAGAGGTTCTGGACATTCTGGGACTGCCCCGGGACCGCGCGGGTGAACTCCCATTCGCCCGCCTTGAACTTCGGGAAGGCATCGGCGGCGCTGGCGCCGGCCGAGGAAAGGAACGCCACGCCGAACACGAGGGTGCGAAGTGGCTTGGAGACGGCGGCGACGGCAGGCTGGAAGGGCATGGCAACTCGCGACGGAGACGTTGAAAAGGGCTGGCAGTATCCCGCAAAACGCTGTTTGCGACGAATCGGTGGACCTCCGCGCGACGCCGATGGGCCAAACGAGGCATACTTCAAGGCTGACAAGATCCCGTTTGCAGACAAGCCCAGAGGAACTCCATGGCTCAACCCAACTTCGCCTTCGAGAAGCGGCAGCGCGAGCTGGCCAAGAAACGCAAGAAAGAAGAGAAACTGAAGCGCAAGGCCGAAGCGGCCACGCCGCCCGACGCCGGCTCGGAAGAACCGGCCCCCACGGCAGGCTCCGCCCCCGCTGATAACCAGGCTTGACCGACTCGCCGCCCGCGGCGACGTCTGCGCCCCGCTCGCTAGCCATCGTCGGCGGCGGGCCGGCCGGGCTGATGGCAGCCCAGGAAGCCCTGTCCACCGGGGTGGCCGTCACCCTCTACGAATCCAGACCCTCGGTCGGCCGCAAGTTCCTCATCGCCGGCCGGGGCGGTCTCAATCTCACCCATTCCGAACCCTTCGACCGTTTCCGTCATCGCTACCGCGAGGCGGAAAGCCGGCTGCGCCCGTACTTGGAAGCATTCGATGCCTCGGCGGTCGTCCGCTGGTGCGAAGGCCTCGGCATCGACACCTTCGTGGGCACCTCGGGGCGCGTGTTCCCGACGGACTTCAAGGCAGCACCCCTCCTGCGGGCATGGCTGCACGAGCTTCGGGCTGCCGGCCTGCAGATCCGGGTCCGCCATCGTTTCACGGGGTTCGCGGGCGACCGGGGGCCGCGATTCGATACGCCCGAGGGTCCAGTCACCGTGACGCCCGGCGCCGTGATCCTCGCCTGCGGCGGCGCCAGCTGGCCCCATCTCGGCTCTGACGGGGCGTGGGTCGGCCCGCTCGGCGAGGCCGGCATCCCGGTTTCGCCTCTGAGGCCGGCGAACTGCGGATTCGAGGTCGCATGGAGCGAGCACTTCGCGCAAAGGCACGCCGGACACCCAGTGAAGTCCGTGACAGCGAGTGCCAGCGAACAGGACGGAAGAGTCACACAGGCTACGGGCGAACTGATGATCACCGCCACCGGCATCGAGGGCGGGCTCGTCTACCAGCTCTCGGCCCCGCTTCGTGAGGCGATCGAACGCGACGGCCAAGCCGAACTCACGCTGGACCTCACCCCCGGACGCTCGGTCGAACACCTGACGGGCGCGCTGAACCGACCTCGCGGCAAAAAAAGTCTGGCCCGTCATCTGGAGGCAGCCGCGGGCCTCGGCGGCGTGAAGGCCGGCCTCCTGCGCGAAGTGCTGACCGCCAATCAGATGGAAGACGCTTCGCTTCTGGCCTCGACCATCAAGGCGCTACCGCTCTCCCTGCACGCGACGAGACCCATCGACGAAGCCATCAGTACGGCGGGTGGCGTGGCGTTCTCCGGTCTGGACGAACACCTCATGTTGAAGGATCTCCCGGGGGTGTTCTGCGCGGGCGAGATGCTCGACTGGGAGGCGCCGACCGGCGGCTACCTGCTCACGGCCTGCTTCGCAACCGGCGTCGCTGCAGCCCGAGGCGCCGTGGAGTGGCTCTCGCGGCAACCCAAGGACGCCGCGGTATAGTCCGCGTCGACACCGAAACCACCGCGGGCGCGCGTTCGGCCCATACATCCACGCGCCTCTCGCCACCTCGATCCCGATGATCCGGACATTCCTCTGCACGCTCGTTTCCCTGATCGCCCTGGTCGCACAGTCGGCCTTCGCGGCAGACGCCTATCCGGCGCGGCCCATCCGCATGATCGTGGGCTACGCGGCAGGCGGCGCCGCCGATGCCGCCGCGCGGCATCTCGCGACGCTCGTCTCGAAACGCCTCGGCCAGAACATCGTGGTCGAGAACCGGCCCGGCGCCTCCGGGTCCATTGCCGCGGCCACCGTGGCGTCGAGCCCGGCCGACGGCTACACGCTGCTGTACGCGACGAGCGATCTCGTCCTCTATCCCCTGCTGACGGGCAACACCACCTTCGTGCCACTGCGTGACTTCGTCCCGGTCGTCGGTGTGAGTCGCCGGCCGCTGCTGCTCGTGACCAATCCGTCCCTCGGGTTCAAGTCCGCGCGCGATCTCGTCGCCGCAGCGAAAGCGAAGCCGGCCACGATCACCTTCGAATCCTCCGGCGTGGGCAGCGTGGAACACCTCGCCGGCCATCTGTTCCAGAAACTGACGGCGACCGAACTGGTTCACGTCCCTTACAAGGGCAGTGCACCCGGGATCCTCGCTTTGCTGGGCGGTCAGGTGCAGATCGGCTTCGAAGTGCCGCTGGGCGTGCTGGACCACGTGAAGGCGGGCAAGCTCGTCGCGCTGCTGACGACTTCAGGCGAACGTCTGGCATCGTTACCTTCCGTTCCCACCGCGAAGGAGGAAGGCCTGGCAGCGCTGGACATCCGCGCACCCTGGGGTGGCATCTTCGCGCCGGCAGGTACTCCAGCCGACCGCATCGCGAAACTCAACGCAGAGTTCGTGGCAGCGCGCACCGCCCCCGAGACCATGGCGCATGCGATCTTCGCGGAAACCATCTCCCTGGCGGGAACGCCAGATGCCTTCGCCGCGTTCGTCCGCTCGGACTACGAGCGCTGGGCGGCTCTCATTCGGGAAGCGGGACTGCGGTTGAATCCATAAAGGGTGCCCGAGCCGCGTCGGTCAGCCGAAGGTGTCCGCCTCGTTGAAGCCCCTCATTGCCCGCCGCGGATCGATTCTGCGAGCGCCGCAAGCGCGATCTCGACTTTCGTTCAGGTACTGCGGTCCGGCAGTCCAGGCGCGGCGTGTCGCCCGTCGGGATTGTCGTGGCGGGAACGACCGAACAAGAGATGGGCAACCGACGCGTACCTCTTTCGGATCGGTGTTTCCACGTTTATTCTCGGCGCGAGCGACGCCGGATGGATCGGTGAATTCGCCTCGGCCACACCGTCGTAACGTATTCGAAACGACCGGGGGTACGCCATCGAACCTTGAACACGGAGAGAACGTGTGAAAGCCCTAGCCATTCTCGGACTCACCTGCCTGGTCTCAGCTTGCGCGGTTCCGCGCGCCGACGTCAGCGCGTTTCGCCCCGACGTCGGCAAGAAGATCAAGCTCCCGGTCGACGCGACTCTGCTCGTCTACGAATCAGGCAGGGAGAAGCGCGGAGTCTTCCGGGTTCATGGTGGCTATGGCACGCAGTGGGATCTGCATCCCGGCGAGGATCTCGACCACGCCAGCACGGAAGTCAGTCGCAAGTACTTCAAGAACGTGCAGCCGTTCGCTCTCGATGGGGTAGGGCACTTTGTATTGCGCCTTTCGAGCAAGCCGGAGCTGGACACCGTCTGGGGTTCCTACAAGACCACCGTCAATGCCGAGCTCTTCTCCATGGACGGTGCTCTGATCGACTCGGGCGAGACTCAGGCAAGCACGATATCGGCTGTCATCAACGACAAGAACGCGTTCTTCAACAGCTACGCCAAGGCAATCAAGTCCTATCTCGACACCCTGCTGGCCAAGGATCCCTCGGGAGCTCTAAGCAGAGTGGCCGGAACCGCTCCCTCCAAGCTGACTCTCGATCCCGCCTCTGTCAAAAAGTTTCTCACGCTGAGCGCTACCGGCTCAGGCTTCTACGTGAATCGCGACGGATACGTCGTTACGAATCACCATGTCGTGTCCGAGTGTGTCGCATTGACCGTGAATCAAGGCGGCAATGAAGGCGCTGCCACACTGGTCGCAAAGGATCCTGACCACGACCTGGCGTTGCTTCGCACCAACACCAAACCCGAGCGGTTCGCACGGTTCGCCGAGATCGGCGTGCAGGCCCGCCTTGGCGATAGCGTGATTACCGTCGGATACCCGCTGTACGGTGTACTGTCCGCCACGCCATCCGTGACCACCGGGAGCGTCAGCTCGCTGGCAGGCCTCCAGGATTCTCCGGCCCAGCTCCAGATTTCAGCGCCTATTCAGCCCGGCAACAGCGGAGGGCCGCTCCTCGGCGAGCGCGGACAGGTACACGGCATCGTGCAGAGCTCGATCGACGCCGTGCGGCTGGCGCGGTACACGGGCTCTCTCGCCCAGAACATCAACTTTGCGGTGAAGGCATCCCACGCCACCGCATTGATGCTCAAGTCCGATATTCAGTTCGAAACCGAACCCCGGGGCAGCGCAGTGCGCTCCGTCCCGGAGATCGCAGAAGAAGCCGCGAGTTACACGGTGCAGGTGATGTGCCTGGACTGAAGTGGCAGACATTCGTCTGCGGCTGCGCCCACGATTCGCTCTACTGGCTTGCGGAACAGGCCGAGATCGACCTCCGGCAGTAACTCACTTCCGGTCAGTCGTACTTGCGGACGTCCTCGATCACCTTGCCGTCGTTGGGCAGCGCGCCGGGGGCGACCACTTGCACCTCGCCGCGCAGCTTGCAGACGTCGCGGATCGACCCACCGATGGCCTCGACGATGCCACTGCCTTCGACGCCAGCCGTCTCGCACGCGAGGGTCATGACGTCGTTGCGCTCGGCATCGTGACTCACGGTGAGCCGCGCCTTCGTCACTTCCGGATGACGCCGCACCACCTCCGCGATCTGTGAGGGGTGCACGAACATGCCCTTCACCTTGGTGGTCTGGTCCGCACGGCCCATCCAGCCCTTGATGCGCAGGTTGGTGCGCCCGCAGGGGCTGGGGCCGGCCAGCACCGCGGACAGATCCCCGGTCGCGAAGCGGATCAGCGGATAGTCGGACGTCAGCGTGGTCACGACGACCTCTCCCACTTCACCGGGCGCCACCGGGTCGCCGGTGCCCGGACGGACGATCTCGACGATGACGCCTTCGTCCACCACGAGGCCCTCGCGAGCTTCGGTTTCATACGCGACGAGGCCGAGATCCGCTGTCCCGTACGACTGGTAGCCGTCGATCCCGCGATCGGCCAGCAGCTTGCGCACAGGCGCGAGGAAAGCTTCGCCGCTCACGGCGGCCTTGCGGATGCTGGAGATGTCGAGCTTCATTTCGTCGGCCTTCTCGATGAGGATCTTGAGAAAGGACGGCGTGCCGGCGTAGCAGACCGGCTTCAAGTCGGCGATGGTCTGCACCTGGAGTTCGGTCTGGCCGACCCCCGCGGGAAACACCGGGCAGCCGATCGCCTGTGCGGCGAGGTCCATCATGAAACCCGCCGGCGTGAAGTGATACGAGAAGGTGTTGTGGACCAGTTCTCCCTGGCGGAAGCCGGCGGCGTACAGCGCGCGGGCGAAACCCCAGTAGTCCTTTTCGTCACCCTGCGGGTCGTAGATCGGCCCGGGGGACGCAAACACGCGCCCCAGTTGCGAGATCTTCACGGCGAGCAAGCCGCCGAAAGGCGGTTCGGACTTCTGCAGGGCGATGAGGTCCGACTTGCGCGTCACCGGCAGCTTTGCCAGGGCCGCACGATCGGGCACACCGTGCGCCGGCACATCGGCCAGCACCTTGCCGAAGTAGGGCGAGTTCTTCTTGGCGTTGTCGATCTGGTCGCGCAGCAGATTGAACAGCGCGCGCTCCCGGACTTCCGGCGGACGGGTTTCGAGGTCGTCGAGATACTTGCTGGTCATGGCGAATGCTCGGTGAGGACGGGCGGCGCAACCGCAGCCCAGAATGTTCAGGCAAGCCAGCGCTTGCGCCGGCGGTAGTGCTTCGCATCGCGGAAGCTCTTTCGGCCCGCGGACGACAGACCGAGATAGAACTCCTTCACGTCTTCGTTGGTGCGGAGGTTCTCGGCATCGCCTTCCATCACCACGCGGCCGTTCTCCAGGATGTAGCCGTAATTGGCATAGCGCAGCGCCACCATGGTGTTCTGCTCGGCCAGCAGAAAGCTCACGCCTTCCTTGGAGTTGAGGTCCTTCACGATCTCGAAGATCTCTTCCACCACCTGCGGCGCGAGGCCCATGGAGGGCTCGTCGAGAAGAATCATGTTGGGTTGCGCCATCAGCGCGCGACCGATGGCGGTCATCTGCTGCTCGCCGCCGGAGGTATAGCCGGACTGGCTCTTGCGGCGCACCTTCAGCCGCGGGAAGTACGCGTAGACCTTCTCGAGATCCTGCGCGATCTGGGCACGCGATGCCGAGCGGGTGAACGCACCGGTGAGCAGGTTCTCCTCCACCGTCAGGTGCTGGAAGCAATGGCGGCCTTCCATCACCTGCACCACACCCCGGCGTACCAGCTCGGAAGGACTCGAGCGGTCGATACGCTCGCCCTTGTACTCGATGGAACCCTTGGTGACTTCGCCCCGCTCGGAACGCAGCAGGTTGGAGATGGCCTTGAGCGTGGTGGTCTTGCCAGCGCCGTTGCCCCCGAGCAGCGCGACGATGCGGCCCTGCGGCACTTCCAGGGAAACGCCCTTGAGCACGAGGATCACGTGGTCGTAGATGACCTCGATGTTGTTGATGGCGAGCATGGGAGATCTCGGGCGCGGCTTGGTGTCGGGGAGAATCGGGGCGCCCGCTGGCGCCCCGTGACGATGGCTCGGACTCAGCCGCCCATGCACTCGGGCTTGATGTTCTTCTCCGCGGCGTAACGGGCAGCGGAATCCTCGATCATCTTGCGCACGAGCGCGCTGTCACCCTTCATCCAGTCGGAAGCGGACTTCCACTCGTTGCCCACCCACTGCTGGAAGCGCACCTGACCCGACCCGCCGTGGTCCTGGCACGAGACCTTAATGGGCGGCAACATGGTGTTGAAGCCCATGGCCTTGAGACGCCCGGCATCGATGTTGAGGTTTTCCAGACCCCAGCGCACCTGCTCACCGGTGACGGGCTTCTTGCCGTACTTCTCCTGCGCCTTGCGCACGGCCTCGACCGTGAACATCGCCGCGGCCACGCCGCGATTCCAGAGCACGGTGCCGATCAGCTTGGGATTGCTGCCGACCTTGGCCTTGCCGTAGACGATCTTCTCGATGTCCTGGACCACCGGGTAGCCCTTGCCGCCGAGATTCAGGCTGGCGGCGTAATAGCCGTTGGCGGCGGGGCCGGCGGCTTCGGTGTCCACTTCGGAACCGGCCCACCAGTTGCCGACCATCTTCTCCCGAGGGAACCCGACCTTCTGCGCCGTCTGCAGCGCCGTGGCGGACATCACGCCCCAGCCCCAGTTGATCACCCAGTCGGGCTTGTACTGGCGGATCTGCAGCCACTGCGACTGCTGCTCGTTGCCGGGGTGCGGCACGGGGATCATCTTGAGCTCGAAACCGAGCTTCTTGGCTTCCGCCTCGAGCACCGCGTGGGGCTCCTTGCCGTAGGCCGAGTCGTGATAGAGCAGGACGATCTTCTTGCCCTTGAGGTTGGCGTCGCCGCCTTCCTTGGTGGCAATGAACTTCACGATGCCCGTGGCGGCATCCCAGTAGTTGGACATGATCGGGAACACCCACGGAAACACGCGGCCGTCGGTGGCATCCGTACGGCCGTAGCCGAAGGTGATGAGCGGAATCTTGTCGGTGGGCGCCTTGTCGATGATGGCGTAGGTGATGCCGGTCGACATGGGGTGGATGGCCGTCGGGCCCGTGGCCGACTTGGTCTTGAGCCGCTCGTAGCACTCGACGCCCTTGGCGTTGTTGTACTCCGTCTCGCATTCTTCCCCAGAGAGCTTGATGCCGTTGATGCCGCCATCGCGCTGGTTGATGAGCTGCAGGTAGTCGACGAAGCCGCCGAAGAACGCCGCGCCGTTCGCGCCGTATGGGCCGACCCGATAGCCGGTGATGCCGATGAACTGGGTGCCGGCCTGCTGGGCAATTGCACCCGGGCTGCCCGCGATGCACGCGATTGCCGCGACCGCCGCCGCCACTGTCTTCTTCCAAGCCATGATGCGTCCTCCTTCTGAGTTTGCCTTGTCGCTCCGGACCCCCGGTGCGCTGCCCTTGTCCTCAACGGTCCCTGCCCGCCACCGCGTTGACGTCGTCGCAGGCCGGGAAAGCGCCGCGAAGCCCGCGCGGGCCATTGCTAGTGCGGGAACGGCCACAGCCTGAGCTTTTCCTTCGCGATCTGCCAGAGCCGGGCAAGGCCCAGCGGCTCCACGATCAGGAAGAAGATGATCAGCGCACCGAAGACCACCAGCTGCGCCATGGACGTCGTGCCCGAGGGCAGGTTGAGCCCCAGCCAGATGGCGCCATCGGTCAGCACGATGTCCAGGAAAATCGGCAGCAGGGTGATGAAGGCCGCCCCGAGGAACGAGCCCATGATGCTCCCGACCCCGCCGATGATGATCATGAACAGAATCCGGAACGACAGGTCGAGGTTGAACCCGTCGGGTTCCACGCTGCCCAGGTACGCGTACGCGTAGAGGGCACCGGCGACGCCGCAATAGAAGGAGCTCACCGCGAAGGCGATGAGCTTCGTTTGCATGATGCGGATGCCGATCACCTCGGCGGCGACGTCCATGTCGCGTACGGCCATCCATGCGCGGCCTATCGCGCTTCGCACCATGTTCTTCGCCGCCAGCGCCATCACCGCCACCACGACCAGCACGAATAGGTACTTCCGCACGGGCGTGTCAAACACGAAACCGAGGATCTCCACCGGCTGCGCCGTGATCACGCCCGAGGAGCTGTTGTTCGAGAACCAGCTCACCTTGACGAGCAGCCACGGGATGAAGAACTGCGCGGCGAGCGTCGCCACAGCCAGGTAGAAGCCCTTGATGCGAAGGCTGGGCAGCCCGAACAGCACGCCGACCGCCGCTGACGTCAGCCCGCCCAGGGCGAACGACACGAGGATGGGGATACCCGGAATCCGGAGCTGAAAGTTGTACGCCGCGAACGCGCCCACCGCCATGAACGCAGCCGTGCCGAGGGACAGCTGGCCGGCGTACCCGGTGAGAATGTTGAGCCCGAGCGCCGCCAGCGCGAACACGAGGAACGGAATGAGAATGGCCGTGAGCCAGTAGTCGCTCGCCAGCAGGGGCACGGCCACGAGCGCGACGGCGAGCAGCGTGAGCACACCGATCCTGTCTTGCAGGATCGGGAAGAGCTGCTGGTCGGCAGCGTAGCTCGTCTTGAACTGGCCGGATTCGCGGTAGAGCATCTTGGTCGGGAGCGGGGGCTAGGGGTGGGTCACCAGGGGCGTGCTCGTCATACGCGGTCGATGTGCCGCTCGCCGAACAGTCCCTCGGGGCGCACGAGCAGGAAGACGAGCGCCAGCATGTACGCGAACCACCCTTCGATGCCCGCGAGATTGATCGAGATGTCGTAGTGCTTCAGCAGGAAGTCGCTCATCAGGGACGGGAGGTAGACCTCCGCCAGCTTCTCGGACGCGCCGATGATGAGGCCGCCGACGATGGCGCCGAGGACGGACTCGAAGCCACCGAGGATCAGCACGGGCAACGCCTTCAGCGCCACGAAGGTGAGCGCGAACTGCACGCCGTTGCGCGCCCCCCAGAGCAACCCGGCCACCAGTGCCACGAAGCCCGCCACGGACCACACGATGGCCCAGATCTGCTTGAGCGGAATCCCCACCGCAAGGGCGGCCTGGTGGTCGTCCGCCACGGCGCGCAGGGCCCGGCCGATGCGCGTCTTGTTGAAGAACACCGCCAGCACCGCCACCAGCAGACCGGCCACCAGTGCCGCCACGAGGTCGAACTTGCTGATGAGCAGGTTGAATCTTTCCATCACGGATTCGATGGGCTCGTCCTGCAGGCCGAGATCGAGGCGGCGCACCTCAGTGCCCCAGACGAGCTGCGCGACGCCTTCGAGGAAGAACGCGAGGCCGATGGTCGCCATGAACAACGTGATCTGCGGCTGGTTCACGAGGGGTCGCAGCACCACACGTTCGATGCCGATGCCCAGCAGCACCATCACACCGAGCGTGAGCGGGAACGCCCCCCAGAGCGGCAGCCCGAACTTTTCCTGCAGGCCGACGAACGTGAGCGCAGCGAGAAACACCATCGCACCCTGCGCGAAGTTGAACACCCCGGAGGCCTTGTAGATCAGCACGAAGCCGAGCGCCACGAGCGAGTACATCACGCCCGCGAGCAAGCCGCCGATGAGGACTTCGAAGAAGAATTGCATGGCGTTAAAGGCTGGGAAGGGGGAAGGGGGAAGGGGGAAGGGTGGGGGGTGTCTCGAGGGGCGGCAGCAAGGCTCGAACGAACGGTGCTCCCGCGTCGAAACGCGCGGGGTGCCGCGCGGGCGCGACGCGCACGTGCGACCCTTCCCCCTTCCCCCTTCCCTCTTCCCTCAAAGCCCTTCCCTCTTCCCTGAAGTCACCCATCAGTGCGCCACCCCGAGATACGCATCGATCACTGCCTGGTTGGCACGCACCTCGGCCGGCGTGCCGTCGCCGATCTTCTTGCCATAGTCCAGCACCACCACGCGATCGGAGACGTCCATCACCACGCCCATGTCGTGCTCGATCAGGACGATGGTGGTCCCGAACTCGTCGTTCACGTCGAGGATGAACCGGCACATGTCCTGTTTCTCCTCGATGTTCATGCCGGCCATCGGCTCGTCCAGCAGCAGCAGCCGCGGTTCGGCGGCGAGCGCGCGACCGAGTTCCACCCGCTTCTGCACGCCATAGGGCAGACGGCCCACCGGCGTCTTGCGCACCGATTCGATCTGCAGGAAGTCGATGATGTGCTCGACCTTCTGACGGTGCTCCAGCTCCTCGCGCCGGTTCGGGCCGACGTACAGCGCCTGGAGGAACAGGTTCGTGTGCATCTTCAGGCTGCGGCCCGTCATCATGTTGTCGAGCACGCTCATGCCCTTGAACAGCGCGATGTTCTGGAACGTGCGCGCAATGCCCATGGACGCGGCCTTGTGCGGGTCCATCTGCTGGAAGGCCTGCCCGTCGAAACGGATGGTGCCCTGCTGCGGCCGGTACACGCCGTTGATGCAGTTCAGCATGGAACTCTTGCCCGCACCGTTGGGGCCGATGATGGCGCGGATCTCGTGCTCGCGGACATCGAAGCTGATGTCGGTCAGGGCCTTCACGCCGCCGAACGCGAGCGAGATGTTCTCCACCGACAGGAACGTGCCGCCGATGCGACGGCCGGTGTTGTGCTCGTGTTCCATGGGATCAGGCGGCCTTGCGCTGCGCGGTCTCGGCCGGGAACGTCCGGGCTTCGCGGATCTTCACGTCGGCGCGAATCATCCCGGTGCGGCCGTCCTCGAACTTCACTTGCGCTTCGATCTCGCAGTGCGTGGCGCCGCCATAGAGGGCGTCCACGAGCTGCTGGTATCTCTCCGCGATGAAGCCGCGGCGTACCTTGCGCGTGCGGGTGAGTTCGCCGTCGTCGGCATCGAGTTCCTTGTGCAGCACGAGGAAGCGATGGATCTGCGACCCGCCCAGCTGCGGGTCCTTCGCGAGGTCGGCGTTGACGCTCTCCACGCATTCCTTCACGAGCGCGTAGACCTCGTCCTTCTGGGCGAGGTCGGTATAGCCGGAGTACGCGATGCCCCGGCGCTCCGCCCAGTTGCCCACGGAACCGAGATCGATGTTGATGAACACGCAGCAGCGATCGCGGCCATGGCCGAAGGCCACGGCTTCCTTGATGTGAGGGAAGAACTTGAGCTTGTTCTCGATGTACTGCGGCGCGAAGAGCGTCCCGCTGTCGAGGCGGCCGACGTCCTTCGCGCGGTCGATGATCTTGAGGTGACCGTCCTCGTCGAAATAGCCGGCGTCGCCCGTCAGGAACCAGCCGTCGGGCGAGATGGATTCGGCGGTGGCGTCCGGGCGCTTGTAGTACTCCTTGAGCATTCCCGGCGTGCGCACCTGCACCTCGCCGTTGTCCGCGATGCGGATCTGCACGCCCGGGAGCGGCTTGCCGACGGTGTCGAGCTTGACCTCGCCGCTGGGCTGCTTGCAGACGTACACGGCGGTTTCGGTCTGGCCATACAGCTGCTTCAGGTTGATGCCGATGGAGCGGTAGAAATCGAAGAGGTCCGGCCCGATCGCCGCGCCGCCCGTGTACGCCACGCGGATGCGCGACATGCCCAGCACGTTGCGCAACGGCCCGTACACCAGCAGATTGCCGAGCCAGTAGTTGAACCGGTCGCCTGCGGAGACGCTGGCGCCGCGGCCGTCCAGCAGCGCGGCGCCGCAGCGGCGCGCCACGCCCATGAAGTGATGGAACAGGCGGCGCTTGAAGGGCGCGGCATCCTCCATGCGGATCATCACCTGCGTGAGCAGGTTTTCGAACACGCGCGGCGGCGCGAAATAGTAGGTGGGGCCGATCTCGCGCAAGTCGGTCATGACCGTCTCGCTCGACTCGGGGCAGTTCACGCAGAAGCCGGCCACGAGCGCCTGCGCATAGGAGAACAGGTGGTCCCCCACCCAGGCCATCGGCAGGTACGAGAGGATCTCGTCGTCCGCCGAGAAGCCATCGAAGGCGATGTCGCCGCGCGACACGGCGATGAGCGCACTGTGCGTCTGGCACACGCCCTTCGGGTTCCCGGTGGTGCCGGAGGTGTAGAGCATCACCGCGATGTCGTCGCCGCGGCCCTTGTCCACTTCGGTCTGGAAATGCGTGGGATGCGACTTGTCGTACTCCCGACCGCTGGTCTGCAGTGCCTCGAACGCGAGCAGGACCTGGTCGGGGTAGTTGCGCATGCCGCGCGGGTCGTCGTAGATGATGTGCCGGAGCCGCGGGTACTTCGGCAGGATCTCGAGCATCTTGTCGACCTGCTCCTGATCCTCGACCACCGCGATCTCGATCTCGGCGTTCTCGAGCACGAACAGCATCTCGGAGGCGATGGCGTCCTGATACAGAGGCACCGCGATGCCGCCGAGGGCCTGGACCGCCATCATGGTCCAGTAGAGACGGGGGCGGTTGTCGCCGATGATGGCCACGGTCTGGCCGCGGCGGAAGCCCAGTGCGGACAGGCCGCAGGCGATGGCGCGGACTTCGTCTGCCACCTGCTTCCAGGTCCAGGAGAGCCAGATGCCGAGGTCCTTTTCGCGAATGGCCGTGCGATCGCCACGCGATTGCGCGTGGGCGAGCAACAGGCGCGGAAAAGTCTCCTCCGGACCGGCGACCGCCGGCCCCGTCTGGGTCGACAAGGCTTGCTCCTCTCGTTATCGGGCTGTGCCGGGACGGTGGGAAGACAGGCGGCAGAGCGTCGGATTTCCCGTCCCGGAAGGCGTGCCAGAGGGTAGCAAAGTCGGGCAGACTTAGGTTGTCACCGAAACGACAATCCCGTGAATCTATCCGAGACCCTGCGCCTGTTCGCCCGATGGACCGTGACGCTGACACCCGAGCAGCTTGCCCGGGTCGAGCGCGATGTTGCGGTGCAGCACTTTACCGAGGGCGCCCTGGTGGCGCGCAAGGGGGAAAACGTCGATCACTGGATCGGCGTATGCGCCGGACTGGTCAAGCTCACCAGCACCGGACCCGACGGTCGCGCCACCACGTTCACCGGGGTACCCCCGGGCGGCTGGTTCGGCGAGGGCTCCCTGCTCAAGGAGGAACCGCGGCGCTACGACGGCATAGCGCTGTCCGACTGCACCGTGGCGAAACTGCCGCGCGCGACCTTCCTGTGGCTGCTCGACTCGAGCATCGCCTTCAACCGTCACCTCCTCATCCAGCTGAACGAGCGCCTCGCCCAGTTCATCGGGCTGGTGGAGTACGAGCGCCTGCTCGATCCCGACGCGAAGATGGCCCGCTGCATCGCCAACCTGTTCAATCCCACCCTGTACCCGGGCGTGGGCCCGAAGCTCGAGATCTCCCAGGCCGAGCTCGCGCAGCTGGTGGGCGTGTCGCGCCAGAGGGCGAACCAGTCCCTTCAGGCGCTGGAGAAGGCGGGACTGCTCGCTGTGGAGTACGGCGGCGTCAGGGTGCTGGATCTGGCGGGACTGGGCACCTACGGGGCCTGACGCAGCGCCGTCGGATCACGCCGAGGCGGCGTTCGCGGGCGTGGCCACGCCGCCCCACCCGGGACAACGCGGTCAGCTCCGCGCGGTCAGCCCGTCGAACGCGATGGACACCAGATGCGCGACCAAATCGGCGTCGGCATAACGCCCGCCGCGCCGGAGGAAGTCCAGCGCGGGATCGCACGTCCGCGAGTAGATGCTGTGGACCATCACCTCCGCCGGGATGTCGCCCCGCAGATCGCCGGCCCGCACGGCCTGCTCCACCAGTCCCGTGACCACCCCGTTCATCCGGAAGATGGCGCCCACGTACTCCATGGAAGTCATCAGGCTCGTCTGAAGGCTCGCGCTGCCCGAAGGCAGTAGCGGCAACCCGCCCGCAAGGCGCGACTCGAGCGTCCAGCGCAGGGCGGCCTTCAGCTTCTCGACGGCCGACATTTCGGGCGGAAGCGCTTCGATGGCGCCGAGTGCGCCGCGGAGCACGCGGACCATGGCGGCCGCAGCCAGGCTCTCCTTCGAAGGGAAGTGCTTGTAGAGGATGCCCTTGGAGACGCCGACGGCCGCCGCGACGTCGTCCATGGTCATCAGATCGAACCCCTTGTCAGCGAGAAGCTGATTCGCGGCGTCCACGATCAGGTTCTCCCTGACCTTGAATTGCTGTTCCTTGAAGGACGGGCCTTCCATGCGTGTTGTTGCTCCGTGGGACGGAACCAAAGAGTTCTTGTTTTGACTAAACGGTCACGTTTTTGACTGATGCGTCACGAAAACGTGCCGGGACCTTCCGGACCCGGCTGCACCCCCGACGCGCAACACCTGGGACCGGCAGCTTCGCCGGCCTCACGCCTCACACTTATCAAGGAGTCCATCATGACGAACCGCATTCGGAATTTCCTGAGCGGCAGCATAGCAGCCTGCGCCCTGCTCGTGACCACCGCAGCGTCCGCCGCGACGCAGATCGCACCGGTCGGCAGCACCTTTGTCGTCCTTACGGCCACGCCGGTTCTCGTTGGCGCTGGCGTCGGCGTGGACAAGATCGGTACCGCCGCTCTCTTCCCGGATGCTTCGGGCAACCTCATCGGCGCTTTCGCCATCACCGGCGGCACGCTGGACCCCAATCTGGGGAATGCGCTGGTCGAGCACGACGGCAGCGGCCTCAAGCTGTCCCGCAACGGCACGGACGTGAACCTGGAGAACTTCCTCATCGACACCACGCTGCCGACGGACACGATCTTCGGCAAGGTTTCCGTGGGCGCGACCACGCTCGAGAACGTGCCGCTGTTCACGCTCAGCGGTTCGAACCTGTTCCTGAGCGAAACGGCCGGTGACGCGCTGGTGAGTTTCCTGGGCATTCCCGACCTGGGCGGTGCGCAACTCGGCTTCGCGCTGACCAACCCGCTGCCCGTGCCCGAGCCCGAGACGTACGCGATGATGGGCGCCGGTCTTGTCCTGCTCGCGGTCGCGCGCAGCCGTCGCAAACAGAAAGTGGCCCTCGAAGCCTGATCGCACCCCGTGTCCGGTGGAGGGCGGCGACTGGCCGCCTTCTGCCATGATGATCCCCGGAGTCGGCGCGATCGCGCCTCGTCCGGGCTACGCACAACGCGCCCTCGTAGCCTGGACGAGGGACGAAGGACCGACTCCAGGGACCAGCGTTACCAACACGGCGATCAGCCCCAGAGTCGGGACCAAACCCTCGAAAGACTATCTACCCGTAGAACCCCGGCGCCGCCGGGTCGTTGTCATGCTGTGCACAAACCGGCGCGGACGGCTTCGGCGCATCTCGGTGTTCGGCATCGCACCCAACAGGGCGATCAGCACCGTGGAGCAAGAGACCTGCCCCCGGCTGTTGCGCGTTGCCGATGCAAACACCGCGACCGAGCCGGCGATATCTCCGATGCCGGACGAAGACGGATCAAGCCGCATTCCCGACATCATGGTGCCGCCTTATGAAGCGTGCCTCGCCATTTTCGCGATATACCAGAGCGCACCTGAGGTGATCAGTGTCGAGGCAGCCGCAACGACTATGGCGTGAAGGAGCGTGAGATCCAGGGCGACTTTGAATCCGAGAACGAACGCCAGGTACTGAAGCGCGAGCAGAGGGACGCTGGCGGCGAAGGCCGAGCCGGGGTTCGCAAAGATTTCCTGAGGACCGCCGATCAAGAAACTGAATCCGGTAAAGACAGCGACTGCCGTGAAGAAGAAGGAATAAACGATGGCCTTGAAGGATTGCGCCAGGGAAACACTGACGCCCGAGATGGCGGCCGCAGTCGCCTGAACGACGAGCGTCGACAGCAGGACGGAGCCGGAAAACACCACGGCAACCGTGAACGGCGCCGCGACGAAGAGCAGCAGGAAGAACACCACGAAGAGCACTTGCGCCATTTCCTAGTCCCCTGGTTGCTCGCTCCTCTAACCGTGAGAGCGCTCCGACAATCATAGCGACTCAGTCCGCTTTGGGCCCCCCTCCACGATGGTCGACGAGACAACCATTTGGCAACGCACGGAATTGGGGTCTCACGCGGAGATGCACGGAGTGGGGGTCTGGTCTTGCATTCACGCATTCGAAAACCAACTGCAAGACATCTCTTCAACTGAAGTCCGAAGTGCTCCTGTTCAGGGAGCTGTCACCGCCTTGATCCGCCGATCGTTACTTTGGCGACTCGTCATCCCCCTGGGCGGAACCGGATCGCGCCATGTAGCCTGATACCAATTGGGCGCTTCCGCCCACGACGACGGAAACTCCAAGGACGTAAACGAAGTAAAGCGAGCTATGCCGCATCAATAGGGCCGCTAGCCAACAAGAGCCGCAGAACACATCCAAGACAGGCGGGACCAGATAGAGCCCCACCAGAACCACCACCATCAGCAGCAGACGCCCCGAAACCATCGATTAGCTGCGCCGCAGGAAGAAGCAGCCGGACTGACCCCATCGGAGAAACAGCCGACGAACAGCAGGCAGGCGAACGCCCGTCGATACGGCGTCATTGCAAATTGCGAAATCAGGTTTGGGCGTCATGGTGGTCAACCCCGTAAATCTCGGAAAAATCGTCCAGCTTCAAGGCTATCCGCGACGAGCGCCAAGTCTGCCCTCGCGGCGCAAGGAGAACTAGCTCAGCTTTCGCACTGGAGCGCGTTCGGGAAGAACCCGATCGACGATCAGACGTACCCGGCAAATTCAGGGCTTCTTCCACACGCTCGGCGATACACGGTCTTCGCCTCTATGCAGGAGGCCATATCAGGCTGATGCAGCTCCCATGGCCAAGCACCCGGCAACGAGCAAGCCTGGCAAGCGACTGCCGGGGGCGGTGTTCGTCATCTTGGCCACAAGTGCCCAGACACCAAGGGCCTGCAGAGCGATGCCAAGCAACAGTCTCGGAACGTCCAGTGCGGCAAGTCCCTTGATAAACGCCTCGATGAACCACCACGCATCGGCAACGAAGAGCGCCAGCAACACCAACATCATGACGCGCGTCTTTCCCAGCCCATCTTCACGCATGGCGGTTCCCCTGACCAGTGCCGCTCGCTGTAGCGTAACGGGAGGGGATGGCAGCGGATTCGGAAGCCTGATCTCTACCGGATGGCGCAACAGGAGCTATGGGGAAGTCTGTGTTCTGTTCGCTACAGTCCAGGTGAATCTTGCCGTCTTCGCGAAGTTCGGCGCGAAACACCCTTCGGGAGAAAGGCCCCCAACCGACAGTCTTGACGCACTCGCTCGGTGGCAGAGGGACCTTGTAACGCGCCATGCCCGACGCCTGCTTGATCTGCAGGTCGCGCCAGATCCAATTGTCGATCCGAACGGTTTCACCCGGGCCGACCATACCGATACTGCTGACATCCTTGCCGATGAGCACGACTTCCACGGGGGTTCCAGCGAGATTCGTAAACTCACAACCGACGGAGACGGAACACCCGACGAGGACTGCGGCGACAACAAACCGGAGTCGGTAACCGAGGTTCGTCAACAAGCGGAGGAATCGTGGCGATTGGGTCGAGCAGAGAACAGGCTTTCGCCCGTCTTTCCCCATAAGATCGTGCGTGCGGATTTCCCGCACGCAGCTTTCCAATGCTTTTCTCACCGAGGCGTTCGCTGATCTAAGTGCACGACACCATGGGGACCTCGTACAGGCTGTAGCGCGCGTACTGGGCCTTTGCGTCTGGTCTCGCATGCAGTCAGACATGATGGAGTGAAAGACTCGACCCTGTGCCGACGCGCGCGGGATTGGTGGAGTACGGGAGCGTACGCCGCGTTTCCGGCGTTCCCCGGAGTCGGCGCGATCGCGCCTCGTCCGGGCTACGTACAGCGCGCCCTCGTAGCCTGGACGAGGGACGAAGGACCGACTCCAGGGACCGGCGTTGCGAACACGGCGCTCGGCCCCAGAGTCGGGATCGACACTCTCGAACGACTATCTACCCGTAGAACCCCGGCGCCGCCGGGTCGTTGTCATGCTGTGCACAAACCGGCGCGGACGGCTTCGGCGCATCTCGGTGTTCGGCATCGCACCCAACAGGGCGATCAGCACCGTGGTCAAGCTCAGAATGGCTTTCATGGGCGCTCCCTCAGTTGGACTCGGTCACGAGACCGCTCAGCGTGTCGAGCAGGGCCCGATCCACGCGGCTCACGGCACGCAGCTTGTGGCGATCGTCCTCCACGAGCGTCTCGAGATGTTTGTGCAGGCGGCTTTCGCGGATCCGCGCCATGGCCTCCTGCTCCATGCCCTGGTGGGCAATGCTGAGCACCCAGCCGGCCGGGCGAGTCCGGGCGCACTGGCACAGCGCCAGCAGCGCCTGGTCGGTGGCCGCCGTGTCGCCGAGGAGCGCCGCGTACTCCAGCGCATCGCGATGGACTTCCACCCACCAGGGGCAATCCGCGGCCGCGGCACGACACACGTCGAGCCCTTGCCGATAGAAGTCCTGGTCCAGGCGGTTGCGCATTGCGAGCAACTGGAAGCGCGCGGCCGACGTATTCACGCGGGCCAGGTGGTACCAGACGCTGTTCACGCCATGCTCCGCCTCGGCGAGTCGCTGCATCTCCTCGCCCAAGGTGCACAGGTTCTCCAGGAAGCGGAGATGGCTGCCGGCGCCGTTCTCCCGCGGGCGCGCCAGCCGGAACGACCCGGTCATCGCAATCCACAGGTACTGGATGCGCATCGCAGGCGACGCGGCGGGGTCGCGGGCCAGAGCCTCGGCCTCGTGGGTCCGGTCGAGGAGCTGCTGCCCGTCGGGCAGGAACAGAATGCCTTCCCTCCGCAGGGCCACGGAGTCGTCGAGCCCCGCGAGCCGTTTGCGGGAGAAGATGTGAAGCTGCACGACGCTGCGGATCCGCTCCCGCAGTTCCGGCGGCATCGGCTTGTCGCCCTTCGCGAGCTTCAGCACGTAGTCCGGGTCGTAGGTCGGCAGCGAGAGCTGCGCGGCCGCCTGGGCGGACGTGCGTTCCGCAATGGCGAGATACAAGGTGTCTGGCATGGGTCGACTCCAGATCGAGGGTTCGGTCGGCGGGCAGGGGAAGGAAGCACCTTCCCGGCGTCGGGCCACTCTTTAGAGCGCGGACCGTGCCAGAAGGGGTATTCCGATGGCGTAACCGCCTGCCTGCCCCGGATCGAACGGTACGCCCGACCGGGACGGCTCCACCCGGAAAAGTTCGGGGTGACCGATTCCCTGTCATGCTGGAACCCCAGAATGGACCGCGACCCGACGAGGAACCACCCCGCCCCGGCGCTGTCGCATCTGGGTTCCAGCTGTCCCCCATAGCCGACTCGCCCACGCCGCGCGGACCTGCCCATGCCCCACGACGTCAGTCTCATCGCCACCATCGCCGCAGGCTTCGGGCTCGCCCTCGTCCTGGGCTTCGCCGCCGCGCGCCTGCGCATGCCCCCGCTGGTGGGCTACCTCCTCGCCGGCGTCATGATCGGCCCGGCCACGCCCGGCTTCGTCGCGGATGTCGGGCTCGCCGGGCAGCTGGCAGAAATCGGCGTGATGCTGCTCATGTTCGGCGTGGGGCTGCACTTCTCCATCGACGACCTGCTCGCGGTCAAACGCATCGCCGTTCCCGGGGCCGTCGTTCAGATCGTGGTTGCCGTCCTGCTGGGCATGGGTACCGCGCTCGCATGGGGTTGGAGCCTCGGTGGCGCACTCGTGTTCGGGTTGTGCCTCTCGGTCGCCAGTACCGTGGTGCTGCTGCGCGCCCTGGAGGCAAAGGGGCTGGTCAAGTCGATCAACGGGCAGATCGCCGTGGGCTGGCTGGTCGTCGAGGATCTCGTGATGGTCCTCGTGCTGGTGCTACTGCCGGCGCTCGCCGGGGTGCTGGCCGAGGGCAACTCGCCCGCAGATTCGTCCGGCGGCGGCCTGTGGGTCACCATGGGCATCACGCTGGCCAAGGTCGCGGCCTTCATCGCGTTCATGCTGATCGTCGGCAAGCGCCTTTTCCCCAAGCTGCTGTGGCTGATGGCGCGCACCGGCTCGCGCGAGCTGTTCACGCTGTGCGTGGTCGCCGTCGCGGTGGGGGTGGCCTTCGGAGCGGCGAAGCTGTTCGACGTGTCCTTCGCGCTCGGCGCGTTCTTCGCCGGGATGATGATGCGCGAGTCGGAGTTCAGTCATCGCGCCGCGGACGAATCCCTGCCGCTGCGCGACGCCTTCGCGGTGCTCTTCTTCGTCTCGGTGGGCATGCTCTTCGATCCGGCGGTCATCATGCAGCAGCCGCTCAAGCTCCTCGCGGTGGTCGCGATCATCCTGGTCGGCAAGACGATCGCCGCCATCGCCCTCGTGCTGCTCTTCCGCTATCCGCTCAACACGGCGCTCACCGTCGGCGCAAGTCTCGCCCAGATCGGCGAGTTCTCGTTCATCCTCGCGGCGCTCGGTGTCTCCCTCGGGCTGATGCCGGCGGAAGGGCAGAGCCTGGTGCTCGCCGGCGCGCTCATCTCGATCGCGGTTAACTCCGCGCTGTTTGCCGCAATCGAGCCACTGCAGGCGTGGATCCGTGCGCGCTCCGCCCTCGCCCGTAAGCTGGAACTGCGCGACGATCCGCTCGCCCAGCTCCCCATGTCGACGGATCACACCCTGCTCACGGGGCAGGTCGTGCTGGTGGGCTACGGCCGGGTCGGCAGACGCATCGGTGCCACCCTGCGCGCGCACGACATCGCCTTCGTCGTCGCGGAGCAGAACCGTGAAATCGTCGACGCGCTGCGTCGCGACGGCCTGCCCGCCGTCAGTGGCGATGCTTCCACACCGGAAGTGCTGATCCAGGCCCACGTTGCCCGCGCCGCGCTGCTGCTGGTCGCCGTCCCCGACGCGCTGCAGGCGCGCAAGATGGTCGAGATCGCCCGAGCCCTGAATCCCGGCATCGCGGTCGTCCTGCGCTGCCAAAGCGACGACGAGGCCGAGCTGATCGCACGGGACAGGATCGCCGAGGTGTTCATCGGCGAGCACGAACTCGCGCGCGGCATGGCGGAGCACGTCATCACCCGCTTCGGCCGCCGCCCGATTCCGGTCACCGGCACAGTCGCGGCACAGGCCGCATGAAGCGCTACCTGGTTGTCGCACTGCTCCTGTCGACCACGCTGATCGCGGGTGCGTGCAGCCGCCTCCAGTTCGGCTACAGCCAGGCGGAGCGCGTCATCTCGTGGACTCTGGAGAGCTACCTCCCGCTCGATCGCCGGCAGTCCGAAGCCCTGGACCGGCAGCTCGTCGCTTTCAAGGAATGGCATTGCCGCACCCAACTAACGGGCTATTCGGCCTGGCTGCGCGGGGTCGGGCGGGAACTCGCCGACGGCGTGACGGCAGCGCAGGTGGAAGCCCGCTTCGCGAATGTGCGCTACTTCCTGCGGCTGATGGCCGAAGACGCCAGTCCGAGACTCGCCGGCCTCGGCCGCACCCTCGACGATCGCCAGATCGACGAACTCGCCCGCGCCTTCGACAAGGCGAACGGCAAGTACCGCAAGGAGTTCGTGGAGGTCGCCTACAAGGACGTCGCGTCGAAGCGGGCCACGACCACCCGCGAGCGCCTGGAGTTCTGGATCGGGCCGCTGACCAAGGCCCAGAGGCAGACCGTGGAACGCTGGAGCGCCGGACTCGAACCGGCGCAGGCGGACGTCCTCGAAAGCCGGTTGCGCTGGCAGCAGTCGCTTCGCAACACGCTCGCCCGCCGCAGCGAAACCGAGGCGGTGCAATCGCAGCTGTTCACGCTCATGGCAGAGCCCGATCGCACCTACACGCCTGAACTCGCCGCCAAGCTGGAAGTGAATCGCGCGCGCACCTTCGCCATGGTCGCCGAGGTGAACGGTCTGATGACCGACGCTCAGCGCCGCAAGGTCGTGGAGCGCACCGGCGCGATCGCCGCCGAACTCGAATCGCTCGCCTGTCCGGCGCCGACGCGCGCGGCAGCGCTCACGCAGTGATCACGTCGCGGCATCCGCGCCTGCGCACCGCCTATCGGCGCACATAGCCCGTCCCATCGAGCCAGATGACCTTCACAGGTTCCTTCGGGTCCGTGATGAGGATGCGCTTCTCGGCCGTGCCGTCGTCGTAGCGGATCTGCAGGGCGAGGCCGTCGATGCGGTACCGCCCGACCCGTTCCGCCGTGCGGCCAGCGGTAGTCACGGCGGTGTCGCCCGCCGCCGCCGTGCTGCCCGCCCCGCCGCCTCGAACCACGCGACCGTCCTTCTCGAACCGGTACTGCGTGTAGGCGGTCACGGACTGGGAACCCCCGATCGCCACATTGCCGGTGCCGCCGACGTGCCGGAACAGGCCTTCGAGCTTCATACCGTCCGGGAGCCGGGAGTAAGTGGTCGGAAATGGCAGCGGCTTCCAGCCCTTCTCAGTGGACAGTTCGATCTTCCCGTCCTGGCGGCGCCATCGCGCCCACTTCTTCGGCTCCGCCTGGCGGTGCGCGTCGAGTCCGCCCGGGAAGCGCAGTCCCCGGACGTCCTTCAAGGCGTCGCCGGATCGCAACAGCACCACGGGGAAGATATCGAGTCCGACGAAGCCGCCCGCGCCCATGGTTGCGCGGGACGAGAAACCGAAGCTGTCGATCTGGCCGAGCAGTTCCTCAGAGGGAGAACCGCCCGATTCGTCGGCATCGGCGGGCGCATCCTCTGCGCGGGCCGGGGGCGCCGATTCGGGAATCGCCACGAGCCGTGGCGCCACCGTCGCGAACTGAGCGTCGGCGATACGCGACATCGCGACCGCGGCGGCACAGGGTTCGACCTTGCGCTGTGCCGTCGTCGCAACGATCGAGTCGGCCGCCTCCTCCATCTGCCGGTACTCCACCGGATGGCGCGCGAGTTCCGGAAGACGATCGCGAATCCGGTCGACCGAATGGGTCTTCTTCCAGGCATCGAGTGCGGCGGCCTGCCCCTTGTCGAAACCTCCCGCGCTCTCGCAGAGCGCTTCCAGCTTGTCGACCGTGGACACGATGACCGCGGCTTTCAGGAAGGGCTCCTCGGTTACCGCCAGGACGGCCGCCTCGGCGGTCGGACAGGCGGCGAACAGCACCAGGACGGCAGCAAAACGTCGCGAGAGGCCCATGGCCGAGGTCTCCGGGGAAGCGGTGGCATTCCCCAACTAGCAGCAAGGTGGAGTCCAGGCCCGGCATCGCGTCGAGCCCGGTCCCCAGCGGTCTACTTCAACACGCCGGCCAGGAGGCTCTTCAGGTCCCCGCCACCCAGCTTGCCGACCTGTTCGGTCACGGCGGGGGGCAGTTTGGCGGTCTGGTCCGGGTTAAGTCCGAGCCGACCGAGTGCGGCGCTGAGGCCCTTCATGTCGCCCACCTTGCCGCCGGCGACTGCACCCGAATCCGTGGCTGCCTTCAGGTACTTGTCCGCTCCTGGAATCACCTTGGCAATCTTGTCGAAATCGCCGCCACCGAGCTTCTCCTTCGCCAAGGCAAGCACGGAACCGATTCCGCCTTTCGCCTGGTCGCCCGACAGCCCCAGCTGTTTGCCGATCACGCTGCTGATGTCGCCACCCTTGTCGCCGAGCATCGGCAGTGACTCGCAGCCGACCAGCAGGGCGGCGGGAGCGACCGCCGCCAGGAATTTGAGAGCATCACGCCGACTTGCCATTGAAAATCCTCCGAGGACGAAAAGCACTTGGTGCAACACGATATCCGCCCGCCGGGAGAGGCGGACGCGTGGACCTCGAAGACTACTCTTGGGGAGCCAACCGGCGATATCCGGAAACGGTCACTCCTGCCCTACCGCGCCCCTCCCGCGTACGGCAGACCCGCCACGTGATCGGCCGCAACCCGGATGTTCACCGGACGGCCGTCCGTATAACCCGCGCGAATCCGCGCGAACCCGACCACGGGAAAGCACGCGCTGCCGCGATAGGAACGCTGATCCAACCGCCCCAGCCCCAGCGACCACATCTTCACCGTCGCCTCCGACCCGTCGTCGTGGGTGAGCGAATAGCAGACCTTCCCGAGCGCCCAGCGATAGTGACCGACCGTCACCCGTTCGTCGGCCTCGACGCGAAACTCGGTCTCCACGGCATGGACGCCCTGCGCCGCCAGCAGGACGACAGCAGCCGCGAACGTTCCGATTGCGAAAGACTTCATGGGACACCTCCATCACGATTGCGCCGGATCGGCATGGGAGCGATCGTGCAGCCAGGCGCGTGAACCGCAGCGGTGGCGCGTAAGGGTGGCGAAGTCACCCGGAAGAAGTCCGGGTGGGTTGCGTCGGGATCAGGCCGCTCCCCGCGCCCGATGAAGGCGGTCGGCACAATGCACGCACCACCGGAGAGCAGCGCTTCGACCTCGGCAGACGGTGCTTCCCTGGCCTGCAGGCGTACGGCAGCAATGCTTGGCCAGTGGGTACGCAACCTGCAAACTCGCACCTCATCCCACTTCGAAACCGTCACAGAGGATTCCATGGCCCGAGACATCCTGTTCCACCTCGTATCCGGCGCGCCCGAACAGGTGGGCCCCTTCAGCCACGCCACCGAAGCCGGCGGCTGGGTCTTCGTTACCGGCCAGATGCCCACCTTTCCGGGGGAACCGGATCGCCCGGTCCCGGAGGGCATCGAAGCGCAGACGCGCCTGGTGATCGACAACCTCTCGAAGGTGCTCGCCGGCATCGGGCTCGGCCTGGAGGACGTGGTCCGCACCGGGGCCTACCTCACGCGGTTCGAGGAGGACTACCCGGTGTTCAACCGCATCTATCGCGAGTACTTCCCGGCGGACAGGCTGCCCGCGCGCACCTGCATCGGTGTCACCGCGCTCGCGAAGGGTGCCCTGGTGGAGGTCGACTTCATCTGCCGGCGGCCCGCATGAGCGCGGCGCCGATGATCCGGCCGTTGCCGGTCGAGAGGATCCGCCCCGTCGACACGGCCCTGCTCGTGATCGACATGGAGCGTGACTTCGTCGACGCCGGCGCCGTGCAGGAAACTCCAGGCGGCCGAGCCATCGTGCCGGCGATCAACCGGCTGATCGCCTGGGCCCGTGCGCACAGCGCGCCGGTTATCTTCACGCACGAGATGCATCGCAGCGATCTCAGCGACTACGGGATCGAACTGGAGTACGACCCGGTCCACTGCCTGGAGGGCACGCCGGGCTGCGAACTCACCGACGGGCTCGACGCCCGACCCGGCGACTACCGCATCCGCAACAAGCGGCGCTACGACTGCTTCCTGGGGACGGATCTCGACCTGCTTCTGCGAAGCAAGCGGATCGCGAATCTGGTGTGCTGCGGGGTGACGACGCACTGCTGTGTGATGAGCACCGTGTATACGGCGCGCAATCTCGACTACCGGGTGCTGGTGCCGGCCGACGCGGTGGCGGCGGTCTCACCGGACCATCAGGCGGCAGCGCTGCTCTGCATGAGCGATGTGTTCGCGTACGTCACGGACGTGGCGTCCGTGACGTCGCTCTGGAGCCCGGGAAAGCCCGATCAGCCGTAGGTGTAGAAACCGCGGCCGGTCTTGCGGCCGAGATAGCCGGCTTCGACCATCTCCACCAGCAGGGGGGCGGGGCGGTACTTCGGATCCTTGAACCCTTCGAACAGCACCTGCATCACCGCGAGTTCCACATCGAGCCCGATGAGGTCGCACAGCGCCAGCGGGCCGATGGGGTGATTGCAGCCCATGCGCATGGCGTCGTCGATCTCCTGCGCCGTCGCGAGCCCCTCACCGAGCGCGAACACGGCCTCGTTGATCATCGGGCACAGCAGGCGGTTCACCACGAAGCCAGGGGAGTTGCGCACCTTGACGGGCGACTTGCCGACGCCCTTCGTGACGGCTTCGACGGCCGCGTAGGTGTCGTCGGAGGTCTGCAGGCCGCGGATGAGTTCCACGAGCTGCATCACTGGCACCGGGTTGAAGAAGTGCATGCCGATCACCTGCGACGGACGCTTGGTGGCAGTGGCGAGCTTGGTGATCGAGATGGACGAGGTGTTCGACGCGATGATGGCTTCGGGGCGCGCCAGGGCATCGAGCTTGCCGAAGATCTCCAGCTTGAGGGGCAGGTTCTCGGTGGCGGCCTCGATGATGAGGTCCGCGCTCGCCAGTGCGCCGAGGTCGCTGGAGGTCTGGATGCGCCCCATGGCGGTGGCCTTGGCCTCAGCCGTCATCTTCTCTTTCTTGACGAGGCGCTCGAGGCTGCCGTCGACGTTCTTCAGGCCGCGGTCGATCGCGGCCTGGGAGATGTCGGTCATCGTGACGGAATAGCCTGCAACGGCGCAGGCCTGGGCGATGCCATTGCCCATGGTGCCGGCGCCGACGACGCCGATGGTGCTGATCTGCATGGAGGACTCTCTGGAAAAGAAACTCTGGGAGCCCCGATTCTATCGCGCGGCGCCGGGCGGAGCCCGACGCCGGGTCAGGCAATGGGTCAAACGATGGGCGACAGGAACGGCAGATCCAGATTGGTCTTGCGGCCCTCCAGCTGCGGCACCTGGTCGAACTTGCCCTTGGCGAGCTTCGTCTTGGTGAGCGCGTGCAGATCGCGATAACTGAGATTGCCCTTCTTCTCCTTGATCGCGGCGACCAGGCTGTGAGTGAGCGCGCCGTTGAAGGACCCGCCGATGAAGGCGTCCGCGGAGGTCTGCGTGTCCCGGCAGCCGGTGACCAGCACTTCCGGGATGTCGACGTTCACCACGTCGCTGCGGCGTCGGGCAGCCTTGCTCGCGGTATGCATGCCCACGCGCACCGCGCCGCGCAGCTTGCGCCCGGATTCCACCGCCATCAGGTCCCACGGGTTCGGCAGATAGCGCGGAATGGACGGCGCGTCGGGCGGGAGAAGAGCACGGGTGTTGGTGCCGGAGTGGCAGCAGTCCATCACCACCGTGAGACTCACGCCGGCCTTGAGACGGTTGAAGGTGGCGCGCAACCAGTCGTCGGTGGGCGGGGACTTCCAGTCGAGGTCCGTCGGGCAGAGAATCTCGTCGCGGCCGTCCGCTTCGTCACCGTTCGTGTCGGGTACGTTGGCGCCGTGCCCCGAATAGTGCAGATACAGCACGTCGCCCTTGCGGCCGCCGGTCACGAGCGCGCGAATCGCGGCCTGCATCGCCTTCTTGGTCGCCCCGAAATCCGTCAGCGTGACGATGTCCGATTTCGCAAACCCGTAGACCTGCGTGAGAACGTTGGTCATGTTCACCACGTCGTTCACACAGCCCCGCAGATCGGCCCCGGGCATCCGGTACCGGTTCACGCCGATCAAGACCGCCTTCTTCGCCATGACGCTTCCTCCGTGTTCAGGTTGTCATATCTCGCGAATCCTCGTGCGCTCACTGCCGCACAAGGATGATTCGTTCCTGATGTCCGTTGCCGGCAACGGTGCCCACACCCGTCATGCGCTGCCCGTCGGGCGACACATCGAGCTCCATGCGGATCGGCGCGCCACTCTGCAGATGCGTGAGTGCGAGCACCACTTGCCGTCCCTGGATGGTACCTCCGCCGATGAAGCCGTGGTTGGCAGAGGCATCGCCTGCCAGCACGGCGACTTCCTGCTTGTCCTGTTCGAAGTAGATGCCGTCGCCCTGCGTCGAGCGCCAAAGACCGGCGACATTCGGCAGCGTGGTCGAAGGCCCGGGAAGCTGCGCCGCGACACGCTGAGCCACCGGCTCCACGAGCCGGGTGGGCTCGGGCGCGGATACGGGCGTTGCGGCCTGCGGGACAGCCGGCTGCGGCGCGATGACGGGCTGTGCAGCTTCCACAGCCAGCCCCTGCGACGGGGACATCGCCGTCGCCGGCGTGGAAGGCGAATCCGAGAAGAACCCGAACACACCCAGACCGACAACCGTTGCGAGTGCGCCTGCGCCGACCTTGAGCCAGGTGCCGCTCGCCCGCGTCGGGGTGCGGCGGGCCGCGGGAATCTCGGCACCCTCCGGGCGGTCGCGCTCGATACCCTGAATGCGGCCCAGCTGATCGAAGAGCTGATCCACGTCGTAGTCCCAGCGGCGGTCGGTGAGCTCGTGGGCCTGCCTACGAGCGAGGCGCTGGATGTCGGCGGGCAGCTTCTCCTCCGGAGGCATCTGCGCGCCGTCCACCAGGACGGGGATCACCTTCACGCCGCTCTGCAGCGCCGCGGCGATCTCGAGCCGGACGAAGTCCCGGGCATCGTCCAGGCGGCGCTTGCCTTTGGCATCCACGGCGTCGAGCCAGCGCGGTCCGATGAGGACCAGAAGCGCCGAGGACGCCTGGAGCGCCCGGTCGATCGCCTCGACGAAATCGGAACCCGCTTCGATGGATTCGACATCCCGGAACAGCTGGTGCCCGGGGAACTGACGTTCGAGTTCGTCCACGAGTCGACCCGCGTATCCCGTGGTGTCGCTGCGCCGATAGCTTACGAAGATTCCGGCCATGATCGCCTCCCTGCTGGTTTCCGGCCCCTGCGGCCTCCTGCCCGGAAAGGTAGCGAGAACCATGCACGAGAAATCCCGATGGAATGGTCAGGGGGCGTCCGGCGGGGCCAGGCGAATCTGCTGCGCGGCAGGCTTGCGAGAGATTTCGGCCTGCGCTCCGAGGAGAAATGCGTTTACGGCCGAAGAATCGGCGCGAGGCGCGTTTCGCCAGATGATCAGGACGTTACGACGAAACTCATACGGCATGACCCGCGCGGAGAGGCGCGGAAGGCATGGCCCGGGAACATCGCGGCGTCATACCGCGTCAGCGGGTGCCGGTGGTCGGAACCCGCGGCTGTCCGCTCGAGGCGACAACGACGCGGGTTCCGGAGGAATACGCGCCCCCACGATGGTTCGGGGCGCTGACGGCGAGCCGGGTCAGACGCGCTCGATCACCGCGGCGATCCCCTGGCCCACGCCGATGCACATGGTGGTGAGGGCGTAGCGCTTGTTCTGCGCCATGAGTTCGTGAGCGGCGGTTGCGACCAGGCGTGCCCCGCTCATCCCGAGCGGGTGCCCCAGGGCAATGGCGCCGCCGTTCGGATTGACTCGGGGGTCGTCGTCGGCGATGCCCAGTTCGCGCACGACGGCGAGTCCCTGGGCCGCGAAAGCCTCGTTCAGTTCGACCACGTCGATCTGGTCCACGGTGAGCCCGAGGCGGGCGAGAAGCTTCTGGCTGGCCGGCACCGGCCCGATGCCCATCACCCGTGGGGCGCATCCCGCGGTAGCGACGCCGACAACTCGTGCCATCGGCACGAGCCCGTGCTTCCGGGCCGCGGCCTCGCTCGCCAGGATCAGCGCACACGCGCCGTCGTTGACGCCGGAGGCATTGCCCGCCGTCACGGTGCCGTCGGGCTTCACGATGGGCTTCAGCTTGGCTAGGGCATCGAGTGTGGTCTCGCGCGGATGCTCGTCGCGATCCACCACCACCGGGTCACCCTTTCTCGCGGGAATGGTGACGGGGACGATCTCCCGCGCCAGTCGCCCGTTTGCCTGCGCGGCGGACGCTCTCGCCTGCGACCGCAGCGCGAAGGCGTCCTGCGACTCCCGCGACACACCGTACTCGGCCGCGACGTTCTCGGCCGTCTCGGGCATGGAGTCGGTGCCGTACATCTGCTTCATCAGCGGGTTCACGAAGCGCCAGCCGATGGTGGTGTCGAACACGGCGTTGTCGCGCGAGAAGGCGCTCGTGGCCTTGGGCATCACGAACGGCGCGCGCGACATGCTCTCGACGCCGCCGGCAATGCCCATTTCGATCTCGCCGGCGCGGATCGCCCGGGCCACGATCCCCACGGCATCCATGCCCGAACCGCACAGCCGGTTGATGGTGGAGGCCGGGATCTCCTTCGGCAGTCCGGCCAGCAGGAGCCCCATGCGCGCCACGTTCCGGTTGTCCTCGCCTGCCTGATTCGCGCAGCCGAACACGACGTCGTCCACCGCCGCCCAGTCCACCGAGCCGTGGCGCTGCATGAGCGCCTTCAGCGGAACAGCTGCGAGGTCGTCGGGACGGACGCTCGAGAGGGAGCCGCCATAGCGACCGATGGGAGTGCGCAGCGCGGCGCAGATGAAGGCTTCAGGCATGGGAGCATCCTGTTAGGTGCGTGAGTGAGCTTCTTGCCGGCGGCGCCCAGGAGCGCCGGGCCGGACCGAACGGGGAATCGTACCCGCATGCGCGCGCCACCCACAATGCGCGCGACCGGGCAGGCTGGCGGTCAGTCAGAGCGCTCGGCACCGACGGGCTGTCGCCCATGCCTCTGCGGAAGTGGGAAACCGCGTCCGCGAAGTGCGCGACAATGACCGGAACGACGAATTCCGTGCAGGAATGCCGCGTTCCTTCGGGCACCACCGACCGCATCCGCGAACCCCTCCAGAGACGATGAAGACACACACCAGACTGCCGAACGGCGAGACCGTCCCCACGCTGGGCCTCGGCACCTGGCGCATGGGCGAAACAGCCCGGTCCCGACGCCAGGAGATTGCGGCGGTCCGGCTCGCCCTCGACCTCGGCTGCCGGCTGATCGACACCGCCGAGATGTACGGCGAAGGGGGGGCCGAGGAAGTGGTGGGGGCCGCCCTGGCCGAGGCCTTCGCGGCAGGCACGCTGAAGCGCGCCGACGTGTTCATCGTGAGCAAGCTCTACCCGCACAACGCCAGTCGCAAGGGCACCGCCTCCGCCTGCGAGCGCAGCCTGGCCCGCCTGGGCCTCGACACTATCGATCTCTACCTGCTGCACTGGAAGGGTTCCCATGCGCTGTCGCAGACGGTGGAAGCCTTCGAGGGGCTGAAGGCTGCCGGGAAGATCCGTCATTGGGGCGTGAGCAACTTCGACGCGAAGGACATGGAACGCCTCGCCAAGGTCACGGGCGGCGAGGCGTGCACCACCAATCAGGTGTACTACTCGGCCGGTGAGCGAGGCATCGAGTTCGACCTGCTGCCGTGGATGCGCCAGCACACGATGCCGCTCATGGCGTACTGCCCGATCGACCAGGGGGCTCTGGCGAGTCACGCCGTGTTCAAACGCGTAGGTGCTCGCCACAGCGTGACGGCGACCCAGGCCGCGCTGGCCTGGGTCATGCGGGAAGGGGATGTGATCGCGATTCCGAAGGCGGTGAACCCTGCCCACGTGAAGGAGAACTTCACGCGGCGCCCGGTCGCCTTCACGGCAACGGACTTGAAGGAGATCGATGCCGCCTTTCCGCCACCGCGAGGACCGACGTCGCTCGCGGTGGTTTGATCAGGATCCGTCAGGCCCGGGCGCGGCGCGCCGCCACACCCAGCAGGCCGAGGCCGGCGAGGAACAGCGCGTAGGTTTCCGGCTCGGGTACCGCGGCGAGGGGATAGGCGACGCCGGACCCCGTCTCGATCACCGCAGCCGCGTTGCCCGTCACGGTGAGTCCGAACACAGCCGACTGCATCGCCGACAACGATCCGAAGTCGTGAGCGAACCCCGCCAGCATGCTCACGAGCACGAAGGGCTGGTCATACGTGAATTCGTAAGTGCCGATCACGGTGCGGCCGAATGCGCTGCCGGGCGCCACACGTTCGCCATCGGCCATGTACTGCGGCGCCGTGGTGCTCTGATGCACCAGGAGGATCGGCGACGGCAACGCGTCGCCGAGCACGGCGCCGACAGGGTCGTCCAGGATCTCGCCCGCTTCCGCCTCGGACGCTGCAGCCAGTGCGTAGAGCCCCTCGGCGCCATAACCGTTACCGAACTGGCCCGACACGCCGGCGCTCAGCGAAACCGTCCCGGTGCCGGTGCCGCCGGTGATGGTGAAGGTATCGGCCCAGATGGACACGGCCATGGAGAAGGGCCCACCGATGCCGGTGGCGCGGTCTTCCTCGCTGATGACCGCCATGTTGCTGCTCGCCAGAACCCGGTTGATACCGTGAAGAGATTGCGCCTCGGCACGCATCTCGGGCGCGGTGGGCCCGAGCGCTTCGCGGAGGTCGGATACCGCAACGCCACCCCCGAGTTCGAGGTCGGCGTCCGTAAAGGAGAAGTCCCCGGCAGCGAGCTGCGCGGCAGAAAAGCCGGTGCTGTTGGTTGCGGCGTAGGAGAAGGTTGCGGCGTGAACGTGAGGCGCGGCCCCCAGAAGGGCGACTACACCGACTGCGGCGATCGAGCGGAGGAACATGGCGGTCTCTTTCGTTTTGTTGGTCAGTATCGGGAGCGGTCTGCGGTGCCGCTCTTCGATGGCTGGAGATTCTAGCCGGATTCGCGCGCGCGGCAAGCGACCGTCGTGTTCGCGTCGGCGAGCGTTTCGCGCCTTGCAGTCAATATCACCTCCGGTCTACGCGCCCGTCTCCGCTTGCGCAAAACGCGAAGGGCCACCGCATCACCAGTTCTGTGTCCCGCACATCCCATCGGTAAGGCATCGGTAGGACAAACGGGGCCTGCTGTAAGCCAACCGTATGCAGGGCAAATGCAAAGTGCATCGGCACGCCGGAGACACCGACAGGGTCTTCGTCTGAAGCCATGCGGCTCCGGCGGTGCGCATGACGAACGTGTCACGCGCAACTTCATTTCCTGCAAGGAGCTTCAACATGGTCAATCGACTCATCCCGACCCTCATGGCCGCTGCAATGGCGCTCAGTGTTTCCGCCTCGACATTCGCCGAAGGAAACATCCGCACCCGCAGTCTCGACGACATCCAGCACGATCTGCTACGGCATTGGGATGCGCCGGCCTCGGGGACATTCGGCCCCACCGTGCGGTCGCGCAATCAGACCGACATCTACGCCGACAACAACCGGCAGTGGGATGCTAAGCCCAGCGGCGACCCGACTCCGGAGGTGGCGTTGCGCGCCGAGCGCGACCTGCTGAAGGATCACCTCCGCGACTGGGGTCCGGATCGCCCCGACACCGCACCGCAGACCGCAGGGCGGTAAGTAACGTGGGCCGACACTGCAAAGCTTGCGTATCCGTAACCTATTTGTAGGTCGGCCCCCTGCACACTGCTACGCGACGTTCATGAGAAGGCACGCGAGAGCGTGCGTCAAAGACCATGGATTCCGCAACGCGGTGCGGTCCCGGCAGAACCCTGCTTTCCCTGCTCTCTCCCCCTGACGACGGCGTCGCGCACACCCGTGCCGGCGCCGCCTTTTTCTCATTGGGGACTGCGCTGGAGACCGCAACGCAGACGGACGAGACCCATGGCATTCCCGCCATCCTCGTGCAGGCCTCGATGCTGCTGCACGAACCGGCTACGCACCCCGACATACCACCAAGGTGGTACGCGCTGCTTGCATGGCACCACTACGTCGCGGGCGATCACCGCGCCGTCTTCGAATCGTGCGATCGCGCCGAGCAATCACTGGCGCAGACGTCGGACCGCGAACACATCGCAACGCGCGTCACCGTCGCCGGATTGCGTGGCCTGGTGCACGCGGCGGAGTCCTACGGCCGCGGGGTCGCCAGCGCGTTGTCACAGCTCGACGCGATCGGTACCGCCGCGGATGAGTTCTCTGCGTGGTGGCAGGCTACTCTTCGCGTTCTGCTCGCGCTCGACGGTAGTGACATCCGCGCGGCGCGTGCAGGTGCTCCGGCGCTGCTCGCCGCATCGCAATCGCTCGACTGGTCCTTCGCGCAGGCACTCTCTCTCATCGTCGATGCCACCGTCGCCTTCGAGGCTGGCCAACACGCCGGCGTGCGCGCTTCGCTCCAACGACTCCGCGACATATCGCCATCGCGACAATGGCTGGCCGAGTGCGCGCTGCTCGACTGCGCCTTCGCGCTCGACACGGACTCGGACCGATACCGCGCCGCGGCGGATCAGGCGCTCGAGCCGTCGGCACTTTCGCGATGCCGGTTTCTGGGCCGCTGCTGCTTTCGTCCGTACCAGAGATTGTTCGCCTTCGAACTGACCCAGGCTCGACATGCAAATCACGTGGCCGGACTCATTCGCCGCTTCGGGTGGCCCGGTCCGGGACCGGACTGCGAGGACTGGCCCTGGCGCATCCGCATCGTCACGCTGGGTCGCTTCGCAATCGAGCGCGACGGCCACCCGATTCCGTTTCCCGGCAAGCCGCCGCGCCGACCGCTCGCACTGCTGAAGGCGATCGTCGCCCGGGGCGGCCGTGGCGTCCCGCTCGCCGTCCTGGCGCGGGAGGTCTGGAGCCCCGGCCATGCCGACGGCAACCTGGGTGCGCTGGAAGTAGCGCTGGTGCGATTGCGCAAGATTCTCGGCATTCCCCGGGCGGTGGTCGTGCAGGACGAACACGTGAGCCTCGACCCTGCCCTGTGCTGGGTGGACACCTGGGCGTTCGAGTCCGCGACGCAGGACCTTGCTTCTGCCACGCCGGACTCCCCTTGGTTCCGGTCCGCGGCCACCCGCGCCTTGCGGCTCTACGGCGGGGCATTCCTGCCGACCGACACCGAAGCGGACTGGAGCGCCGTGGCGAGAACCCGGCTCCGCGCGGGATTCTGCGATGCCATCCATCGCGTCGGCGCTTCCCACGAGGAAGCCGGCCGCTGGGACGACGCCATCGCGTGCTATCGCCGCGGCGTCGCCACGGACGAACTGGCGGAAACCTTCTATCAGGGACTCATGCGCTGCCATCTCGCGCTGGGTCGACCCGGCGAGGGAATGGCGGTGTTCCGCCAGTTGCGACAGACGCTGTCCATCGTCGTCTCGATGAGGCCCAATGCCGACAGCGAAGCCCTGGCCGAGAGGCTGCGAGAACTGGGGACTCGCGGCACGGACGCGGACGCCGCATAGGAGTCAGGCGGGGCTCCCCGGCGGAGGCCGGCGAGGCTGCAGCTATACTGAGTTGCAGAAGTCCACGCCCCACCGGAAGCCCCGATGCCCACCCTTCGTTTCGACAACACCTTCGTCCGGGATCTGCCCGCCGACCCCGAGACCCGCCCGGGCGTACGCCAGGTGCATGGCGCCCTGTTCTCGCACGTGCAGCCAACGCCCGTGCGCGCGCCCCGCCTTATCGCATGGTCCAAGGAAGTCCTCTCGATGCTGGGCATGGACGAAGCGCTCACGCAGGACCCGATGTTCGCGAGCGTCTTTGCGGGGAACGAGATCTTCCCCGGCATGCAGCCCTACGCCGCCAACTACGGTGGTCACCAGTTCGGCAACTGGGCGGGCCAGCTCGGCGACGGCCGCGCCATCAACCTGGGCGAACTCATCAACCCGGCGGGCGAACGCTGGGAACTGCAGTTGAAGGGTGCCGGGCGCACGCCATATTCCCGCACTGCCGATGGTCGGGCCGTGCTGCGGTCTTCGGTGCGGGAGTTCCTCTGCAGCGAAGCGATGCACCAGCTGGGCGTACCGACCACGCGGGCGCTGAGCCTGGTCACCACGGGCGATCTCGTGATCCGCGACATGTTCTACGACGGTAACCCCGAGCCGGAGCCCGGTGCCATCGTGTGCCGGGTCGCGCCGTCGTTCATCCGCTTCGGCAATTTCGAGCTGCCGGCCTCTCGCGATGACCTGCCGCTGCTCGAGAAGCTCATCGACTACACGATCCGTCGCGATTTCCCGGCGCTGGGCGATCCGGACAAGGTCGCCGACAAGCACGAGCAGCGCGCGCTCTGGTTCACCGACGTCTGCGAGCGAACCGCCCGGATGGTCGCGCACTGGATGCGCGTCGGCTTCGTCCACGGCGTGATGAACACGGACAACATGTCGATCCTGGGCCTCACCATCGATTACGGCCCGTACGGCTGGGTCGACAACTACGATCTCGACTGGACCCCCAACACCACCGACGCTCAGGGACGGCGATATCGCTTCGGCTATCAGCCGCGCATCGCCTACTGGAACCTGAGCCGGCTCGCGACCGCACTCGCGACCGTGATGCCGGCCACCGAGCCGCTGGAAGCGGCGCTGCAGCGGTTCATCGATGTGTTCACCGAAGACGAACGACGCCACACCGCGGCCAAGCTGGGCCTGCGCGAGTGCCGCGACGAGGACATGGCGCACGTGGAGGCCCTGCGCGGCCTGCTGCAGGAGGCGGAAGTGGACATGACCATCTTCCACCGCGCACTGGCAGACGTGAACATCGATGCGCCGTCGGTCGAGCCCTTGAGCGAGGCGTTCTACGACGACGCCAAGCGCGAGCGCTTCGAGCCGAAGTTCGTCGAATGGCTGGAGACCTTCGCCGCCCGCGTGCGTGAAGATGAGCCCGATCGCAGCGCGCGCCGCACGGCTATGCTTGCCGTCAATCCCAAGTACGTGCTGCGCAACTACCTCGCGCAGCAGGCGATCGATCGCGCGACCGAGGGCGACTACACCGGCGTGACGGAACTGCTCGACGTGATGCGCCGGCCCTACGACGAACAACCCGGCCGCGAGGCCTACGCCGAGAAGCGCCCCGACTGGGCGCGGCAGCGGGCCGGGTGCTCGATGCTGTCGTGCAGTTCCTGATTCGGACGTGACCCGGAGTCGGGCCATTCGGCCCTCGTCCGGGCTACGGGAGGTGCGATCCCCTACACCTCTCCCGTGAACTCTCCGCGAGCCGGATAGTTCTTCGTGATCGCGAAGTCGATCGCGGAGACGAGGTCCTGAAACTGCGGTCTGGCGAACGGCATGGTCTGGACCGCGCCGTAGTACAACGTGCCGTCCGGTCTTACGAGAAAGACGCCGGGTTCGCTGAAGAACGCGGGTTCCTCGATGCCGATGGAAGTCTTGCCGCGGGACGTGCTCACGTACAGGCCCCACTGCCGCGCGGAACGAAGGCTCAGGCCATAGGCGAACTTGATGCCGGCAGCCTTGACCTTGTCGCTCATCTCCCTGCCGCGCACTTCGTCGTCGCTGCTCACGGCAACGACCTGCGTGCCTCTGGCGGCGAACTCACCCGAGAGTCGTTCGAGTTCGAGCAGGTACTTCGCGCAGATCGGGCAATGCAGCCCCCGATAGAAGACGATGAGATCGAAATGCTCGCCGGGGCTTGCCCCCAGGACGAACCGGCCACCGCCCACGAGTGGCACATTGAGCGACGGAACGGGATGACGAGGAATCAGTGCTGTAGGCATGTGCTCGGACCTTCGAGGTTGGGGGTGAGGTTAACTCGGAGCCCGGGAAGGTCGCTGCGAGTCGTGAGGGTACAGGCCGGTTGACGACCCGCCCGACGGGGTCGTGGGCTGACGCCTTCGACCTACGCCGGATATCTCTCGAACCGCGGTAGCTCGTTGACATGCTCCATCCAGTGGAGCCTTTCTGCCACCTGCACTTGCAGCGTCGGCGGAAGCGCCTCCGGGTCGTCGAGCGTTGACGTCTGCACATCGACCAGGCCCGGGAGGACCGTTGCGTTTCGGTAGAACAATCCCGTCCCGCAGGTCCCGCAGAAGCTGCGCATCGCGGAGCCAGAGGAATTGATCGTCTTCGGCTGCCCTCGCGTAAGCACCAGCGCGGATTCGGGGAACATCGCCCAGGAGACCATCGGCGCGCCGGCGCTTCGTCGACAGTCGCCGCAATGGCACAACACCACAGCTCGTGGCTCACCCGACAGCTGGTATCCGATTTCGCCGCACATGCATCGCCCCGAGAAAGTCATGACAGAAGCTCCGTGTCTCGATGAACGCACTCCAGCCGCAGTCGGCGGCTTTCCACACTCGAACCGGAAGGCTGGAGGAATAGCCTCTCGCGCGGCAGAACAGAGACCATGATACGAGGACGCCGTACCCGGTGGATGCATTCGGCGCTCGTCCGCGGCATGAAAGCTCTCGCGGCCTCGTCAGCGCGGGTGGCGGCAACTTGAGGTGCCTCTCAACGGGACGGAAGTTCGGCATCGGCGACTTCTCCACAGCAACGCTGTTGCGACGATGATCCCGAGGGCTCGGCGGCCAATCAAGGGGTGGGAGGGGGTTCTTCTACAGCTTCAAGGCTGGACGAAACGGGGGCCGGAGCGCAGCGTAGGAAACCAGAGTGCGCAGCATTCCGACGTCCCGTCAACGACCTTGTTGAGCGTCACTTCCACTTGATATTGAGCTTGCGGTTTGAGGCTGCGCAGTCGCGCAGGTACAGATTGATGAGACTCTGATACGGAATTCCAACCTCTTCCGAGATTGCCTTGAAATAGTTGATGCACTCTTCGTCAAGGCGGATGGTGATCTGCTTCTTGAGTTGCGAAGAGTAGGGATTTCTGGACGACTTCGAGAAGTCGTATTCAGCGCGCATGGCTTTCACCTTCTCAGATCTTGTTGCACCTCAATCTTGATGCCTGTTTTGCTGCAATTGCTCAGATACAAACCGGTCCACGATAAGGGGCCTAACGTACTCGCGAAACCATCGATTCCCTAATCTGTCAGCAAATGATTCCATCTTTGCGACGTCGTCCATCCGCCACCGGCCCCGTGCCACGCGTCGACTACGATCGTAGTGATGCGCCACTTCATGAACCAAAGTCTCTAGCATTTGAAAGCGAACGAAGAGCTGATCGGTGATCGGCACCTCTGCACCTGGTACTCTCACATAGGCAAAGATCGAGATCTTCATGGATCTACGGTCATAAGTGCCCAAAATGACTGGTGCGAAGACGCCGGGAACGATCTCGACACTCCGACGCCCGATTATTGGATCAAGCTCTCCCGCGTTTTCCGTGGCGTTGACATACGCCTTCCCAGACTGAAGATTGATTGAGTGCAGTCCGTTCAGGCTCCCCTTCGGAAGCAACGAGAGGACAGAGTGCATGTCCTCCAGAGATGCTGGGTAGTAGAGGTTGCCTCCGCCATCGAGAACACGAATCTGAACAGAAGACGCGGGCTGCGGAAGCTCAGGCTCAGTTGCGCTCCGCCTCTCCTCCTGTATCGCACCCTTTACTCTGCGCTTCTTCTCGATTTCGTCCCAGTCAACGTAACTCTTTGACCGGAAGCGTCGCCTGCTCAGATTCTCATGAATCGATCTCGACATTCCGTACCTCGCGGGGCACAAGGTTTGAGCTCAGGCCGCGGCCCGTCAGGGCCGTCGCGCCTGCAGCGAATGGTCATTCGTCTCCGGAACGCACTGCCGCACGAAATATGTTGTTGAGCTGGGCATACACATCTTCCTTGCCTGGAACCTCCGGTCGGCCCTGCCCGGAAAACACGGAACCGTGACGCTCAAGCTCCTGCTCAACGAACTGATTGATTTCTGGAACTTGAGCGCCCATGCCGAGTTCCTCGGTGTTCCGCTTCAGTTCAAGCAAGCGATCTATGCTCGGTCTCAGCGAAACCGGCAAGACGCTGTCCAGCAAACGGGCGAATTCGACTGGCGGAACACCCACGCCCTGCTCAATGTAGCGAATTGCCAGAAGCGGGCGAAGAACGTAGAAGTACTTTTTCAGCCTGACCTGCTCTTTGAACAGATACTCCCGCGCGTTGCCTCTAGCCGTGTGGCTGTAGTGGTAGCACAAGGCCACCGGATTCGCTACCTCTGGAGCAATAGCTCTCAAAGATGCTGCAAACGAACCCCTCTCAATGTACCTGACCGGACTATTCAGCCACTCGATCAACGCGCCATTTGTGCGAGTTAGAAGGTACAGCGCCTTTCTTATGTCCCAGCCACTGCAATCAATTTCATCGGTGATCGGATACTCGATTACGTCTCGGCGCCGCTCGACGTCAAAGGATAGATACCACTCCGAATTGCTAACATAGATGAAGCGAACATCATAGTCCGAGTCTGGCGATGCGAACCCCCACGCACGACTTCCCGACTCACACGCATAGAGAATGCGCACTTCATGCTCAGTTTCGGCAGCGCGCAATCTCCGAAGTATTTCGGTACGGACTGCCCCGCCAACGATTTCTTCATCAGACATTTGGAGAACTCACCTTAACCTGCAGTGCAGCATAGCGACTGCGCGTCACCGGGCGGGGGCGACGGGTGAAGCGCGCCGTCCGCCGGCCCGGACAGTGCGCTTGTTGTGCATCGAAGCAAACCACTCACGCGGCGGGCAGTGCAGGAGGACCACTGTTCCTTCCTGGAGAACCTCCGTCCATGTGTACACGTCGGCACTAACAACCGGTGCATCGCCCGACCCGCGGGCCGTCAAGTCCGAACCTGTTCATGGCGGGACCGGATCTCGCTCCGACGGTGTTTCGAGCCAGATGATTGCATAGTCATGGCGTCCATCGGAAAGAAGGTGCAGTTGCTGACCCTTCTGTGCCGATTTCTCGACATGTCGATGCTTCGCACCTTGGAAGATGACCGATTCGTCGCAGAGGCGAAGCCCCTCAGTCCGTCCACCGCCCCCCTGATTTCGCTTCGTGAGGTATGCCGTTACGTGCGGTTCCTCAATGCGGAGAAACCTGTCCAAGATGTCCCCTTCGCAGACCATCGTGCCAGCGGACGCGAACAGCCCGATGGCTGCTGCCAACAGGGCATATCTACAGAGAGGCACAACGACAACAGTTGCGTGACGGGAACCCTACAGCAGCGCTGTTGGACGGCCGGGTACATCGTTTGGTTGGGCATCACTTCCTTTTGGCACCAACAAAGGATGCTGTACTCCATGCGATCAGTGCAATCAGCAGCGACTGCACGAGGGCCACGTAGGCGAAGTCAAGCCAATCAGCGACCACTGCGCTGAAGGGAGGACTAACCGCGCTCAGCGTTCGATGTGCTTCTGGCATCGCAGGATGCACGGCAAAGGCTGTCGGGACCACAACCGGCGCATATGAAATGAACCAAACGAGTTCCGTTCCCTGTGACGATCGAACATCGCCCACTGACGATGAAATGGCCAGGAACATCACCAAAACATCGAGGTTGAGAAGGAGCCAAAGCCCGGCAACCAAGACGGGTTGACTCTTCACAGACGCGAAAACGCAGACGAGCCATAACAGCCAGCACGCGAAAAAGTAGAAGCACAGAAGGCCGACTGGAATCGCGGGTACGGCGAAACTGATAGAGCATGCGACAAGTCCGAGTCCTGCCGCAGCAAACGATAGCTTTAGAACCTTCACTTCCGTGAGTCCCATCCTTCAGCGCTGCGCGGCCGAGCGCCGCAGCCGGCCAGTCCAAGCGACAGATGGGACAGGACTCACGCTACCTTTCATAGCCGAACCTCTCGCCACTCTGTACGACAGCCTGACGGACTGATGAAGTTGCCGGCCACGGCGCGCGTGAAGCGCGCTCCCAGAAGGACCGCAATACTCCAATCAGTGCCGCTGGTTCCGGTTGGGACGAGGCCCGCCCTGCGATGACGACACGCTGCCCTTGGCACTTCAGGGTGAGGACGAAGCCTTCACGGTCATACACCACATACTCCCCGTTCTCCACGTCGATGGGTTCCAAGGCAAGCGCTGCACTCTCAATGCTACGGTAGAGCCGCACGTCACCGCATTCATCCACAACGACTGGCGGCGTCATCGTCACGGCGGCACCAGTTGGGTAACTTGCTGTCCAGCGCGGACCAGACGGGCGAACTTCACCTCCTATACTCCTCGCTTCTGTAGCTCGACGAATGCAGATGCTGACTCCCTCTCGCCTTGAACGGAGAGCTCGAGTGAAGCGTCTCCTTGCGGGCCAACGTATCGTATCGAATAGCCAAACGGTGAAAGCCCGACCTGTCGAACCTGGCCGAGTATCTCGGCTACCTGCGGATCGCCGCGGATGAACGATTCGGCAGCTTTGAACGCGTCGGAGTGCCGCGCCATCAGCCAAGCGGCAGGGTAGCCGACTGCGACGGCCGCGAAGGCGATCAACGCCCAGCGCTTCCACCTGGCCACTATGGCTCCCCACGCTGACGGTGGACGGCGCGTGCCGCGCCGCTCGCTTGAGCCGACCAACCGTTTCGCGCGTCCGGCTGACCGTACGGTTGGGACATTGCCCTGGTCGTCCGGCGCGGCTCATGAAACATACGACCTCCCGAGTGTTGGCACTGTACGGGAAACGCTGAGGTCGCCGTTGCCTCTATAAGTGCCACAGCGTCACTCCGACTAGCAGAACCACGAACGGGAAGATCGAGATCAGCAGCCTCGCGTTATCGGATGTGCGGTACCCGGGGTAACGACCGAACGTTATGCACTTCAGGAGCAAGGAGCCCACGGGATACATGACTCTGTCGAGGACCATGTCCACGACTACCCACGCCGCGAATCTCGCCGCCGCTTCCAGAAGCTCTGCAATCACTGGGTGTCTGCCCAAAGTTGAGGTAAACAGCATGCGACGGATTGCCGACCGACGAAAACACGCCGGGCCGCGCGTCCGGTTGAGCACGATGTTCGGCCGCCGCGGGCTCGACCAGATTGGGTTCCACTGCCAAAGCGAGAAGGGACGCCTTGGAACTGCACTGGGGCGGCGCAGGAGAGCATCTTCAGAGGCCCCAGATCGCCTCGAGCATGTGTTTCAGCCATTCGCGGAAACTCTGCGTCTTGTGTTCTCCTTTGCGCAGCCGAGACGCAAGCAACCACATTGCGTAGACCGCAATGCTCGCCGCCGCAGCCAAAGTGATCGCACCTAGTACGAAGTTCATCGTGACGCTCAGCTACTACGCGGAGAGGCTGGACGCCGCAGACGGACCGTCTGCTCCAGCGGATCGTTGGACCTAGAACGTTCGTTCATTGACCACGCTCGTATTCAAGCACGCGTGCACTCCGGGAGAAGTACCCATCCGAGGAGCGCCCCTGCAACCGCGGCAAAGAGAAAGCAGAACGCTGCTCCACGCAGAAGATGCGTCGTCCGTATTGTGCGTTGAGACAGCGCCGACCAAACAAAGAAACCGCCCCATCCACTGCAGAGCAATGCTGCTGTCAATTCGCGGGCTAATGGAGCCAGTGATTCGCGGCGTAATGGAGCCAGTGCGAAGTGGCGTTTATCGGTCTCGAACGGGTAGTGGTTTTAGCCGGTTTTCGTGGTCGCGGCAAGGGCGGTTTCTGAGGCTGTCTGGCGCGCAGCGCGGTCGCGGTCGTACATCTCATCGAACCACTGGCCGTAGAGTTCTTGCAACTCCTCGCTCACCAGTGCGTGGATGACTTCTTCACTCAACCACTGGCTGGTCTGCACGCGGTTGTGGTCGCCGTGGCCGTCCAGACGCGCCTGCAGCCAGTTGCGTACGGCGCGCTGCCCCTGGGGTGTCTCGGGCGCGTGGCCGAGCTTGAGGCTGAGCAGGACGGATAAGAAGTTATCCAGACTGACGGTCGTGCGCTTCGGGCCGAGACTGACGTGGTAGCGCTGGTTACCGCGGTAGAGGATGCGGATGGCGTGCATGGTGGGCTCCTCGCTATGCCTTGGCTTTGCGCATCGAGGCGCCGGCGGTGGTCGAGGGCGTATCCGGCAGCGGGCGCGGGCGGCGATGGCTCTCGCCGTCGAGGATGACGCGATAGGCCCCGTCGCGCAGCCGGTCGATGGTGGCGGCGCCGAGCAGCTTGTTGAGGAAGGCGGCGCCCCACTCGTCGACATCGAGATTGCTGGTGACGACGATGGCGCTGCGCTCGTAGCGCTCGGCGATGAGGTCATGGAAGTCCTCGTCCTGGGGTGAGCGCATGGGCCGCAGGCCGAAGTCGTCGAGGACGATCAGGTCGATGCTGGCGAGTTGCTTGAGCTTGCGCTCGTAGGCGTCGGTGGCACGGGCGGCGTGCAGTTGCGTGAGCAGCTTGGCGTGGGTGGTGAAGAGCACGTCGTAGCCCTGGCGCAGGGCGCAGTGGCCGAGGGCCTGGGCGAGATGGCTCTTGCCGGTGCCGGTGGGGCCGACGAGCAGGACGGGGGCGTGCTCGGTGATGAAACGGCAGGTGGCGAGGTCGGCGATCTGCGCCTGATTGAGTGCCGGGTTGTGGGCGAAGTCGAAGCGCTCGAGGGTCTTGTCGTTGAGCACCTGTGCCCGACGCAGACGCTGGGCGAACTGGCGCTGATCGCGGCGGGCGATCTCGTCCTGGACGACCAGGGCGAGGAAGTCGGTGTAGGCGAGCTTGGCCTCGACCGCCTGGCGGTTGCGAGCTTCGAGCGAACTGAGGATGCCCGACAGGCGTAGTTGCTTGAGCAGGGGGACGAGATCCGGGGATGGGTTCATGCGGGGTTCTCCTGAACAGTGATGGGGCGGCGAATCGGAATTCAGTGCAGCCGCTGCGAGGGCGCACGGGCGAAGCGCGCGCCGCCGCAATACGGCGCTTCGAGTTCGGTGCTCAGAAGGGAGGGCTGCTGGTCGAGCCCGTCCTTGAGGATCTGCTTGACGGTGCGGTAGGTCGGCGCGCCGAAGTTCAGGGCGCGGGAGCAGGCGGCTTCGAGGCGCGCAGCGCTGTAGCGCTCGCGCAGGCCAAGCAGCCCTTGGGCGGCACGCAGGTAGTCGAGCACGCCCTTGCCGAACATGGACTCGATCACCGCCCGGCAGGCCGGTCCGACCAGGGTGGCTTGCGCCAGACACCACTGCGGGTCGCGCATGAAATAGGCTTGGGCATCCGGAGGCAGGTGGTCCTGCACCGTCGAGCGGCTGCCGGGCTTGAACAGCCGGGGATGCACGGCGACCAGTTCGTGGTCGTGATAGATGCGGATCGCGCTGGGCCCGACTTCGAGCCAGAGCTCCTGGTGCAGCCAGCGAAACGGCGCCGAGTAGTGGCACAGCTCGAACTGGAGGTGGCAGTTGCCGTGGAGCTTGGCCTTGGTCCACACCGCACAGGCCGGCGCGATCGTCGGCAGGGGCTGCAGCAGCGGCTGCTCGGTGGTGCTGAACAGGGCCAGGGGCTGGGCACGGGTGGTGCCGTGGATGCGGTTACCGGCCTCGCCCAGGATCCAGCCCTGGAGTTGTTCGTTGGCGTGCGCGAGGCTGTGGAACTCGCGCAGGGGCACGAAGTTGTTCTTGACGTACTTGACGCCGGCTTCGACTCGGCCCTTCTTCTGCGGATCACGCGGTGGGCACGGGGCGAGGATAAAGCCGTATCCAAGAGCGCACTCGCTGTAGGAGCGCTGCACCTGCGGCTCGTAGTAGCAGGCGCGGGTGATCGCGCACTTGGGGTTGTCGATCACGAGGGTCCTGGGTACGCCGTTGAACCACTCGAAGGCGTGGCGATGACAGGCCAGCCAGGTCTCGATCTTCTGGTTCGGGACGATCTCGGCGTACTGGTGCCGACTCCAGGCCAGCGTCATCACGAAGATCCAGGTCTTGATGGTCTCGCCGCTGGCGCGATCGGTGATCAGGGGGCCTTGGCCGAAGTCGATCTGGGCGGTATCGGCCACCGCGAAGTCGAGCATGACCGTGGCCGCCGGCGTCTTGGGGGCCGCCTGCTGCAGGAAGCGATAGACGCTGTGGACGCTGCCCGTGAAGCCGTGGATACGGGCCAGCGCCTGGCGGATGGTGGTGCTCTGGATGCCTTGGGCATGCCAGGCGAGGATCTCGTCGCGGAACGGCTCGACGCTCGAGACGTTCTGCGCCGCCGTGCGAACGATCTTGAACACGGCGGCAAGCTGGGCGTCATCGGGCATCGGGCCCGAGGGCTCCAGCCAGCCCTGCGCTGCCGCCAGTTGCCGGATGTGCGCCACCTTGGCGCGGCCGATGCGCTGAGCGCGGGCGACCTCCCGGTCGGTTGCGCCCAGGCGCAGTCGAATCAGCACTTGCCGATACTCGTACATCTCGAACCTCCTGTTGGCCATCGCGTCGGGCTCCCCGGGGAGAACCCGGGAGCCTATCGCTCAGCAAGAAGTTCGAAACCGATGGACGCTACCCCACGAGTGGCTTCATTTGGCCGCGATTCGGGTGGCTCCATTACGCCGCGAATCCAGTGGCTCCATTTGGCCGCGAATCAGGTGGCTCTATTACGCCGCGAATGAAATGGCTCTATAGGGGCGCGAATTGACACCTGCGGTTGCGAGCATCACTGCCGCCATTGCGAACCCCAGTCCGCCACCCGGGCCTACGCTCCCACAACGCACCATGACTCTCCCAAACACATAGCTCCCCAACCCACTGGCAAGGCAGGACACACAGAGCGCCAGCAGTGCTAGAGCCGTTCGCCGCAGTAACAATGGAATCTCTGTTCATTGATTCATCAGATGCACGCGCCAGGGTCCAACGTTCGAGTCGAGGCGGGACCGACGGCAAAGCGCCAGGCCCGGCGGAAGGATGATAAACCTCACCTCGAGCCGGGCTTGGCGCCTTGCCGTTGGGCCTCGCCCTTGGAGTTGCGCTTACCGCATCGAGTTTAGTCCGAACATGTTGCCCTCGGTGTCCATGCACAAGGCCACCCAGCCGAACTGGCCGATGGCGAACTTGGGCCGCAAAACCCGCCCGCCAGCGGAAACGACTCGCGACTGTTCCTCAGCGCAGTCGTTCACGGTGAAGTAGACCATGGTGCCACCAGTACCGGGCCGACCATGGGGAGACTTGACGAGTGCACCTGCAGCGCCATAGGTGCCCATGCTTGCCGAGAACGCCCGCATCAGCGTCTCTCCGGTGGGATCGTCAATTGACTCCAGCTGGTGGGATAGAACGGTCTCGTAGAAGGCGGCAGCCCGATCCATGTCCTCCACATACAAGTCAAACCAGCCAACCGCGTTGGGCCTATCCATCGGAAGCTCCTTCAGAGAAAGTGGAGCTCCTAGGTTAGGGATGTCTTTCGGAGGTGTCTTGTATGGATCAGACACGGAACCGTTTGCGATACTCGGCTGGTGTGTAGCCCGTGGCTTGCCGAAAAGCCCGCGTGAAGTGGGCCTGGTCTGCATACAGATCGAGATAGTGTTTTCGGAAAGACTGCTGCAGTCTCAACACCTTGAGTAGGTCATGCGGCGCGAAGCCTGTAACGTTCTTCAACGAACGCTGCAACTGGCGCGTGGAGAGCTGGACCAGCCTTGCCATGTCGGCAACAGAGCGGATGCCGTCAAGATTCGAAAGAATTCGGGCTGTGATTGGATTCGCTTTGGCGTGGCCATGTCCAATGCACCACCGTACCAGCTCGAATAGTGGGGGCACCATGTCCACGAATTCGAGGCCCTTGAGTCGACGGCTCGTCTCCACCAGCGGCAAGGTACCGCGGTAGGGTGTTCCTACGTACCTGTTCACAACCTCGGATCGATCTCCTTGCCATGCACCTGGGTAGAACTGAACGCCAGCATAGTGGAATGACCTGCCGAGATTAAGGGTTGTCGCTTCCGTATGTAGGGCCGTGACGCCAGCAATTTCGGTGTCAAGGAGATTGAACAACAGGTTCACGCATGCGTCGGGTAGCGCATGATAGTGAAAGTCATCCGGCAGGTCGGCAACCGTCCGGAGTTCCCAGAAGCAATGCACCACCTCAACAAGGTCCGCTGGGGGCGGAGACTCCGTATACCTCACGGCCGAGCCACGAAACGAGAAGCCGTCAGCGGCGGGGGAGTACATCGGTGTAGTGATCCGGCGATGACCTTACTGACGAGCGCCTGCGCCGGTCGCGATTGCGAGGCCAACGTGAAAGCTGTGCAGCTAGACGCCGCAGGCGGCCAGCCCGAACGAGCGCTCGGTTAGCGACCAACGGTGTCAGGTTCACAACCATCGGCAATTCGACCGGCCTTTTGGCTCTTCGCGACGCAACCAGGCGGCATAGATGACTGAATCAGAAACTGCCCCATCGGGCAGACGCTTTCGCTCCCCGCCACCAGTTCTCCCGCCTGATATCGACAAAGTGAAAGATTGGGTTCTACACCGTCTGGCCCCAAGATGCGGGTGGGGTCGCCCTCCTCTATGTACACCAGAGACATGCGCACCCATTGCTGCCGAATTGCCACCCACGTCGATTGGCAGCCGGTGTACTTCGCTGGGATCGCACTTCTTCGCGGGTAAATCTTGACTATGGCACCGTGATTCGCGATTTCGCCACTTTCGGCCGGAGGCGAAGATAGGCGACAGTTCGTTGCGTCCGGAATTGGTTCGGCTGCCGCTTCTATTGCAGCCACCAGTAGGATCCCCAGCAGAAACGCAATCGCTCGCATCAGCAGCCTCGCTAGCGTGAAAGTGAGCGGACGCCGAAGGCGGGCCGCTCGAATGACAGGCTAAACCGCTTGCTCATAGAGCAACGTCCCATCGCGATAGATCTTCGCTTCGTGATATGGGAAGACATGATGGCCGCAATGTTCAGTGAACACAGCTATAGCGCGCTTGCCTTCGCTGACAATGTGAAACGCCCAGAAGAATTGCACGGCGGAATCATCCATCAGTTCAATCCGCAGTTGCCCTGACGGGAACTCGAACCACGGCCGGACCTCTTGCAACACCTCATCCGTGCGGCGCCCGAAGTGCTCTGCAAGCTCAGATGCCCACTCGCTTTCGATTTGCCGGGCCAGTGACGGGACTGGATACATGCGGTTTAACGTAACAGCTGAGAGGCGCGCGACGGAACGCCAAGCGTAGAGAACACGCCGTTCCGCGCGTCCGCTCGGGCGCCGGGTTGGGCACGTAAGTCAGATGGGCTACTTTCGTGCACGCCAATAGCCAGGACGCCGACTCTGGTGCGCTACCGCAAGAATGCGCAATTGTTCGCCGGAAACGGAGTAGATCACTGCAAAGGGAAAGCGACGCATGACGTAACGGCGCCGCCTTTGCCACCTGGCGCCGAGCTGAGGATGCTCGAGCAAGAGGCGGATGGAATGCTCGAACTCCACCAGCAGTGCTTGTGCCAGACCTATGCCGGCATTGTCGCGGTAGAAACTGGCCGCCTCCCGTAGGTCTTCACGAGCCTCGGGATGCAGCCAATAGTTCATTGAAACTGTGCCTTCAGCTCAGCAAGAGCCTCCGGGCCAGAGATCAAAGATACGGCCCCGCTCTCGATCTCAGCGTTTCGCCGCTCGATCTCAGCTGCCCACGCCTCTTCAACGCCCGGATCCGTATCAAGGCTAGCAATCAGGCGCTCTACTAGCCGGGCCCTGTCCGCAGGCGGAAGTTGTAAGGCTTCCGCTTCCAGCAGTTCAAGATCTGATGCCATTGCTCCCTCCATCTAGACGGCCCTAGATTGCCACAACGCAGTCCTTCTTGTCGGCCGCCGCAGTCGCAAGGGCCCAACGAAGCTGTAGAAAAAGCCGTCTACGCGGCCAGACAGTAGTGATCATACGTCGCCCCCGTTTTCGGTCAATTCCGACGGTAGTTGTCCGGTC